>Ga0265798_10000071_pt1 | contig 211539 bp, 178 predicted proteins | sample P3T30metagenome_FD_192430 | JGI IMG/M metagenome (GOLD analysis project Ga0265798, IMG submission 192430) | Plant litter microbial communities from East Loma Ridge, Irvine, California - P3 T30 | ecosystem: Environmental > Terrestrial > Plant litter > Unclassified | place: USA: California... | reverse complement strand
GCAGCACGCGCTGGTAGTCGTTCTTGGCCAGTTCCATCGCCTCGTTGCCCATCACGATCACGGCGCAGGCGACGATGAACATCGGCACGAAGGCGAACAGGATGTAGCTGGCGCCGCCGATCACGGCACCGGTGCGCGCGGTGGGCGCGTCCTTGGCCGACATCACGCGCTGGAACACGTCCTGCTGCGGGATCGAGCCCAGCATCATGGTCACGGCGGCGCCGACGAAGAAGGCGATGTCGGTGAATTTCGCCTCCGGCAGGAAGTTCCACAGGTCCTTCTGCTGGATCATGTCGAGCACGTTGCCGGTGCCGCCGGCCAGCTCGGACGAGAACACGGCGATGATGGACATGCCCACCACCAGCACGATCATCTGGATGAAGTCGGTGATGGCGACGGCCAGGAAGCCGCCCACCACCACGTAGATCAGCACGGCCAGGGTGCCGACGATCATGCCGGCGGTTTCCGACATGGCGCCGCCGGTCAGGACCGAGAACACCAGGCCCAGCGCCGTGATCTGCGCCGCCACCCAGCCGAGGTAGGACAGGATGATGGCGACCGAGCAGAACACCTCGATGCCCTTGCCGTAGCGCGCGCGGTAGTAGTCGCCGATGGTCAGCAGGTTGAGTTTGTACAGGCGCGCCGCGAAGAACAGGCCGACCAGGATCAGGCAGGCGCCCGCCCCGAACGGGTCTTCGACCAGGCCGTTCAGGCCGCCCTGCACGAACCTGGCCGGGATCCCCATCACGGTCTCGGCGCCGAACCAGGTGGCGAAGGTGGTGGTCACGACCATGATCAAGGGCAGGCTGCGGCCGGCGATGGCGAAGTCGGCGGTGTTCTTGATCCTCGAGCCGGCCCAGACGCCCAGGCCGAGGGTCGCCAGCAGGTAGAGCACGACGGACGTAATGAGGATGGTATTCACAATGGACGTGCTCCGGGCGAAGGGATTTCGAGGTGGAAAAATTCGCGATTATAGCGGCAGAAATCGGCATCCGGACCGATTTTGTTTGCTAGTATCGACCGGACAACAGGTCGTGAACCACAAGGAGGCGCAACGGAATCCGCTACGTGGCATGAGCGGAAGCGGCGGTGCTATAGTGAGCCGCATCGAGGCAGGATGGCAGGATGAACAGCCGGGCAAGGAGCCAGATGAGCGCCGCAATCGACAATGCCATGCACGACGGCATGCGCGAGTTTTTGCGTGAACACAGCATCCACGAAGTCGAATGCGTCATCGCCGACATGACCGGCATCGCGCGCGGCAAGATTCTGCCGAAAGACCTGTTCCTGACCGGCGAGCACATGCGCCTGCCCAAGAGCGTGCTGCTGAACACGGTGCATGGCGAACAGCCGAACAACGCGCCTTACGTGGGCGACACCGACCCCGACATGATCTGCGCGCCGGACCCGGCCACGATCCGTGTGGTGCCCTGGGCCACCGAGCGGGTGGCGCTGGTGATCCACGATTGCCGCAACTTCGACGGCAGCCTGGTCGGGCTGGCGCCGCGCTCGGTGCTGCGCCGGGTGCTCGGCCTGTACGCGGCGCGCGGCTGGAAGCCGGTGGTGGCGCCCGAGATGGAGTTTTACCTGGTCGCACGCAATACCAATCCGCACGAACCCTTGAGCCCGCCGATGGGCCGCAGCGGCTTTACGGAGCAGGGCCGGCAATCGTATTCGATCGACGCGGTCAACGATTTCGATCCCTTCTTCCTGGAGCTGTCGACCTTCTGCAAGCAGCACGAGCTGGGCGTCGAGACCCTGATCCACGAAGCCGGCGCCGGCCAGATGGAAATCAATTTCGCACATGGCGACGCGCTCGAACTGGCCGACCGCGTGTTCCTGTTCAAGCGCGCCGTGCGCGAGACCGCGCTGCGTCACGGCATCTTCGCCACCTTCATGGCCAAGCCGATGGAAACCGAGCCCGGCAGCGCCATGCACGTGCACCAGAGCGTGGTCGAGCTGGCCAGCGGCCGCAACATCTTTTCGAACGAAGACGGTGGCGAGAGCGCGCTGTTCCGTTCATTTATCGGTGGGCTCGAAAAATACGTGCCTCCGGCCACCTTATTATTCGCGCCCCATGTCAATTCCTTCCGCCGCCTGTCGCGTTTCCAGTCGGCGCCGACCAACGTGCACTGGGGCTACGACAACCGCACCTGCGGCATCCGCATCCCGAATTCGAATCCGGCCAGCCGGCGCGTCGAGAACCGGGTGCCGGGCGTCGACGTGAATCCCTACCTGGCGATGGCGTCCACGCTGGCCTGCGGCTACCTCGGCATGGTCGAACGCCTGCAACCGTCCGCGCATACGCTCGACAGCGCCGAGCACGTGCACGGCGATTTGCCGCGCAACCTGGAAGACGCGATCCAGCAATTGCGCGGCTGTCCGGCGCTGGCCGAGGTGCTGGGACCGCTGTTCGTGGAAGCCTTCTGCGAGGTCAAGGAACTGGAGTTCGCGACCTTTTCGCGCGTGATCAGTTCGTGGGAGCGCGAGCACCTGATGCTGCTGGTCTGAGTTCCGAAGAACACGACGCGGCGCGCCCCTGCCGGCGCGTGCGTTTGCGCGTGCCCCCATAAGCCGGTAGAGTTCGCTGCCATGCACGAACCTCTCCGAATCGATCTCATGAAAGCACGCGCGTGAAGCCCGTCGAAACCCAGGCGCAGACCCGCGCACATGCCCGCATCTCGGCCGCGCGCTGGGCCATCTCCGTCATCTTCCTGCTCAACGGCGCCGGCATCGGCCTGTGGGCCGCCCACGTGCCGGTGGTGCAGGCGCGCGCCGGCATCGACACCGGCACGCTGGGCTTCCTGCTGCTGACCATCGCCGGCGGTGCGATCACGGCCATGCCGCTGTCCGGCCTGCTCTCCGGTCGCTTCGGCACGCGCGCGGTGGCGCTGGCCAGCGCCTTTGCCTTCGCCGCCACCGCGGCGCTGTTGATGAACGTCGGCGGCGTCCTGCCGCTGTTCCTGGCGGCCTTCGTGTTCGGGGCCAGCAACGGCTTGCTGGACGTGTCGATGAATGCCAATGCGAGCGAAGTGGAAACCGCGCGCGGCATCCCGACCATGTCCTCGATCCATGGGTTCTACAGCCTGGGCGGCCTGGTCGGCGCCGCGCTCGGCGGCGTGCTGATCGCGGCCGGCTTCGGCGACGGCAGCGGCGCGCTGGCGATGAGCGTGGCGATCGCCGCGACGGTGGCGCTGTGCAGCCGCTTCGTGCTGGCCGTGCCGCCGCACCCGTCCGGTGAGCATGCCAGCCATTTCGCATTGCCGCGCGGGCCGGCGCTGTTCCTCGGCTTCCTGGCGCTGCTGAGCTTTGCGGTGGAGGGCGCGCTGGTCGACTGGAGCGCGCTGCTGCTGGCCGAACGCACCGGCGCCCAGCCGGCCTTTGCCGCATTGGGCTATTCGGCATTCTCGGTGACGATGGCGGCCTGCCGCTTCGCCGGCGACCGCATGGTGCTGCGCTTCGGCGCGGCGCGCATCATGGTGCTGGGCGGGCTGGGCATGTCGGCCGGCCTGCTGCTGGCGGTGCTCAGTACCCGGTTCTGGCTGTCGGCCTGCGGTTTCGCGCTGATCGGCCTGGCGGCGGCCAACGTCGTGCCGGTGATCTTCTCGGCCGCGGCGCGCGTGCCGGGCATGTCGGCCGGCGGCGGACTGGCGGCGGTGGCCACGCTCGGCTATGCCGGCCTGCTGCTGGCGCCGCCGCTGCTCGGCTCGATCGCGGCGCACAGCAACATCGCGGTGGCGCTCGGGGTACTGTCGCTGGCCGGGATCGTCATTGCGCTGAACGCGCGGGTGGTCAGGAAGTAGGGTAGTCGCGCAGTACCGTATAGCCGCCGCCGTCGCCCATCCTGGATTCGACCAGCGCATACCGGTCGATATGCCAGTCGATCGCCGGCCCATCCTGCGGCAGGCCGGCGCCGGGCGCGCGCCGCGCCATGGTCACGTGCGGACGGTATTTGCGCGCTTCCGGCTGCAGGCCGAGGTCGAGCAGCGCCCGGGACAGCCGCGCATGCAGGCTAAGGAGGGCCGGCGGTTCGGCCAGCGGCTCCAGCACCGCGATGCCGTTGTGCCAGACCGCGGCGCGGCCCAGCTGCAAGGTAAAGGGCTCGAACGGCACCGCAAAGCCGTCCAGTAGCTCGGGCAGGCGCTCGACCGGCTGGCTGCCGAGGAAGTGCAGGGTCACGTGCAGCTTGTCGGTGCGTACCGGCGCGGCGCCGCGCGGCCAGGTCCAGGCGTCGCGCCATGTACGCAGTTCGTGGCGAACTGGTTCGTCTGGCCAGAGCGCCAGGAACAGGCGGGTGGTGTCGGGTTTGTGTTCCATGGCCACCCTCCGGGATGTCAGAAGCAGTGTTCCGGCGCCGGGAAACTGCCGTCCTTGACCGCCGCCACGTAGGCTTGAACCGCGGCGTCGATGCTGCTCTGGCCATCCATGAAGTTCTTCACGAAACGCGCCTTGCGGCCCGGGAATACGCCCAGCAGATCGTGCATCACCAGCACCTGGCCGGAGCAATCCGGGCCGGCGCCGATGCCGATGGTCGGCACGTGCAGCATCGCCGTCACCTCCTTGCCCAGCGCCGCCGGCACCGCTTCCAGCAGCACGATGGCCGCGCCGGCGTCCTGCAGCGCTTGCGCATCGCGCTTGAGCTGCTCCGCGCCTTCATCGGTCTTGCCCTGCACCTTGTAGCCGCCCAGCTGGTGCACGAACTGCGGGGTCAGGCCGATGTGGGCGCACACCGGAATGCCGCGCTCGGTCAGGAAGCGCACGGTGTCGGCCAGCCAGGCGCCGCCTTCGATCTTGATCATCTGGGCGCCGGCGCGCATCAGGGTGGCGCAGTTGTCGTAGGCCTGCTCCTTGGTGCCGTAGGTGCCGAAGGGCAGGTCGGCCAGCACCAGGGCGTGCTTGCGGCCGCGCACCACCGAGGCGGTGTGGTAGGCGACGTCGGCCACCGTCACTGGCAGGGTCGAATCGTAGCCGGCGCAGACCATGCCCAGCGAATCGCCGATCAGCAGGATCTCGACGCCGCAGCGGTCCATCAGGGAAGCGAAGCTGGCGTCGTAGCAGGTGAGCATGGCGATCTTCTGGCCGGATGCACGCATCGCCATCAGCGAGGGGATGGTCACGGCCTTCTGGACCGGCTTGGCCGGGGCCGGTGTCTCGGCGCCCGATCCCGGCGCTGCCATGTCCTTGCCCTGCAAGTATCCGCTCATATGAATATTCCTTTGTAAAACGGCGTAGTGTAATGCCAAGACCGGAATCCTGCCGGAGACCGTCAGGAGCGGAAAATGAAGTACACCGCCCCCACCAGGCACAGCGCGGCCCACACGTAGTCGAGCTTGAACGGCTGGTTCATGTAGAACATCGCGAACGGCACGAACACGGTCAGGGTGATCGCTTCCTGCATGATCTTCAGCTGGGCCAGGCTGTACTGGGTGGCGCCGATGCGGTTGGCCGGCACCTGCAGCAGGTACTCGAACAGCGCGATTCCCCAGCTGATCAGCGCCGCCACGTACCACGCCTTGTTCGACAGGCTCTTCAAGTGGCCATACCAGGCGAAGGTCATGAACACGTTGGACATGACCAGCAGCAGGGCGGTCTGGGCGAAGACGGGGATCTGCATGGGCAAGCCGTATCAGGTCGGTTTCAGGTCAGTTTGTCGATGGCCTGGCCGGCCACCATCGGCAGCAGGGCGGCAAGCCCGCCGCGCCCGGGAATGCGCAATGCCGGCGCAAGGTCCAATGCCACTTCGGCCAGCGGCACCAGCACGAAGGCGCGCTCGTGCATGCGCGGATGCGGCACGACCAGGGCTGGCGCATCGTCGATGCGTTCGTCGCCGTACAGCAGCAGGTCGAGGTCGAGCGTGCGCGGTGCGTTGCGGTAGGGCCGTTCGCGGCCGTGCGCCTGTTCGATGCCGTGCAGCGCCGCCAGCAGCGCGTGCGCATCCAGATCGGTATCGACCGCGGCGACGGCGTTGACGTAGTCGTCGCCCGAGGAATCGATCGGCGCCGTGCGGTACAGCGAGGAGGCGCGCAGCAGGCGTACGCCGGGCACGCGTGCCAGGCGCTCGACGGCGTCCAGCACGTTCGCGCGCGCGTCGCCCAGGTTGGCGCCGATGCCGACCCAGGCGATCATTCGCCGCCCGTGCCGGACGGTGCGCCCGCACCTGCACCGGCGCCGGCGTCGTTCGATGCCGCGCCGTCGGCGCCGCCTTCCTCACCCTTGCGCGGGCCGCGGCGGCGCGGCCGCTTCTTCTGGGCGGCGGCCGCCGGCTCGCGCGCGTTGTTGACCAGGCGCTCGCGCTCGGCGTTGTCGCCGGCATAGAAACTGGCCCACCAGTTGCCCAGTTCGGCGTCCAGTTCTCCGGATTCGCAGCGCAGCAGCAGGAAGTCGAAGCCGGCGCGGAAGCGCGGATGTTCCAGCAATTTATACGCCGACTTGCCGTTGCGGCGCTCGAAGCGCGGCTGCATGGCCCAGATGTCGCGCATGTCGGTGGCGATACGGCGCTGCAGGGCCAGGTTGTCGGTCTGGTTGTCGAGCACGTCGTCGGCGGCCAGGTGCAGCGCCGGGATCGGCGACTCGCCGGCGGCGCGGTAGGCGTTCCACTTTTCCAGCACCTGGTGCCACAGCAGCGACGCAAACAGGAAGCCCGGCGACACGCCCTTGCCGGCTTTTACGCGCGCATCGGTGGATTCCAGTGCCAGGGTCACGAACTTCATGCCGATCGGCTGTTCCAGCACCACGTCCAGCAGCGGCAGCAAACCGTGGTGCAGGCCGGACGAGCGCAGCTCCTTCAGGCAGGCCAGCGCATGGCCGGACAGCAGGAGTTTCAGCATTTCGTCGAACACGCGCGCCGCCGGGACGTTGTTGATCAACGGCGCCATCACCGGCACCGGCGCGCGCGTGGCCGGCTCGATCGTGAACTGCAGCTTGGCGGCGAAGCGCACCACGCGCAGCATGCGCACCGGGTCTTCGCGGTAGCGCGCTTCCGGCTGGCCGATGATGCGCAGCACCTTGTCGCGGATGTCGGCAATGCCGCCATGGTAGTCCAGCACCGACTGGGTGGCCGGGTCGTAGTACATGGCGTTGATGGTGAAGTCGCGCCGTTCGGCATCCTCGTGCTGCGGACCGAAGTTATTGTCGCGCAGTACCCGGCCATGCTCGTCCTTGGGGGCGTTGGCGTTGCTGGCGTTGCCGCGGAAGGTGGTCACTTCCAGCAGTTCCTGGCCGAACATCACGTGCACGATCTGGAAGCGGCGGCCGATGATGAAGGCGCGCCGGAACAGTTTTTTGACTTCTTCCGGCGTGGCGTCGGTGGCGATGTCGAAGTCCTTGGGCTTCACGCCCAGCAGCAGGTCGCGCACGGCGCCGCCGACCACGAAGGCCTTGAAGCCGGCTTCCTGCAGGGTCTGGGTGACGCGGATGGCGTTGGCCGACACCAGTTTCGGGTCGATGCCATGCTCGTCCGGGCCGAGGATGTCGGGTTGGGTGGGGTCGCGCTGGTCTTTCACACCAAGGATTTTACGGATGAATTTTTTAATCATTGAACAGATGGAGTAAAGGCCAGCCGAGGGCGGTTGCGTGTTGGGCCAGTTTGGCGCTCGGGTTGGTGGCCACCGGGTCGGATACGACCGACAGCAGCGGAATATCGTTGTGCGAATCGCTGTAGAACCAGCTGCGTCCGAAGCTCTCGAACGGGCGGCCAAGTCCTTCCAGCCAGGCGTGCATGTGGGTCACCTTGCCCGGACCCGAAGTCGGGGCGCCGGCCAGCTTGCCGGTCGGGTGGCCGCGTTCGTCGAGTGCGGGGCGGGCCGCGATCAGGTGCTCGACGCCGAATTCGCGCGCGATCGGCGCCGTGATGAAGGCGTTGGTGGCGGTGATGATCGCCACCAGATCGCCGGCATCGGCGTGGCGCTGCAGCAGCCTGCGCGCGGCCGGCCTGATGGCCGGGATGATCGTTTCCCGCATGTAGAGCGCCTGCAGGCGCGCCAGTTGTTCGGGCGCGAAGCCGGCCAGCGTGCCGAGGGCGAATTCGAGGTATTCGACCGGATCGAGGATGCCGGCCTGGTACTGGGCGAAGAAATCGTCGTTGCGGCGCTGGTATTCGGCGGCGTCCACGACGTCGTGGCGCACCAGGAACTGGCCCCATTCGTAGTCCGAATCGATCGGGAGCAGGGTGTGGTCGAGGTCAAACAGCGCGAGATTATTCATGTTTTGGTGCGCATTCTTTCGGTTCGGATGGCGTATTGCCCTGGTTTTCCTGAAGCAAGAGGTCGCGCAGCAGCGGCAGCGTGACCGGGCGCTGGGTCTCGAGCGAATACTGGTCGAGCGCATCCAGCATGGTCGACAGGGAGCGCATGTCGCGCTTGAAGTGGGACAGCAAATAGGGTAACACGCTGGCCGACAGCGTCAAACCGCGCGCCTCGGCGGCCTGGGTCAGCGCGGCGATCTTTTCGTCGTCGGACAGGCCGTGGATCTGGTACACCAGGCCCCAGCCCATGCGCGTGCGCAGGTCTTCACGGACCGGCAGCACGGCCGGCGGCACCGGCCCCGCGCACACCATGTAGGTGCCGTGCTCGCGCACCTGGTTGAACAGGGCGAAGGCGTCGATCTGGCGCTGCGGCGTGAGCTGGTCGATGTCGTCCACCAGGTACAGCGTGATGCCGGGCGCGTGGACGAACTGCTCGGGCCCGGCATCGGCGGCGATGTAGCGCGACGCCTTGGTTGCCGCCAGGCCCTGCAGGATATGGGTCTTGCCGGCCCCGGTTTCGCCCCACAGGTAGCAGAAATGCTCGCGCGAGGCGCGTTGCGCGAACTGGTGCATCAAGTGCGCCATTTCGGCATTCGCGCCTATCTGGAAGGTGTCGAGGCTCTGCGCCGGCTCGGCGGCGCCTAAATCGAGCACCAGCTGTTTCATGGCTTGCATCTCATCCGGGCTGAGGGAAAAAAGGCATCTTGTTCTTGTTATGACAGTTAAACAGCGAAGGGGGAGGGCCGTTTTGCTAGAATAGCGGATTGACCAGTTGGCCCCCGGCGGCCATCCTGCCGCCCTGTTCAATTGATCAAACGCCCACTATTTTACCGCCTCCGCTGCCAAATACCATGAGCCAACCATCTAATGTTTCTCTCTCCTACCGCGACGCCGGTGTCGATATCGATGCCGGCGACGCCCTGGTCGAAGCGATCAAACCGTTTGCCAAGCGCACGATGCGCGAAGGTGTGCTCGGCGGCATCGGCGGTTTCGGCGGCCTGTTCGAGATCAGCAAGAAGTTCAAGGAACCGGTCCTGGTTTCGGGCACCGACGGCGTCGGCACCAAGCTGAAGCTCGCTTTCGAGCTGAACCGCCACGACACGGTCGGCATCGACCTGGTCGCGATGAGCGTCAACGACATCCTGGTGCAGGGCGCGGAACCCCTGTTCTTCCTCGATTACTTTGCCTGCGGCAAGCTCGACGTGGCGACCGCGACCGCGGTGGTCAAGGGCATCGCCGAAGGCTGCGAACAATCCGGCTGCGCGCTGCTCGGCGGCGAAACCGCGGAAATGCCGGGCATGTACCCGGACGGCGAATACGACCTGGCCGGCTTCGCGGTCGGCGCCGTGGAAAAATCGCAGATCATCGACGGCAGCAAGATCGCGCCGGGCGACGTGGTGCTGGGCCTGGCCTCGTCGGGCATCCACTCGAACGGTTATTCGCTGGTGCGCAAGATCATTTCGGTGGCAAAGCCCGACCTGGAAGCCGATTTCCACGGGCGCAAGCTGGCCGACGTGCTGATGGCGCCGACCCGCCTCTACGTGAAACCGCTGCTGGCGCTGATGGCATCGATGGAAGTGAAGGGCCTGGTGCACATCACCGGCGGCGGCCTGGTCGAGAACATCCCGCGCGTGCTGCAGTCCAACTTGACCGCGGTGCTGGACGGTGCATCGTGGACCATGCCGCCGCTGTTCCAGTGGCTGCAGCAGCACGGCGGCGTGGCGGATGCCGAAATGCACCGCGTGTTCAACTGCGGCATCGGCATGACCGTGATCGTGTCCAGGGAAAATGCCGAGGCGGCGATGGCCCAGCTGCAGGCGGCGGGCGAGACCGTGTATCGCATCGGCGAGATCCGTGCGCGCGGCGAGGGTGAGGCGCAGACGATCGTTGTTTGAGTTAGTCGCGCATCAACGTCGGCTTCGCGTTTCCCCGTCGTTCCCGCCTTGGCGGGGACGACGGGAACGCGGGACGACGAGGTAACTCTCACTCCGGCGCCCGGATATGCTCCACCAGCCCCGCCGTCTCCGGCGGTGGCGGCGCCGTCAACAAACTCACCAGCACCAGCACCGCCATCCCGGCCGGCACCCCGAACACCCCGGCCGAGATCGGCGCGATGTCGAACCAGACCCCCTCCACGTTGCCGCCCAGCATCGGATTGGTGTGCAGCATGTAATATAAACACACCAGGAAACCCGCCACCATGCCCGCCAGCGCCCCCTGGTGATTCGCGCGCTTCCAGAACACCCCCGCCACCAGCGCCGGGAACATCGTCGAGCCGGCCAGAGAAAAGGCGGCCCCCACCAGTGACAGGATGTCGGCCGGCTTCTGCGACGCCACGTAGGCGGCGATGAAGGCCACCGCCAGCAGCAGCAGCTTGGAAATCGTGACCCGTTTCTGGGTGGACGCGCCCGGATCGACGATTTTGAAATAGATGTCGTGCGACAGCGCGTTCGAGATCGCCAGCAGCAGGCCGTCGGCGGTGGACAGCGCCGCCGCCAGGCCACCGGCCGCGACCAGCCCCGAGATCACGTAAGGCAGCCCGCCGATCTCGGGGGTGGCCAGGGTCAGCACGTCGCCGTCGATGGCGATCTCGGCCAACTGGACGATGCCGTCGCCATTCACGTCGACGATGCTGATCAGGGGATTGGCCTTGTCCACGCTGGCCCAGTACGAGACCCAGGTCGGCAGCGCCGTGTAGTCGGTGCCGACCAATGCCGTGTAGATGTCGTACTTGGCCAGCACCGCCAGCGCCGGCATGGTCAGATAGATCAGCAGGATGAAGAACAGCGCCCAGAACACCGACACCCGGGTCTCGTGCACCGAGGGCGTGGTGTAGGCGCGCATCAGGATGTGGGGCAGGGCGGCGGTGCCGAACATCAGGCAGAACACCAGCGCCAGGAAGTTGTTGCGGCGGATGTCGGATTCCTCGCGCGTCTTGCCCGGGAATGGTTCCGCATGCGGCTCGGGCGGCTGGGCGCGCGCCAGGTTGGCGGCGCGTTCGGCGGTCCAGGCGCGTTCCGCCTCATCGGCCGTGCGCGGGTAGGACAGCAGGGTACGCTCGGCGTTGCGGATTTCTCCCAGCGAGGCGTTGCGGCCGCGCGCGGCATCGAGCTGGCGCTGGGCCTCGATCTTGCCGGCTTCCCACGAGTGGGGCAGGCGCGCCAGCCGCTCGCCAAAGGCGTCGGCGCGCGCCTGGAATGTCGCCCGCACTTCCTGCTCGCGCGGGTCGGCCGCCAGCTGGGCCTCGCGCTGGGCCAGCTTGGGCAGCACCGAGCCGTAGGCCACCTGCGGCACCGGATTGCCGGCAAATTTCACGGACAGCCACATGGTCGGGATCAGGAAGGCCACCAGGATGATGATGTACTGGGCCACCTGGGTCCAGGTGATGGCGCGCATCCCGCCCAGGAACGAGCACACCAGGATGCTGGCCAGGCCCAGGAAGATGCCGACCGAGAAGTCGACTCCGGTGAAGCGCGAGGCGATCAGGCCGACCGCGTAGATCTGGGCCACGACGTAGGTGAACGAGACCACGATGGTGGCCGCCACCGCCACCGCGCGTACCGTGGTGCCGCGCCGGTTGCTGCCGTTGCCGCCACCGTAGCGCACCGCGAAGAAATCGGGGATGGTGTACTGGGCAAACTTGCGCAGGTAGGGCGCGATCAGCAGCGCCACCAGGCAGTAGCCGCCGGTCCAGCCCATCACGTAGGCCAGCGCGTCGAAGCCGTGCAAATACAGGGTGCCGGCCAGGCTGATGAAGCTGGCCGCCGAGATCCAGTCGGCGGCGGTGGCCATGCCGTTGAACAGCGCCGGCACGCGCCGCCCGGCCACGTAGTATTCGGACACGTTCGAGGTGCGCGCGACCACGCCGATGGTGGCGTACAGCACGATGGTGGCGAACATGTACAGGTGGCCGATCCACTGGCGCGGCATGCCTTCCTGTTCCAGGATGCCCAGGGCCGCCAGGAACAGGCCGAAGCAGAGCGTGAACCACAGGTAGTAGCGTGACAGGCGCCGGAAATAGCTGCCCGGCCTGGCCGCCGCGCCGGCCGCGCCCGTGCCCGCGCCTGTACTCGTGCCCGCGCCCGCGCCCGTGCCGCTTGCGTCCAGCTTGCTCACGCGCCGTCCTCCTGCGCGCGCGCCAGCTCGCGCTCGAACGCGCGGTCGAGCCTGCGCATGCGCCAGGCGTAGCCGCCGATGATGGCGAGGTAGATCAGCGACGCGCCCTGCGCCGCCAGGTAGAACGACAGCGGCCAGCCGAGCAGCGACAGGTGGGCCAGGTCGCGCGCGAAGAACACGGTGCCGAACCCGGTCGCCAGCCACAATCCCAGCAGGATGGCGATCAGGCGCCGCGCCCGTGCCCAGTGGCGGGCGCGGGCGGCCTGGATGCGGGCCAGGCCCGGATCCGGCGTGCGGGCGGGTGGCGAGGGGAAGGGCGCGGTGTCAATCGGCATCGGTGTCGGGAGCGGCGGGTGGCGGGAAGGTCAGCCGGAACAGGCTGCCCGGGAATTTCTTGAGCATGCTGCGCGGGTTGTTGAAGATTTCGATGTCGGCGCCGTGCTGCTGGGCGATCTCGCGCACGATCGCCAGCCCCAGGCCCGAACCCGGTGCGCTCGAGCCGAGGATGCGGTAGAAACGCTCGAACACGTGGGCGCGCTCGGCGGGGGCGATGCCGGGGCCGGTGTCCTCGACTTCCAGCAGGGCCTGGCCGGAGCTGGCGCGCACGCGCACCGTCACGCTGCCGCCCGCGGGCGTATAGCGCAGCGCATTGTCGATCAGGTTCGACAGCAGCTCGCGTAGCATCATGGCGTTGCCGGCGATTTCCAGTTCGCCGTCGGCTTCGTGTTCCGGCGCCTCGAAGCCGAGGTCGATCTCGTGCGCGAACGAGGCCGGCACCCAGTCCAGCACCACGTCGCGCGCCAGTCCGGCCAGGTCGAGCGGGGCGAAGCTGGCGCCGGCCGGCGGCTGGTTTTCGGCGCGCGCCAGCGCCAGCAATTGATTCACGAGGCGCGTCGCCGATTCCGAACTCTTGGCCAGCTGTTCGAGCGAGCGATGGATCTCGGCCGGGTCTTCCTGGCGCAGCGCCAGCTCGGACTGCATGCGCATGCCGGCCAGCGGCGTCTTCATCTGGTGCGCGGCGTCGGCGATGAAGCGCTTCTGGGCGTCGATGGTGTGGGCCAGGCGCGCCAGCATGTCGTTCAGCGAGCCGACCAGCGGAGAAATTTCTTCCGGCACCTGGCGCGAATCGATAGGCGACAAATCGTCCGGCGGGCGCGCGCGGATGCGTTCCTGCAGCTGCGCCAGCGGCGACAGGCCGCGCGACAGGGCGAACCAGACCAGCGCCAGGATCACCGGCAGGATGATGAACTGGGGCAGGATCACGCCCTTGATGATCTCGTTGGCGAGCTGGGCGCGCTTGTCGAGGGTTTCGGCCACCTGCACCAGCGCCAGGCGCGGCTCCGGGTCCGGTCCGGTTGCCGACACGGTTGCCGTCCTTTGCGGCGGCCCGGGCAGCGGCTGCAGGTTGACCCAGGCATAGGCCACGCGCACCGGCGTGCCGTGCAGGTTTTCGTTGCGGAAGTGGACGCGGCCGCTGCGCTCGGCGTCCTCGGGCGGGGGCAGCGGCAGATCGCGGTCGCCGTCGACCGCCTCGCCACGGGGGCCGGTAATCTGGAAGTAGACGCTGTCGATGTCATCGGCGCGCAGGATGTCGCGCGCACTGCCGGGCAGGCGCGCGGTTACCTTGCCGCCCACTTCCTTCACCTGCTGGGCCAGCACGGTGACGCTGTCTTCCAGGGCATGGTCGAAGGGCTGGTTGGCGATCGACTTCGCCACCAGGTAGGTGATGGCGATGCTCATCGGCCACAGCAGCAGCAGCGGCGCCAGCATCCAGTCGAGGATCTCGCCGAACAGCGAGTGCTGGATGCTTTCCTCGGGTTCAGGCCGGGGCGGAACGTAGAGCGGCGCCGGATTGGCAATGCCGGCGGACACGCCGTCGGCCACCCCGTCGGGCGCCGTGCGGGACGCCCCGGCGCGTCCCGTGAAGGCGCGGCGCTGCGTCAGCCGTTTCACTGGCCGCCGTGGGAGGCGGCGTCGAGCGTCTTGTGCGCGCTGTCGGCATAGCGCTCGAGGCAGTAGCCCAGGCCGCGCACGGTGGCGATGCGGATGCCGCCGGTCTCGATCTTCTTGCGCAGGCGGTGCACGTAGACCTCGATGGCGTTGTTCGAGACCTCTTCTCCCCATTCGCACAGGTGGTCGACCAGCTGCTCCTTGGACACCAGGCGCCCGGTGCGCGCCAGCAGGATCTCGAGCAGGCCGAGTTCGCGCGCGGACAGATCGAGCATCTGGTCGTTGATGCAGGCGCTGCGCCCGACCTGGTCGTACACCAGCGGGCCGTGGCGGATGACGGTGGAGCCGCCGCCCTGGCCGCGCCGGGTGAGGGCGCGCACCCGCGCCTCGAGCTCCGACAGGGCGAACGGCTTGGGCATGTAGTCGTCGGCGCCGGCGTCCAGGCCGCCCACGCGCTGCTCGATGGAATCGGCGGCGGTGAGGATCAGCACCGGCAGCAGCGAGCCGCGCGCGCGCAGGCGGCGCAGCACGTCCAGGCCGGACAGCCTGGGCAGGCCGAGGTCGAGGATCAGGAGGTCGAATTCCTGGGTCGACAGGGCGGTATCGGCGTCCTGGCCGTTCTTGACGCAATCGATCGCGTAGCCGGACTGGCGCAGCGAGCGCGTCAGCCCATCGGCAAGCACGCTGTCGTCTTCCGCTAGTAGAATACGCATGGTACACATCCCCCGTTTTTATGGTTAGAGCCGGCTTACCCCTGTATTGTGTGTCATGTTTCGCAACATGTCGAATCGCGCAAGCGAAGGTAAATATGGCTTGCCAAAACCACTGGGATTTTATACAGTAGTACCTATTGAATTCGCGCGAGCGGCCCCTATCTTGGTTCACTCAAGGACAGAAAGAAAGTTATGGACGACAAAAAATCCGCAGTAAACGCAGCCGAGAAGGGCAAGGCCCTGGCGGCCGCCCTGGCGCAGATCGAAAAGCAGTTCGGCAAGGGCTCTGTGATGCGCATGGACGCCAACACCCCGGTCGAAGAAGTGCAAACCGTTTCCACCGGCTCGCTGGGCCTGGACATCGCGCTCGGCGTCGGTGGCCTGCCGCGCGGCCGTATCGTTGAAATCTATGGCCCGGAATCGTCGGGCAAGACCACGCTGACCCTGCAGACCATCGCCCAGATGCAGAAGCTGGGCGGCACCTGCGCCTTCATCGACGCCGAGCACGCGCTCGACGTCGGCTATGCGCAAAAGCTGGGCATCAAGCTGGACGAACTGCTGATCTCGCAGCCGGATACCGGCGAGCAAGCGCTGGAAATCACCGACGCGCTGGTGCGCTCGGGCAGCGTCGACCTGGTCGTCATCGACTCGGTGGCGGCACTGACTCCGCGTGCCGAGATCGAAGGCGACATGGGCGACTCGCTGCCGGGCCTGCAAGCCCGCCTGATGTCGCAGGCGCTGCGCAAGCTGACCGCATCGATCAACCGTACCAACACCCTGGTCATCTTCATCAACCAGATCCGCATGAAGATCGGCGTCATGTTCGGCAGCCCGGAAACCACCACCGGCGGTAACGCGCTGAAGTTCTACGCCTCCGTGCGCATGGATATCCGCCGTACCGGCTCGATCAAGTCGGGTGACGAGGTGATCGGTAACGAAACCAAGGTCAAGGTCGTCAAGAACAAGATCGCGCCGCCGTTCCGCGAAGCGCACTTCGACATCCTGTATGGCGAAGGCACGTCGCGCGAAGGCGAGATCATCGACCTGGGCGTGGACAACAAGATCGTCGAGAAGGCCGGTTCGTGGTACAGCTACGGCGGCGAACGTATCGGCCAGGGCAAGGACAACGCCCGCCAGTTCCTGAAGGATCGCCCGGCTGTGGCGCGTGAGATCGAGAACAAGGTGCGCGCCGCCCTGGGCGTGCGTGAACTGCCGCCGGCTGCCGCTGGCGATGGCGCGGCCCAGCTGGCCGCCGCCGGCGACGAGTAATCCTTGTCGATGGTGGTCCAGCGGCTGGGAGGCTGCACATGAGGCAGGCTCTCAGCCTGAAAGCCCGCGCGTTGAAGTATCTGTCGACGCGCGAGCACAGCCGGCTTGAACTGGGACGCAAGCTGGCCCGTTATGCCGAGGAAGGCGACGACGTCGACGCCTTGCTCGACTTCCTCGAAAAGAACAACTGGTTGTCGCAGGAACGTTTTGCCGAATCGCTGATTCACCGGCGTGCCGGTCGCTATGGTAATAGCCGGGTCCTCTCCGAACTGCAGCAACATGGTGTCAAAGGAGATGATTTGGCCGAATTGAAATCCGAACTCGCATCCACCGAACTCACCCGTGCCAAAGAAGTCTGGCGCCGCAAGTTCGGCACCGTCGCCCAGGATGCGGCCGAGCGCACCAAGCAGATGCGCTTCATGCTGCAGCGCGGTTTTTCCCAGAACGCAGTCCGCGCCGCCATGCAGGGGCGCGAGGACGACGAGTAATCCCCCAAGCGTCGACGCAGCCTTGCAAGTTGCGCCCGATAAATTGAACGCGTTTCCGTGACCGTTGTCCGGAGCGCGCTTCTTCCAGATGCCCTCCCTCCGATGCAAAGCACGTCCGTGCTTTTATGTCTTCGGATTAGCAACGTTTCCTTTTCACATTTCTTCAAATATACCGGCGCGGGTCGTCTTGCGACGCACGTGTGCAGCATGCTGTGCTAAACTTTCATGGTTTAAGCAGCGCCGCAAGAGCGGTTGTTGCCGTAGAAGCTGCGGCAACGTGCATCAGGCACACCGGCTGCATACTTTTTTTCGCCGCATACCGGCATTGGTTTTTATGCCCTTGTCTTCTCCCGCTCCGCGTCAGCTTCGGCACACGCGCGCCATTACCGTCGAAGCGTATGCTCGCGACGATGGGCTGTGGGATCTCGACGCCTGCATCCGCGACATAAAAACGCATGACATCGCATTGCCATCCGGCGTACGTCCCGGTGGCGTGCCGGTGCACGACCTCAAGCTGCGCGTGACCATCGATCGCGACATGACCATCGTGGACGCCGAAGCGGCGTCCGATGCCGTACCCTATCCTGGTTTTTGCGACACCATCGCTCCTGCTTACAAGAAGCTGGTTGGCTTGTCGCTGCTGAAACATTTCCGGCTGCATTTGAAGGACCGCCTCTCGGGCGTCCTCGGCTGCACGCACTTGACCGAATTGGCACAGGTACTGCCCACCGCGGCAATCCAGGCCTGGGCCGACGACGCCATGGAAAACCGTTCGGACGAGACTTCGTCCGGGCGACCTTACGAACTCGACCGCTGCCACGCGCTGCGTCTCGACGGCCCCGTTGTCGAACAATATTACCCACGTTGGGTCTTGAAGGTGGTAACGGGGTAGTATCCGGCACGGTAACAAGTGTTTTTCGCTTTATTTATTTAACCGCACTTAAATCAGTAACAGAGAAGGGAAGCCAGCATGAAAATCCATGAGTATCAGGGCAAAGAAATCCTCCGAAAGTTCGGAGTGACCGTTCCGCGCGGCATTCCGTGCATGTCGGTGGAAGAGGCCGTGAAGGCAGCTGAAGAGCTGGGCGGCCCGGTCTGGGTAGTCAAGGCACAGATCCATGCTGGCGGCCGCGGCAAGGGCGGTGGCGTGAAAGTCGCCAAGTCGATCGAGCAGGTCAGCGAGTACGCGAACCAGATCATGGGCATGCAGCTGATCACCCACCAGACCAGCCCGGAAGGCCAGAAGGTCAACCGCCTGCTGATCGAAGAAGGCGCGGACATCAAGAAGGAACTGTACGTGTCGCTGGTCACCGACCGCGTCACCCAGAAGGTCGTGCTGATGGCGTCGTCGGAAGGCGGCATGGACATCGAAGAAGTCGCGCACAGCAACCCGGAAAAAATCCACAGCATCGCCATCGACCCGAAAGTCGGCCTGACCGACGAGCAGGCTGACGACATCGCCGCCAAGATCGGCGTGCCGGAAGGCTCGATCGCCGACGCGCGCGCCAACCTGCAAGGCCTGTACAAAGCGTACTGGGAAACCGACGCATCGCTGGCCGAAATCAACCCGCTGATCCTGACCGGTTCGGGCAAGGTCATCGCGCTGGACGCGAAATTCAACTTCGACGCCAACGCCCTGTTCCGTCATCCGGAAATCGTCGCCTACCGCGACCTGGACGAAGAAGATCCGGCTGAAGTCGAGGCATCGAAGTTCGACCTGGCCTACATCTCGCTGGACGGCAACATCGGCTGCCTGGTGAACGGCGCCGGCCTGGCCATGGCCACCATGGACACCATCAAGCTGTTCGGCGGCGAGCCGGCCAACTTCCTGGACGTGGGCGGCGGTGCGACGGCTGAGAAAGTCACCGAAGCATTCAAGATCATGCTGAAGAACCCAGGCCTGAAAGCCATCCTGGTGAACATCTTCGGCGGCATCATGCGTTGCGACGTCATCGCCGAAGGCGTGATCACCGCATCGAAGGCCGTGTCGCTGCAAGTGCCGCTGGTCGTGCGCATGAAGGGCACCAACGAAGACCTGGGCAAGAAGATGCTGGCCGACTCGGGCCTGCCGATCATCGCCGCAGACACGATGGAAGACGCAGCGAAGCAGGTCGTTGCAGCAGCCGCTGGTCAAGCCTAATAAGCGAAGGAAATAAAAATGTCGATTCTGATCAACAAAGATACCAAAGTAGTCACCCAGGGCATCACCGGCAAGACCGGCCAGTTCCACACCCGCATGTGCCGCGATTACGCGAACGGCCGTGAAGCCTTCGTGGCTGGCGTGAACCCGAAGAAAGCCGGCGAAGACTTCGAAGGCATCCCGATCTTCGCGAACGTCGCTGAAGCCAAGAAAGAAACCGGTGCCAACGTGTCGGTCATCTACGTCCCGCCGGCAGGCGCCGCCGCCGCCATCTGGGAAGCCGTCGAAGCCGAGCTGGACCTGGCGATCTGCATCACCGAAGGCATCCCGGTCCGTGACATGATGGAAGTCAAGGATCGCATGGCCAAGGCCGGTTCGAAGACCCTGCTGCTGGGCCCGAACTGCCCGGGCCTGATCACTCCGGACGAAATCAAGATCGGCATCATGCCGGGCCACATCCACAAGAAGGGCCGCATCGGCGTCGTGTCGCGCTCGGGCACCCTGACCTATGAAGCGGTCGGCCAGCTGACCGCGCTGGGCCTGGGCCAGTCGTCGGCAGTCGGCATCGGCGGCGACCCGATCAACGGCCTGAAGCACATCGACGTGATGAAGATGTTCAACGACGATCCGGATACCGACGCGGTCATCATGATCGGCGAGATCGGCGGCCCGGACGAGGCGAACGCCGCGTACTGGATCAAGGACAACATGAAGAAGCCGGTCGTCGGCTTCATCGCCGGCGTCACCGCGCCGCCGGGCAAGCGCATGGGCCACGCCGGCGCGCTGATCTCGGGCGGCGCCGACACCGCGCAAGCCAAGCTGGAAATCATGGAAGCCTGCGGTATCACCGTCACCAAGAACCCGTCGGAAATGGCACGCCTGCTGAAGGCCATGCTGTAATCGATTGTTCATGGTCAAGCCCGACAAATGCCGGGCTGAACAGGGAAGGGGAGCCGCGGCTCCCCTTTTTGTTTTGGTAGCGGCTGGCATGCCGGGCCGTATCGCGGCTGACATTTTTTGGCGTGTAAGGACGAAATTCGTCGCGCTGACAAATTTCGTTACCTTCGACTGACAAAAATTGTCACACGGCAAGTAAAAATGCCGCCAAAAGCAGGGTTTTGGTAACAGTGTGCTATCGATTCCGCATGGAAACGACCTGGCACGCCGATTGCAATAGAGTAGGCAGAAGCAAGCAGTAACCAGACAAGCAGTACCTACCCTTTAATGCATTAAACCAACCCTGGAGAAATACCATGAAAGCACCGAAAATCGTCAAGAAGGCCGAAGGCGGCTTCACCCTGATCGAACTGATGATCGTCGTCGCCATTATCGGCATCCTGGCCGCCGTGGCCATCCCGGCTTACAGCGACTACACCGCGAAGGCCAAGGCTGCGAATGCGCTGTCGGCTGCTGATCCGTTCAAGACCGCTGTTGCAATGTGTGGCCAAGAAGCCGGCACGCTGGATAACTGCAACCAAACCGCTAGTGCAGCAACGTTTGCTGCCTTTACCCCGACCAAGGAAGTTACTGGCCTGACCGTTGCCAACGCAGGTGTAGTGACTATTACCCTGGCAGACATCGGTAAGAGCACCGTCGGCAAGACCGTGACTTTCACCCCGACCCTGGGTTCGAGCGCTGTGACCTGGAAAATCGAAACCAATATCACTGCAACCGAAAACGCTGCTGTGAAGCAAGCTTTCGAGAAGAACTCGGTTGGTTCGTAATCCCCCAGCTGTAACCTGAAAAGCCGCCCTCCGGGCGGCTTTTTCATTTCCGGCAGTACCGTCTACCCAGCGAGCATACTGATGTCCGATCCAGGCAGCGCCTCCCTCTCGAAACCGTCCATCCTGCCCGGCTGGACCCGGCTGCCCTGCACGCTGGCACTGCTGGGCGCGCTGCTGCTGAACTTCCTGGTCGCCGAACGCCACGACGGCCAGCGCTGCGTCGAACTCCTGCTGCTGGCGTTCTGCGCCGCCACCGTCATCCTGCGCCGCGGCCGCATCCAAGCCAGCGCCGCAATGGGCAGGACGATGCGGCTGTCCCTGTCCGGCTTCTTCACGCTGGGCCTGGCGTCCGCCATTGCCGCCTGGTCCTTGCGCCATGCCCTGTATGAATGGTCGAGCCTGCTCCTGCTGGCGCTGCTCGCCTTCGTCGTCGCCACCGAAGTGGGCGCCGCAGTCGGCCGGCATGGCGACGTGGTCTTGCTGCGCATCCTGCAGGCCGCCGGGTTCGCCTGCCTGCTGTACGCGTTGCGCGTCGTGCTGATGTATGCGGCGGCGCTGGCCAACGGCTACCAGATCGACATGCACGGGCTGGCCGTCGGCTTCAGCAACGTCCGCTTCCTGAACCATGCGCAGACCGCCTTGCTGCCCGTGCTGGTCCTGCTGGCCCTGCGGGCGCCGGAGAAGGGTGCGCTGCGCCGCATCTGGTTCGGATTGACTGCCTTCTGGTGGGCATTGCTGTACGTGAGCGAGGCGCGCGCCAGCGTGCTGGCGCTGGCCGCCGGGTGCGCCGCCGTGTTCCTGCTGCGTCGCCATCATGCACGCGGCTTCCTGCGAACCATGGTCATGACGGCGATGGTGGGCGGCGTCGTCTATGCCGCTGCCTTCATCCTGCTGCCGGTCCTGGCCGGCTTGCAACCCCTGGGCAGCGCCGCCAACCTGATGGCGCGCACGGCATCGGATCCGGCGTCGGGCCGCCAGTTTCTCTGGGCCCGGGGATGGGCATTGATCACGGCGCATCCGTGGCTCGGCGCCGGGCCGCTGCATTATGCGCATTACGGCGCCGGCGACGTGCAATTCGCCGCGCATCCGCACAACTGGATGTTTCAGTTCGGCGCGGAATGGGGCATGCCGGCCCTGGCGTGCATCGTGGCCGTCACCGGGGCCGGCATGCGGGCGCTGCTGCGTGCCGGTCGCCGGATCGTGGCGGCTGATTTTCCCAAGCAACAGATCCTCGTGACCTTCCTGGCGTGCATCGTGGCGATCCTGGTCGACGGCCTGTTTTCCGGCGTGTTCGTGATGCCGCAGAGCCGCCTCGCCATCGTGCTGGTGATCGGCTGCGCCGCCGGCTGGGTCCGTTCACTGGACGGGCAGGCGGCGCCGGCGCAGGCGCCGGCGCCGCTTGTCCGTCATGCGACGGCAGCACTGGCCCTGGCCGCGGCCTGCGTGCTGGCCTGGGCCGTCGCGCCCGACGTCGTGGCGCACGCACGCCAGGCGCCGCTGAATGCCGCCGAGGCGGCGGCAAACCAGGGCATGCATTGGCCACGCATGTGGGAAGCCGGCTTCTTTTGATCACCCGGGGCGGCTGCGGCTATCCTGTGCCGGTGCGCCGGCCGCGCCGCGCAGGCCATAAAACAATGCCCGCCAAAGGGCGGGCATCAAGGATGCCTCATGAGGCATCGGCGCCGATCAGCGCTTGATATAGTGATCCAGCCAGTCGATCACGGTGTGATGCCACTGCACCGAATTGGCGGGCTTGAGCACCCAGTGGTTCTCGTCCGGGAACACCAGCAGCTTGCTCTCGATGCCGCGGCGCTGCAGCGCCGTGAATGCCGACAGGCCCTGCGCGGTCGGGATGCGGAAGTCGAGGTCGCCCTGCACCACCAGCATCGGGGTCTTCCACTTGTTCACGTGCAGGACCGGGTTGAACTTCTCGTGGTTGTTCGGCGCCGCGAAGTAGGAGCCGCCGTTTTCCCAGTCGGTGAACCACTGCTCCTCGGTCGAGAACGCCATGCCGCGGGTGTCGAACACGCCGTCGTGGTTGACGATGCACTTGAAGCCATCCGACCAGTTACCCTGGATCCAGTTCATCATGTAGCCGCCATAGGAAGCGCCCAGCGCGCAGGCGTTCGAACGGTCCAGCCACGGGTATTTAGCCACGGCCGCGGCCAGGCCCTTCTGCAGGTCTTCGAGCGGCTTGCCGCCCCAGTCGCCGCTGATGGCGTCGGTGAATTTCTGGCCGTAGCCGGTCGAGCCGTGGAAGTCGATGAACACCGCGGCGTAGCCGGCGCCGGCGTACACCTGCGGATTCCAGCGGTAGCTCCAGCCATTGCCGAAGCTGCCCTGCGGACCGCCGTGCACGATGAAGGCGACCGGGTATTTCTTGCCCGGCTCGTAGTTCCACGGCTTCATCACGTGGCCATAGACGGTGTCGCCGTTGGCGCCCTTGAACGAGAACTGCTCGGATTCGCCCCAGCGCACGTCGGCCAGGCGCTCGGCGTTCAGCTGCGTCAACTGCCGCGGCGCCTGGGTCTGGCCCAGCGTCATCGAGAACAGCTGGGCGCCGGCCGACAGGTTGGCTTCGGTGAAGGCGAGGGTGGTGCCGCGCACATCGAAACCGCCGATGGCGCCCTTGCCGGTCAGCGGCGTCACCTTGCCGCCGGCCACGTCGATGCTGAACAGGCGGTGCTGGCCGATGTCCTCGGCATCCACCACCAGCGCCTTGCCGTCCTGCGTCCATTGCAGATTGCCCGGCGAGCGGTCCCAGTCGGCGGCCAGCTTGCGTTTCCGGCCGGTGGCGACGTCGAGCAGCATGACCTGGTAGCGGTCGGCCTCGAAGCCGGGGCGGCTCATCGCCAGGTACGCCAGCGTGCGGCCGTCCGGCGAATAGACGCCCTTGGTGTCCCAGGCCGGATTGTCGGCGGTGAGGTTGCGCGGCGCCTGGCCGCCGGTGGCCGGCACCGTGTACAAGTCGAAGTTGGTCGACCAGGCTTCGGTCTTGCCGGCGATGCGCACCGAAAACACGATGGTCTTGCCGTCCGGGCTGAAGCGGAATTCCTCGCGGTCGCCGAACGGTTTCGAAGGCACGTCGCCGTCGAGCATGCCGGACAGGCTGACCGGCTGGGCGCTCACCTTGCCGGACGTGTCGATCGGCGCCGAATACAGCACCGCGTTGCGGCCGTCGGCCCAGGTGTCCCAGTGGCGCACGAACAGGCGGTCATACACCTTGCCCGTGGCCTTGTCCTTGTCACGCGCGGCCATGCGGTCCTTGGTGCAGGCCAGGTCGGCGCAGTCGCGGAACACCGACAGGCTCAGGGCGATGCGCTCGCCGGTGGGCGAGACGCGGAAGGCGTCGACGTCCAAGGGCAGGTCGGTGACGCGCGCAGGCGTGGCTGGCTGGGCCGCGCCGGCGGCGACCGGCAGGCGCCACACCTGGGACGAGCCCGAGCGCGTGGAGAGGAAATAGATGGCGTCGCCCGCCGCCGACCATTCCGGTTCGGTGCTGCTGGCGGCGTCCGCGGTCAGGCGCTGCGGCGCGGCGCCGGCATTGCGCAAATCGACCATGTACAGCTCGGTATGGCCGCGGTTCTTGCCCATGTCGGTGCTGCGCACCGTGTAGACGATGCGCGAACCGTCGGGCGACACCACTGGAGTGCCGACCCGTTCCATCGTGACCAGGTCCTCGACCGTGAAACCGCGCGGGGCGGCGCCGGCGGCGCTTGAAATCGCCGAGACCGCCATGATGGCGGCCAGTGCTGGCAAACGTACTTTCATGCCTGCTTCATCCTATCTTTGCTGGTGAAGAAAGACAGCAATTTAACATGCAGAAAGCGTGATGGTGTCTTGACGTTGCCGGCCGCCATGCCGCAACAGGGCCGTGGCATCGGGGCGGCGGCCGAAAAAAAAGCGCTTCCCCGCAGGAGGAAGCGCTTGTTTCATCGGCAGACCTGTCCAGGAAGATGGATCAGAATTCTTCCCAGTCGCCTTCGGCCGGGGCGGTAGCCTTGACGCTCTTCGGCGCGGCCTTGATCGCAGGACGCACCAGGGCTGGCTGCGGCTTGGCCATCACCGGCGTACGCACCGGCACGGCATTGGCCACTGGCGCGGATGCCGGCGCCGGCTCGGCACGCACCTGAGCGCCATCGACGCGGAACACGCTGACCAGGCCGGACAGTTTATTCGCCTGCTCCTGCAGCGCCTCGGACGCGGCAGCGGCTTCCTCGACCAGCCCGGCGTTCTGCTGGGTGACGTCGTCCATCTGCGTGATCGCCTGGTTGATCTGCTCGATGCCGGCGGTCTGTTCCTGGCTCGCGGCGGTGATCTCGGCCATGATGTCGGCCACGCGCTGGATGCTGGACACCACGTCGTGCATGGTGCCGCCGGCTTCGTCGACCAGGCGGCTGCCGCTGTCGACCTTGTCCACCGAATCCGTGATCAGTTCCTTGATTTCCTTGGCCGCCGCGGCCGAGCGCTGGGCCAGCGTGCGCACTTCGCCCGCCACCACCGCAAAGCCGCGGCCTTGCTCGCCGGCGCGCGCCGCTTCCACGGCGGCGTTCAGCGCCAGGATGTTGGTCTGGAACGCGATGCCGTCGATCACGCCGATGATGTCCACGATCTTCGACGACGAACCCTTGATCGAGCCCATGGTTTGCACCACTTGCGCTACCACGGCGCCGCCTTTGCCGGCCACTTCCGACGCGGTCATCGCCAGCGCATTCGCCTGGCGCGCATTGTCGGCGTTCTGCTTCACGGTCGAGGTCAGTTCTTCCATCGACGACGCGGTTTCTTCCAGCGAGCTGGCCTGTTCCTCGGTGCGCGAGGACAGGTCCAGGTTGCCCGATGCGATCTGGCTCGAGGCCGACGCGATCGCATCGGTGCCGCCACGCACCTGGGTGACGATGGCGGCCAGCTTGTCGCGCATGGTCTTCATCGCGAACAGCAGGCTGTCCTGGTCGCCGCTGCGCAGTTGCACCTCGGTGGTGAGATCCCCGGCGGCGATGCGGTCGGCGACGGCCACCGCATAGTCCGGCTCGCCGCCCAGGCGGCGGGTCAGGCCGCGGGTGATCAGGACGCCCAGCGCGATGCCGGCCACGACGCTGGACAGCACCAGCACCAGCATCAGGCTGCGGCCGCGTTCGTAGGCTTCCTTGTTTTCCTGGTTGGCCTGGCGCGCGCTTTCTTCCTTCAGCTTGGCCAGCTTGGCCAGGTTGTCGTCGATCTCGTTCGAGCGCGGCAGGAAGGTGTCGAACATGTAGGTGACCGAGGCGCGCGGCGGCTGCAGTTCTTCGGCATTGGTCAGCCTGACCTGTTCGGCAATCGTGCCGTCATAATCGCGCAGCTGGCTTTCGAGCTGCGCCAGGATGGCCTTGCCTTCCTCGCCGGTGAACAGCGGACGGGCCAGGTCGATGTTGGTGCGGACCGTTTTCTTGAAGGTCTCGAGATTGGCGAGCGACAGTTCGCGCCGCTTGTCGGTCGACGCCATCATCGCCCCGCGCACGGCGCGGTTGATGTAGACCAGGTTGATGTTCGCTTCCTTCGCATACGACAGGCCGAGCAGTTCCTGCCGGTACAGGCGCGCCGCGCGATCGTTCATCTGGTCCATGTTGTGGATGCCGATGCCGGCCACGATAGCACCCAGCAACGCGACGGCGAGGAAGCTCAGGATCAGGCGCGTGCCGACCTTCATGTTTTGAAACATTCGTAATTCTCCTGCGATGAGTGGGCGCGGCCGCTCGGGCCGCCGGGACGGCGCACCGTGCCTGGATGACTGGGCATCGGGGCAGCCGCCTGCCGGAAGATGAGGTGTTGTATCTGGTAAATGTTAAATGATTGGAGGAAATTACCTAAGCATTTAGCTCGAGATTTACCAAAAGTGGAGCTTTTTCCCAACACTTTGCCCGGAAATGATTGACGTTCATGCATGAGGTGCGATCCAGGCCACGCGTTTAGTTGACACATTTTCAGCCTGTCAGTACACCCGCAAACAACAAAAAGTCACTGTGGATTCCAAGTGGTTTTTGACAACTGTTTGGAATTAAATAATAATCATTCTCATCTTGAATGAGTATCGTTCTCATTTGTATTTGCATTTAGTCCAAAACCAGAGAGAGCAAGAAGAATGACATCGACCGCAGCGCGCAATCCCTCCTCGTCCTTTCCACCCGTCCTGAGCAGGCCGACCCCGATCGCCGCAGCGATCTGCGCCGCTTTGCTCGGCCTGGCCGCACCAGCCATGGCTGACGACGAGATCGACCCGAACAAACCAGTGTCGGTGGTCCACATCGTCGGCACCGCCGAGGAAGAGTTGCTGCAGGCGCCGGGCGTGTCGACGATCACCGCCGCCGACATCGAAGCGCGTCCGCCGGCAAACGATCTGTCAGAGATCATCCGCCGCATGCCCGGCGTGAACCTGACCGGCAACAGCGCCAGCGGCCAGTACGGCAACAACCGCCAGATCGATTTGCGCGGCATGGGTCCGGAAAACACGCTGATCCTGGTGGACGGCAAGCCGGTCAGCTCGCGCGACTCGGTGCGCATGGGGCGCAGCGGCGAACGCAACACGCGCGGCGACACCAACTGGGTGCCGGCCGAAGCGGTGGAACGCATCGAAGTGCTGCGCGGCCCGGCGGCGGCGCGCTACGGATCGGGCGCCGCCGGCGGCGTCATCAACATCATCACCAAGGCGCCGGCCGGCCACCTGAGCGGTTCCGTCACCGCCTATGCGCTGGCGCCGGAACACGGCGAGGAGGGCTCGTCGAAACGCCTCGGCTTCAACCTGGCGGGGCCGCTGGTGGATAACTTCTCGTTCCGCGTGTACGGCAACGTCAACAAGACCGACGCCGACGAACTGGCGCTCAATGCCACGCCCGCCAACACCGCCAACGGCGCGATCCCGCCGGCCGGCCGCGAAGGCGTGCGCAACCGCGACATCAACGGCCTGCTGCGCTGGGACCTGGCGCCGGGCCAGGTGCTCGAACTCGAATCCGGCTTCAGCCGCCAGGGCAACATCTATGCGGGCGACCGCGCGGTGAACTCGGCCGGCTCGGCGCTGCTGGGCGAACTGGCCGGCGCCGCCGCCGAAACCAACGTCATGATCCGCCGCACCGCCTCGCTCACGCACCGCGGCAAGTGGGACTTCGGCACCTCGAAGCTGGCGCTGACCTATGAAGGCACCGACAACACCCGCCTGAACGAAGGCCTGGCCGGCGGCCCCGAAGGCAGCATCGGCAGCGCGACCGACCGCTCGCTGTCGGCACTCGAAAACTACGGCTTGAACGGCGAGACCAGCATCCCCTTGAGCCTGGGCGGCATGGCGCAGACCATGACCCTGGGGTTCGAGCTGCGCCGCGAAAAGCTGAACGACCCGTATTCGATGACGCAGGCCGGCACCGCGATTCCCGGCCTGGCCGCCGGTACCCGCGACGGCAAGTCCAGCGCCGACACCCGCGTGCTGTTCGTCGAGGACAACATCGCCGTGGCGCAGGGCTTCACGGTGACGCCGGGCCTGCGCTTCGACGACCACAGCCAGTTCGGCACCAACTGGAGCCCGAGCCTGAACGCCTCCTACGCCCTGAGCGCGACCGTCACCCTGAAGGGCGGCGTGGCGCGCGCGTTCAAGGCGCCGAATTTGTACCAGTCGAACCCCAACTACCTGTATTACACGCGCGGCAACGGCTGTCCGGTCAACAACCCCAACCTGGGCGGCGGCTGCTACGTGCGCGGCAACGACAACCTGGAACCGGAAACCAGCGTCAACAAGGAAATCGGCATCGGCTACAGCGACAAGGGCTACGCCGCCAGCCTGACCTATTTCCATAACGATTACCGCAACAAGATCACCGGCGGCATGGACACGCTGCTCGGCAACACCTCGGCCAACGGCCGCATCTTCCAGTGGGAAAACTCGCCGAAGGCCGTGGTGCAGGGCATCGAGGGCAACCTGACGATCCCGTTCGGCCGCCGCATCAAGTTCATCAACAACCTGACCTACATGATCGAGAACGAGAACAAGACCACCGGCGAGCCGCTGTCCGTGATCCCGGAATACACCCTGAACACCTCGCTCGACTGGCAGGTCAACCGCAAGCTGTCGATGCTGTTCAGCGGCACCTGGTACGGCAAGCAGGAACCACGCCGCCTGACCACGCAAGGCGCCGCCGCCACCGGCGACGCGCTCGATCCGCTCAGCCCGTACAGCGTGTGGTCGGTCAGCGCCGGCTACGACTTCACCCGCCAGCTGCGCCTGCGCGTGGGCGTGAACAATTTGTTCGACGAGCGCCTGTTCCGCATGAGCACCGGCTCCAGCGCCGGCGCCGCGACCTACAACGAAGCCGGGCGCTCGCTGTTCGCCAGCCTGACGGCGTCGTTCTAAGCCGATTCCAAGTCGATTCCCACGAGGAGAACCTGAAATGGACAGCACCCTGGGGCAGGCCGCGCCTGCACCGGTCTTCAAGCCGCCGGTTTTAAAGCCAGTTTCGCTGGCGCGCTACCGCAGGGCGGTGGCGGCGCGCAGCGTGGCGGCGATCTTCGGCGGCTACCTGCTCGCCGCCACCTTCGCCGCCTGCATGAGCCTGTGGCTGCAGGACGCCGGCATGACGCGCATGGACGCGGTGACCACCGCCACCATCGTCTCCTTCATCGTCCACGCCTGCGCCGCGATCTGGGTGTTCGCCACCGCCAGCATGTGGCGCGCCTGGGCCGGCGTGCTGCTGCCGGCGGCGCTGTTCGCGCTCGGCGCCTGGATCGGCGCCCGCTCCTTCGTGGGGGCCGCATGAGGATCGACGGCAAACCCGAAGGCATCCGCCAGTCGATGTCGTGGCTGCACACCTGGACCGGTATCGCGCTCGGCTGGCTGCTGTACGCGGTCTTTTTCACCGGCACGCTCAGCTACTTCCTCGACGAGATCAATTTGTGGATGAAGCCCGAGCTGCACGCCTCGGTGTCGGCCGCATCAAACGCGCAGACCGCCCAGGTGGCATTGGCCGGCATGCAGAAGCTGGCGCCGAACGCCAACGTCTGGACGCTGGAGCTGCCCAACGAGCGCCAGAACACCGTCGCCGCCAGCTGGCGCGACAAGGGCCAGCCGATGACCGGCCGCGCCGGCGTCAAGCGCGCCGAACTCGACGCCGCCACCGGCGAACAGATCAAGCCGCGCGAGACCCGCGGCGGCCAGTTCCTGTACCGCTTCCACTTCGAACTGCATTCGATGCCGCGCAACCTGGCGCGCTGGATCGTCGGCATCGCCACCATGTTCATGTTCGTGGCGATCATCAGCGGGGTCATCACGCACAAGAAGATTTTTACCGACTTCTTCACCTTCCGCCCGAAGAAGGGCCAGCGTTCCTGGCTCGACGCCCACAACGCCACCGCCGTGCTGGCGCTGCCGTTCCACGTGATGATCACCTTCTCGGGGCTGCTGCTGTTGATGGGCACCCTGATGCCGTGGGGGGCGGACGTGGCGTATGACGGCAACACCCAGGCCTACAACATGGCGCGGCGCGGGTTGGCGCCGCCGCCTGGGGCGCAGCAGCAGGGAGCGCAGCGCGAGGGCAGCCAGCGCGAAGGCGCTCGCGGCGACAGCATGCAGCGTGGCGGCGCCACCGAAGGTGCGCGCGAAGGCCGCGGCAACCGTGAAGGCCGTGAAGGCCGCGGCCGCGAGGGGGGCGAAGGCCGAGGTGGCCAGCGTGACGGCGCGGCATTGACTCAGGTCGATCTGTCCGCGGCGATCGGTCCGATGCTGGCCCAGGCGCGCGCCGAGTGGCCGCAGCGCGAAGTCGGCCGCATCGTCGTCAACCGCCCGAACCAGCCCGGCGCGACGGTCGAACTGCGCGCCCACGGCAGCGACAGCCTCACCACGCGCGGCGCCTCGGAACGCATCGTGTTCGACGCCGCCACCGGCAAGGTCGAGGAACGCCCGCCGCTGCCGGAACCGTCGGCCGCGAGCGCCGTCAACAACGTGTTCGCCGCCACCCACATGGGGCGCTTTGCCGGACCGGCGCTGCGCTGGCTGCTGTTCCTGTCCGGCGTGGCCGGCACCGCGATGATCGCGACCGGCCTGGTGCTGTGGGTCGTCAAGCGCCTGCCGGAACGCCGCAAACTGGGCCGCACGCCGTTCGGCCACCGCCTGGTGGAGTCGACCAACATTGCCGTCATCACCGGCCTGGCGCTGGCGACCGCCGCCTACTTCTGGCTGAACCGCCTGCTGCCGGCTGACCTGGCGGGCCGCGCCGACTGGGAGATCAACGGCTTCTTCCTGGTCTGGCTGGCGACCCTGGTGCATGCCGCGGTGCGCACGCCGCGCGCGGCGTGGCTGGAACAGTGCGTCGCCGTGACGGTGCTGTTCGCGCTGCTGCCGCTCCTGAACCCGCTCACCGGCGGCAACGGCCTGTTTGCCAGCATCGCCCACGGCCAGTCCGGCCTGGTCGGCTTCGATCTCGCCATGCTGGCGATTGCCGCGCTGTTCGCCGTCATCGCGCGCCACATCGTCCGTAAAGGGCAGGTTGGCGCCAAACCGGGACGCGCCGCCGCCGGCATCGACCCGATCGGAAAGGCGTTGCCATGAACGCGATGATCGTGCTCGGCCTGTCCTACCTGGCGATGGCGGCGGTGGCGCTGTCGATGGGACGCCACCAGGGGCAGGTGTTCGGCAGGGAGATGGCGGCCTCGAAGGCCTGGTTGCTGCGTATTGGCGGCTGGGCGCTGCTGGCCGTCGCACTGGCGCCCGCGCTGGGGGCATGGGGGACGTCGGTCGGCATCGTCGCCTGGCTCGGGTTGCTGACCTTTGCCGCGATCGGCGCCGGCGTGCAGCTGACGTATGCGGCGCGTTCGCTGCTGTGGTCCGGGCCGGCGGTGGGAGCGGGGGCGGCGCTGTTGTGGGTGGCCAGCGCGTAGACGGCGCTTGGCCGGTGGGAGCATGCGGCCGAATCGATCAGCCGCGTGAGCAATCGCGGCCGGTCGATTGATCGGCCAAAGCGTGTCCGCTAGGATGGTTCGCCGCCTGCCCAGGCCAGGTACACGTCGGAAAGGACCGTCCCGTGATCGCATCCCGCCGGATTGCCGGCCTCCTCATCGCCTTTGCCGCCGGCAGCGCCGCGCTGCCGTTTCACTTGCCGCTGCACGCGCAGCCGGCGCCGGACAACACACAGGTTGCGATCGATTTTTCGTACGCGGGCTACGGCGCCGGCGCCGCCATACCGCAGGTAGCGGGGCCGACCCTGCTGGTGCGGCCCGGCGGCCGCGACGATACCGCGCTGCTGCAGGCCGCGCTCGACGCCACCGCCAGGCTGCCGCGCCGCCCGGATGGAGTGCGCGGCGTGGTCCAGCTGGCGCCGGGCCGCTTCAGGATCGAGGGGCAGTTGCGGCTGGAGGCCGATGGCGTCGTCCTGCGCGGCAGTCCCGATGGCAAGACGGTGCTGGTGGCCACGGGGCGCCAGCGGCGCGCGCTGATCGTGGCCGGGCGCGGGCGTGCGCCTGTGCTGGGAGCCACGACATCCGTGACCGATGCCGTGGTTGCGGCCGGCGCCCGGACCGTCACCGTTTCAAGCATCGACGGCCTGCAGGCGGGCGACCGCATCGTGCTGACCCGGCCCAGCACCACCGCCTGGATCCGCGACTTGGGCATGGACACGCTGTCCGGCACCTTCGCCGAGCTGCGCTACCACTGGAAGGCGGGCTCGCGCGACCTGGCCTGGGACCGCCGCATCGAGGCCATCGATGCCGCCAGCCGGCGCATCACGCTCGACGCGCCTATCACCAGCGCGCTCGAACAGCGCTACGGCGGCGCCACGCTCGCCAAAGTGACGGCGCAGGCGCCCCTGTCCCGGATCGGCATCGAGAACCTGGCGATCGACAGCGAGTACGACCCGGCCAACCCGCGCGACGAGGAGCACGCCTGGGACGGCATCGTGCTCGATCACGTCGAGGACAGCTGGGTGCGATACGTGAGCGGGCGTCATTTGGTGTCGTCGCTGGTGCGGGCCGGGCCGCGCGCGCGCCGCGTCACCGTCGAACACGTGCGCAACGAGGAACCGGTGAGCGAGCCGGGCGGCTACCGGCGCATGAGCTTCCTGGTCGAGGGCCAGCAGGTGCTGGTGCAGCACTGCCGCGCCGATTCGGGCATGAACGACTTCGCCATCGGCTTCCTGGCCGCCGGCCCCAACGTATTTCGCGACTGCCGCGCCACCCGCGCGCTGGGCGCCAGCGGATCGTACGAAAGCTGGGCCTCGGGCGTGTTGTACGAGGACGTGCGCATCGAGGGCGCCGCGCTGCGCCTGACTTATGACGGCGCGCGCGCGCAGGCCGGCGGCTGGACCGCGGCCAATGCGATGGTCTGGAATTCGCGCGCCGACCAGGTCGTGGTCTCGGGGCCTGAGGGGGCGCCGAACCAGATCGTGCGCTCGGGGGAGCCGCTGTTTGCGGCGCAGCTGGAACGGCGTGTCGGCGCCGCGGCGGCTGGCGCCGTGCTGCAGGGGCTGGCAACTGCAGCGAATGCGGCCACGGCTTCGGCTGCATCTTCGGCTGAAAACAACGCTGGAACCACGGCTGCACAGGCGCCGCATCGTGCGCTCGCCATCCGCAACGGCCGCTTCGTCATCGGCGACAAAACCTTGTGGGGCGGCGCGGTCAACGATGCCTGGTGGCTCGGCCAGACCTCGGGCGGCAACGCGCTCGACGCCGGCATGAGCATCACCCGCTTCGTCCCGGGGCGCAGCGGTCCGGGCCTGACCGAAGATTTGCCGGAACTGGCGGCGCGCGTGGCGGCCCAGGGCACGCCGTTCTACCAGAGCGGCCCGGCGATCTGGTACGACCGCCGCCGCGACGACCACACGATCCTGACCCGGCCGGACGCCAACGTCTGGGCCGCCTTCTACGAACTGCCGTGGGCGCGCAGCGGCAAGGGCCAGGCGCAGGATGGCCTGAGCAAGTACGACCTGACGCGCTATAACCCCTGGTACTTCGAGCGCATCAAGGCCTTTGCGCGCCTGAGCGACCGGCACGGCATCGTACTGTACCACCACTTATATAACAATCACAACCTGCTGGAGACGGCGGCGCACTGGACCGATTTCCCCTGGCGCCCTGCCAACAACATCAACGACACCGGCCTGCCGGAACCGATGCCGCTCGAGGACAAGCAGCGCATCCACGTCGCCAACCAGTTCTACGACGTCGACAACCCCAAGCTGCGCGCGCTGCACCGCGCCTATATCTTCCACGTGCTGGACCAGCTGGCGGGCAGCGACAACATCATCTTCGGTTTGTCGTTCCAGTATTCCGGCCCGCTGTCGTTCCAGCGCTTCTTCCAGCAGGCCGTGGCCGAGTGGGAGACCCGGCATGGCCGGCGTGTAAAACTGGTGCTGGACACCGGCAAGAACGTCACCGACGCCATCCTGGCCGACCCCGCGCTGGCGCGCCAGGTGGCCGTGATCGACATGCGCTACTGGCACTACCTGCCCGACGGCACCCTGTGGGCGCCCGAGGCCGGGCAGAACCGGGCGTTCCGCGAATTGCATCCGGCCGAATTCGGCGATCCCTCCACGCCGCGGATGGTGTACCGGCAGGTGCGCGAGTATCGGGACAGGTATCCCGACAAGGCGATCGTGGCGTGGCATGCGGGGACCGGGCAGATTCCGGCGCTGATGGCGGGGGCGGCGCAGGTGTTGACGCGCAATCCGACGGCGGGACATGGGCAGGGCAGGGTGGTGGATAGGACGGCGCTGGATGCATTCGTGCAGGCGCGTCTGGGTGGCGTGTTGGCGGATATGGCGCCGCGGGATGGGTGGGTGCTTGACGCGGAGAATAACTGGGTGCTGGCGGATGAGGGGCGGCGGGCGGTGCTGGTGTATTCGCTGGCGGGGACGCAGGTCGAACTGTCGCGGGCGCTGGGGCAGGGCTCTTATGAGGGAGTGTGGTTTGATCCGCGGACCGGGAAGACGCAGGCAGCGGATGTGCCGGCGCAATTGGGGCAGGGAGAGCGGATTGTAAAGCCGGATGGGCGTGAATGGTTGTTGCTGTTGCAGGGCGCGGCTACAAGTTAGCGCACGCTCTAATATCTGATCGCCGCCAATACTTAGCAAGGTGCTAGCGTTGGTGGCAACGAATTAGAGTGCGATACTGAGCAATACGTCGATGAGCTGACCTTGCTGATCTTCAATAAAGAGCATATACAGTTCGCGTTGGGCGGACTTGACAACTAGTTGGAGGAGACTCAACCGTGCCAAGCTCGGAAATTAAGCATGCGGTTCAACAATCAGCTCGGCTTTCAGATTCGCTTCATAACATCCTTGCAAATGAAGCTACCCTCGATGTGCGAGGGCGTTTTGCAATGGCATACTTGAATATCAGTCTCGATCATCGCGAAGCTATTTTGCTTTTAATTAGTTATGGAGCATATACAAGCGCAACTGCTTTACATCGCCCCTTACTTGAAGCATTCGTAACGGGCGCTTGGATTGATGGCAATGCAACAGATAAGCAAATTGAGAGCATCGCTACCTTTAATCAACCACCGCCGAAATTTGAAAAGATGGCACAACAGCTAAGGAAAACGCATGCTCTTGGCAAGTGGTTTGAGATTCTGCGTGAACACTATGGCATCCTAGGAGATTATACGCATGGCCACGGTCGTCAATTATCACGATGGTTGGGGCCTAACAGTGTGGGACCGCAATATAAAGATGCGCAGATGATCGAAGTACTTTGGAATGCCGATATCATCGGTTTACTTACCGCTGTGCATAGAGAAAAAGTCTCAAACCGTCCTACTGGTCAATTACTTCAAATGCTTGAAGCCCTTATGTATAAGCATGAGTATCCTTCGTAGTGACCTCAGGATAATTATAAATGCAATTTAGACCAAAACTCACATACTTTGGCGCTCGATGCAACTTAGCGCCTATGATCCGAATTGGTCATAGACGCTTTTCATGGCATTTAAGTTGCTTTTCTTTTAATTTATTTAATTAGTATTTAAGTAATCAATCACTTATCAATGTCCGCCTTCCAATCGCCCGATTTTCCACCGTGCTTTTCCAGCACCCGCACATCCGTCATCACCATCCCCCGATCCGCTGCCTTGCACATATCGTAAATCGTCAGCAATCCCACCTGCACCGCAGTCAGCGCCTCCATCTCCACCCCAGTCTTCCCATAAGTTTCCACCTGCGTCCGGCAGTGAACACTATTCGCAGCTTCATCGACCTCGAAATCGACCGCAACCCGCGTAATCGCCAGCGGATGACACAACGGCACCAGATCACTGGTCCGCTTCGCTCCCATGATGGCCGCAATCCGCGCAATCCCCAGCACGTCGCCCTTCTTTGCATTGCCGGAAACGATCAATTGCAAGGTCTCCGGCTTCATGCGGATGGTGCCGGCCGCCACCGCAATGCGATGCGTCTCGTTCTTGGCGCCGACGTCGACCATGTGGGCCTGGCCGGTGGCGTCGAAGTGGGTCAGCGGGCTGGCGTTGTCAAGGGAGGAAGTGGTATCTGTCATTACTAATGTGTCGATGAATGTCTGGATGAAGTAACAAACTGTCGGCCCGGCGGTAGCATGGCCGTGGATGCGGGTATCATAGCATCGTGAAACCTAACCCGATTCCACCGATGTCCCAGCTGTCACCACGGCGCCGCCCGCCTCGGGCGCGTGCCGGATTGCGTCGCCTCCTGATAGCCGCCAGCCTCGGCGCGGCCGCCACCCTGGCCCTGGCGGCGCCCACGGTCCCGACCACGCCGGTCCTGCGCGGCGCCGACACCACCGGCCTGCCGACGCTGGGCGACGCCGCGCGCGCCGACCTGTCGCCCGTGCTCGAGCGCAAGCTGGGCGAAGAGATCATGAACGACATCCGGCGCGACCGCGACTACCTGGATGACGATGCCATCATCGAGTTCCTGAACAATTTCGGTTCGGCGCTGGTGGGATCGTCACCAGGCGCGCGCGGCGAGACCAATGCCGATTATTTCTTCTTCGCCGTGCGCGATCCGATGATCAACGCGTTCGCGCTGCCGGGCGGCTTCATCGCCGTGCACTCGCAGCTGCTACTGGCGGCGCAGAACGAGTCCGAGCTGGCGTCGGTGCTGTCGCACGAGATCGGTCACGTGTCGCAGCGCCACATCGCGCGCATGATCGGGCAGCAGAAGCAGGATGCACTGCTGCCGCTGGCGGCGATGATCCTGGCCGCGCTGGCGGCCAAGGCCGGCGGCGGCGCCGATGCGGCGATGGGCGTGGTGATGGGCGGGCAGGGCCTGGCCATCCAGCGCCAGCTGAATTTCAGCCGCGACGCCGAGCGCGAGGCCGACCGCGTCGGCTTCCAGACCATGCGCAGCGCCGGCTATGACACCACCGGCATGGTGGCCTTCTTCAAGCGCATGCAGAGCGGCACCCGCCTGTACGACGAGCCGATGGCCTGGCTCAGCAGCCACCCGCTGACCGGCGAGCGCATCGCCGACATCCAGGCGCGCATCCGCGAAACGCCGAAGCCGGGACGGATCCGGCCGGACAGCATCGAATTCCACCTGGTGCGCGCCCGCGCCCGCGTGCTGCAGGACGAAAGCCAGAAGGGCCGCACCGAGGCGCGCAATGCCTTCGAGACCCAGATGGCCGAGCAGAACACCCAGCACCAGACCGCGGGGATGTATGGGATGTCCTACCTGGCGCTGAAGCAGGGCAACCTGAAGGAGGCGCAGGACTGGCTCGACAAGGCGAAGAATTCGATGAAGCCGCGACCCGGCGTGCTGTCCGCCGAGCGCCCGGGGTCGGACGGCTCGGCCATGTTCGCGGGGCTGGGCACCGAAATCAAGATGGCGCCCGGCCAGCCAGCCGACGTGCTGGCGCAGGCGGTGCTGGAAGCCGGGCAGGCGCACCAGAAATTTCCACTGTCGCGCATGCTGGCGCGGCAGTATGCCGATGCGATGATCGCGGCCGGCAAGCTGGACGAGGCGGCGGTATTCCTGCGCGACCAGGTGCAGCAGTACCGCGAGGAACCCAAGCTGTACGACAAGCTGGCCAAGACCTATGCGGCGCAGGGCAAGATCGCGCTGCAGCACATGGCTCTGGCCGAATCGTACGTGCTGACGGGGGCGGTGCCGGCCGCGGTCGACCAGCTGAACCTGGCGCGCAAGTCGAAGGATGTGTCGTTCTACGACCAGGCCGTGATCGATGCGCGCGAACGGGAGTTGCAGGCGCAGCAGAAGCAGGACAAGAAAGACAAGAAGGACAGGGACTTCTGATCAGTCCATTGGTCAGGCAGGCATGGTGAGATAATATTTCAAAAAGTATGTCTTCATGAAATATTATTTCAGTGGCATTGGGTAGGGTGGCACTGAGGCGGCTTACAAACGATCCGGTCGCTGCACGAATCCGAAACGCGCCGCCACTTCGTCCGATCCGATCCGTTCCACCGCAATGCGCCGGTCCTGCCAGCGCAGCGCCAGTTCCCTATCTCCACCCGCCAGCCAGGCCAGCAGTGCATCGTCCGATGCCGCCTGCCCATCCAGTTCCATCGCTTGCAGCAATTGTGCGACGTCACGGTCATCCACCTGGGCGACCTGGGCCGCCTGGCCATCCTGCGCGCCGGTGCAGACCAGCAATTGCCCGGCTTCACTCAGGAATACATGCTCGACGCGACCCAAAGCCTGACCGGTCTGCAGCACCAATCCCTGCGCCGGGTCGGTGCGGGCGATGAAGGGTGTCGCTTCGAGGTTAATGAAGACCCGCTGCGGCCCGTTCTGGAAATACCAGCAGCCGCGCTCATCCACCTGGTAATTGCGGTTGATGAAACCGACCAGCGCCGGGTTGGTCAGCTTGTCGCCGGGGGCGTCGGCTTGCTGGGCTGCTTCGTCACGCATGCGCCAGGCGCCGCGCGCGTCGAGTGCCAGCCAGCCATAGCAGTGGGGCACGTTCGGCCACTTGGCCATGGCTTGTTTTACGATGTCATCCATGGATCAAGCTTGGCATAGTTCGGAAGCTGTTGGCGCGCGCATAACGGCGGCGCTGGACTGCGTATCGAAAAAGTGCAGGATCCGCCGCGGCAGCCAGTCGATGTGACCGGGGAAGGGGCCGACCGGAAAGCCGACGTGCCCACCCGTCTCCGGATATTCCAGCGTGACAGACGCCGCGGCGCTGGTCGGCAGGTGGTGTCCCGGCAGGAAGGGATCGTTGCGGGCGTTCAGCACCAGCGTCGGCACCTTGATGTCGTTCAAGACGTACTTGGCGCTGGCGCGGTGCCAGTAATCGTCGGTGTCGCGGTAGCCGTGCAGCGGCGCGGTGACGACGTTGTCGAAGCTGTACAGGTCGCGCGCGGCCAGCAGGCGTTCGCGGTCGAACAGGCCGGGAAAGCGTTCCAGCTTGGCCAGTGCCTTGGGCTTCAAGGTCTCCAGGAACATGCGCGTATAGATGCGGTTGAAGCCAGAGCCGAGTGCTGCGCCGCCGGCCGCCAGATCGAGCGGGGCGGAAACGGCCACGGCGGCATCGACGATGCTGGCGCCGTGCTGCTGTTCGCCCAGCCAGCGCAGCAGGGCGTTGCCGCCCAGCGAGACGCCGGCCACGTAGAACTTGCCCGGAAAAAGCGGCAGCAGGCGGCGGATGATCCAGTCGAGTTCTTCGGCGTCGCCGGAATGGTAGAAGCGCGGCGCCAGGTTGGCTTCGCCGGAGCAGCCGCGGAAGTGGGCGATCGCGCCATGCCAGCCGCGCCCCCGCACGGCGGCCATCAGTGAGCGCGCGTAATGGCTGCTTGATGAACCTTCCAGCCCGTGGAACAGCAGCACGAACGGCCGCGGGTCGCCATCGATCGGCCCGCTATCGAGAAAATCGACATCGATGAAATCCTGGCTGCAAGGCGTCTCCCAACGCTCGCGCCGGAACACGACTTCGGGTTTGCGGATGCATTTGGCCGGGTAGATCGTCTGCAGGTGCCCACCGGGCAGCCAGCGTGGCGCCCGGTAGTTCGCGATGCCGGCATACAAATCCCGGCAGTCAGTGCAATAGCTGGCCATTAAGCGTCAACGATTCAAAATTGGCGACCAGGCATTGACCATCGAAAAAATGCAGTGGGCGCCGGCGATCAGTGGTGGGGCATTGCCGTGCCCGGCTTCAGGCGGTACTGGGTGCCGCAATATGGGCACTTGGCGTTCCCGTCGTGATCGAAATCCAGGAAGACGCGCGGGTGCGACGACCACAGCGGCATTGCCGGGTTCGGGCAATAGGCCGGCAGGTCCTTGGCTTCCAGTTCGACCGCAGGGATGATCTTGTCGTTCATTCACTTCTCCGTCAGCAGGATTGATATGGCGGAATTCCAAATTCCACAGAGCCAAGATTCTAACGGATTCGGACTGCTTGCCGGAATGCTTGCAGCGCATCGATTCATGCATCCGCCATCGCATTGTCATTGTTGCACGCACGCGACACCTGTCGATGTGTGGCGGAATTGCCATGCTTCCCGTGCTTTGCGCAAGCGGGACGATCAATATCGTGAGTGTTCCATTTTGACATGTGATGCCGGTTGTACACTTATGGAACAGATTTCGGACCAGCCATGGTCCCGGGACGCTTGCCATTTGCAACGGTTTTCGCAGTCGCCGTAAGGTAAAATAGCTTTTATTACCAGTTTCCTAACTACATCACTGCTGCCATGGCCGTCCTTAATTTCACCCGCTTGCAAGACCTGATCGACCAAGATGCGCTGAAGGGTAAGCGCGTCTTCATCCGCGCCGACCTGAACGTTCCCCAGGATGACGCCGGGAACATTACCGAAGACACGCGCGTGCGCGCTTCGGTTCCCGCGATCCGCGCAGCGCTTGACGCCGGCGGCGCCGTGATGGTCACGTCGCACCTGGGCCGCCCGACCGAGGGTGAATTCAAGCCGGAAGACAGCCTGGCGCCGGTCGCCAGGCGCCTGTCCGAGCTGCTCGGCCAGCCGGTCGAGCTGAAGCAGGACTGGGTCGATGGCGTGGACGTGCTGCCGGGCCAGGTTGTGCTGCTGGAAAACTGCCGCGTCAACAAGGGCGAAAAGAAGAATTCGGACGAGTTGGCCCAGAAGATGGCCAAGCTGTGCGATATCTATGTGAACGACGCCTTCGGCACCGCGCACCGCGCCGAAGCCACCACCCATGGCATCGCGAAATTCGCCCCGGTCGTGGCCGCCGGTCCGCTGCTGGCGGCCGAACTCGATGCGCTCGGCAAGGCGCTGGGCGCGCCGCAGCGTCCGCTGCTGGCCATCGTCGCCGGTTCGAAAGTGTCGAGCAAGCTGACCATCCTGCAGAGCCTGGCCGACAAGGTCGACAACCTGATCGTCGGCGGCGGCATCGCCAACACCTTCATGAAAGCGGTTGGCCTGAACATCGGCAAGTCGCTGGTCGAAGCCGACCTGGTCGATGAAGCCAAGGCGATCATCGACAAGATGGCGGCGCGCGGCGCCCAGGTGCCGATCCCGACCGACGTGGTATGCGCCAAGGAATTCTCGCCGACCGCGGCCGCAACCGTGAAAGACGTGGCCGACGTGGCGGACGACGACATGATCCTGGACATCGGCCCCAAGACCGCTGCCCAGCTGGCCCAGCAAATTTCGCAAGCCGGCACCATCGTCTGGAACGGCCCGGTGGGCGTGTTCGAGTTCGACCAGTTCGCCGAAGGCACCAGGACCCTGGCCACGGCCATCGCCGATTCGAACGGCTTCTCGATCGCCGGCGGCGGCGACACCCTGGCCGCTATTGCAAAATACAATATTGCCGACAAGATCGGCTATATCTCGACTGGCGGTGGCGCCTTCCTCGAGTTCCTCGAAGGTAAGACGCTGCCGGCAGTGGAGATCCTGCTGCAACGCAGCGCATAAATGAGACGACCCAGCGCAGCCCACAGGCTGCGCTTTTCTTTCAAGGACAACCATGTACCGTGGCACCAAGATCGTAGCAACCATCGGCCCTGCTTCGACCGACTTCGATATTCTCGTCAAAATGATCCGCGCCGGCGTCGACGTCGTGCGCTTGAACTTCTCGCACGGCAAGGCGCAGGACCATATCGACCGCGCGGCCCTGGTACGCCGCGCCGCCGCCGAGTGCGGGCGTGAAGTGGCGATCATGGCCGACATGCAGGGTCCGAAGATCCGCGTCGGCAAGTTCGAAGACGGCAAGATCTTCCTGAACAATGGCGACCAGTTCATCCTGGACGCCAAGTGGGGAGAAAATGGCGAGCTGGGCAATCAGGAGCGCGTCGGCCTCGACTACAAGGCGCTGCCGCGCGACGTCAAGCCGAACGACCGCCTGCTGCTGAACGATGGCTTGATCGTGCTGATCGTCGACAAGGTCGTCGGCCACGAGATCTACACCACGGTAAAGGTCGGCGGCGAACTGTCGAACAACAAGGGCATCAACCGCCAGGGCGGCGGCCTGACCGCGCCGGCGCTGACCGCCAAGGACATGGAAGACATCAAGACCGCGATGAGCTTCCAGGCCGACTACCTGGCCATTTCGTTCCCGAAGAGCGCCACGGACATGGAAATGGCGCGCCAGCTGGCCAATATTGCCGGCGAACCCTTCCACCACAAGCCGATGATGATCGCCAAGATCGAGCGCGCCGAAGCGATTCCGGTGCTGCAGGAGATCCTGGACGCGTCCGACGGCATCATGGTCGCCCGCGGCGACCTGGCTGTTGAGGTGGGCAATGCCGCCGTGCCGGCGTTGCAGAAACGCATGATCCGCATGGCGCGCGAATCGAACAAGCTGGCGATCACCGCGACCCAGATGATGGAGTCGATGATCGTCAACGCGGTGCCGACCCGCGCCGAAGTGTCCGACGTGGCCAACGCCGTGCTGGACGGCACCGACGCCGTCATGACCTCGGCCGAGACCGCATCCGGCAAGTACCCGATCGAGACCGTCGAGATGATGTCGGCGATCTGCGTCGAAGCCGAGCGTTCCGAATACAACAAGCTGGAAGCCGACTTCCTGAACGTGCAGTTCACCCGCGTCGACCAGTCGATCGCCTACGGCACGCTGTTCACCGCGCACCACCTGCGCGTGAAGGCGATCGTGGCCCTGACCGAATCGGGCTCGACCGCGCTGTGGATGAGCCGTCACTCGATCGACACCCCGATTTTCGCGCTGACCCCGTCCCAGACGACGCAGCGCAAGGCGTCCCTGTACCGTAACGTGCAAGCATTCCACCTGCTGCAGGAAGGCGGCAGCCACGCCGTGCTGCGCAAGGCCGAGGAACTGCTGATGAACGAAGGTGTCGTACGCAAGGGCGACCTCATCGTGGTGACCTGGGGCTCGCCGATGGGGCAGGCCGGCGGCACCAACGCGCTCAAGATCGTGCGCGTGGGCGAGGTCCGCGTCGACATCGACGACCGCAGCGTCTGAACGAATTAACAGAAGCCTCGACAACCGTAGCGGGCAGCGGCAGTTTCGGTCGGGCCGCGCAGGTCGGACCGCGCAGGTCGGACCGCGCAGGTCGGGCAATCGAAACATGCAACGCGCAGCAGGTTTGCGGGGCTTCTGACAGATTTTTTTATTGTGGAGTAAAACCATGGCACTCGTATCACTGCGTCAATTGCTGGACCACGCCGCCGAAAACGGTTATGGCTTGCCGGCGTTTAACGTCAACAACCTGGAACAGGTGCAGGCCATCATGGCCGCCGCCGACGCCACCAACAGCCCGGTGATCATGCAGGCGTCGGCCGGCGCCCGCAAGTATGCCGGCGAAGCCTTCCTGCGCCACCTGATCGACGCCGCCGTCGAAGCCTACCCGCACATCCCGGTCGTCATGCACCAGGACCACGGCCAGTCGCCGGCGATCTGCATGGCCGCGATCCGTTCCGGCTTCTCGTCGGTGATGATGGACGGTTCGCTGGAAGCCGACGGCAAGTCGGTGGCGTCGTACGAGTACAACGTCGAAGTGTCGAAGGAAGTCGTGAAGTTCGCGCACTCGATCGGCGTGACGGTGGAAGCCGAACTGGGCGTGCTCGGTTCGCTGGAAACCATGAAGGGCGACAAGGAAGACGGCCACGGCGCGGACGGCACCATGACCCGCGAACAGTTGCTGACCGACGTGGCGCAAGCCGCCGACTTCGTCGCGCGCACGCAATGCGACGCGCTGGCGATCGCGATCGGCACCTCGCACGGCGCCTACAAGTTCACGCGCAAGCCGACCGGCGACATCCTGGCCATCGACCGCATCAAGGAAATCCACGCGCGCATCCCGAACACCCACCTGGTGATGCACGGTTCGTCGTCGGTGCCGCAGGAACTGCTGGCGATCATCCGTGAATTCGGCGGCGACATGAAGGAAACCTATGGCGTGCCGGTCGAAGAGATCCAGGAAGGCATCAAGCACGGCGTGCGCAAGATCAACATCGACACCGACATCCGCCTGGCGATGACCGCGGCGATCCGCAAGTACATGTTCCAGAACCCGTCGAAGTTCGACCCGCGCGACTACCTGAAGCCGGCGCGCGAAGCCGCCACCGAAGTCTGCAAGGCGCGCTACCTGTCGTTCGGCTGCGAAGGCCAGGCCGCGAAGATCAAGCCGGTGCCGCTGGAAAAGATGGCCGAGCGCTACAAGTCGGGCGAGCTGGCGCAGATCGTTCAGTAATGCCGTGATACTGGGTACTGCAGGAATGCAGCGACACAGTATGAGTCATTCCGCGCCTTCCATACGTCGTCCCCGACCTGGCCGGCCGCCTTGGCGGGGATCCAAGCTGAGCTTCCGAAGTCAGCACACGAGAAGCACTGCAGTATTTCCAGCGTACTGAGTTCTTTTTACTCAGCATGGCCCCCCGCCTTCGCGGGGGCGACGGGAATTTCGCGTAAAATATCGCTTTGGCACAGGCCTCTCCAGCCTGCCCCCTTCCACCGGCGGCCATCCGCCGGTTTCGCTTTATCAAGACACTCCCTCTATGAAAAGCCTTTACCAGTCCACTATTTCCTCCTTGCCATTGCTTGGCCACGGCAAAGTCCGTGACAACTACGCCGTCGGCGACGACAAGATCCTGATCGTCACCACCGACCGCCTGTCGGCCTTCGACGTCGTGATGAACGAGCCGATCCCGGGCAAGGGCATGGTGCTGAACCAGATGAGCGACTTCTGGTTCGAGAAACTCGGCCACATCGTGCCGAACCACCTGACCGGCGTATCTCCGGAATCCGTGGTCGCGCCCGAGGAAGTGGACCAGGTGAAAGGCCGCGCCGTGGTCGCCAAGCGCCTCAAGCCGATCCTGGTGGAAGCCGTGGTGCGCGGCTACATCATCGGTTCGGGCTGGAAGGATTACCAGGCTACCGGTGCCATCTGCGGCATCGAGCTGCCGGCCGGCCTGCGCCAGGCCGACAAGCTGGCCGAACCGCTGTTCACGCCGGCCGCCAAGGCCGACCTGGGCGAGCACGACGAGAACATCAGCTTCGCCGAGATGGAAGAGCGTATCGGCGCCGACCTGGCCGCGCAAATGCGCGACATCAGCATCCAGTTGTACAAGACCGCCGCCGACTATGCCGCCACCCGCGGCATCATCATCGCCGACACCAAGTTCGAATTCGGCCTGGACGAGAATGGCGTGCTGCACCTGATGGACGAAGTCCTGACCGCCGATTCCTCGCGCTTCTGGCCGGCCGATTCGTACGCGCCGGACATGTCGCCGCCATCCTTCGACAAGCAGTTCGTGCGCGACTACCTGGAAACCCTGACCGAGTGGAAGAAGACCCCGCCGGCGCCCGCGCTGCCGCAGGACGTGATCGACAAGACCCAGGCCAAGTATTTCGAAGCCATCGAACGCCTGACCGGCGAAAAGCTGAAGGCATGAGCATGACCGATCAGGACAACAAGCCGCTGGTCGGCGTGATCATGGGTTCCAGCTCGGACTGGGACGTGATGCAGCATGCCGTCGCCATCCTGAAGCAGTTCGGCGTGCCGCACGAGGCGCAGGTGATCTCCGCGCATCGCATGCCGGACGAGATGTTCGCGTACGCCGGAAGCGCGCGTGGCCGCGGCCTGCGCGCGATCATCGCCGGCGCCGGCGGCGCCGCCCACCTGCCGGGCATGGTGGCCGCCAAGACCATCGTGCCGGTGCTGGGCGTGCCTGTGCCGTCGAAATACCTGCGCGGCGAAGATTCGCTGCTGTCCATCGTGCAGATGCCGAAGGGCGTGCCGGTGTCGACCTTCGCCATCGGCGAAGCCGGCGCCGCGAATGCCGCGCTGACGGCAATCGCCATCATCGCCACCGTCGACGATGCGCTGGCCGCCAGGCTGGCCGACTTCCGCACCCAGCAGACCGCGGCCGCCAAGGCCATGATTCTTCCCGCTTGACTCAGTGACTCGACCCGATGAGTGATTCTCCCTTCCTGCCCGCCGCCAACCCGCCGACCTGGCTGGGCGTGATGGGCGGCGGCCAGCTCGGCCGCATGTTCGCCCAGGCTGCGCAAGCCATGGGTTACCGCGTCGCCGTGCTGGAACCAATCGCGGACTGCCCGGCGGGGCAGGTGGCCGAGCGCCTGGTCGAGGCCGCCTACGAAGACGCCGCCGGCCTGGATGCGCTGGCCGCGCAATGCGTCGCCGTCACCACCGAATTCGAGAACGTCCCGGCCGGCAGCCTGTCGCGCCTGGCCGAACGCGTGTTCGTGGCGCCGGGTGCGCATGGGGTGTCGGTGGCCCAGGACCGTATTGCCGAGAAAAAGTTCTTTGTCGATTGCGCGCCGAAGTCCGGTGTCATGCCGGCGCCGCACAAGGTGATTGCATCCAATGAGGACATCGACGCCATCGACGACGACCTGCTGCCCGGCATCCTGAAAACCGTGCGCATGGGCTACGACGGCAAGGGGCAGGTGCGCGTACGCTCGCGCGAGGACGTGCGCGCCGCCTTCGAATCGATGGGGCAGGTGACCTGCCTGCTCGAGAAGATGCTGCCGTTGGCCTATGAAGTGTCGGTGCTCACCGCACGCGGCGCGGATGGTGCTTCGGTGGTGTATCCGATCGCCGAGAACGTGCACCGCGACGGCATCCTGTTCACGACCACCGTGCCGGGACCGAACGTGTCCGCGGATTGCGCGCAGAAGGCGCAGGATGCGGCGCGCGCCATCGTCGCCGAACTGGGTTACGTGGGCGTGCTGTGCATCGAGTTCTTCGTGCTGGCGGACGGTTCGCTGGTCGTCAACGAGATGGCGCCGCGTCCGCACAATAGCGGCCACTACACGATCGACGCCTGCGTGACCAGCCAGTTCGCGCAGCAGGTGAGGGCGATGGCGCGCCTGCCGCTGGGCGATTGCCGCCAGCATTCCCCGACCGTGATGCTGAACATCCTCGGCGACGTCTGGTTCGATGGCGAGACTGCGCGCGAACCGGCCTGGAACCAGGTGCTGGCGCTGCCCGGCGCCAACCTGCACCTGTACGGCAAGGAAGACCCGCGCCGCGGCCGCAAGATGGGCCACGTGACCTTCGTCGCGCCGACGCTCGAGGCGGCGCAACAGCAGTTGCAGGCCGCCTGCGCCATCCTGGGAATTACGCTGTGACCCGCGCTGTGACCGACATGCAAGACAAGGCTATCGAAGCCGCCGCCCGCGCGCTGGAAGCCGGCCAGCTGGTCGCCTTCCCGACCGAGACCGTGTACGGCCTCGGCGCCGACGCCGAGAACCCGGCGGCCGTCGCCGCCATCTATGCCGCCAAGGGCCGGCCGCAGGACCACCCGGTGATCGTGCACGTTGCGCCCGGCGCCAGCCTCGATTACTGGTGCGCCGACATTCCGCAAGAGGCCTACCAGCTGGCCGACGCCTTCTGGCCGGGCCCGCTGACCATGATCCTCAAGCGCGCGAGCAATATCCCAGACGCCGTTTCCGGCGGCCAGGATACGGTCGGCATCCGCTGCCCCTCGCACCCGGTCGCGATTGCCCTGCTGCAGGCGTTCAAGGGCGGGCAGGGTGGTGTCGCGGCGCCGTCGGCGAATAAATTCGGCCACGTCAGCCCGACCACGGCCCAGCACGTGCGCGACGAGTTCGGCGACGACGCCCGCCTCGCTGCCGTGCTGGACGGCGGCCAGAGCGAAGTCGGCATCGAATCGACCATCGTCGACCTGTCGCGCCTGGCCACCCATGGCCCGGTGCTGCTGCGTCCCGGCCATATCGGCCTTGACGCGATCGCCGCCGTGATCGACCAGGTGCCGGCGCGTCCGGATGCCGCTGCACCGCGCGCTTCCGGCACGCTGGAATCGCATTACGCGCCGCACACGCCGGTGGCGATGCAGGACACCGCCACGCTGGCGAGCACCCTGGCCCGCCTGCAACAGGCCGGGCGCAAGGTCGCGCTCATCCATTACTCGTCCTTGCCGGCGGTGCACGCCAACGTGCAGCTGCCGGCGACCCCGGCCGGCTTCGCCCATGCGCTGTACGCGGCGCTGCGCGCGATGGACGGGACCGGCGCCGACGTGATCCTGGTCGAAGCGCCGCCCCAGGACGGCGCCTGGCTGGGCGTCAACGACCGGCTGCGCCGCGCGGCGCACGGATCGACGGGGATCGTGCACGGGCTGATCAACAACACGATTGATCTGTAATTACCGCTGGGTTCCCTCGGCGATTACGCTGCATGCGTGGCGGCCTTTGCATCGCCGCCACAGATCAACTATTTCCGCGCGGCACCTGCTTGTTGACGTAGGACAATATCAGCGTCATTGATATAATCGCCAGCGCTGCCGGTCTCATCTACTCGCACTGGCCAAAGCTTGTTGTGTAGCATGCACGCGCTGGAAACCTTTTCGCTATACAAGCGATCTGAACACTGGCATAGTATTTCGAGACACGAATAGCACGGGCGTTCGTTTCATAGAAAAATTCATTTAGGAGACACAATGCGTAAGACCTCATTTGCGCTCGCGCTGCTGACCGCGGCCGTCCTGACCGCCTGCGGCGGCACCGATCCGCGCCCCGGCGACCAGACGCCCAAGACCAAATTCACCCAGCAAGTCACCTTCGGCGACAGCCTCTCCGACGTCGGCAGCTATGCCGTCGGCGGCGTGGCGGCCATGGGCGGCGGCGCCTACACGATCAACGGCGACGCCACCTCCGTCAGCCCGGAACTGACCGGCAAGAACTACACGGCCCTGGTCGCGGCCCAGCTCGGCCTGCCGGCGCCCTGCGCCGCCCAGACCGGCCTGCTCGGCACGGCGTCGACCAATCCGGCACTGAACTTTGCGGTGCCGGTCACGATGAACGCCAACTGCTATAACTACGCCCAGGGCGGCGCCCGCGTGACCAACCCGATCGGCCCGGGCAACCGCGCACTCGACAAGGCGGGCGCCACGATCTCGCTGGGTGCGACGACCGTACCGGTCACGACCCAGATCGACAACCACCTCAAGAAGACCGGCGGCAAGTTCAGCGGCACCGAACTGGTCATCGTGATGGCCGGCGGTAACGACGTGCTGGAGCAGCTGGGCGAACTGTCGGCAGGCGCGACCACCGCCGGCGGCACCGCATTGATCACCAGCCTGGTGCAGCAGCTGGCACCGAACGCCACCAACCCGGCCACCGCGCAACAGGCGATTGCACTCGCGGCCCAGACTGCAGCCGCCCAGGGTGGGGATTCGGCGGCCATCATCACAGCCGCTTTCACCGCCGCCGGGCAGGCAGGCAACACCACGGTGGCCGCTGCGAACAGGGCCACGATCATCGCCACGGCAAGCGCCGCCGCCACCAAGGCCGGCACCGACTACTCGACCGCCCACGGTCCGGAACTGGTCGCCGCCCTGGGCAAGGCCGGCGCCGAGCTGGCCGGCTACGTCAAGACCAAGATTGTCGGCAACGGCGCCAACTTCGTGGTCGTGAACAACCTGCCGGACGTCTCGATCACACCGTCGGTCCTGGCGCAGATGACACAGTCGCCCGACATCCAGAAGCTGGTCGCCACCATGGTCAGCACCTTCAACCAGCAGCTGAAGGCCGGCCTGGGCGACGATGCCAAGATCCTGTACGTCGACCTGGCCACCGTCAGCCACGACCAGGCGACCAATCCGGCACCGTACGGCCTGACCAACACCACGACCCCGGCTTGCATCATCAACGACACCAGCAAGAACCTGCTCGGTTCCTCGCTGCTCTGCAACAAGAACAACCTGGTCAGCGGCGACGTCAGCCACTACATGTTCGCCGACGGCGTCCACCCGAGCCCGTTCGAGTACGCCCTGATTGCGCGCTACATCCTGCTGCAGATGAGCGGCAAGGGCTGGATCTAATTCACGACAGGCCCGTCCGTGTGGACGGGCCGTACCGATAAGAAATCAGGAGATACCATGAAAGTTCGTTTCAACGTCGTGAAACTGCTGGTCGCGGCGGGCGCGCTGGCCGTGGCAGGCGGCGCCATGGCGCAATCCAAGGGCCAGTTCACCGTCTCGGTCGGCGCCAACATGCTCAAGCCGGACGTCGAAAGCGGCGCGATCTCGGCGCCGGCGCTGCCGAATTCGATCGGTGACGTGGGCAAGGATACCCAGCCGGTTGCCGTCATCACCTACGGCCTGACCGACAATATCTCGGTCGAAACTGCAGTCGGTACCCCGTACAAGCACAAGATCTTCGGCGCCGGTGCGATCGAAGCTGGTGGCCAGCTGGGCACGGTCAAGGCCTTGCCGGCCATCGCTCTTCTGCAATACCGCTTCTTCGAACCGACCGCACGCTTCCGTCCGTTCGTTGGCCTGGGCATCACCTATGCGATGTTCCAGAAGGAAGAAGGCTCGTTCCGTATGACCGCGCTGACCAACCCCGGCGCCGGCGTACCGACCACCTTCAAGATCGACGACAAGTGGACCGTGTCGGGCCAGATCGGCGCCCAGGTGAGCGTCAACGAAAAGTGGTTCCTGAACGCCTCGTACATCAAGACCCGCGTGCGCACCGACGTGCATTTCTCGACCAACCAGACCCAGCACATGAAGCTGGATCCGGACTCGTTCATTCTGTCGGTGGGCTACAAGTTCTGAGCCTGCCAGGCAAGGCACAAAAAAACCCGCCTCGGCGGGTTTTTTTACGACCATACTGTGCGGCTCAGAACGCCGCAATCCCGGTCTGCGCCCGTCCCAGGATCAGCGCGTGGATGTCGTGCGTGCCTTCGTAGGTGTTGACCACTTCCAGGTTCACCATGTGGCGGATGATGCCGAACTCGTCCGAGATGCCGTTACCGCCGAGCATGTCGCGCGCGCTGCGGGCAATGTCCAGCGCCTTGCCGCAGGAATTGCGCTTCATGATCGAGGTGATCTCGACCGCGGCGGTGCCTTCGTCCTTCATGCGGCCCAGGCGCAGGCAGCCCTGCAGGCCAAGCGTGATTTCGGTCTGCATGTCGGCCAGCTTTTTCTGGACCAATTGATTGGCAGCCAAAGGTTTGCCGAACTGCTTGCGGTCCAGCACGTACTGGCGCGCGGTGTGCCAGCAGCTTTCGGCGGCGCCCAGCGCACCCCAGGCGATGCCGTAGCGCGCCGAGTTCAGGCAAGTAAATGGTCCCTTGAGGCCGCGCACTTCCGGGAAGGCGTTTTCTTCCGGGCAGAACACCTCGTCCATGACGATTTCGCCGGTGACCGAGGCGCGCAGGCCGAACTTGCCGTGGATGGCCGGCGCCGACAGGCCTTTCCAGCCCTTTTCCAGCACGAAGCCGCGGATCGCGCCTTCATCGTCCTTGGCCCAGACCACGAACACGTCGGCCACCGGGGAGTTGGTGATCCACATCTTGGAGCCGGACAGCGAGTAGCCGCCGTCGACCTTGCGTGCGCGCGTGACCATCGAGCCCGGGTCGGAGCCGTGGTTCGGTTCGGTCAGGCCGAAGCAGCCGATCCATTCGCCGGTGGCCAGCTTCGGCAGGTATTTTTGCCTGGTCTCTTCATTGCCGAACTCGTAGATCGGCACCATCACCAGCGAGGATTGCACGCTCATCATCGAGCGGTAGCCGGAATCGACGCGTTCGACTTCGCGCGCGATCAGGCCGTAGCTGACGTAGTCCAGGCCGGGGCCGCCGTATTGTTCCGGAATGGTCGGGCCGAGCAGGCCGAGTTCGCCCATCTCGCGGAAGATCGACGTGTCCATCGTCTCATGCCGGAACGCTTCCAGGATGCGCGGCTGCAACTTGTCCTGGCAATAGGCCGCGGCGGCGTCGCGCACCATGCGCTCTTCGTCGTTCAACTGCTGGTTCAGCAGCAGCGGATCGTCCCAGTGGAACTGGGCTTTGCGGGGCGTTTCGGAACGGGTCATGGGTATCCTGTCTCAGAAGTTCTTGGAATGATGCGGGTCGGTGGACCGTGCGGGGCCGGCGGGCGGATGGCCGCGGACCTGATCATTATAGAAATCTGTTGTGGCGGATGCTTTTCAAACTGCGACAGGCATTTTCATTTTCGTCACGAGGTACTGCCGAACTGCCCGCCATGGAACAACAGCGCCGCCTGCGGCTGCACCGCGCAATCCTCGACTTCGCCCACGAAGATGACGTGGTCGCCTTCCGGATAGCGGCTGCGGTTGTGGCATTCGAACCAGGCGCTGACGCCCTTCAGGATCGGCTGGCCGGTGCGCGACAGTTCGAACTCGGCGGTATCGAAGGGATTGGTGCCGCGGCGCGAGAACATGCGCGCCAGTTCTTCCTGGCCGGCCGACAGCACGTTGATCACATAGTGCGAATTGCCGCTGAAGATGGGCAGGCTGTTGGCGGCGCTGCCCAGGCTCCACAGCACCAGCGGCGGTTCCAATGAGACGGAATTGAACGAACTTGCGGTCAGGCCGCGATAAGTGCCGTCGGCCAGGCGCGTGGTGATCACGGTCACGCCGGTGGCGAACTGGGAAAGTGCTTGACGGAAATGGGCGGAATCGAAGCCGCGTTCGGCCGCGCGAGGTGAGCTGGTGTTCATTTTCGTCATTATGCCATCAATGAGAGGCGCTTCCGTTGACGGCGATGCACGTGGCATGCACGAGCGTGCGCTTTCGGTTACAGTGAAGCCATGAACAACAACTTATCTGCCGGGGAGCGTATGAGCGAGCAATCAGCCACTGAAGTGGCCATCCTGGGTGGCGGGTGTTTCTGGTGCGTGGAAGCGGTATTCCTAGAAGCGCGCGGCGTCACCCGTGTCGAGTCCGGTTACATGGGCGGCCAGTCCGCCAGTCCGACCTATGAAGCGGTGTGTTCCGGCACCACCGGCCACGCCGAAGTGGTGCGCCTGGAATTCGATCCGACTGTGATCAGCTACCGCGAGGTGCTGGAGATCTTCTTCACGATCCACGATCCGACCACGCTGAACCGCCAGGGCAACGACGTCGGCACCCAGTACCGTTCGGTGATCTTCACCACGTCGCCGGAGCAGGAAGCGACGGCGCGCCAGGTGATGGCCGAGATGGCGTCGGTGTGGGATGCGCCGATCGTCACCCAGCTGCTGCCGGCCGAGCAGTGGTACAAGGCAGAGGATTACCACCAGAATTATTTTGCGCAGCATCCGCTGCAGGGGTATTGCGCGTTCGTGGTGGCGCCGAAGGTGGCCAAGTTCCGCAAGACGTTTGCGGAGCGGCTCAAGTAAAGTTATCGTCGCCCTCCCATGTGGGGAGGCGGGGACGACGTGGATGCGGGAACGACGGTATTCATTGGTACATGTATTTGCGCGACCACGGTATCTGCGCCGGATCCCGCCCCGCCTTTCCGCATACGATCTGGTACAGGCTGATCCAGTCATGCGCAAACGCATACGCGCAGCCCGCCAGGTAGACGTGCCAGATGCGGAATGTCCGTGGGTCGGCCAGCTTGCGGATGTGCTCGGCGTTGTTCTCGAAATTCTCGGTCCAGAGCGCGCAGGTGCGCGCGTAATGGCGCCGCAGATTTTCCACGTCGCGCACTTCCAATCCTCCTTCCTGCATGGTGCGGATCACGGTCGACAGGTGGGCCAGTTCGCCGTGCGGGAACACGTATTTGGTGATGAAGTTGCCGCCGCCATAGGGGCTGGCGCGCTGGGCGACGTCGCTGGTCGTGATGCCGTGGTTCATCACCACGCCGCCGGGCACCAGCAGCTTGTCGATGTGGCCGAAGTAGTCCGCCAGGTGCTGCACGCCCACGTGCTCGAACATGCCGACGCTGGTGATGCGGTCGAATTCGCCGGTGACGTCGCGGTAATCCTGCAGGCGGATCTCGATGCGGTCCTGCAGGCCGGCGCGGGCGACGCGTTCGCGCGCCAGTTCACACTGATTCTCGGACAGCGTCACGCCGATGCAGCGCGCGCCGAAGCGCTGGGCCGCGCGGATGACCAGCGCGCCCCAGCCGCAGCCGATGTCGAGCAGGGTCTGGCCCGGCTGCACGCCGATCTTGGTGAGGATATGGTCGATCTTCCTGGTCTGGGCCGTGGCCAGGTCTTCGTCGCCGTTCTCGAAGTAGGCGCAGGAATACACCATGGCCGGGCCGAGGAAGTTGGTGTAGAACTCGTTGGAAACGTCATAGTGGTAGCGGATCGCCTGCGCATCCTTTTCGCGCGTGTGCGGCGAGATCAGGCGCAACGCATCGGTGACGCGGCTGGTGCGCGGCGGCTTGCCGGTCGATGCCGCCAGCGCATTGCCGACCTGGATCATGTCCGCCGCGCGCCCCTCGATCTCGAGCGCGCCCTCGACATAGGCCTCGCCCAGGCTGGCAAGCGAGGGCGAGAGCAGGTAGCGCAAGCCGCCCGGACCCGGCACCCGGATTGTTACGCGCGGTTCGTCCGGCGACAAATCCAGCTTGTCGCCGTTCCATAGTTCCACGCGCAAGGGCAGGTTCAGTTTGCTACGCAGGCTGGTCGTCCAGCTGGACAACTTGATCTGATCGAACATGTCGACCCCTCCGGCTGGCCAGCGCCGGCGCGGCCGACCTGGCTGATTTACGGTTGCAATCGTTGCCGCGCCCAGCTACCGTCTTCCTGCCGCGTGTAGACGATGCGGTCATGGAAGCGCGAACGCCGCCCCTGCCAGAACTCGATGCGTTCCGGCACCAGGCGAAAGCCGCCCCAGTGCTGTGGCCGCTGCGGCGTTTCGCCGTACTGGCGCGCCACGGCCTCGTAATTGTGTTCGAGGGCGGCGCGGCTGGCGATGGGTGCGCTTTGCTCGGACGCAATCGCCGACAGCCGGCTCTTCAGCGGACGGCTGTTGAAGTACTTGTCGCTTTCCTCGGCAGTGGTGCGCTCAACAGTGCCTTCGATCCGGACCTGCCGTTCAAGTTCACTCCAAAAGAATAACAGGGCCGCAAAAGGTCTGCCGTTCAACTGCTTTCCTTTCTGGCTGTCATAGTTCGTGTACCAGGTAAAGCCGCGTTCGTCGAACTGCTTGACCAGCACGATGCGCGAGCTAGGACGGCCATCCGCGTCCACGGTCGCCACGCTCATCGCGTTCGGCTCGTTGACCTCGGCCTTCAGGGCTTCCTCGAACCAGCGCGTGAACTGCGCGATCGGGTCCGCCGCGACGTCGTTCTCGTCCAGCTGGGCCTGGCCGTAATCCTTGCGCAGGTCGGCCACGCGCTGGCCGATGGCGGCGGCGGTGGCGGCCGCTTCCGCCGACGCCGCCGGCGCGCTGGCCGCCAGGGCGGCTGCCGATGCGGCCGCCGAGGCGGCAAGCTCCGTCACCGTCGATGTCCCCGCCGCTGCCGTTTCTGTTTCCGGTACCGTCGCCGATGCGGTGCCGGCACAGGCGCCATCGCAGGCGCCGTCGTTGCTGGCATCGATCCCGCGCCGTTGCCGCATGGCCTGGCCCAGTTGCGCCATTTGCGCCGGGCTGAACAGGCGCACGGCCATCGGCGCCATCGTGCTTTCTTCGCGCTCCATGTGGCCCTGGTAACGCTGCACGAAGCGCTGCACGGTGCTGGCCGACAAATGGGTGTTGCTGCCGTCCGCGATCGCGGTCAATTGCTCGTGCAAATCCTGCCACATGGCATCCATGTCCTTGTGGTCTTGCAGGATGACCGGCGCCAGCGCCTGCAGCGTGGCCGCGTCCTCGCCCTGCGCCACCGCGCGCAGCATCGGGATCAGGTCTTGCTCCTCGTCGTCGTGGTGCAGGTGGGCAGCCTTTTCGAAATATTTAAGGACGGCCGCCGCGGCCTGGCGCGCCTGCTCGTCGGCGCCGTGTCCAGGAAGATGGGCCAGCAGTTTTTCCAGGGTGGCAAGCTGCTTGCGGATGCGTCCGTGGCAATGCTTGAGGACGGCGATCGGCTGGTCGAAATCGGGTGCGGTGTCGGGAAGGGGCGGGTTCATGGTGACTGTTGCGGACGCGTAAAAATGACGTGAAAATTTGGTTGACTGAAAGTTATTTTAGAGCAAGGAACCTGCTTCGGTCCGGTAAAATGTCGGGATCATGACGACCAATCCTCCTTCCATTCCTGTTTCGGCAATCGATGACCTGCACGGCGCCATGGGCGACGAGGTCGATTTCGAGCGCCGCTTCGGCGGCATTGCCCGCCTCTACGGCGAGCGTGCACTGGAACGCTTCCGCACGGCGCACGTTTGCGTCATCGGCGTCGGCGGCGTCGGTTCCTGGATCGTCGAGGCGCTGGCGCGCAGTGCCATCGGCCGCCTGACCCTGATCGACCTGGACAACGTGGCCGAGTCGAACATCAACCGCCAATTGCAGGCGCTGTCCTCGACCATCGGCATGCCGAAGATCGAGGCGCTGAAGCAGCGCATCGCCCTGATCAACCCGTATTGCGAGGTCAACCTGGTCGAGGATTTCATCGACCCGGACAATATCGAGCAGATGATCGGGCAGGGCCGCTTCGACTACGTGGTCGACGCCATCGACAGCGTCAAGGCCAAGGCCGCGCTGATCGCCTATTGCAGCCAGCACGGGATTCCGATGATCACCAGCGGCGGCGCCGGCGGCCAGATCGATCCGACCAAGATCGAAGTGCGCGACCTGGCCCGCACCGAGCAGGAGCCGCTGCTGAAAAAGGTGCGCAAGGTCTTGCGCGCGCGCTACGGTTTCGCCAAGGGCGAGAAGCAGAAGTACCATATCGACGCCGTGTTCTCGATGGAACCGCTGCGTTATCCGGAGACCGGTGATGCCTGCGCGATCGATCCTAACAGCATCACCGGCTTGAATTGCGCCGGCTTCGGTTCCAGCATGGTCGTGACCGCCACCTTCGGGATGGTTGCCGCCGGCCACATGCTGCGCAAGCTGGCCGAGTCGGCGCACGCCGCCGCCGCCGCCGATACCGCTGCAGCGCCCGCCGCAGTCCCGGCTGCCGAACCTGCCCCGACGGCACCCGCCGCGCACGCGGACGGCGACGCTGTGCAACTGGAAGAGGCCTTGTTATCATAGGATCAGTTTTTTTACTGATCCATGAAAGAGGCTCCATGATCCGTCGTATCGCCCTCGCAAGCCTGCTGCTGGCGGCTGCCGCCGCCAACGCCCAGGACTCGACTTCCCAGCCGCAGTCCACCAACGCGGCCCCGGCCGCCGGCAGCCAGGCCGGCAACCAGTCCGACACCGGCCTGACCGGCCCGAAAGACCCGGCCACCGCCACCGCCACGGCGGCCAGCCCGGCCAACCCCGCCAATCCCGTCGGCGACGCCCCGGCCCAGCAGGGTCCGCAGGTGCAGATCGTCGACCACGTCATCGGCAAGGGCGCCGAAGCCACGATCGGCAGCAAGGTGCTGGTCAACTATACCGGTTGGTTCTACAAGCCGCTGGCCGTCAAGCAGCGCGGCCGCAAGTTCGACTCGTCGCTGGACGCCGGCCGCGAACCGCTCGAGTTCCAGCTCGGGGCGCGCCAGGTCATCAGGGGTTGGGAGCAGGGCGTGGCCGGCATGAAGGTGGGCGGCAAGCGCACCCTGATCATCCCGAGCGAGCTGGCCTACGGCAAGCGCGGCGCCGGCGGCGGTTCGATTCCGCCGGATTCCGACCTCATCTTCGACGTGGAACTGGTCAAGATCAAGTAAGTCCAACAATCACTACCGGAGGGGCACATGCGTATCGCCAACGATGTCACGGAATTGATCGGCAACACTCCTCTGGTGCGCATCCGCCGCCTGTCCCAAGGGGCAGGGGCGGACATCGTCGCCAAGCTCGAGTTCTACAACCCGGCCCACAGCGTGAAGGACCGGATCGGCTGGGCCATGATCGAGGCGGCCGAGCAGGCCGGCAAGATCGGACCAAGCACCATCATCGTCGAACCCACCAGCGGCAACACCGGCATCGCGCTGGCGATGGTGTGCGCGGCGCGCGGCTACCGCTGCCGCCTGGTGATGCCGGAAACCATGAGCAACGAGCGGCGCATGCTGCTGCGCGCCTACGGCGCCGAACTGGTGCTCACGCCGGGACCGGAAGGCATGCTGGGCGCGATCCGGCGCGCCGAGGAGATCGTCGCCGCCGATCCCAACTGCTTCATGCCGCAGCAGTTCAACAACTCCGCCAACCCGGAGGTGCATCGCCGCACGACCGCCGAGGAAATCTGGCGCGACACCGACGGCAAGATCGACATCCTGGTGGCCGGCGTCGGCACCGGCGGCACCATCACCGGGGTGGCCGAAGTGATCAAGGCGCGCAAGCCCGGGTTCCAGGCGATTGCCGTGGAACCGGAGGCGTCACCCATGCTGTCGAAAGGCACCAAGGGGCCGCATCCGATCCAGGGCATCGGCGCCGGCTTCATACCGGAAGTGCTCAATACCCACGCCTACGACGAAGTCATCACCGTCAAGAACGACGATGCCTTCGAGACCGCCCGCGCCGCCGCGCGCGAGGAGGGGCTGCTGGTCGGGATCTCGTCGGGGGCCGCGCTGTGGGCGGCGATGCAGGTGGCGAAGCGGCCGGAAAATGCTGGCAAGCTGATCGTCACCATCATTCCGTCGTTCGGCGAGCGTTACCTGAGTACGGCGCTGTTTGCCAACCTGGCCGGTTAATCCTCAATGCGCGTGCCCGGCGTGCGCATGGTGATCGTGTCCATGCCCGTCATGATCGTCATGCGCCTCGTTCAGCGCACAGCCGCTGTGCCGTGTCGTGCCTTGCTCCACCTGCAGCGTGCAATGGTGGATAGCGAAATCCCCTCGTAACTGCGTGACGATGGCGTCGATCGTTGCATCGCCTGGATAACCGCCCGGCATGACCAGGTGCGCGGTCAGCGCGGTTTCCGTGGTGCTCATCGCCCAGATGTGCAGATCGTGCACTTCGCGCACGCCCGGCTGCGCTTCCAGGAAAGTCGTGACGCGCGCCGCATCGACGTTGGCCGGCACGCCCGCCAGCACCATTTGCAGCGATTCCTTCAGCAGCGACCAGGTGCCGAGCACGATGATCACCACGATCGCCAGGCTGACCGCCGGGTCGATCCAGCTCCAGCCGGTGGCCATCACGACCAGGCCCGCCACCACCACGCCCAATGACAGCGCGGCATCGGCCGCCATGTGCAGGTAGGCGCCGCGCACGTTGATGTCGTCCTTGCTGCCGGCCATGAACAGCCAGGCCGAGAAGCCGTTGATCAGCACCCCGATGCCGGCGACGATCGACACCGTGGTGCCGGCCACGTGTTCCGGCGTGGCGAAGCGGTGCGCGGCTTCCCAGGCGATGGCGCCGCACGCCATCATCAGGAGCAGGGCGTTGAGCAGGGCCGCCAGGATCGAACTGCCGCGCAGGCCGTAGGTGAAGCGGCGCGTCGGCGCGCTCCTGGTCAGCAGCGCCGCGCCCCAGGCCAGCATCAGGCCCAGCACGTCGGACAGGTTGTGGCCGGCGTCGGCCATCAGCGCGGTCGAGTTGGCGATGAAGCCGTAGAAGAATTCGATGGCGACGAAGCCTGCGTTCAGGCCGATCGCCAGCATGAAGGCGCGGCCGTGGTCGCCCGGCGCCGGATGATGGTGGTGATGGTGGCCATGCGCGTGGCCGTGATCGTGTTTGTGGTCGTGTGGGCTCATGCGTCCAGTCCGTTGGCGGGTTCGGCGATGTGTTCGAACATGTTGGCGAGCAGGGTGCTGATGTGGGCATCCGCCGCCGAATAGAACACCTGCTTGCCCTGGCGCTCGGCCTTGACGATGCGGGCCGCGCGCAGCAGGCGCAGATGGTGGCTGACCAGCGAGCTGGACAAATCGAGGGTGGCGGCGATGTCGCCCACCGCAGTCGGCTGGGCCAGGCAGGCCAGCACGATGCGCAGGCGGGTGGTATCGCCGAGCAGGTGGAACAGGTCGGCGACCTGGTCGACCGCATTGATGTCGGGGTAGGTATTCATGCTCAACATTTGAAGAACTGTTCACATGTTAGTGCCAAGGAGCCGGCGAGGGCAAGCGTTATCTGGTGATACCTGTGGATGAACAAAAAGTTCGCCACAAGCTCCCTTGCAAGGCAGCCCGTTCAAGAACACTGTTCTTGCAAATAATGTTCGCCACAAAAGCTCGACGGACGGTTTGGCATCGGTCATTTGCAGCAATAAAGTTTGCCACAGCCTGTGGGGGACGTAGGGTGCGCAACAGGCCGCTCTCGACCCAGAGCGACATCAACGAAAGCTCGGACTTATAGAAGTTTTGCTTGTTTACTTCGGAAGCTTCACTCCGCAGTATGGGCAAAACGATATATCCATCCCTGAGCTTCCGCCATCAGGAACGCGTACTACCCAATTCTTACTTCGTGCCCACCACTCGAACCGGATATCAAACTCACAATTTAGTGTCCCTTGCGCGAAGCGTTCACAGCAGGGCTGATAATTTTTTGGAACCTTTTGAGTACCGGCATCACATTGAGTACCGTCTGCATGAACCAAATTTTTCATACTTTGCACTGGTTGACTTGAATGTTTCGACGTCTGCGTCTGGCCCGTAAGCGGTCCTATTGTAGCCGCTGCTTTCGACCCAAAGCCGACACCTAATAAGGGACAAACCGACCGCTGCAGCCACCATTACCGAAAACTTGAATTCGTCTCGCGCGATGATGTGCCCTAACGCGAAAGCTCACTGGCGCGGCAGTTCCGGCGCGTCCGCTGAAGCGCCGGTTTGGGCGTCACGTGACCAGCTACGTCGGCTTTGGAACATCGATCGGCCCAGTGCCGGGGATTGCTCCCTCCGTCGAGCGAAGATTCGCTATATCAGTAATTAGCGTCTTTAGCTGAACCTCCTTCTCTGAATCAGACCAAGCCGGGAAGACATCAATTCGGTCAACGATGCTTCCCCACTGACTCTTTTTCCCAATATGGAACTGCCATCTGAGACCATAGCTTTTGGACCGTTCAAGGGCAATTCCGAAGGTCGCAACGGCCAACAGGATCTTGGGCAGCCACAGGCCCAAGCCTTCAGTTGCCGTAGGTAGGGCCGTTGCGAGCACAGTGCAAAGCAAAATGACGACAGTTCCACCGTTATACAATCTGCCGTCCCACTTAGACCAATACTCGTGCTCGTTCCGATGCGCGAGCGCAACTTCCCGCATCGATTCCAACGGTCCAGCGTAACGATTGTCCATAAGTGCTCTCCCAGTTTCGGACATGAAGTCCAAGATTTACCCTAACCGGCACGACAAAGCGCAGCTTTAGCGTGTCAGCGAAGGAAGTGAGTGGGGTTGGGCATCGGATCAGGAGCCATTACCTATGCTCGATTTGGGTACGTGCCTCGGGTGTCGACTTTGTCAAGAATTTATGCGAATTTAGCAAGCTTGTCCATCGGGAGCGGATGTACCTACGAAAATGTGACGACCTACTTTCTCCGCTGGCCACCAATGACTCCGGTATATCAACCGAATGACCGCTTTTGGCCTATTTTGTTGAAAAACTCGGCCAAATTTACGGCTGGACAAAAATCTTGTCAGGCTCGACTTATCAGAACCGCCGCTATTCAACGATCGCGAAGTGGTTGAACGTCTAAGACCACCTAAAATTGTTGCTCTTTGACTTTTTCAACAAAATAGGCCGAACCCAGTCGTTCGACCCACCATGGCAGGCTACCGAGTCAGCAAGATCGCGGAATGTCACGATCGGCACCGTCCGGCCTGAGCAACATAGCGGGTTACGCTCTTCAATGTCGAATTTGAGGCGCCAGGCAAAAGCCCGATGGCAGCATTACATCGTGGCGTATCGTCTTCGAGGATGGAGCTTGTCTGCGCTTTTGCTTATACGCGCCTGACGCATTCGTTCGTGGTCCATGCCGCCTCCACCTGGCACTCGCCGTTTGCCAAGGCTCCCAGCACTCTTTCCTTGGCCCCGACCACCGAGCGGCGCTGCTCGTCGAGGATCGCGCGCAGGCGGTCGATCTCCTGCAGCCGTGTACCCAGTTGAATGAGCAGGGCATCCTTCAGCGCGGCGCCGTGCAAGGCGGCGACGCTGCGGATTGTATCGAGCGAAAAGCCCAGCCTCTGGCCCAGCTGTATGAGGTCCAGCTGCTCCAGCGCATTGGCCTGGTAGACCCGGTAGCCGTTGGCGCCGCGCTGCGCCTTCGGCAGCAAGCCTTCCTTTTCGTAGTAACGGATGGTCGATGCCGGGATGCCCGAACGTTCGGCCAGCTCGCCGATTCTCATGTTCATTTCGCACTTGACCTTGAAGTTGACTTCAAGCTTAGGATAACGCATCCCTATCGAATTCAGGAATCATCCGATGCTTTTCACGCCCCTGACCCTGCCGAACGGCGCTATCGTCCCCAACCGCGTCGCCAAGGCCGCCATGGAAGAAACCCTGGCCGACGCCGGGCAGGTGCCTGGACCGCGCATCATCCGCTTGTACCAACGTTGGGCCGAGGGCGGCACCGGCTTGCTCATCACCGGCAACGTGATGGTCGACCGCCGCGCATTGACCGGCCCGGGCACTATCGCGCTGGAAGCGGGTACGCCGCTCGAACCGTTCAAGGCTTGGGCGCAGGCGGCGCGCGCACGCGGTGCCCAGGCCTGGATGCAGGTCAGCCACCCGGGCCGTCAGGTCATGGCCAACATGGGTGGCCTGGCCTGGGCACCGTCGGCGGTGGCGCTGGATCTGGGCAAGCACAGCAAGATGTTCGCGCAGCCGCTGGCGATGACGGAGGCCGACATCGCCGACGTGATCGAACGCTTCGCGGCCACCGCTTACGCGGCCGAGCAAGCCGGTTTCACGGGTGTGCAGATCCATGCGGCACATGGCTACCTGCTCTCGCAATTCCTGTCACCGCTGACCAACCGGCGTGGTGACGCCTGGGGCGGAAGCCTCGCCCATCGTGCGCGCCTGCTGCTGGACGTCGTGCGCGCGGTGCGGGCGCGCGTTGCGCCAGGCTTCTGCGTCGGCGTCAAGCTGAATTCGGCCGATTTCCAGCGCGGCGGCTTTTCCGAAGACGATGCCAGACAGGTGCTGGCGATGCTGAATGCCGAGCAGGTCGAATTGGTCGAACTCTCGGGCGGAAGCTATGAGAGCCCGGCCATGCAAGGCCGCACCGCGGACGGCCGCACGCTTGCGCGCGAAGCCTATTTCCTGGAGTTCGCCCGCGACCTCGCACAGGTGGCAACGATGCCCCTGATGACCACCGGCGGCATCGCGCGCCGCGCGATCGCCGAACAGGCGTTGCAAAGCGGCGTCGCCATCGCCGGCATCGCCACCGCGCTGGCCGCCGTGCCGGACCTTCCCCGCGAATGGCAAGCGGGCCGTGAACCGGTGGCCGCCATGCCCGCCGTCGACTGGAAAGACAAGGCGCTGGTCAGCCTGGCGCGCATGGCGCTGGTGCGGCGCCGGCTGCATGCGCTGGCCGGGGACGCAGGGGCACTGACGGCCTATAGCCCCGTCTTCACACTGGTGCTGGACCAGTTGCGTGGTGCACGCCTGACGCGGCGCTACCGGGCATGGCTGCGGACAGCAGGATCGATTTAAGAGCCTGAGAAAAAAGCCTGGCAAAACCTTTCGCCTTACCTCCAGCAGTTGAGTGAGCAGGCAAGCTGTACGAGCTTGATGCCGACAGAACAAGTCGCAGGGCGCCAATAGCTCCTGGTTGTCGTGGCGGACTTCATGAGTGCGCTTCAGTGCCTGAACGGCAGGGTGGATTCGCAGGCCCAACCTACGGCCGCTGTCCATCCGCATCCCGCAATTCCGCCTGTCCCAGCCCGAGCGGTTTCAGCTGCGGCTCGATGCGGGCGCGGTCACCCACCGCGATCACCTTCATCCGCTCCGGCTGCAGGTACTTGCCGGCCACCGCCTGCACCTGGGCCGCGCTGACGCGGCGGTATTGGTCGGGCAGGGTGCGCCAGTAGCCGGGCGGCAGGTCGAACACCCAGGTCTCGGCCAGGCTGGCGCCGATGCCGCTGTTGGTCTCGAACTGGCCCGGCAGCGAATACACCTGGGCGTCGCGCGCGCCGGCCAGTTCCACCGCCGGCAGGGGCTGGTCGCGCATGGCGCGCACCTCCTTGACAATCTCGGAGACGGACGCGCCGGTGACGTCGGTGCGCACGCTGCCGGCAATCGTGAACGGTCCCGGCGTGCGGTTGTAGCGCAACCCCGAGAACACGCCGTAGCTGTAGCCCTTCTCTTCGCGCAGGTTGAGGTTGATGCGGCTCGAGAACAGGCCGCCCAGCGCCGCGTTCATGACCTGCAGCGCCGGATAGTCGGGCGTCTTGCGCGCGGCCGCCAGCAGGGTCACGCGCAGCGCGGTCTGCGGCGCGCCCGGCTTGTCGACGATGACCAGGCGCGCGCGGGTGGAGGCCGGGTCGCCGACGATGGCCGGGGACGTGTTGGCGCGCGGCCAGGCGCCGAAGCGGGCGGCGGCCAGGCTGCGCAATTCGTCGCGCGTGATGCTGCCCGAGACCACCAGCGCGGCATTCGACGGCACGTAGCGGCGCCGCCAGAACTGGTACAAATCGTCGCGCGTGGTGGCGCGGATCGCCGGTTCGGTGCCGAGCTGGCCGTAGCCGTAGGGGTGGCGCGGCCCGTACAGGGCGCCCACCGCCGCCACCGCCGCCACCGCGGCCGGGTCGTCGCGCTGCTGGGCCAGTTCTCCCAGGCGGGCCGCGCGCTGGCGCTCTACCTCGGCGGTCGGAAAGGCAGGGTGCTGCACCACGTCGGCCATCACGTCCAGCGCCTGCCCGAAGGTGGAGCGCAGCGACAGCAGCGACACCGTCGACGCGTCCGCCGTGCTGGCGCTGCCCAGGAAGGCGCCCAGTTGCGCGATCTCGTCGGCGATGCGCGGGGCGCTGCGGGTGGCGGTGCCTTCTTCCAGCAGCTGGGCGGTGAAGCCGGCCAGGCCGGGCTGGTCGTCCGGATTGGCGTCCGACCCGCTCTTGATCACCAGCTCGGCCGCCACCAGCGGCAGCGCCGGGTTGTAGTGGTGGATCACGGTGAGGCCGTTCGGCAGCGTGAACGATTCGCCTTGCGGCAGCGTGAACTTCGGCGCCGGTCCCGGTTTCGGCGGCGTCTTGCGCCAGGGTTCGTCGCGGTTGATGCCGGTGGCTGCAGTGGCGGCCTGCCTGCTGTTTGCGGACGCGGAGGCGGACGTGGGCGCCGGCACGTCGGGACCAGGCTGGGGCTTGCCCGGCACGCCGGCCACCACCACGCGCGCGTTCTGCTGCAGGTAGAGGCGCGCCACCCGGCGCACGTCCTGCGCGCTGACGCGGCGCAGGCGCTCGATGTCGCGCGTCAGGTAGCCCGGGTCGCCGGTGTACTGGTTGTACTGGTTGAGCTGGTTGGCCAGGCCGGCGCCGCCCAGCTTCTCGATCGAGGTCAGCATCGCGGTCTCGATGGTGTTGCGCGCGCGTTCGATTTCCGCGTCGGACGGGCCGACGTCGCGCAGCGATGCCAGCTCGGCGTCGATGGCCCGCTCCAGGTCGGCGACGCCGCCGCCCGGCCGCGCGGTGGCGTCGATCACGAAGGTGGAGGTGAGCGCGTTCGAGTTCTGCGCCGCCGCCACTTCCTGGGCGATCTGGCGCTCGTACACCAGCGTCTTGTACAGGCGGCTCGATTTGCCGCCGGCCAGGATCTGGGCCGTCACCGCCAGCTCGGCGTCGCCCGGCTGGTAGGCCGGCGGCGTGAGCCAGGCCATGTAGACGCGCGGCAGTTCGACGCGGTCGGCCACCGTGACCCGTCTTTCGCGCGTGACCGGGGGCGTGGCCACCTTCGGTGTCGCCACCGGCGCGCTGCGCCTGAAGCTGCCGAAGTATTTCGCCACCAGCGCGCGCGTCTTGCCCTTGTCGATGTCGCCGGCGATCACGATGCTGGCGTTGTTCGGGCCGTAGTAGCGGGTGAAGAAGTCGCGCACGTCGTCCAGTTTCGCGTTCTGGATGTCGGCGTGCGAACCGATCACCGAGGCGTAGTACGGATGGTTTTTCGGGAACAGCGCGTGGTTCAACGCTTCCTCGACGATGCCGTAGGGCCGGTTCTCGACGCTCTGGCGGCGCTCGTTGCGCACCACGTCCTGCTGGTTCGACAGCGCGGCCTGGTCGAGCACGTCGAGCAGGTAGCCCATGCGGTCGGCATGCACCCACAGCGCCAGCTCCAGCTGGTTCGAGGGCACGGTGTCGTAGTAATTGGTGCGGTCGTAGTCGGTGCTGCCGTTGCTGTCGGTGGCGCCGGCGCCTTCCAGCAGGCGGTCGGCCAGGCCGCGCGGCAGGTTTTTTGTTCCCGCGAACATCATGTGTTCGAACAGGTGGGCGAAGCCGGTCAGGCCGGGCGCCTCGTTGGCCGGGCCGACGTGGTACCAGATGTTGACGGCGACGATGGGCAGGCGGTGGTCTTCGACCAGGATCAGTTCCAGGCCGTTGGGCAGCGTGGTTTTTTCGAAGGCGACCTGGGGCAGGGCCGCGGGCGAAGGCGCGGGTGATGCTGCCGGCGCAAGCGCTGGAGCGGGCGCCGCTGTCCGTTGGGCTTCGGCCGGCAGGGTGGCCAGGGCCAGCAGCAGGGGCAGGATGGACAGCGGGCGGACGTGCGGCAGGCGTGTATTCATCACGGCTCCTTGAATGAGCAGGTCAATGGCAACCGGGCACCGGCGGCACGTCCGATGTCGCGTTCAGTGGCACGCTCAGTGGCATTGTTCGCTGCCGCGGTCCGGCGGCGCCGTCCCCAGCGTCGTCACTTTGGCCGACTCGACGAATGCCCAGTCGTAGCCGCCGCGGCGCAGGCGCAGGCGCAGCACGCCGGTGCGGCTGGCGTCGCGCAGTTCGCTGTTGGCGACCGTCAGCAGGAAGGGCGTCGGGTAGGCGCCGCCGGTGCCGACCACGAACTGGCGCATGCCGCGCGCGCGGTCCAGGCGGCCGTGCGCATCCTGCGGCGCGAAGCGTTCGTAATCGTGGTCGTGCCCGGACAGCACCAGTTCGGCGCCGGCCCGCTGCAGGATCTCCCAGGCGTCGCGCATCTTCGGCACGCTGCCGTGGCCGCCGGAGCTGTACAGCGGGTGATGCCAGAACGCCAGCGTGCAGCGCGCCGGGTGGGCCGCCAGGTCGGCGCGCAGCCAGTCCAGCTGCGCGGCGTGCTCCAGGGGCGCCAGGTTGCTGTCGAGGGAAACGACGTGCCAGCTTCCCAGTTGCAGGCTGTACCAGCCGCGTCCGGCGCGTCCGGCGCGTGCGCCGAAGTAGGCGAAGTAGGGTGCGGCCTGCGGCGTGTAGTATTCGTGGTTGCCCGGGGTGGGCCAGGTGCGGTCCTTGAAGCGGCCCCAGGTCGGTTCGTAGCAGTCGCGGAATTCCTGCGCGGTGCCATGCGGGTAGGTGTGGTCGCCCAGCGTCAGCACCACGGCGTCACGGTCGGCAGCCAGGCCGGCGGCGACGGTGTCCGCGGTGTCGGCCGCGCCAGAGTACTTCGGGTCGGCGTAGGCGCAGCGGGCGATGTCGCCCACGGTATATACAGTAACCCCGACCGTAACCCCGGTGCTCACGCCGGCGGCCGTGCCCGCGGCGCCCGTGGCCGCTGCACCGGACTGGGCAGCGGCCGGCATGGCGGCAAACGCCAGCGCGGCCGCGGGCACCAGGCGCAGTAACAGGTGCGGCGAAAAGCGCGGCAACAGGCGCAGCAGCGGGCCGGACAACGGCACTGGCCCCTATTCGAGGAAGCGGATCAGGCCGGCCAGCGCGTGCGCCACAGCCTGGTCCCGCACCGACTGGCGGTCGCCCGAGAACACCAGGCGTTCCGAGTACGTGGTGTCGCCCTTCGACCAGCCGAAGCAGACCGTGCCCACCGGCTTGCCCGGCACCGCGCCGGTCGGGCCGGCGATGCCGGTGGTCGAGATGGCGACGTCGGCGTTGCTGTTGGAGACCGCGCCCTCGGCCATGGCGCCGGCGACTTCCTCGCTGACCGAACCGAACTGTGCGATCAGGGCCGCCGGCACGTCCAGCATCTCGGTCTTGGAGGCGTTCGAATAGCTGACGAAGCCGCAGTCGAACCAGCCGGTCGAGCCGGGAATCTCGGTGATCGCCTGGGCCACGCCGCCGCCGGTGCAGGATTCGGCGGTTACCAGCAGCAGGCCCTTGGCCTCCAGTGCCCGGCCCGCACGGGTCGCCAGGTCAAGAATATCGTTCGTCACGTCTTTCTCCTCCATCTCGGTCATGATATGGCTGGGGTGGCCGCCACGGCCATGGTTCGGCGCCGCGGCCGGGGCTGGCGCACGGTGCCTTGCAAGGCATTCTAGCGCGCCTTACCCGCCACGACGCTAAAAACCTTAACCGCAAGCCATGCTCCGGCCAGGCATGCAGCGTGAATGGGTTTACTGTTGTAAATAATTGCCGACGTTCCGTGCGACATTCTTTCGCGCGCTGCTGCTATCCTGCCCGTTGGCGCGCATCAATCGTGCCGCCAATCATTTGACCGACATAGGACCCGACATGCCGCCTGAACATTTCGTGCATGACTGTCCGGAATCCGCGCGCGCGTGATGGCGTTTTCCTTCGGGGTTGCGCGTCCTGCCCGCCGGATGACGCCATGCCTGCCGTGCCTCCTGCTGCTCTCCGGCGACGACGCCCTGGCGGTGGCCCCATGATGCGCCGCTCGATCCGCGAAAAGCTGGTCACGATCGTGATGTCGACCACGCTCGCGGCGCTGCTGGTGTCGGTCGGCACCGTGGTCGCCTACGACTTGCGCGGCTACAAGCGCGCGCTGCAGGACGACCTGGCCACCCAGGCCGAGCTGGTCGGCCACATGACCTCGGCCGCGCTGGCCTTCGACGACCAGCGCCTGGCGCGCGAGAACCTGGCGCTGCTGCGCACCCGGCCGTCGCTGCGCGCCGCCGCCATCTACGACGAGAACGGCAAGCTGTTCGCCTCCTACCTGGCGCCGGGGCAGAGCGCCTCGTTCCCGGCGACGCCCGCCAAGCTGCGCCAGGCCGGCGGCAAGTTCGCCAGGGGACAGTACATCCGGGACGGCGACGACCTGGTCCTGTACACGCCGGTCACGGAAAACGGCGACACCCTCGGCACGGTCTACCTGCGCGCGGAAAACCTGATGGTCCAGCGCATGCGCGACTACCTCCTGATCAGCCTCGGCGTGACCCTGCTGGCGCTGCTCACGGCGTACGCGGTGGTGCGGCGCCTGGGCCACTCGATCACCACCCCGATCGACGCCATCACCAGCATCACGCGCGACGTGGTGGCGCGGCGCGATTATTCGCGGCGGGCGCCGCGCATCAGCCAGGACGAGGCGGCCGAGCTGGCCGATTCCTTCAACGCCATGCTGACCGAGATCGAGCAGCGCACCCGCGCGCTGGAGGATTCCAACCGCGAGATCGCACGCGAAGCCCAGGAGCGCGCGCGCGCCCAGCAGGAAGTGATGCGCCTGAACGCCGGCCTCGAGCAGCGCGTGCAGGAGCGCACGATGCAGCTGGAACTGGCGAATGCCGAGCTGGAGCTGGCGATCAACGAGGCGCTGGCTGCCAACCAGGCCAAGTCGGCCTTCCTGTCCTCGATGAGCCATGAGCTGCGCACGCCGCTGAACGCGATCCTCGGCTTCGCCCAGATCCTGGCCGCCGACAACATGCCGACCACGCCGGAGCAGAAGAAGGAATTCGCCGGCCACATCCTGAAGTCGGGCCGCCACCTGCTCACGCTGATCAACGAGATCCTCGATCTGGCCAAGGTCGAGGCGGGCGCGCTGACGCTGTCGATGGAGCCGGTCGGCCTGGCCGAGATCCTGGCCGAATGCCGCACCATGGTCGCGCCCCAGGCGGCCCAGCGCGGCGTGCAGGTGCGGTTCCCGCAGACCCCGTGCGCGGTGCTGCAGGCCGACCGCACCCGCCTCAAGCAGGTGCTGCTGAACCTGCTCTCGAACGCCGTGAAGTACAATCGCGAAGGCGGATCGGTCGACGTCGACTGCCTCGAGGTCGGGCCCGGCCGCGTGCGCGTGACCGTGCGCGACAGCGGCAGCGGCATGGATGCCGGCCAGCTGGCCGCGCTGTTCCAGCCCTTCAACCGGCTGGGCCAGGAAGCCGGCCCGCAGGAGGGCACCGGCATCGGCCTGGTGGTGACGCGGCGCCTGGTGGAACTGATGAAGGGCAGCATCGGCGTCACCAGCGCCCCGGGCGTGGGCAGCACGTTCTGGATCGAGCTGTCGACCGCGGCGCAGGAGCAAGTGCCGGCGCAGGCGCAGGAGCAGGAGCAGGAGCAGGCACAGGCAGCCGCCCGGGCGCCGGTGCCGGTGCCGGAGCCGGGGCCGGCGCCGGCGCAGGAAGGCGATGCGCCGCGCCTGCTGCTGTACATCGAGGACAACCCGGCCAACCTGAAGCTGGTGCAGGAAATCGTCGCGTTCCGCTCCGACCTGCGCCTGGTGAGCGCGGCCGACGGCCCTGCCGGCCTGGCGCTGGCGCGCAGCCAGCGGCCGCAGGCGATCCTGACCGACCTGAACCTGCCCGGCATGAACGGCTTCGAGGTACTGGCGCAGCTGCGGCGCGATCCGGACACGGCCACGATCCCGGTGATCGCGCTGTCGGCCAACGCCATGCCGCGCGAGATCGAGCGCGGCATGGCGGCCGGTTTCGCTCGCTACTTGACCAAACCGATCGATATCGGCAGATTCAACGACGCCATCGACGGCGTGCTGACCACGAGGACCGCACCATGATTTCGCCAACCGACATCCGCCGCGCGCGCATCCTGGTCGTCGACGACGAATCCGTGAACGTGCAGCTGCTCGAATTCCTGCTCAAGACCACCGGCTACGAGCAGGTATCGAGCACCACCGACCCGCGCGAGGTCGCGGCGCTGCACCTGCAGCACCGCTACGACCTGATCATCCTCGACCTGCAGATGCCGTACATGGACGGCTTCCAGGTGATGGAAGCGCTGAAGCCGATGGAGCGCGAGTCGTGGCTGCCGGTGCTGGTGGTGACCGCCGAGCCGGACAAGAAACTGGCGGCGCTGGAAGCCGGCGCGCGCGACTTCATCGGCAAGCCTTTCGACACGGTCGAGGTGCTGACGCGCATCCGCAACCTGCTCGAGGTGCGCCTGCTGCACCGCGAATCGCGCGAGCACGGCGCGCGCATGGAACGCAAGGTGCGCGAGCGCACCGCCGAGCTGCAGCGCTTCCGCGGCGCGATGGACGCCACCGCGGACGCCATCTTCCTGGTCGACGCGCGCAACATGGCGATGATCGACGTGTCCGACGGCGCCTGCCGCATGCTCGGCTTTTCGCGCGAGGCGCTGCTGCGCATCGACCCGGTGGCGCTGGGCCTGGCCGAAAAGGCCCAACTGGCACGCTACGCCGACCCGGCCTCGGCGCCGCGCGAGCACGACATCGTCGAGACCGAGCTGCTGCGCGCCGACGGCCAGGGCGCGGTGCCGGTGGAGATCGGCTGGCAGCTGCAGCAGCTGGACGGCATGCGCATGCTGATCGCGGTGGCGCGCGACATCAGCGAGCGCATCCACGCCCAGCAGCGCCTGAAACACATGGCCAACTACGACAGCCTGACCGGCCTGCCCAACCGCACCCTGTTCTTCCAGACCCTGCGCGACGCGATCGAGCTGGCGCAGGACAAGAGCTGGCGCATCGCGGTGCTGTTCATCACCCTGGACCGCTTCAAGATCGTCAACGATTCGCTCGGGCCGGCGCTGGGCGACGAGCTGCTGCGCCAGTTCAGCACGCGCCTGGTGCGCCGCATCCGCCTGCGCGACAGCGTCGGGCGCCTGGGCGGCGACGAGTTCGCGCTGATCCTGACCATGACCCGCGAACAGCAGGAAGAGGAAGCGGTGGCGGTGGCCAACGAAGTGCGCGAGGCGCTGCGCATGCCGTTCGACCTGAACGGCCAGCAGGCGCTGCTGACCGCCAGCATCGGCATCGCCATGTACCCGGACGACGCCATCGATCCCGGCACCCTGGTCAAGTACGCCGACGTGGCGATGGTGCGCGCCAAGGAGGCCGGGCGCGACGGCTACCGCTTCTTCACGGCCGGCATGAACGTGCAGGTGCTGGCGCGCCTGGAGCTGGAAGTGGCGCTGCGCGGCGCGCTGGACGGCGGCCAGTTCGAGCTGCACTACCAGCCCAAGCTGGATTTGAACACCGGCCGCATCAGCGGCGTGGAAGCGCTGCTGCGCTGGCGCCGGCCCGGCTTCGGCCTGGTCTATCCGGCCGAATTCGTGCCGGTGATGGAAGACACCGGCATGGTGGTGCGCGCCGGCGCCTGGATCATCGACGCGGCCTGCCGCCAGATCGCGGCCTGGAACGCGGAAGGCGTGCGCGACGTGCGCGTGGCGGTGAACGTCTCGAGCCGCCAGTTCGTCGAGGGCGACCTCGAGGGCGACATCCGGCTGGCGCTGGCCCAGCACCGGATCGACCCCGGCCTGCTGGAACTGGAGCTGACCGAGAGCGCGCTGATGAGCAATGCCGAGCACACCATCGAGGTGCTGCAGAACATCAAGCGCCTCGGCATCCGCATCGCGATCGACGACTTCGGCACCGGCTATTCGAGCCTGGCCTACCTGAAGCGCTTCCCGATCGACAAGCTCAAGATCGACATCGCCTTCGTGCGTGACATCACGACCAATCCGGACGACGCCGCGATCTGCCAGGCCATCATCAGCATGGCGCACAGCCTGCACATGCAGGTGATCGCCGAGGGCGTGGAATCGCGCGCCCAGATGGCGCTGCTGCGGCGCCACCGCTGCGACGAGATCCAGGGTTTTCATTTCTCGCGCGCGCTGCCGGCGGCCGACCTGGTCAAGCTGGTGCACGACAACCGCACCCAGCCGAGCCGCCCGGCCACCGACGAGGGCAACCTGCAGACCCTCCTGATCGTGGACGACGACCTGAACGTGCTGGCGTCGCTGCACCGCCTGTTCAGGCGCGACAACTACCGCGTGCTGACCGCGGCTTCGCCGGCCGAAGGCTTCGAGCTGCTGGCGCTGCACCCGGTGCAGGTGATCCTGTGCGACCAGCGCATGCCGGTCATGAACGGCACCGAATTCCTGAGCAAGGTGAAGGAGATGTACCCGGACACGATCCGCATCATCCTGTCCGGCTATACCGGCGTCGAGACCGTGCTCGACTCGATCAACCGCGGCGCGATCTACCGCTTTTATACCAAGCCGTGGAACGACACCGAACTGCGCGACAACGTGCGCCTGGCGTTCCGCGAGTACTGGCTGACGCACGGGCCGTACGACGACCGCAAGACGCCGCGGAATGACGAGGCGGCGTGATGCCGCCCGTTGCCCATTCTAAAGTGCTTGCACGAAGTGATCCCACCCCCGCAGCGCCAGCGCCAGCGGCGCCCCGGCGCCATCCACCAGCCGCAGGCCCCGCCCGGCCTCGATCCGCCCCACCCGCGTCACCTGCGTGCCGCATTGCGCGCCCGCCGCCACGATCGCCGCGCGCTTGGCCGCCGGCGCCGTGAAGCACAGTTCGTAATCGTCGCCGCCGGCCGCGGTGAAGCGCCGGCGCAGGTCGGGCGGCTGGCGCGCCAGCATTGGCCCGGCCGGCAGCGCGTCGACGTCGAGCACGGCGCCGACCCCGGAGGCCGCCAGGATGTGCCCGAGGTCGCCCACCAGCCCGTCCGAGATGTCGAGCGCCGCATGCGCCAGGCGGCCTTCGGCCAGCAGGCGTCCCAGTGCCACCCGCGGCGTGGGCGCGTGCAGGCGCGGCGCCGCCTGCGCCAGCGTGGCGTCATCCAGCTGGCGTTCCCCCAGCAGGCCGGCCAGCGCCAGGCGCGCGTCGCCCAGCGTGCCGGAAATCCAGATGTCGTCGCCGACGCGCGCGGCATCGCGCCGCAGCGCCTGGCCGGGGGCGATCTCGCCGAAGATGGTGATGCAGATGTTGAGCGGCCCCCTGGTGGTGTCGCCGCCCACCAGCTCGCAGTCGTGGGCATCGGCCAGCGCGAACAGGCCGCGCGCAAAGCCGTCCAGCCAGCCGCGCTCGGCACTCGGGAGCGCCAGCGCCAGCGTGAAGCCGAGCGGCGTGGCGCCCATCGCGGCCAGGTCGGACAGATTCACCGCCAGCGACTTGTGCCCGAGCAGCAGCGGATCGGCGCCGGCAAGGAAATGGCGGTCCTCGACCAGCATGTCGGACGAGACGGCCAGCTGTCTGCCGGGCGAGGGCGCGAGCAGGGCGCAGTCGTCGCCGATGCCGAGCACGGTGCTGGCGCGGCGCGGGCCGGGACGGATGAAGTACTGCTTGATGAGGTCGAATTCGGAGAGCATCCGTCAATTTTATCAACCATGAATTATGGCGTTGGTAAAAATACGTAGACGGCATCATGTAGCACTCTGCTAAAATCGTAAGCCCCCAGTGAGACAGGAAGGCCGCTTAGCATGGATTCGTCAATCGACAAAAAAGAAGAATTACGCCAGCAACTTCGTGCTGCAGCGCTCGAATACCACCAGTTTCCCACCCCCGGCAAAATCGCCGTCGTTCCCACCAAATCCGTCCTCAACCAGCGCGACCTGGCGCTGGCCTATTCGCCCGGCGTCGCCGCCCCCTGCGAGGAAATCGTCAAGGACCCGTCCACCGCCTATAAATATACGGCGCGCGGCAACCTGGTGGCCGTGATCTCGAACGGCACCGCCGTGCTCGGCCTGGGCAACATCGGCCCGCTGGCATCGAAGCCGGTCATGGAAGGCAAGGGCGTGCTGTTCAAGAAGTTCGCCGGCATCGACGTGTTCGACATCGAGATCAACGAAACCGATCCGGACAAGCTGATCGACGTGATCGCCGCGCTCGAACCGACCTTCGGCGGCGTGAACCTGGAAGACATCAAGGCGCCGGAATGCTTCTACATCGAGCGCAAGCTGCGCGAGCGCATGAAGATCCCGGTCTTCCATGATGACCAGCACGGCACCGCGATCATCGTCGGCGCCGCCATCCTGAACGGCCTGAAGGTCGTGGGCAAGGACATCAAGAACTGCAAGCTGGTGGTGTCGGGCGCGGGCGCGGCGGCGCTGGCCTGCCTCGAACTGATCGTCGACCTCGGCTTCCCGATCGAGAACATCTACGTCACCGACCTGGCCGGCGTGGTCTACAAGGGCCGCACCGAGCTGATGGACCCGGACAAGGAACGCTTCGCCCAGGACACGCCGCACCGCAGCCTGGCCGAGGTCATCCCCGGCGCCGACATCTTCCTGGGCCTGTCCGCCGGCGGCGTGCTGAAACCCGAGATGGTCGCCACCATGGCGGCCAACCCGCTGATCCTGGCGCTGGCCAACCCGAATCCGGAAATCCTGCCGGAAGACGCCAAGGCCGTGCGCAGCGACGCCATCATCGCCACCGGCCGTTCGGACTACCCGAACCAGGTCAACAACGTGCTGTGCTTCCCGTACATGTTCCGCGGCGCGCTGGACTGCGGCGCGACCACCATCACGCGCGAAATGGAAATCGCGGTGGTGCATGCGATCGCCGACCTGGCCCACGCCGAGCAGTCGGACATCGTGGCCTCGGCCTATGGCATCTCGAACCTGTCGTTCGGCCCGGAATACCTGATTCCGATGCCCTTCGATCCGCGCCTGCTGACCCACATCGCGCCGGCCGTGGCCAAGGCCGCGATGGATGGCGGCGTCGCCACCCGCCCGATCGCCGACCTGGCGGCCTACGCCGAGAGCCTGCAGCAGTTCGTGTACCGCAGCGGCAGCTTCATGAAGCCGCTGTTCCAGGTCGCCAAGGATGCGCCGCCGGAACTCAAGCGCATCGTCTACGCCGAGGGCGAGGAAGAGCGCGTGCTGCGTGCCGTACAAGTGGTGGTCGACGAGAAGCTGGCGCGCCCGATCCTGGTCGGCCGTCCGGCCGTGCTGCAGCAGCGCATCGAGAAGTTCGGCCTGCGCCTGAAGCTGGGCGAGCATTTCGACGTGATCAACCCCGATTTCGACGAGCGCTACCGCGACTACTGGCAGGCCTACCACCAGATGGTGATGCGCAAGGGCATTACCGTCGACCTGGCCAAGCTGGCGATGCGGCGCCGCCACACGCTGATCGGCGCGATGATGATCCACAAGGGCGATGCCGACGGCATGATCTGCGGCACCTACGGCACCACCCAGGTGCACCTGGAATACATCGACCAGGTGCTGGGCAAGCGCGCCGGCAGCAATGTCTATGCGGCGATGAACTTCATCATCACCCAGGACCGCCAGCTGGCCATGGTCGACACCCATGTCAACGAGAACCCGAGCGCCGAGCAACTGGCCGAGATCACCATCATGGCGGCCGAGGAACTGGAACGCTTCGGCATCAGCCCGCGCGCGGCGCTGCTGTCGCACTCCAACTTCGGCACCTCGAACAGCGAGTCGGCCAGGAAGATGCGCGCCACGCTGGCGCTGGTGCAGCAGAAGGCACCGCAGCTGGAAATCGATGGCGAGATGCACGGGGACGCCGCGCTGGATTCCAAGATCCGCGCCAAGATCATGCCGCAGTCGACCCTGAAGGGCGACGCCAACCTGCTGGTGATGCCGAACATCGAGTCGGCCAACATCGCCTACAACCTGCTCAAGACCGCATCCGGCAACGGCATCGCGGTCGGTCCGGTGCTGCTGGGCTGCGCGCGTCCGGTGCACATCCTGACGCCGTCGGCGACGGTGCGCCGCATCGTCAACATGACCGCCCTGTGCGTGGTAGACGCCGTCTCCCAGCGTTGAAACATCGCGCACAGCCGCTGCGCATCGATGAATGAACACGGGCACTGCCGGAACCGGCAGTGCCCGTGTTTTTTTATGTCCCCGACGTTTTCCCGTTCTGCGTAAAAGTTCCCTTCCTTCAAGGGAACCCTCGTAAAGCTTGATCAACTCGTCATGACGCGCGGGTACGTGCTAACCCATCCTTTTTTAACTCCATAATAGACGAGCATAAGTTGCAATTTATACACCATGGTGCCAGCGCCATGGCGATTGTGGGAACACGTATCTGGTCCAAGCCGTCCTGCCGGCCCGCCTGTTGTCGTGGCGGCCTTTCAGACCTTTACCTGGAACGACCACGCACATGCACACGACAAAACGCGCCCTGATCACGGGCATCACCGGCCAGGACGGCGCCTACCTCGCACAGCTATTGCTGGAAAAGGGCTATCAGGTGACCGGCACCTTCCGCCGCTCCAGTTCGGTCAACTTCTGGCGCATCGGCGAACTCGGCATCGAGCACCATCCGAACCTGGCGCTCGTCGAATACGACCTGACCGACCTGTCCTCCAGCATCCGCCTGATCGAATCGGCCAGCCCGGACGAGGTCTACAACCTGGCGGCCCAGAGTTTCGTCGGCGTCTCGTTCGAGCAGCCCGTGACCACCGCCTCGATCACCGGCCTGGGCCCGGTCAACCTGCTGGAATCGATCCGCATCGTGCATCCGGGCGCGCGCTTCTACCAGGCCTCGACCTCGGAAATGTTCGGCAAGGTGCAGGCCGTGCCCCAGGCCGAGGACACGCCCTTCTATCCGCGCAGCCCGTATGGCGCGGCCAAGCTGTATGCGCACTGGATGACCATCAACTACCGCGAGTCCTACGGCATCTTCGGCAGCTCGGGCATCCTGTTCAACCACGAGTCGCCGCTGCGCGGCCGCGAGTTCGTCACCCGCAAGATCACCGATTCGGTGGCCAAGATCGTGCTCAACCAGCTCGACGTGCTGGAACTGGGCAACCTGGACGCCAAGCGCGACTGGGGCTATGCGCGCGAATACGTGGACGGCATGTGGCGCATCCTGCAGGCCGACCAGCCGGACACCTTCGTGCTGGCCACCAACCGCACCGAAACCGTACGCGATTTCGTGACGATGGCCTTCCGCGCGGCCGGCATCGGCGTCGAATGGACCGGCGAGCGCGACCAGGAAACCGGCCGTTGCGGCCAGACCGGCAAGCTGCTGGTGCGCGTGTCGCCGCGCTTCTACCGCCCGGCCGAAGTCGACCTGCTGATCGGCGATCCATCCAAGGCGCAGCGCGAACTGGGCTGGAAGGCCGGCACCTCGCTCGAGCAGTTGTGCCAGATGATGGTCGACGCCGACCTGCGCCGCAACGAAACCGGCTTTTCGTTCTGACATGAACCGCATCGCCAGCGGGGAAGTCGCGCGCCTGGCCGAGGTGCGCGAAGGCGCGGGCCGGCGCGCCCTGATCACCGGGCTGCGCGGCTTTACCGGCCACTACCTGGCGCGCGAACTCGACGCCGCCGGCTATCGAGTGTTCGGCACCGCGCTGCCCAAGGAGGACGCCGGGCCGGACGTCTTCGCGGTCGATCTGTGCGACCGCGCCGCGGTCGGCGACATGATCGGGCGGGTGGCGCCCGACGTGGTCGCGCACCTGGCCGGCATCGCCTTCGTGGGCCATGCGGACGCCGGGCAGATCTACCGCGTGAACGTGGCCGGCACCCGCAACCTGCTGGAAGCGCTGGCGGCGGGTGCGCACAAGCCGTCCAGCGTGCTGCTGGCCTCGTCCGCCAACATCTACGGCAACGCCCGCGTGCCCGTCATCGACGAAGACGTGGCGCCGATGCCGGCCAACGACTACGCGGTCAGCAAGCTGGCGATGGAGTACATGGCGCGCCTGTGGATGGACCAGTTGCCGATCACGATCGCGCGCCCGTTCAACTACACCGGCGTCGGCCAGGGCGAGCAATTCCTGCTGCCCAAGATCGTGGCGCATTTCCGCAAGGGCGCGCGCCACATCGAACTGGGCAACCTGGCCGTCGCGCGCGACTTTTCGGACGTGCGCATGGTGGCGAAAAGCTACCGCCGGCTGCTGGCGGCGGCGCCGGGCGGGGCCGCCTTCAACATCTGCTCCGGCCAGACGCATTCGCTGCAGGGCGTGATCGACATGATGGGCGACATCGCCGGCTACCGCATCGAGGTGCGCGTCAACCCGGCCTTCGTGCGCGCCAACGAGGTGCTCAGCCTGGCCGGCAGCAATGCCAGGCTGGCCGGGGTGATCGGCGCCATCGAGCCGACCCCGCTGGCCGACACCTTGCGCTGGATGTATTGCGCGTGAGCAGCCTGCGCGTCGGCCTGGGAACGACCATGATCGAACCGGAGTTCGCCGGGGCGCGCCTGGACGGCATCGGCGTCTATACCCGCGCCTTGCTGCGCCACCTGCCCGATGCAGGTTGCGACGTCATGCCGTTTTCCTGGCCGCGCCGCGCCCGGTCCTTTTTCCGGTCCTTCCCCCGCTCCTTCGAGCGCGCCACCCTGGCGGACCTGCTCACCCCGGCGGCGCACCGCCTGCACATGCCGGCCGACGTGTTCCACGTCACCGACTACCGCGTCGTGCGCATGGATTGCCCGGTTGTCGCCAGCCTGCACGATGCGCTGCCGATCAAGCATCCCGAGTGGTGCAATCCGCGCCTGCGAGGCCTGAAGAACTGGCTGCAGCGCAAGGCGGCGCACAAGGCCGACCACGTAATCGCGCTGTCGCATTTCGCCGTGGCCGAACTGGTCGAGTGCTTCGGCGTCGATGCGCGCCGCATCAGCGTGGTGCCCTGCGGCGTGGACGACGAGTGGCTGGATCCGCCGCACGCCGCTGCGGTGGCGGCCACGCTGGAGGCGTACGATTTGCGGCCGGGCTATTTCCTGTTCGTCGGCACGCTGCAGCCGCGCAAGAACGTCGAGCGCCTGCTGGACGCCTACATGGCGCTGCCGGCCGCGCTGCGCGCCGAGCGCCAGCTGGTCATCGTGGGCCATGCCGGCGCGCGCTCGGACGCCTTGCGGCGCCGGATCGCGGCGGCCAGGCAGGACGGCGCCGCCGTGGTGTGGCTGGACCGCCTGAACGACGGCACCCGGCTGCGCCACGTGTATGCCGGCGCCGGCGTGTTCGTGTTCGTGTCGCTGTACGAAGGCTTCGGCATCCCGATGGTCGAGGCCTTCGCCTCGGGGGTGCCGGTGGTGGCGGCGAACACCACCTCGCTGCCGGAAGTGGCCGCCGGCGCCGCGCTCGAGGTCGACCCGCTCGACACCGGCGCGATCATGGACGCCATGCAGGCGCTGGCGCGCGACCCGGCGTTGCGGGCGCGCTGCATCGGTGCCGGTCGCGTACGCGCCGCCCGGCTGACCTGGAGCGCGACGGCGCGCCAGACCGCGGCCGTGTATCGATCCCTGCTCTGAGACCGCTTCCTGCCCTGAGGTTCCCATGCGCGTCCTGCACTTCTACAAGACCTATTTCCCGGATTCGGTCGGGGGCATCGAGCAGGTGATCCGCCAGATGTGCGCCGGCACCGCCCACTTGGGCATCACCAACCAGGTCCTGACGCTGTCGCGCGACGGCGGGCAGGCGCCGGCCGAATTCGAGGGGCACGCCGTGCACCGCGTGCCGCTCGACTTCGAACTCGCCTCGAATGCGGTGTCGATGCGGGCGATCGGGGCGCTTTCGCGCATGGCGCGCGATGCCGACGTGGTGCACTACCACTTTCCCTGGCCCTTCATGGACCTGGCGCATTTCCTGGCGCGGGTCGGCAAGCCGAGCGTGGTCACTTACCACTCGGACATCGTGCGCCAGAAGGCGCTGCTGCGCCTGTACCGGCCGCTGATGCACCGCTTCCTCGGCAGCGTGGATTCGGTCGTGGCCACGTCGCCGAATTACCTGGCGTCGTCGGCGGTGCTGGCGCGCTACCGCGACAAGACGCGCGTGATCACCTTCGGCCTGGACCGGGCCAGCTATCCGGAACCCGAGCAGGCGCGCCTGGATTACTGGCGCGCCGCGGTCGGACCCAAATTCTTCCTGTTCGTCGGGGTGCTGCGCTATTACAAGGGGCTGCACATCCTGCTCGAGGCGGCGGCCGGCACCGGTTACCCGGTGGTGATCGTCGGCGCCGGCCCGATCGAGCGCGAACTGAAGGCGCGCGCCGCACGCCTCGGCCTGGATAACGTGAGGTTCGCCGGCGCGCTGGACGACGCCGACAAGGTGGCGCTGCTCAAGCTGTGCTACGCGGTGGCCTTCCCCTCGCACCTGCGCTCGGAAGCCTTCGGCATTTCACTGCTGGAGGGGGCGATGTTCGGCAAGCCGATGATCTCGAGCGAGATCGGCACCGGCACCACCTACATCAACGTGCATGGCGACAGCGGGCTGGTGGTGCCGCCCTCCGATCCGCAGGCGCTGCGCGCGGCGATGCGCACGCTGTGGGACAACCCGCGCATGGCGCAGGAGATGGGGCGGCATGCCGAGGCGCGCTACTGGCGCCTGTTCACCTCGAACCGGATGGCGCAGGGGTATGCCGCGCTGTACCGCGAACTGGTGGCGCGCCGGGCGCCGGTCGAGCTGGCGACGGCGCCGCGGCTGGGGTAAAAAGGCGGATTTACGCCGCCACGGCTTCCGGTGCCTGCTCCGGTACCTGCTCGGCCCAGCGCTCGCGGATCGCGCGGATCGCCGGCATCTGCTGGATGAACAGATCGACCAGCGCCGGATCGAAGTGCCTGCCCTTCTGCTTGATGAGGAAGTCGATCGCTTCCTCCTCGGTCCAGGCCTTCTTGTAGGGGCGCACCGAGGTCAGGGCGTCGAACACGTCGGCGATCGCGCAGATGCGGCCGGCCAGCGGGATGGCTTCGCCGGCCAGGCCGTTCGGGTAGCCGCTGCCGTCCCATTTTTCGTGGTGCGACAGCGCGATGCTGCGCGCCAGCGCCAGCATGCCGCCGTCGTGCTCGCCGATGATCTCGGCGCCGATCAGGGCGTGGCTCTGCATGATCTTCCACTCGTCCGGATCGAGCGGGCCGGGCTTTTGCAGGATGCGGTCTGGGATGCCGATCTTGCCGACGTCGTGCATCGGCGCGGCGTGCAGCAAATCGTCGGCCTCGTTGGCGGTCATGCCGGCGGCCAGGCCCAGGATGCGCGCGAAATGGCTCATGCGGATCACGTGCAGGCCGGTCTCGTTGTCCTTGTACTCGGCGGCCAGGCCGAGGCGCTGCACGATCTCCAGGCGCGAGGCGCGCAGTTCTTCCATGCGCACCAGCGACAGGTGGTTGCGCACGCGCGCACGCACGATGGGCGGGCTGACCGGCTTGGTGATGTAGTCGACGGCGCCGGCCTCGAAGCCTTCGACCTCGTCCTCGGTGTCGCTCAGCGCGGTGACGAAGATGACCGGGATCGAGGCGGTGGCCGGATCGGCCTTCAGCGCGGCGCAGACTTCGTAGCCGCTCATGCCCGGCATCATCACGTCGAGCAGGATCAGGTTCGGCCTTTCCTCGCGCGCCAGTTCGAGCGCGCGCTGGCCGTCCTTGGCGAAGCGCAGGCGGTAATGGTCTTGCAGGATCTGGCGCAGCAGCTGCAGGTTGCTGGCCTCGTCGTCGACCGCCAGGATCAGCGGCTGGTAGACGTTGGTCATTCGGTAATCTCCTGTGCAGTATCGTCGATGGCATCCAGCATCGCGTCGAGCTGCTCCAGTGCCAGTTCAAATTCAAAATCGGAAAGCGCGGTATGGAGCTGGGCCACGCGGCCGGCCAGCGCATGGCCGGCCAGCGCGGCGGCCAGCCCGGCCAGCGCGGTGTCTTCCAGCGCGCCGCGGCGCAGCGCCTCGCGCAGCGCATCGGCGTTGCGGCGCGCGCGCGCCAGGTCCGTCACCGGGCGCGCGGCCTGGACCGGCGCGGGCACCGCCTGGGCGGGCAGGGCGCCGCGCACTGCGTCCAGCGCCAGGCCGAGCTGGGCCGCCAGTGCTTCCAGCGCCACGCGCAGCGTCGGGTCGATGCCCGGGTACAGCTTGCCGCTGTCGCCGTCGACCAGGCCCTCGAGGCCGGCCAGGCTGTCGGCCAGTTGTTCGAGGCCGAGGTTGGCGGCCACGCCGCGCACCTTGTGCGCCAGCATGCGCAGCGCGCGGTAGTCGGCGGCGGCGGCCTGGGCCGTCAGCGCCTGGAGCACGCCGGCGTGCTGGCCCTGGAAATGCGCCAGCGCGTCGAGGTAGACGTCTTCCTTGCCGCTCCAGCGGTGCAGGCCGGCGTGGCGGTTCCATACCTGGCGCTCCTGGGCCGGCAATTCGTCGCCCGGCTGCGGGGACGAAGCCAGGCCGAGCACGCGCGCCATCTCGTGCGAGAGACTGAACCAGTCGACCGGCTTGGATGCGAAACCGTCCATCCCGGCTTCGACGCTGGCGCGCCGGTGTTCGGCCAGCACGCTGGCGGTCATCGCGATGATCGGCACGCGCGGCCGGCCGGCGGCCTTGGCCTGCTCGCGGATCAGGCGCGTGGCGGACAGGCCGTCGATGGTCGGCATCTGGAAGTCCATCAGGATCAGGTCGAATTCCTCGCGCGCGGCCAGCTCGACCACCACCGCGCCGTCGCTGGCGGCGGTCATGGTGTGGCCGCGACGCGCCATCAGCAGTTGCAGCAGTTCCAGGTTCTGCGGCACGTCGTCGGCCACCAGCACGCGCAGCGGCGGCAGGGTGGCGGCGCTGCGCACGCGCGGCAGCTGCGGCGCGAAGCGCGCCAGCACCAGCGGCAGCAGCACGTGGAAGGTGGTGCCCTTGCCCGGTTCACTCTCGGCCCAGATGCGCCCGCCCATCAGCTCGACCAGCTGCTTGCAGATGGTGGTGCCCAGGCCGGTGCCGCCAAAGCGGCGCGTCATCGAGGCGTCGGCCTGGGTGAACGGTTCGAAGATGGCGTCCAGGCGTTCCGGCGCGATGCCGATGCCGGTGTCGCGCACCAGGAAGTGCAGCTGCTTGTCCTTCATCTCGGCGCGCAGGGTGACGCTGCCCTGCTGCGTGAACTTGATGGCGTTGTCGAGCAAATTGGTGAGCACCTGGCGCACGCGCAGCTCGTCGCCGCGCAAACTGGTCGGCAGCGCCGGATCGTAGTGGATGTCCACGTGCAGGCCCTTGGCGCGCGCGTTCGCCGCCAGCGTCGAGGACAGCTCGTCAATCAGCGACAGCAGGTTGTAGTCGTTTTGCTCAAGCTCCACCGCACCCTTTTCCAGCTTGGCGGTATCGAGGATCTCGTTGAGCAGGCGCAGCAGGGCGCGGCCGGCGCTGCGGATGGTGTCGAGGTGGCGGCGCTGGTCGGCCGCCAGTTCGCCGTCCAGCAGCACGTCGGTGAAGCCCAGGATCGAATTCATCGGGGTGCGGATCTCGTGGCTCATGTTGGCCACGAAGCTGGCGCGCGCGGCGGCGGCCTGCTCGGCCTTGTCCTTGGCGTCGCGCAGCGCGTCTTCCATCTCGCGGCGTTCGGTGATGTCCAGGATCACGCCGTCCAGCCAGGTCAGCGCGCCGGCATCGTCGCGCACGCCGGTGCCGTTTTCCCACAGCCAGCGGATGCTGCCGTCCGCGTGCAGCAGGCGGTATTCGACCAGGTAGGGGCGGTCTTCGCGCAGCGCCGCGGCGACCGCGTCCGACACACGCACGCGGTCGGCGGCGTGGATCAGGGTGCCGAAATTGCGGCGCGCGGGGGCCGCCGCGGTGCCGACGAAATCGGCGCACGGATAGCCGGTGACGCGTTCGACGGCGTCGCTGATGAACACCATCGGCTGCTCGCCCGTGATCAGGCTGCGGTACGAGATGCCGGGAATGTTGCCGATCAGCGAGCGGAACTGCTGTTCGCTGGCGCGCAGCGCCTGCTCCATCGCGCGCCGTTCGCTGATATCGGTAATGAAACAGACGAACAAGTCCTTGTCGCGCAGGCGCGTGTGGCCGACCGCGCGCCGGATCGGCACGATGCTGCCGTCCTTGCGGCGGCCGGTGACGTCGGCGCCCTGGGAACTGTCGGTAAGCTCGCCGGTCTGCAGGGTGCGCAGCAGGCCGACGCGCGCGGATGCCTCTTCGTTGCCGATCAGGACGCGGATATTCTGGCCGATGATTTCCTCGCGCTTCCAGCCGTAGATGCGTTCGGCCGAGGCATTGAATTCACGGATCACGCCGTTGCCGTCGAGCGTGACCACGCCGTCCACGGTGGTGGTGAGCAGGGCGCGCATCGAGGCTTCGCTGCGCGACAGTTCGCGGAACAGGCGGCGGTAGCGCAGCATGCCGTTGGCGGCCATCACGAAGATCGTGAAGGCGACCGTGATCAGGGTGATCGCCAGCGCCAGGAAGGTGTCGCTGGTGCCGTCTTGCGGCGACGCCGCGGCGTTGCCGACGAAGCGCGCGGCGGCCATGCCGGTGTAGTGCATGCCGGCGATGGCGCAGCCCATCACGATCGCGGACAGCAGCAGCCTGTGCTGCTCGCCCAACCGGTGCGACAGGCTGGACAGGCCGAAGCGCACCCACAGCGCCAGCGTCGCCAGCACCACCGCGACCACGATCGACAGGCCGAACATCATGGGGTCGTAGCGCAGTTCCAGGCTCATGCGCATGCCGGCCATGCCGGCATAGTGCATGGCGCCGATGCCGGCGCCGACCACCACGCCGCCGCCCACCAGGCCCAGCGGGCCAAGGCGGTCGCGCGCGATCACCGACAGCGCCACCAGCGACGCGACGATGCTCGGCAGGCCGGAAATGATGGTGGTGACCGGATCGTAGTCGACCGTGGTGCACAGGTCGAAGGCCAGCATGCCGATGAAGTGCATCGCCCACACCCCGGCGCCCAGCGCCAGGCTGCCGGTGCCGAGCACGATCCAGCGCTGCTCGCGGCTGGCCGAGGCCTGGCCCGCGATCTGAAGACCCATCCAGGACGAGAAGATCGCTACCAGCACGGACAGCGCAACCAGCCTGGGGGTGTACATTCCATAGCTGAGCAGGGAGGCGTCGGCGGGGACATTAAACAAGGACAGCATGGACAATATGAGGAATTGAGTAAATTAACTGAATTTGACGATATCGGAAAAATCGAACATCCGTAGTATGTCATCTTTCCGAGGGGAAAGTTATCTCCGCTATAGAAATCTGGCCAAATACTTGCCTGTTCAGTTTTGCTTGTCGCGTCCTTACCACCGATCCACCCCCCAATTGTTGAGTTACCATTGATTATGGTGTAAGACACTGTAGTTCCGTCAAGCAATGTTAAATGGCAGGAGGTAAGTTGCCGGGTACTGGCTGTACATATGGCGTGTGCGACTCGACACCGGGCGTTTGTGTAATATCTGCAACTTGCAGTTCTGTTTCCCCGAGCCAGTCATGAGCCCATCCCTGATCCCGACCGACCGTTTTTCCGTCAGTTCCTTGCGCATGTTGTCGCTGCGCGACACGGTGCTGCAGTCCTGGGAAAACCATGCGCGCGCCAGCCTGGCCAGCGCCCGGAAATTGAGCCAGCCGGTCCTGATCGATACCATGCCGGTGCTGTACGAGCGCCTGTGCTCGGCGCTGACGCCGGCGTATTTCGTGCGCGACGGCCTCGACGTCGCCAGCATCGGCGCCGAACACGGGGTCGAGCGCGCCAATTTGTCCGACTACGATGCCGAAGCCATCCTGGGCGAATTCCAGATGTTCCGCAGCGTGCTGTTCGACGTGCTGGACGCCCACGACGTGGTGCTGACCGCGCCGGAGCGGCGCACGCTGCACCTGACCATCGACACGGCAGTACGCGAAAGCGTGCGCGCCTTTGTCGCCGCCACCAATTCGCTGCGCGAGCGCTTCGCCGGCGCCCTGGCGCACGACTTGCGCCAGCCGGCATCGAACATGGTGCTGGGCGCCGGCCTGATCCTGCGCCTGAACCCGTCTGCGGAGATTGCGCAATGGGCCGGGCGCATCGTCAAGAATGGCGAGCGCATGGGCAAGATGCTGGAGGAATTGCTGGACGCGCTGGCGATCCAGTCCGGCGACCGCCTGACGCTGCAGCTGGAACAGTTCGACATGCTGGCGCTGGCGCGCAGCGTGACCGAGCGCGCACGCGAATACCAGGGCGCCGACGTGCGGCTGGAGGGTAAACCGGTTGTTGGATGGTGGAACGCGGCGGCCTTCGAGCGGGCGCTGGAAAACCTGCTGAGCAACGCCCTGAAATACGGATACGCCGGCAAGCCGATCGCGGTGAGCGTGGCGGACAGCAAGGGCAGGATGATCCTGTCGGTACGCAACGAAGGCAAGCCGATTCCCCCGGGCGAACTCGACGCCATCTTCCAGCAATTCGTACGCTCCAGCGACGCCGGCGCCACCAGCACCACCAGCTGGGGCCTGGGCCTGCCTTACGTGCGCAGCGTGGCGCAGAGCCATGGCGGCAGCGCGGTCGTGTACAGCGATGCGGCCGATGGCACGGTGTTCGTGATCGACGTGCCGGTGGATGCGCGGCCGTTCCAGCAGGGGTAATGAACGCACAGTTGACCGTTCCGGTGTTGAAGGTTCGTTAACCCGGGGATATCGTGGAGCGCATCCGCTTCTCCTGAGGATCGCCCAATGCCGACCCGGTTCCTGAATGTATCTCCCCTGATTCCCGCCCGCGATGTCGAGGAAGCCATCGCCTTTTACCGTGACAGCCTTGGGTTCGAACTCGATTACCGGGACGCGGAACCGGCCCAGTTCGCGATCATCGGGCGCGACGGGGTGCATCTGCATTTGTTTGCGAGCGGGGATACGCACCTGGCGGAGTGGACCAGCTTGCGGATCGAAGTGGTGGACATCGAGCCGCTGTATGCGCGTTGCATGGAGAAAGCGTGCGTGCATCCGAATGGAGCGCTCGAGGCGCGGCCCTGGGGGACGCGGGAGTTTTCGGTGCTGGATCCGTCGGGGGTTTGTATTGCGTTTGTGCAGAGGGATGCACAGTAGCGCACGGTCCGGCTAGTGGCGGATTTCAGCGTCATGCTCAATCGGAGAGAGGTGACCTTGGACCGGTCTGGAGGCCGAAATGGTAGCTTCGGCTCAGGGAATACTTGAATGGGTCCGGCCGGAATCGAAAAATGCGCTAGAACCCGCATGAATGCTAGAGTCCGCCTTTTCGTATTGCAGAGATACCGCTAAAAATACCGTCAAATCTTCGCGTAGCTACCCGATCTCACGCAATCTCACCGAGGCTCAACCCAAGGCGACGGCTAGAGTTTACCATGTTGGTTCACGGTCAACGTTCTGTCTTATGGTTGGTCCAGTCGCCTTCGCCGCTATATGACACCCTTGGGAGTAGGATATGTTCGCGACTTCCACCTTAGTCCACGATGCTACGGTAGCGCTTCGCGACGCCGCAGATGCGGCCATTGCCCTTGGCAGCGTCGCTAGCGCATTTAGCGAGGTTTTGAAGTGTGTTGCCGAGCTGGAGGCTCGTGTAGAGGCGCTTGAGCATGCGGCCGTTCCTTTTGGGGGCGAGGACCCAGTTGGCAGGGGAGGGGCGGGTTTGCGTGCGTCAATGGGCGCAGAAACGTGCAGCCACGTTGACACAAACACGGCGGCGAAGCTGCTTGGGCGGACGTCCCAAACCTTGCGAAAATGGGCGTGTTATGAAAATGGGCCGCTGCGCCCAGTTCGGGTCAATGGTCGGCTTGCCTGGCCACTTGCCGATATTCGCCGTCTCCTAAACCACGGCTAAAGATTAAAGCTTGTAAGCTGCGGCTCGTTGGTTTGAATCCGATATAGCCGTACTCCTGCATAGGCATACGTTACGCTATTTTTCCTTCTTGCTAAGACTAATGGGTGCGCTCATCACACCAATGTACTCGTCACCAGCTCGTTCCACCGTCTCTGATTCTACAGGTTCGCTCTGGCAAAAAGGTCAGCAGTAGTCACGCCTAGGGCGGCGGATATCTTGATGATCGTCAGTGCCGCAGGGTTGTTATCGCCGCGCTCGACACGGCCCAGATAACTACGATCCACCCCGGCCAACAGGGCAAGCTGCTCCTGCGACACGTCGCGCTCTAGGCGCAGACGTTTGATGGCGCCGCCGAGTGCAAGTAATTCAGCGGACTGGCGATTTTGTGAAAGGTTCGGCACATGACAATCATCCAGATATAATTCCACTCAGACGACGGTACATGTACCGTAATAACTATCATTCGTTTTTGTTCCATTCAACCAGCAAAGGTCTGCAATTGAAGCGCATGATTTCCGCCCCTGTTCTCATACTCACTGCGCGCGCCAGCAATACGGGCATCATTCCGATCGGCCATGGGACCTATATGGTCAGCCGCCAAGCCGCCACCGGCTTTAGCGGCTCCGGCACCCTAAAGGCTGAGGCATTTCAAGAAAAGAATGCCTACTGCATCGGTCAGAATAAGTTACTCCATGTGGTCAACGCCACTGAGGCGCAGCCGCCGTTTATTCTTGGGAATTATCCCAAGGCGGAGATCCAGTTCATGTGCTTGATGGCCGGTGAGAGGGAGTTGGGGAGCCTACGCTCAAGCCTGCGACTGCCGTGCCCGTCGAGGTGAAAAAAATCGTAACAATGCTTATGGCTGTGCTTACCAGCCACGGCACGCAACCAATACTATGAGGGCGTAATGGACATACAGGTTAAGGGATTGTTGACGGCGGACCGGCTCAGGGAAGTCTTGGCGCTGGTGGAGGCCGCGGCCGGCATTAACTGCTATTTTGATGGTCGTCTACGTATCCAATCTGCGGCCGAAGCGGCTGCTGATACGACGCACAAGGGAGTGCTTGTCCTCAGCGACGCAGAAGATGCCGGCGTTAATCTGGATCTGGAAAACGAGGAGGATCGCTGGGACGGGCCACTGCCAGCATATATGGGCGGGGTGGTGGACAACAGTCCTGAAGCGATTGAACGACAGCGGTTGTACGAATTAAAAATGCAGAGTAGGGCATTGCGAGACGCAGAAGCGGCGGAGCTGAAGCAGCGGTTGTCTCTCGAACACAATATGAGCAAGGAGTTATTCGGCCGCCTGCGGATGCGATATGGTCAGGCGTTTATCGATTCGATTAACGCGGAGATTGCTGCCGTCTGGGCGGAGGTGAAGCCTGTGTTCTCAGTTAACTGCAAGGATGGTAAGGCAGGCCAGCCGCGCCTCATGCCCCAACTGGAGGTACGTGGTGATTCAGTGTCGTTCCACGGCTTCAACTTGACTGGCACGACAACGAGGATAGCTACACCTGTCTCGATGGCGGATAAGATGCTGGGTGCTCGACCGATTTGGAAGTACAAGGAATGGGTTGAATACGCGGTGCCGCGAATCAGAGCGGTAATTGACGAGTACGCGGAGAAGGCTCAATTGGTGAAAGTCGGCGCCACAGTCTGTTCGCGAGCTTAATTAACGGCGGCGTTACTGAATGCTGTCATACGTCTGTACCCCATCTGTCTAACCAACTGTACAAGCGCCCTGCATGCAGCGCGTGCCTCATTCATAGCTCGGCAGCCTTTATGCACTACTATTACGGCATACCTGAGTGGTCGAACGGCGCAAGCAGCCAGCTATAGATGTAGATGACGAGGCACGTAAGCCGCCGCCCCACATGCTCCGCCGTGGTGTGGACCGAGGCCGCAACCAAGCTAGTGCGCGCTGTAGGAGCCGCGCATGCGGTTGAGCGCGTCCAGCCTTCGCCGAGATCGACATAACGCTTCCTGCATTCGTTACGCAAGCCGCATTGCCAAAACGTAAGCCGTTGGAAGACCTGAGCGCCGGCGCGAAGGAGCTGAACTTGCCATGTCAACCGAGCTATACGCCAAAATGCTATGCTGCACCAACAACATCCCAAAGACGTTACTCCAGAAGCTTCCGCGCATGAGCGCCGATAAGATGGCGGACGAGCTGATCGCCAAGCCCTTCCGCGAGGAGGGGAGTAACCTGTATTCGCGGGGCAAGCAAACCGTATCGCCAGTTTGATGAGCAGGCTCAGGCGATAATACTTTTTGCCTCGTCTTTTTCCCGATAATTCAGCAACCACATAGTCCTTGCCCTTATGGACAACATCACGAATCTCGCCGAGTGGCGTGCTCGTCTCCGCCGCGTACTGTTTGATCTCCGGTGGAAGTTCTTCGGCCGTGGCCAGAGTAGCTACCGCTGCCTGACTTGCCGCATGCCGGTTACTGAAGATCCGAATGATGACAGTCTGAACGTTCCGCTTCAACGGCCCTTTCGTCGCCGACCCTGAGCTGGGCTAAATATCGCCGCATCACCCGACAAACAATGTGCTTAATGCGGTCCACGCAGCTTGTCGACCCAATCAACTTCCGAGTAAAGTGATTACAGACTGTGTTATTGCTTGGGGCCCACTCCCCGTCCACTTCCTTGTCGCTGGATGTTGTAAGTATCGCAACCTGAGCATCATTCTCCAGCTGTCAGGTTATTACCAGACTTCGACGAAGTATCAACCGGAAATTTCTGCATGTTGAATGCGTGACGTGCGAGATCGGCGAGGCCGTTGACTGCAATCGTCAGCAGCGGAAAAACAACCATACCAAGCACGTAGAGCAGCATAAATGCGTGAAACAGCATAGCGAATAGCAGAACTGTTGTCGTTGCATCAAAGGGTACCATGAAATACCTAATTATTGATTGATTAAGTCTCTATCATGGTGCCGCTTGAGCAATTCGACGCATCAAATATGCGTCGAAAAATGAATTTCTCGGATGTCTGCGTAACACGTAAGTGATGCTTTTTTCCTGAGTCGCAGACACAGTAACATTGTGCCGAGCATATTGAAAGAACTGTTCAAACGTTGGTCTCCAGCGTAATTGAGCGACACAACAGAATTTGCTTTATAAATACGCCGAAAAAAAATTCCAGTTTTCTATGACACCAAAATTTTGAGGGAATGACCTATTAATAATCGCGAGGCCGGGGGACGGCTTTGGCCTCCCCCCCGGGGGAGGGCCGTGGCACGCTATCCTGACCTCCCCCCCAATTCCTCAACGTCGTCATTGAATCAGGCCGAAGGGCAGCGGGTGAACTTGGAAGCGCCGTAGCGGCTCGGTACTTGCAGCCGAAGCGAATGGCGGTGCCAGCCCTCGGTCGGAAACTGGCGCGGTGCGCTCACAATTATTTCGGTTTGACTAAGCAACGAGCTAGTGCCCAACCTTCACCTCCGGCAAGTCCTAGGGAAACAAAAGCTAGACCGTCGCGCTCAAGGAGTACAAAGCCGAAGGCCGCAGCAAGAGTAAGTATTAGGATGAGGATAAGTGCGAGCAACCCATGGGCATGCATGGCCACAGCGGGGTCCAATTTCGCCTCGGGTTTGCGCCGTGCGGCATGAGAAAGGTTGCACGATGGCGGTGCGAGGAACGGAGGAGCGGGAGAGTCAGTGTGGATTGGCCTACGTGGACGTCGGGGGCCATCGCCGTCACCGTCGCCGTCGCCATCGTCGTCTGATCCGCCGCTGTCGTCCGAACTTGGTGCCATCGTCCCTTCACCAACGCTGGTAGTAGCCGATGCTTTCGCTTTTTTCTTTGCCGATAACCCTGCATACGTCGGCTTCTTCTGCCCATCGCGTCCTACTGCTCGGCTCACCGAATCGGAATAAACTGACGAGAGTGCATCGCTATGCGGCATGTACCGGATCTCAGGATCGCGGCCTAGGTTACCCACAATAATTACTTTATTGACTGACATAACTTTCCTTTCGGTCGGATTGGCTAGTGCATTTTACCGGCCAAGGGTCAGTTATACTTAGACTCTGCAAAAATCATTCGTTGTACAGTCAACCCAGCGAAGCGCCGTATAGCTTTGTCAGCAACAAACTCAAGAAATCAATTTGATCTCACGATCGTCAAGACTATCGCCCGATAAACGCTGTAGAGCTTCGCCAGTGCACTCACGCTCTGCTTGTTTGCACAGCTCTGTGTCATGGCCTAACGCTGCTCAGGTGTCGTTTTAGGCGGTCTGCCAAGCACCTTTACTTCCGCCTTCGCCCAATCAATCCCGCCTGATTACGTTCAACAGTCAGATGACGCTCCATTTCGAGCGAACTCCCCGAAGCCAGTCCGCATCAAGACAGCGAACCAGATAAGGCATGCGCTGCATAAGGCCCGCAAGGTCCTTAACTAGCCGAGAGCCTATAGGAGGAGTGGAAAAGCCGGGTTGCCCCGGCCTTGCTTACTTTCGCTGGTATTTGTTCAGGTCACGCGGCCGGCTTCACTATCCGCATTACACTGGCTCTGGACAGATCATAGCTACGGGCCAAGGCGCTGATCGACTCTCCAGCTTGGTGCCGCTTGAGCATGGCTATGCGCTGCTCTGCGGTTGTACTAGAAGGCCGGCCTAATGTCTTGCCTTCCGCCTTCGCCCGAGCAAGGCCCGATTGCGTGCGCTCTACCAAGAGATCCCTCTCCATCTCGGCTACGGCCGCAAGCATTGTCAGCATCAGCTTTCCAGCGGCGCTGGTCAGGTCGAGTTTACCAAGTTGCAGGACGATGACCTCGATGCGGCGCGCGGCCAACATCTTGATCGTAGCGCCGACATCCTGCGCATCGCGGCCGAGGCGGTCCAATTTAGTTACTACCAGCATTTCGCCATTGCGGATCTGACTGAGCATCTTGGCAAACTGTGGACGCTGCATTGCTGAGACTTTGCCCGACACTCCTTCGTCAGCAAACCAATACTCGACCTGGTAGCCGGCAGCCTCGATCTCGAGGCGCTGGTTTTCCGTCGTTTGTTCTTTCGTGCTGACCCTGCCATATCCGAATGTTGCCATTCTTAACCCTTTGCATTCTAATAATGTTCAATAATGTCAATTCTACATATGAACATGTTCAAAAGTCAAGCTAGTATTTTATGAACATACCATCAGCCGTTTAGATGACCCTGTTCACAAACGGTCCTTTCCGGTCATACCTTTGTGGCGAATATCCCCGTTTTCTCAAGCAGCTCAAGATGCTAGACTGCACTAACTTTTTTCGACATACATGCCATGCTTCTATCTGTCCTCCAGCAATACCGTGCCAACTCGAAGTTCAATAAGGACCTCGGGGATCGGTTTGAGCGTCTCATCCGCTCTTACTTTCAACTGGACCCGCAGTACGTAACTTTATTTTCTGACGTATGGCTTTGGAACGAATGGCCATCTAGGGACGAGCATGGTTACCCTGTGCACGACACTGGAATCGATTTGGTAGCAAAGCTGCGCGATGGTGAAGGTTTTTGCGCTATTCAGTGTAAATTTTATGATTCTGTTGTTCCGATGGCAGATTTAGGAAATTTCTTCACTACATCAGGCAAGGGTGGCTTTACGCAGCGAATCATTGTGGCAACTGCGCCTTTGGGAAAAAATGCAGCGGCAGCTTTAGAAAACCAAACGATCCCAGTTCAACTAATTTCCCTAGAAGATCTAGAAGCTGCCCCCATTGATTGGTCTAAGTTTTCTTTAGAGCAACCAGATCAGTTACGTAAGCTTCCGAAGAGGCCTCCGCTGCCTCACCAAAATGAAGCTGTTAAAGATGTGCTAAATGGATTTAACGCGAGCGATCGTGGCAAGCTCATTATGGCGTGTGGAACTGGGAAAACTTACACATCTTTGTGTATTGCTCAAAAGATGGTTACCCCCGGAGGGTATATTCTTTTTCTCGTTCCGTCCATTGCTTTATTGTCGCAAACATTGCGCGCCTGGACGGCTGATGCCACAGTTCCTCTACGCTGCTTTGCAATTTGCTCAGATAGTAAAGCGAGCCGTAATGAAGAGGACATGCGAATCTACGAGTTGGCCTATCCAGCTACTACAAACTCAGTAAAACTTTCCAAGTCTCTAACCGAAACGTATGACGATGCAGCTGTAACTGTTGTGTTCTCGACGTATCAGTCGATCGATGTAGTGCATCAGGCTCAGCAGAATACCGGGATAAATTTTGATCTCGTTATCTGTGATGAAGCACATCGTACTGCCGGCTACACTGCCCCTGGTGAAGATCACTCGGCCTTTGTCCGCATTCATGACAATGACTATCTCAGAGCCAAGAAGCGGCTTTACATGACCGCTACGCCCCGAATTTATGCCGAGGCAAGTAAAACTAAGGCTGAAGAGTCGGACGTGAAAGTGTTCTCTATGGATGACAAAGCCACCTTCGGGCCGGTTTTCCACCGGCTACGCTTCGATGAGGCTGTCAAGCGCGACTTGCTATCAGATTATAAAGTTTTGGTTATTGCCGTTGATGAATTACATGTCAGTCAAGTATTGAATCAACGTATTGGTGATAGTGGAGACGAACTCAAACTTGACGACGCAGTTAAAATTGTCGGATGTTGGAACGGATTAGGAAAGCACGTAGCGGCCGAAGATGGAATGGACGTTAGTGCAGATCCTCAGCCAATGCGCACCGCCATTGCTTTCGCAAAATCTATCAAGCATTCTAAACTGCTCACGAGTGAGTTCGAACGCATTTCTAATGACCTTGGTGACGCGATTGATTATTTACCTGCTCTTGAGGCAAAGCATGTTGACGGCACGATGAATGTCGTGGAACGTAACCAAAAATTATCTTGGTTAAAGGACAATATTGGCATCGACAATCCCGTCTGTCGAATCCTTACCAATGCACGTTGTCTCTCTGAGGGTGTTGACGTTCCAGCTCTTGATGCTGCCATCTTCCTAAATCCACGTGACTCAGTAGTAGATGTAGTGCAGTCGGTTGGTCGCGTCATGCGTAAAGATCCCTCTGGGCGGAAGAAATATGGATACGTAATCCTGCCAATTGGAGTACGTAGGGACTCTTCCCCTGATACCGCCCTTGACGACAATAAGAAGTATCGTGTTGTCTGGCAGGTGCTTAATGCTTTACGTGCTCACGATGACCGACTCGATAAACAGTTTGCTACGATTGATCTGGCTGGTAAGGGAAACGGCATTGTCAACGTAATCGGAGTAGGTGGTGAAAACGAGCAAGGTGATCGTATGCCTGATCAGCTTGGTTTTGATTTTGACCCGATTGAGCTGAGTAAGTGGCAAGACGCGATATTCGCTAAGATTGTTCATAAGTGCGGGAACCGCCGTTATTGGGAGGATTGGGCAAAAGATATCGCTCAAATTGCCGAGAGGCATCAGATGCGTATTCGCGCCTTGCTGGAGAAGCCGCAATCTAAAGTTACTAAGGCCTTTAACGAATTCCTGAAAGGTGTTCGAAAAAACCTTAATCCCAGCGTATCCGAAGTTGATGCTATAGAAATGCTGGCACAGCATATCATTACAAAGCCTGTTTTCGATGCTTTGTTTGAGGGGTATGCTTTTACGAGCCGAAACCCTGTATCTCAATCTATGCAAAAAATCATGGAGATACTTGATGCGCAGGCGCTGGACAAAGAGCACGAAACACTTAATGGATTTTATGCCAGCGTTCGAGAACGAGCGTCAGGTATTGCTGACCCAAAAGGGCGGCAGAAAATCATTGTGGAACTCTATGAGCGGTTCTTCAAGACCGCGTTTCCACGTATGGTCGAAAGGCTTGGGATTGTTTACACTCCCGTACCCGTTGTAGATTTTATTTTACACAGTGCGGATGCTGCTTTAAACCAACACTTCGGTAAACGTCTTGCTGATAGAGACGTGCATATTCTTGACCCTTTTACTGGAACAGGGACCTTCCCGGTTAGATTAATTGAAACCGGGCTTATTCCCCCAGATAAATTAACGCATAAGTATCGTCACGAATTGCACGCTAACGAAATTGTGTTGCTCGCATATTATATTGCCGCAATTAATATCGAAGAAGCCTTCCATCGAGTCACAGGAAAAACTTATGAGCCATTCCCTGGAGTAGTGCTCACGGACACATTCCAAATGAATGAACCCCAGGCCGGGGGGATTGATGAAGGCCTTCCCGAGAATCATCAACGAGCTGATCGCCAAAAGTCTGGAGCTATTCGCGTTATTGTAGGAAATCCCCCATACTCTGTTGGTCAGGGCAATGCTAACGATAATAATCAAAACCTAGATTATTCTAGATTGGATGCGCGCATTTCTTCCACTTATGCTGCGCATTCGACGGCAACTCTTAAGAACAGTCTTTATGATTCGTACATTCGGGCATTTCGCTGGGCGTCCGACCGTATCGAAGACGAAGGTGTAATCTGTTTCGTTACGAATGGCGGTTGGATCGACGGTAATACGATGGATGGTTTTAGAAAGTCGCTTCAAGATGAATTTTCAGATATTTATGTTTTCAATTTAAGAGGAAATCAGCGCACCAGTGGTGAACTGTCTCGTAAAGAAGGTGGCAAGATATTTGGCGCTGGTTCCCGTACTCCAGTTGCAATTACGTTATTGGTCAAGCGCGCTGGATTTGAAGGGCAAGCTAATATACATTATTGTGATATTGGGGATTACTGGACCCGCGAACAAAAACTTGAACTCATAGCGAAGTTCGGCAATTACCAAGCTGTCCCATGGGAAGTCATAAAGCCAAACTCACATCACGACTGGATTAAGCAGCGTAGTGGAAATTTTGCAACTTATAAGCCACTGTCTGACGATGAAAACTCTATTTTTTTAGATAGATCGATTGGCGCCAAGACGAACCGCGATGCTTGGGTCTACGGCTATGGGAAAAAATCGCTTTTAGAGAAAATCAGCGCAATGGCAGATTTTTATAACCGTCAAGTTGATCTAATTGGCGTTGAATGCCAAATTGCGGGTAAAGACGCTGAAAAGGTTGCATCTAAAAACATTTCGAAAGACCAAAAGCATATTAAGTGGACAGCCGCTCTTCTAAAGCGGCTTTGTCGAAATGAGAAAATAACGATTGACGCATCTAAGACACGTACTGGGATGTATCGGCCCTATTCTAAGACCAATCATTACTATGATCCAGTTGTCAATGAGAGGCCAGGTAAATTTGCTAGCATTTTTCCAACAGCAGCGCATCCAAACCTTGTGATTCAAGTTTCAGGTACTGGCGAGAGTACTGAATTCTCAAGTCTTATGGTTGATGTAATTCCAAATTTCCATAATATTTCTGGCGGGCAATGCTTTCCATTATATTGGTATGAAAAAAAGGAACCAGGTGTTTCTCAAGCTGAGCTAGGATTTGGTCAGGACGAAGAAGCCTCCGATGCTGATGGATATGTTAAACGAGATGGTATTTCCGATCGTGCACTAAATGATTTTCAGGAATTTTACGCAGATAAAACCATTACAAAAGAGGAAATTTTTTACTACTGTTATGGAATGCTTCACTCTCCAGAGTATCGACAAAACCATGCAGATGACTTGAAGAAAGTTCTTCCTCGCGTGCCTTTAGTTCCGGAATTTCGTATTTTTGAGCAGGCTGGGCGTGATTTGGCGCAACTCCATCTTGGATATGAGAACGTCGAGCCTTGGGGCGTAGAGGAAGAGAGAAAACCTCAAGGTAATGCAAGCGACTGGGTTTATTATCAGGTGGAGAAAATGCGGTTCGCTTCTGCGGGTGGACGCGAAAAAAATAAGAACATAATATTCTTCAATCGTAATATTACGATTAGTAACATCCCTTCAGAGGCCCATGAATATATTGTAAATGGCAAGAGTGCTCTTGAATGGGTCATGGAGCGATATCAACCATTGATTGACCCTGAGAGTGGCATAAGAAACGATCCAAATGAATGGGCGCTCGAAAACAATGATGCCTCTTACATTCTCAATTTGGTTAAAAAGATTATTCGTGTAAGTGTTGTTACAGTGCAGATTGCGAATTCATTACCGTCGCTTTCTGAAAATTCGTCACGCTCGACGATAGCGTCAATTCCTATCGTTGAGCCTATGCCGGATGATATTGCAGACCAACGTCTTGCAGCTTTTCCTGATTGGGCATTACACCAGAAGAGGTCAAAGTTAATAAATCTCACGATGACAATTTCGAATAGGGGCTCTGGTGATCTTGCGCATGCTATCGCGGACTTTGAAATGGCGGCAATTCCACTTCCAAAAATTGCATTTGATGGCTTGCAGCGCCCTGAGGCAAACTATTCCGCATTGGCTCTTTTCCCGAGCGGAATTGTACAAACTCTTGGAGAAATTGTGGTAAGTAAAACTGGTGACATCAGCTTATTGCCTTTTGGTCTATGGAGCCTAATTGACCCTAACGAAGATGACGTATTACCCGAAAGTGTCGTCACACTTGCAGTAAATATAGATATAGTCGCAATTGAGGTGCACTAATATGAGCAATTCGAATAAAACACCATTGGCGTCTCAAGACTCCGCGATGAAAATTGGCGCTTCTTTGCTTAAGCTAATGCAAAATGGGAATTTCGGATTACCAGAAGCTAGTGATTTCACAAGTACGAGAGTAGCAGTTTTCATCCATGGCTTTACGGCTGATGCCACTTATATGAAGCCATTAATGGAAGAGTTTTTAAAATATGGATACAGTACGTTCGCTTTTAACTACCCTTGCTTCGATGGTATTGACTACGCTGCGCAAAGTTTAGCTAATTTGTTAAGCCAATTTGATGAAATGACATCAGCCCAGTTGTCTAAAAATGGTGTTGTGATTGTGGCACATAGCATGGGAGGCTTAGTGGCACGCGCTCTAGTGGGACCAGAAAAAGGTGATAAATATGTCCGCAAGGTATTTACTCTTGGTAGTCCTCACGATGGAACAATGCTCGACAACCGAATACTTGAATGGTACGTGACTTGGGGCGAAACATTTGGCGGTTTAGTTCGGGGCGGATACAAAAAATCGAAAAAGTCAGCGCTACAACTAATGAAAGCTGACGGTCCTCATCCGTATCTCGATGCTTTACTTGAAGCCCCTACTAATTGCAATGTAGTGGAATTTCACAGTTTCTCTGGCGGGAAAAATCATCTCACGTTAGGAAAAGGCAAAGGACTGCGCGAACGTGCTCTTAACATTCTTATACAACGGCATTTGAAAAATCCGAATAACGACGGCCTAGTGCTCGAAACGAGTAGTGATCTTTCTGCCGCACTTTTTAGCGATTGCGCGGCGGGTTGTACACATCATAATAGTTATGCTGATTATAAAATTCTAAACCACAGTCATCTTTGTCAGAATCAATATATAAATTCAAAGATAGTTCAATTGTCATTGCCCGTCCTGCCGGCTGTACATATCCCTACCTGCGCAGACTCAGCGGATTCCATATAATTTTGGCTACATTATTTGTGCCGCCGCTCTATAATAAAATTTATTTTTATCTATATGATTTACAGCTGAGTAAAATCTCGTATTAATGGCCAGTGTTGCCATTTTTCCATGTTGCTCGTAAAAGTGAATATTGATCTTGCGTTACATCGGACAGTTTCATTAATTTTTGGAGATATGTCTTTCGCCAAGTACCCGCTCGACGCTTAAGAGGGGTCAGGCTGCTATTCGTCCCAAGTTTCCTAGCGATCTTTATTCTTTTAAGGTAAATCCTGGCACCAGAGCTGCTTGCGAGCGTACTGCGGTACCGCAGCATATGACAGTGCCGACATGCCAGTTCACCGCTGTGGTAATACAACGACATGAAATTTCCCTCGTGCGCGCGAGGGCACTTTAGGAGGGGGCGTACACGGCCTTGGAGGCACTGGACAGGCACAATGTCCACCACCCACTGCTGCCTGCCCAGGAAGACTGCAAGGTGCGTCTCAGTAAGCACTGCGACCGTCCGCACGTCTCCATCATCCAAGACGAGCTTAGAAGAGCCTGTGGCCTTCGCTGCCCGCATCAACTTCGGCAGGTTCACCTCGAATGCATTTTCGAGGACCGGCACTCTTGGCGCCTTTGCTTTTTTCATTTCGGGTACCTAAAAGAAAAGCAAACCGGGCACATACATGTGCGGTTTATGGGTAGGGTAAGGATCGGAGCGGCAACACCAGCGTCTGTGATTGGCCACAGGGATACAGCTAGGGTACCGGAGAAAAAATAATTCGGCTGCCTGATCTAGCCGTATCGCGTGCTTCTCTGCAGTTCGATAGCGGCCATCGTAGGCGCGTGCCATTGCGTTTGTATGGTGCTGTGGAAGCGTTGCAAGTACTATCGCATAGCGCTACCCTGATTGATGGTACCTGTTGGGCGCGTGCCAACGGCGTGCTGCCCACCATTGTGGAAGCGCGTGAGTAACAGGCTGGATGATAAGTCGCGATCAAAAGCAAAAGCCGCTTGCGGTCTATAAGCTAGGCCACATGCGGCTTTCAGGTTAAATAGTATAAAAAAAGATACCCTTTTTCTTATACATCTTTTTACACGCGGCCCTACGCCACGCCAGAGGGCGGTACTGCTTTTATTGCTTTTATTGCTTTTATTGCCGTTACTGCTCTTGGTCCGCCTGCTCAACGAACTCAACTGCGATGAAGGCCGCGCGCATCTTTCCCTTCCCACTGGCCGACTTCGTATCGTAGCGGCGGATGTGACGGTCCGATTCCAGATTCTCGAACACGCTGCGGCGCACGCGGGTATCGGCCCCTTTAAACCTCGCGGATTTCCTTGCCAATTCGAAGACGGTGAGACCACGGCGGCCGGCTTTCAGGATCAGATTGGCCACTTCGTTGCACAGGGCTGCGAATGGGGAGTCGGCGATATTATCTGCCATTCGGCTGATCGCTCGGTCAGCCCAGAAGGTCACGTAGTCAATCGCCCATTGCGCGTGTTCGGCACCAATCACGTCCACCTCGCTGGAGTGCGCAACGATCAGCGAGACGCGCATGGCGATCTCCCGCACGCGGCTGTACATCTCGGCCATGCCGTGCATTTCCAGCTCGTCCATGCGGTCGATGCAGCGCAGCTCCAGTTCTGTGAACAAACGGCGCGCCTCGCTCGAGAAATCGAGAACGGCCGGAACCGGCACCTCGTTGTGTGCCGTGTCGATGACATCTGCCAAATCCCCGCCGCTGGTAACGCGGCACTCGCGAACCCAGCGAATTAAATCGTCGGGGATATTCACTTGGTTGACAAAGCGGGCCGGCTGGCGCCCCAGATCGGATTCAACGACGATGAGGCGGTTCAGAAAGCCATCCGTCAATGCTCCCGATCCAACGGCCTCGTAGAACGGCGTCGGCGTGGTCATGCCGAGCACCGTCAGTGCCGGATTCTCCACATGGCGCGGCCCGAACCCGTCACGTTGCGCTTGTGTCAGGGTGGCGGTCGAGAAAGCCTTTGGCTGGAGCGTGCCGCCGCAACGGCCAAACACTTCCATGAGACGTTTGCGCGCCGTACCGCCGTTGGTATTATTCTTTGCGTTGGCGGTCTTCAGCATGTACCCGAACTCATCGATGATAGCGATGTGGGTGGGATGGGCGCACAGCATTGAGTCAATAGCGCTGTCGGACGTGTATTCCGATGCGGGGGACATGGCGGAGAACTTGGCGGCACGCAGGACGCGCTCAATGGCAGTCTTCGCATGCTCCTTGCCAGCACCCGACACGCCGATGTTGAGGAAGAACAGCGATGGCCAGTTATCATTGGTCGTGCAGAACTTGCGCCCCATGGCGACGCTGCCGAGCGCCAGTGCCGCTTGAACGGCGAACATCGGCTGCGGCTTCATGGCCGTGGCATTGGTCCAGTCAACCATCAGGCCCAGCTTACCGGGAATGGTCAGCAGGTGGGAGGGGATGCCGTATGCAGGCTTCACGGGCATGTGAGCTTCATCGGGTACGATGATGGGATCTGCCACCGTACCGTACTCCGGTTTGGCGACACGCATGCGGTTCAGGCTCTCCAGCAGCTTGCTGATGTCCACGTCCTTGATGCGCTCCTCCTCGGCCATCATGCTGACCGTCTCGTACGTGATGCCGCCGCCCGGCTTGAAGCTGTTCCACGCCTTGCTTAAGGCCCCGGAATCGTACTTCTCGGGGCACGTCTGGCTCCACTCGTCGGCAATATCGAACATCTCCTTGGACTGGTTGCGGCTGTGGAGGCCCATCAGGATCTTCAGCCACTTGTCCCGGCTGCACGCGGCGGAGATCACGTCCAGATCGTATTTGATGGAAGCACGCTCGTAGGGCAGCAACGGTTTAGTGTGGGGCGCAATTTCCACGCCGGACTCAGCCAACTTTGCGGACTTGCTGAAATGGTCGGACACCCACTTCGGGAGGTCTGCGATCCCATGGCCCTCGAACAAGTCGCTGGAAGCCTCCATTTCGTAACGGCGGCCAGATGCGTGGACGGAGCCAGGACCGACCACGTAGCCATTGACCTTCAGATCGATGTTCTTCCCCAATTTATCGGTGAAGCTGAGCGAGCTGTCGGCCAGGAAGTAGTAGTGGCTGCCGCCCGCGCCGGTCAGCACTTCTACGGTGTCCGGGAGGCGACCGTGGACCTTCTCCAACTCTTCCAGAGCCTCTGCGCCGCCGACCTTATAGCGGTCCACGTCCACTACCACGGCCATTTTGCCGGTGTGGCCGATCTCTTGGCCCAGACGCACGCCATAGTTCAGGTCAGGTTCGTATTTGAACCACGTGTTGATGAGGGCCGGATTTTTGGTTGCGTTTTTGAAGGAGTTCGTGTGGCGCGGGTGTTTGCCGGCATTGGCGCAAGTGGAGTTGCCGCAGGTGCACTTGCCATTTTTCATCCCGTGCAGCAGGAACACAGCGTGGCCCAGCGATGCCATCAGGAGGGCCTGTGCGTGGGCCGGCGAGACAGCGGCGGAGGTATCGTAGGGATTGATTTGGAGCGTCGCTGCGGGCGCAGTAGGCGTGTGATGCCTGGCAGGTTGTACCAGCGGATGGCCGAATACCTGCTCAGCATTGTTTGCGGCAGTAACGGGGCGGATGGAGGTGGTGGAGGGGCCTGAGGACAGCGTGGCGGTAAGCATGCCGCTGCCCGGCCCGGCTACAACTATTTCGGTCTTGGCCTGCACAATGAAGTGCTTAGCGGTCGGGATAGCATTGCTGGTGGGCGCTTCGCTCGCCGGGCAGTCGATGGTGGAAGAGTGCGGTGCCAGTTCGGCGACTTGCGCACCGTCCTGGACTTCGAGTTTGATGGTTGCGTTCATTGGATTGAAGGTGATAACGCAGGCAGAACAGCCTGCGGTGGAGTGGAGGAATGAGTTACTGCTGATGGGCTTTCAGCTTCCCGACACGGATCTTTTCCAGATCAGTCAGATAGTAAGTGGTGACTTTGTGGCGGGTCACGTAGGCGACCTCGGGCAGCTCGTCGCGCGTGATGTTGCAGAATGCCATGGCGACTTTTTCCTCAACCACCGTAAAGCGGTGGAATCGGGGATAGCCCGGGATCAGAGAGGACGCCGGAGCAAGCGATTTGCGGTGGCCGCTCAGCCACTCCTGGTTGCTTTCGATCAGCGTCAGCTCGTCCAACGAGTAGTGACGACAGCCCATGTAGAAACTACCGAAAATGTCGTGGTGGAATGCATTGAAGTGGCTGAGCACGGTTTCAGGGATGCCCAGGAATTCGGCGGCGTACTCACGGTTGATGAGGGGCATGGAGGTCAATACGATGAGTTTGTCGGTCAGCGGCGCTGCCTTCAAGACTCGGATTTTCTGGCCTACCGGGACTTGGGTCATAGTCAGCCTGTCTTGCAGTTCCTCATCGTCTTCGGCATTCCAAGCGTTCATCAGGTCGAGTTGCGCATCGTTGAACTGAGCCGAGGTGGTGCTGGAGACAGGCATTTCGAGCAGCAATTTCACATTGGCGGCCAGCGTACGCAGCGACTGGTAGTGGGTCATCAGGAGGGCTTTGACGGTCAAGATGGAAGCAAACTGCTTAGTCATAATGGGAGAAGGCGTGGTCATGGACTTTTCTGAGAGTGTGCTCATGAGGCGATAAAGAAAAGAGCGGCGAATTGGTGGCGAATGCCGCCCAGTAGACTGGTATCGCAGGGAATTAATTGTTGATGGTGCGTGCCGCAATGAAGGCATCGATCTCGTCGGTATGCCAGCCAGTCACACAGGGACCGAGTTTCAAAGGCTTGGGAAATTTACCATCGCGAACCCAACGCCAAATGGTGGCCGGGCTGACCGGCAAAATGCCAGCCTTTTTAGGCGTAGTCGCGAGATCGGCGATACGGATGATACGAGGTTGCATTTAATACTCCATAAGTTGCCGTAAGGGCGAATGAGAGTATTAAACTATACGAAATGAAAAATTGTAAGCCTATGTTTTTAAATATTTTTTATACATTTTGTTCAAAATAAAACAGAATGTTAATATAGTCTGCAAGTAGTTTCAAAAGCCTACAATTCATAACATTTTATGCGCTGAAATTTCCATATAAAAAGCTGAAATATCCGACAAAATTCAAAATCGCCCACGAAAAATAGAGATAGTCAAATCGTTATAGAAAAAAATTCGTGGGCTTGAAAAAACAAATGTCGCATTACTGCGACACAAAATATAAAGAAACTACGTCGTCGCGCGGAGAGCCTCTAGGTAATCCGCCCACCGCTGCATCATTGCCCGACGTGCAGGGAGGTGGGCAGTACGGTTGTACGCCCGTCCATTGGCATCTTTAACGGTGTGCGCCAGTTGGTGCTCGATGTACTCCACGCGCTCTTCAAGGACCTCGTCGAGGATAGTGCGTGCCATGGCACGGAAGCGATGGCCGGTCATGACATCTTTACCAAAGCCTAGACCGCGCAATGCCGCATTGATAGTGTTCTCGCTCATGCAGCGGTCTCCGGTGCGGATACTCGGAAAGACATACTTGCCGTGGCCCGTCATTAGGTGCATAGCGCGCAGGATGTCCACGGCCTGCGTGGCCAAGGGGACGATGTGATCGTTCCGCATCTTCATCTTGTGGCCAGGGATGCGCCACTCGGCGATGTCCAGGTCGATCTCGGTCCATTCGGCGCTACGCAGCTCACCAGGGCGGACGAACACCAGCGGCGCCAGCTTGAGCGCGGCAGCAGCGTAGGGATGGCCGCTATAGCCATGGATCGCCTTGAGCAGCTTGGCTACTTCGCGAGGTTCTGTAATCGCTGCGAAGTGGTTTGCCTTCACTGATGCCAGCGCGCCTTTGAGATCGGCCGTAACATCGCGCTCCGCCAAACCAGTGGCCACTGCAAAGCGAAATACCTGCCCGCAAAGGGACTTGACGCGATGTGCAGACTCATTGGCGCCGCGTGCTTCGATCCTTTGGACAGCGACCAGTACATCGCGAGGCTTGATGGTGGAAATGGGCAGCGATCCGATAGCAGGGAAGAGGTCCTTGGCCAGCCAGTTCTGGACCTTCTCCTGCGTCGTCGCGGCGCGTTCGGACTTGGTCTTTTCGAGCCAGCGACGCGCTACTGCCTCGAACGTGTGTTCGGCGGCGATCAGTTTGGCATTCTTGGCATCGCGCTTGGCGGCACCTGGATCGATGCCATCTGCAAGCAGTTCGCGAGCCTCTTGGCGCCGGACACGCGCCTTAGCTAGACTGACGTCGGGGTAAACCCCCAAGGCCAGCGTCTTACGCTTCCCGAGGAAGCGGTAGTCGAAGCGCCAGTATTTGCCGGCGGCGTTGACGAGCAAGTACATGCCTTGCCCATCGCTGTGTTTATCTCCACCAGGTTTAGTTTGTTTAACCTGTCGGACAAAGGTATCCGTTAAGCTCATGCTCTCTCTCATCGTGACGGTATGTGTTCATCGGTGATTTGAGATACCGCCAAAAATGACGGTATCTGCGTGCGATGGGCCGAAGCCGGATGAGATGAAGAGAGACAACAAAAAACCCGCTCTCCATAGTGAAGATGCGGGTTTTGAGCTGAGATGAGACGGGGTAATTCATGTTCGTGGTGCCTCCGGCCGGAATCGAACCGGCACGCCTTTCGGCGCTTGATTTTGAGTCAAGTGCGTCTACCAATTCCGCCACAGAGGCTGCAAGCGCAGGCGCGCATCTTAGCACACGTCATGCCAAACTGACCAGTGTCGTGTGCGCGTCTGCGCTTCAGCACGCCATCTGGCGGCGCAACGCACGCAGGGCCGGCATCGGGCCGGTGACTTCCAAGGTGCGATCGAGCACCCGCACGACGATTTCCTTGTTCTGCCACTGCGGCCAGCGCAGCGTGCGGGCGCGGTAGCGCACGGTGCCGGGCGTGCGTTCGGCCTGGACGTAGCCGAGGCGGTCCAGCGTTTCATCCAGGGTGCCGACCAGGTGGCGGGCGTCGAAGCGGGTCGAGACCTCCAGGCGGCCGGGCAGTGCGCGCGTGACCGGCAGCAGTCCGCCGAGCAGGACCGGCACCACGATGTAGCCGAGCGGGGCGGTCGGGTCGAGCAGGCGGAAAGCGATGACCAGCGCCGGCAGTCCGAGGGCGAGCGTCAGGGCCAGCGTCGCCAGGCGGCGTGGCGACAGCAGGGCGGACAAGTGGAAAGTCCGCTCCCGGACACGCTCGACTTCGGAAAACGTCACGCTCTTCATCTTCGCTCCTTTGCTGGATGGCACGGTGGCATGGGACTGGCACAAACACCATTTTGGCGGGGCTTGTCCACGAAGAATTGCGTTTCCGCAAATTTGTATTTTCCAAAAGAAAATGTTTTTAGGAATCGATTTATTTGGGAGGATGATCCTGTCTTTTCGCGAAAACCGATGTGGTTCGTGCGCGAACTAACAGTTGAGAGAGTGGTCCGAATCTAAGCTGTGCGAAGGCCTGGTACGGGGAGGGCCGGTTCCTGGACAGTGGTTTCCACTCACTTTTTTCAATGGAATAATTATGAAACTGACCTCTTTCCTGCTGACCTCCCTGGTCGCGGGCGCAGGCTTCATGGCCACGGGCGCCGGCGCCCAGACCATCGAGCGAACGGCCGCGCTGGATATCAGCGATGACGGCGTGGGCGGCTTCAACGCCTATTTCGGCGATACCTTCGCCGCCTCCACGCAAGACAGTACCTTCAGCGACCTGTTCACCTTCAGCGTCGACACCCCGTTCGACGCGGCGGGATCGCTGACCTCGTCCTACCTGAACGTCCAGCAGACTAAGGACCTGGACATCACCAGCTTCAGCCTGTACCGCTATGATCCGGCCACGATGAATGTGCTGGGCACCGCGATCGCGGGCATCGACGAGAGCGGCGCCGGGCCGAATCCGACCGATGTCTGGTCGCTGTCGGGCTTCGGTCTGGCGCAGGGCGATTACGCGCTGAGAATCGACGGGCAGGTGAGCGGTGCCGGCGGCGGCGCCTTCGGCGGCGACCTGAACATATCTCCGGTGCCGGAACCGCAAACCTGGGCCATGCTGCTGGGCGGCCTGGGGCTTGCCGGTATGCTGGCGCGGCGGCGCAAGCCATGAGGAATAAGGCAAGCCCATAAGCAAACAAGCCACCGCAAGGGTGGCTTGTTCATATCGAAACCCGGGGGGCGCTTCAGCGCACGCGGCGGTACAGGCGGAAGCGCTCGTCGCGGTCGGAGGCGCGGCGGCCTTCCCACAGCAGGATCCAGTCGCGCGGGCGGAATTCGGACAGCACTTCCCTGCCGCCCATCGCGCCCGTGCCGCGCTGGATCATGCGCTGCGGCGCCGCGCCCTGGTGCTCGGCGGCATACTGCGCCGCGGCCTTCTGGCTGTCCTGCAGCAGCAGGTAGCTGCACGAGCCGCCTGCCACGCCGGCAAACGGCAAATGGCCGAAGTAGGCGAAGGAGGCGCGCTGGGCCGGGCCGACGTTGGTGTCGATGCAGTCGGCGTCGGCCGGCAGGCGCGCCGCGATCTGCTGGGCCACGCTGGCGTAGCTGCGGGCGTAGTTCAGCTCCGGCAGGAACAGCGTCATCAAGAGCACCCACAGCAGGATCAGGCCGCCGGACGACAGCACCACCGCGCGCCACAGCACCGAAGGCTGGCGCGACAGGCGCCAGTGCACCAGCAGGATCCAGCCGATGGTGGCGCCGGCCGCCACTGCCAGCGCGACGATGCCGACTTCGGGCTTGAAGCCGGGCACGAGTTTCAGGACGTTCTTGGACAGCTGGGCCGGCCAGCCGGTCAGCTTGGCGATCCAGAACAGCCATAGTACGGCGCCCAGCAGGGTCAGCACCATCACCGAGAACCAGTCGATCGCATTGATCGCGCCGCGTTTCATGGTCGGCAAGCCGAAGGCCGCCATCAGTGCCATCGGCGGCAGCAGTTTGAGCAAATCTCCGTTTTCCGAGACCGGGTCGCACAGCAGCAGCAGGGTCAGCGCGCCCACGAAGCAGGTCGGCAGGATGATGTGGAGCAGGCCATGCTGGCGGCGCCAGGCCCAGGCGCTCCAGGCGGCAAACGGCCAGGCCGGCCAGAAGTACCAGATGCCGACGCGGAAGAAGGATTTCACCGAATGCCAGCCCGGGATGCTCAGCTGGCCGGCGTTCCAGGCCAGCCAGTCGCCCACCGGGGACAGCCCGTAGGGCCGCGCCAGCAGCGCCGGCACGATCCAGACCAGGGTGATCAGCAGCCCGGTGCCGGCGGCCTGGCCCAGGTGGCGCAGGGTCGGCGCGGACGGGCGCTTCAGGAAGCGGGTGCACAGGTAGAGCGCGGCCAGCAGCACCAGCGGCGGTGCGAAGCCGCGCGTCAGGGTCAGCGCGCCCAGGGCCGCGCCCATCAGCACCACATTGCGGCGGGTGGCGTCTTCCAGGTAGCGCACCGAGCGGTACAGGAACCAGGCCAGCAGCGAGCCCTGCAGGGTGACGGCCAGGGTTTCATGGCTGTGCAGCAGCAGGCCCAGGCAGCCGATATACAGCAGGACCGAGGTGTCGCCCAGGGTGCGGCCGTAGTCGTCCGGTTCGGGCTGGCCGCCGAAGGCCAGGCGCAGCGGCTGCGCTTCGGCGCGCCGTCCCAGGCGGAAGGCGGTGTGCCACAGCGACACCGTGCCCAGCACGAACACGCCGATGGTCGACATGCGCGCCGCCAGCACGTCGCCCATCAGCCAGCCGAACAATTTGATGCACAGCGCGCCCAGCCAGAAGGCGAGCGGGCCTTCCTCGGTGGCGGGCAGGCCGGCGATGTTGGGCAGCAGCCAGTCGGAAAAGCCGCCATGTGCCATGGTCCACATGATGCCGAAGCTGCCGGCATCCTCCTTCCACGGATCGCGCCCGATCAGGCCTGGCAGGATGTACAGCAGGCCAAGTGCATACAAGGCCCATCGTGGCAGCGCGAGCGTGGCGGCGGCGGGGAGGCGGACTGGTTTCATCGATAGCGGATGCGGTAAATGGTGATGCGGGGCAGGATCCCCTCAACGATTGAGGCGTAGTATAACGGCGAAAAAAAAAGGAAGCCCCAAGGCTTCCTTTTGGAAGCCCGGGGGCTTCCAGGTGTTCGCACGTCGGGGGCGATTAGCCGTTGGCGACGCTGGTCTTCGAGCCGACCGAACCGAACTTCTGGCGGAACTTCTCGACGCGGCCAGCGGTGTCGACGATCTTGTGCTTGCCGGTAAAGAACGGGTGCGATTCAGCCGAGACTTCGATCTTCACCAGCGGGTATTGCTTGCCTTCGAAATCGATGGTTTCGCGGGTCGCGATGGTCGAACGGGTGATGAATTTGAAATCGCAGGACAGGTCGTGGAAAACGACTTCGCGGTAATTCGGATGGATATCGGTCTTCATGGTGTTTGCCTTGGTTGATTTGGTAGCCAAACGACACTTCGGCGGTCGCACTGCTTCTTGACCCGATTGCCGATCACTTGCCAGGGTTGGTACGGAACCGGCGATTATAAGCCAGCCGCGTCGCCGAGGCAACCCGGCCGCAAAAACAAAAAAGGCGAACATGGCTCGCCTTTTCTGTCCGATGCCAACGGTTAATCGTTACTGATTAACCGCCGCGACGCATCAAGTCGAAGAACTCGATGTTGTTCTTGGTCGCGCGCATCTTGTCGAGGATGAACTCCATCGCCTCGATCTCGTCCATCGAGTACAGCAGCTTGCGCAGGATCCAGATCTTCTGCAGCTGGTCCGGCTTGATCAGCAGTTCCTCGCGGCGGGTACCCGACTTGTTCAGGTTGATTGCCGGGTAGACGCGCTTCTCGGCCAGGCGGCGCTCCAGGTGCACTTCCATGTTGCCGGTGCCCTTGAATTCTTCGTAGATCACGTCGTCCATGCGCGAACCGGTCTCGATCAGGGCAGTGGCGACGATGGTCAGCGAGCCGCCTTCCTCGACGTTGCGGGCGGCGCCGAAGAAACGCTTCGGACGCTGCAGCGCGTTGGCGTCGACACCGCCGGTCAGCACCTTGCCCGAAGCCGGGATCACGGTGTTGTAGGCGCGCGCCAGGCGGGTGATCGAGTCCAGCAGGATCACGACGTCCTTCTTCATTTCGACCAGGCGCTTGGCCTTTTCCAGCACCATCTCGGCAACCTGCACGTGGCGGGTGGCCGGTTCGTCGAAGGTCGAGGCAACCACTTCGCCGCGCACCGAGCGCTGCATTTCCGTCACTTCTTCCGGACGTTCGTCGATCAGGAGGACGATCAGCGTGCAGTCCGGGTGGTTGGCGGTGATCGCATGCGCGATGTGCTGCAGCATGACCGACTTGCCGGATTTCGGCGACGCCACCAGCAGGCCGCGCTGGCCCTTGCCGATCGGCGAGATCAGGTCGACGATGCGGCCGGTGATGTTTTCCGCGCCGTTCATGTCGCGTTCCAGGCGCAGCGGCTCGTTCGGGTGCAGCGGCGTCAGGTTTTCGAACAGGATGCGGTGCTTGGAGGCTTCCGGCGACTCGCCGTTCACCTTGTCCACCTTTACCAGTGCAAAGTAGCGTTCGCCATCCTTGGGCGTGCGCACTTCGCCTTCGATCGAGTCACCCGTATGCAGGTTGAAGCGGCGGATCTGCGACGGCGAGATGTAGATGTCGTCGGTCGATGCCATGTAGCTCGCATCCGGCGAACGCAGGAAACCGAACCCGTCCGGCAATACCTCGAGCGCGCCGTCGCCGAAAATCTGTTCGCCTTGTTTCGCGCGCTTCTTGAGGATCGCGAACATCAGTTCTTGTTTGCGCAGGCGGGCTGCGTTGTCGATATCGAGGCTGATTGCCATCTCCAGAAGGGCGGAGACGTGCATTGCCTTCAGTTCAGATAAGTGCATGTGTCGGGTGTCCCGTGACGGGAATGTAAAGGTAGGGGAGGGAACTGCGTGGGTTCATCAAGAGGGAAGGCATCGGAGTCGATCGCCTTCCCGAAACATGGCGGCAGTGCGGGCGCGCTGCCGCCGCTATGGTATCAGATGTTTTCTTCGATAAAGGCGGTCAGCTGGCCCTTGGCCATGGCGCCGACTTTTTGCGCGGCCGGCACACCGTTCTTGAACAGGATCAGGGTCGGGATGCCACGGATGCCGAACTTGGCCGGCACGTTGGTGTTCGCGTCCACGTCCAGCTTGGCGATGTCCAGCTTGCCATTGTATTCCTTGGCGACTTCTTCAAGGATCGGGGCAATCATCTTGCAGGGACCGCACCACTCGGCCCAGAAGTCGACCAGGACCGGACGCTCCGATTTCAGCACGTCGGTTTCGAAGGAGGCATCGGTAATGTGTTTGATGTTTTCGCTCATGTTTTCCTCAATGAGAGGTAGGTCAATTAACGCCCGGGAAGCGCCGACGGTCATCGGCCAGCTTCCATCCTTGTCAGACTGGCTGGCAACACAATGGTGGAGACAGTGTGTGCACTATTCAACAGTGGAAGAGCTGCAAGAGGGTATCAGGCGGGGGTTGGCTGAAATAATAACCGATTTTCCTGAAACGTGTTCGTGAGCTTTGTACAAAATCTTAACACGTCGTCACGCCGCGCCGGAAGCCGTTGCGGGCGGGCAGTCGGAAGGCGCCGGGGTGGGCGTCCCTACGGAATATCGGGCATTATCGCCGATCGGCAAGGCCCGTGTGCAGCTTTTTATTGCGCCGTGTGATTCAACCGACACTGCCGGTAAACTTGTACAGGTGGCCCGGGTGCCACATCGTCACCACCGACGCCACCATGCCGCCCGAGGTGGTGCGGCGCCTGAGCACCAGGCAGCAGGCGCCGGGAGCGACCGCAAGCATCTCGGCCACCTCGCGCGGCGCCGGCAGCGCCTCGATGCTGTAGGTCGCATCCTGCAGCGGGGCGGCGACCATCAGGTGTTCGTTGGGCGTGATGCGGGTGAAATCCTGCTGCAGGTAGGCCGGGGCGCAGGCCGGGTTGACCCAGCGGTCCTCGACCTGGATCGGCTGGCCGTTTTCCTCGTGCACGATCAGCGAACGGAACAGCGGCGCGCCGGCGGCCAGGCCGAACTGCAGCGCCAGCGCCTCTCCCGCCGCCCCCTGTTCCAGCAGCAGGGGCCGGCTGGCGTGCACATGGCCGCGCGCCCGCACCTCGTCGGCGATGTTGCGGATCTCGACCAGCGTGGCCTGGTACTTTTGCGGGGCGACATAGGTGCCGGAACCCTGGCGCCGCGTCAGCACCTGTTCCGCGGTGAGTTCGCGCACGGCGCGATTGACCGTCATGCGCGAGACGCCGAACTGGCGCACCAGCGCCTGCTCGGACGGCACCAGGTCGCCTTCCTTCCAGCGGCCCGAGGCGATCTCGCCGAGCAGGTAATCCTTGATGCGCTGGAAAATGGGCGTGCTGGCTTGCGCGATCTGTCCGTCCAAACAATACTCCGTGCTCTATATTAATGAGCGGGCCGGGCGCCCGCGCTGTCCATACGATTGCGCGCATTCTAGCACCGTCGATTTGAAAATTTGAAAGCAAGACCCGGGGTGCGCATGTGCCGCGCGCCTTGTACGATGGCGCCATTCGGATCGGAGACTCACATGGACATCGCCACCCCTGTCATCGCCAGCGACGAAGAACGCTGGGCCGCGCTCTGCGCACGCACAGCCGCCGCCGACGGCCAGTTCTATTATTCAGTGCGCAGCACCGGCGTCTACTGCCGGCCCTCGTGCCCGTCGCGCCGGCCGCGCCGCGCCAACGTCGCCTTTTACGCCAGCAGCGATGCGGCCGAGGCCGCCGGCTTCCGGCCCTGCCTGCGCTGCCGCCCGACCGAGCCGCCGCTGGCCGAGCGCCAGGCCGACGCCGTCGCGCGCGCCTGCCGCCTGATCGACGCCGCCGCCGACACCGATGCGCCCGACCTCGACACCCTGGCGCGGGCCTGCGGCATGAGCCGTTTTCACTTTCATCGCGTGTTCAAGGCGCATACCGGCATCACACCCAGGGCCTATGCCGCCGCGCGCCGCGCCGAGCGTCTCCAGCGCGAACTGGCGCAGGCGTCGACCATCACCGCGGCCGCCTACGACGCCGGCTTCAACTCCAGCGGCCGCTTCTACGCCGCATCGAACGGCGTGCTGGGCATGGCACCTAGCCGCTATCGCGCGGGCGGCAGCGGCGAATCGATCCGGTTCGCGGTGGCCGCCTGCTCGCTGGGCGCGCTGCTGGTGGCCGCCACCGACAGGGGCATCTGCTCGATCCTGCTGGGCGACGACCCGGAACCGCTGGTGCGCAATTTGCAGGAGCGCTTCCCGAACGCCGACCTGGCCGGCGCCGAACCCGCGTTCGAGGCCACGCTGGCGCAGGTGGTCGCCTTCGTGGAAGCACCGCGCATCGGCCTCGACCTGCCGCTGGACGTGCGCGGCACCGCCTTCCAGCAGCGCGTCTGGCAGGCGCTGCGCCAGGTCCCGGCCGGGCAGACCGTCAGCTACGCCGAACTGGCCGAACGCCTCGGCATGCCGAAGGCGGCGCGCGCCGTCGCCGGGGCCTGCGCGGCCAACCCGGTGGCGATCGCGATTCCCTGCCACCGGGTGGTGCGCAACGATGGCGCGATCTCGGGGTATCGGTGGGGTGTGGAGCGCAAGCGCGAGTTGCTGGCGCGCGAAAATTCGGGGTCAGAGCACAAGGCTGACTGAATTCGGGGTCAGAGCACTTCTTCAGGCAATTTTTCTTTGTTCATGAATGATCGCTTGTTGCGCTTCATCGCAGGTAAGACACCAAGTAATTTGCATGTGTCGGCAACAAAGCCATCCGGGCCCAAGGGCGCATTGCTGTTACCGGCATACCGGATCTGCTCAAGCAACTGGTCGGACATCACTTCCTGAAACAGGAAGCGATACGCCGACCGTCTCTCAGCCTCATGCTTGCCGAGACCCGAATAGACCACGTGAGGTGTAATCAAGGGGTTGTCTTCGCCCAACGCATTGCTGCGAAAACTCGACCACGGATAGGCACCAGGATCGTTGACCATGCGTGCACGAACAGGATTGAGCTCGATATAGCGCTGGCAAATCAGCAGATAGTGTTCCTGCTCGACGAGGCATGAGCGGAATCGCCCCTCCCACAGGGTGCCGGTACGTCGATAGCGCCGATTGAAATACTGGACGTAGTGCTGGCCGAGCCGGCGCATGAGCGTACTCGGCCCATCCCTGCTGCCGGATGACAGCAGCAAATGCACATGATTGGTCATCAGTACATAAGCATGCACCTGGCAGGCAGTGCTGGCGGCATATTGCCGCAGAAGTGATAAATAGACCAGGTAATCTGTTTCGCTGGCAAAGCATGCATTGCGATTATTCCCTCGCTGGATGATATGGAGCGGTACCGCGGGCAGTACCAAGCGTGGTCGTCGTGCCATGGCTGTGTGATGTTGTGAGCGAAGGCCTGACCTTAACCAAGGCAGATGAAAGGGGATGGATGCACCTCAATTGCGCGCAAACCCTTGCCTTAGTAAGTGCTCTGACCCCGAAATTTGCTGACGTTGTGCTCTGACCCCGAAGTTAGCTACACTCAGCGTTTGCCCTTTATTCAATTCGGAGACCCCCTCGATGCGCCTGCGCCAGATTTCCCTGCAGAGTTCCTTGTTCATGCTGGCCGCCTGCGGCGCCCTGTCCGCCGTCCACGCCGACACCGTGATCGACAACGCCAACGGCTACACGCTCAACGCGAAAGGCGACGTGGTCCAGTTCTCCTCGCTCGCCTTCGACGACAACGGCAAGATCATCGCGGTGGGCAGCACGAAGGAGGTCGCCGCCAGGGCGCCCAAGGCGCGCCACGTCGACATGGCCGGGCGCACCGTGCTGCCGGGCCTGATCGACGCCCACGGCCACGTGTTCGGCCTGGGTGAGATGCTGACCCAGCTCGATTTGTCCGGCACCACCTCGCTGCAGCAGGCGCAGGCCGCGATCGCGGACTATGCGCGCGCCAATCCGGGGCAGGGTTGGCTGCGCGGACGCGGCTGGAACCAGGAAAACTGGAAGCTGGGCCGCTTCCCGACCGCAAAGGAACTGGATACCCTCGTCAACGATCGCCCGGTGTGGCTGGAGCGCGTCGACAGCCACGCCGGCTGGGCCAACAGCCGCGCGCTGGCGCTGGCCGGCATCACCGACAAGACCCCGGACCCGGTCGGCGGCAGGATCGTGCGCGACGCCGACGGCCATGCCACCGGCGTGCTGGTCGACGCCGCCAGGCAGTTGATGGAAAAGGTGCTGCCGCAGCCGACCGAGCAGGAAGGCCGCGCGATGCTCGACAAGGCGCTGCAGAAGATGGCCAGCGTCGGCCTCACCGGCGCGCACGATGCCGGCATCACCGTGGCGCAGGACAAGCTGTACCGCGACTTCGCCGACCACGGCAAGCTCACCACCCGCATCTACGCGATGATCGGCGGCACCGGCCCCGACTTCGACCAGCTGGCCAGGAGCGGCCCCCTGAACAGCTACGGCAAGGACACCTACGCCTTGCGCGCCGTGAAGCTGTACGCCGACGGCGCCCTGGGCAGCCGCGGCGCCGCGCTGCTGGCGCCGTACAGCGACGACCCGCATTCGCACGGCCTGCTGTTCCATTCGAACGAAGAGATCGACACCATGATCGCCAAGGCCATGAAGAAAGGCTACCAGGTCAACGTGCATGCGATCGGCGACGCCGGCAACCACCAGATCCTGGATGCCTTCGCCAAGGAGATCAAGGCCAATCACACCGAAGCGCAGCGCCACCGCATCGAGCATGCCCAGATCGTGACGCCGGACGACATCCCGCGCTTCAAGACGGTCGGCATCATTCCGTCGATGCAGCCGACCCATGCGACCTCGGACAAGAACATGGCCGAGACCCGCGTCGGCCCGGAACGCATCAAGGGCGCCTATGCCTGGCGCAGCTTCCTGCAGCAGGGTTCGCGCATCGCCTGCGGTTCCGACTTCCCGGTGGAGGCGCCGAATCCGTTCTACGGCATCCACGCGGCCGTCACGCGCCAGGACGCCGGCGGCCAGCCGATCGCCGGCTGGTATCCGGAGCAGGAGATGTCGCTGAAGGAAGCCTTCCGCTGCTTCACCCTCGATGCCGCCTGGGCCGGTCACCAGGAAAAGACGCAGGGCTCGCTCGAAGTCGGCAAGCATGCGGACTTCATCGTCATCGACCGCGATTTGTTCAAGATGTCGCCCTACGACATCCACAAGACCGGCGTGCTGGAAACCTGGGTCGGTGGCCGCCAGGTCTATAAAAAGCAGTAAAGGCCGTCCGGCAGGCTTGCGAAAATGGATTGACTAGGTTGTATAGACAACCTAGACTTCCCAATGCCATCCATTCCAGGGAGCCCGCCATGACGCCAGCCGCGCCGACGCAAACCCAGTCGCAAATTCAGTCGCAAACTGCATCGCAAACGCCGTCCCGGGATCCGCGCTTCGATCCCGCCCGCACCATCAGCGCCCCGCGCGGCAGCCAGCTGCACTGCAAGAGCTGGCTGACCGAGGCGGCCTACCGCATGTTGCAGAACAACCTGGATGCCGAGGTGGCGGAAGACCCGCAGCGCCTGGTGGTCTACGGCGGCATCGGCCGCGCCGCGCGCGACTGGGCCTGCTACGACCAGATCCTGGCTTCGCTGCGCGACCTGGAACACGACCAGACGTTACTGATCCAGTCCGGCAAGCCGGTCGGCGTGTTCCAGACCCACCCGGACGCGCCGCGCGTGCTGCTGGCGAATTCGAACCTGGTGCCGAAGTGGGCCACCTGGGAACACTTCAACGAGCTCGACCGCAAGGGCCTGTTCATGTACGGCCAGATGACGGCCGGCAGCTGGATCTACATCGGTACCCAGGGCATCGTGCAGGGCACCTACGAAACCTTCGCGGAAGCCGGACGCCAGCACTTCGGCGGCGACCTGGCCGGACGCTGGGTCCTGACCGCCGGCCTGGGCGGCATGGGCGGGGCGCAGCCGCTGGCGGCCACCTTCGCCGGCGCGGTGTCGCTCACCATCGAATGCCAGCAGGCCAGCATCGACTTCCGCCTGCGCACGCGCTACCTGGACAGGCAGGCGCGCGACCTGGACGAGGCGCTCGCCATGATCCGCGACCATAAGGAACGCAGGCAAGCGTTCTCGATCGGCCTGCTCGGCAACGCCGCCGACGTGCTGCCGGAACTGGTGCGCCGCGCAAAAGAGGGCGGCATGGTGCCGGACCTGGTCACCGACCAGACCTCGGCGCACGACCTGATCAACGGCTACCTGCCGCGCGGCTGGAGCGTCGACGCGTGGCAGGCCGCGCGCCAGGACCCGGCGCGGCATGCGGCGCTGAAGCAGGCCGCGGCGGCGTCCTGCGCGGTGCACGTGCGCGCCATCCTCGACTTCAAGGCCATGGGCGCGCACGCGGTCGACTATGGCAACAACATCCGCCAGGTGGCGCTGGACCAGGGCGTACAGGATGCCTTCGATTTCCCCGGTTTCGTGCCGGCCTATATCCGTCCGCAATTCTGCGAAGGCCGTGGCCCGTTCCGCTGGGTGGCGCTGTCCGGCGACCCCGAGGATATCCATAAAACGGATGCGAAAATAAAAGAGTTGTTCCCGCAGCACGCGCGCGTGCACCGCTGGCTCGACATGGCGCGCGAACGCATCGCCTTCCAGGGCCTGCCGGCGCGCATCTGCTGGCTGGGCCTGGGCGAGCGCCACCTGGCCGGTCTCGCTTTCAACGCCATGGTGCGCAGCGGCGAGCTGAAGGCGCCGATCGTGATCGGACGCGACCACCTCGATACCGGCTCGGTCGCCAGCCCGAACCGCGAGACCGAGGCCATGCGCGACGGCAGCGACGCGGTGTCCGACTGGCCGCTGCTGAACGCCATGCTGAACACGGCCGGCGGCGCCACCTGGGTCTCGCTGCATCATGGTGGCGGGGTCGGCATGGGTTATTCTCAGCACGCCGGCGTCGTCATCGTCGCCGACGGCAGCGAGGCCGCGGACAAGCGCCTGGCGCGGGTGCTGGTGAACGATTGCGCCTCGGGCGTGATGCGCCATGCCGACGCCGGCTACGAACTCGCGATCGAGACCGCCAGGAAATACGGGCTGACGCTCCCGATGATCAATAAGTAACGTGTAATTGAACGCCATGAACCACGACACTCCTCACCAACTGACCCTGCAACCGGGCGCATTGACCCTGTCCGACCTGCGCGCCGCCTGGAGCGGCCCCGGCACGATCACGCTGGCGCCGCAGGCCCGCGCCGCCATCGAGGCGTCCGCCGCCGCGGTCCAGGCCATCGTCGCCAAAGGCGATCCGGCCTACGGCATCAATACCGGCTTCGGCATCCTGGCCAAGCGCCACATCCCACAGAACCAATTGGAACAGCTGCAGCAGAACCTGATCCTGTCGCACGCGGTCGGCACCGGCGAACTGCTGCCCGACCACGTGGTGCGCCTGATCCTGCTGACCAAGATCGGCAGCCTGGCGCGCGGCTATTCCGGCGTGCGGCCGCTGATCGTCGATACCCTGGTCGCCCTGTACAACGCCGGGATCATGCCGGCGATCCCGGCGCAGGGCTCGGTCGGCGCGTCCGGCGACCTGGCGCCGCTGGCGCACATGACGCTGGCGATGCTGGGCGTGGGCCCGGTGCGCATGCGCGGCGAATTGATGGAGGCGCAAGCGGCGCTGGCCGCCGCCGGCATCGCCCCGGTGGTGCTGGCGGCGAAGGAGGGCCTGGCCCTGATCAACGGCACCCAGGTCTCGACCGCGCTGGCGCTGCACGGCCTGTTCCTGGCCGAACGCCTGCTGGAAGCGGGCATGGTCACGGGTGCGCTGTCGCTGGATGCCGCGCGCGGCAGCGATGCGCCGTTCGACGCGCGCATCCACGCGGTGCGCGGCCAGCCGGGCCAGATCGCGGCGGCGCAGATCTACCGCGAACTGGTGGCGGGCAGCGCGATCCGCGCCTCGCACCTGGTCGGCGACGAGCGCGTGCAGGACCCGTACAGCCTGCGCTGCCAGCCGCAGGTGATGGGGGCGGTGATGGACCTGATCGCCGAGGCCGGCCGCACGCTGCTGATCGAATCGAATGCCGTCACCGACAACCCGCTGATCTTCCTGGAAGACGGCGTCCCGACCATCATCTCCGGCGGTAACTTCCATGCCGAGCCGGTCGCCTTTGCCGCCGACACGCTGGCGCTGGCGATCGCCGAGATCGGCGCGCTGGCCGAACGCCGCATCGCGCTGCTGATCGACGCCACCCTGTCCGGCCTGCCGCCCTTCCTGGTGCGCGAGCCGGGCGTGAATTCCGGTTTCATGATCGCCCACGTGACCGCCGCCGCGCTGGCTTCCGAAAACAAGTCGCTGGCCCATCCTGCCAGTGTCGACAGCTTGCCGACCTCGGCCAACCAGGAAGACCATGTCAGCATGGCGACGTTCGCGGCGCGCCGTCTCGGCCAGATGGCGCACAATACGGGTGTCATTGTCGGGATCGAACTGCTGGCCGCGGCGCAGGGCATCGAGTTCCACCGTCCGCTCACCAGTTCGACCCACCTTGAGCATGTACATGAACAATTGCGTCAGCGTGTGCCCGCCTTCGACGAAGACCGTTTCTTTGCGCCCGACATCGAGGCGGCGCGATCGATGGTGATGGAGGGCGCGCTGTCCGCCGCCTGCAAGGCGTTGTTCGCGGTATTGCACCCCAACTGAAACGAACACAGGAGTCGCGATGGATTTCAGGTTCAGGGCCGGTTCGGCGCCCATGCTGCTGTCGATGCCCCACGTCGGCACCGACATCCCGGACGACGTGGCGTCCCGCCTCGCACCCTGCGCCCAGGCGCGCGCCGACACCGACTGGCACCTGGCCAAGCTGTACGACTTTGCCGAAGACATGGGCATCTCGACCCTGTCGGCGCGCTGGTCGCGCTACCTGATCGACGTGAACCGCCCGCCCGAGGACACGAATTTGTATCCGGGCCAGGACACCACCGGCCTGTGCCCAATCGACACCTTCGACCGCGAGCGCCTGTACCAGAGCGGCATGGAGCCGGACGCCAACGAGGTGCAGGAGCGGCTGGAGCGCTACTGGCGCCCGTATCACCGGCAGCTGCGCGCGGAACTGGACCGCCTGCTGGCCCTGCACGGCCGGGTGGTGCTGTGGGATGCGCACTCGATCGCGTCAAGGGTGCCGCGCTTCTTCGAGGGCCGCCTGCCGGACCTGAATTTCGGTACCGCCGACGGCAAGTCCTGCTCGCTGCAGCTGCAGGGTGCGGTGATGCAGGTGGCGCAAGCCCAGGAGCGCTTTTCCTTTGTCTTCAATGGCCGCTTCAAGGGCGGCCACATCACGCGCTTGTACGGCCGCCCGCAGGATGGCGTGCACGCGATCCAGCTCGAGAAATGCCAGTGCCTGTACATGGACGAGCGCGCGCCCTTCGATTACCGGCCCGCGGTGGCGGCGCACGTCCAGCCGCTGCTGCGCGATTTGATGGGGGCGGCGCTGGAGTGGGTGCGCGCATGAGCGTGGACGTCGGCATGGACAAAAGCACCGGCGCCGGCATCAGTGCCGACACCAGCGCGAATGTCGGCACACCGGCGGGTGCCCTGTTCGCGCGTCACGCCCTGCTGGCCGACGGCTGGCGCCGCAACGTGCTGCTGGAATGGGACGGGCGCGGCGACCTGGTGCGGGTCGAGCCTGGTGCCGCGGCGCCGTCCGGGGTGCGCCAGGAAACGTATGTGCTGCCGGGGATGGTCAATCTGCACTCGCACGCCTTCCAGCGCGCGCTGGGTGGCCTGGCGGAAAAGGCGGGCGAGGGCGCGGCCGGCTCGGACAGTTTCTGGACCTGGCGCGACCTGATGTACCGCTTCGCCAACCGCATCACGCCCGGACAGATGGAAGCGGTGGCGGCGCAGCTGTACGCCGAGTGCCTGCGCCACGGCTACACCGCGGTCTGCGAATTCCATTACGTGCAGCGCGACCCTGAAGGCGAGATGTATGCGCAGCCGGCCGAGACGGCGCAGCGCATCGCCCGCGCGGCGCACGGCGCCGGCATCGGCCTGACGCTGCTGCCGGTGCTGTACGCCCACGCCGGCTTCGGCGATGCGCCCTTGACCCCCGAACAGCGGCGCTTTCGCACCGATCCCGGCCAGGTGCTGCGCATCGTCGAGGCGCTCGAACCCCTGCGCGGGCCGCAGCTGGAAGTCGGCGCCGCGCCGCATTCGCTGCGCGCGGTCTCGCCCGGGCAGCTGCGCGAGCTGGTCCAGGCCATGCCGGGAGAAAGGCCGCTGCACATCCACGTCGCCGAGCAGGAGCTCGAGGTGCGCCAGTGCCTCGACGCCACCGGCCGGCGTCCGGTCGACTTGCTGTTCGATCAGGTGGACGTCGATGCGCGCTGGTGCCTGGTGCACGCGACCCACCTGTCGGACGATGAAATCGCGCTGCTGGCATCCAGCGCTGCGGTGGCCGGCCTGTGCCCGAGCACCGAGGCCAACCTGGGCGACGGCCTGTTCCCGCTGGCGCGCTACATCGAGGCCGGTGGGCGCTTCGGCATCGGCAGCGACAGCCACGTGTCCCAGAGCCCGGTCGAGGAATTGCGCTGGCTCGAATACGGCCAGCGCCTGGCGCAGCGGCGCCGCAACGTGGCGCTGGGCGGCGGGGAGCGCGACGTCGCCGCTTTCCTGTGGCGCGAGGCGCTGCGCGGCGGGGCGCAGGCGTGCGCGCGCCCGGTCGGTGTGCTGGCGCCCGGCTGCCGCGCCGATCTGCTGGTGCTGGACAGCGAGCATCCGAACCTCGATGATGGGTGCATCGATGCCATGGACGACATGGGCAGCGGCGCCGCCGACGTGCTGGGCCGTTTCCTGTTCTGCGGCAACGACAACCTGGTGCGCGACGTGCTGGCCGGCGGCCGCTGGGTGGTGCGCTGCGGGCGCCACATCGACCAGGACGCGATCGCCGCACGCTACAAGTCAGCCGTGCGCGCCCTGCGGGCAGCGTAGAATCCCGACTTATCATCCCTGACCTGTCATTTGAGGTGCAAGCCATGACGATGCTGATTCCGTTTGCAGGCCTGTCCCCGGTACCGTGGAAGAACGGCGCCGGCAGCACGACCGAGATCGCCGTGTTTCCCCAGGACGCGGGCTTCGATGAATTCGACTGGCGCGTCAGCCTCGCCAACATCGCCGCCGACGGCCCGTTCTCGGTGTTCCACGGCGTCGAGCGCACGCTGGCGCTGGTCGATGGCCATGGCGTCACGCTCGACATCGACGGCGAGCCGACCCTGGTGTCCGCCGCCGAGCCGGTGGCGGTCTTCGAGGGCGATGCGCGCGTGCAGGCCAAGCTGAACCGCGGCCCGACCACCGACTTCAACGTCATGACGCGCACCGACCGCTGCTACCACCAGTTCGGCCGCCGCCGCCTGGACGGACCGTCGAACTTCATCGCCCGTGCGCCGATGACCGTGCTGTTCCTGGCCGAAGGCGAAGGGCTGGAACTGCGCAACGACGACCAGCGCATCGCCATGGTGCGCTACGACGCCATGCTGCTCGACCAGGGCACGGTGTGGAAGCTGGACGCGGACCAGGGCGTGATCTTCATCGTCGACATCCATTACTACGACGACGAGGACGACCTCGAGGACGAGGACGGCCGCTATGAGTGACGGCGGCGCCGGCGCCGCCGCCGACCTGCTGTTCACCAACGTCCACCTGGCCACCATGGCCGACGGCTACGGCGAACTGCGCGACGCCGCGCTGGCCGTCAGGGACGGGCGCATCGCCTGGCTGGGGCCGCGCAAGGATCTCGCCGATGCGCCCCCGGCCGCGCGCGAACACGATTGCGGCGGCGCCTGGATGACACCGGGCCTGGTCGACAGCCACACCCACATCGTCCATGCCGGCAACCGCAGCGACGAATGGGAGGCGCGCCTGAACGGCGCCAGCTATGAAGACATCGCGCGGCGCGGCGGCGGCATCCTGTCCACCGTGCGCGCCACCCGCGCCGCTTCGGAAGACGAGCTGCTGCGCCAGAGCGCGCCGCGCGTGCTGGCCCTGCTGGCCGAAGGCGTGACGACGCTCGAGATCAAGTCCGGCTACGGCCTGGCGTTGGAGGGCGAGGCGAAGATGCTGCGCGTGGCGCGCCGACTCGGGCAACTGCTGCCGGTGGACGTCAGCACCACCTTCCTCGGCGCCCACGCGCTGCCGCCGGAATTCGCGGGCCGCACCGACGACTACATCGACGAGGTCTGCGCGCGCATGCTGCCGGCGCTTGCAGGCGAGGGGCTGGTCGATGCGGTCGACGCCTTCTGCGAACGCATCGGCTTTTCGCATGCGCAGACCGCGCGCGTGTTCGCGGCGGCGCAGGGACTCGGCCTGCCGGTCAAGCTGCACGCCGAACAGTTGTCCGACCAGGGTGGGGCGGCGCTGGTGGCGCAGTACGGCGGATTGTCGGCCGACCACCTGGAATACCTGTCGCCGGACGGCATCGCGGCGATGGCGCGCGCCGGGACGGTGGCGGTGCTGCTGCCGGGCGCGTATTACTTCCTGCGCGAGCAGCAGGCGCCGCCGCTGGACGCGCTGCGCGCGGCCGGGGTGCCGCTGGCCGTGGCCACGGACTGCAATCCGGGCACGTCGCCGTTGACCTCCCTGCTGCTGGCGATGAACCTGGCCTGCACGCTGTGGCGCCTGACGCCCCTGGAGGCGCTGCTCGGCTGCACCGCGCATGCGGCGCGGGCGCTGGGCCGCGGCGACATCGGCACGCTGGCGCCGGGCAAGCGCGCCGACCTGGCGCTGTGGGACATCGCACGCCCGGCCGACCTGGCGTATGCGATCGGGGCGCGTCCCTGCCGCGCGGTGGTCAACGGCGGGATGCTGCGTTCGCCGCAGGTCGGTATGCCCACCTTGTCCGCTTGCTGAGCCGGACCCCATCCCGGCGCTGCGGTCGGGTATCCTGACGGTCCGTTCCGCGTCCCTGACCATGGAGAGATATGCGAAGGTTTGCCGTGCTGGTACTCGCCTGGGCCAGCTTCCTGTTCCCGACCCTGGCATGCGCCGCCGGCGCAGCGTCCGACGATGTCCTGCGCGTCGGCTCCAAGCGTTTCACGGAATCCTTCATCCTCGGCGAGATCCTGACCCAGACCGCGGCCACCGCCGGCCCGGCCGAACACCGCCAGGGCCTGGGCAACACCGCGATTGTGCTGGCGGCGCTGCGCTCGGGTGCGATCGACGTGTACCCGGAATACCTGGGCACCATCGACCTCGAAATCCTGAAAAACACGGCGCCGACCTCGATCGAACAGATGCGGGACGCGCTGCGCCCGCTGGGACTGGGCGTGGCGGTGCCGCTCGGGTTTTCGAATGGCTATGCGCTGGCGGTCAGGGGCAAGCCATCGGAGAGCGGCGCGCCTGCCGCCGGACTGACGCGCCTGTCGGCACTGGCGCGCCATCCTGAGCTCAAGGTCGGGCTGTCGCACGAATTCCTGGGCCGCGCCGATGGCTGGCCGGGACTGGCGCAGCGCTACGGCCTGCCGCAGCGGCCGCTCGGCCTGGACCACGGCATCGCCTATGAAGCGCTGGTGCGTGGCCAGGTCGACGCCATCGACATCTATTCGACCGACGCCAAGATCCGCCAGTACGGCCTGCGCGTGCTGGACGACGACAAGGCTTACTTTCCGCGCTATGACGCCGTGCTGCTGTACCGCCTCGACCTGCCGCAGCGCTTTCCCGCAGCCTGGCGCGCCATCGGGCGGCTGGAAGACAGTATTCCGGCCGACGCCATGATCGCGATGAATGCGGCGGCGGAACTGGACAGGAAAGGCTTCGCGGCGATTGCGCACGACTGGCTGGCCAACCGCGCTCAGGCCGCCGGTGCAGGCGCCAGCGGCAGCGCAGGCAACGCCGCCGCCGTCACCGCTACCGGGCCGGGCGCTCCTGCGGTGCGCGACGGCCTGCTCGCCAAGACCTTCGGCAACGGTTTTACCACGCTGGCGCGCCAGCACCTGACGCTAGTGCTGCTGGCCGTGCTGCTCGGCTGCGCGGCCGGCATTCCGCTCGGGATCCTGGCGGCGCTGGCGCCGCGTCTGCGCCAGGTGGTGCTGGCGCTGGCGGGCACGCTGCAGACCGTGCCCTCGCTGGCGCTGCTGGCGATCCTGATCCCGCTGCTGGGTCGCATCGGCACCGTGCCGGCGCTGGTGGCGCTGTGCGCCTATGCGCTGCTGCCGATCGTGCGCAATACCTGTACCGGTTTGCTGCAGGTGCCGCCGGGCCTGCGCACCGCCGCACTGGCGCTGGGCCTGTCACGCGCGCAGGCGCTGGTGGCGGTGGAGCTGCCGCTGGCGGCGCCGGTGATCCTGGCCGGCATCAAGACCGCCGCCGTGATGAGCGTGGGCACCGCCACCATCGCCGCCTTCATCGGCGCTGGCGGCTTTGGCGAGCGCATCACCACCGGGCTGGCGCTGAACGACAACGACATGCTGCTGGCAGGGGCGATTCCGGCGGCGCTGCTGGCGCTGCTGACCCAGGCCGGCTTCGAGCTGATCGAGCGCGTGCTGGCGCGCCGCCGTGCAGCGTAGCCGGCCACGGAACGGTCACAGTGAGGTCATAGCGACTGCAGCCTGGAACGGGTGGTGGAGATGGCGCGGTGCAGCAGGCGCTCGGCGTGAAAATCGTTTTCGCGCTGCGCGGCGATGGCGTGCAGTGAACGGCGGTAGGTGTCGAGCCGGTATTGCAGCCAGGTGCGCTGGCAGGTCCGATACACCCAGCCTGTAATGGGTTTGGCGTTCAATCTCATGTCGGTTTCCTCGCTTGAAGCCACATTGTCTTGCACGAGGCATTCTTGCCTTTGTGTGAACGCAAGCGGGCGCGGGACCACCCATCGGGTTGAGCAAGCTTAAGCAAATGCCGTCCATACAGACGAATTGCAGGCTTGTTAGCCGATATTTATCGAAGTAAGCATTTGTAAGGAACGCCCCGGCCAGTCCGTGCGAGGCTTATATTGAACCCATTGAATTCACTGGATTCAAGTCTCCCCTCCCCATTGACAGAAATGGGTTTACCCACGGCGCCCAGGCGGCCCGTGGGTTTTTTCTTTGTAAAGCCGGGTTATGCCTTGGACAGCGTGGCCAGCGATTCACCGGTCACGCGGCAGATGCGCCAGTCCGGCAGGATCTCGGCGCCCATGGTCTTGTAGAACTCGATCGCCGGCGTATTCCAGTCCAGCACCGACCATTCGAAACGGCCGCAGCCGCGATCGACGGCGATGCGCGCCAGGTGCTTGAGCATGCGGCTGCCGTAGCCCTTGCCGCGGTGGGACTGGCGCACGTACAGGTCTTCCAGGTACAGCCCCTTCCTGGTCAGGAAGGTCGAGAAATTGTGGAAGAACAGGGCGAAGGTCACGACTTCGCCGTTGGCCTCGCCGATGATCGCCTCGCACGACGGACGCGCGCCGAACAGGCCTTCGTGCAGCAGTGCTTCGGTCGCCACCACCATGTGCTCGAGTTTTTCGAACACGGCCAGCTCGACGATCATCGAATGGATGTGGGCGACGTCGGCCGGAGTGGCGGGGCGGATGGCGAAGGTGGTGTCAATAGTCATGGTGTTTCGATTGCGTTGTTCAATTGGACGGACGGTGCTGCCTTGGCTGCCGGGGCGCGCAGGGCCCAGGCGACGCTGCCCAGGCAGACGGCCATGCCCAGCCATTCGACCGGGCCGGGGCGGTAGCCTTCGAGCTTGATCGACAGCAGTACCGAGATCACCGGCGTGATGACGCCGATGTACACGGCCTTGTTCGAGCCGATGCGGTTGATCAGGGTGAAGTAGCAGATGAAGGCGACCACCGAGCCGAAGATCGACAGGTGCAGCAGGCCGAATACGTAGCTCGGCGCGCGCGGAATGACGAATTCCTGGCCGGTCGCCAGGCACCACAGCGCCACCATGCAGGTGCCCCAGAACATCGACCAGCCGGTGGTCAGCATCAGGTTGTTCGATTGTTCGCGCACCTTGCCCACGACGATGCTGCCGGCCGAGCTGGCGATCGAGGCGCCGATGCCCAGGACCAGGCCGAGCAGGAAGTGGCCCTTGCCGCCCTGGTTGATGTCATGTAGCGCCGACTCGATCGAATGCCAGAACAGCAGGGACACGCCGGCCATCGCGGCCAGGCCCGCGCCCCAGGTGCGCTTGGCGATCGCGGTGCCGAACGCCAGGCGCGCGCAGACCGGCGTCCAGAACACCATCAGGGCGAACAGCACCGCGACCAGCGCCGAGACCACGAACTGCTCGGAGTTGTAGGTGCAGACGTAGGACAGGCCGAACGTGAAGAAACCCTGCAGCAGCGTCCAGCGCTGGACGCGCCAGGGCAGGCGCAGCTTGTCGCCGCGCAGCATGCACCAGGCGAACAGCACGCCCGAGGCGAGCGCGAAGCGATAGACGACCGACACCGCGGGCGGCACTTCGCCCAGTTGCAAGGTGATGGCCCAGAAGGTGGAGCCCCAGATCAGGGAGGCGATGGTGAACAGGACGTAGGAAGGCATCGCGGGAGTATACGTGCTTTCCGGGTTTCATTGGGGCATCGGAAAGGGCAGGCGTTCCTGCCATGCGACAAAAAATCCTGCCGCCGCGTCCTCGTCGTCCCCGCACACAACCGTCGTTCCCGGCACTGCCGAAACGACTCCCCGCGCAGGCGGGGACCCATACTGAGTCACTTCGGCCAGGTCGGGAACGACGGGAAACGGGAACGACGGCCAATGGCCGCCGTTTTCAGTGCGTCACCCGCGTCGTATACCCATTGCTCAGCAACCTCACCCGTTCCCCCGGCCGGAACGCCTCATCGGCCAGTTGCGTGATCGAGCGCAATTCCCCATTGTCGAGCCGCACCGTGATCTCGAAGCCGGGGCGATTGTTCGCCTGGTTCTCGATGCGGTTGCCGATGATGCCGCCGGCCACGGCGCCGAGGATCCCGACCGCGGCCGAGCCGCCGCCGTGGCCGATCTGGGATCCGCCCAGGCCGCCGAGGGCGGCGCCGGCGACCGTGCCGGTGCCGGTGTCCGGATTGGCGATGGTGACGTTGCGTACGGATTCGACAGTGCCCATGCGCACCGTCTGTTCATTCATGGTCTGGTAGCTGTTGTACACGCTGCCGGATTCGGTCGGCGTGGCGCAGGCGGCGAGGCTGCAGACGACAGCGATGGCGATAACGTATTTCATCATTTGCTCCCAATCAAACGTGCTGCATGCAGCGGTGATATTAGCTTACCGCTTTCGCTTGACAAGGCGCGCGACGCACGAGCCAGCCTGATCGGGTAATGCTGGGGAAGCGTGGCAATATGTCCGGATCAATAGGCCACATTCAAGCGCCGGTACAGGAAGCCCAGCACGAAAAGCGGCCCGACCAGCAAGAAACGCAAGTCTTCCAGGAACGAAGGTTTTTTACCCTCGATCTGGTGTCCGATGAACTGGCCCATCCAGGCCACGACGAACAACGCGATCGACAGCGGCAGCACGGTCAGCGCCGGCATCAGCGCCAGCAGGCCCAGCATCGCGATGGCCATCAGCAGCATGCCCACGGCAAACGGGCGCGACAGTTTCCAGTAATACGCCAGCGCCGCGCCGCAGCCGGCCACGGCGGCGAGCGGGTGGATGCTCCACAGGAGGCCCAGCAGCGTGAACACGATCACCGGCACGCACACGGCATGGATCAGCTCGTTGGTCGGATGGCGGTGGCTGGCGCGGTACTGCGCGAGCAGCACGTCGATCGTGCGCGGCTGGGGCATGGCGTTCTTCCGGAACTGTTGATGCGTCATGGTACCTCAGGCCGGCAGGGCTTCCGCAGCCTCCGCCGTTGCAACCGCGTCGGACGGCTCCAGCTGCGCCTGCGCGCCGATCTGCATGTAGGGGTGATTCGCGAACAGGTCGGACACCCACTCGACGAACACGCGCACCTTGGCCGACATGTGGCGGTTCTGCGGATAGACGATGTGGATCGGCAACGATTCGCTGGCCCAGTCGCCCATCACGCGCACCATGCGTCCGGCGCGCACGTGTTCCATCACCAGGTAATCCGTCATCTGGATCACGCCCAGCCCCGCCAGGCCGGCCTGCACGTAGGCGTTCGAATCGTTCAGGGCGATCATGCCGGGCAGCGCCACCTTGATGGTCTCGTCGCCGCGCGTGAAATCCCAGTCGAACACGCGGCCGGTCTTGGCCGAGAAATAATTAACGCAGCGGTGGCGTTCGAGGTCGCGCGGGTGGCGCGGCGTGCCGTAACGCGCCAGGTAAGCGGGCGAGGCCGCGGTGACGAAGTTGATCACGCCGATGCGGCGCGCGATCAGGTTGTCGCTCTGCAGCGCGCCGCCGCGCACCGCGCAATCGACGCCTTCCTCGACCAGGTCCACCGGACGGTCGCTGCTGCCCAGTTCCAGCACGATGTCGGGATAGCGCTCGAAGAAGGCGGGCAGGGCCGGCACCAGCACTTCGCTCGACAGGCCGGTCGGCACGTCCACGCGCAGCCGGCCGCTGGGCGACAGGCGGGTGCGCGACATCGATTCCTCGGCGTCGCGCACGTCGGACAGGATGCGCACGCAGCGTTCGTAATAGGCGGCGCCGTCGGTGGTGACGGTCACCTGGCGCGTGGTCCGGTGCAGCAGCTTGGCCGACAGGGCGGTTTCCAGCGACTGCACCAGGGTCGACACGGTAGCCTTGGGCATCTGCAGCATCTCGGCGGCGCGCGTGAAGCTGCCGGCGTCGACGACCTGTACGAAGACTTCCATGGCCTGCAGCTTGTTCATGATGACCTCCGAGGTATGCGCGATTGTTCAGGAATCTGAATAATCGATTCGTAATTGACGTATTTATCAGATTCTAATTGAAGACTATGATGTCCGTACGGTAGCTGATAAATTCGATATTGGTAGATGGACACTTGGAACAGGAGCAGGTCATGAAACGTCATCGGGATGGCATCGCCGCGGCGCTCGGGCTGGTGTTGGGCGTGGCGGCCATGGTGGGCATGGTGGTGAGCGGCGTGTATGCCAACGCCGCCGGCGCCGAGGCGCGCGGCGTCCAGGCCCTGTTCCATGCGGCGGGTGCCGGCCCGGCGGCGCCGGCCGCGCTCCTGGCCAGCAATGACATCAAGAACGAGGTGGACGAATGAACGTGCGTGACAACGCCAACCTGGAACCGGCCGCGGACGGGCACACGCTGGCCGTGAACGACCTGGAAGCCGGCGGCTTCGAAGGCCCGCTGGCGGCGCGCCTGTACAAGGCCAGCATCGACGGCAAGCGCGATTTGCTGATCGTGTTCTTCCACGGCGGCGGCTTCGTCGACGGCGACCTGGACGAGTCCGACGGCTTCCTGCGCCGCCTGGCCGAGGCCAGCGGCTATCCGGTGGTGCTGTCCTCGACCTACACGCTGGCCACCAGCAAGCCGTTCCCGGCGGCGGTCGAGGATGCGCATGCGGTGCTGATGTGGTCCAAGAAGAACAAGAGCAAGCTGGGCTGGACCGGCAAGCGCATGCTGGTGGCTGGCATCGAGGCCGGCGCCAATCTGGCCGCCGTGTGCGCCCTGATGGCGCGCGACCGCGCCGCGCCGCAGATCGCCGGCCAGATCCTGATCATGCCGATGCTCGATCCGGGCCTTTCCACCTGCTCGATGCGCGAAATGCCGAATTGCGCCGACAGCGCCAAGGTCGTCAACGAATGCGCCGCCGCCTACCGCGGCTACCTGCCGCACCCGGCCGACCGCAGCCACCCGTACGCATCGCCGCTGCAATCGAGCCGTTTGAAGAACCTGCCGCCGGCCCTGATCCTGTCGGCCGAGGACGACCCGCTGCGCGACGAGGCCGAAGCCTACGGCAACAAGCTGATCGCCGCCGGGGTGCCGACTACGGTGCGGCGCATGTCGCCGGCGCGCCTGCTGGAACCGAATGCGCGCAACGAATGCGCATGCCAGGATAGTGCGCTGGCGGAAATCGCCAACTTCATCGCCGGACTCGACCCGAAGGCGCCGGCCCGCTGTTGATGCTCTGGTCCGGGTTTCACCAGCCAAACCCTAGTACCCCACAACCATAACAACGTGCCCACCGGGCACGGGAGACCTGTCTTTTCCGCAAAGAAGCACGGGAAGGACTGATTTCGTCCATGCATTAATAAATTGATAATAATTTCATCCAAATACGCCATCGAGCGGAGGGCAAACATGAACACGTTCCAACAAATGAAGACGGCCGCACGGCCGGTCGTACTGGCGCTGGGCGCCGCCGGCATCGCCGTCGCCTTGACCACGCTGGGCGGCTGCTCGGATGCCACCGGCAAGGCCGACGACACGGCTGCGGCAGCGGCGGTGGCGGGCGGGCCGCCGGTGTCGGCCGCCGCCGTGGTCGAGAGGCCGGTGGCCGAGACCCAGGAATTCTCGGGCCGCCTGGAAGCCATCGAGCGCGTCGAGATCCGGCCGCGCGTGTCCGGCTTCATCACCGCCGTCAACTTCAAGCCGGGCGCCGCGGTGAAGAAGGGGGAACTGCTGTTCGTGATCGATCCGCGCCCGTACCAGGCCGAGGCCGACCGCGCCGAAGCCGCCGCGAAATCGGCGCGCGCCAAGGCCGAACTGGCGCGCATCGAACTGGCCCGCGCCGAACGCCTGCTGGTCGACAAGGCCGTCGCCCAGCGCGAATACGACGAGCGCGCCGCCGGGCTGAAGGAACTCGACGCCACCGCGCGCGCCTTCGACGCCCAGGCCGAAACGGCGCGCCTGAACCTGGCCTATACCCGCGTGACGTCGCCGATCGACGGCCGCGTGTCGAAGGCCGAGATCACGCTGGGCAACCTGGTCGACGCGTCGGCGGTACTGACTTCGGTGGTGTCGATGGACCGCATCTACGCCAGCTTCGACGGCGACGAGCAGACCTACCTGCGGGTTCGCTCGCAGGCCCACCAGGGCCAGCCGGTGACGGTGAAGGTCGGGCTGGCCAACGAAGAGGGCTTCCCGCACGAAGGCAGGCTGGAATTCGTCGACAACCAGCTCGACGCCCGCACCGGCAGCGTGCGCATGCGCGCCACCTTCGCCAATGCCGACGGCACGATGGCGCCCGGCCTGTTCGCCCGCGTGCAGATCGGTGGCGGCAGCGAAAAGCCGGCGCTGTTGATCAGCGACCGCGCCGTCGGCACCGACCAGGACCGCAAGTTCGTGTTCGTGGTCGGCGCCGATGGCAAGGCCGAATACCGCACGGTGCAGCTGGGACCTGTCGTCGACGGCTTGCGCGTGGTGCGCACCGGCCTGAAGCCGGGCGAGAGGATCGTCGTCAACGGCCTGCAGCGGGTGCGACCCGGGGCGCCGGTCACGGCCCAGACGGTGCCGATGGTGGCGTCCGCCGCAGGGGTGAACGGCAAGGATGCGCAACTGGCGCTGGCCGCGACCAAATAAGGAACAACAACAATGAACATCTCACGCTTTTTCGTCGACAAGCCGATCTTCGCGGCGGTGCTGTCGGTCATCGTCTTCGTGGCCGGCCTGATCTCGATCTTCCAGCTGCCGATCTCGGAATACCCGGAAGTGGTGCCGCCGTCGATCGTGGTGCGCGCCCAGTACCCGGGCGCCAATCCGAAGGTGATCGCCGAGACGGTCGCCACGCCGATCGAACAGGAGATCGTCGGCGTCGAGGGCATGCTCTACATGACCTCGCAGAACACCTCGGACGGCGCGCTGCAGCTGACCGTCACCTTCAAGATCGGCACCAACGTCGAGCAGGCCGAGACGGCCGTGCAGAACCGCGTCCAGCGCGCGCTGCCGCGCCTGCCGGAAGAAGTGCGCCAGATCGGCGTCACGACGGTCAAGAGTTCGCCCAACATCACGATGGTGGTGCACCTGAATTCGCCGGACGGCCGTTATGACGACCTGTACCTGCGCAACTACGCCACGCTGAACGTCAAGGACCAGCTGGCGCGCATCGCCGGCATGGGCGACGTGCAGCTGTTCGGCTCGGGCGACTACGCGATGCGCGTCTGGCTCGACCCGCAGAAGGTGGCGGCGCGCAACTTGACCGCCACCGACGTCGTGAACGCCATCCGCGAGCAGAACGTGCAGGTCGCGGCCGGCGTGGTCGGCCAGGGGCCATCGAAGGATGCGGACTTCCAGCTGACCGTGAACACCCAGGGCCGCCTGCAAAGCGTCGAGCAGTTCGGCGGCATCGTGGTCCAGACCAACCCGGACGGCGCCACCACGCTGCTGAAGGACGTGGCGCGCCTGGAGATGGGCTCGAACTCGTACGCCCTGCGCTCGCTGCTGGACAACAAGTCGGCGGTGGCGATCCCCCTGTTCCAGTCGCCGAGCGCCAATGCGCTGCAGCTGTCCACGGACGTGCGCGCCAAGATGGAGGAACTGTCGAAGGACTTCCCGCAGGGGATGACCTACAGCATCGTGTACGATCCGACCCAGTTCGTGCGCGAGTCGATCGATTCCGTCATCCACACCCTGATCGAGGCGATCGTGCTGGTGGCGCTGGTCGTGATCGTGTTCCTGCAGACCTGGCGCGCGTCCGTGATTCCGCTGCTGGCGGTGCCGGTGTCGGTGGTCGGCACCTTTGCCGTGATGCTGGCCTTCGGCTTCTCGATCAATACGCTGTCCCTGTTCGGCCTGGTGCTGGCGATCGGCATCGTGGTCGACGACGCCATCGTGGTGGTGGAAAACGTCGAGCGCAACATCGAGAACGGCTTGAACCCGCACGACGCCACCGTGCAGGCGATGAAAGAGGTGTCGGGTCCGATCATCGCGATCGCGCTGGTGCTGTGCGCCGTGTTTGTGCCGATCGCCTTCGTGTCCGGCCTGACCGGCCAGTTCTACCGCCAGTTCGCGCTGACCATCGCCATCTCGACCGTGATCTCGGCCTTCTTGTCGCTGACGCTGGCGCCGGCGCTGTCGGCGGTGCTGCTGCAGCCGCACGGCGCCAAGAAGGATGGCTTGACGCGCGCGATGGACGCCGTGTTCGGCCGCTTCTTCAAGGCCTTCAACCGCTTCTTCAACCGTTCCTCGCACCGCTACGAAGCGGGCGTGCAGGGCGTTTTGAAACGCAAGAGCGCGTCCCTGGGCGTGTACCTGCTGCTCGGCATCGCCGCCATCTTCATGTTCAAGGCGGTGCCGCCGGGCTTCGTGCCGGCGCAGGACAAGGCTTACCTGATCGGCTTCGCCCAACTGCCGGATGCCGCCTCGCTGGACCGCACCGACGCCGTGATCCGCAAGATGTCGGACGTCGCCAGGGGCATCCCGGGCGTGGAATCGTCGATCGCCTTCCCGGGCCTGTCGATCAACGGCTTCACCAATGCGCCGAATGCCGGCATCGCCTTCGTCAGCCTGAAACCGTTCGACCAGCGTCGCGGCAAGGACCAGAGCGCCGAAGCCATCGCCGCCGAGATCAACAAGCGCATGGGCGCCATCGAGGATGCCTTCGTGATGGTGCTGCCGCCCCCGCCGGTGAACGGTTTGGGCACCACCGGCGGCTTCAAGATGATGATCGAGGACCGCGGCAACCTGGGCTACGATGAACTGAACAAGGCGGTGCAGGCCTTCATGGCGAAAGCCGCCGCCGACAAGCGCCTGCAGGGCGTGTTCTCGGGCTACCAGATCAACGTGCCGCAGCTGTTCGCCGACGTCGACCGCATCAAGGCCAAGCAGCTGGGCGTGCCGCTGGCCGAGATCAACCAGACGCTGCAGATCAACCTGGGCTCGCTGTACGTGAACGACTTCAACCAGTTCGGCCGCACCTACCAGGTGCGGGTGCAGGCGGACGCCCAGTTCCGCTCGCAGCGCGAACAGATCGCCCAGCTGAAGGTCCGCAACGACAAGGGCGAGATGATCCCGCTGTCCTCGCTGATGACGGTCAAGGACACCTACGGCCCGGACCGCGTCCAGCGCTACAACAACTACGTCGCCGCCGAGATGAATGGCGGCCCGGCCCCGGGCGTCTCGTCGGGCCAGGCCCAGGCCGCCATGGAGGAGATCGCGCGCGAGGTGCTGCCGAAGGGGATCGCCTACGAGTGGACCGACCTGACCTACCAGGACATCTTGTCCGGCAACACCATGATCTACGTGTTCCCGCTGTGCGTGCTGCTGGTGTTCCTGGTGCTGGCCGCCCAGTACGAAAGCTGGACGCTGCCGCTGGCCGTGATCCTGATCGTACCGATGTCGATCCTGTGCGCGCTGGTGGGCGTGAAGCTGACCGGCGGCGACAACAACGTGTTCACCCAGATCGCGCTGTTCGTGCTGGTGGGGCTGGCGTCCAAGAATGCGATCCTGATCGTGGAATTCGCGGTGGAGCTCGAGCACCACGGCCGCAGCATCGTCGCCGCCGCGCTGGAAGCCTGCCGCCTGCGCCTGCGCCCGATCCTGATGACCTCGATCGCCTTCATCATGGGCGTGGTGCCGCTGGTGTTCTCGCACGGCGCCGGCGCCGAGATGCGCCATGCGATGGGCGTGGCGGTGTTCGCCGGCATGCTGGGCGTGACCTTCTTCGGTCTGTTCCTGACGCCCCTGTTCTATGTCTTGCTGCGCACCCTGGCCAAGCGCTTCCAGAAGCCGGCGCGGGTGGCCGCACCGGCGCCGCTGGCCGGCAGCGCCGAAATGGAAGGAATCCATTCATGAAAACCACGTTGATGATGGCGCCGCTGCTGGCGGCCTTGCTGAGCGCCTGCGCCGCACCCGAGTTCCGGCAGCCGGTTGTGGCCACGAGCGCCGCCTTCAAGGAGGCGCAGCTGCCCCTCGATGCGACCCGCACCGCGTCCGATGGCACCACCTGGAAGCTCGGCCAGCCGGCCGAACAGCAGCCGCGCGGCGAATGGTGGCGCGCCTTCCACGACCCGGCGCTCGACGCCCTGGTGGCGGAAGCGGCCGCCAGCAACCAGAGCCTGAGCGTGGCCGCGGCGCGCGTGAAACAGGCGCGGGCGGTGGCCGGCATCGCCGAAGCCGACCGCATCCCGCAACTGGGCGTCGGCGTGGGCGCCCAGCGCACCCGGCTGTCGCCGCTGGAAGCCAACCTGGCGCCGGGCACCGCGGTGGCCCCGGCCACCAGCTATTCGGCGCGGCTGTCGGCCAGCTACGAGCTCGATTTGTTCGGACGCGTCTCGGCCAACGTGGCGGCGGCGCGCGGCGATGCCGGGGCGGTTGAGGCGACTTACCGCTCGGTGCTGCTGTCGCTGCAGGCCGACGTGGCGCAGACCTACTTCCGGCTGCGCGCCCTCGACGCCGAACTGGACACGGTGGCGCGCACCGTGCGCCTGCGCGAGGAAAGCGTGCGCGTGACCGGGCGCCGCTTCGAGCTGGGCGACATCGGCGAGTTCGACCTGGCGCGCGCCCGCACCGAACTGTCGACCGCGCGCGCCGAGGCGATCGGCCTGCAGCGCCAGCGCGCCAGCGCCGAACACGCGCTGGCGGTGCTGCTGGGCCGGCCGGCATCCGGCTTCGGCCTGGCCGCCATCCCGCTGGACACAGCGGCGGAGCTGCCGCTGATTCCGGCCGGGCTGCCGTCCACGCTGCTGGAGCGGCGCCCCGACATCGCCGGCGCCCAGCGCACGATGGAGGCGGCCAACGCCCGCATCGGCGTGGCGCGCGCGGCGATGTTCCCGGCCTTGAGCATCGGGCTTGACGGCGGTGGCGTAGCCGGCAGCTTCGCCGACGTGTTCAAGTGGAGCAGCCGCTCCTGGCTGCTGGGCGCCGCCCTGTCGATGCCGCTGATCGACGGCGGGCGCAACCGCGCCAACGTGACGCGCAGCGAAGCGGCGCTGGAAGAAGCAGTGGGTAATTACCGCCAGAGCGTGCTGGGCGCCTTTGCCGAGGTCGAGGACAACCTGGCCGGCCTGCGCGTGCTGGCGGGGCAGGGGGAGGAAACCGCGCAGGCGCTGGTCTCCGCGCGCCGTGCGGCCGACCTCGCGCAAAAGCTGTACGACGCCGGCCGTTCGGGCTACCTGGAACTGCTGGACGCCCAGCGCAACCTGGCGGCGGTGGAGCGCAGCGCGGTGCAGCTGCGCGGCGAGCGCGCGCTGACGACCGTGGCGCTGATCCGGGCGCTGGGCGGCGGCTGGGATGCGTCCACGGCCGGCGCCGAGGCCAGGGAGGTGGCGCAGGCGAGGAACTGAACTGAGCTGACAGTTTGTCCCGGGCTTGCCGGTCAAGGTAATGCCCTTTGCGGCGGTCCGTGCGAGCGGCCGCCGCTTTTTTGTCGGCTGGACTATGATGCGGGTCATGCCTGAATCCCTGCTCACCGGCCTGGCGCCGGTCATCGCGCCCGACACCCGCATCATCATCCTGGGGAGCTTCCCCGGCGCCGCCTCGCTCGCGGCCCGGCAATACTATGCGCATCCTCGGAACCAGTTCTGGAAACTGGTCGGCGCGCTGGTGGACGAGGACCTGTACTCCATGCCTTATGACGCGCGGCTGCCGCGCCTGCTGGCGCACCGCTTCGGCCTGTGGGACGTGCTGGCCGCCTGCGAACGCGAAGGCAGCCTCGATGCCGCCATCCGCAAGCCGGCGGCCAACGATTTCGAGCGGCTGCATCGATTGTGTCCGCAGCTGGAAGTGGTCGGATTCAATGGCCAGACATCCGGGAAATTCGCGCCGCAGTTTGCGGCGCATGGCTACCGGACGGTGGTGCTGCCGTCGAGTTCTCCGGCGCACATGGCGATGAGTTTTGAACAGAAGCTCTACGTCTGGCGCCAGCTCATCGCCTGACGTGCTTATTGGGCCAGCAGTCCGCCGTCGACCGGATAGTAGGCGGCGGTAACGAACGAGGCCTTGTCGGAACTGAGCCAGACCACCAGCTCCGCCACTTCCTCCGATTGGCCGGGACGGCCGACCGGATGCTGGGCGATCAGCGGCGCGCGCGCCTCTTCCGACATGCTCTGCAGCAGCGGGGTGTCGGCAGCCACGAAGATGGCATCGCCGCCTTTTTGATTGATGTCCGAGACCACCACCCTGGCACCTTTGGCGGCGTATTGGATGGCCATGGCGCGGCCGATACCCGAACCTGCGCCGGTGACTAGCGCGGCTTTTCCTTGCAAAATCGGTGACATACCAAATCCTTTTTGATGAATGACGATCAGGAAATTTCAAACATTCCTGAATGTATGTTAATAGTCCGAAATTGACCGTGTCGCCCGCTTCGACTTCTACCGTGAAGCAAGTGCCGGCTCAAGGAGGCAGGCCAGGTCTTCGAGCCCAGTCACGGCCGTGCCCTATTGCAGGTCGATGACTCGTCCGGGCAGGGGGCGCAAGCGCCCGGCACGGTATCGTGGTATACTGCATCACTTGATCGAAACGGCAGCACGGTTGCCGAGCTGCATCAAGTTGAATATGGGGCCTTGTTTTTCATTACAGCGTCCCAATATAGGATCTATCCCCAAGTTCGTACGACGCCGCAAGCAGCTGGCGCCGTTCTTTTTTCCCTTCAACCGACTGACAGCCTGCCGACGGCGGCGCGAGGTTCGCGCTCTTGCCCGTGCTGGTGCTTTTGCCATTGCCGGTTCCGGAAAAGCTTGACGCTGCACACATCACAAAGGACAAGAGATGAAAGAAGAACTGATCGAAATGAGTGGCAAGGTGACCGAGGTGCTGCCGGAAATGCGTTTTCGCGTGGATCTCGAGAATGGGCATCAACTGGTGGCCTACACGTCGGGCCGGATGAAGAAGAACCACATCCGCATCATCGCCGGTGACCGCGTCACGCTGGAAATGTCGCCCTACGATTTGAACAAGGGCCGCATCACGTTCCGCCATATCGAGACGCGCGGCATGCCGCCGGCTGGCGCACGCCCGCAACAGCGTCGCCGCTGATCCTGTTGCGTCCCCGCTCCGGCGGGGGCGAACACGGTGCATACATGAAAAGGGCCGGCTTCCTTACGGGAGCCGGCCCTTTTGTCATGCCCGTTTGATCATGTCCGTTCGTCACGCGTGAGTCACTGTATATACGTCCTGCGTGTCCTGCCTTCGCCCGACTGGCGCAGGTGGGCCAGCTTGGCCGAATACGCCTCGCGCATGTCGCGCCGGGTGCTGTTGTCCCTGGCCAGCACCAGCTGGGTGCGTGCTTGCTCAGCTTCGCCCAGCCGCAGGTGGGCCACCGCCAGCCAGAAATGGAATTCGTCGTTGTAGGGCGCGCGGGCGACCTCGCGCTTGAACAGGTCCCTGGCAATCCGGTTGTCGCCGCGCTGCAGGGCCGCCATGCCCTGGTTGAAATAGTGGTAGGGCGGCGTCGGTTCGATGATGGCCGCGCGCTGCGCCAGTGCCTGCGCCTCATCCAGGCGTCCGAGCCGGGCCAGCAGCGGCCCCAGGTTCTGCAGCACGGGCAGGCTGTCCGGTTGGCGTTCCAGGGCCGCGCGGAAGGCGCGTTCGGCCAGCGCCGGTTCGCCGCGGCGCTGGTAGATCACGCCCAGCGTGTTGTAGGCCACCTCGCTGCGCGGATTGGCGTGCACCGCCGCGCGCGCCCACCAGTAGGCATCGTCGACGCGGCCCTGTACCAGGGTCTCGGCGGCGCGGTTGTTCAGGTAGAGGGCAACGATGTCGCCTTCGTCGAGCTCGCGCGTGTGAAAACTTTCCGCTGCCGACGGCATGAGGAAGTCGACCACCAGTTCGCGGCCATTGGCGGTGTCGTACTGAAAACTGTTGGCGCGGCGCTGGGCGAGCGTGATGTTGACATGCGAGGCGACCAGGAACAGGCCGCCTTCGCGGCCCCAGGTCCCGTCCGCGATCACGTTCTGGAAGCGCACCGTCAGGCCGAGTTCCCTGGCAAAGGCCGCGGTCATGATCACCAGCGACAGGCAGTTGCCGGCGCGCGCCGCATAGGTCTCGGCGGCGGTGCGCGTCTTGCTGGCTTCGTATTCGAGCATCAGGTCGCTCTTGCTGTACAGGGCGTCGACCAGGCCGCGCTCACGGCTCTTGCCGCGCAGCTGGGCGGCAAAGGCGGGGCTGTGCAGGTAGTCGCGCATCGCGGGACTGAGGGTGAACAGGCCGTCGGCGCCGATCGTTTCGGAGGGCGGCTTGAAGGCGCTGTCGGCGAACAGCGCCGGCGGCGGGACGGTGATGCGGGGCGGCGCCGTGGCGCAGCCGCCCAGCATGGCCAGGAGGGCCAGCAGGAATGGAACGAGGTGCCTCATGTCTCCTCCGAGAAGCAGCGGATACTTGATCTTTTGATGCGTGATCTTCTATCTAGTGCGAGATCTTGTGATCGAAGTATCCGCCGGTCCCGGCAGGATGTAAATACTGGTTTTACTGATCGTCGTGGAAGGCTTCCAGCAGTTCGTCCAGCAGCTCGGCGGTTTCCTCGCCGGACAGGCCGAGATAGGCCTGGGCGCGCGCGCCGCCCTTGCACCATTCGAGCGAATCGCCGTGGCCCTGGTACTTGCAGATCGCGCTTTCCGCCAGCAGCGACAGCGCCACCAGCGAACGCACCGCCGGCGGGCTGTCGGCGTCGTCCAGCACGGCGTAGTCGTGGTGGTGCAGGATCGCCCAGCCGAGGTCGCCGGACAGGCCCCAGGTCCGCGCCAGCAGGCAGCCCACCGCGGCGTGCGAGGTGGCATGGCGCTCGTCTTCCAGCGTGGTGAACGGACGCTCGGCGTCCAGCGCGGCGGCGGCATAGGTGGCGCCATAGTCGGGGAAGCGCTCCATCAGCAGCGGCACGCCGGTGTCGCAGAACAGGCCGAAGGTGTGGGCCACGTCCGCTTCGCCGATGCGCATGCGGCGCGACAGGAACACCATGGCCTGGGCGCGCCGGGTCGACACGTCCCAGAAGCTGGCCAGCGCCTCGCTGTTGGCCGGGATCGCGCGGCGCGCCAGCAACCCGGTCATCATGGCCGCGACCTGGTTAATGCCGAGGAACAGGATGGCCTGCTCGATCGACTTGGCCTTGCGTCCGCCGTACACGGCCGAGTTGGCCAGTTTGAGGAGGGCACCCGCCATGCCGACGTCGCTGGCGACGATGCGGGCGATCGCATCCGGGCTTGGATCGGACGAGGACAGCTCGCGCTGCAGGTCGGCCAGCAGGCTGGGACGCGGCGGAATGCGGATCGACTTGATCAGGGCGTCGACGAGGACGTTGGCTGGACTCATGCTTGAAGAAATAATGCTGCACGGAAATTTGTGCAAAGCGCATCACTATAAACCAGACCGGATGAAGTTGCACTAATGCATTTGGTTTTGCAGAAAAGTATCTGCTATGTGGACAGTGCGTCCCTGCAAACAAGGCTGTTGTAATATTCACACATGTCCTCTTCCATCCTTGCCGACATCGATTTTCTTGCCCCGTCTCACCTCGTGGCGCGCCAGCTGATCGGGGTCACCGTGCTGGTCGACGGCGTCGGTGGACGCATCGTCGAAACCGAAGCCTACGACGGCGAAGATCCGGCCTCGCACAGCTTTTCCGGACCCACCGAGCGCAACTTCGCGATGTTCGGGCCGCCGGCCCATGCCTACGTGTACCGCTCCTACGGCATCCACTGGTGCCTGAACTTCGTCTGCCGCGAGGAAGGGCATGGCGCCGGGGTGCTGATCCGCGCGCTCGAGCCGGTCGCGGGACTCGACACGATGCGCGAACGCCGCGGCACCACCGATACGTGGCTGCTGTGTTCCGGACCGGGGAAACTGTGCCAGGCGCTGGGCGTGACGCGCGCCCTGAACGGCGCCTCGCTGGCCGGGGCGCCGTTCGAGCTGCATGCGGCGCCGGCCGGCATCGAGGTGGTGGAAGGCCCGCGCATCGGCATCTCGAAGGCGGTCGATGTGCCGTGGCGTTTCGGGCTGGCCGGTTCGCGCTACGTCAGCAAGCCGTTCCGCTGAACCGTCCGGGGAGATGACCGGCGAGGGGTGCCCGGCGAGGGGGGCCGGCGAGGGCGGTTAGCCGTTGGCGCGGCGCCGCCGTTCCGCCTGTTTCTCCGGCTGGCGTTGCGCCGGCCGGTGCTCGAGCGCGGGACGCTGGCCGCGCATCGGGCTGCCCGGCGCGCGCCGGTCGGGCAGGGCGGCCGGTTCGGCGTCGTCTTCAGCGTCCTGGTCCTCACCGGTGTCGAGCGCCGCTTCGCCTTCGATCTGGAACACGGCCACCGCGCGCGCCAGGTTGACGGTCTGCTCGTGCAGGCTGGCCGCCGCCGCCGCCGCCTGTTCGACCAGCGCCGCGTTCTGCTGGGTCATGTCGTCCATCTGGCCGACCGCGAGATTGACCTCGGCAATGCCCTGGGCCTGCTCGTTGCTGGCCACGCTGATGCGGTTGATGATGTCGTTCACCTGCTGCACCGAACCCACCACGCTGCCCATGCTGGAACCGGCTTCGTTGACCGAGGCGCTGCCGTTGTCGATGATCGCGACCGAATCGGCGATCAGCGCCTTGATCTCCTTGGCCGCCGACGCCGAGCGCTGGGCCAGGGTGCGCACCTCGGCCGCCACCACCGCGAAGCCGCGCCCCTGCTCGCCGGCGCGCGCCGCTTCCACCGCGGCATTCAGGGCCAGCAGATTGGTCTGGAACGAGATGCCGTCGATGACGCCGATGATGTCGACGATCTTGCGTGAGCTGGCGCGGATCGATTCCATCGTCGCCACCGCACGCTCCACCGCGTCGCCGCCGCTGGTGGCCAGGCGCGCCGCTTGCGCCGCCAGCTCGGTGGCCAGGCGCGCGTTGTTGGCGTTGTCCTTGACCGCGACGGTCAGGGTTTCCATTGCGCTGGCGGTCTGCTGCAGCGAGCCGGCTTGCATCTCGGTGCGGGTCGACAGGTCCAGGTTGCCGCTGGCGATTTCCTTGGACGCGGTGTCGATCGAGCGCACCGAACCGAGCACGCTGCGCAGGGTGTGGTTCAGGTTGGAGATGGTCTGGTCGAGGGCGCGCGAGGTGTCGGCGATTTCGTCGCGGCCGTCGTTCCTGGCGCTGCCGTTCAGGCGGCCCTCGGCCAGTTCGCGCACCACGTCCGAGATCGCGCCGATATCGCGCAGCATCGTGCGCCGCACCCGCATCGTCACCGCCAGCGACACCCCGATCGACAGCAGGACCAGCAGGGCCATCGTGCTGCCCAGCGTGTGGAACTCTTCACGCGCGGCGGCATAGGCTTCCTCGCTCAGCGATTTTTCCAGCGCCGCCAGCTGGGCCATCTGCTGGTTCAGGATCACGAAATCCTTTTCCGCCTTCTGCATCGAGTTGGTGGCGATCGACTGGTCGACCTGCGCCATCTCGATGGTTTCCCGGATCGCCTTGCGGTAGTTCGCCAGCGCCCCCAGCGAGGCGTCGATCGGCTTGCGCTCGGCCGGATTGGCCACGCGCGCCAGGTCGTCCAGCTGCGACTTGATGGCGGCGTGGCGCGTGCCGATGTCGCCGCTCAGGGCATCCAGCCGGTTCTTGGCGAAGCTGCCGTTGATCCAGGCCAGCAGTTGGTAGGCGTTGGCGTGGACATATTTGGCGTCGCCGGCAACGTCGGCCACGCTCTTCAGGCGCGCGGCGCGCACCTGCACCATGTTTTCCAGCGATGCGTTCTGGCGCACCATCCCGTAATAGGCGGCGCCCGACAGCAACAGCAGCAAGACCAGCACCAGCCCCGGCGCCAGCAGCAGCTTTGGGCCGATCCGCAATTTTTTCAGCATGTTCCACTCCTGTCGGGCGATTGAACGGCAGCGGAAACCCGGTTTCCGCCGCGGCGTCCTTACTTCTTGTAGATACCGGCTTCCAGCACCACGTCGTCGACCCGCAGCACGTAGGTCGTCTTCGGCTCGATCTTGCCGGAGTTCGGGTTCTTGTACTGGTAGTCGACCCAGCCCTTGCCCTTGGCCGCGGCCGTTTCGATGATCTCGCGGCGGTACTTCTTGCCGTTGGCGTCCGGCACGTCGGTCAGGTCCTTGCCCACGATGGACGGGTTGTACGGGTGCGCCAGCATGATGCCGGTCTTGATGTCGCGCATCCCGATATACAGTTCGTCCTGGCAGAACTCGGGGTCCTTGCCGCTGATGTGTTTCATCATTTCGGCCTTGCCCTTGCTCTTGACGAAGGCCATGCCACGTTCGGCCATGGCGATGGCGTCCTTCTCGGTCGGTTCGGCGGCCAGGGCCGGGGCGCAGGCGAAGCCCAGGCACAAGGCGGCGGTGGTGGCGGTGGCGAGCAGCTTCATGATCATCCTTTCGGTAAAAAATGCATCGGGTAAATATTTCCTAATTGCATTTTCTACTCTACGTTGCTGTGGCCAGCGGTCAGTTGCGAGAACTCAAGTTTCTGTGGGTCCGACCCCATCTCGGTGGGTTCTCACCACACCTATTTCCCATAGAAACATTTCTGTAATTCAATTGATTGGGTGCAACTCAGTCTCTATGCATTCCACTTACCATGCAGATCCTGCCGGCAATTCGTGTTACACGAATGCAAGGCATCCACCATCCTTCCTCTTCCAGGAGAATGCCGTGAGCACTGCAGAAGCAAGCCCGAAGTTCAAGCCGTACACCCGTCACACGATTGCGCTGGCGCCCCAGTGGCAGAAGATGAGCCCTGACCTGCAGGAAGCGGTCCAGGTCGTGTCGCACGTGCTGCCATTTCGCGTCAACCAGTACGTGCTCGACCAGTTGATCGACTGGAGCGACGTGCCGGACGACCCGATCTACCGCCTGACCTTCCCGCACCGCGACATGCTGCACAAGGCCGAGTACGAACAGCTGCGCGAGCTGGTGCTGTACAAGAAGGACGACGAGGCGACCCGGCGCCTGGTGCAAGCGATCCGGATGCGCATGAACCCGCACCCGGCCGGCCAGATGACCCACAACGTGCCGCGCGTGAACGACGCCCCGCTCAAGGGATTGCAGCACAAATACAAGGAAACGGTGCTGTTCTTCCCCAGCGCCGGCCAGACCTGCCACGCCTACTGCACCTTCTGCTTCCGCTGGCCGCAGTTCGTCGGCATGGACGACCTCAAGTTCGACGCCCGCGAGACCGCCGAACTGGTCTCCTACCTCGAGACGCACCCGGACGTGACCGACGTCCTGCTCACCGGCGGCGACCCGATGATCATGAATACCCGCTCGCTGGCCGAATTCATCGAGCCGCTGCTGGGGCCGAAGCTGGCGCATATCCAGAACATCCGCATCGGCACCAAGTCGGTCGCCTACTGGCCGCAGCGCTTCGTGTCGGACAAGGACAGCGACGACCTGATGCGCCTGTTCGAGAAAGTGGTCAAGGCCGGCAAGAACCTGGCCATCATGGGCCACTACAACCATGCCGTCGAGCTGCGCAGCCCGGTGGCGCAGCAGGCGGTCAAGCGCATCGTCGGCACCGGCGCCACCCTGCGCATGCAGGGGCCGCTGATCCGCCACATCAACGAAGACCCGGCCAGCTGGGCCGAGCTGTGGACCACCGGCGTGCGCCTGGGCGCGATTCCCTACTATATGTTCGTCGAGCGCGACACCGGCCCGAGCGAATATTTTTCGCTGCCGCTGGCGCGGGCGCACGAGATCTTCCAGGCCGCCTATTCGATGGTGTCGGGCCTGTCGCGCACCGTGCGCGGGCCGTCGATGAGCGCCTTCCCGGGCAAGGTCGTGATCGACGGCGTGGTCAACATCAACGGCGAAAAGCTGTTCGCGCTGCAATTCCTGCAGGCCCGCAATCCGGAATGGGTACGGCGCCCGTTCTTCGCCAAGTACGATTCCCAGGCCACCTGGCTCGACCACCTGAAGCCGGCATTCGGCCGCAAGAAGTTCTTCTTCGAGGAGGAGGGCGACGCCTCTATGTACGGTCCCCCGGGCCGTGTGATCCCGATCGTGCAGGCGCCGCGCGACCGCCGCGCCAGCGACAGCCAGCCCAGCGCCGCCTGACCCGGTCCGCTTGCCGCCATCATGGATCCTGAAAAATCCAAGCCGCCGCGCCTGTCCGGCGTGGCGGTTTTTTTCTGCGTGTTCCTGCCGTTCGCGCTGGGACACTACCTGTCGTCGCTGCTGCGCAACGTGAACGCGGTGCTGGCGCCGAGCCTGGTCGACGCGCTGGCGCTCACGCCCGGCCAGCTGGGACTGCTCACCAGTGCGTTCTTCTTTTCGTTCGCCCTGGTGCAGCTGCCGGTCGGGATCGGGCTCGACCGCTACGGCCCGCGCAAGGTGCAGCTGTGCCTGATGGCCTTCGGCGCGGTCGGCGTGCTGATGTTCGCCTGGGGCCAGAGCTTCAACCAGCTGCTGGCGGCGCGCACCCTGATGGGCTTCGGCCTGGGCGGCTGCTTCATGTCGGCGGTGAAGGCCGTGTCGACCTGGGTGGCGCCCAAGCGCTTGCCTTCGGTGCAGGGCTACCTGATGGCGATCGGCGGCCTGGGCTCGGCCTCGTCCACGCTGCCGGTCAGCAAAGCGCTCGAGTACGCCGACTGGCGCAGCCTGTTCGTGATCCTGGCCGGGCTCACCGCCTGCTGCGGCCTGCTGATCCAGCTGCTCAGCCCACCCACGGCGCCGGGCAACGCCAGCCCGCCCACTTTGGCATCGGTCCTCGACGTCTACCGCGCGCCGGCCTTCCGCAAGACGATCTCGCTGGTGCTGGTGTCGCACATGGTGTTCTTCGGCATCCAGGGCCTGTGGATCGGGCGCTGGCTGTCGGACGTGGCGCGCTTCCCCGACGACGTGGTGGCCTACCTGCTGTACATGGGCATGGCGTCGATCATCTTCGGCTCGATCGCGGTGGGCATGGTCACCGAATGGGCCGGGCGGCGCGGCATCGTCCCGCTCGACGTGGCGGCGATCGGCGTGACCCTCTTCGTGCTGGTGCAGGCCGCCATCGTGCTGAACTACCGTCCCAGCCTGCAGCTGCTATCGGTACTGTTCCCGCTGGTGGGCACGATCACCGGGATCGAGTTCGCGATCATCTCGCAAAGCATGCCCAGGGAGCTGACCGGCCGCGCCGCGACCTGCCTGAACCTGTTGATCTTCGTGGGCGCCTTCCTGGTGCAGGCCGGCTTCGGCCAGCTGATCGGCCTGTGGCAGCCCGACGCCGCCAGCCGCTATCCGGCGGCCGCCTACCAGGTCGGGTTCGGCGTGCTGGTGCTGCTGCAGCTCCCCGGGCTGGTCAGCTACTTCCTTCGGCGGCGTCCGGTACAATGCGGCATTGCCACGAACACGCCGAAGGAAGATTATGAAATTGGTACGCTACGGTCGCCCCGGTAAGGAAAAGCCGGGACTGCTGGATGAGGAAGGACGGCTGCGCGACCTGTCGGGCGTCATCGCCGACGTCGATGCAACCGTCCTCTCCGACCGTGCCCTGCGCAAGATCGCCAAGATCGACCCCAAGACGCTGCCGGCGGTACGCGGCAATCCGCGCTTCGGCGTGCCGGTCAAGGGCGTCGGCAAGTTCATCGGCATCGGCATGAACTACTCGGACCACGCGGCCGAAGTGGGCGCGCCGATCCCGGGCGAGCCGATCATGTTCACCAAGGCCATCACCAGCCTGTCAGGCCCGGACGACCCGATCCAGCTGCCCAAGGGTTCCAGGAAGACCGACTGGGAAGTGGAGCTGGGCGTCGTGATCGGCACCCGCGCGCAGTATGTCGAGGAAGCGGATGCGCTCAAGTACGTGGCCGGCTATTGCGTGGTCAACGACGTCTCGGAACGCGCCTACCAGTTCGAGCTGGGCTCGCAGTGGGACAAGGGCAAGGGCTGCGATACCTTCGGCCCGGTCGGCCCGTGGCTGGTCACGCGCGACGAGGTGTTCGACGTGCAGGACCTGAACATGTACCTGGAAGTGAACGGCAAGCGCATGCAGACCGGGAACACCTCGAACATGATCTTCACGGTGGCGCAAATCGTCAGCTACCTGTCGCGCTTCATGACCCTGGAGCCGGGCGACATCATCTGCACCGGCACCCCGCCGGGCGTGGGCTTCGGCCGCACGCCGCAGCGCTTCCTCAAGAAGGGCGACACGCTGCGCCTGGGGATCGAAGGGCTGGGCGAACAGCAACAGGACGTGCTGGCGTATCCGAAGGCGTAAGCAAGTACGTCGTCCCGCCACTACCGTCGTTCCCGCGTAGGCGGGAACCCAAGCTGACGTACGGAATCCGGTATCTCGGAAGTACTCAAGGTACATCGGGCATACTGGCTTCGGAAGCTCGGCATGGGTCCCCGCCTTCGCGGGGACGACGTATGGTTCGCGGGGACGATGGGAGTGGCGGGAACGACCGCTGGATCAGCCCAGCCAATAGCGCGTCAAATGCCGCACCGGGTCCTTGAACTCGCTGCGCGCATGCATCAACCGCTGGTTATCCCAGATCAGGATGCTGCCTTCCGGGATCAGGACCGGGATCACGTTCTCGTAGAAGAAGCGCTCGGCCAGCCGCGCGATATCCCCCAGCGCCGTGCCCGCATACCGTTCGAACGACGACGACGCCATGTCCTTTTCCGAAGGATTGACGTCGCCGTAGTGGAACTGGTTGTAGCTGAAGCGGAACACCCTGGCGCCATCCTTTTGTTCCAGCAGCCTGGCGCGATGCAGGCTCTGCCCGCTGACGCCGGGCACGGCGCTGGATGAAAACTCGACCTCGTTCTGCCGGACCCACTGCTTCAGTTCCGGGCTGAGCGACTGGTAGAACGCGAACCCGTCCGCCAGCATGGTCTGGCCGCCGCCGCACTTCGCTTGCCGGTGGCAATGCAGGGCCAGGTACCTGGGCGGCGGGTCGTACACCGGCGCTTCGGTATGCGGGCCGATTTCGTTCTTGCTCTGGGAATAGGGCAGCTTGTCGAAGCCCGGCTTGAGCGTGACTTCGTAGGTTTCCTCCCCATTCAATTGCGGCACGATGCGCCCGAAATGCGCCAGCGCGGGGCGCGGGCCGTCGCGCAGCAGTGCCGGCGACAGGATGGTCCAGCCGCGTTCCAGCAATTCGGACTTGCACTGCTCGAAGCTGGCCGTGACTTCTTCGATGACGTTCGATTCACTCATGTTCCCGGCTCCTTATTGGAAGATATGCAAAGTACCCGCCGTTGCCTCAGGGCTGCAGCGCCGCCTTCAGGGCGTCCTCCAGCCGCGTCACGATTTCGCCCAGGTCCGCCTCGCTCACGATGAACGGCGGCGCCAGCAGGATGTGGTCGCCGTTCTGGCCGTCGATGGTGCCGCCCATCGGGAACACCATCAGGCCGCGTTTCAGCGCCTCGGCCTTGACCGCCGCATGCAGCTTGCGCGACGGCGCGAACGGCGCCTTGGTGGCGCGGTCCTGCACCAGCTCCATGCCCATGAACAGCCCGCGTCCGCGGATGTCGCCCACGTGCGGATGCTGGCCGAACACGTTGCCCAGCATGCGCCGCAGCGTCGCCCCGCGCTTCTGCACCTGCGCCAGCAGGTTGTCGCGCTCGATCACCTTCTGCACCGCCAGCGCCGCCGCCGCCGCCACCGGGTGGCCGATGTAGGTGTGCCCGTGCATGAAGGCGCCGCTGCCCTTGCGCAGCCGCTCCACGATGGCGCCGTTGGCCAGCACCGCGCCGATCGGCTGGTAGCCGGCGCCCAGGCCCTTGGCCACCGCGATGATGTCCGGCGCCACGCCTTCCTGCTCGATCGCGTACATGGTGCCGGTGCGGCCCATGCCGCACGCGATCTCGTCGGCGATGAACAGCACGCCGTGGCGGTCGCAGATCTGGCGCACGCCCTTGAAGTAGCCGGGCGTGGGCGGGATCGCGCCGGCGGAGGCGCCGACCACCGGCTCGGCCACGAAGCCGATCACGTTCTGCGGCCCGGCCTTGAGGATCGCGGTTTCCAGTTCGTCCAGCAGGGCGGCGGTGTACTCGTCGACGCTCTGGTGCTCGGCGCGCCCGCGGTATTCGTAGGGGGCCGACACGCGCGGCGTGTCGCGCAGCAGCGGCGCGAACGGCTTGCTGCGCCATTCGCTGCCGCTGACCGACAGCGCGCCCAGGGTGTTGCCGTGGTAGCTCGGACGGCGCGCGATGAACACCGAGCGCTGCGGCTCGCCGCCTTCGTAGTAATACTGGCGCGCCAGCTTGAGCGCGGTTTCCATCGCTTCCGATCCGCCCGAGAGGAAATACACCCCATCGATGCCGTCGGGCGCCGCCGCCACCAGCCGGTCGGCCAGTTCCTCGGCCGCCTCGGTGGTGAAGAACCCGGTGTGTGCATAGGCGCAGCGGTCGATCTGGCGGTGCATCGCCTCGATCACGTCCGGATGCCCGTGCCCGAGCGAGGACACGGCCGCACCGCCGCAGGCGTCGATATACGTGTTCCCCTGACTATCGTGCACCAGAAGACCCTGGGCCGAGACCGCGACGGGCGGCACCTGGTGCAGGCTGCGGTGGATGATATGGCTCATTGCCGATCCTTTCGTCTGAAGTTGACGATTGACAATAAGCGCGAACACATCGGTTTCTTTTGATCTTTACGGGACGCCGTGCGAATATTTTTCCGTCAAGACACTTTTCGCCACGTGCGTTGCCATCATGACCGACCGCTCGGGCCGATCCGGTTTGAAGCGATGGGTCCTGCCTGGGACCAGCAGGTGGAATGGGCGATCCATGCGCCGGTCGCGGCCGGGGTGGGGATGCCAACGGTTGCAGGGAACTCAGCGGCTACACCACCTTGCTGGCGATGGTGATGCATGCCGCGCAAACGGTGGTGCCGCCGTCGAGCGCGGCGCCAATGCAGGATTGAAGAGGTTTTGTCCGGCGCTCTTTATGCCAGCGCTTCCTTGGCCGCCTGCTCCGGCGTCAGATCGTCGTAAAACATGTCGGTGAACCACTCGACGTTCTCTTCGATGTGTTCCTGCGCCTGCGCCTGGGTGGCGCCGCCGGCGACCAGGTGTTTCTCGACCTCGATGCACCAGTTGATCAGCGCCATCGTTTCTTCGTCGAGCTCTTCCTTCTTTGCTTTTGCCATGATTTACCTCTGATTCAGCCCCGATTCAGCCCAAAATGCGCTTGAAGAAGGCCGACAAATGCTTCACCTCTTCCAGGCACACCGTGTGCTGCATGGTGTACTCGTGCCACTCGACCTGGCAGCCCAGCGAGACCAGCAGGTCGCGCGACATCTCGGCGCGGTTGAACGGCACCACGTTGTCGTGGCGGCCGTGGGCCATGAAGATCGGCGTGGACAGGGCGGCTTCGGTGCGCTCGGTCGGCAATTTGGCGGACAAGGGCACGTAGCCGGACAGGCAGACCATGCCGGCCAGCGGCTCGGGATGGCGCAGGCCGGTCTGGATCGTCATCGCGCAGCCTTGCGAGAAGCCGGCCAGGATGATGCGCGACGCCGGGATGCCGCGCGCCTTTTCGCGCGCGATGAAGGCTTCCACCTGCAGTTGCGAGGCGCGCAGGCCGTTCTCGTCCTCGCGCCGCACCAGTTCCGCGCCGGTGATGTCGTACCAGGCGCGCATCACGTAGCCGTTGTTGATCGTGACCGGTATCGTGCGCGCATGCGGGAAGATGAAGCGGATGCCGGGCAGGCCGGACAGGTCCAGCTCGCGCACGATCGGCACGAAGTCGTTGCCGTCCGCGCCCAGGCCGTGCAGCCAGATGACGGAGACTTCCGGATTGTCGGCGGTATCGATCTGGACGTGTTCCAGCAGCTCGCTCATGCAGTTTCCTTACGCTTGATTGGTGGGACGCAGTGCGGATTTCGGGCGGAAGGCCTTGCACACGTCCGGATTGGTTTCGATGTACGGCCCTTTGATCAGGTCGATGCAGTAGGGGACGGCCGCGAAGATGCCGCCGACCAGGGTCTTGCCGTCGGCATCCTTCAGGCCTTCCAGCGTTTCCCGGATCGACTTCGGCTGGCCCGGCAGGTTCATCACCAGGGCGGCGTGGTCCTCGGTTTCGCGGATCACGGCGGTCTGGCGCGACAGGATCGCGGTCGGCACGAAGTGCAGGCTGATCTGGCGCATCTGCTCGCCGAAGCCCGGCATCTCCTTGGTCCCGATGGATAAAGTGGCCTCGGGCGTGACGTCGCGCCGCGCAGGACCGGTGCCGCCGGTGCTCAGGACCAGGTGGCAGCGTTGTTCGTCCACCAGTTCCACCAGCGTGCGTTCGATGCTGGCGCGGTCGTCCGGGATCAGGCGCGTCTCGACCCGGAACGGCGTCGTGATCGCGGCCTGCAGCCATTCCTGCAGCGCGGGAATGCCCTTGTCTTCATAGACGCCGCCGCTGGCGCGGTCGGACACCGAGACCAGGCCGATCACGAGGTCGGCCGGCAGTTCATCGATCTTATTTGTCAGACTCATCGTCGTCACCCTCGTCGTCCGCATCGTCTTCGTCGGCTGCAGGCGCCGCCTTCTTCTTGGTGACGTCCTTCAGGATCTGGAAGATTTCGCGGTAAGCCTTGGGCGGCTTGTTCTCCGCCTGCTCCTTGCGCGCATTGCGGATCAGGGTGCGCAGCTGCTGCACGTCCAGTTCCGGATGTTCTTCCAGCAGCGTGGTCAGGGCATTGTCGTCGGCCAGCAGCTTGTCGCGGCGGCGCTCCAGCGCGTGCAGGGAGGCGGTTTCGGCCTTGGAGGCGCCTTTCCAGCTCTCGATGGCGCGCTGGATGACGGCGACTTCCTCCTCGTCGAGGGTACGCATCTTCTTGCCCACGAATTGCAGCTGGCGGCGGCGGCCTTCGTGGTTGGTGATGGTCTGGCACGCCAGGATGGCTTCCTTGACATCCTCCGGCATCTCCACGCGCTTGACGCGGTCGCGCGGGGCGTCGATCAGTTGTTCGCCGAGTTTCTGCAACTCGTTACTCTGGCGTTTGAGCTCCGACTTGGAGGGACGCTCGTATTCCGGTTCGAACTCGTCGGAGCGGAAGCCGACGGCGCCGCGATTTGCATTTGGCATGATATTCAGATGAGCTGGCGCACGGCCGGCCGGTAAAAACAGTAAACGGCTGCTATGATAACTGTTTTAGGGCTCGCTACGAAAAACGCACATGAACGACTCGGTCTTCACCCATACCCAGGATCAGCTCAAGCAGCTCGCACGCGACGTGTTGGCATACGCCAAGGAACAGGGCGCCAGCGATGCGTCGGTCGAGATCAGCGAAGGTAGCGGCCTGTCGGTCACGGTGCGCAAGGGCCAGGTCGAGACCATCGAGCAGAACCGCGACAAGGGCATCGGCGTGTCGGTGTATTGCGGCCAGCGCCGCGGCCACGCCAACACCTCCGATTTTTCCACGGAATCGCTGCGCGCCACCGTGGAAGCGGCCTACAACATCGCTCGCTTCACCGCCGAAGACCCGGCCGCCGGCCTGCCAGACGCCGACCTGCTGGAAACCAACCCGCGCGATCTGCGCCTGTGCTACCCGTGGGATATCAGCGCCGAGGACGCCGTGCAGATCGCCAAGAACTGCGAGGCCGCCGCCTTCGCGGTCGACAAGCGCATCACCAACAGCGAAGGCGCCAGCGTCTACGTCCAGCAATCGCACTTCGTGGCCGCCAACAGCCTGGGCTTCTGCGCCGGCTACCCGTTCTCGCGCCACACGCTGTCGATCGCGCCGATCGCCGGCCGCGGCAACAACATGCAGCGCGACGACTGGTATACCTCGGCGCGCGACCCGAAAAAGCTGGCCGACCCGGAAAAGGTCGGCCGCTACGCCGCCGAACGCGCCCTGGCGCGCCTGAACGCGCGCAAGCTCGACACCCGCACCTGCCCGGTGCTGTTCGAGGCGCCGCTGGCGGCCGGCCTGGTCGGCGCGTTCGTGCAAGCGACCTCGGGCGGCGCGCTGTACCGCAAGTCGAGCTTCCTGCTCGATTCGCTCGGCCAATCCATCTTCCCGTCGCACATCCAGATCGTGGAAGACCCGCACCTGATCGGCGGCGTCGGCTCCTCGCCGTTCGACGAAGAGGGTGTGCGCACCCAGCGCCGCAAGGTGGTCGATGACGGCGTCCTGCAAGGCTATTTCCTGTCGACGTACACGGCACGCAAGCTGGGCATGCAAACCACCGGCAACGCCGGCGGCTCGCACAACCTGGAAATGACGTCGAAGGAAACCAAGATCGCCGACGACTTCGAAGGCATGCTGCGCAAGATGGGCACCGGCCTGCTGGTCACGGAACTGATGGGGCAGGGCACCAACTACGTCACCGGCGATTATTCGCGCGGCGCGTCGGGGTACTGGGTCGAGAATGGCGTGATCCAGTATCCGGTGGAAGAGATCACGATTGCGGGGAATATGAAGGAAATGTTCCAGCAGATTGTCGGCATCGGCAATGACGTGCTGACGCGCGGTAATAAGTCGACCGGATCGATCTTGATCGAGAAGATGGTTATTGCTGGCAATTAAGCGGCCTCGTACGCAAGTTTTGGGTTCCTGCAATAATGTAGAGCTACGCATCATCGATGACAGCCCGTCATCCGTGAAGCGTCATCTGAACATAAGGAACCCCATGGACATCGTCACCGCCTCCCAGCAGCGTTACACCGCCAAAGCCTACGACCCGGACCGCCGCGTGCCGGAAGACATCATGCAGCAGATCTACGAAGTGCTGCGCAACAGCCCGTCGTCGGTCAATTCGCAACCCTGGCACTTCATCGTCGCCAGTACCCCGGAAGCCAAGGCGCGCCTGGCCAAGGGCGTGCAGGGCGGCTACAGCTTCAACGAATCGAAAGTGCGCGACGCGTCGCACGTGATCCTGTTCTGCACCCGCGTCGACACCGAAGGCGGCCACCTGGAGCGCCTGCTCGAGCAGGAAGACCGCGATGGCCGCTTCAAGGACGAAGCCGCCAAGGCCGGCACCGCCAAGGGCCGCCTGCACTTCACCAACCTGCACCGCTACACGCTGAAGGACTTGCCGCAGTGGTATGAGAAGCAGGTCTACATTGCGCTGGGCAACGCCATGCTGGCCGCCGCCGCGCTGGGCGTTGACACCACGCCGATGGAAGGCATCGATGCGGCCGCGCTGGACGCCGAACTGGGCCTGAGCGAACAGGGCCTGTCGAGCCTGGTGCTGCTGAGCGTCGGCTATCATGCCGACGGCGATTTCAACGCCGCCCTGCCGAAGTCGCGCCTGCCGCAGGAGCAACTCTTCACCTTCCTCTAATCACCTCACGATCCCGAACGGCCTGAGCAACGGAAACCAGGCCCGTTCGAGGATCTTGATGAATCCCTCGCGGCTCGGATACAGCTCGTTGTCCCAGTCCCGCACATGGCCGGCGGCGTCGCTGGCCAGCACGCCCCGCCCGTCGACGTGGAACACGCGCTCGATCGGCGAGTGGAATTGCGCCAGCACCTGCTCGTTGATCGCATCCATCACCAGCCGCATGATTTCCTTGCGGTAGTCCAGGTCGGGATCGACCTTCGCCTCGTCCATCAGCGCCGTGGCCCAGCCGCCATGCGCGCCGGTGAAGCTGCGGCCGTCGGGCACCGGGTAGTCGTAGCCGTTCAGGAAAATCGGCTGGACCCAGGTGGTCTTGCGGTAGGCCCAGCGGATGGTCCGGATGATGCCGTTCAGGCCTTCGTCGATGTGGTACAGCATCTGGTCCAGCCGCTCGCAGGACAGGCAACCGGCCGGGTTGGCGGCCGATGAACAGTCGTCGTGCAGGGCCAGGCCGTATTCGAGGGCGTCGTTGGCGGCGCCGCCGAGGTAGAACTCGCTGAACAGGAATCCCGGACTCAGGCGTGCCCGGATCACGTCTGCATAGACGCCGTCGCCGATGTACTGGTTCAGGCGGGCGCCGTTGAAGCCGAGCAGCCGGATCGACGCGTGTTCGGGCGTGACGCAGGGATGCTCGACCAGCGCGTGCAGCAGCGTCTGCTCAGCGTGCCAGAACCATGAATCGCCGAGCGCCAGCCCGGCGGGAGGCAGGGCGCCAGCTTCCGGGCTGTCGCCCGGCCGGTAGACCTCGCCCGTCGTTTGTTTCATTCCCGCCCCCTGTCGCTGTCCGGTCTTTGACCGGGCAGCGGCGGCGACGGTTCCCGCGCATCAGTACGATGAATAGCGGGATGAGCGCCGGATTACTTCAGCGCGCGGATCGCCTGCAGCACCGGCTGCAGCACGGCGGCGCCCAGGCGCGCGCTGCGTGCGCCGTCCCAGCCGACCTGCGGGTCCGGATCGTTGGCGTTGTCCTTGAACGGCAGTTCCAGCGTCAGCGACAGGCAGCCGAAGGCGTGCGTGATGTAGGGCGAACCCATGGTCAGCACTTCGTCGGTGAACGGTTCCTTCGGATAGCCGTACACGGTCTGGAAGTCCGGGCTGGCGATCATGAAATTGTCGGCGAACGCCTTCTCGGCCGCAGCCTGCTCGGCGGTGAAGTTCGGCAGGGCATCGCTGCCGGCCACGAACACGTAGGGCAGGCCTTCGTCGCCGTGCACGTCCAGGCAGATGTCGACGCCGGTTTCGTGCATCTTCTGGCGCACCAGGAACACTTCCGGGCTGCGTTCCATCGACGGGTTGAACCACTCGCGGTTCAGGTTGGCGCCGGCGGCATTCGTGCGCAGGTTGCCGCGCACCGAGCCGTCCGGATTCATGTTCGGCACCACGTAGAACACCGATTCCTTCAGCAGCTGCCGCCCGAACGGATGCGCCGGATCCAGCAGGGCGTCCAGCATGCCTTCCACGAACCACTCGGCCATGGTCTCGCCCGGGTGCTGGCGCGCGATGACCCAGACCTTCTTCTTGCCTGCATCGGGCTCGCCGATGACCAGCATGTTCAGGTCGCGGCCGTCGACGGTCGAACCCAGGTCGAGCATGCGTACGTTCTCGGCCAGCTGGGCGCGGTCGAGCAGCTCCAGGTGGCGTTCCCACGAATACGGCTCGAAGTAGGCGTAGTAGACGCTGTCCATGGCCGGGGTGTGCTCGATGGTCAAGACCTGGCCGTCGAAGCTGGTCGGCACGCGGAACCAGTTGACGCGGTCGTAGCTGGCCATCGCGTTGTAGTCTTCCCAGCCCTTCGGGTAGGCCGACTGGCCGGCGTTGAGCAGGCGGATCGTGCAGGGTTCGGCCTGCGCGCCCTGCAGGCGGAAGTAGAACCACTGGACGATGTCGGCGTGCGAATCCTTGCGGATGTTCAGGTCGATGGCGCCGGCGCTCGTGGCGTTGACGATCTCGATGGCGCCAGCGTCGAACTGGCTGCTGATTTTGAGAGACATGATCGTGTCCTGTTGTTGTTGGGTAGTGAGGCGAGCATGATACCGCTTTCGGGAATGCTCAACCGAGGCCGCCAAACCGTTCATAAAACCCTGTATCCGCTTCCGGCGCGTCCTGGTCCTCGCGCCGCAGCACCTCCATCAGATGCGCTTCGGCGCGCGGCGCCACCAGCCGGTAGATTGCCTGCGCCAGCACATACGCACTTGAGCCCGGCCAAGGCTGTGGCAGCAACTCCAGCGGCAGCATCGGATCGTGCAGCTGCACGCGCCGGTAGGCGTGGATCAGCAGGCTGCGCATCGTGAACGCATCGCGCGGTTCGAGCGGGTCGCCGCGTTGCAGCAGCGCCAGCAGCGGTGAGAAATCGTCGATGAAGCGGCGCCAGGCGGCCGCGACGCCCGACAAATCCCAGCCTTCGCGCACGAGTTCGCCCAGCGGACGCGCGCCCACGCCCGGCAGTTCGGTGGCGCGGCAGACGAAGATCTTGCCGGCGCCATCCACGCGTTCCAGCACCTCGGCCAGCGCGGCGGGGTCATACGCCGGATGCGCCAGCAGGCCCGGCGCCAGCATGGCAAAGCCTTCCCATTCCAGCTCCTTGCGCACGGCTGCGCGCAGCGTGGCGTCGATGCTGCCGTTGGGCGCCAGCAGCAGCGTCCAGCTGCCGTCCCAGTCCAGGCCGGGCGGCGCGTAGATGCGGCGGTTGGCGCGCTCGAAACGCGGTCGTGCTTCTTCCTGCAGGGCGTAGGCGCTGCGCCGGCCCTCGCGGCTGGCGGCCAGCCAGCCTTCCTGCGCCAGGCGGAACACGCTGGTGCGCACCAGGCGGTCGGTGGCGCCCAGCGGGGCCACCAGTTCGATCAGGCTGCCCAGCCACAGGCGCGCGCCGTGCGGGGCGATGGCGTCGCCGAAGATGGTCATCACCAGCGACTTCGAGCGCGGCGGATCGGTGCTGAGGAAGTGGTCGATCCACTGGCTGCCGGTATCTGTCTTCATACATTCCTGACGGGTTGTTGCAGCTCGATATGATTCAAAATTTCGGTGTACATCACGATTTTTGTATCGTATTATGGATTCAAACAGGAGACAAGGGAGACATGACATGTACGCCCAGATGGTAGAAACCGGCCTCAAAAAAGTACAGACCCATGACGACATGAGCGCCGAGGAACAGGCGTTCCAGGCCCGCATCGACGCCGGCGTGCGCATCGAAGCCAAGGACTGGATGCCCGAGGCTTACCGCAAGACGCTGATCCGCCAGATATCGCAGCACGCGCATTCCGAAATCGTCGGCCAGCTGCCGGAAGGTAACTGGGTCACGCGCGCGCCCACGCTCAAGCGCAAGTCGATTTTGCTGGCCAAGATCCAGGACGAAGCCGGACACGGCCTGTACCTGTACAGCGCTGCCGAAACCCTCGGCGTCTCGCGCGACGAACTGCTCGACGCGCTGCACGCGGGCAAGGCCAAGTACTCGAGCATCTTCAACTACCCCACGCTCAGCTGGGCCGACATCGGCGCCATCGGCTGGCTGGTGGACGGCTCGGCCATCATCAACCAGATCCCGCTGTGCCGCTGTTCGTACGGCCCGTATGCGCGCGCCATGATCCGCGTCTGCAAGGAGGAATCCTTCCACGCGCGCCAGGGCTACGACATCATGATGAAGCTGGCCCAGGGCTCGCCCGAGCAGAAGGCGATGGCGCAGGACGCCCTGAACCGCTGGTGGTGGCCGTCCTTGATGATGTTCGGCCCGTCGGATGCGGAATCGGTCAACAGCGCGCAGTCGAGCAAGTGGCGCATCAAGTTGTTCTCCAACGATGAATTGCGCCAGCGCATGGTCGACCAGACCGTGCCGCAGGCCGAATACCTCGGCCTCACCATCCCCGATCCCGCGCTGAAATGGAACGAGGAACGCGGCCACTACGACTTTGGCGAGATCGACTGGACCGAATTCCAGGAAGTCCTGAAGGGCAACGGCCCCTGCAACCGCGAGCGCCTGCGCACGCGTGTGAAAGCCTGGGACGACGGCGCATGGTTCCGCGAGGCGCTGGTGGCGCATGCGGACAAACAGGCGGCGAAGAAGACCGCGGCATAAAAAGACCGCGGCATCAACACGGAGACAACAATGAGCAAAGAATGGCCCCTGTGGGAAGTCTTCATCCGCAGCCAGCATGGCCTCGCCCACAAGCACGTGGGCAGCCTGCACGCGCCGGATGCCGAAATGGCGATCAACAACGCGCGCGACGTCTACACCCGCCGCAACGAAGGCGTGTCGATCTGGGTGGTGAAAGCGGCCGACATCGTCGCCTCCAGCCCGGGCGACAAGGACGCGCTGTTCGAGCCGTCCAACAGCAAGGTCTACCGCCACCCGACCTTCTTCCCGATGCCGGAAGAAGTCAAGAACCTGTGAGGCGGCCATGAACGCGGAGCAGGCAAAGTTTGACTATCTTTTGCGCCAGGGCGACAACGCCCTGATCCTGTCGCAGCAGCTGTCCCGGTTGTGCGGCAAGGGGCCGGCGCTGGAAGAAGACATGGCCCTGACCAACGTCGCGCTCGACCTGCTCGGCCAGACCCGCATGTGGCTGGGCTACGCCGGCGAACTCGACGGGCAGGGCCGCGACGAAGACCGCCTGGCCTACCTGCGCGACGTGCGTGACTTCCGCAACTGCCTGCTGGCGGAACAGCCGAACGGCGACTACGCGATGGTGATGGTGCGCCAGTTCTTCTTCGATACCTGGCATTACTTCCTGATGCAAGGCCTGCTGGCGTCCAGCGACAGGCGCATCGCCGAGATCGCGGAAAAATCGATCAAGGAAGTGACGTACCACCTGCGCCGCAGTGGCGACCTGGTGGTGCGCCTGGGCGACGGCACCGACCTCAGCCACGCGAAGATGCAGGCCGCCATCGACGAATTGTGGACCTATACCGGCGAGATGTTCCTCTACGACGCCGTCGACCAGGCCATGCTGGCCGCCGGCGTGGCGCCGGATCCCGAAGCGCTGCGCGCCGCCTTCCTGCGGCACGTGGCCGACGTGTTCGAGGAAGCGACACTCAGGATGCCGGCGCCGGATGCTTACATGCAGCGCGGCGGCAAGCAGGGCCGGCATGGCGAACGCCTCGGCTACCTCCTCGCCGAGATGCAGTTCCTGCAGCGCGCCTATCCCGGCGTCGAGTGGTGACGATGGGAGCAATGACGATGGACATGCCGGCAATCGCAGTGGAACAGGTCTGGTCCTGGCTCGGCGATGTCCCGGATCCCGAGATCCCGGTCATCTCCGTGGTCGATCTCGGCATCGTGCGCGACGTCGCCTTCGACGGCGATACCTGCGTGGTGACGATCACGCCGACCTATTCCGGCTGCCCGGCAATGCAGGTGATTGCCGAGGACGTCGAACGGGCACTGCATGCGCACGGATTGCAGCGGGTGCGCATCGACAGCCGCCTGTCCCCGGCCTGGACCACCGACTGGATGAGCGCAGCCGGCAAGGCGGCCCTGAAGGGCTACGGCATCGCGCCGCCGGTGCAGCAGGTGATCGACATCAGCGCCCTGTCGAAAGGCCGCAGTGCGACCCGCAGTGCGACCTTCTCGCGCCACGCGATCCAGCCGCCGGAGGTCGCCTGCCCGCACTGCGGTTCCATGCACACCCGTCTCACCAGCCAGTTCGGCTCGACGCCGTGCAAGGCCTTGTATCGATGCCAGGATTGCCGCGAGCCGTTCGACTACTTCAAATGCCATTGAGTCACTGAGAACATATGAGCAAGTTCCATCCCCTCACGGTCGCCAGGGTGAAGCACGAAACGCGTGACGCGATCGCCGTCACCTTCGACGTGCCGCCGCATCTGAAACAGGCATTCCGGTACCGCCAGGGCCAGCACCTGACCCTGCGCGCCACGATCGGCGGCGAAGACGTGCGCCGCTCCTATTCGATCTGCTCGGCGGTGCAGGACGACACCTTGCGCGTGGCGATCAAGCGCGTGCCCGGCGGCCTGTTCTCGACCTGGGCCAACGAGACCCTGAAAGCCGGCGTCACGCTGGACGTCATGCCGCCGGAAGGACGCTTCAATCTACCGATCGAGCCGGACAGCCGCCGCCACTACCTGGCCTTTGCCGCCGGCAGCGGCATCACGCCGATCCTGTCGATCGTCAAGACCACGCTGCTGGCCGAGCCGCACAGCCGCTTCACGGTCCTGTACGGCAACCGCGCCTCGTCCTCGGTGATCTTCCGCGACGAACTGGCCGAGCTCAAGGACATCTACATGGAGCGCCTGAACCTGGTGTACGTGATGAGCCGCGAGCAGCAGGACATCGAGCTGTTCAACGGCCGTATCACCGAGGCCAAGTGCCGCCAGCTGTTCCAGCGCTGGCTGCGCGTGGAAGACGTCGACCATGCCTTCGTCTGCGGTCCCGAGGACATGATGCACGGGGTCTCGAACGCGCTGCAGGCAGCCGGCATGCCGAAAGAGCGCGTCCGCATCGAACTGTTCGCTGTCAACGCCGTCCGCGGAGTGCGCGAGGTGCGCAGTGTGTACGGTGCGCAGGCGCACCACCTGACCGAAGTCACCGTGATCATGGACGGCAACCACGCCAGCTTCACGATGGACAAGGACAAGGAATCCGTGCTGGACGCAGGCCTGCGCGCCGGCATCGACATGCGCTACTCGTGCAAGGGTGGCGTGTGTTCGACCTGCCGCTGCAAGGTGGTGGAGGGGACGGTGGACATGGACGTCAACTACGCGCTGGAAGACTACGAAGTGGCGCGCGGGTTCGTGTTGAGTTGCCAGAGTTTTCCGGTGACGGACCGGCTGGTTGTTGACTTCGATGCGGCGGAATAGGGCAACGAAAAAATCGCTGCAGCGTCTAACAAACATAAAGAAGAGCGCACACCGGAGACACCCATGAGCTACGAATCCATCCAGTTCAAGATCGAAAACGGCATCGCCGTCCTTACACTGAACCGCCCCGGCCGCCTGAACAGTTTCACCCGGGCCATGCACGAGGAAGTGCGCGACGCCCTCGACCGCGTCCAGGCCGATGCCTCCGTGCGCGTCCTGCTGCTCACCGGCGCCGGCCGCGGCTTCTGCGCCGGCCAGGACCTGAACGACCGCGCGGTCGAGCCGGGCGCCGCCGCGTCGGACAGGCCGGGTGTCGACCTCGGCGAATCGGTCGAAAAATACTATGCCCCGCTGGTCATGACCCTGCGCACCCTGCCGATGCCTGTGATCTGCGCCGTCAACGGCGTGGCCGCCGGCGCCGGCGCCAACCTGGCGCTGGCCTGCGACATCGTGCTGGCCGCGAAATCCGCCTGCTTCATCCAGGCGTTCTGCAAGCTCGGCCTGATCCCGGACACCGGCGGCACCTGGGCGCTGCCGCGCCTGGTCGGGCCGGCGCGCGCGATGGGCCTGGCGCTGCTGGGCGACCGCCTGCCGGCCGAGACCGCCGAAGCCTGGGGCCTGATCTGGCGCTGCCTGCCGGACGACGCGCTGATGGATGAAGCCATGACCATGGCCGAGCACTTCGCCGCCGCGCCTACCCGCGGCCTTGCGTACACCAAGAAGGCGCTGCTGGCCAGCTCGACCAACACCCTCGAGCAGCAGCTGGCGCTGGAAGCGTCGATGATGCGCGAGCTGGGCCACAGCCACGATTACCGCGAAGGCGTGGCCGCCTTCATCGGCAAGCGCCAACCGCAGTTCCAGGGCAAATGAGGAGACCGGCATGAGCCAGGCATTGGACAAGGACAGCGTCGTGGCCGTGGTCGGCAGCGGCGCCATGGGCGCCGGCATCGCCCAGGTGGCCGCCGCCGCCGGACACCGGGTACGCCTGTTCGACACCCGTCCGGACGCGGTCAATCAAGCGATTGCCGATATCGGCGCCGGCTTCGCCAGGCTGGTGGCCAAGAGCCGCATGGAGCTTGGTGAAGCCGATGCGGCGCGCGCGCGCCTGCAGCCGGCAGGATCGCTGCAGGATGTGAAGGACGCGGCGCTGGTCATCGAGGCGGTGGTGGAAAACCTGGAGGTGAAACGCAAGCTGTTCGCGGAACTGGAAGGCATCGTCGACGCGCGCTGCATCCTGGCGACCAACACCTCGTCGATCTCGGTGACCGCGATCGCGGCGCCATTGGCGCATCCCGAGCGCCTGGTCGGCATGCATTTCTTTAATCCGGTGCCGCTGATGGCGCTGGTCGAAGTCGTCAGCGGCATCGCCACGGATAAAACGGTGGCCGACGCCGTGTACGCCACCGCGGCCGGCTGGGGCAAGGAGCCGGTGCACGCCAAGTCCACGCCCGGCTTCATCGTCAATCGCGTGGCGCGGCCGTTCTACGCCGAAGCGCTGCGCCTCTTGAACGAAGGTGCCGGCGACGCCGTCACCATCGACGCCGTGATGCGCGACGCCGGTGGTTTCCGCATGGGACCGTTCGAGCTGATGGACCTGATCGGCCACGACGTGAATATCTCGGTCACGCAGTCGGTGTTTGCGGCGTACTTCAACGATCCGCGCTTCACGCCTTCGGTGCTGCAGCAGGAGCTGGTGAACGCCGGCTTCCTCGGCCGCAAATCGGGACGCGGCTTCTACCGCTACGGCAACGATGCCGCCAACCCGGCGCCACAGGCGGAAGCGCCGGCCGAGCGCCCACAGACCGTGCGCGTCACCCGCATGCGCCACGTCCACCACCCGGTGTTCGACGCGCTGCACGAGGTCGTCAACGCGCGCCTGGCCGCGGCCGGCGTCGCGGTCAGCCATCCCGGCCTGCTCGATGGCGTCGAGGGGCGCGAAGCGCCGGCCTTCCACGTCCATGGCGCCACCGTGTTCCTGACCGACGGCCGCAGCGCGACCCAGCGTGCGTTCGATGACGATTGCCCGAACACGGTCCTGTTCGACCTGATGCTCGATCCGGCCGGCGCGAAGCGCATCGCGCTGGCCCGGGCCGACCAGTGCAGCGACACGGCCTGGCACGGCGCCGTCGGCCTGTTCCAGGCGGCCGGCTTCGAGGTCACGCGCCTGGACGACGTGCCCGGCATGGCCGTGATGCGCACCGTCGCCATGCTGGCCAACGAAGCCGCCGATGCCGTCAACCAGGGCGTGTGCAGCGCGGCCGGCGTCGATCTCGCAATGAGGAAGGGTGTGAATTATCCACGCGGCCCGCTGGCATGGGCCGATGCGATCGGCCTGGCCCATGTCGCCGCCGTGTTGTCCAACCTGGCGGCGGTGTATGGCGAGGACCGCTACCGCGTCTCGCCGCTGCTGCGCCGCAAGCTGTACGCCCATTCCCTGAGCCCGACCGGAGCCCGCTTTCATGCACAGTAACTCGATATATAGTAATCCGGCGCACCTCGATACCATCCAGCTTGACCCGCAGGCGCTGGCCGAACTGGCCGGCAAGACCATGTTCGAACGCGACCCGGCCAGCCAGGCGCTGGGCATGACGCTGGATGCGATCCGGCCCGGCTTCGCGCGCATGTCGATGCCGGTCCGCGCCGACATGCTCAATGGCCACGGCAGCTGCCACGGCGGCTTCATCTTCACGCTGGCCGACAGCGCCTTTGCCTTCGCCTGCAATTCGCACAATGTCGTTAGCGTCGGCGCCGGCTGCACGATCGATTACCTGGCGCCCGGCCACGCCGGCGATGTGCTGACGGCCGAAGCCAGCGAGCAGGCGCTGTCCGGCAAGACCGGCGTCTACGACGTCGTGGTGCGCAACGGGGACGGGCGCACGCTCGCGCTGTTCCGCGGCAAGTCGCACCGGGTGAGCGGAATGGTGGCCGATGTGGGTCCGGCGAGCGGCGCGTAATCACTACAACGAGGAGACCAACATGGTGCAACGCATCCCCGCGCCGGGTGACCTGGAACCGATCGAGCGCGCAAGCCGCGACGAACTCCAGGCCGTTCAGCTGGAACGCCTGAAACGGACCCTGCGCCACGCCTACGACAAGGTGCCGCACTACCGCCGCGCCTTCATTGAAGCCGGTGTGCATCCGGACGACCTGAAGACCCTGGCCGACCTGGCGAAATTCCCGTTCACCGACAAGAAAGCCCTGCGCGACAACTACCCGTTCGGCATGTTTGCGGTCCCGCGCGAACAAGTCGTGCGCGTGCATGCGTCGAGCGGCACCACCGGCAAGCCGACCGTGGTCGGCTACACGCAGAACGACATCGACACCTGGGCCGGCGTGGTGGCGCGCTCGATCCGCGCCGCCGGCGGCCGTCCCGGCGACATGGTGCACGTCGCCTACGGCTACGGCCTGTTCACGGGCGGCCTGGGCGCCCACTACGGCGCCGAGCGCCTCGGTTGCACGGTGGTGCCCATGTCCGGCGGGCAGACCGAAAAGCAGGTGCAGCTGATCCAGGACTTCAAGCCCTCGATCATCATGGTCACGCCCTCGTACATGCTGAACATCGTCGAGGAATTCCAGCGCCAGGGGCTCGATCCGGCGCAGTCCTCGCTCAAGGTCGGGATCTTCGGCGCCGAGCCCTGGACCGACGCGATGCGGCGCGAGATCGAAGCGCGCGCCGGCATCGACGCGGTCGACATTTACGGCCTGTCCGAAGTGATGGGCCCGGGCGTAGCCAGCGAATGCATCGAGAGCAAGGACGGCCCGGTGATCTGGGAAGACCATTTCTATCCCGAGATCATCGATCCCGACACCGGAGAAGTCCTGCCCGACGGCGAGGAAGGCGAACTGGTGTTCACCTCGCTGAGCAAGGAGGCGCTGCCGGTCATCCGCTACCGCACGCGCGACCTGACGCGCCTGCTGCCGCCGACCTCGCGCTCGATGCGTCGCATGGGCCGCATCACCGGGCGTTCGGACGACATGCTGATCATCCGCGGCGTGAACGTGTTCCCGAGCCAGATTGAGGAACTGGTCCTGCGAATGCCGGCGCTGGCGCCGCAATACCAGCTGGTCGTCACGCGCGATGGCCACCTCGACTGTCTCGAGGTGCTGGGCGAATTGCGCGATGGCGGCATGGCGCCGGGCGCCGTCGATGCGCTGTGCCGCGAGCTCAAGCATGGCATCAAGACCTACGTCGGCGTCAGTACGAAGGTCACCTTGAAGCCGCCGATGGGCATCGAGCGCACGCTGACCGGCAAGGCGCGCCGCGTGCTCGACCGGCGTCCGAAAGGCTGAGTTCGAAAGGTTAATAATGGTAAAAGTTTATGAAATCGATGGCCTGCGTCCGGTGGTGCACCCGAGCGCCTACGTGCACCCGACCGCGGTGTTAATTGGCGACGTGATCGTCGGCCCGCGCTGCTACGTCGGCCCGCTGGCCTCCTTGCGCGGCGACTTCGGGCGCCTGGTCCTGGAAGAGGGCGCCAATGTGCAGGACACCTGCGTGATGCACGGCTTTCCGGAAGACGACACGGTGGTCGAGTTCGACGGCCACATCGGCCACGGCGCCGTGCTGCACGGCTGCCGTGTCGGGCGCAACGCGATGGTCGGGATGAACGCGGTGGTGATGGACAAGGCCGTGGTTGGCGCAGAATCCATCGTCGGCGCGGCGGCCTTTGTAAAAGCCGGCATGATCATCCCGCCGCGCAGCCTGGTGCTGGGCGCGCCGGCGCGGGTAGTGCGCCCGGTGACCGAGGAAGAGATCGCATGGAAGAGCTACGGGACGCGGCAGTACCACGACCTGGCGCTGCGCTCGATGCGATCGCTGCGCGAAGTCGAGGCGCTGACGGAGGTGGAAGCGGAGCGGCGGCGGCTGGTGTTCGATGAGCCGCACCGAGCCAAAAAGTAGTCAATCCTTCGTCCCCGCGGAGGCGGGGACCCATGCTGAACACCAGAAACCGCAAAACAAGCGAAATAAATAAAGCTGCCCGGAGGAGACAACATGCACACCCCCACCACCCTGCAAAGCCACATCGCCGGCCGCTGGCACGGCACGCAAGCCCAAACCCCCCTGCACAGCGCCCTCGACAACCAGCTGATCTTCCATACCCACGCGGAACAGATCGACTTCGAGGAAGCCATCACCTACGCCCGCAAGAGCGGCGTGCGCAGCCTGATGCAACTCGACTTCCAGACACGCGCCCAGCGCCTGAAAGCCCTGGCCCTGTACCTGATGGAGCGCAAGGAAGAGTTGTACGAGATATCGCACCTGACCGGCGCCACCCGTCCCGACAGCTGGGTCGACGTCGAAGGCGGCATCGGCACCCTGTTCGCCTACGCCAGCATGGGTTCGCGCGAGCTGCCGTCGTCGAACGTGCTGCACGAAGGCCCGGCAATCACCCTGGGCAAGCGCGGCGGCTTTGCCGGCACCCACATCCTGGTGCCGCGCGGCGGCGTCGCGGTGCACATCAATGCCTTCAACTTCCCGATCTGGGGCCTGCTCGAAAAGTTCGCGCCGAGTTTTCTCGCGGCCATGCCCTGCATCGCCAAGCCGGCCACCGCCACCAGCTACCTGACGCACGCGGTCGTGAAGATGATGATGGCGTCGCAGCTGCTGCCGGACGGCGCGCTGCAGCTGGTCATCGGCGGCACCGGCGATCTGCTCGACCGCCTGACCGGCTTCGACGCCGTCACCTTCACCGGTTCGGCCGACACGGCTGTCAAGCTGCGCAGCAACGCCAACCTGTTGCGTGAAGGGGTGCCGTTCACGGCCGAGGCGGACTCACTGAACGCCGCCATCCTGGCGCTGGATGTCACCCCGGATGATCCCGAGTTCGATCTGTTCGTGAAGGAAGTCGCGCGCGAGATGACCGGCAAGGCCGGCCAGAAGTGCACGGCGATCCGGCGCGTGATCGTGCCCGAGCAGCACGTCGACGCCCTCGGCGATAAATTGCGCGAACGGCTGGCGAAGATCGTGGTCGGCAACCCGAAGATGGAAGGCGTGCGCATGGGGGCGCTGGCCTCGAAGGCGCAGCACCGCGACGTCAGCGAGCGGGTCGAGATGCTCGCGCGCGGCAACGAGGTGCTGTTCAGCGCGCGCGACGGTTTCAACCCGGTGGGCGAGGGCGTGGCCGGCGGCGCCTTCTTCGCGCCTACGCTGCTGCTGTGCCGGAACGCGCTGGTCAACGACGCCGTCCACGACATCGAAGCCTTCGGCCCGGTCAGCACGATGATGACTTACCGCGACATCGACGAAGCGCTGGAACTGGCGGCGCGCGGGCGCGGCAGCCTGGTGACGACCTTGGTGACGAAGGACCCGACGATCGCCGCGCACGCGGTGCCGATCGCGGCAAGCTCGCATGGCCGCGTGCACATCCTGGAGCGCGAAGCGGCGGTCGATTCCACCGGCCACGGTTCGCCGCTGCCGCAGCTCAAGCATGGCGGTCCGGGCCGCGCCGGCGGCGGCGAGGAGCTGGGCGGCATCCGCGCCGTCAAACACTTCCTGCAGCGCGCCGCGGTGCAGGGTTCGCCCACCATGCTGACCGCGGTGACCGGTGAATACGTGCGCGGCGGGGCGGTCAGGGAAAGCGAGGTGCACCCGTTCCGCTGCCACTTCGAAGACCTCCAGATCGGCCACTCGCTGCTGACCCACCGCCGCACCGTGAGCGAGGCCGACATCGTCAATTTCGGCGGCGTCTCGGGCGACTATTTTTATATGCACTTCGATGAGATCGCGGCGAAGGACACCCAGTTCGGCAAGCGTATCGCGCACGGCTACTTCGTGTTGTCGGCGGCGGCCGGGCTGTTCGTGTCGCCGGCGCCGGGGCCCGTGCTGGCCAACTACGGCCTCGACAATCTGCGCTTCGTGGCGCCGGTGGCGATCGGCGACACCATCCGCGCGCGGCTCACCTGCAAGCGCAAGGTCGACCGCAACCGCACCGACGAAGCGGGGCGCGGGCAGGGCGTGGTGGCGTGGGACGTGCAGGTCACCAACCAGCACGACGAATTGGTGGCCAGCTACGACATCCTGACGCTGGTGCAGAAGCGCGCTTGAGGACGCGCGCGCACCGTCCAGGACAACGTGTTGTCGGCCAGTTACGCTATCCTAGGCAGGTGCGCATATGCCACCCTACGTCCAATCCAACCAGGAGCGTCGTTCCATGTCCAGGCTAGACTTGAGCATCATCCCCGTGCTGACCGGCACTAATTACCCCGAAGCCTTTGCCGAGGCCGTCAATGGACGCAGCCGGCAGGCGCTGGGCGAGGCCGGCGGCCTGACGCAGTTCGGCGTCAACCTGGTCGAGCTCAAGCCGGGCGCGGCATCGTCGCAGCGCCACTGGCATACGCATGAGGATGAGTTCGTGATGGTCGTGTCGGGCGAATTGACCCTGGTTACGGACGAGGGCGAAACCCTGATGCGCGCGGGCGATTGCGCCGCCTTTCCCGCCGGCCGGCCAAACGGTCACCACCTGATCAACCGCAGCTGGGGCAGCGCGCTGTTCCTGGCGGTCGGCCCCAACGTGCCCGAGGACCGCGCCAGCTATCCGGACATCGACCTGGTATACGACGGCAGCACCAACAGCTACACGCACCGCGACGGCACGCCGTATCCGAAGCGCGAGCAGGCGAGCGCGTCCGGGCAAGCCCAGGCACCGATTCCCGAGATCGAAACCGAAACGCTGCCGCAGCGCGTCTATCGGCACGACTGAGCCGGCACGACTGAGCCGCCGGCCCGGCGCCGGCTCGGAATCGTCGGGGCAGCCTTTGCCCACCAGACCGGTGAGCCCTTGCATCGCGCCTACGGCTGATCTGCAGGTAGGCGTCAGGGTGCTCAACCCTGTTGACCGAGTGCCAGCCTCAGCATTCCGTCCGGCGTGACGGCGGCGCGCAAGTCACCGTAATCGAACACACTGACGCCATTGGTATCGAGCACGTGCGTGTGGGTGGCCGTGATCAGCACGGTGTCCATGCCGGCGCTGTCGGCCGCCGTCAGGCCGGCCAGCGTGTCCTCGAACGCCAGGCACTGTTCCGGCACCACGCCCAGGCGGCTGGCGCCCAGCAGGAAGGGATCGGGCGCCGGCTTGCCGCGTTGGACGTCCTCGGCCGCCACCAGCACCGCCGGCAGCGGCATGCCGGCCGCGCGGATGCGCGCTTCGGCCAGCGCGCGCGGCGCCGAGGTGACGATGGCCCAGCGCCCGGCCGGCAGGCTGGCCAGGAAATCGGCGGCGCCGGCGATCGCCTCGATGCCGGCCACGTCCTCGATCTCGGCCAGCGTGATGCGCCGCGCTTCCGCCGCCGGATCGACGCCGGTCAGGGCCAGGGCGCGGATGGTGTCTTCGGTGCGCTTGCCGTGGATGGTCGGCAGGAAGGCCTCGACGTCGAGCCCGTGGCCCTTGGCCCATTCGCCCCAGACGCGTTCGGCGGCCTTGATGGAGGTGAGGATGGTGCCGTCCATGTCGAACAGGAAGGCGGCGTAGTCGCGGTCGGGCAGGGAGATCGAAGTCATGTCGGTGTGATGAAGGGAGATAGGGCGAATAAGGAGCAATGGCCGCGGGACGATGCCGGCGGTCAGATCTTTCCGGAATTGATCTTGCGTGCGTAGCGGTCGTGGACGTGCCGGCTGATGAAGCTGGACAGGCCGCTGCCGGCGCGCGCCAGGTCCTGCATCCGGGCGACGTTGGCGGCGCCGGCGCTGTCCTCGGTGTAGAGGTAGCGCTCGCCGCTCTGGAACTGGACGATGATCTGGCCGGCGTCGATGTCGTAGGACACGACGCCGGATTGTCCGCTGCGGTTCTTGTAGCGTTGCATGCTGCGTCCTCCACCGATGGCCTGGTTCGGATTTTATCCAGATGAACCAGGAAGCGGAGGACGGGAGAACCTACCTTATTCCGACAGCTGTCCGCGTACGCGTCCGATCGCCTTACGCACCTGCGCCGGTGCGGTACCGCCCACGTGGTCGCGCGCTGCGACGGAACCTTCCAGCGTCAGGACGGCGAACACGTCCTGCTCGATCAGCGGCGAGAATTCGCGCAGGCGCTCCAGCGACATCTCGGACAGGTCGCACTTGGCGTCGTCGCAGGCGCGCACTGCGTGGGCCACGGCTTCGTGGGCGTCGCGGAACGGCAGGCCCTTCTTGACCAGGTAGTCGGCCAGGTCGGTGGCGGTGGCGTAGCCCTGCAGCGCGGCGGCGCGCATGTTGTCGGCCTTGACCGTGATGCCGCCGGCCATGTCGGTGAAGATGCGCAGGGTGTCGAGCAGGGTGTCGACGGTGTCGAACAGCGGTTCCTTGTCTTCCTGGTTGTCCTTGTTGTAGGCCAACGGCTGGCCTTTCATCAGGGTCAGCAGGCCCATCAGGTGACCGTAGACGCGGCCGGTCTTGCCGCGCGCCAGTTCCGGCACGTCCGGGTTCTTCTTTTGCGGCATGATCGACGAGCCGGTGCAGAAGCGGTCGGCGATGTCGATGAAGCCGATGCGCGGGCTCATCCAGGTAACGAGCTCTTCCGACATGCGCGAGATGTGCATCATCAAGATGGATGCGGCCGCCGTGAACTCGATCGCGAAATCGCGATCAGACACCGCATCCAGCGAGTTGTGGCAAACGTCCTCGAAGCCCAGGGTCTTGGCCACGCGCAGGCGGTCGATCGGGAACGTGGTGCCGGCCAGGGCGGCCGCGCCCAGCGGCAGGCGGTTCACGCGGCGGCGCGCATCCTGCATGCGTTCGGCGTCGCGGCCGAACATTTCTACGTAGGCCAGCAAATGGTGGCCAAAGGTTACCGGCTGCGCCACTTGCAGGTGCGTAAAGCCCGGCATGATGGTGTCGAAGTGGCGCTCGGCCAGATCGGTCAGGGCGCCGCGCAAGCCTTTCAGCAGGGCCAGCACATCGTCGATGGCGGCGCGCATGTACAGGCGGATGTCGGTCGCCACCTGGTCGTTGCGGGAGCGGCCGGTGTGCAGGCGCTTGCCGGCATCGCCAACCAATTCGGTCAGGCGCTTTTCGATGTTCAGGTGCACGTCTTCCAAATCGAGCAGCCACTCGAACTGGCCGGCCTCGATTTCACCCTTGATCTGGGCCATGCCGCGCTCGATCTCGGCGCGGTCCGCGGCGCTGATGATGCCTTGCGCGGCCAGCATCTCGGCATGGGCCAGCGAGCCCTGGATGTCGAACATGGCCAGGCGCTTGTCGAAGAAGACCGAGGCGGTGTAGCGCTTGACGAGGTCGGAAACGGGTTCGGAGAAGCGGGCCGACCAGGCTTCGGCCTTTTTGGAGAATTGTGAAGTCATGATGGAGAGGGTGACGAGAGGTTGCGTGGATTTCCTGATTATAAACTGCGCAGACGGCGCGGCGACGGCGTGGACTGCCGCCTCCGGCGTCTTGCACTGCTGGAACGCTATCTACACGCTATCTATGCAGCCGTTGATCTGCGCCAAACGGCCATCTACGAACAGGGTACGCACGATTGACCGAATCGTTCGTACCTTCTTGATCGGCGCTAGAATTGGCTTTTTTACCAGATTCGACGATTTGGCGTCCCCATGATTTCCACCACCAATGACTCCAGTTTCCAGGTCAGCACCGACCGCACCCGCCTCGATGGTCCGATGATCTATCGCTTCCTGAGCGAGAGTTCGACCTGGGCGGTCGGCATCTCGCCCGATATCGTCGAGCGCTCGATCGAGAACTCGCTGTGCTTCGGCGGTTACCTCGACGGGCGCCAGGTCGCCTTTGCGCGCGTCGTCACCGACTACGCCACCTCGGCCCACCTCGTGGACGTGTTCGTGATCCCGGAATTCCGTGGCCGCGGCTATGCCAAGCAGTTGATCCGCGTCATTATTGAACATCCGAGCCTGCAGAACCTGCGCCGTTTCACCTTGAACACGACCGACGCGCACAGCCTGTTCGAACGCTTCGGCTTCTCCGCACCCAAGCGGGCCGAGACCATCATGGAGCGTTTTCTTCCCAACATTTACGTGTCCTGAATCCGGTGTCCTGAATCCGGTGTCCAAGTCCGGCACCGGGCAGGGGCCAACCCTGCCGCGCACGGCGGCAATGCGCACGGGCCGCCACAGCGGGCCACTTTGCTTCCTCAACATCCGCGCAGTCCTCTACAATTAGGCTAACCTTCTGGTCGCAAGGATGCCTATGTTCCGGTCTGCCGTTCGTTTCGTCTTCTGCGCGCTGTCCCTGCTGCTGGGCGCATCGCAATCATCGCTGGCCTTCGAAGCCGCGCCGCCCAAGGGCACGCTGGTCATCATCGGCGGCAACCTGCGCCCGGCCAACAGCGCGGTCTGGGAGCGCATCGTCCAGCTCGCCGGCGGCAGGGGTGCGCGCATTGCCGTGTTCGCGTCGGCCTCGGGCTACCCCGAGCGCTCGGCCAAGAGCCTGGTCGAACTCTTCAACAGCTTCGGCGCCCGCGCCTTCTTCGTGCCGGTGGCGGTCAAGCTCGCCGGCAGCGACTATAAAGCGGCGGCCGACGATCCCGAGCTGGCGCAGGCGGTGCGCACAGCCAACGGCGTGTTCTTCGCGGGCGGCGACCAGAGCCGCATCACGCGCGCGCTGCGCCGCGAGGACGGCAGCAACACCCGCGTGCTCGACGCGGTATGGGACATGTACCGCGGCGGCGGCGTGATCGCCGGCTCCAGCGCCGGCGCCGCCATCATGAGCAGCACCATGTTCGGACGGCCGCGCACGGTGCTGGCCACGCTCAAGCTCGGCGTGGCGGAAGGGCAGGAGATCACCGAAGGGCTCGGCTTCATCGGCGACGACGTGTTCGTCGACCAGCACCTGCTGGTGCGCGGGCGCTTCGCGCGCATGCTGCCGGCGATGCTGGCCAAGGGCTACAAGCTGGGCCTGGGCATCGACGAGGACACGGCGATGGTGGTGCGCGCCAACCGCGACGTCGAGGTGGTCGGCTACAAGGGCGCGCTGGTGCTCGATCTGGCCGAGGCCAGCGTGAACGAGGGCGCGTTCAACGTCAGCAACGTGCGCGTCAGCTACCTCGACAACGGTGACCGCTTCAACATCGGCACCCACGTCTTCACGCCGTCCCCGGACAAGGCCGACGGCAGGATCGACCCGTCGCGCCCGTACTACCGCGAACCGCTGTTCACGGCCGACATCCTGGGCAATACCACCGTGGTCGAGCTGATGAGCAAGCTGATCGACAGCGACCAGCCGGAAGCCATCGGCATCACCCTCGGCAGCCCGACCGGGGTGCAGCCCGACCTCGGTTTCGAATTCCGCTTTACCCGTACCGGGGACAGCGTCGGCTACCAGTCGTCGTTCAACGACGCCTATTCGATCTACAACGTGCGGATGGATATCCGGCCGATCCTGATCCGGCGGCCACTGTATCAATACAAATAAGCAGTACAGATAAGCGCGATACCGGCGGCGCTGCTGCGCGCCGGGCCATGCGGGCGGCGCTTCCGGGCCGGCGCCCGCGGCCCGGATTACAATGCACGGCATTCATCACTTTGCAAGGAATGCCCATGCGCCGTTTCATCCCGCGACTGGCTGCAATGGCGCTGGCCTTTGCCGCAGCCGGCGCCGCCGCCGCCGCCCAACAAGCCGCCCAGCAGCCCGCCACCGTCCGCCTCGACTATACCCACAGCGGCAACGCCCTGTCCGAGCAGTACGCCATCGAGCGCGTGCTGATCGAACCGCTGCCATGGCCGGGCAACATGGCGCAAGTCTTCGACGACACCAATCGCGGCAACAACCGGGTCGAGGTCGCGGACGCGAAGACCGGCGACCTGCTGTATTCGCGCGATTTCTCGACCATCTTCGGCGAATGGAAGACCACCGAGGAAGCGAATAAAGTCAGCCGCGGTTTCCATGAATCGGTGCGTTTCCCGAAACCAGACCGTCCGGTGCGCGTGCGCATCCTCAGGCGCGACGAACGCAATGAATTCTCGGTGGCCTGGAGCGTGGAGGTCGACACCGATGCCCAGGATGTGGTGCGCAAGCAGGCGCCGGCGCAGGCGCAGCCGATTCCCATCAAGGTCAGCGGCCCGTCGCCGCAAAAGGTCGACCTGCTGATCCTGGGCGACGGCTACACCCAGGCCGACATGAAGAAGTTCGAGCTTGATGCCCGGCGTTTGTCAAAACACCTGTTCGAGGTGTCGCCGTTCAAGGAACGCGCCGGCGATTTCAACGTGTGGGCGATGGCGGTGCCGACCCGGGAATCCGGCATTTCGCGGCCCTCGACCGGCGTGCACCATGCATCCGCGCTCGGCACGCGCTACGACATCTTCGGCAGCGAGCGCTACGTGCTGACCCTGGACAATCGCGCGCTGCGCGACATCGCCCAGTATGCGCCTTACGAATTCATCGAGATCCTGGTCAACAACGACACCTATGGCGGCGGCGGCATCTTCGGCCAGTTCAGCACGGCCGCGGCGAGCAATGACTGGGCCAACTACCTGTTCGTGCACGAGTTCGGGCATCACTTCGCCGGCCTGGCCGACGAGTACTACACCTCGCCCGTGGCTTACCAGTCGGGCGGCACGCGGATGGAACCGTGGGAGCCGAACGTGACGGCGCTGCGCGATCCGGACAAGCTGAAATGGAAGCGCCACGTGCAGGCCGGCACGCCGCTGCCGACGCCCTGGTCCAAGGCCGAGTACGAAGCCTATTCGCGCGACTACCAGAAGCGCCGCGCCGCCCTGCGCGCCGCCAACCGTCCCGAGTCCGAGATGAGCGCCCTGTTCAAGGAAGACCTGGCGCAGAGCAATGCCTTGTTCGCGAAGGCCGCCAACCGCGGGACGATCGGCGCTTTCGAGGGCGCCAACTACGAGGCCAGCGGCTATTATCGGCCGGCCATACAGTGCATCATGTTCGACCGCAGCGAACAGTTCTGTCCGGTCTGCCAGGACGGCATCAGCGAGATCATCGACCTGTACGCCGGCCCGGCCGGAAACAAGCGGTAACAACTCCAATCACGGTAGCGCACCCTGGGTGCGTTGCCGAACAGATTGCAACGGGCAGCAATCCTATTCTCGTTTCATTGCGCAATTAAACCTTTGAAACGGGAATCATCATGAACAAGACACTCTCCATCCTGCTGTGCGGCCTGCTGGCTTCGAACGCCTACGCCCAGACCAAGGACAACAACAAGACCAGCGCCGGTTCGGCGCCGATCGGCCAGGCCGTCTCCGGCCACAACACCACCGCGGCGGGCGTGTCGGGCACCGGCCTGCGCACCGACGGCACCGCCACCACCGGTTCGGCACATAGCGAGACCGGCCTGAAGGCGGCCGGCGTGAACGCGTCCGGCCAGGTCACCGGCAAGAGCACGTCGGTGATCGGCGTCGCCAAGGGCAAGGAAGACAACGTGAACGCCCAGGCAACCAACACCACCGCGCCGCACAACAACGTGGCCGATGCGCCCGCGACCGGCGGGCGCGGCAAGGCCGGCACCAAGGCCGAGAAGGAAATCCGCAAGTCGAACACGACCAAGGTGTCGGAGCCGGTCGGGGCGCGCATGAAGACCGAGAATTCAGCGGAAGAGGGTATCGAGAAGCGCGTCAAGGTCAACGAGAAATCGGACCGCAAGGCGGCCGAGCGCGCCGCCGGCGGCACCGGCGAGAACCGTTGATCGCTTGCTGAAAACTTTTGTCACAACTTTAACATTTGTTCAATAGGCTGAGTGTGCTGGCGAACAGAAAGAACCCGCTTCCCAGCCTATTCTGGACATGCATAAACAACAACGACGGCGCAACAGTGCCGCCCCACCATACGAGATTTAGGAGAACCATCATGAACAAACTGCTCGCCACCCTGATCGCCGGCCTGTTCGCCACTTCGGTGTACGCCCAGACCCAGACCCAGTCGACCGCCGCCACCGGCGCACCGGCCACCAGCGCCCACGGCATGTCCACCGCCGCCGGCACCACCGTGGTCGGCACCACCCCGGGCGCCACCGGCATGAGCGGCGCCGCCGGCACCACCGCTTCGTCGACCGGCAACGCCGACGCCGACAAGGACATCGCCAAGGCCGACCAGAAGGAAGCCAAGGAAATGACCAAGCAGGACGAGAAGATCCAGAAAGCCACCGCCAAGGCCAACGAGAAGAAGGCCAAGGCACAGGAAAAGGCTGACAAGAAGATCGCCGACGCCAACGAGAAGGTCGCCAAGGCCGATCCGGAAGACCGCGCCAAGGCATCGGCCAAGGCCGAGGCGAAAGCCGCCGACGCCAACTACGATGCGCAGAAGACCATGATCAAGGCCGATGAAAAGGCCCAGAAGAAAATCGTCGATGCGAACGCCGACAAGGCCAAGGCCCACGCCAAGGCCAACGAAAAGCGCGCTGAAGCGACGGCCGATGCGCACAAGGCGGCTGCTCACTAATTGCTTGCCCATGCGAGGGCGGGGTGACCCGTCCTTGCGGCAATGGATACAAAAACGGACCCGATTGGGTCCGTTTTTGTTGATAGCCATAACCGTCGTTACCGCGCAGGCGGGAACCCAATTTTGCTAGCGCAGCCGTAACGCTGGCAGAACTTGGGCCCCCGCCTTCGCGGGGGGCAACGTATGGGGCGAGGCAACGATCAGCCCAGCTCCCGCATCCCCAGGTCCTTCGCCTTCAGCTTGGCGCTCAGCGGCTTGCCCTTCTTGGCGCGCTTGCCGTAGTGCGGCTCCAGGCCGACGCCGAACAGCTCCACCGTGCGCGGCTTGTCGCCGGCCCAGGTGCCGATCACGTTCACGCCCTTCTGGCTGATCGGCTGCGCCGCCAGCAGTGTTTCCTTCGGTTCCAGTTCCATCAGCGTGACGCCGCGGCCGCCGTTGGTCAGCACTTTCATCTCGTCGATGCCGAACACCAGCACGCGGCCCTTTTCGGACAGGCAGGCGATGGCGCCGGCGCTGTCCGCCACCACGCGCGGCGCCAGCGGGACCGCCCCGTCGTCCAGCGTGATGAAGGACTTGCCGCCCTTCATGCGCGTGACCATGTCGCCGGCCTTGGCGATGAAGCCGAAGCCGGTGGACGACGCCAGCAGCAGGCGCGTCTCGGCGTTGCCGGCGAAGTAGTACAGGATGCGTCCGCCGCCGGACAGATCGACCAGCGTGGTGATCGGCACGCCGTCGCCGCGCGCGCCCGGCAACGCCGCCACCGGCACCGAATAGGCCTTGCCGTTGTCGCCGATGCACAACAGGGTATCGACAGTACGGCATTCGAAGGCATAGCCGAGCGAGTCGCCGGCCTTGAAGGTGAACTGGCCATGGTCGTGGCCGATGCCGGTGCGTGCGCGCACCCAGCCCTTCTCGGACACGATCACGGTCACCGGCTCGTCGACGATCTTCTGCTCGGCCACGGCCTTCTGCGCTTCTTCGATCAGGGTACGGCGGTCGTCGCCGTACTGCTTGGCATCAAGCTCGATCTCGCGGATGATCAGGCGCTTCATCGAGTTCGGGTTGTTCAGGATGTCCTCGAGCTTTTCCTTTTCACCGCGCAGCTCGGCCAGCTCCTGCTGGATCTTGATCGCTTCCAGGCGCGCCAGCTGGCGCAGGCGGATCTCGAGGATGTCCTCGGCCTGGCGCTCGGACAGGCGGAAACGCTCGATCAGCGCCGCCTTCGGCTCGTCCGAATTGCGGATGATGGCGATGACTTCGTCGATGTTCAGCAGGACGGTCTCGCGGCCTTCCAGGATGTGGATGCGGTCGTTGACCTTGCCCAGCTTGAATTCGGTACGGCGGCGTACGGTGACGAAGCGGTATTCGATCCATTCCTGCAGGATTTCGCTCAGGCCCTTCTGGCGCGGCCGGCCGTCGCCGCCGATCATCACCAGGTTGATCGGTGCCGAGCTCTCCAGCGAGGTATGCGCCAGCAGCATCAGCATGAACTCGGCCTGGTCCAGGTTCTTGGACTTCGGCTCGAACACCAGGCGCACCGGGGCTTCGCGGCCGGATTCGTCGCGCACGGTGTCCAGCGCGCCGAGGATGGTCTGCTTCAGCGCCAGCTGCTCGGGCAGCAGGGTCTTCTTGCCGGCCTTGATCTTCGGGTTGGTCAGTTCCTCGATCTCTTCCAGCACGCGCTGGCTCGATACGCCCGGCGGCAGTTCGGTCACCACCGCCTGCCACTGGCCGCGCGCCAGTTCCTCGATCTTCCAGCGCGCGCGCACCTTCATCGAGCCGCGGCCCGAGGCGTACATGTCGGCGATGTTCGAGGCCGGGGTGATGATCTGGGCGCCGCCCGGGTAGTCCGGACCGGTGATCACGGTCATCAGTTCGGCGTGGGTGATCTTCGGATTGCGGATCATCGCCACCGCGGCGGCGGCCACTTCGCGCAGGTTGTGCGACGGGATCTCGGTGGCCATGCCGACCGCGATGCCGGAGGCGCCGTTCAGCAGCAGCATCGGCAGGCGCGCCGGCAGGGTGCGCGGTTCTTCCGAGGAACCGTCGTAGTTCGGCTGGAAGTCGACGGTGCCCATGTCGATTTCGTCGAGCAGCAGGCGCGACACCGGCGTCAGGCGCGCTTCGGTGTAGCGCATCGCCGCCGCGCCGTCGCCGTCGCGCGAGCCGAAGTTGCCCTGGCCGTCGATCAGCGGGTAGCGCAGCGAGAAGTCCTGGGCCATGCGCACCAGCGCGTCGTAGACCGACTGGTCGCCGTGCGGGTGGAGCTTGCCGAGCACGTCGCCGACCACGGTCGCGGACTTGCGCGGTTTCGCGGTCGGGCCCAGGCCCAGTTCGTTCATCGAGTACAGGATGCGGCGCTGCACCGGCTTCTGGCCGTCGGCCACGTCGGGCAGCGCACGGCCCTTCACGACCGAGACCGCGTAGTCGAGGTAGGCGCGCTCGGCGAAGGTGGACAGGGTGAGCGTTTCGGCGTCGTCGCCGGCCGGGCTGGTTTGTTGTTCGAAGAGGTTTGCTTGCGTCATTGTGTTTTGTTCATTCCTGGGCTGTTCACGCAACTCGCGTTACGCCAGCTCCATTCGTCAGATATCCGCCTCGGTCTCGTTGCCATGCTCTTCCAGCCACGCGCGGCGGGCGGCGGCTTCGCCTTTGCCCATCAGCATGTTGAAGCGCGCCGACGATTCGGCCAGGCCGTAGTCGCCAAAGGCGACCGGCAGCAGGCGCCGCGTGTCCGGGTTCATCGTGGTTTCCCACAGCTGTTCGGCGTTCATCTCGCCCAGGCCCTTGAAGCGCGAGATGCTCCAGACGCCTTCCCGCAGGCCCTCTTTCTTGAGCTTGTCCTCGATCGCCAGCAGTTCGCCGTCGTCCAGCGCGTACAGCTTCTGGATCGGCTTCTTGCCGCGCGCCGGCACGTCGACGCGGTACAGCGGCGGACGGGCGACGCACACGTTGCCGTTCTTGAACAGGGCCGGGAAGTGCTTGAAGAACAGGGTCAGCAGGAGTACCTGGATGTGCGAGCCGTCCACGTCCGCATCGGACAGGATGCAGATCTTGCCGTAGCGCAGGCCGGACAAGTCCGGGCTGTCGTCGGCGCCGTGCGGATCGACGCCGATCGCCACGGCGATGTCGTGGATCTCGTTGTTCGCGAACAGGCGGTCGCGGTCGGTTTCCCAGGTGTTCAGCACCTTGCCGCGCAGCGGCAGGATGGCCTGGAATTCCTTGTCGCGGCCCATCTTGGCCGAACCGCCGGCCGAGTCGCCCTCGACCAGGAACAGTTCGTTGCGGGTGATGTCGCTCGATTCGCAATCGGTCAGCTTGCCCGGCAAAACGGCCACGCCCGAGGATTTCTTCTTCTCGACCTTTTGCAGCGAGCGCAGGCGCGATTGGGCCTGCTTGATGACCAGCTCCGCCAGCTTGCGCCCGTGTTCGACGTGCTGGTTCAGCCACAGTTCCAGAGGCGGACGGGTGAAGGTGGAGACCAGCTTCACGGCGTCGCGCGAGTTCAGGCGTTCCTTGGTCTGGCCCTGGAACTGCGGGTCCAGCACTTTCGCCGACAGCACGAACGAGACGCGCGCGAACACGTCTTCCGGCAGCAGTTTCACGCCTTTCGGCAGCAGCGAGTGCATCTCGACGAAGCTCTTCACGGCGCCGAACAGACCGTCGCGCAGGCCGGATTCGTGGGTGCCGCCGCTGACCGTCGGGATCAGGTTGACGTAGGATTCGCGCACCACGGCGCCGGCCTCGGTCCAGGCCACGACCCAGGCCGCGCCTTCGCCTTCGGCGAAACCGTCATCGCCGCCTGCGGCATACTGCGCGCCTTCGAACAGCGGGATCACGGTCTCGCCGTCGGAATTCTGCGCCAGCGCTTCGGTGAGGTAACCACGCAGGCCTTCGTCGTAGCGCCAGGTCTGGACGTCGCCGGTCTTGCCGTTGGTGAGGGTGACGGTGACGCCCGGCAGCAGCACGGCCTTCGAGCGCAGCAGGCGCTGCAGCTCGGCCATCGGGATGTTGGGAGAGTCGAAATACTTGCCGTCCGGCCAGGCGGTGACGCGGGTGCCGTTCTTCTTGCCGCCGCGCTCGAACGGTTGCGAGCTCAAGGGCTCGACCACGTCGCCGGCCTCGAAGGCCAGGTGGTGCATGCCGTTGCCCTGCTCGTCCTTGCGCCAGACCGTGATTTCCAGGCGTTTCGACAGCGCGTTGGTGACCGACACGCCGACGCCGTGCAAACCGCCCGAGAACGCGTAGGCGCCGCCCGAGCCCTTGTCGAACTTGCCGCCGGCGTGCAGGCGCGTGAACACGATCTCGACCGTGGACACCCCTTCCTCGGGGTGGATGCCGACCGGGATGCCGCGGCCGTCGTCCTCGACCGTGATCGAGCCGTCCGCGTTCATCGTCACGCCGATGTTCTTGCAGTGGCCGCCCAGTGCCTCGTCGGAAGCGTTGTCGATGACTTCCTGGATGATGTGCAGCGGATTTTCGGTGCGGGTGTACATGCCCGGACGCTGCTTGACGGGTTCCAGTCCCTTCAGGACGCGGATGGATGATTCGCTGTAGTCAGTTGCGTTTTTCTTGGTGGCCATGCTGGATCTTTAATAATTCAATGCCTGCGCATTCTATCTTGTCGCAAGGAAAATAAGCGACAGCAAAACGCGCGCGTAAAGGCAGGAGTGTGGTCCGCAACGCGCGATTTGGGAAGAGGCACTGTATGAAAACACAGTATTTTTGCCCGTGGGGCGAAATTTAGCAAGCGATGATGTGCAGTTTGCCGACGATTGCTTCTTGTCGGTCCTGGCAGGAAGATGAAGGCATACGGCTCAGCCGCAAGCACGGCGGTGGTGCCGAAGCGACATTTTTTACAATTGCGAATCGTGCGCGACCATTGGCAAGGCTATATTGAAACCATGGCAGAGGATATCGAAAAGCGCGACACTGCCGGCCCGCCGCAGGATGGCCCTCCGGGACCGTCGCGGGTGCCGGATCGGCGCGCCACCGGAGGCTCATCGCGCTACCTCCGTACCGGCGACACGCCCTTGAACCTGGCCGGCCGCGTGCTGCGCTCGCGCTGGCGCGCCCTGACCGACCGCTTCAACCGCGACTTCATGCGGCGCACGCTGCGCATCGGTGTTTCTGCCCGCATTTTCCATCCAGAAGCCGGCTCGACCGGCCTGCGCAGCAAGAACCTGCAATACCTGGAAGAATCGATCGCGCAATGGGTGATGTCGCGCGACGTGCTGGTGTTCATGGTGCCGACCGTGAACACGAATGGGTTGCTGCATCCAAGCAATATTACGATGCGCCATTATGCGCGTCACCTGGACGGCCTGGTGCTGCAGGGCGGCGCCGACGTGTCGCCCATGACCTATTCCGAAACGCCGACCCGGCCCGAATGGAACGGCGACCGCGCGCGCGACGTGTACGAACTCGAGCTGCTGCACGAATTCGTCGAAGCTGGCAAGCCGGTGCTGGGCATCTGCCGCGGCTGCCAGTTGATCAACGTCGCCTTCGGCGGCACGCTGTACCAGGACGTGGCGACGAACATTCCCGGCTCGCAGCCGCACGTGCACGACATCTACGATGCGCACCGCCACGACATCGTGTTCCCGGACGGCTCTTCGCTGGCGAACATGTTCCCGAAGCACAAGCGCGCCGTCGTCAATTCGATCCATCACCAGGCGGTCAAGGAGCTGGGGCGCGATATCCAGGTCGAGGCGATGTCCGATCCGGACGGCGTGGTGGAAGCGATCCGCTACCAGCGCGCGCCCTTCGTGATGGGCCTGCAGTGGCATCCGGAATTCCACCGCGCCGGCGGCGGCGAATTGCTCGACTGCACGCCGGTGCTCGACGAATTCCTGCGCGCCGCGCGCGAGACGCGGCTTTAAGAACCTGTCCCAGTAGGGAATGAGTCGCTGCTGGCGTGCCTGGCAAGCGGGGGCGGCGTCGCTCGTCGCCGCATGCGAAGGCCATGCATCGCCCGCGCGCATGTCGCCATCCGCTTCCTCCTCCCTGTTGGGATAGGTGCTAAGCCGCGCTTTCACATGACCTTCACGCCGGCGCATTGCCGTTCGCCGGCACCAGCGTGGCCGGCGCCGCGGCAGGCGCGGGCGTGGCCGGACGGGTGGCGGTCATGAAGGCGAAGGTCTTCGGCATCCAGCGCATGGCGGCGCGGTGCACGCCGATCAGGATGGCGATGCAGATCAGCGGCGATGCGAACCAGTGCAGCGCTTCCGGCATCCATGGGCTGTGCTGGTAGATGCGATACGGCACCACCTGCAGCGGGGCGTGGGCGCAAAAGATGAAAAAGCTGTACTTGCTGTGGCGTTGCGCCCAGCGGCCCGCCTTCGTTTGCACCAGTTTCGACGCCGCCGCCCAGATGAGGAAGGGCGCGGCCAGCGTGAACGGGGTGATGTCCATGATGCGGAAGGCGACGATGGCCGCGGCGCCGATGAGCACCAGGGCAAGGCAGGGCAGGGCATGGCGGTCGGCCGCCGTCAGGTTCCAGTTGCGCACGGCAGCCAGGCCACCCACATAGAAGAAGATCGGGATGGTGGAGCGGTTGATGAGGTCGCCGTCCAGGTCCGACCAGAACACCGCGCCCACGAGCAGCAGGCCGATCGTGGGCGCATGGCGCAGGAACAGGCCGAACAGCGGCACCAGCAGCATCACCACCAGCAGATCGCGCACGAAATACATGGGGAAATTAATCGGATACGCGCTGATGCCATAAAAGGCATTGATCAATTCCATTTCCGACATCTTGGTCATCTGATGCCATGGCGCCCAGCCTGTCGCAATTTCAACGACATACATTGCGGCGGCAAATACGATATTAAAAAAGAAGAAAGGTAGCGCCAGCGTCTTGATTTTCTTCTTGTAGAGTTTTATCGGCGAAAGATCGAATCCGGAGCTGAACAATAAATACCCGGAGATAAGGCTGAGTAGCGGAACGGTGGCGCGAAACAGCCCTTCCTGGAAAAAGGCGCGTATAACGTGGAAGGTATTGTCGAGATCGATCTGGTCGACGCTGAGGCGCGCCTCGGTATGCAGCAATACCACGCCAAAGATCATAATTGTTCGCAACATCGCGATACGCTGTGAAACTTCCGAACTGATGGTCATGAATTTCCTATTTGAAACTTAATGCCTTCTCCTGTCATTGAATGGCAGTCAATACAAATGACGATATCAATACGGAAGGCGGGGCAAATGCAAATGCCCGAGTCAATACCTGGATCGGTATTTACTCGGAAAATAAAATGCTATATGCATAAATTTTGTCATTGGCAGGAAGCCGGGCGCGCACGATTGCCATTTAAAGTAAATAGAAATAGTTATTTCTATTGGAGAATAATTTTTATTCGATGAATTGGAGGTGACGAAGCGGGGCCGAAAACAGGTTTCGGACGGGCGGACTGAAAGGCGCCTGCGCGGCTTTCGACGCAGCCTCGGGAGTGGCCAGCCGGCGGCATCCGGTCAAGCGGATTTCGCTTGCGCTGCCGCTGTTCCCGACTCATAATCTGAATGAGAATCATTCTCAAACAGATGCGGATGAGCAACCACTCGAGGAGGCCATATGGATGATGATGTGCTGGATGAATTACGTATGCCGGGTTCGCCCCGTGACCAGCATGCGGTGCTGGTCGCGGCACTGCTGCACCTGATGTCCCATTACACGATCAACAGCGCCGCCAACGGCGCAGTCAATGGCGCGAATCGCAGCGCGGAAGGGCCATGCGTGAAGCTGGCTTCGGTGATCGAGCGTCACCTGAATGCGCTGGCGCGACTGCCGGACGCCGACCCGGTGCTGCGCGCCACCTGCGAGCAGCTCAGCGCCAAATGGGCCGGGCTGGTCGACAGCGCGATGCCGATGCCGGCGCCGGTCAAGCGCCCGCTGCTGGAGCGCATCCTGCGCCCGGTGCCGCGCAAGCCGGAATCGGCTGCTGCGGCATCGGCGTTCGCCGGCTGAGCGCTTCGGCGCCGGTATTTCCTGTCGCCCGCTCAGGCACGGCTAGAGTACGCGCCGTTCGCCGCGGAAGCGCTGGATCGCGGCATTCACCATGCCCTCCGCGCTGCCCTGGCGTTCGTACTGGCCACGCAAGTAAAACGCGTCGCTGCCGTCGGTGACCGCCGCCGCCAGGTGGGCCAGCGCGTCCATGCTGCCCAGCGCCTGCGCATGCTGCGCCATCAAATCGAGGGTGGCGAGGATGTCGTCGCGCAGCGGGATCGAGGCGTAGGTCTTGGGGTGGGTGATCACGCCGTCCAGGCCGAAGCGGCTGGCCTGGAAGCGGTTGTAGTTGTAGACCAGGTAATCATCTTCCGAAGGCGCGTCTTCCAAAGGCGCATCGTCCGACGGGCTGGCGCGCACCGCGGCATCGTCGCGCTGCGCCAGCAGGTGGCGGCAGATCGCCTGCAGGTAGGCGGCCAGCGCCGCCGCCCGTTCGACGGTGAGCGGCGTGTCGCACACGCGCAGCTCGATGGTGCCGTATTCCGGTTTCGGCCGCAAATCCCAGTAGAAATCCTTCATGCTCTTGATGATGCCGGTGCGCTCCATCTTGGCGAAATAGACGTTGGCGAAATCGTCCCAGCGCAGCGTGAACGGCGCGCGTCCGCTCAGCGGAAAGGCCGACACCGAATTCAGGCGCGCCGAGTCGAAGCCGGAATCATGCCCCTGCACGAAGGGCGAGGAGCTCGAGAGCGCGATGAAGTGCGGGATGTAGCGCGACAGCGCATGCAGCAGGTACAGGGCGTCGTCGCCGCTGGCGCAGCCGATGTGCACGTGCTGGCCGAACACCGTGAACTGCTTGGCCAGGTAGCCGTACAGCGACGACAGTTCCTGGTAGCGCGGCTTGGACGAGATGCGCTGCTCGGACCAGTGCTGGAAGGGATGGGTGCCGCCGCCGGCGATGCCGATGTTGAGCGTGTCGCCGGCCGCCACCAGGGTGTCGCGGATGGCGACCAGTTCGGTCAGCAGGGTGCGGTAATCGGTCTGCACGCTCGAGTTAATCTCGATCATGCTCTCGGTGATCTCGGGCGTGACGTTGCCGGGAAAAGGCTTGCGCCCGAGCAGGTCCAGCAGATCGACGCTGGCCGGCGTCAGGTCGAAATCGGACAGGTTGATCAGCTGCAGTTCGAGTTCGACGCCGAAGGTCAGCGGTTCGGAGGTGGCAAAGGCTTCAAGCGGCATGGCGGGTCTCCGGTGCATCAGTTGGCATGGCGCACCTCCGGTGCTTCATGTGCCCAGACCAGGGCGCGTTGCAGGATGATGGGGCCGAACACTTCGAGCAGCATGGTCACCGCGGCCACCGATTGCAGTTCCTCGACCACCTGCACGCCGGCGTGGCGCGCATGCTCGATCATGAGGATCACGAACACCGACAGGGGCGCCAGCGCCACCCCGGTCAGCACGCCCTTGCGCCACGAAATGCCGGACAAATGCGAGAACGCGGCCACCCCGACGGTCTTGGTCAGCAGGCGCGCCAGCACCAGCGCGATTGCCACGGCACCGCCGGCCAGCACCTTCTGCCAGTCGAGGGTGGAGGCGGCATACACGAACAGCACCACCGTCAGCAGTTCGCCGAGGGCGCCGAAATTGCGCTGCGTCTGGCTGAAGGCGACGCGGCGGTGGCGCGCCGTCAGGCCGAAGGCGAGCGCCGCCACCACCGGCGACAAACCGAGCGCATAGGCGACCGAGACCAGCAGGATCACCGCCAGCGCGAACGCGACGGTGGCATCCTGGGCCAGCTTGCCGAGCGCGCGCAGCACCGCCGGCACGACCACGCCGAACACGGCGCCGGTAAAGGCCGAGACACCCAGTACGACCAGGCTGTTCCACAGCGCGTCGCCGACGTCTTCCGAGGTGCGGAAGATCCACAGGCCGACCGTCGCATTGAAGGCGAACACCGCCAGCACGCAGTTCAGCGCGCACAGGTGCAGCGCGCGTTCGGTCACCTGGCCCGAGCTGCGCTGCTCGTTGATGACGCGCACCACGGTGGCGGGCGAGGTCGCCATCGACAGCGAGGCCAGCATCAGCGCATTGATGTCGTCCGCGCCGAAGCTCGAAGCGATGAAGTACACCGCGACGAAGGTCAGGCCGGCTTCGACCAGGCCGGCCACGCCGATCCACGGGTTGGTGTGCAGCCAGCGCAGATTGATGCGGTAGCCGAGCTCGAACAGGATCAGGCCAAAGGCGATGTCGGCCAGCAGCAGCATGGTGCCGGCGCCGGGCGCCGGCAGCACGCCGAGCTGGGGCGCGGCCAGCGCGAATCCGACCAGGCCGTAGAAGCTGATGCGCGGCAGGCCGGTCCAGCGTTGTCCGAACTCGCCGACCAGCCAGGCGACGGTAATCGTCATCGGCCACGCCAGGCTGCCCAGTATAGCCAGCAATTCAGGCATGCGGTCTCCTCGTGTTTTGCCAAAATGGCATGTCAGTACGTGGGCCGATTCTACAAGAGGCTTGCATGCGCACGATTGTGTGTAGGAACAGGAGAAGCCCGGCGCAAGCCTGGCTCATGCTGCGGCACATGCCGCGCTGCTAGAATGGCGGCCCCTGCCGACCAATCCGGATCCCCCATGCCCAGCCCACAGCCAACGCCAGTCCAGCCCCAGGCCCGCCCGCCGATCCGCCTCACCGCCCAGGTACTGACCTGCCTGGTCTTCTGCCTGCTGGCGGCCCTGATCATCCATTTCAGCGGCACGGCCTGGCGTACGCTGTTCACGGCGCCGCTCGCACCGACCTACCAGCTGCTGCTCGGCCAGGGCCTGGCGCTGGTGGCCGCCGCCGTCTCCTACGGATTGTTCCGCCTGACCGCAAAGTCCGAATCGAGCGCCCGCACGATTCAGGCCTACGCGCGCCTGGACCTCGGCGGCCTGAATCCGCTGTGGATCTCGGTGGCCGCCGCCATCGGCGAGGAAATGCTGTTCCGCGCGGCGCTGCAGCCGCTGCTGGGGATCTGGATCACCTCGATCCTGTTCCTGGTGACGCACATGCCGGTGTACCGCTTCCGCCAGTTCGACCGTGCCACGCTGGTCCAGGCGCTGGGCTTGTTCGGCACCAGCGTGGTGCTGGGCTTCGTGTTCGAGCGCGTGGGATTGATCGCGGCGATGCTGGTGCACCTGTGGATCGACGTCGTGGGCTTGATGCTGGTGCGCGCGGCGCTGCGCGAACGCGCCTGATGTATTGTCGCGTTATTTGCTGAGCAGGCGCATCGCCCGCTCCAGCCCGTCGATGGTGATCGGGAACATGCGGTTGCCCATGATCCTCCGGATGATGTCGATCGACTGCCGGTACTGCCACAGATTTTCCGGCTCGGGATTGAGCCAGGCGCACCGGGGAAAGGCGTTCACGAAGCGCGCCAGCCATTCGGCGCCGGCTTCGTCGTTGTTGTACTCGACCGAGCCGCCCGGCGCCAGGATCTCGTAGGGGCTCATGGTGGCGTCGCCGACGAAGATCAGGCGCGTGTCGGGCGGGTACTTGCGCAGCACGTCCCAGGTCGGGAAGCGCTCGGCGTGGCGGCGCCGGTTGTGCTTCCACAGGGTGTCGTAGACGCAGTTGTGGAAGTAGAAGAACTCCATGTTCTTGAACTCGCTGCCGGCGGCCGAGAACAGTTCCTCGGTGCGTTCGATGTGGTCGTCCATGCTGCCGCCCACGTCCAGCAGCATCAGCACCTTGATGCGGTTGCGGCGCTCGGGCCGCATGCGGATGTCGAGCCAGCCGGCGTTGTTGGCGGTCGAGCGGATGGTGTCGTCCAGCGCCAGTTCGTCGGCCGCACCCTGGCGCGCGAAGCGGCGCAGGCGGCGCAGCGCCACCTTGATGTTGCGCGTGCCGAGTTCGCGCTCCGCGTCGTAGTCGCGGTAAGCGCGCTGGTCCCACACTTTCACGGCGCTGCGCTTGCCGCCCTCGCCGCCAATGCGGATGCCTTCCGGATTGGTACCGCCATGCCCGAACGGTGAGGTGCCGCCGGTGCCTATCCATTTGCTGCCGCCTTCATGGCGCTCTTTCTGTTCCTTCAGCAGTTCCTGCAGGCGCGCCATCAATTTGTCGTAGCCGAGTTTCTGCAGCTGCGCCTTCTGCTCGGGCGTCAGCTCGCGCTCCAGGCGCTTGATCAGCCAGTCGAGCGGGATGTCGGCTTTGGTATCGAACACGGTGTCGATGCCCTTGAAGTACAGGCCGAAGGCGCGGTCGAACTTGTCGAAGTGGGCTTCATCCTTCACCAGCGTCAGGCGCGCGAGATAGTAGAACTCATCGAGCGAGGGCGCGATCACCTGCTGTTCCAACGCTTCCAGCAGCGTCAGGAATTCCTTGATCGAGACCGGGACCTTGGCGTCGCGCAGGGTGAAGAAGAAGTCGATCAGCATGGGCGTCGGGCTTTAATTCGAGGCGCCGTCGGCGTGGCGGCGCAGGCGGTAGTGCAGCTGCGACTTGATCTCGGGCCATTCACCGCGCACGATGCTGTACATGACCGTGTCGCGCACGGTGCCGTCGCGCCGCGGGGCGCTGTGGCGGATCACGCCATCCTTCTTCGCGCCCAGGCGCTCGATCGCGGCTTGCGAGGCGTAGTTGAAATTATCGGTGCGCAGGCCGACCACCGCGCAGCCGAGCGTGTCGAAGGCGTGCGACAGCAAGAGCAGCTTGCAGCTGGTGTTCACGTGGCTGCGCTGGCGGCTTTTCGCGTACCAGGTGTAGCCGATCTCGACGCGGCCGATGGCCGGGACGATGTCGTGGTAGCTGCTGGTGCCGATCACGCGGTCGCTGGCGGCGTCGATGACCGCAAAGGCGAGCCGATTAGCCGTCTCCAGCGCGGTGCCGATGTAGTGTTCGGCCTCGTGCGGCTCGGGCACCGAGGTCACGCGCAGCTCCCACAGTTCGCCGTCGCAGGCGGCGGCGCGCAGGCCGTCCGCATGGTGCAGGGCCAGCGGCTCCAGGCGGATGCCGTTGAATTCCAGCGTGACCGGATCGACGCGGATCATCGGTTGTGCCTCGCCATCGCCACCAGGCGCTCGAACAGGCCGACGTCCTGCTCGTTCTTCAGCAGGGCGCCGTGCAGGGGCGGCACGATGGTCTTCGCATCCCGGCTGCGCAGCGCCGCGACCGGGATGTCCTCGGCCAGCAGCAGCTTGAGCCAGTCGAGGAATTCGGAGGTCGACGGCTTTTTCTTGAGACCGGCCACGTCACGCAGTTCGTAGAAGCTGTTCAGGGCCGCGGCGAGCAGGTCCTGCTTCAGGTGCGGGTAATGCACCTTCACGATCTCGGCCATCGTGTCGCGGTCCGGGAATTTGATGTAGTGGAAGAAGCAGCGGCGCAGGAAGGCGTCCGGCAATTCCTTCTCGTTGTTCGAGGTGATGATTACCAGCGGGCGGTGCCTGGCCACCACCATTTCGCGCGTCTCGTAGACGTAGAACTCCATGCGGTCCAGTTCGCGCAGCAGATCGTTCGGGAATTCGATGTCGGCCTTGTCGACCTCGTCGATCAGCAGCACCACCGGTTCCGGCGCCGTGAAGGCTTGCCACAGCACGCCCTTGACGATGTAGTTGTGGATGTCGCGCACGCGCTCGTCGCCGAGCTGGGAATCGCGCAGGCGCGATACCGCGTCGTATTCGTACAGTCCCTGCTGCGCCTTGGTGGTCGACTTGATGTGCCACTGCATGAGCGGCATGTCGAGCGCGCTCGCCACTTCCTCGGCCAGCATGGTCTTGCCGGTGCCGGGTTCGCCCTTGATCAGCAGCGGCCGGGCCAGGGTGAGGGCGGCGTTCACCGCCAGTTTCAGGTCATCGGTGGCGACGTAGTCGTCGCTGCCTTCGAAGCGTCGTGGAGCGGGCATGGTGTTCGCGCTGGATAGGGAAATGGCATCGAGTATATGCCATAAATTCGGCCATCACAGCGGCCAGAGCGTCGTGCCGGAACATCGCGGTACATGGGCGGCGCCGGGGCGCCGGCTTTGTAGACTGGGCTATATTTCTCATATAAAATCGCCCAGTCGTAGTACAAATGCTAAGTTTTTGTGCAGTGCGGTATCGATCCAACTTTACGATTGCCCAACCATGAAAAAATTGTTAGCAGTACTCGTGCTCGGCGCAGTGTCGGCTGCAGGCGCGGGTGCGGCCGGCGCGGCCGACATCGTCGCCAATCCGAAAGCGGCCCCGAACAAGATCGAGCAATGCATCGGCTGCCACGGGATTCCCGGCTACAAGGCCGCCTTTCCCGAGGTCTACCAGGTGCCGATGATCGGCGGGCAGTCCGCCAAGTACATCGAAGCCGCGCTCAACGCCTACAAGAAGGGCGACCGCAAGCACCCGTCGATGCGCGGCATCGCCGCCAGCCTGTCCGACCAGGACATCGCCGACATCGCCGCCTATTACTCGCAGCAGACGGCCGCCAGCCGCAAATGAGGACGACGCCATGAACAAATTCCTCCTCGCGCTGGCCTGCGGCGCCACCCTGCTGGCGTCAGGCGCCGCCGGCGCCGCCAGCGGCAATGTCGCCAACGGCGAAGCCCTGTCCAAGAAATACAATTGCGCGTCCTGCCACGGCGCCGACTACAAGACCCCGATCGACCCCAGCTATCCGAAGCTGGCCGGCCAGCACGCCGACTACCTGGCGCACTCGCTGTCCGCCTACAAGCGCGGCGACAAGGTGCTCAACGGCCGCAACAACGCGATCATGGCCGGCATGGCCAAGCCGCTGTCGGACCAGGACATGGCCGACATCGCGGCCTACCTGCAAAGCCTGCCGGGGCCGCTGGTGGTTCGTAAATAAGACTAGCGGACGCGCTTGCGCACGCACTCCACGTACGCTTCGGTGTCCGGCGGGGTGTCGTGGCGCTGGGCCGACCAGATCATCTCGCCCAGGCATTCCATGATCGCGTGGTGCGCCTCGTGCTCGCCCACGCGCGCGGCCAGCGCCTCATAGGCGGCGCGGATGCCGCGCGGCTGGTCGATCGAGACCTGCTCGGTGATCGACAGGTGCATCGACAGGTGCAGGAAGGGGTTCGGCTGGCCGCCCTCGACCGAATAGTCGCGCGCCACCGCCTCGTCGGCATCACGCAGCGCGTCGTGGTACTCGGGGTGGTGGTCGATCCAGTCGGCGGCGATGGCGTCCATCGGGGTCAGGATGTCGCCGGCGCGGCGCTTGCGGAGGGCTTCGCAGAAGAAGCGGCGCACGTCGTGGGAAGAGGGAGTGAACATGGCGGTCGAGGGACGGGTCGAAGGACGGGGAAGGGCGCCATTGTAGCGCGCCGGCGCCGTGGGCGCTGCGGACCGCGGACTGCGCTGGCGCCGCGGACGTCGGCATCATGCCCGGCCTGCACCTGCGCCGGCGCCTTCCGTCACGGTCCGGCCGCTTCCCGCGCCGCCGGACCGCATGCGGCCCCGGCGCGCGCCTTGAGGTCGGCCGCCTGCGCCGCCTCGCCGCGGGCGTCGTGCAGCTCGGCCATGTAGCGGGTGGCCTCGCAGGTGCGCGTGGCGGCCAGTTGCCGCTCCTTGCCGGCGATCTCGAGCAGGCCGGCGGCATCGATCTGGCCGAGGTAGAAGCGGGCCACCGGTTGCGGCCACTCGTCGGCCGGGACCTGCCTGGCCAGGCTGTCTTCGAGTTCGCGCTTGCCCAGGCCCGGCACGCCGTTGCGCACGCGCGCGGTGTACAGCCAGAGGGCGCCGTGGCGGTCGGCCGGCAACTGGTCGAGCGCGGCGCGCAGTTGCCGGATGCCGTCGTCCAATTGGCCGGCCAGCGTCAACTGGCGTCCGATCTGCAGGATGGCGTGCGGCTCGCCGCCGGCGGCGGCCTTCTCCAGCCAGGCCCTGGCCTGTCGGGCATCCTGCTCGCCCTTGTTGCGGCGCGCGTACATCGTCGCCAGCGAATATTGGGCGTCCGGATTGCCGCCCTCGGCTTCGGCGCGGATCAGGGGCCCCAGGCCGGCGTTGCTGAACACCTCGCCGCCGAGGTAGGCGACGTACAGCTTGCGCTGGCTGGCCGCGAACAGCACGCGGTGGGCGCGCAGGAAGTCCTGGCCCAGGTAGAGGTCGGCGTCGAGGTCGGCCTGCGCATCGACGATGCCGATCTCGGCGTCGCGCAGCGTTGCGCCGCCGATCTCGATGGTCTTGGCCCGGGCGCTCCAGTACGGCGCCATGTCCAGGCCGATCCCGACGACGTTGCCCAGACGCCTGGCTTGCGGCCCGGCGACGTCGATCCCGGCCTTTTTGGCGGCGCCGAGCAGCATGACGGTGCGATGGGCGCCGGTATCGATGACCGCGTCCAGCTTCTGCCCGTTGACCACGACGGTGAAATGCGGATTCGGATGGCGCTGCGGAACACGGGTGTAGGGAATGACGAAGGTCTGTTCCGGCCACGGCGTCAGGGTGGTCTGGGCACAGTCGCGCGGGCGGAAGAAACGCATGCGCTTGGCGCGCAGGTCGATCTCGAGGTCCGACTGCAGCAGGAAGGGCGAGCCGACGATGGCGTCGAATGCCGGAGTGAGCCGGGCTTCGCCGATGACGTCCAGTTCCAGCCGGCGCGACACGCGCGCGGGACCGACCGCGAAGTCGCGCACCTGGACCGTGTAGACGGGCGAGCTGCCGCCGAAGCCGCGCACCGTGCGCTGGGTGCGGTGCAGGGCCATGTTGCGCCGGTTGACGCCGTTCATGGTCAGCTGGACCAGGTAGGCGCCGGTATCGACCAGCATGGTGGCCGGCGTGCCTTCGATGATGCCGTCGATCGCCGGCGCCATCCCCGGGCCGACGTAGCGGATCGGGACCGAGGCGATTTCGGTGTAGGCGCAGCCTGCCGGCGCGGCAATCGGCGCAACCGGCGACATGGCCGGATCAGCGCCGGCCTGGGCCGAGGCCGTGGCGGGCAGGACGGCAGAAAGGGCAGCCAGCAGCAGGGTGGCAAGCAGTCTCATGGGAGCGCGGCGAGTCATGATGTTCATGATTCTACAGCGCAAACTTGCGAATGTTGCAATATATAAAAAGCAAAAAGGCAAGAGCAGCGCAGGGACGCCGTTCTTGCCTTTTTGTGTTGCTTCCGCGCTACTGCCAGCGGCGCCGGATCACTCCTTGTCGCGCGCCAGCACCAGTTTCGAACTGCCGGCGGCGTCGGCAATGGCCTTGCTGGCCACCGCCACCGCCTTGGTGGCATTCGGTGCCGTCCTCGGCGCCGGTCCGCCATTCGGCGAACGCGGCGGATGCGGCTGGCGCAGGTAGCGCGAACTATGGCGCCGTTCACCCTGGCCGCCGGCGGGCCAGGTGAGGAAGCGCGACAATTCCTGCAATGCGCGCTGGTAGACATCGCGCTTGAATTCGATCACCACGTCCAGCGGCACCCAGTAGTCATGCCAGCGCCAGGCGTCGAATTCGGGGTGGTCGGTCAGGCGCAGGTTGACGTCGTTGTCGCGCGCCACCATGCGCAGCAGGAACCAGATCTGCTTCTGGCCGCGGTAGTGGCCGCGCACCTCGCGCTTGATGAAATGGTCCGGCACTTCGTAGCGCAGCCAGTCGCGGGTGCGGCCCACGATCTTGACGTGCTCCTGGCGCAGGCCGATTTCTTCCTCGAGCTCGCGGTACATCGCTTGTTCAGGCGTTTCGCCGTACTTGATACCCCCTTGCGGAAATTGCCATGAGTGCTCTCGCACCCGCTTGCCCCACCAAACCTCGTTGTTGGCGTTCAGCAGGATGATGCCGACGTTGGGGCGGAACCCTTCACGATCGAGCATAATTCACCTCGAAACTTTCTGCCGGCCTAGCCCTTACGTTTTACCTACAAATCCAGGCGCCTTTCAAAACCTGCTGCGCGTTGCATATCTGTCTTGCGATACTGTCACTTGCTCTGGTTTTTCAAGGCGCCTTGTGGGTACTGCCGCTGTTGACTTGCATCGGAACAACGGTCTGCCCCCCTTGTTTCGGATCCATTTGTATAAAGATTGGATGCATCAGCCAGCTAATCCTTTAAAATTAGGTCGATTATAACCCTCTCTTTTTAAAAAGAATTCATCGATATGCGTGCCTCACGATTTTTTATTTCAACTCTTAAAGAAGCGCCTTCCGACGCCGAGATCGTCAGCCACAAGCTGATGATGCGCGCCGGGATGATCAAGCGCCTGGGCTCCGGTATCTACACGTACATGCCGCTGGGCCTGCGTGTGATCCGCAAGGTCGAGGCCATCATCCGCGAAGAGATGAACAAGGCGGGCGCTATCGAGTTGCTGATGCCGGTCGTGCAGCCGGCCGAACTGTGGCAGGAAACCGGCCGCTGGGACAAGATGGGTCCTGAACTGATGCGCGTCAAGGATCGCCACGGCCGCGACTTCGCGATCCAGCCGACCTCGGAAGAAGTCGTCACCGACGTCGTGCGCAGCGAGATCAAATCGTACCGCCAGCTGCCCTTGAACTTCTATCACATCCAGACCAAGTTCCGCGACGAGCGCCGTCCGCGCTTCGGCCTGATGCGCGGCCGCGAATTCACGATGAAGGATGCCTACTCGTTCGACCGCGACGTCGCCGGCATGCAGGTGTCGTACCAGACCATGTTCGACGCCTACGTGAAGATCTTCACCCGCTTCGGCCTGCAGTTCCGCGCGGTCGCCGCCGACAACGGCGCGATCGGCGGCACCGGCTCGCATGAATTCCACGTCATCGCCAGCACCGGCGAAGACGCGCTGGTGTACTGCCCGACCTCCGATTACGCAGCCAACATGGAAGCGGCCGAGGCATTGCCCCTGGTCGCCCAGCGCGCTGCCGCCGGCCAGGAACTGAGCAAGGTCCCGACCCCGAACACCACCAAGTGCGAAGCCGTGGCCAAGCTGCTCGGCATCGATTTGTCCCGGACCGTGAAGTCGATCGCGCTGACCGTGGAACGCGAGGAAGACGGCAGGCAGATCAAGGAAAACTGGCTGCTGCTGCTGCGCGGCGACCACGAGCTGAACGAAGTCAAGGTCTCGAAAGTACCGGGCCTGTCGACCTTCCGCTTCGCTACCGAAGCCGAGATCCTGGAAGCCTACGGCAGCGTGCCGGGCTACCTCGGTCCGGTCAATACCAAGCAGCCGGTCAGGATCGTGGCCGACCGCACCGTCGCCAACATGGCCGACTTCGTGTGCGGCGCCAACGAGGCCGAATACCACTTCACCGGCGCCAACTGGGGCCGCGACGTGCCCGAACCGGTCGTGGCCGACCTGCGCAACGTGGTCGAGGGCGACGCTTCGCCGGACGGCAAGGGCGTGCTGGCGATCGAGCGCGGCATCGAAGTGGGCCACGTGTTCCAGCTCGGCACCGCCTACTCGGCGGCGATGAACGCGACCTACCTGGACGAGAAGGGCCAGCCGGCGCCGATGCAGATGGGTTGCTACGGCATCGGCGTGACCCGCATCCTGGGCGCGGCGATCGAGCAGAACTTCGACGACAAGGGCATCGTCTGGCCTCAAGCTCTCGCGCCGTTCGAACTGGTGCTGTGCCCGATGGGCTACGACCGCAGCGAACTGGTCAAGACCGAGACCGACCGCCTGTATGCCGAACTGCAGGCGGCCGGCGTCGATGTCGTGGTCGACGACCGCGGCCTGCGTCCGGGCGCCATGTTCGCCGACTGGGAACTGGTGGGCGTGCCGCATCGCGTGGTGATCGGCGAGCGTGGCCTCAAGGATGGCAACCTGGAATACCAGGGCCGCCGCGATCTTGAAGCCACCGCCGTCCCGGCAACCGACATGGTCTCCTTCATCAAAGGCAAACTGGTCAAGTGATGCAAAGCGCAGCTGCAGCAAGCCGGGTGCTGGCCCGGCTCGGACGGGCATCGCTCGTCGCCGGCCTGATGTCCGCCGCCCTGCTGGGCGGCAGCGCGGCCCATGCCGGCAACCAGAAGGAAGAAGCGATGGCCGATTCGGTCCGGCTGGCGCTGGAACGCGCCATCCAGGACAGCCGTCCGCCCAAGCCGGTGCTGCGCGACGAGGCCGCGCGCGCGCGTTACCAGCAATGGTTCGACGCGATGTCGTCGCGTCTCAAGCGCCGCCTGCCCGACGACCAGCTGCGCACCGAATTCCTCGAAGCCGCCTGGTACGAGGCGACCCGCGCCGGCCTCGATCCGGGGCTGGTGCTGGGCCTGATCCAGGTCGAATCGGCCTACCGCAAGTATGCGGTGTCGATCGCCGGCGCGCGCGGCTACATGCAGGTGATGCCGTTCTGGACCAAGGTGATCGGCGACGCCAACCGCCGCGCCCTGTTCGACATGCAGACCAATCTGCGCTACGGCTGCTCGATCCTGCGCATGTATATCGACATGGAAGGCGGCGACCTGTACCTGGCCCTGGGCCGCTACAACGGCAGCCGCGGCAAGCCGCAGTACCCGAACGCGGTGCTGGCGGCGTGGAAGAACTGGGAGTTCAGGCAGAGCGAGATCGCGCCGACCTCGGTCGCGTCGCGCTGAGGTAGGCAGGTCGCAAACGGGCCATGCGGCCGGGCGGCGGTGTAGACTGCATGCTTCCCGACTTATCCTGTCCGCCATGCGACCGACTTCACCGAGTACCGCCATCCGCCTGCTGGCCGCGGCCTGCGCCGCCGCCGCGCTGGCCGGCTGCGCAAGCACGCCGCCCGGCGCCACCGCCGCAGCCACCACGGCCGCATCCGCGCCGGCGCACGCCGTCCCGGCCAGCCAGATCGACCGCGCCAGGAACGTCATCTTCTTCCTCGGCGACGGCATGGGCATCAACACCCTGACCGCGGCGCGCATCTACGCCGTCGGCGAATCGGGCGAGCTCACCATCGACACGCTGCCCGAATCGGCCTTCGTGAAAACCTTCTCGAACGACGCCCAGGTCACCGACAGCGCGGCCTCGATGTCGGCCTACATGACCGGCGTGAAGCAGAACAATGGCGTGATCTCGATGTCGGCCGACACGCAGGCGATCGCGCCGGGCGCGGACGGGCGAAGCCGCTGCAGCAACGGAAATCCGATGCCCACGCTGCTGGAACTGGCCAGGCGCCAGGGCCTGGCCGCCGGCATCGTCACCACCACCAGCGTCACCGACGCCACCCCGGCCGCGACCTATGCCCATGCCTGCCACCGCAAGCTGCAGGACGACATCGCCGCCATGATGGTGCCGGGCGGCGCCGGCTACAACGCGGCGCTGGGGCGGGGCCTGGACCTGGTGTTCGGCGGCGGCGCCGCCCACTTCCTGCCGGCGGCGAAGGGCGGCCGGCGCGGCGACGGGCGCGACCTGCTGGCCGAACTGCAGGTCGGCGGCTACCGCATCGTGGACACAAGCGCCGGGTTCGCGCAGCTGGCGCCGCAGTCCGCGCAATCGCAGCCGGCGCAGCCGCAGACCCAGCCGCAGTTCCGGCGGGTCATCGGCCTGTTCGCGCCGGACGACCTGGCCTACGATGCCGAGCGCGATCCGGCAAAACAGCCATCGCTGCCCGAGATGACGCGCACGGCGATCGCGCTGCTGGCCGAACGCAGCGCCGCCAACAACCAGGGCTTCTTCCTGATGGTGGAAGGCGGCCGCATCGACCACGCGCTGCACGACAGCCGCGCCAAGCGCGCGCTGCAGGAAACCGTGCAGTTCGACGCCGCCCTCAAGACCGCGATCGACGAGATGCGGCGGCGCGATCCGGGCCTGAAGCACACGCTGATCGTGGCCACCGCCGACCATGACCACACGCTGCTGATCAACGGATACTCGCCGCGCAGCGGCAGGAGCACCGACGCCAGCCCCGGCGTGCTGGGCCTGGTGCGCAGCCTCCCCGACGGCAAGGTCAAGCTGGACAAGGACGGCGCGCCCTACACCGTCCTCGGTTTCGGCACCGGCGAGCATCGCATCAACGGCAGCCGCGCGGCGCAGGCCGGGCTGACGGATGCCATCGCCAGCGCCGACGATTACCGCCAGGAGGCGGCGGTCCGCACCGCGCCCGGCGAGGAAACCCATGGCGGGGCCGACGTCTACCTGGGCGCCATCGGCGCCAGCGCCGAGACCTTCCGCGGCACCATCGACAATACCCGCGTCTTCAGCCTGATCAAGGAGGCGGCCGGCTGGTAAGCCGCCGATCGACATGCACATCCCGATGAAAACCATTTGCAGCGCCGCCGCGTTCGCGCTCACCACCATTGCGGCCACCACGGTCGCGGCCCAGGCGGCGCCCCAGGCCACCAACATCATCTTCTTCCTGGGCGACGGCATGGGCCCGACCACCATCACGGCCGCGCGCATCCACCAATACAAGGAAGAGGGCCTGCTGCACTTCGAGCGCCTGGACCGCACGGCGCGCGTGAAAACCTATTCCGCCGACGCCATGGTCACCGACAGCGCTCCCTCGATGGGCGCCTACATGACCGGCGTGAAGATCAACAACGACGTGATCTCGCTGCGCGACGCGAAACCGGTCGCGCCGGGCAGGGACGCCAACGGCAATCCGACCATCGACCGTTGCGGTGACAACAACGGCAGCGCGCCGCAGACCATCCTGGAACTGGCCAAGGCAGCCGGCAAGTCGGTCGGCGCCGTCACCAGCACCGAGCTGACCCATGCCACCCCGGCCTCGACCTTCGCCCACGTCTGTAACCGCAACGCCGTGTACGAGATCGCGCGCCAGATCGTGCCCGGCGGCGCCGGCTACAATTCGCGCCTGATGACGGGCGTGGACGTGCTGATGGGCGGCGGCCGTCCCCACTTCACGCCCTACGACGCGAAGACCAATCCCAAGGGACGGGCCGACGGGCGCAACTTATTGGCGGAGTTCGAGGCGCGCGGCTACTTCCTGGCCGCGACCCGGGCCGACATGATGTCGGCGCTGCCGAACCGGAAGTTCATCGGCATCTACGGCGACAGCCACCTGGATTACGCGTCGACGCGCAAGGCCACCCAGCCGACGCTGGCCGAGATGACGACCAAGTCGATCGAACTGCTGTCGAAGAATCCGAAGGGCTTCTTCCTGATGGTCGAAGGCGGCAAGATCGACCACGCGCTGCACGATTCGAACGCGCAGAATGCCCTGGCCGAAGTGGTCGATTTCGACAGCGCGGTGCAGGCGGCGCTCGAGCGCATGCGCCAGCTCGATCCGGGCCTGGAGCACACGCTGATCGTGGTCACCGCCGACCATGACCACACGATGGTGATGAACGGCTACCCGAAGCGCGGCAACCCGGTGCTCGACATCGTGCGCGGCGCCGACGGCCGGCCGGCGCGCGATGCCGACGGCAAGACCTACACCACGCTGGTGTACGGCGGCGGCCCGAACCGCCCGGAAGTGCGCGCCGACGTCGACAGCGCCCGCGCCCTGGCGCCGGATTATCGCCAGGAGACCGCGGTGCGCCTGTCCGGGGAAGGCCACGGCGGCGGCGACGTCAAGCTGTACGCGACCGGCGCCGGCTCGGCGCCGCTGCGCGGCACGATCGAGAACACGCGCGTGTTCGACCTGATGAAAGCGGCGTTCGGCTTATAAAGCGGGGACGCCAGAAAACAAAAAGCCTCGTTCGACGAGGCTTTTGCGTATCGGGGCCGGCGGGACAGCCAGATCTGAATCTTCTTATTTGAGGTGATCCGAGATCAGTTTGGTCATTTCGAACATCGACACCTGGGCTTTGCCACCGAAGACGGCCTTCAGCTTGTCGTCGGCATTGATCATGCGACGGTTTGCGGCGTCCTGCAGGTTTTCCTTCTTGATGTAGTCCCAGACTTTCTTGGTCACTTCGGTGCGCGGCAGCGGCTTGGCGCCGACCACTTCGGCCAGGGTTGCCGATGGGGTCATTTCTTTCATGAAGGCGGCATTCGGCTTGCGTGCCGCGGTTGCCTTCTTGGCCGCCGGTGCGGCTGCTGCTTTCGTCGGTGCTGCTGCTTTGGCTGGCGCTGCTGCCTTTTTAGCTGCCGGCTTCGCTGCTGCAGCCGGCTTGGCAGCGGCTTTCTTGGCCGGCGCTGCGGTGGTTTTTTTGGCTGTTGCCATATTCGAGCCTCCTAAACGGAACACATGGAAAAATTGCGCTGATGCGCACCGGCTTATATTGGTAGGGTTTTAGTGTTCGTGCAAGTCTTTTTCGAAATTTTTTCACTCTGATAAGCATGAAAATGCCGCCTTATGTTAACCAGACCGCTCCAGAGTGAAAAACGGGCGATTTTCACCCGCGGCCGGACGTAAAAAAGCCGTGCGGGGCAGGGGCCCGGCACGGCTTTTTTGAGAGGATCAATCCGACGCGATATCAGCGCATTCCGGGCATCATGCCCTTCATCCCGCGCATCATCTTCATCAGGCCACCGCCCTTGAGCTTCTTCATCATCGTGTTCATCTGATCGTACTGGTTCAGCATGCGGTTCACTTCCTGCACCTGCACGCCGGCGCCGGCCGCGATGCGGCGCTTGCGGTTGGCCTTGATCAGTTCCGGCTTGGCGCGCTCCTGCGGGGTCATCGAATCGATGATGCCGCACATGCGGCGCACCTGCTTCTCGGCCTGGTCCATGTTGGCGCCGGCCGCGGCCTGCTGGAACTGGGCCGGCAGCTTGTCCAGCAGTCCCGACATGCCGCCCATCTTCTTCATCTGGGTCAGCTGGGCCTTGAAGTCGTTCATGTCGAACTTGCCGCCCGACTTGATCTTGTTGGCCATGTCGGCCGCGGCCTGCATGTCCACGCCCTTGCGTGCTTCCTCGACCAGCGCCAGGATGTCGCCCATGCCCAGCACGCGGTTCGCCATGCGCGCCGGATCGAAGGCTTCCAGGCCGTCCAGTTTTTCGGAGACGCCGGCGAACTTGATCGGCTTGCCGGTCACGTGGCGCACCGACAGCGCCGCACCGCCGCGCGAATCGCCATCGAGCTTGGTCAGCACCACGCCGGTCAGGGGCAGGGCATCGTTGAACGCCTTGGCGGTGTTGATCGCGTCCTGGCCCAGCATGGCGTCGACCACGAACAGGGTCTCGACCGGGTTCACGGCCGCATGCACGGCGGCGATTTCCTGCATCATCGCTTCGTCGATGCCCAGGCGGCCGGCGGTGTCGATGATCAGGACGTCGTGGTAGTGCTTCCTGGCCCAGTCCAGCGCATTGCGCGCGATGTCGACCGGCTTGTCGTTGGCGGTGGACGGGAAGAAGTCGGCGCCGACCTGCTTCGTCACCGATTCCAGCTGCGCGATCGCGGCCGGACGGTACACGTCGGCGGACACGGTCAGCACTTTTTTCTTCTTCTGCTCCTTCAGGTACTTGGCCAGCTTGCCGGTGGTGGTGGTTTTACCCACACCCTGCAGGCCCGCCATCAGGATGATCGCCGGCGGCTGTTGCGCGAACGAGAGCTGGGCCGCTTCCGGACCGAGGTCGGCGCCCATCAGGGCCGCCAGTTCCTTCTGCACCACGCCGACCAGGGCCTGGCCGGGGGACAGCGAGCCGATGACTTCTTCGCCCAGCGCCTTTTCCTTCACTTTGGCGATGAACTCGCGGACCGCCGGCAGCGCCACGTCGGCCTCGAGCAGGGCCAGGCGCACTTCGCGCAGCATGTCCGCGGTGTTCGACTCGGTCAGTCGCGCCTCGCCGCGCATCGTCTTGACGACCTTGGCAAGGCGTTGGGTTAGGTTATCAAGCATGTTTTACCTTCTTACTGATAGTGAGGTACGCAAACCTTCATTTTACCGCATGTCGGGACAGGTTTTCGCCGGACAAGACGCCGTTCTTGCGGTAGCTCCCTGGCAACCCGCACCCCGCTGATCCGGATGGTGTAGACTCGCGCGTATGCAAACCACTTTATTCATTGCCGCTGCCATCCTGTATGCGGTATGCGCCCTGCTGCCGTCGCGGCGGGGTGCGGCCATTTCCGGCGTCACCGCCGTGGCCTGGGCATTGCACGGCGTGGCGTTGTGGCCGGACATGGTGACGGACGGGACGCTGCGGATCGGCTTCGCCTTCATGCTGTCGGCGGCGCTGTGGATCTCGGTCGCCGCCTACTGGATCGAGAACCGCAATTTCGCGCTGGACGGCATGCGCCGCATGGTCATGCCATGCGCGGCCGTCGCCGCCGTGCTGCCGCCGCTGTTCCCGGGAAGCCTGATGCCGGTGCAGGCGCAGTCGCCGGCCTTCGGCTGGCATGTCGCGGTTGCCGTGATGGCCTACAGCACGCTCACCATCGCCGCCTTCCACGCAGTGCTGATGGCGCTGCAGGAGGCGCGGCTGCACGCCAAGACCTCGAAAAACGGCTGGCTGGGCGGCGCGCTCGACCAGTTGCCGGCCCTGCTGACCATGGAAAAGCTGCTGTTCCGGATGATCTGGATCGGCTTCGTCCTGCTCAGCCTCACCGTGCTGTCGGGCGTGGTGTTTTCCGAACAGCTGTTCGGCAAGGCGCTGCGCTGGGACCACAAGAATGTATTCGCGCTGCTGTCGTGGCTGCTGTTCGCCGCGCTGCTGGCCGGACGCCGCTGGCGCGGCTGGCGCGGCAAGACCGCGCTGCGCTTCACGCTGGCGGGATTCGCTACCTTGGCGCTGGCCTATGTCGGCAGCCGTTTTGTCTTTGAAGTCGTTCTGCACCGGGGGTTCGTATGACGCGACTGTTATTCTGGATTGCGCTCATCATCCTGGTGGTGATGGCCGTGCGCAGCAAGGTGCGCGCCGCGATGGCGGCGCGTGGCCATGGACCGGTGCCGGGTCCTGGTCCGGGCGGCATGGGGGCCGGCCATGCCGCCGGCAACGCTTACCGCCGCGTCGAGGATGCGTCCGAGCCGATGTCCCGCTGCGCCAGTTGCGGCGTGTATTTCCCGGCGTCGGAAACGGTGCGCGCCGGCGGACACGATTACTGCAGCCCGGCGCACGCGCACCAGAGCGTGATCCGCAAGCCCGAGGCTTGAGCGCCGCATGGCGCCCTGGCTGACCCTCTCCGCGCAATCGCGGGCGACTTTCTGGCGCTCGCTGCAGACCTTCACCATCACGCGCATCGTGATCGCGGTGGTGCTGCTGCTGTACCTGAGCTTCGACGGCGACCGCGCCCGCGTCGACGGCGCAGCCTATGCCGAAACCTGCATCGCCTACGTGCTGGCGGCGCTGCTGTTCGCCGCCCTGGCCCACCTGTGGCGGCACCGCTTCCTGCTGCAGCTGGCATCCCAGGTGCTGGCCGACATCGGCCTGATCTCGCTGCTGTACCTGGCCGCCGGCGGCGCGCGCAGCGGCCTCGGGCTGCTGTACCTGTTCCCGCTGGCCGGCGCCGCGATCCTGGCGCCGCTGCTGCCGGCGCTGTTCTCGGCGGCGCTGGCGACCCTGTTCGTGCTGGGCGAGAGCGCCTGGCAGATATTGATCCGTTTCCAGGAGCCGCCGCTGATGCAGGCCGGGCTGACCGGGGCCGCCTTCTTCGCGCTGGTGCTGGTGGTGAACCGCCTGGCCGCGAAACTGATCCGCCAGGAAGAGCTGGCGGCGCGGCGCGGCGCCGACTTGCGCGTGCAGCAGGCGATCTACCGGATCGTGGTCGACGATGTCGGCGACGGCGTGCTGGTGCTGGGTCGCGACGGCCACGTCTTTTCCAGCAATCCGGCGGCGCGCCGCATGCTCGGGCTGGACGCGGACGGCCCGGATACCGGCTTTGCGCTGGGCGAGGTGCCCGCCTTCGAACCGGTGGCGCACAGCTTCGCGGCCTGGATCGCCAGCTGCGCCGCGGCCGCGATCGATCCGGCCGCCGCGCCGGCGGCCGACTACGTCACTCTCAAGCGCTGGCACGATCCGGACGGCCCGGTGCGCGGCCGGCTCGACCAGCCGGTGCACCTGAAGCTGCGCTTCGCGCGCGTGGACACGCCGGCCGGGGCGATCGAGCGCAGCGTGATCTTCCTGCAGGACGTGAGCGCCATCGAAAACCAGGCGCAGCAACTGAAGCTGGCCTCGATGGGGCGCCTGACCGCCAGCATCGCGCACGAGGTGAGGAATCCACTGTCGGCGATCGGCCACGCGACTTCGCTGCTGGCGGAGGACCTGCACGGCCCCGCCGAAACGCGCCTGCTGCGCATCGTCACCGACAACGTGGCGCGCGTGAACCGGATGGTCGAGGACATCCTCAAGCTGTCGCGCAAGGTGCAGCCGAACGGCGAGCCGGTGGTGCTGGCCGATTTCCTGGCCGAGCTGCGTGCCGAATTCACGGAAACCCAGGGCCTGCCCGATAATATGGTGTGGATCGGTGTGGCCGGCCCAGGTGCGGCCGGCCCAGGTGCGGCGGGCGCGCGCAGCGTGCGCTTCGACGGCCTGCACCTGCGCGAAGTGCTCATCAATTTGCTCGGCAACGCGGTGCGCTACGCCAGCGGCCAGCCGGCCAGCATCCGGATGTTCCCGGTGCCGGACGCCACCGGGCGGATCGAGCTGCACGTGCAGGACGACGGCCCCGGCATCACGCCGGAAGTGCGCGCCCACCTGTTCGAGCCGTTCTACACCACGTCGAGCAAGGGCACGGGCCTGGGCCTGTACCTGGCGCGCGAGCTGTGCCTGAACAACGGCGCCATGCTCGACTACGAGTACCGCGTCGACGATTACCTCGGGGGAGGCGGTGGGGAGGCCAGCGGCCGCTTCGTCATCACCTTCGCTGCGTCGGTGTAACACGCAACTATATAGATAGAGATGTCACGGAAAGGCAATGCCATGATGGGACCTCGAAGCCGGAGGCTGCAATGAGCGCGCCGCGCGTGCTGGTGGTGGACGACGAAGCCGACCTGCGCGAGCTGCTCGAGATCACGCTGCTCAAGATGGGGCTGGACGTCGACAGCGCCGCCACCGTGCGCGAGGCGCGCGCGCAGCTCGGCCGCCAGCAATATGCGCTGGTGCTGACCGACATGCGCCTGCCCGACGGCCTCGGGCTGGAACTGGTGCGCGAAGTGGCCGCCAGCCACCGCAGCACGCCGATCGCCGTGATCACCGCCTACGGCAGCGCCGAGAATGCTGTGGTGGCGCTCAAGGCGGGCGCCTTCGACTACGTCTCGAAGCCGGTGGTGCTGGACGATTTGCGGGCGATGGTGCGCTCGGCGCTGAAGCTGTCCGACCCGGCCACGAAACAGCCGGCCGCGCCGGAGCAGGGCGGCTCGCGCCTGATCGGGCAGTCGCAGGCGATGCAGGCGCTGCGCGCCCAGATCGCGCGGCTGGCGCGCTCGCAGGCGCCGATCGCGATCAACGGCGAATCCGGCAGCGGCAAGGAACTGGCCGCGCGCGAGATCCACGCCCAGAGCGCGCGCGCCGGCAAACCCTTCGTGGCGGTGAACTGCGGCGCGATTCCCGAGGCGCTGATGGAGGCCGAGTTCTTCGGCTACCGCAAGGGCGCCTTCACCGGCGCCAGCGACGAGCGTGACGGCTTCTTCCAGGCCGCCAATGGCGGCACCCTGATGCTGGACGAGGTGGCCGACCTGCCGCTGGCGATGCAGGTCAAGCTGCTGCGCGCGATCCAGGAGCGGCGCGTGCGCAAGATCGGCGCCACCGCCGAGGAACCGGTGGACGTGCGCATCATCAGCGCCACGCACAAGGACCTTGCAAAGTGCGTCGAGACCGGCCTGTTCCGCCAGGACCTGTTCTACCGCCTGAACGTGATCGAATTGTCGCTGCCGCCGCTGCGCCAGCGCCTGGACGACCTGGGATTGCTGGTCGACGCCATCCTGGCGCGCCTGGCCGGACCGGGCGGGGCGCGCCTGGGCGCCGGCGTGCTGGCCGCGCTGCAAGCCTATTCCTTCCCCGGCAACGTGCGCGAACTGGAAAACGTGCTGGAACGCGCGCTGGCGTTCGCCGACAACGGCGTGATCGAAGCCGGCGATCTGCTGCTGAAAGGCGCGCGGGTGGCCGAGCCGGGCGCCATGCCGGCAACGACGCCGGCCGCGCCAATGCCGTCGTCGCCGGCCATTGGGATGCCGGCCGTCGAAACGCCGGCCGACACGGCTGCATCCGCGCCGGTATCGGCCGGCGCCGGCGCCGCGCTCGCAGCCGGCGAACTGCCCAGCAACCTGCCGGATTACCTGAACCAGGTCGAGCGCGACATCATCCTGCGCGCCCTGAACCAGACCCAGTTCAACCGCACCCAGGCCGCCAGCCTGCTCGGCATCAGCCTGCGCCAGTTGCGCTACCAGATGCAGAAACTGGACATCCAGGCGCCCGAACCCTGATGAGGACAGACGACTGCGTTGTCTTTTCGCCATCGCAGCATGGGCGAACGCGGGCCTGAACGGTGCGCCGGCCGCACCATGGTTGCGCCCTTGAAGCGACATGTTAGCGCTTGCTATCGGGAGAAGGCCTGAACGATCGGGCTTTAGCAAATGTCAAGCGAACGTGGATAAAAAAAATCCTGGGGGCAAATCCATGAGCTCGCCGATTTTCGACTACAATTAGGCCCGTACGACTGCTAGCCACTAGATGTAGTAGTCAGCACCAGCAAGCAGAACGGTAGAAGCAGGGGCGCAATCAGCGTTTTCCGATCATGCGTCCCCGTTCAGCATTCTCAAAAAGTTATTAGGTTGCCAATTTTAACGAGTTGGCAGCATTCATTTGTAACTCTAGCCGGGTCATACAACGGCCCGCTCAAGCCGGCGGCAATGCATGCCGCCCCGGGAGCCTCAATGCAAACATCTTCGGACATTTCCATGAATCCGCACGCCGTAACGGGCACCACGGCCGGCGCCAGCGCCGCCGAACTGGTCGCCAAGGCCGACTACCGCATCATCCGCCGCAACGGCGCCGTGGTGCCGTTCGAGCCGACCAAGATCGAAGTCGCCGTGTCCAAGGCTTTCCTCGCCGTGAACGGCGAGCAGGGCCGCGAATCGGCGCGCATCCGTGAACTGGTGTCGCAGCTGACCACCAATGCGGTCGCGGCGCTGGTGCGCCGCCAGCCGAACGGCGGCACCTTCCACATCGAAGACGTGCAGGACCAGGTGGAACTGTCGCTGATGCGTTCGGGCGAGCATGACGTCGCCCGTGAATACGTGCTGTACCGCGCCAAGCGCATGGAAGAGCGCCGCGCCGCCAAGGAAGCCTCGGGCGGCGCCCAGGTCAATGCGCCGCAATTCACCGTGGTCGATGGCGGCGTGCGCCGTCCGCTGGACATGAACGAAGTCGCGGCCCTGATCAACGCCGCCTGCGCCGGCCTGGAAAAGCACGTCGACGCCGACGCCATCCTGGCCGAGACCGTGAAGAACCTGTACGACGGCGTGCCGGTCGAGGAACTGTACAAGTCGGCCATCCTGGCCGCGCGCGCGCTGATGGAAAAGGACCCGGCCTACAGCCAGGTCACCGCGCGCATCCTGCTGCACACCATCCGCAAGGAAGTGTTCGGCCACGAAGTGCCGCAAGCCGGCGCCGCCGCCGAATACCTCACCTACTTCCCGCAGTACATCGCCAAGGGCATCGATGCCGAGCTGCTGGACGAGGAACTGGGCAAGTTCGACCTGGCGCGCCTGGCCAAGGCCATCGTCGCCGACCGCGACCTGCAGTTCGGCTACATCGGCCTGCAGACCCTGTACGACCGCTACTTCCTGCACATCCGCGACGTGCGCATCGAGATGCCGCAGGCGTTCTACATGCGCGTTGCGATGGGCCTGGCCCTGCGCGAGGACAACCGCGAAGCGCGCGCCATCGAGTTCTACAACCTGCTGTCGAGCTTCGACTTCATGAGCTCGACCCCGACCCTGTTCAACTCGGGCACCCGCCGCTCGCAGCTGTCGTCGTGCTACCTGACCACCGTCGGCGACGACCTGGAAGGCATCTACGACGCGATCAAGGAAAACGCGCTGCTGTCGAAGTTCGCCGGCGGCCTGGGCAACGACTGGACCCCGGTGCGCGCGCTCGGCTCGCGCATCAAGGGCACCAACGGCAAGTCGCAGGGCGTGGTCCCGTTCCTGAAAGTGGCCAACGACACCGCCGTGGCGGTGAACCAGGGCGGCAAGCGCAAGGGCGCGGTGTGCGCCTACCTGGAAACCTGGCACCTCGACATCGAGGAATTCCTCGACCTGCGCAAGAACACCGGCGACGACCGCCGCCGCACCCACGACATGAACACCGCGAACTGGATTCCGGACCTGTTCATGAAGCGCGTGATGGAAAAGGGTGCGTGGAGCCTGTTCTCGCCGTCGGAAGTGCCGGACCTGCACGACAAGGTCGGCCGCGCCTTCGAGGAAGCCTACCTGGGCTACGAAGAGCGCGCCGCACGCGGCGAAATGGCCGTGTACAAGAAAGTCGAAGCGCTCGACCTGTGGCGCAAGATGCTGTCGATGCTGTTCGAGACCGGCCACCCGTGGATCACCTTCAAGGATCCGTGCAACATCCGTTCGCCGCAGCAGCACGTGGGCGTGGTGCACTCCTCGAACCTGTGCACCGAGATCACGCTGAACACCAACGCCGACGAAATCGCCGTCTGCAACCTGGGTTCGGTGAACCTGCCGGCGCACATGAAGGGCGACGGCCTGGATGCGGTCAAGCTGCAGAAGACCATCCGCACCGCGATGCGCATGCTCGACAACGTCATCGACATCAATTACTACGCCGTCGACAAGGCCCGCAACTCGAACCTGCGCCACCGTCCGGTCGGCATGGGCATCATGGGCTTCCAGGACTGCCTGCACATGATGCGCGTGCCGTTCGCTTCGGATAAAGCGGTGGAATTCGCCGACCGTTCGATGGAAGCGGTGTGCTACTACGCCTACCTGGCGTCGACCGAGCTGGCCGAGGAACGCGGCCGCTACCAGTCGTACGAAGGGTCGCTGTGGGACCGCGGCATCCTGCCGCAAGATTCGAACAAGCTGCTGGCGCAAGAGCGCGGCGCGGATTACCTGCAAGTCGACACCAGCGAAACCATGGACTGGTCCCTGGTACGCAACCGTATCAAGCAGTTCGGCATGCGCAATTCGAACTGCGTGGCGATCGCCCCGACCGCGACGATCTCGAACATCATCGGCGTGTCGGCCTGCATCGAACCGACGTTCCAGAACCTGTACGTGAAGTCGAACCTGTCGGGCGAATTCACCGAGATCAACGCCTACCTGGTGCGCGACCTGAAGGCGCGCGGCCTGTGGGACGAGGTCATGATCAACGACCTGAAATACTTCGACGGCTCGCTGTCGCGCATCGACCGCGTGCCGCAGGACCTGCGCGACATCTACGCGACGGCCTTCGAAGTCGAGCCGAAGTGGCTGGTGGAAGCCGCCTCGCGCCGCCAGAAGTGGATCGACCAGGCGCAGTCGCTGAACATCTACATGGCCGGCGCCTCGGGCAAGAAGCTGGACGAGACCTACAAGCTGGCCTGGCTGCGCGGCCTGAAGACGACCTACTACCTGCGCACCATCGCGGCGACGCACATGGAAAAGTCGACCACCCGTACCGGCGCCCTGAACGCGGTGCCGGTCGACGGCGGCCTGGCGGCCGGCGCGGCGGCTGCTGCGGCTGCGGTCGCCGCGGCGTCGGCCCCGGCGGCTCCGGCGCCGGACGTGGTGGAAGGCGCGGCCTGCTACCTGCGTCCGGGCGACGCCGGTTTCGACGAGTGCGAAGCCTGCCAGTAATTTTGATCCGTCGTCCCCGCCCGCGCGGAGACGACGGTTTAAGCAAACGATATTAGAAGGAAAACATCATGGCTCTGTCATGGGACGATGAACCGACCACGAGCGCACCGGCCACCGGCGCCGCTCCCGAAGGCGCCAATGCCGCCGACGTCGCCAAGCGCGTGAACGCGGACGACAAGCGCATCATCAACGGCAAGACCGACGTCAACCAGCTGGTGCCGTTCAAGTACAAGTGGGCCTGGGACAAGTACCTGGCCGGCTGCGCCAACCACTGGATGCCGCAGGAAGTGAACATGCAGCGCGACATCGAGCTCTGGAAGAGCCCGAACGGCCTGTCGGAAGACGAGCGCCGCCTGGTCAAGCGCAACCTGGGCTTCTTCGTGACCGCCGACTCGCTGGCCGCCAACAACATCGTGCTGGGCACCTACCGCCACATCACGGCGCCGGAATGCCGCCAGTACCTGCTGCGCCAGGCCTTCGAGG
>Ga0265798_10000070_pt1 | contig 214362 bp, 210 predicted proteins | sample P3T30metagenome_FD_192430 | JGI IMG/M metagenome (GOLD analysis project Ga0265798, IMG submission 192430) | Plant litter microbial communities from East Loma Ridge, Irvine, California - P3 T30 | ecosystem: Environmental > Terrestrial > Plant litter > Unclassified | place: USA: California... | reverse complement strand
AGATCGTCGCCGATGGGAAGCAGGCACATTTCAGCTCGCTCGGCCTGGCCATGGACTGGAACAACATCGTCATCCAGAGCGAATTCGCCAAGCGCAAGACCAAGACCTACATCAACGACACCACCTCCTGGTACGTGATGGGCGGCTACCGCATCGGCAAGTTCCTGCCTTACCTCAGCCACGCCAACCTGAAAATCGACAGCGCCATCGTCAATACCGTGCCGGCAGCCTGCCCGGCCGGCTATCCTGCCGCCTGCACCCCGACCCTGCAGCAACTGGGCGCCGGCGTGCGCCGCCTGCCGAACACCGGCGTGGGCCAGGGTGAGCAGTCGACCAACAGCTTCGGCTTCCGCTGGGACTTCGCCAGCTCGGTCGCGCTGAAAGTGCAACTCGACCACGTCAAGCCGAAGAACGGCAACGGCCTGTTCATCGCCGTGCAGCCGGGCTTCAAGGACAGCGTGAACGTCGGCGCAGTCGCCCTCGACTTCGTGTTCTAAGGAGAGCGACATGAACAAGCACATCGCAATCCTGATCGCAGCAGCAGCCTTCGCCGCACCGGCCATGGCCGAAGTGGTCGTGGTCGTCAACAGCAAGGCCGCCGAATCGACCATGACGAAAGAGCAGGTCGCCCAGTTCTTCCTCGGTAAATCGTCGAGCATGACGCCGATCGACCAGGCCGACTCGAGCGCCATCCGCGCCGAATTCTATAAAAAGGTGGCGGACAAGGATGCGGCCCAGGCCAAGGCCCTGTGGTCGAAGCTGGTCTTCACCGGCAAGGCCACCATGCCGAAGGAAGTCGCCGACAGCGCAGCAGTCAAAGCCGCCGTCGCCGCCAACCCGAAGGCCATCGGCTACATCGACAAGGGCGCAGTCGATGGCAGCGTCAAGGTCGTCTACACCGCACCGTAAGCCAAGCCGTAGCAACGAAGCACCCGCCGCCGGCCATGTACCGGCGGCGGTTTCTGCATTCTGGAGACATCAATGAGCATCAAGCGCAGGATCTGGGCATTGCCCGTCATTTCCGCCATTATTTTCGGCCTCGGCGCCGGCGCCAGCGCGATGATCGCGCAAGGCGCGCTGGACTCGATCACTACCACCGCGAGCGTCGACTATCCGGTGCTCGATGCCTCCAAGGCCCTGACCCTCGACGTCGCCGCCATCACCGACGGCCTGCAGGGCGCGGTGGCCGAAGGCGACAAGGACAAGATCGGCCAGATGGGCGAGCAGGCCAACAAGCTGCGCGCCAAGCTGGAACAATTCAAGCAGATCCCGGGCCAGCAGGAGGTCGGCGCGAGACTGAATAAGGAATTCGACGCCTATTACGCGCCGGCCCTGTCGGCCGCGCGCATCATGCTCGAGATGGAGCAAGGCGACCCGCAGGCCGTGGTCGGCAAGATGCAGGCAGCGCTGGTTACCCTTAACGGCGACCTCGCCAAGATCAACGCAGCGGCCCAGCGCCAGTTCACGGCCGGCATCGAGGGCAGCAAGAACAGCGTCAACAAGGTCATGCTCGCGATGCTGGTCACCGCCCTGGTGGTGATCGCCAGCCTGGCGCTGGTGTCCTGGTTCGTGGTGCGCACCATCTGGCAGCAGCTGGGCGGCGAGCCGGCCTATGCGCGCGAGATCGCGCAGGCGGTCGCCGCCGGCGACCTGTCGACCGAGATCCGGATCGAGGCCGGCGACAAATCGAGCCTGCTGGTGGCGCTGAAGGAAATGCGCGGCCGCCTGGCGACCCTGGTGGCCGAGATCAAGGCGTCGGCCGACACCATCGCCCTGGCCAGTTCGGAAATCGCGAGCGGCAACGCCGACCTGGCGCGCCGCACCGAATCGCAGGCCGCGAGCCTGGACCGCACCAGCCGCTCGATGGAAGAACTGACCGGCGCCGTGCGCGAGAACGCCAGCGCCGCAACCCAGGCCAACGCGCTGGTGGAAAACGCCAGCAGCATCGCGACCCGCGGCGGCCAGGTGGTCGGCGGCGTGGTGAGCACCATGGGCGACATCAACACCTCGGCCAACAAGATCGTCGAGATCATTTCCGTCATCGACGGCATCGCCTTCCAGACCAACATCCTGGCGCTGAACGCGGCGGTCGAAGCGGCGCGCGCCGGTGAACAGGGCCGCGGCTTCGCGGTGGTGGCAAGCGAAGTGCGCAACCTGGCGCAGCGCTCGGCCAGCGCGGCCAAGGAGATCAAGGAGCTGATCGGCGACTCGGTGGCCAAGGTCTCGGCCGGCACCGCGCTGGTCGACGAAGCGGGTGTCACCATGGGGCAGATCGTGGAATCGGTGGGCAAGGTGCAGGCGATCATGGCCGAGATCAGCGCGGCCGGAGCGCGCCAGAGCGCGGGCATCGACGATATCGGGCGCGCGATCGGGTCGATCGACGAGATGACGCAGCAGAATTCGGCGCTGGTGGAAGAGGCGGCGGCGGCGGCGGAGTCGCTCACGGAGCAGACGTCGCAGTTGACGGGGGCGCTCTCTGTGTTCAAGCTGGAGGCTCAGACGGGTAGTGGCTCCACGAAGCGTCTGGCACTCCGTTAAGTTGGTGGTTTGCTGAGAACTTGGGTTCCCGCCTTCGCGGGAACGACGGTTTAAAGCTAACGCAGAGAGAAACGCATCCTTGTACCGCTACCCGTAAGACCGTCGTTCCCGCGCAGGCGGGAACCCAAGTTACCCCGCATCCCCCGTCCGTCTCCTTGCACCCCACCCAAGCTTGCCCTAGAATTAACACCCCGCAAGCTTCCTCGGTGACCCTTGGATACCGTCCCTTTATGGGTGCTGATCCTCGCACTCGCCCTTTTCATCCTGCTCTCCGCCTTCTTCGCGATGTCGGAAACGGCCCTGATGGCCGCCAACAAGTATCGCCTGCGGCACCTGGCCGGACGCGGGCATCGCGGCGCGATCACCGCCCTGTGGCTGCTGGAACGCACCGACCGTTTTTTATCCCTGGTCCTGATCTCCAACATCCTCCTGAACGCCATGTGCGCGGCGCTGGTGACGGTGATCGCGATCCGCCTGTTCGGCGCCGAAGAGAGCGTGATCGCCGGCGCGGCGGCCGCGGTGGCATTCCTCCTGATCGTGTTCGCCGAAGTCTCGCCCAAGATCATCGGCGCCACCTACCCTGAACCTGTAGCCGGCGCCACCAGCCTGCCGCTCAAGGGCCTGATGCGCATCGGGCGTCCCTTGATCTCGTTCGTGAACCTGTTCGTACGCGCCCTGCTATGGGTGCTGCGGATTCCGACGCGCCCGGACGCGGCGCGCCAGCGCCTGTCGCAGGAAGAGCTGCGTTCGGTGGTGCTGGAAGGCGGCAGCTTCATTCCGCAGAAGCACCGCAGCATCTTGCTGAACCTGTTCGACCTGGAAGCGGTGACGGTGGGCGACGTGATGACGCCGCGCGCGCGCATCGAGGCGCTCGACCTGGACGACCCGTTCGAGACCATCCTCGACGGCCTGGCCAACTGCGTGCACAACACCCTGCCCGTCTACGAGGGCGAAATCAACCGCGTGATCGGCATCCTGCACGTGCGCAAGGCCGCCAGCCTGCTGCGCGAACCGGGCGGCGCGAACAAGGAGTGCCTGCGCGCCCTGCTGGCGGCGCCCTGCTTCATCCTCGAGGACACGGGCGTGCTCGACCAGCTGCAATACTTCCAGGAGGCGCGCGAGCGGCTCGGCGTGGTGGTCGACGAATACGGCGAGGTGCAGGGCCTGCTGACGCTGGACGACATCGTAGAGGAGATGATCGGCAGCTTCACCACCCAGCAAGCCGGCGGTGCGCCGCATGACACGCTGGCGTGGGATGCGCAAGGCGCTTGCCTGCTCGACGGCGGCACCCCGCTGCGCGACATCAACAAGGGCCTTGGCCTGGCGCTGCCGCTCGACGGCCCACGCACCGTGAATGGCCTGCTGCTGGAGATCCTGCAAGAGATACCGGACGCGCCGATCGCGCTGAAGATCGGCGGTTGCGTCATCGAAGTGCTGCTGGTGGAAGGCCAGGCGGTGAAGCGCGTCAAACTGCTGCGTCCTGCGCAATCAAGGCGTTTCCTTGTCGCCTGATTCACACTCATTGTCGCGTTGCACACACCCCTTGTACGGCTGATATCGAATCGGCGCGTGCTAACCTGTCTACGTGGCGCGCACGCATCTCGCACGGTACGGAATCCTTTACAAATGTAGTGCCGGTAGGCATCATCCAATGATCCCACACCAAGCCTGACCCTCTTTCTTCCCCTATTGCGCATATGGCAGCAGTCCTTCCCAACACGACCCAAGGCACGCCGATGGCGGGTCTGGCGCGCGCGCTGGTCCAGGCCGGCCGCCTGAGTGCGGGGCAGGCCGATGCGTTGCAAAAGAAGGCGACGCTCGACAAGAGCGCGTTCATCGATGCCCTGCTGGAGAGCGGCATCATCGATTCGAACACCCTGGCCGCCTTCTGCGCCGAGACCTTCGGCTATCCACTGCTCGACCTCGCGAGCTTCTCGGCGGAGGCGATGCCGACCGCCGCCATCGACGCCAAGTTGATGCAGGCGCAGCGCGTGATCGCGCTGGCCAAGCGCGGCAACAAGATGTCGGTGGCGCTGTCCGACCCGACCAATACCCAGGCCCTCGACCAGATCAAGTTCCAGACCGAGGCGACGGTGGAACCAGTGATCGTGGCCCACGACGCGCTGTTGAAACTCCTGGCCGGCATCGCGAAAAGCGCCGCGGACAGCCTGAACGACCTGGTGGGCGAAGACGGCGACATCGAGTTCTCCGAGGAAGAGGCCCAGGCCGCGCCGCCGCCGGATACCGCCAACGACGTCGAGGACGCGCCGATCGTACGCTTCCTGAACAAGATCTTGATGGACGCCATGCAGCTGGGCGCCTCCGACATCCACTTCGAGCCCTACGAGAAGTACTACCGCATCCGCATGCGCGTCGACGGCGTGCTGCGCGACCACGCCAATCCGCCGATCGGCATCCGCGACAAGCTGGTCTCGCGCATCAAGGTGCTGGCCAAGCTGGACATCTCGGAAAAGCGCATCCCGCAGGATGGCCGCATGCGCCTGGTGATGGGCCCGACCAAGACCATCGACCTGCGTGTGAGCACCCTGCCGACCCTGTTCGGCGAGAAGACCGTCATGCGTATCCTGGATGCCACCCAGGCGCAGATGGGCATCGACGCGCTGGGCTACGACCCGGACCAGAAAGCGATCCTGCTGGACGCGATCTCGCGCCCCTACGGCATGGTGCTGGTCACCGGCCCCACCGGCTCCGGTAAAACGGTGTCGCTGTACACCTGCCTGAACGTGCTGAACAAACCGGGCATCAACATCTCGACCGCGGAAGACCCGGCCGAGATCAACCTGCCGGGAGTGAACCAGGTCAACGTCAACGACAAGGCAGGCCTGACCTTCCCGGTGGCGCTGAAGTCCTTCCTGCGCCAGGATCCCGATATCATCATGGTCGGCGAGATCCGCGACCTGGAGACCGCCGACATCGCGATCAAGGCCGCGCAGACCGGCCACATGGTGTTCTCGACCCTGCACACCAACGACGCGCCGTCGACCCTGACGCGCCTGATGAACATGGGCGTCGCGCCCTTCAACATCGCCTCGTCGGTGATCCTGATTACGGCCCAGCGCCTGGCGCGCCGCCTGTGCACCTGCAAGCAGCCGCTCGACACCTCGCGTGAAGTGCTGCTGGCGGCCGGCTACCGCGAGGGCGACCTCGATGACGACTGGAAGCCCTACGGCCCGGTGGGCTGCGACCGCTGCCTCGGTTCGGGCTACAAGGGCCGGGTCGGCATCTACCAGCTGATGCCGATCACGCCGGCGATCGAGGCCCTGATCCTCACGCACGGCAACGCGATGCAGATCGCGGCACAGGCCGAGAAGGAAGGCGTGAACTCGCTGCGCCGCTCGGGCCTCATGAAGGTCAGGCAGGGACTCACGAGTCTCGAAGAAGTCCTCGGCTGCACCAACGAATAGGAAGCGAACGACACACTATGGCAAGCCTCCTCACGAAAAGCCAGGGCAACGCCCAGGTCAAGGAAAAGGTCTACGCCTGGGAAGGCAAGGACCGCACCGGCAAGACCGTGCGCGGCGAACTGCGCGCGGGCGGCGAGGCGATCGTCAACGTCACCTTGCGCCGCCAGGGCATCCTGGTCACCAAGGTCAAGAAGAAGGCCTACCGCAGCGGCAAGAAGATCACCGACAAGGACCTGACCCTGTTCACGCGCCAGCTGGCCACCATGATGAAGGCCGGCGTGCCGCTGCTGCAGGCCTTCGACATCGTCGGCAAGGGCCACGGCAATCCGTCGATGTCGAAGCTGATCATGGACCTGCGCAATGACGTCGAAACCGGCACCAGCCTGAACAACGCCTTCCGCAAGTACCCTTTGTATTTCGATCCGCTGTTCTGCAACCTGGTGGGTGCGGGCGAACAGGCCGGTATTCTCGAGGACCTGCTGACGCGCCTGGCGATCTACAAGGAGAAGACCCTCGCCATCAAGGGCAAGATCAAGTCGGCCCTGATGTACCCGATCTCGATCCTCGCAATCGCCTTCGTGGTCACGGCCGTCATCATGATCTGGGTGGTCCCGGCATTCAAGGAAGTGTTCAAGACCTTTGGCGCGGACCTGCCGGCGCCGACCCTGATCGTGATGGCGATCTCGGAATTCTTCGTGACCTACTGGTGGCTGATCTTCGGCTCCCTGTTCGGCGGCCTGTACTTCTTCTTCCAGTCCTGGCGACGCTCGCTCAAGATGCAGCAGGCGATGGACCGCTTGCTGCTGCGCCTGCCGATCTTCGGCGCCGTGATCCGCAAGGCCACCATCGCGCGCTGGACCCGCACCCTGTCGACCATGTTCGCGGCCGGCGTGCCGCTGGTGGAGGCGCTCGATTCGGTCGGCGGGGCGTCGGGTAACTTCGTTTATCTGGAGGCGACGCGCAAGATCCAGACCGAGGTCAGTACCGGCACCAGCCTGACCATCTCGATGCAGAACGTGAACGTGTTTCCGAACATGGTGATCCAGATGGTGCAGATCGGCGAGGAATCGGGGTCGCTGGATGCCATGCTGGGCAAGGTGGCGGACTTCTTCGAGGAGGAAGTCGATGAGGCGGTGGCGGCGTTGTCGTCGCTGATGGAGCCGCTCATTATGGTGGTGCTGGGGGTGCTGATTGGTGGCCTGGTGATTGCGATGTATATGCCGATCTTCAAACTGGGTTCGGTGGTGTAAGGGGCGCTTCGCTTCACCCTCCACAGGAAAGGCCGGTCCAGCGACCGGCCTTTTTCATGTGTGCTTGCCGACGGCGATGTCAAATCAGCAGCGCCGGGGTGCACAAGGGCCCTGCATAGTCGGCGGGAAGGTTTTCCACCACGATTCCCGGATGCACGCGGGCAACCGCAGCCACCACGGCCAGGTAGACCGGGTTGTCGATCGCAGCGGATTCGCTCCACCACGACGTGCTGGCAAAGGGCACAACGCGTGCATCGCCATTGGGTTCCGGTGCGAGTCGCAGGTTGAGGCAGATCGACATGTTCTGGAAGCCGGTACCGGCATAGCGGATCGTACGCACCTCGGATGCGTCGAAGCTCTGCCAGCGAAACATGGTCGCGGTGCTTTTTACACGGATCGCACTGCCGTCGATGTGGATCCGCTGGTAGCCCATGAAGCACAGCATGACGAACGTGAACAGTGTGCCGACACTGCTGAGCAACAAGGTCCACTCGAGGGTGGGCTCGGGGTCCGGCAGCCAGGGCGCCGTCGGGCCGGCCGGAAACAGGATCGAGATCAGCACCAGCGCCAGGCACACGAGCACAGTCGTCAGGTTCAGTTGCCTTGCCGTCGGCCTGTGCGCCGAAAAGGTCGTGGTTGGCGGCTTGGGGTTGGCGCGCTCTTTGCTCCGCGCCCTCATGCCTGACCTCCGAACACGCTGCCGGCCCCATCGAGGATGCGGCGCACGGCGGGATGGTGCTCGCGCCGCTCGACCGACACGGCATAGAAATGCTCGATGATGGCGTCGATGGTGCCGATCGCCACCAGCCCATCCTCGTCATGCACGACGTCGGCCAGCACGGTGGGCGCCACCATGAAGCCGGTGCCGGCGCAGGCGAAGGATTTCAGCAGCGCGCCGTCGTCGAATTCGCCGACGATGATCGGACGCAGCGCGTGGGTCTCGAACCAGCTGTTCAGCTGGCTGTGTACCGCCGCGTCCTGGCCCGGCAGCAGGATCGGGGCCCCTGCGAGACGCTGCGGGAAGTCGCCCGGCCAGGCATTGCATAAATCGGGGTGGCCCATCACGGTGAGCGTGCTGGAGCCGAGCAGGCGCGTGTGGCCGCGCACCGCGCCGCCCGTTGCCAGGCCCTGGTCGGCGATCACGAGGTCGAGCCGATGGGCGGCGAGCTCGACTACCAGATCCTCGAAGCGGCCCTCCTTGCAGATCAGGCGCATCGCCAGGCCGGCTTCGCGCGCCGGCTGCAGCAGCCGGAAGGCCATGGTCTTGGCGATCACGTCGGTGATGCCGACGCGCAGGGTTTCCGGCTCCATAAAACCGCCGCGCCGCACCGCCTGCTCCAATTCGTTGCCGAGGTCAAAGATCTGCTCGGCGTAGCGCAGCACGGTCTTGCCCGCCTCGGTCAGCTCAAGCACCCTACCCTTCTTCTGGAAAAGTGCTTCTCCCAATTGGTCTTCCAGCACCTGCAATTGCATGCTGATCGCCTGCGCCGTCACGTGCAGTTGCTCGGCGGCGCGCGCGACCGTGCCGAGCGTGGCGACCGCGTGGAAGTAGTGCAGGTGTTTGTAATTGATCATCCCGCTGATCCTCAACAAAAACTGATGTATTACGAAAGATTAATCGATTTTACTTTGCAATTGCGCGCTTTTATAGTGGCTTCACATTCATTTCAAGTCGAGGTCAAGCATGCATCACTATCCTGCCAACAGTCCTGAAGCCGTCAGCCGCGTGCTGGCGCTCGCCATGATCGTCGACGGCCACGTCAGCCCGTCCGAAGTGCACGCGATGCACCGGGCCTCTTTCCTTGAACAGGTCAAGGTCGACGACGATACCTTCGATCGCACCCTGCGCGAGCTGTGCGAGGACTTGCTGGATGCCGCCGCCAACCGCCGCGCCGGCATGGTCGAAATCGACCCGGCCCAGCTCGACGGCTTCCTGCTCGACATCCGCGACCCGCTGCTGCAGATCGGCCTGTGGAAGACCATGGTCGACATCGTCCAGGCCGACGGCCACCTCGACGGCCGCGAAACGACACTGGTGCGCCGCGCCGCCCGCGCCTGGTTCGGCCACGACCGCACCGAGGATTCCTTCACCACCGCCGCCCTCGCCGGCTGAGGCCGCGGCCAATACGGATAAACGGAGCTCATCATGGACATGCTCACTGCACTCTGGTTAGGAACGCCGGCCTGGTCCTGGCTGGTGTTCCTCACGATCGTCGTGGTTCTGCTCGCCTTTGACTTGGGCGTGCTGAACAAGAAAGACCATATCATCGGGGTCAAGGAAAGCCTGAAATTGTCGGCGCTCTACCTGACCGCGGGCCTGTTGTTCGGATTGTGGGTCTGGCACCAGTTCGGCGACGAAAAGGGGATGCACTTCTACACCGGCTTCCTGATCGAGAAGAGCCTGTCGCTCGACAATATCTTCGTGATCTCGCTGATCTTCGCGACCCTGGCCGTCCCGCCGCTCTACCAGCACCGGGTGCTGTTCTGGGGCATCATGGGCGTGATCGTGACGCGCGGCATCATGATCGGCGCGGGTTCGGCTCTGGTGGAAAATTATTACTGGACCCTGTACCTGTTCGGCGCTTTCCTGGTCTTCACCGGTATCAAGATGTTCTTCGTAGATACCAGCAGCGACGATATCCGCGAGAGCAAGGTACTGTCCTGGCTGAAGCGCCACCTGCGCATCACGCCTGAGCTGCACGGTAACCAGTTCCTGGTGCGCCAGCCGGACCCGGCCGTGCCGGGCAAGACCGTGCTGTGGGCGACGCCGCTGTTCCTGGCGCTGTGTATGGTCGAGATCACGGACGTGGTGTTTGCGGTGGACAGCGTGCCGGCGATCTTTGCGATCACCAGTGATCCGTTCATCGTGTACACGTCGAACATCTTCGCGGTGCTGGGGCTGCGTGCGCTGTACTTCGCTTTGGCTGCGATGGTCGAGCGCTTCCACTACTTGAAGTATTCGCTGGCAGCGGTACTGGTGTTTATCGGGTCGAAGATCTTCCTGGGTGACTTCGTGTTTGGCGGGAAGGTGCCGGCGGGCTTGTCGCTGGCGGTCACGGGGCTGTTGATTGCGTCCGGCGTGTTGTATTCGCTGTGGAAGACGCGGAACGATCCGCCGCACGTGGCGGGCTGATGTCTTCGTATCGTGGGCGGGATGGCCGTCCACGATACGGGCTCTAGTGATTCTTTCGGGAGTTATCGCTACGCTGCGAAATTGGGTACCGGCCTGCGCCGGTACGACGGTCTTTCGGCCAACAACTGATACAGCACCCGCTTAGCGCAGCGCGGACTGGAACTGGCGGGCCATTCGTCCAAGCAAGGCCCGCCACAACACCCCACCCACTGCCAGCGGCCGGCGCCGGTCCGCGCCGCGGCGGGCCATGCGCTGCGGCAGGAAGAAGCGGCCGAAGGTGGATAGGCTGCTGCGGCGCAGGGTCCAGAAGCAGCCGCCGGCGTAGACGGTTTCGAAGCCGTCGGCGCTGCCGAGCAGGCGCAGTGCGGTGCCGGAGAACATGGCGATGTGGGCAGCCGCCTCCCTTGGCCGCAGGCGCAGGCCGTGGCGGTAAGATAATTCGACGTTCTGGCGCAAGTCGGGCAGGTGCAGCACCAATGGCCGCACGATGCCCACCGCCTCCAGCAGCCACGGCAGCAGATACAAGCCTTCGGCCACGTGTTCGCGGTAGCGCGAGAAGGCGGCCTTGAGTTCGCCGACCGAGGCCGCTTGCGGACGCGGCAGCGGCGGCGGGCGCTCGCGCCAGCAGGCGCCCCAGTGTTCCAGCGCCGCCTCGTGCCGCGCCGCCAGGCTTGCGGGCGTGTCGCGCAGCAGGTCGATGGTGTCGCCGGGCGCCAGGAAACGGACCAGGCCGCGCAGGGTTTCGAGCCGCGGCGTTTCCAGCAGCTCGCGCGGCGCCGGCCGGCCGCCGTTGAGCCAGGCGTTGTCGACCCGCGCGAAACGGGCGAAGGACGCCACCGGGATCACCAGATTGGGCCGCAGGCGTTCGATCTGCGCCGCCAGCCGCTCGGTCGCCGCTCCGGCCGCCGTCTCGCGCGCCGCGAAGCTGTCCGGGTTGCCGCACCAGCCCATGGTGCTGAAACTGCTCAAGAGCACGTCGATGCGCGGCGCGATCTGGCCGATGCGCGGCAGCAGCGCCTGGCAGGCGGCAGCGGTCGGCAGCGCCCGGTCGCCCAAGCTGAGCAGGTAGCGCCCGCCGGCGCCGATCAGGCAAGCAGTGTCGCCGTCGCCATTGCTGAAGGCCGTCAGGCGCAGGCCGCCGGCCAGGCCGACCGTGGCGCCGTCCGGACATTCGCCCACCGGCAGGCGCAGGCGGCGCAGTTCCTCGCCCAGGCGCAGGTCTCGCCCCGGGCGGTAGAGGAAGGTGGCGATGCCGCGGAATTCCGCGCGGAAGCGGCGCAGGAACGGCAGCGCCAGCCGGTCCGGGGTGGCGCGCGAACACCAGATATAGACCGGCACGCCGGCCCCGTTGAGGAGCTCGAGCAGCGCGCCTTCGTTGCCGGCGGGGTCCATCAGCGCCCAGGCATTGTCGAACACGGCGCCCTCTAACCAGGGGTCGGCCAGCAGCAGCGCGCCGTCGGTGCGCACCATGAAACAGGCGTGGTTGAGGAAGGTGAGGCTGGCGCGTGGCATGGCGGGACCCGGCGGCGATAAAAGTCCAGCGTAGCCGCGCGCCACGCCTTCGGCCTGATCCGCGACAATCGTGCGCGATGGGCGCCTTCGGGAAGTCGCCAACAGGTTTCGCCAAACCGCAGCGAAAGCTCTACAATAGTTTCATCTGGAGAATCATTCTCGCACCGCTATTACCTTCTGATCGGATCCTGCCGCCATGCCCCTGGACTTCTTCCTGCTCGCCCCGCCGGCCACCCTCAGCGCCACCCTCGTGGCTGCCCTGTTCGGCCTGCTGGTCGGCAGCTTCCTGAACGTGGTCATCCACCGCATCCCAAAGATGATGCAGCGCGAGTCGGATAACTATGTGGCGGAGGAAAGTGGCAAGGAGCCGCCCCACACCGACCGCTACAACCTGATGGTTCCACGCTCGGCCTGTCCCTGCTGCGGCCACCAGATCACGGCCATGGAAAACATTCCCGTGATCAGCTGGCTGGCGCTGCGCGGCAAGTGCCGCAATTGCAAGGCGCCCATTTCCGCGCGTTATCCTGCGGTCGAGTTGCTCACCGGCGTGCTGGCCGGCGTGCTGGTCTGGACCTTCGGCAGCGGCCTGGCGGGCCTGGCGACCTTGCTGTTCCTGTTCCTGCTGGTCGCGATGACCTTCATCGACATCGATACCCAGCTGCTGCCGGACGACCTCACCTACCCGCTGCTGTGGGCCGGCCTGCTGCTGAACATCAACGGCACCTTCGTGCCCTTGCAGGACGCCGTGATCGGCGCCGCGGCCGGCTACCTGGTGCTGTGGGCCGTGTATTGGCTGTTCAAGCTGGTCACCGGCAAGGAAGGCATGGGCTACGGCGACTTCAAGCTGCTCGCGGCCCTGGGCGCCTGGCTCGGTTGGGCGATGCTGCCGACCATTATCTTGCTGTCTTCGGTGGTGGGCGCGGTGGTCGGCATCAGCCTGATCGTATTCGCCAAGCGTGGCCGCGACAAGCCGATCCCCTTCGGCCCCTATCTGGCGGCGGCCGGCCTGATCGCCCTGCTCTACGGCACCGGCATCAGCGCCCACCTCGCCGGCTTCGTTGCGGGCGCCTGAGACCAGCATGCTTGACAAGCCCAGCCTGGCGTTCTCGGTCGGCCTTACCGGCGGCATCGGCTGCGGCAAGACCACCGTCGCCGACAGGTTCGCGGAACTCGGCGCTGCGGTAATCGACACCGATGTGATCGCCCATTCGCTCACGGCCCCGCACGGCGCTGCGATGCCGGCCCTGCTCGCCGAGTTCGGCGAGGATTTCGCCACCCCTGATGGCGCCCTCGACCGCGCGAAGATGCGCGCCCTTGTATTTACGGATGCGACCGCGCGTGCGCGGCTGGAAGCCATCCTGCATCCGCGCATCCGCGAGGCCACGGCGGCGGCGGCTGCCATCGCCAGCGGCGACTACGTGATCTTCGTCGTGCCCTTGCTGATCGAGTCCGGCAGCTGGCGCGAACGCGTTACGCGGGTGCTGGCAATCGACTGTCCGGAGGAAACCCAGGTGGCGCGGGTGATGGCGCGGAGCGGAATCAGCGAAGAGCAAGTGCGCGCCATCATGGCCGCCCAGGTCACGCGCGAACAGCGCCGCGCCGCTGCCGACGACATCATCCTGAACGACGCTGGGCTCGACGCCCTCTACCCTCAGATAGAGCTGCTGCACGCGATGTACCGGTCCCAAGCGGGCCGATGACATGAAAGTCCATGCAGCATTTGTAATTTTGCCCAGCATGGTTCAGAATCACGGGGTCGCTCGCCAGCCTACATTCAGAGGAATGTCATTTTGATCGTCTACGAATATCCTTTCAACGAGCGGATTCGCACGTTGTTGCGGCTGGAAGATTTGTACGAGAAGTTCAAGTTTTTTGTACACCAAGAACACCCGATGCAGCACCACGTGGCCCTGTCCACAATTTTCGACATGCTGGAAGTGGCCGGCCGCGCCGACCTGAAGTCCGATCTCCTGCAGGAACTCGAGCGACAGAAGCAGAGCCTGCTCACCTACCGCAGCAATCCCAACGTCGCGCCCGAAGCCCTCGATGCCGTATTGACGGAACTCGACGCCGTCAGCAGCGCCCTCGTGGCGGCCCAGGGCAGGACCGGCCAGAACGTGCGCGAGAACGAGTGGCTGATGAGCATCCGCGGCCGCACCATCATCCCGGGCGGCGCCTGCGAATTCGACCTGCCCTCCTACTTTGCCTGGCAAAAGCGCCCGGCCGAACAGCGCCACGCCGACATCATGGGCTGGTTCGCCCCGCTGGCGCCGCTGTTCGAAGCCCTGGCTTTGGTCTTGCGCCTGCTGCGCGACTCCGGCGGCCCGGTCAACATGGTCGCGACCGGCGGCAGCTACCAGCAGATGTTACAAGGCAAGATCTACCAGATGCTGCGCCTGTCGGTGGACGAGACGCTGGGGGCGATTCCCGAGATCTCGGCCAACAAGTACATGCTCTGGGTACGCTTCATGACCCACGGCGGCGACTGCAAGCCGAAGGCGCTCGAGATCGACGTGCCCTTCAACCTGACCCTGTGTAATTTTTGATTTTTTGATTGGTAGTGAGATGACTGTTGTAGCCTGCCCGACCTGCGCCAAGAAGGTCGAATGGACCCCGGCGAATAAATTCCGTCCGTTTTGCTCGGAGCGTTGCAAGCAGATCGATCTGGGTGCGTGGGCGGAGGAGAAGTATGCGATACCCGGGGCGACCGCGGCGGATGCGCAGGATGACAAGCTGGCGGATGAATGAACCGGCCCGCGCCTTATAAACGTCGTTCCGGCGAAGGCCGGAACCTAAGTTGACTTTTATGGCATAGCGACGAACTTGGATCCCGGCCTTCGCCGGGATGACGAGTTAGCGGTGTTGGATTATGTCGCGGCTGGGTAGCGCACTAGATCCAGCCATTCCAATAATGGTATCGTCGCCGGCAACAAGGGACTCACGCTATACGCCCCCTGCCACGCAAACGCCTGCCCTTCCAGACTCTGCGGCTCCCCCTGCCACTCCCGGCAGATATAGAAATACAGCCGCACATGCGCATGCTCATACACGTGCTCCACGCAGCACCACGCCTCGCCACTGAGCACCCCGATCCCCAGCTCTTCCAGGAACTCCCGCTGCAGCGCATGGAAGATATCCTCCCCCCGCTCCACCTTCCCGCCCGGGAACTCCCAGTAGCCCGCATATGGCTTGCCATCCGGCCGCTGCCCCAGCAGCACGTCGCCGTTCGGGCGCATCAAAATGCCGACCGCGACATCGATCGGCTTGTTCGCTACCTCACTCATTCGTTTCACCATCCGGCAGCTTGCCGGCATAGTCCTTTGCAAACTGCCAGGCCACGCGGCCCGAGCGCGAGCCGCGCTGCAGCGCCCATTGCAGGGCCTCCAGGCGCGCCGATTCGATCTGCTCAACTGTGCAGCCGAAACTGGCCAGCCAGTGCCCCACGATGCCGAGGTAATCGTCCTGCTTGAACGGATAGAACGACAGCCACAGCCCGAAGCGCTCCGACAGCGAGATCTTCTCTTCGACCGTCTCACCCGGATGCAGGTCGCCATCGTCGCCGTGCGTGTAGCCGGCGTTATCCGACATCTTTTCCGGCATCAGGTGGCGCCGGTTCGAGGTCGCGTAGATCAGCACATTATCCGACTGCGCCGAGATGCTGCCGTCGAGCGCCACCTTCAAGGCCTTGTAGCCGGCCTCGCCCTCTTCGAACGACAGGTCGTCGCAGAAGATCACGAAGCGTTCCGGCCGCCCCGCTACCAGATCGACGATGTCGGGAAGGTCGGCCAGATCGGCCTTGTCCACCTCGATCAGGCGCAGGCCCTGGTCGGCAAAGCCGTTCAGGCAAGCCTTGATCAGCGAGGACTTGCCGGTGCCGCGCGCGCCGGTCAGCAGCACGTTGTTGGCCGGCCGGCGCAGCACGAACTGGCGCGTGTTCTGCTCGATCTGGCGCTTCTGCGCGTCGACGTGCTGCAGGTCTTCCAAGCTGATCGTGGACGCGTGCAGCACCGGCGCCAGGTACTTGCCGCCGCCGTTGACACGCTTCCTCCAGCGGAAAGCGAAACTGCGCTTCCAGTCCGGCTCGCGCGGCACGGCAGGCGGCAGCACCGCCTCGACCCGCGCCAGCAAGGCTTCGGCGCGGTGCAGGAACTGCTCCAGTGGCGTCATCAGCTTACGAACGATAATCCGCGTTGATCGACACGTAGTCGTGCGACAGGTCGCAGGTCCAGACGGTGGCGGTGGCGTCGCCGCGGCCCAGGGTCACGCGGGTGGTGATCTCGGACTGCTTCATCACGCGCTGGCCGTCTTCTTCCTTGTAGTCCGGATTACGGCCGCCGCTCTTGGCGACCCACACATCGTCCAGGTAGAGGTCCAACTTGCTGACATCGAGGTCGTCGACGCCGGCATAGCCGACGGCGGCCAGGATGCGGCCCAGGTTCGGGTCCGAGGCGAAGAAGGCGGTCTTGACCAGCGGCGAGTGGGCGATCGCGTAGGCGATCTTGCGGCACTCTTCCACGGTGCGGCCGCCGTCGACGGTGATGGTCATGAACTTGGTCGCGCCTTCGCCGTCGCGGATGATCTGCTGCGCGAGGTTGCGCGAGATGTCGGTGACGGCTTCTTTCAGCGCTTCGTAATCCGCACCCGAGGCACTATCGATCGAGAGAGCGCCGGTGCCGGTCGCCATCACGATGAAGGAATCGTTGGTCGAGGTGTCGCCATCGATGGTGATGCTGTTGAAGGAGTGGTCGGCCGCGTGTTTCACGATTTCGTCCAGCACCGGCTGCGCCACTTTCGCGTCGATGGCGAGATAACCCAGCATGGTCGCCATGTTCGGCTTGATCATGCCGGCGCCCTTGCTGATGCCGGTCATGGTCACTTCGTGGCCGCCGATGATGACGGTACGCGAGGCCGCCTTCGGCTGGGTGTCGGTGGTCATGATCGCTTCGGCGGCGTTGAACCAGTTGTCGGCCTTCAGGTTGCTGACTGCTGCCGGCAGGCCGTCGATGATTTTCTGGATCGGCAGCTGTTCGAGGATCACGCCGGTGGAGAACGGCAGCACCTGCTGCGGCTCCAGTCCCATCAGCGTCGCCACTTCAGCGCAGGTCGCGTTGGCGTTGGCCAGGCCCTGCTCGCCGGTGCCGGCGTTGGCGTTGCCAGTGTTGACCACCAGCGCGCGGATCGGCTGGCCGCCGGCCTTCACGGCGGCCAGGTTGGCCTTGCTGATCTGGACCGGCGCCGCGCAGAAGCGGTTCAGGGTGAACACGCCGGACACGGTGGCGCCTTCCGCCAGCTTCATGACCAAGAGGTCCTTGCGGTTGGGCTTCTTGATGCCGGCTTGGGCGAAGCCGATTTCGATACCGTTGACCGGTTTCAGGTCGGCGGCGACGGGCAGAGGGGAATTGACGGCCATGGCGATCTCATTGGAAAAATTGTCGAATGCATTATTGTACTGCCAGCGGCCCGCGATCGACGCGTCGCCGAATAATGTGCTTGACCCTCACGCGACGTGAGCCTCCAGGCTGTGCTTACGCTCGAAGAACAGGAGAACGAGGATGTTGAAAGTGGGAGAACTCGCAACGCGCGCCGGCCTCACGGTGCGCACGCTGCACCATTACGACAGCCTCGGCCTCTTGCGTCCTTCGGCGCGTTCCGATGCCGGCTACCGCCTCTACAACCGCGACGACGTGGCGCGCCTGCAGCAGATCCAGGCCCTGCGCGCGTTCGGTTTGAAGCTGGGCGACATCGGGGCTTACCTGGACAGTCCGGCCGGCTCGCCGCTGGCCATCGTCGAACGCCAGCTGGCGGAGCTCGAGCGTCAGATACGGGAAGCGGCGCAGATGCGCACGCAACTCCTGCACCTGCGTTCGCGCCTGGCGCGCGGCGAGCAGCCGGACCTGTCCACCTGGCTGACCACTTTGGAGCACATGACCATGTACGAACACTACTTTTCGCAAGAAGAACTGGCGCGCCTGCCGCTCTACCAGAACCGCGAGGCCCAGCTGGAATGGCAGGAACTGGTGCGCACCGCCCAGTCCCTGAAGGACAGCGGCACCGATCCCGCGTCGAACGAAGCCACGACCTTCGCCGAACGCTGGCTGCGCTGCGTGGAACGCGACAGCGGCGGCGACCCGGACTTCGTGCTGCGCCTGACCACCATGGCGGCGCGCGACGCGGCAGGCGAGCAGGAAATGCGCATGTCGCCGGAACTGCTCGACTACATGCGCCGCGCGATGGCCGAGATGCGGTTCAAGGTTTATGGCCGCTTCCTGCCGCAGGAGACGGTCGAGCGCATGCGTCAACATGAGCTGGCCCATTCGGATGCGTGGATCGTGCTGGCGAACGAGATCCGTGGCTGCATGGCTGGTGATCCCGATGCGCGCTCGGACGAGGCGAAGGCCTTGGCGCGCCGCTGGTTCGGGATGTTCACCGACATGGTGGGCGACGATCCCGAGGTGGTGGCGCAGTTCCGCAAAGCCTCCGCTACCGAACCCCTGCTCCGCATCGGCACCGGCATCGGCGACGACGTTATCGCCTTCCTGCGCAACGCCATGCAAAACATGCACGCCCACGAACGTCGTACGCGCTACTAGCGCCTACGACTTCCGGCGAAGGCCGGAACCCAAGTTAAGCGCGTACCGTCTGCTCAACAAACTTGGACACCGGCCTGCGCCGGTGTGACGGTCTCACGGCGATTCGCTTCTCAACGCGGAATCGACACCGCCAGCGTCTCCTTCAACTCTTCCATCACCACATAGCTCTTCGATTGCCCCGCATCGGCCACGTGCAGGATCTCGCCCAGCAGTCGCCGGTACTCGCTCATCTCGGGGATGCGCGCCTTGATCAGGTAATCGAAATCGCCCGACACCAGGTGACACTCCATCACCTCGGGAATGCCGAGCATCGCGCGGCGAAAACGGTCGAACGCCTTTTCCGATTTCTGGTGCAGCGTGATCTCCACGAACACCAGGATCTGCAACCCCATCGCCTGCGGATTCACGCGCGCGTGGTAGCCTGTGATGACGCCATCGCGCTCCATGCGCTTGACCCGCTCGATGCAGGGCGTCAGCGACAGCCCGACCTGCTCGGCCAGGTCCTTCATGACGATGCGCGCGTCTTCCTGCAGCACGGCCAGGATGTGGAGGTCGATCTTGTCGAGCACCCGGTTCGAATTTTTCTGGACGCGCATGAACTTTCACTGAAAACGTGCCTAATAACAGAATCCATTATTCCATCGCCCGCGATATCATGGCAATCTTTTCTGAATCCGGCATCTTTTCCCTCTAGGATCTTCAAGACATGCGCGTTCTCGTACTGGGCAGCGGCGTTATCGGCGTGAGCACCGCCTACTATCTGGCCAAGGCCGGCCACGACGTCACCGTCATCGACCGTCAACCCGGCCCCGCCCTGGAGACGAGTTTCGCCAATGCCGGCCAGATCTCGCCGGGCTATGCCTCGCCCTGGGCCGCGCCGGGCATCCCGCTGAAGGCCGCCAAGTGGCTGTTCCAGAAACACGCGCCACTCGCCATCCGTCCGGACGGCTCGTTGTTCCAGCTGCAGTGGATGTGGGAGATGGTCCGCAACTGCACCGCCGACCGCTACGCCGTCAACAAGGAGCGCATGGTGCGCCTGGCCGAGTACAGCCGCGATTGCATCCGCACCCTGCGTGCGGAGACCGGCATCGCCTATGAGGGCCGCAGCCTCGGCACCATCCAGCTGTTCCGCACCCAGCAACAGCTGGAGGGCGCCGCCAAGGACATCGAGGTGCTGCGCGACGCCGGCGTCGATTACGAGCTGCTGCAGGGGCGTGATCTCGGCAAGGCCGAGCCGGCGCTCGGCAGCCACGCGACCCTGGTCGGCGGCCTGCGCCTGCCGAACGACGAAACCGGCGACTGCCAGCTGTTCACCACCCGCCTAACCGCGATGGCGCGCGACCTCGGCGTGCGCTTCGAATTCGACACCGATATCCAGGCGCTCGACATCGCGAACGGCCAGATCACGGGCGTGCGCACGGCAAAGGGCACGCTCTCCGCCGACCGCTACGTGCTGGCGCTGGGCAGCTATTCGCGGCTGCTGCTGAAAGACCAGTTCAACTTGCCGGTCTACCCACTGAAGGGCTATTCGATCACCGTGCCGATCACGGACGAGAGCCGCGCCCCGGTGTCGACCATCCTCGACGAAAGCTACAAGATCGCCGTCACCCGCTTCGAGAACCGCATCCGCGTCGGCGGCATGGCGGAAATCGCGGGCTATAGCAAGACCCTGAACCCGGCGCGCCGCGAGACCCTCGAGATGGTCGTCAACGACCTGTTCCCAGGCGCCGGCGATACCCGCCAGGCCTCGTTCTGGACCGGCCTGCGTCCGATGACGCCGGACAGCACCCCTGTGGTCGGCGCGACGCCATTGCGCAACCTGTTCATCAACACCGGCCACGGCACCCTCGGCTGGACCATGGCCTGCGGCGCAGCCGCCGTCATCGCCGATCTCGTCAGCGGCAAGCAGCCGGCGATCCGCGCCGACGACCTGGCGGTGTTCCGCTACGCCGGCGTGCCGCAGCGCCGCCCGGCGCCGGAACTGGTCAAGGCATAAGCGTCGCATGGTGGATTCTGTGGATGCGTCCCGCGCCGGGGCGCGGCTGACGGTCGACCTGGGCGCAATCCGCGCCAACTACCGTCACCTGGCAAGCATGTCGCGTGCAAGCTGCGCGGCTGTCATGAAGGCCGATGCCTACGGGCTCGGGATGGAACAGGTGGCGCCTGCGCTGGCGTTGGAGGGCTGCACGATGTTCTTCACCGCGCACCTGCAGGAGGCGATCGCGCTGCGCCAGCTGGTGCCAGAGCATTGCACCATCTACGTTCTGCATGGCCCGCCGCCCGGTACCGCCAGGGACTTCTTCCAGTACGACCTGACGCCGGTGCTGAACGATCCCGGCCAACTGCGGGAATGGCGTTTTCTGGCGCATAAGCTCGGGCGCGAGCTGCCGGCGGCGATCCAGTTCGATACCGGCATGTCGCGCATGGGTTTTGCGCCCGCCGATCTCGGCGCGCTCAATGAGCTGGGCGGCGTGCGTCCTGCCCTCGTGATGAGTCACCTGGCCTGTGCGGACGAACCCGAGCATCCAATGAACGCGGCCCAGCGCCGCCGCTTCGACACGCTGCGCGCGCTGCTGCCCGGCGTGCCGGCCAGCCTGGCGAATTCCTCTGGCGTGTTCCTGGGGGCGGAGTATCACTACGACCTGCTGCGGCCGGGCGCGGCGTTGTATGGCATCAATCCGCAGCCTGGAAGGCCAAACCCGTTACAGCAGGCTGTGTCGCTGCATGCGCGCATAGTGCAGGTGCGGTCGGTGTGCGAGGGCGATGTGATCGGCTATGGCGGGCATCACGTGTGCGTGGGCGAGCGCCGGATTGCGACGGTGGCCGTGGGGTATGCGGATGGGTGGCAGCGGTCGCTTTCCGGGCGTGGGCAGGCGGCGATCGATGGCGTGATTGTGCCGATCGTCGGGCGGGTGTCGATGGATTCGATGGGGATCGACGTGACCGAGATTCCTGCGGAGCGCCTTGCGCCGGGAGCGGAAGTGGAGTTGATGGGCGCGACGCTGCCGGTGGATGAGGTGGCGGCCCTGGCAGGAACGATTGGGTATGAAGTTTTGACCCGCCTGGGCAGCCGGTTTCACCGACAGCATATCTGATTATCCATCGGCACCAGCAGCGATGCCAAGCCGTCCGCCTCCCTACTACGCTAGCTGATGTCGGACCGCCGCGCATTAACTTTTCATTCCCGCCAGACAGGGCCCGAGTGCTTGCCATACGGATGCTTGAAATGCCTGAACATCATCGACCCTGGCGTAGCGGCCTCCGATCCAGTTCCATTGCACCATAACTTGCCTTGCCGGATCGATAAGAAGAGAAAGTCCAACGTACCTACCCTTTAATTCGGCTTTATTTGCGGTCATCGCTTCAATTTCTGAGCCAAGTTTTTGTCGTTCCAATTTTGTCTTGGTGCGACCTGCAAGCTCCTTCATGTACTTACCCCGCCGATCGATGTGTTCCGCGAGGAGCTCCGAAGAAGACTGATCAATAAGCACATCGGCCACAGGGGCACCATCCTTTGCTGAAATCATGCTCACCCTTGCCCTGTCCTTTATTATGAAGAAATAGGGCGCATTATCTATTTGAACGCCGAAGCCCGCCGCTCCATCGTTTTGAACCTCTCCCTCGGCACGGACAATCATGTGTGCGCAGCGAAGATACTGATCAGCGACACTCTGTGCGGCTGCTTCAGCAGCATTGGCATACTGCATACCCATCCCATGCCAAGTCAGGAATGCAAGCAGAAACCCATATACAGCACGTGATGACATGTTCATTTTTACACTCCTTTGTTTGGATCGGCTCGTTCAAATCAGGGTGAAAGGTCGCTAACGCCACCAGGTGGAATCGTTAATTTTTTGCTATTAGTGAATCGAGTTGTCGTGCACTTCATGGGCTACATTGCCGGCTTCGTTGGACTCTTATCGTTGCATGCAACAAACCTTCATATCAGCAAAGATAAACAAAGATTGATTTTATTCAATGGGATGTTGTAACGATATTGGATTCTGCTTTGCGTTGTTTCTTGCCCGCCCACGCTAAAGTTTTACTTCCTCAGGTGACGCGACAACTATTCTGACACCGGGGTGATCGACACAGCACAAGCGTTAGCTCAACAGATGTATGAAGAAATAGAAATGAAAATTGGTGTTAAGTCAATCAAGGAGTGTATTGTTTCGGAAGACTTTGAAGAGTTTATGTAATAGAAAAGCCCCTAACGGGGCTTTGTAATTTGGTTGTTTGCCGTCATGCTGCTTGTTGATGCCTGCCAACTGCTGTGCTCGATGCCTGCGTGAAACTGTAGGTTTTCTCACAACTGGAGCACTGCTATGCCTGTCGACGTTTACCTGCAAATTGACGGTATCAAAGGCGAGTCGCAGGACTCGGGGCATCAGGGTTGGATTGAGGTTAGTTCGGCTTCCATGGGTGTCAAACAGCCCAAGAGTGCAACGGGTTCCACTGGCGGCGGGCACACTGCGGAGCGGTGCGAACACAAGACTATCGCCTTGACGAAGCTCGCCGATCTGGCTTCCCCATCCTCATGCAGTATTGCTCTATGGGGAAGACCATACCCAAGGCAAAGCTTGAGTTCATGAGGGCGGACGGCGACGGCAAGCCCATCAAATACTATGAGGTTGAGCTTAAAAATGTCCTCATTGCGAACATTGACCAAGTCGTGCATGAAGGGAGCATCTTGCATGACTCCATCGGGCTCCGCTTCTCGAAAGTGAAGTGGAAATACACTCAACAGAAGATAGGCGGCGGCGCCGCAGGCAATACGGCCGGCGGGTGGGATTTGGCATGCAATAAGTGTGTTTGAGGTGCCGCCATGGCGAACGGAGTGCCAATACAGCCGAAAGACCCTCGCAGCTTCTTCATGCTGCCACAAGCCCCAGAAGAGGCGGGATACTACATCTACCGTACTCCCGCTGGGGGTGCGTATCAGTATGCCCATTCGTCTATGATGTCCTTGATTTTTTGGGTTGAACGGGAGTGGGCTGCGACTGAAAAGCGGAAGTTTGGTGTTGGGAACATCAGTCTTTGCAATGGCGAGAAGCGAGCAGAAGAACACCGTTCGCACATCAACGGGCTTCAAGTTGATGTTAGACCAGTGAGAAAAGATGGTCTTCAATTGCCAATCACATGGAAGCAGAGCGAGTATGATGCGGAAGCTACTGAAAAGCTAATCGGAATCTTCTTCTCGCATCCGCTTGTCAAAGTAATCCTGTTCAACGACACAAGAATTCCTGGTGTGAAGCGATGGGATAAGCATGATGATCACTTCCACGTGGGTCTCAAGCTGGGGGCGTGAATGAAGCATCTTCTTCTTGTTTCTCTCTTACTGGCTTCGCCTGCAAATGCAGAAGACAAAGGCAAGTGGAGCAGTGCTAACAAGCCGCTAAAAGAAGCGAGCTATCTTATCTATGCTGGTGAATCGGGTGATAGGAAGCCGCCGACAAATGCGGATAGAAAGCTTGCGATCGCTATTCGCGGACAAGCTGCTAAGGAAATATTTGACTCAATCGGACCAGATGCAAAGGGAGTTAGTTGTACTGGCGATGATCGTGAACGAATGAGAAGTAAAGGCCAAGTATGGTGTTCTTACATGCCTAGCGACGGCTACATGTGCTTCTTAGGGTTCAACTTAAAGACAGGTGAACCGCATTCGGGCGGTAGCTGCTGAATAAAAAGAAGCCCCTTACGGGTAATGCCGTTCAGTTAGGATAGCTTCTTCACCTTTCGGACGGCATAGCGCTTCGGAGTTGCCTTGACGGCCTGGCCGTTCATCGTTCAGGAGGCTAACCAGCCTTTCTCGTAAGTGCTTCATCGAGGCAGGCAATTTTCCGTATGACCTGGTGACACCGGCCCAATGTAGTTCGAACTGTAAAGTGGACCCACTATAGATAGCCTGCTGCACCATGGCGGTGGCCTGCTCCAGATTCTGAGGCATTGCAGTCAAGAGCTCGGTTTTCAAGATACCGTTGATTCGGTCTGCCAAGGCGTTCTGATAGCAATCGTATCCATCGGTCATGGAGCACAAGATGCCATGTCGGCGGTGGGTCTTTTGGTAGGCTTCTGCACAGTACTGCAGACCACGGTCGGAGTGATGGATTAGCCGACGTACGGTGCTCCGGCAGCGCAACGCCATATTCCATGCCTTCAGCACCCCATCGGTATGCAAGTAATGATGCAAGTGGTACCCCATGATCCGGCGCGAGTAGGCAGCGGTAACCAAGCTAAGGTAGCCGGTCGTCTCACGCGTTTCGATGTAGGTGATGTCGTGTGCCTGACGGCTGATCCCGAACAACTGGCAGACCCGTTTGATGCTCAGGCCTTCCTCTTTCGCGAGGATTTGCATTGTTCGGGCGAAGGCTTTTTTACGACCGCTACTCCGTGCTCTTTGGACAGCACGTCGAGCATGGTCTTGTAGACGAGCGACTGCTGCCGGGATGCTTCCAGCTCGGCTTCCAGTTGCTTGATTCGTTGCTAAGGGGTGAGAGGCTGCGTCATGTCGGGCTGGGCTAGTACAAGTTGCAAAGCCAACGGGCTCCAGTCCTGCTGCCCATAGCGTCTTAACGATACTAGCACCGTGCTTCGACCCTGGATGCCGAACTCCTTCTGCGCCTGCTTGTAGGTCATCTCGCCTTTTTCGACCGAGGCAACCACCCCCTGCTTAAAAGCCAGGGGGTAGTCGCCCTGGTGCGCTTTCCTTCAATCGCCATCATGCTCTCCTTAGATAAGGCAATGTATGACAAGCAATTTCAGGACGGGGCAAACATATAAAGAAGGCCGGACAAACTGTCCGGCCTTTTTCGTTTTAAGCTGCTAAAAGCTTCACGCCAGCTTCCCGTGGCACTGCTTGAACTTCTTCCCGCTCCCGCAAGGGCACGGATCGTTACGCCCGACCTTCACGCCCATATAGGTGCTGTGATCTTCCGCCGACACCGGCTCCGCACCGCCGCCCACCGGATTCGGATTGAGCAGTTCTTCCGGCGCCGCCGACGGGTTGAAGTCGGCGTGCTGGTAGTTGATGTTTTCGAGCTGCGCCTGCTGCGCCGCCATCGCCGCTTCCGCCGCTTCGACTTCTTCGCGGGTCTGGATGCGGACGGTCATGATGGTGCGGACCACTTCGTTCTTGATCAGGTCCAGCATATTGCTGAACAACTCGAACGCTTCGCGCTTGTATTCCTGCTTCGGGTTCTTCTGCGCATAGCCGCGCAGGTGGATGCCCTGGCGCAGGTGGTCGAGCGCGGCCAGGTGTTCGCGCCAGTGGGTGTCGACGCTCTGCAGCATGACATTGCGCTCGAAGCCGCCGAACGATTCCTTGCCAACCACGCCGACCTTGCTGTCGTACGAGGTCTCGGCCGCCTTCAGCACCGCTTCCAGGATGTCGTCGTCGTTCAGGTTGGAGTCGTTCTTGAGCATCTGCTGCAGCGGCACGTTCAGGTTCCACTCGGCGGCCAGGCTGGATTCCAGCGCCGGGATGTCCCATTGCTCCTCGACCGATTCGGCCGGCACGTGCTGGCGCACCAGGTCGGTGAAGACGCCGCTGCGCAGCGAGACGATCAGGTCGGTCATCTCGGTCGACTCGAGCAGCTCGTTACGCTGGGTGTAGATCACCTTGCGCTGGTCATTGGCGACGTCGTCGTATTCCAGCAGCTGTTTACGGATGTCGAAGTTGCGGGCCTCGACCTTGCGCTGGGCGGTCTCGATGGAGCGGGTCACGATGCCCGCTTCGATCGGCTCGCCTTCCGGCATCTTGAGGCGTTCCATGATGGCGCGCACGCGGTCGCCCGCGAAGATGCGCAGCAGCGGATCGTCCAGGCACAGATAGAAGCGCGAGGAACCCGGGTCGCCCTGGCGGCCCGAACGGCCGCGCAGCTGGTTGTCGACGCGGCGCGATTCGTGGCGCTCGGTGCCGATGATGTGCAGGCCGCCGGCGTTCACCACGTGGTCGTGCAGCGACTGCCATTCGTCGCGCAGGGTCTGGGCTTGCGTGGCTTTATCGCCGTCCGCCAGTGCCGGATTGGCTTCGATCAGCTGGATCTGCTTCTCGACGTTACCACCGAGGACGATGTCGGTACCGCGGCCCGCCATATTGGTGGCGATGGTGATCATCTTCGGACGGCCGGCCTGGGCGATGATTTCCGCTTCGCGTGCGTGCTGCTTCGCGTTCAGGACGTTGTGCGGCAGCTTGGCCTTGTCCAGGATGCCGGACAGGAGTTCAGAGTTCTCGATCGAGGTGGTGCCGACCAGCACCGGCTGGCCGCGCTCGTAGCAGTCGCGGATGTCGTTCAACATCGCGTTGTACTTCTCTTCGGCCGATTTGTAGACCTGGTCCTGGCGGTCCTTGCGCTGCGACGGACGGTTCGGCGGGACGACGACGGTTTCCAGGCCGTAGATCTCCTGGAATTCGTAGGCTTCGGTGTCGGCGGTGCCGGTCATGCCGGCCAGCTTGCCGTACATGCGGAAGTAGTTCTGGAAGGTGATCGAGGCCAGGGTCTGGTTCTCGTTCTGGATGCGCGCGCCTTCCTTGGCTTCGACGGCCTGGTGCAGGCCGTCGGACCAGCGGCGGCCCGTCATCAGGCGGCCGGTGAATTCATCGACGATCACGACTTCGCCGTTCTGCACCACGTAATGCTGGTCCTTGTGGTACAGGACGTGGGCGCGCAGCGCCGCATACAGGTGGTGGATCAGGGTGATGTTGGCGGCGTCGTACAGCGAAGCGCCTTCCGGCAGCAGGCCCATTTTAGTCAGGATCGCTTCGGCCTTCTCATGGCCGGCCTCGGTGAGCAGCACGGTGTGCGCTTTCTCGTCCTTGGTGTAGTCGCCCGGGACCTCGATCTTGCCCTTGCCGTCGGGGGTCTCTTCGCCAATCTGCAGGGTCAGCTGCGGCGGGACTTCGTTGATCTTGTGGTACAGGTCCGTATGATTCTCGGCCTGGCCGGAGATGATCAGCGGGGTACGCGCTTCATCGATCAGGATCGAGTCGACTTCGTCGACCACCGAGAAATTCAGGCCGCGCTGCACGCGTTCGCGCGCGTCGTAGACCATATTGTCGCGCAGGTAGTCGAAGCCGAATTCGTTGTTGGTGCCGTAGGTGATGTCCGAACCATAGGCGGTCTGCTTGCTGTCGTGGTCGAGCTGCGACAGGTTCACGCCGGTGGACAGGCCCAGCCAGGCGTACAGGCGGCCCATCTGGTCCGCATCGCGCTGGGCCAGGTAATCGTTGACGGTGATGACGTGCACGCCCTTGCCGGACAGGCCGTTCAGGTAGACCGGCAGGGTCGCCATCAGGGTCTTGCCTTCCCCGGTGCCCATTTCCGCAATCTTGCCCTGATGCAGGACCATGCCGCCGATCAGCTGCACGTCGAAGTGGCGCATGCGCAGCACGCGCTTGGCCGCTTCACGGCAGACCGCGAAGGCTTCCGGCAGGATGTCGTCCAGGGTCTGGCCGTTCGCCAGGCGCTCCTTGAACTCGGGCGTCTTGGCCTGGAGTTCGGCGTCCGACAGCTTTTCCATCTGCGGCTCGAGCGCGTTGATCTGACGCACGGTCTTTTGGTATTGCTTGAGCAGTCGCTGGTTACGGCTGCCGAAAATCTGGGTCAGGAATGACATGCTTAATTTCTGGATAAAAGGTGCTGCAACGCCGCGAAAAGAGCCTGGGGCCGGATGATTGGATCACGCCGCCGAAGACCGCCTATGGCAAAAAGCTACTGATTTTATCATGCGATGCGGCCACACTTGGGGTTGAGTGCACAGATAACAAGAGTCGATCGCTATCTTTTAGGCAATAAATGCGTCTTGATCCGTGTCGGGTCTGGCATGCGCAGGCTTTGCGTTATCACCATGCCATTGCAAATGTCCTGTGCTGTGGTATGGTCCAATTTGTCCCACCCTCCTCGTTCAAACGCCTCCACGTGCATATCTACGGTACCAAGAACCGGCAAACGTCGATCGTCGCCACCGACTTTTTGCGCGCCAACGACCGCATGGCCAGCCTGCTGCCGGCCGCCATGCGCATGGCCCGCCTGCAGTCGGACTGCGCCGCCATCCTGCCCGTGCTGGCCGGGAATACCGACGTGATCGCCTTCCACGAAGGCGCGCTGGTGCTCGCCGTGCCGAGTTCGGCCGTCGCGGCACGCATGAAGCAGATGGTGACCAAGCTGCAGACCGCGCTCAATGCCAAGGGCTGGCCGGTGGAGTCGATCCGCTTCAAGGTGCAGGTGGCGCGCGCCATGCCGTCGAAGCCGGAAATGCGGGTGCTGGAGATGCCGCCGACGGCGGTGCAGGCGTTCGAGGAATTGGCGGAGTCGCTGGAGGACACCAATCAGAACAAGGATCTGGTGGCGGCGTTGCGGAGGTTGGCGGAGAAGAGGAAGGGTTAGCGGTTCGCTGCTAACTTGGGTTCGGGCCTGCGCCGGAACAACGTGCATAAGCTATGTGCTTGGCGTTGCACTATCCACTATTCGTTAGCCGTAAAACCGTCGTTCCGGCAAAGGCCGGAACCCAATTTTGCGTGCATCACGCAAGCATCAAACTTCCGCCCACTCCCGCGTCATCTGCCGCACGTAAGAAGGCGGCGCATCCCCTAGCGAATCGAACTCCACCCACTCATACGCATCCGTCTGCGCCAGCAGCTTGCGCAGCAGCTCGTTGTTGAGCGCGTGCCCCGACTTGTGCGCCGTGTAGCTGGCCAGCAGCGGATGACCGACGATGTACAAGTCGCCGATCGCATCCAGGATCTTGTGGCGCACGAATTCGTCCTCGTAGCGCAGGCCGTCCGCATTGAGGATGCGGTACTCGTCCATCACGATCGCGTTTTCCAGCGAGCCGCCGCGCGCCAGTCCGAGGCCGCGCAGGGTTTCGACGTCCTGCATGAAGCCGAAGGTGCGCGCGCGCGCCACGTCGTGGACGTAGGAGACTTCGCTGAAGTCGACCAGCGCGCGCTGCATGGTGCCGTCCACCGCCGGGTGGTTGAATTCGATGAAGAAGTCGAGCTTGAAGCCGTCGTAGGGCGACAGCCGCGCCCACTTTTCGTTCTTGCCCTCGCCGTGGCGGATCTCGACGTCCTTCAGCACGCGGATGAAGCGCTTCGGCGCGTCCTGCTCTTCCAGGCCGGCCTGCTGCAGCAGGAACACGAAGGAAGCGGCCGAGCCGTCCATGATCGGGATCTCTTCGGCGGTCACGTCGACCACCAGGTTGTCGATACCCAGGCCGTAGCAGGCCGACATCAGGTGCTCGACGGTGGAGACGCGCGCGCCGTCCTTGATCAGGACCGTGGCCATGCGGGTTTCGCCGACCACGTCGGCCGCGCTCGGGATCGCGACGACCGGATCGTAATCGACGCGGCGGAAGGTGATACCGGCGCCTGGGGGCGCCGGACGCAGGGTCAGTTCGACCTTGGTGCCCGAGTGGACGCCGACACCGGTGGTGCGGACGACCTGTTTGATGGTTCGTTGTTTCAGCATCCGCCGATTATAGCCCAGCGGTTTTTAGCGTGCCGGACGTGGCTCGATGCCTAGGGGTGATCCGACTCCACGTGGTTTTTTTCGTGGCGAATCAGATACATACCGCTGCCGATGATGATCGCCGCGCCCAGCATGGTCCAGCCGTCGGGCAGGGTCTGCCACAGCAGCCAGTCCAGGCCCACGGCCCAGGCCAGCGCCGTGTACTCGAACGGCGCGACGCTCGAGGCATCGCCTTTCGCGAACGCTTCGGTGATCGCCAGCTGGCCGATGAAGCCGGTCAGGGCCAGGCCGAGCAGCAGCGGCGCGTCCGTCATGCTCATCGCCACCCAGCCGGGCGCCGCGAGCGCGCTCGCGCCGATCGACATCATCACCATCAGCCAGAACACCATGTGCTCGCTGCGATCGGTGCGCGCCAGGATGCCGACCGTGATCGCGGAAATCGCATACATCGCCGCCGCGCCAAGCACCGCCAGGCCGCCGATGGTGAGGAAGCCCGCGCCGCTCGGACGCAGCACCACCAGCACGCCGCACAGGCCGACGCCGATGGCGATCCAGCGCGCCACGTTGACGCGCTCCTTGAGGAACCACACCGACAGCGCCGTGATGATGGCCGGCGCGATGAAAAAGATCGAATACGCTTCGGCCAGCGACAGCTTGCGGATGCCGAAGGCGAAGAAGCTGAGCATCGCGATGCCGAGCACCGCGCGCAGCAGGTGCAGCGGCCAGCGAATGCGGAAGATGTCGCCGTAGCCGACCTTCACGCCGACGTAGACGATGATGAGCGGCAGCGAAGTAAGCGAGCGCAGGGCCGCCACCTGGATCGCCGGATAGCGCTGCGAGAGCAGCTTCATCACCGTGTCCATCATGGCGAACATGAACACGGCCAGCACCATCGCGTAGATGCTGTACAGGTTTCCCCTGGCTGGCTTCACAGGTTCTTTTCCATGAACAGGCTCAAGGGATCAGTCTGATAGTCGCCGAACGGTTCGCCGCGCACGAAGCCGGCGCGTTCGTATAAACGGATCGCCTCCGGCTGGTGGATGCCGGTTTCCAGCTTCAGCGAGCGGATGCCGGACATGCGCGCGAACATCTCGAGGTGCTCGAGCAGCTTGGTGCCAGTGCCGAGACCGCGGCGCGCCGTGTCGACGAACATGCGTTTGACTTCACCGTAGCTGCCGCGGTTGACCAGGGCTGCGCAGCCGCTTGCCGCGCCATCGATGTCGCGCGCGACCAGGAACAGGACGTCGCCCTGCATGAGGGAGTCGATGTCCAGCAGGTGATTCGATTCAGCGGGGTACAGCGACGCGCAGTAGGCGTCGAGCCGTTCCAGCATGGCGCGGACTTCAGGCTGGTCCGGGGTTTCGGCGTTAATGATCATGATGTAAAAAACGGCGCCGCAGCGCCGTTTGCAGGTGGGTTCCGGCTAGTTTAGCCCAGTTGTTCCAGCATCTTCTCGGCGCTCGAGACTTCGAAGCCGGCGGTTTCGACGTTCAGCGCCTTGACCACGCCGTCCTCGACCAGCATCGAGTAGCGCTGCGAGCGGGTGCCCATGCCGTGCTTCGAGAAGTCGGCGTCCAGGCCCAGGGCCTTCGAGAAAGCGGCGTTACCGTCGGCCATCATGCGCACGATGCCGGTGGCCTTCTGGTCGCGGCCCCAGGCGCCCATCACGAAGGCGTCGTTCACCGAGATGCACCAGATTTCATCGACGCCTTTTGCGCGCAGTGCGTCGGCGTGCTGGACGTAGCCCGGCACGTGCTGGGCCGAGCAGGTCGGGGTGTAGGCGCCGGGCAGGCCGAAGATGACGATCTTCTTGCCCTTCACGAGGTCAGCGACCTGGAAGGTATTCGGGCCCAGCGAGCAGCCTGCGGTTTCAGTCTCGATGAATTCCGACAGGGTGCCTTCCGGCAGGCGATCGCCGATCTGGATGGTCATGGTGGTTCCTTGTAGTGTGTTTTGAGAATCTGACAATTATCGCCGATGTGGAGGGTCTTTGCTGAAGACGAGCTGCATTGACGGGTGGGACTACTACCATCGTACGAATCGTCACGCGCGCCACTGGCGCCCATGACTTCCGGCGAAGGCCGGAATCCAATTTCGCGTGCGTCCCACTGCGGCATGCATTGGCGGCTGCGGCATGGACTTGGATCCCGGCCTTCGCCGGGATGACGGTATTGAGGATAATGGTGAATGGAGACGAAACGGTCGGCACAAAAAAGAAAGGCCAGCTTACGCTGGCCCTTCCCTATCGAACAAAGACTGGCTTAATCAGCCTGCTTGCGCAAGAACGCCGGAATGTCGTAGGTCTCGACGCCATTGCGCTGCATCGCCTGCACCTGTTCGGATGCCTGCTCGCGACGCCACACGGCCGGCTGCTTCATGCCGCCCATGGCGTCGCCCTGGGCGTGGCCCATGGTGACGTTGCCGGTCACGGTTGCGGCGCCGGCCATCACCGGGGCGTTGTAGGTACCGGTGCGCAGCACTTGCTGCGGCTGCACCAGCTGCATCTTCTTGTTCTTGCCCAGGCCCGTCGCGACCACGGTCACGCGCAGCTCGTCGCCCATCGCGTCGTCGTAGGCGATGCCCTGTGCGATCGAGGCGTCGGGCGCCGCGAATGCGCGCACGGCGGCCATGACTTCCTTGATCTCCTTGCCTTTCAGGCCACGCGAGGCGGTCACGTTGACCAGCACGCCCTTGGCGCCCGACAGGTCGATACCGTCCAGCAGCGGCGACGCCACGGCTTGTTCGGCAGCGATGCGTGCGCGGTCGACGCCGGCGGCGGTCGCGGTGCCCATCATGGCCTTGCCCTGCTCGCTCATGATGGTCTTGACGTCGTTGAAGTCGACGTTGATATGGCCCGGAACGTTGATGATCTCGGCGATACCGGCCACCGCGTTGTTCAGGACATCGTCGGCGTGCTTCATCCAGTCGAGCATCGACTCGTCTTCGTAGATGTCTTCCAGCTTTTCGTTGAGGATGACGATCAGGGAGTCGACGTGCTTGGTCAGTTCTTCCAGGCCGGCTTCCGCCACCTGCATGCACTTGTCGCCCTCGTACGAGAACGGCTTCGACACCACGGCCACGGTCAGCGCGCCCATGGTCTTGGCGACTTCGGCCACGATCGGCGCAGCGCCGGTGCCGGTGCCGCCGCCCATGCCGGCGGCGATGAACACCATGTGCGCGCCGCGCAGCGCGTCTTCGATGCGCGAACGCGATTGCTCGGCCAGCTGGCGGCCGACTTCCGGACGCATGCCTGCGCCGAGACCGGACTCGCCGATCTGGATGATGTTATGCGCGCTCGACACGTTCAGTGCCTGCGCGTCCGTGTTTGCGGCGATGAACTCGACACCGGACACACCTTTATTGATCATGTGCTGAACCGCATTGCCGCCTGCGCCGCCGACGCCCACGACTTTGATAACGGTACCCAGTGTTGCGTTATCGACCATATCGAACTCCATGATGTCACTCCCAATATTCAAATGCCGCTACCGGTTACGAGGGATTTGCCAGGCCCCTGACAGGCCCTGTAAACCGGAAGTAGCGATTGTATTTAAAAAAACTTATCCCGTGAACGCTTTGTTGCTGTCGTACCGAACTTATTTCGTGCTTTGCGTGCTGCGTGCGACCTGTTTGTTCGACCTGTCTTAGAAATTCCCCGCTATCCATTCCTTCATGCGCTGCCAGACTGCTTTCACAGAACCATCCTGACGCGTGACGATGTGACCGCGCAGGTACTGCTTCTTCGCTTCCAGCAGCAGGCCGAGCACCGTGGCGTAGCGTGGGCTGCGCACGACGTCGGCCAGCTGGCCGCGGTAGTCCGGCGTGCCGAGGCGCGCCGGTTTGAGGAAGATGTCTTCGGCCATCTCGATCATGCCCGGCATGATCGAACTGCCGCCGGTGAGCACGATGCCCGACGACAGCACGCCTTCGTAACCCGATTCGCGCACCACCGTGTGCACCATCGCGAACAGCTCTTCGACCCTCGGCTCGATCACGGCGGCCAGCGCCTGGCGCGAAAGAGCCCGCGGGCCGCGGTCGCCGAGGCCCGGCACCTCGAGGGTTTCGCCCGGATCGGCCAGCACCTGCTTGGCCACGCCATAGCGGATCTTGATGTCCTCGGCCTCGCCGGTCGGCGTGCGCAGGGCCATCGCGATGTCGCTGGTGATCTGGTCGCCCGCGATCGGCAGGACCGCCGTGTGGCGGATCGCGCCGTCGGAGAACACGGCGATGTCGGTGGTGCCGCCGCCGATGTCGATCAGGACCACGCCCAGTTCCTTTTCATCGGTGGTGAGGACGGCGTCGGCCGACGCCATCGGCTGCAGGATCAGGTCCGAGACCTCGAGCCCGCAACGGCGCACGCACTTTACAATATTCTGGACCGCGGACACCGCACCGGTGACGATGTGCACGCGCACTTCCAGGCGGATGCCGCTCATGCCGATCGGCTCGCGCACGTCTTCCTGGTTATCGACGATGAATTCCTGCGGCACCGTGTGCAGCAATTGCTGGTCGGTCGGGATGTTGACCGCCTTGGCGGTCTCGATCACGCGCGCCACGTCGGTGGCGGTGACTTCCTTGTCCTTGATCGCCACCATGCCGCTCGAATTGAACGAGCGGATATGGCTGCCGGCGATGCCAGCATAGACATTGCGGATCTTGCAGTCGGCCATCAGCTCGGCCTCTTCGAGGGCGCGCTGGATCGACTCGACAGTGGCCTCGATGTTCACAACCACGCCTTTCTTCAATCCTTTCGACTCGTGCTGACCGAGGCCGATCACCTCGTGGCGTCCGTCGGACATCACTTCGGCCACGACCGCCACCACCTTCGAGGTGCCGATGTCGAGGCCGACGATCAGGTTCTTCGCGTCTTTTGTCATTGCTGTTGCCTGCTTATGTTTGCTTGGTTGTTTTGTTGGGGTGGTTCGGTTTTTTCTTCGCGGGCTTCACCGGCTTGCTGGCGTCGTCGGGCACCGCCAGCGCCGCCGAGGACAGCGCCAGGCCGTTCGGGTAGCGCATGTCGATGGTGTCGATCCGGCCTTCCTGCAAGCGCGCGACCAGCTGCGGGTAGACGCCGACCAGCCGCTGCACGCGCTTCTTCAAGGTGTCGCTATCCTGCTCCCGGCCGAGCGCCACGCTCATGCCGTTATCCAGCTTCACGGTCCAGGCATAGCGCTCCGACAGCGACAGGGCCTGCGGCGCCAGCTGCACGGGCGCAAACAGGGTGCGCAGCTCGGTGAAGCGCGCCAGCACCTGCTTCTCGCTGCCCTTCGGGCCATCGAAGGCCGGCAGCTCGTGGTCGTCGTCGGCCTCCGCCAGGTTGGCGGTAAACACGTCGCCCTTGACCGACAGCAGGCGCTCGTCGCCCCAGGTGCCGAGCGTCTCGTGTTCCTCGACTTCGACGATCAGCTGGTTCGGCCACTCGCGCCGCACGGTCGCGCGCCGTACCCAAGGCACCGACTCGAAAGTCGAGCGCACGCCTTCCAGGTCCGTGGTGAAGAAATTCCCGCGGATCTTGCCGATCACGCCGTTGCGCACCGTGAGTTCGTTCACGTGGCGCAGCGGGATCTCGTACATGCTTTCCACCGTCACCGCGCGCAGCGAGAACATCGGCAGCTGCGACAGCCACCAGACGCCGGACGCGAGGAAGGCGAGCACCGTCAAGGCCACCAGCGAACTGGCGGTTGCGTTGAGGGCGCGGACGTCATGCCACATGCGGTCCTAGCCCTTCACCTTGGCCATTTTCAGGCGCGCCGACGCCAGGATTTCCAGGCACAGGTCTTCGTAACCGATGCCCACCGCGCGCGCCGCCATCGGCACCAGCGAGTGCGAGGTCATGCCGGGCGAGGTGTTCACCTCCAGCAGGAAGGGACGCATGTCTTCCTCGCGCACCAGCACGTCGACCCGGCCCCAGCCCTCGCAGCCGAGCGCGCGGTAGGCGTTTACGGCGTGGCGCTGGATTTCTTCGGTCAGCGCGGGGTCGAGCGGCGCCGGGCAGTGATATTGGGTGTCGTCGGTGAAGTACTTGTTCTGGTAATCGTAGTTGCCGGCCGGGGCCACGATCTCGACGATCGGCAGCGCGCGAGCAAGCTTGCCGGTGCCCAGCACGGCGACCGTGAACTCGCGGCCGGTGACGAATTCCTCGGCCAGCACCACCGGGTCAAAGCCGAAGGCGGTGTCCACGGCGGCTTTCAGTTCGCCGGCTTCGTTGACCTTGGTGATGCCGATGGTCGAGCCTTCGAGCGGCGGCTTGACGATCAGCGGCAGGCCGAGCGCCACCAGCACTTCATCGAGGTCGGTCGTCGGATCGATCGACATGTAGTCCGGGGTCGGGATCTCGTCCATCTTCCAGATCTTCTTGGTCGTGATCTTGTCCATGCCGACGCTGGAGGCCATCACGCCGCTGCCGGTGTAGGGAATGCCAAGCTGCTCGAGGGCGCCCTGCAGGCTGCCGTCCTCGCCGTAGCGGCCGTGCAGCGCGATGAAGACGCGATCGAATTTTTGTTCGGCCAGTTCGGCCAGGCTCTGGGTGCCCGGGTCGAAGGCGTGGGCGTCGACGCCGCGGCTTTTCAAGGCATTGAGCACGCCGGTGCCGGACATGATCGACACGTCACGCTCGGCGGAGCGGCCGCCGAACAGCACGCCGACCTTGCCGAAGGATGCCGGGTCGAAGGTTGAGGTGATAGGTGCGTTCACGATGGTCAAGCCTTTGCAGTAGTCAGTTGGTGCGGGACGCCGCTGATCGAGCCGGCGCCCATGGTCATGACGACGTCGCCGTCGCGCACCGCATTCAGGATCGCGGCGGGCATCTCGGCGATCGTCTCGACGAAGATCGGTTCGACCTTGCCGCCGGTGCGCAGCGCGCGCGCCAGGGCGCGGCCGTCGGCGGCCACGATCGGCGCCTCGCCGGCCGGGTAGACGTCGGCCAGCAGCAGTACGTCGGGGGTCGCCAGCACCTTCACGAAATCCTCGAACAGGTCGCGCGTGCGGCTGTAGCGGTGCGGCTGGAAGGCCAGCACCAGGCGCCGGCCCGGGTAGGCGGCGCGCGCGGCAGCCAGGGTCACCTCGGTCTCGACCGGGTGGTGGCCGAAGTCGTCGACCAGCGTAAAGCTGCCGCCGCCGGGAATCGCCACCTCGCCGTAGCGGGTGAAGCGGCGGCCGACGCCGCGGAATTCCTGCAGGCCCAGGTTGGTGGCTTCATCGCTGATGCCGATCTCGCGCGCGATCGCGATCGCCGAGCAGGCGTTCTGCACATTGTGCATGCCGGGTTGGTTCAGCACGAACTTCGCATCCGGGTAGCCCTGCTGGCGCACGGTGAAGTGCATCTGCACGCCTTCGGCGTGGGCGTCCAGCGCGCGCACTTCGGCTTCCTCCGAGAATCCGTAGGTCGTCACCGGCTTGGTCACCTGCGGCAGGATCGCGCGCACGTGCGGATCGTCGATGCACAGCATCACGCGGCCGTAGAACGGCAGGCGGTGGGTGAAGTTCACGAATGCCGCCTTCAATTTCTCGAAGTCGTGCTCGTAGGTGTCCATGTGGTCGGCGTCGATGTTGGTGATCACCTCGATCATCGGCGTCAGGTTCAGGAAGGAGGCGTCCGACTCGTCGGCCTCGGCCACGATGTACTCGCCCGAGCCCAGCGCCGCATTCGCGCCGGCAGCTGTCAGGCGGCCGCCGATGACAAAGGTCGGGTCCATGCCGCCGGCGGCCAGGACGGAGGCCACCAGGCTGGTGGTGGTAGTCTTGCCGTGGGTGCCGGCGATCGCGATGCCGCGTTTCAGGCGCATCAGTTCACCGAGCATGATCGCGCGCGGCACCACCGGCACCTTGGCGGCGCGGGCGGCCACGACTTCCGGATTGGCTTCGTTGACGGCGGTCGAGGTCACGACCACGTTGGCGCCGATGACGTGTTCGGCGGAGTGCCCGGTGAACACGCGTGCGCCCAGTTCCGCGAGGCGCTGGCTGGCTGCGTTGCTCGACAGGTCGGAGCCCGAGACGTTGTAGCCCAGGTTGAGCAGCACTTCGGCGATGCCGCTCATGCCGCTGCCGCCGATGCCGACGAAGTGAATATTTTTGATCTTATGTTTCATGCGTGTGCCAATCGTTCGAGTTCGTTTGCGATTGCTTCGTTGGCGTCGCGCTTGCCGACCGCGTGCGCGGCCTGCGCCATCCGCAGGCAGTCTTCTCGCGACGTCGTTTGCAGCAGGCTTGCCAGCCGCTGCGGATTCAGTTCGCCCTGCGGCAGGTGGACGGCCGCCTTTTGGCCCGCCATCCAGACCGCGTTGTCGCGCTGGTGGCTAGTCGTGCTGGCCACGAACGGCACCAGCACGCTGGCGACGCCGGCCGCGGTCAGTTCCGACACCGTGATCGCGCCGGCGCGGCAAATCACCAGGTCAGCCTGACCGTAGGCGGCCGCCATGTCGTCGATGAAGTCGACCACGTTGGCGGTGACGCCGGCTTGCGCATAGGCGGCGCGCAGGGCTTCGATGTTCTTCTTGCCCGACTGGTGGGTCACGACCGGACGCAGGGCCGGGTCGATCTGCGCCAGCGCCGCCGGCACGCTGTCGTTCAGCACCTTGGCGCCCAGGCTGCCGCCGACCACCAGTATGCGCAGCGGGCCGGTACGGCCGGCGAAGCGCGTGCCTGGCAGCGGCAGGTCGAGAATTTGCTGGCGCACCGGGTTGCCGGTGACGACCGCCTTGTCCGCGGCCTTGCCGAAATCGGCCGGGAATCCGAACAGCACGCGCTGGGCCACCGGCGCCAGGGTGCGGTTCGACAACAGCAGCGCGGCGTCGGCGTTCACCAGCGCCAGCGGGATGCCGCGCGAACGGGCCGTCAGTCCGCCCGGCACCGTGACGTAGCCGCCCATGCCCAGCACCACATCGGGCTGGCGTTGGCCGAGGATGCGGTGGCAGGTAAAGAAGCTGCCGAGCATCTTGAAGGCGCCGCTGACGGTGTGCATCAAGCCCTTGCCGCGCAGGCCGGCGAAATCGATGCTGTCCATCGGGATGCCGGCCTTCGGCACCAGTTCGGTCTCCATGCCGTGGGCGGTGCCCAGCCACGAGACTTCCCAGCCACGCGCGCGCATGGTCTGCGCGATCGCGATGCCGGGGAAGATGTGGCCGCCGGTGCCGGCAGCCATGATCATCAGGCGCTTCTTCATGAGCGGCCTCCGCGCATGCGCACCCGGTTCTCGTAATCGATCCGCAGGAGGATCGCGAGGCCCACGCAGTTGAACAGCACGCCCGAGCCGCCGAAACTCATGAGCGGCAAGGTCAGGCCCTTGGTCGGCAGCAGGCCCAGGTTCACGCCCATATTGATGAAGGTCTGTACGCCGAGCCAGATGCCGATGCCTTTCGCGGCCAGACCCGCGAAGGTCTGGTCGAGGGCGATGGCCTGGCGCCCGATGTCGAAGGCGCGTTTCACCAGCCAGTAGAACAGCGCGATCACGACCAGCACACCGGCCAGGCCGAGTTCTTCGCCGATTACCGCCATGATGAAGTCGGTGTGCGCTTCCGGCAGGTAGAACAGTTTTTCGACGCTGCCACCCAGGCCCACGCCGAAGAATTCGCCGCGTCCGAAGGCGATCAGCGAGTGGGTCAGCTGGTAGGCCTTGTCCATCGCATTCGCCTTTTCCCAGGGGTCGAGGTAGGCGAACATGCGCGCGCGGCGGAACGGCGACAGCGCGATGATCGACACGAAGATCAGCACCAGCAGCGCGCCGGTGCCGCCGAACCAGACCAGGTTGATCCCGCCCAGGAACAGGATGCCCATGGCGATGCAGACGATCACGCCGAAGGCGCCCAGGTCGGGTTCCATCAGCAGCAGGCCGCCGACCAGGCCGATCGCCACCATCATCGGCAGGAAGCCCTTGGTCAGCTTGTGCATGTATTCTTGTTTGCGCACCGTGAAGTCGGCGGCGTACAGGACCGCCGCGATCTTCATCAGCTCGGACGGCTGCAGATTCATGACCTTCAGCGGCAGCCAGCGGCGCGCGCCATTGACCGACACGCCCACGCCCGGTATCAAGACCAGCGCCAGCAACACCAGGGTGCCGATGAACAGCATCGGCGCCCACTTCTGCCACACCGCGACCGGCACCTGGAACACCACCGCGGCGGCGGCCATCGACACGCCGATGTACATCATCTGGCGGTACAGGAAGTATTCGTTCTTGTCCTGCAGGTAGGCGAACTTGGGCGAATCCGGCAGCGCGATCGACGCCGAATACACCATCACCAGGCCGAACAGCATCAGGATGACCGTGACCCAGACCAGCGGCTGGTCGTAATCCATCATCTTCGACGGACGGCTGCGCTCCGCGATGCCGGCGTCGCTGCTCGAACCCGAGAACTTGAAGGGAAGCTGGAAGGCCATCAGATCTCCTGCCCCTTTTCCAGCGCGATGTCGCGCACCGCATCGACGAACACCTGCGCGCGGTGCGCGTAGTTGGTGAACATGTCGAGGCTGGCGCAGGCCGGCGACAGCAGCACCGCGTCACCGGGACGCGCGAGACCGCTGGCGCGGCGCACCGCTTCCGGCAGGCCGGCCAGATCGAAGGCCGGCACGCCGGTTGGTTCGATCGCCGCTTTCACGCTCGGTGCGTCACGGCCGATCAGCAGCACGGCGCGCACGTAGCGCGAGGCGGGCGCCGCCAGCGGTGCGAAGTCCTGGCCCTTGCCGTCGCCGCCGGCGATCAGCAGGATCTGCTGGTCTTCGCCCTGGAATGCTTTGCCGAGGCCTTCAAGCGCGGCAACGGTGGCGCCGACATTGGTGCCCTTGCTGTCGTCGTAGTAGTCGACGCCATCGATGCTGGCGACCAGCTCGACGCGATGCGGCTCGCCCGCGTATTCTCGCAGGCCGTGCAGCAGCGGCGCCAGCGGCAGGCCGCAGGCGCGGCACAGGGCCAGCGCGGCCAGCGCGTTCGAGGCATTGTGCAGGCCGCGGATCTTGAGGGCGTCGGCCGGCATCAGGCGGTTCACCGTGGTTTCCACCGGCGGCGCGATCTCGCCCTTTTTCAATTTTTTGAGTGGCTCGTCATCCAGCGCCACCGCATTGGCCAGCCACAGCACGCCGCGCTCGCTCACCAGGCCGAAGCTGTCTGGTTCCGCCGGTTCGCCAGTGCCGAAGGTGAAGGCCGGGGTCTCGCTCGCTTTCATGCGCATGACCGTCGCGTCGTCGCGGTTCAGCACGCGCACCGTATCGCTGCCAAAAATGCGCGCCTTGTCCGCCGCATAGGCGTCCATGCTGCCGTGCCAGTCGAGGTGGTCCTGGGTCAGGTTCAATACGGTGGCCGCATCGGCCTGCAGGCTGAAGGTGGTGTGCAGCTGGAAGCTCGAGAGTTCGAGCACCCAGGCTTGCGGCAGCTCTTCGCCCTCCAGGCATTCGCGCAGCACGTCGAGCGCCGCCGGGCTGATGTTGCCGGCCACGCGGGTCGTCAGGCCGGCGCGGCGGCACAGCAGGCCGGTCATGCTGGTCACCGTAGTCTTGCCGTTGGTGCCGGTGATGGCGATGACTTTCGGGCTGTAGGCACGCTCGGTACGCAGGTGCGCGAGCGCCTGGGCGAACAGTTCGATCTCGCCCCACACCGGGATGCTGCGCTCGCGCGCGGCCGGGTTGATGGCCGCCAGCTCCCGCTCGGGCGCCAGGCCCGGGCTGACCGCGACGAAATCGACGCCGTCGAGCAGGCGTTCGCCGAACTCGCCGCCGACGAACTCCGCGTTCGGCACCGCCTGGCGCAGGGCGAACAGGCGCTGCGGCTCGGTACGCGTGTCGGCCACGCGCACGCGCGCGCCAAGGCGCGCCAGCCACTGCGCCATCGCCAGCCCGGATTCGCCCAGGCCCAGCACCAATGCGGTTTTTCCTTCGTAGTTCATTCTGTCAGCGCAGTTTCAGGGTAGAGAGACCGACCAGGACCAGCATCATGGTCACGATCCAGAAGCGGACCACGACCTTGGTCTCCTTCCAGCCCTTTTGTTCGAAATGGTGGTGCAGCGGCGCCATCAGGAACACGCGGCGCCCTGCCCCGTAACGCTTCTTGGTGTACTTGAACCAGGTCACCTGGATGATCACCGACAGGGTCTCAGCCACGAACACGCCGCCCATGATGAACAGGACGATTTCCTGGCGCACGATGACGGCGATGGTGCCGAGCGCGCCGCCCAGCGCCAGCGCGCCGACGTCGCCCATGAACATCTGCGCGGGGTGCGCGTTATACCAGAGGAAGGCCAGGCCGGCCCCCGCCATCGCGCCGCAGAAGATCAGGAGTTCGCCGGCGCCCGGGATGTACGGGATCAGCAGGTATTTCGAGAAGGTCGCGCTGCCGGTGAGGTAGGCGAACAGTCCCAGGGCGCCGCCCACCATCACGGTCGGCATGATCGCCAGGCCATCCAGGCCGTCGGTGAAATTCACCGCGTTCGACGAGCCGACGATGACGCAATAGGTCAGCGCGATGAAGCCCCACACGCCCATCGGATAGCTGATCGACTTGAAGAAGGGGACGATCAGGTCGGCCTTCGGTGGCAGGGTCATCGAGAAGCCCGACTGCACCCAGGCGTAGAACAGCTGCAGCACCTGCCACGGGTTAGAGGCCGAGACCGAGAACGCCAGGTACAGGGCGGAAGCAATACCGACCAGCGACATCCAGAAGTATTTTTCGCGCGAACGCATGCCTTCCGGGTCCTTGTAGACCACCTTGCGGTAGTCGTCGACCCAGCCGACCGCGCCGAAGCCCATGGTCACCACCAGCACCGGCCAGATCAGGCGGTTCGACAGGTCGCACCACAGCAGGGTAGAGACGCCGATCGCGATCAGCACCAGCACGCCGCCCATGGTCGGGGTGCCGTGCTTGGCCAGGTGGGTCTGCGGACCGTAGGTGCGCACCGCCTGGCCAACCTTCAGCGCGGTCAGCTTGCGGATCACGGCCGGGCCGCACACCAGGCCGATGGCGATCGCGGTGATGGTCGCGAACACCGCACGGAAGGTGATGTAGTTGAAGACGCGCAGCGGACCGATGTAGTCCTGGAAGTATTGGGCGAGCCAGAGAAGCATGTTAGTGGGCGTCCTTGCTAGTGTTGATTGATCCGGTCAGGTGTTGAACGACGCGCTCCATCTTCATGAAGCGCGAGCCCTTCACCAGCACAGTCGCGTTGCCATTGCCGCCCAGTTGTGAATCCAGTGCTGCCAATAATGCGTCGAACTGCTCGTAGTGCCGTGCTCCCGACGCGCTCATGCTGCGCGCGAGTTCGCCGGTGGCGAGCACGTGGTCGATGCCACGCGCTTGGGCGTAGGCAGCGACTTCTTCGTGAAACTCTTTTCCTTGCGTGCCGACTTCGCCCATGTCGCCGACCACCAGGATGCGTGGGGCTGGGTAAGCGGCCAGCACGTCGATCGCGGCGCGCATCGAGTCGGGGTTGGCGTTGTAGCTGTCGTCGATGACGGTGGCGCCGTTTGCGGCCTGCTTGCGTTGCAGACGGCCACCGACCGGCGCAAAGGCTTCCAGGCCGCGCACGATGGCGTCTTGCGCGATGCCTGCCGCCAGGGTGCTGGCGATCGCCGCCAGCGCATTGCGCACATTATGGTCGCCCGCCGCGGCCAGTTGCAGCGTGAATTGCGCACCGCGTGCGCTGACCTGCAGCGTATTGCCGAAGCCGTTCGACGCATAGGTTGCGCGCACGTCGCAGGCGTCCGACAAGCCGAAGGTCAGCACCTCGCATTTCGCCAGGCCGCGCCACAGGTCGGTGTACTCGTCGTCACCCGGGAACACGGCCACGCCGTCCGCGCCCAGCGCTTCCAGTACCGACCCATTCTCGCGCGCCACCGCTTCCACGGTGTGCATGAATTCCTGGTGCTCGCGCTGCGCATTGTTCACCATCGCGACGGTCGGTTGCGCAATCGCCGCGAGGCGCGCGATTTCGCCCGGATGGTTCATGCCCATCTCGATCACCGCCGCCTGATGCTGCGCACCCAGGCGGAACAAGGTCAATGGCACGCCGATTTCGTTATTCAGATTGCCCTGCGTCGCCAGCCGTGCCTCTTCCCCGAACGCCGCCGCCAGGATCGAGGCAATCATTTCCTTGACTGTGGTCTTGCCGTTCGAGCCGGTCACGCCGATCACGGGAATCGCGAAATGCGTGCGCCAGGCGTTGGCGATGCGGCCCAGCGCCACCAGGGTGTCGGGCACCACGATGGCCGGCAGGGTCCAGCCTTCCGGCACGGCGTGCACGACGACAGCGGCCACGCCGCGGCTTGCCACCTGCTCGAGGAAGGCATGCGCATCGAAGGTCTCACCTTTCAGGGCGACGAACAGCGCGCCGGCCGCCACCGTGCGGCTGTCGGTCGACACGCCGTCGAAGGCGGCATCGCCGCCCACGAGCTGTGCGCCCGGGATGGCGTTGACCAGTTGTGCCAGGGTACAGCGCATCAATGCGTCCTCATCATGGTAAGCCGCGCGCTCAAGGCCAGCGTGGCGTGGTCGGCGTCGGAGAACGGCATCTTCTTGCCCTTGATTTCCTGATAGGGCTCGTGGCCCTTCCCTGCCAGCAGGATCACGTCCTGCTTGCCGGCGTTCTTCACGGCCAGCAGGATCGCGGTCGCGCGGTCTTCCACTGCCTGGTATTCCTTGTCCATGCCGGCCACGATCTGCGCGATGATGGCGGCAGGTTCCTCGCTGCGCGGGTTGTCGCTGGTGACCACCACGTGGTCGGCCGCTTGCGCGATGGCGCCCATCTGCGGACGCTTGCCCGGATCGCGGTCGCCGCCGCAGCCGAAAACGCACCACAGTTGGCCATCGCGTTCGGTGGCGACCTGGCGCAGCGCGGTCAGGGTCTTTTCCAGCGCGTCCGGCGTGTGCGCGTAATCGATCACGACCATCGGCGCATCCTGGCCGCCGACCTGCTGCATGCGGCCCGGGGCCGGCAGCAAGGCTTCGATCGCATCGACCGCGCTCTTGAGCGGCACGTCGCGCGCCAGCAGCGCGCCCAGCACCGCCAGCGCGTTACTGACGTTGAAGTGGCCGACCAGCTTGGTCTTCACGGTGGCGGAACCTGCCAGGGAATCGAGTTGGAATTCGGTGCCCGCATTGCGGCTGCGGATGTTTGACGCGCGCAGCACGTGCACACCGTCGATCGCCGCCGCATCGGTGAACGTGTAGCCGATCACCGGCAGAGAAGCGAAATTCTTGCGCAGGTGCGCCACCAGGCGCTGTCCGGCCGGATCGTCGAGGTTGACGATGGCGGTACCCAGCTTCGGCCACTCGAACAGTTTCACCTTGGCCGCCTCGTAGTTCTCCATGTCGCCATGGAAGTCGAGATGGTCGCGGGTTAGGTTGGTGAAGATGGCGACGTCGAAGTGCATGCCGGCCGTGCGTTCCTGCACCAGGCCGATCGACGAGACTTCAATCGCCAGCGCGGAAGCATTCTGCGTGCGCAGGTCGGCCAGGGTCTGGGCCAGCAGCACCGCATCCGGCGTGGTGTAGCCGGTGACGTCGAAACTCGGTTCGGCCTTGCCCTTGACCAGGCCCACACCCAGGGTGCCGACGATGGCGGCGGTCTCACCGAGGCGCGCCAGTGCCTGCGCGGTCCACACCGCGATCGAGGTCTTGCCGTTGGTGCCGGTGACGCCGACGGTGAACATGCCGCTGTCGGGCTGGTCGAGCACCGCGTGCGCGATCGGGCCCGCGAGCTTTTTCAGGCCCGGGACGCCGCGGTGCGCCACGCCGTGCGCGGGGTCCCAGTCGTAGTCCTGGCTGTCGTAGACGACGGCGGCGGCGGCGGCGGCGATCGCGCCGGCGATGTAGTTACGGCCGTCCGCGGCGTCGCCCGGATAGGCGAAGAACACGTCGCCCGGCTTCACGCGGCGCGAATCGGAAACGAGAAGGCCGCCCTGGGCGGCGGCGCGAATCCACGCGATGGTGTCAATCAGGTCAGCCTCCATCGACGCTCTCCTCAACGGGTTCTGCTGGAATGATGATGTCGGTGATCGACGAGTCGGGCGGCACGTTGGCGGCCCGCAGCGCATTCGCCGCCAGGTCCGCCGCGGTCGGCGCGGCCACGCTGCCGCCGGTGCGCAGGGCGCCGCGCGGGTTGTCGATCATGACGGCGATGATGAAGCGCGGCTTCGACATCGGCGCGATGCCGACGAAGTAGCCGATGTTGTCGGTGCGCGAGTAGCGTCCGTTGACGATCTTCTCGGCGGTGCCGGTCTTGCCGCCGACGCGGTAACCGGGCACTTGCGCCTTGGAGGCCGTGCCTTCCGGGCTCACCACGGATTCGAGCATGGTGCGCACCTGCGCCGCGGTCTTGGGCGAGATCACCTGCTGGCCGGCCGGCTCCTCGTCCACCTTCAAGAAGGAGAGCGGGATGATGTCGCCGTTGCGGGCGAAGATCATGTAGGAACGCGCCATCTGCAGCAAGGAGACCGACAGGCCGTGGCCGAAGGCCATGTTGGCGTACTCGATCGGCCGCCACGATTTCCAGGGGCGCACGCGGCCGGCGGTAGCGCCCGGGAAGCCGAAGCGCGGCGCCTGGCCGTAACCGAGCTTGGTGTACATCTCCCACATTTCCTGGGCCGGGATCATCTGCGAAATCTTCACCACGCCGATGTTCGAAGATTTCTGGATGATGCCGCCGACGTTGCGCACGCCGTAATTGTGGGTGTCGCGGATGCGCTTGCCCGTCACCATGATGTAGCCGGGATTGGTGTCGAACACGGTCTCCGGCGTGATGCGCTTGGTGTCGAGGCCGAGCGCCACCGTCACCGGCTTGATGGTGGAGCCGGGTTCGAAGGTGTCGGTGATGACACGGTTGCGCAGCTGGGCGCCGGTCAGCTTCTTGCGGTCGTTCGGGTTGTAGGTCGGGTAGTTGGCCATGGCCAGCACTTCGCCGGTCTGCACGTCCAGCACCACGGCGCCGCCGGCCTGGGCATTGAACTTCTCGACCGCGTTTTTCACGCTGGTGAAGGCGATGTACTGGAGTTTACTGTCGACCGACAGGGTCAGGTCCTTGCCCTGGTAGGGCTCGCGGATCATGCCGAGATCTTCGGCGATATGGCCCAGGCGGTCGCGGATGATGCGGCGGCTGCCCGGCACGCCCATCAGCGCCTTCTGGTGGAACAGTTCGATGCCTTCCTGGCCCACGTCCTCGACGTTGGTGAAGCCCACCACGTGGGTCATCACTTCGCCCTGCGGGTAGAAGCGCTTGTATTCCTTGCGGGTGTCGAGGCCCTCGACCTTGAGCTTCTCGATCTCGGCCACGACCGGCATCTCGACCTGGCGTTTCAGGTAGACGAAGGTGCGGTCCGAATCGAGCTTCTTGCGCAATTCGGACTCCGGCATCTCGAGCAGGCGCGCCAGCGCGGCGATCTTCTCGGGCGGGTTGTTGAGCAGGTCTTCGGGGATCGCCCACACCGCGCGCACCGGCAGCGAGGACGCCAGCACGGCGCCGTTGCGGTCGGTGATCTTGCCGCGCGTGGCCGGCAGTTCCAGGGTGCGCTCGTAGCGGCTCTTGCCCTGCTTTTGCAGGAACTGGGTCGACATCCCCTGCAGCCAGAGGGCTTTGGCGGCCAGCACCGCGAAGGCGGTAAACAGGATGAACAGCACCAGGCGCGAACGCCAGTTCGGGACGTTCACGGCCAGCACCGGGCTCTTCGAGAAGGCCACGCCTTTCGAAGCCGCGACGCGCGACGTGGTTCGGCGGTCGGTGCGCGTCATTTCGCCCCTTCCGTCAGGTACTGGGTGCGCGCCGGCGTGAGCGGCGCCATGTTCAGGCTGGCGCGCGCGATCTGTTCGATGCGTTCGTTCTTGCCGAGCGTCGACTGGTCGAGCTGGAGCTGGGCCCAGTCGATCTCGAGTTGGCGCGACTGCTGCTGCAGGCGTTCCAGTTCGATGAGCAGATGGCGCGCCTGGTAGCGCGCGTTCACCGCCGACAGCGCGCAGCCGACCACGGCGACCGCCAGCACGGCGTTCAGCTTGGTGCTCACGCCGCGCCTCCGCTGCGCTCATGCAAGCGCTCAGGCAGGCGTTCGGCCACGCGCAGCACCGCCGAGCGCGAACGCGGGTTCGCTTCGACCTCGGCGTCGGACGGCTTGATCTTGTCGATCAGCTTCATGTGCGGCTGCGGCAGGTCGACGGCGCGGATCGGCAGCCGGCGGTCCGGCTGCTCCACCTTCGCCTTCGAGGCCAGGAACTGCTTGACCATGCGGTCTTCCAGCGAGTGGAAGCTGATCACCGACATGCGCGCGCCCGGCGCCAGCATGGCGTAGGCAGCCGTCAGTCCGGCTTCGAGGTCCTCAAGCTCCTGATTGATGAAAATCCGGATAGCTTGAAAGGTCCGAGTGGCCGGATCCTTGCCCTTTTCGCGGGTCTTGACCGCGCCTGCCACGATTGCGGCAAGCTCTCGTGTGGTCGAAATTGGCTCGACTGCCCGGCGAGCAACAATCGCCTTTGCAATCTGGAAAGCAAACCGCTCTTCTCCATAATCCCGGATAACCTTTTCCAATAAGGGTTGCTCCGCGGTGGCCAGCCATTCGGCCGCCGACAAGCCGCGCGTGGTGTCCATGCGCATGTCGAGCGGGCCGTCCTGGCGGAAGCTGAATCCGCGGGTGGCGTCGTCCACCTGGGGCGACGAGATACCAAGGTCCAGCAGGATGCCGTCCACCTGGCCGATGCCGCGCGCGGCAAGCGCGTCGATCATCGTGGCAAAACTGTCGTGCACGATCGTGAAACGGGGATCATTCACCGCTTCGGCGGTGGCAATCGCTTGCGGGTCCTTGTCGAACGCAATCAGGCGGCCCTGCGCGCCCAGGCGCGACAGGATCAGGCGGCTGTGCCCGCCCCGGCCGAAGGTGCCATCTATATAGGTGCCGTCGGCGCGCGCGCCGCTGAGGTCGAGCGCATCGACCGCTTCGTCCAGCAGCACCGTGCGGTGCTGATACTCAGGGACCTGGGTTCCCGGCACCGTGTTTGATTCCATCATGGCGCCTTAGAAGGAGAAATTGGAAAGGACATCGGGCATGCCGCCGGCGACAGCCTCGGATTCGCTCTCGGCGAGCTTGGCGGCATCCCAGATTTCGAAGTGGGTGCCCATGCCCAGCATCATGACTTCCTTCTCCAGGCCCACGGCGGCGCGCAGCTCGGGCGAAACCAGCACCCGGCCGGCGCTGTCCAGCTCGACATCGCAGGCGTTACCGAGGAAAATGCGCTGCCACGCCCGGGCCGACATCGGCCACGACGCGATCTGCTCGCGGTGCTGCTCCCACACCGGACGCGGGAAGAACAGCAGGCAGCCGTGCGGATGCTTGGTCAGCGTCATCCGGCCTTCGCACTGGACCGCGAGGGCGTCACGATGCTTTGCCGGAATCGACATCCTGCCTTTTGCATCGAGATTGATCGCTGACGCGCCCTGGAACACGTATTTACCTGGCTCTGGAGAGTTATAAATTTAGTATTTTTTATGTGCCCGGAGTTAGGAAACCCTCCCACAATTCGACACTTTTTCACACTGTTTCCCACTTTATTGGAATCAAGAATGGTGGTCAAGCGAATTCACTCATGTCAAATGCCAAATTTGCTAATGAAACCAAGGACTTAGGAGCACGAGTTAACCTGATGTCAACCTAAAATGTCTCCTAAATCAGTCACTTAGGAAATACAGTGAAGGTTGCACCTCACTTGTATGGACAAGAAATACCTTGACCTATGTCAGAGGCCTCAAGAATGTTTACAGATTGAAATTAAAGTTTCTGAATGGAATTTACTGCAGGCGGGGTGGTAATGCGGGTCCGGGACCGGCGGCTGGCTTAGCCGCCGGGATAATGCGAGGAAACAGGAACGTCAGGTTTCAGCGGGCGTTTCAAGCCGGAATATGTGCAGCGCCAGCCGCTTCCATGGAACGCCGGCCAGTCATCACATCGGCCGCCAGCTGGCCGAGAAAATAGCCGTTGCACAGGCCAAGCAGGCCGCATGCCGCCGCTGCGAACGCCACCTGGCTCGCCAACGCAGGCTGGATCGCCAGCGCCACCGCCACCACGTACTTGATCGCGAAGATCGCCAGCATCAGGCCAAGTGGCGCCCAGCTGCCGCGGATGCGTACCGTCCCGGGCGTGGCGCCGGCGCTGGCGCGGCTCCTGCCGAAGCGCAGGCGCTGCAGGAAGACCACTGCGGCTGCGACGGCCCAGGCCAGCATCGCCACGCCGGCAATGCCGAACTGGCTCGCGATCGCCTGCAGCGACAGGGCCAGCATCAGGACGGGGATCACCAGCATGCGCCCAAGGGTGATCTCGCGGTCGCGCGCGGCGAGCACGCCACGGTAGACCAGGAAGGCGAGGATCGCCCAGACGTAGACAGGGGTGTGGGTGAGGATCTGATACAGCATGGCCGGCTCCGCGAAGTGAATGTGAAACCACTGTAGCGGGCGGCGCGATGCCGGATGCGTGCTTGCGACGAAACGGCGCCGGGCGGCGCGAACTGCATGCTGGCGTCGCCGCTTACCGGGCCGCGTCCTGGTGCGCGAAGGCGGCGCCGACCGGACCGTACCAGGACAGCGCCAGCATGCCGCCCCACAGCAAGGTCGCGACTTCCCTGAACATGGATTCAAGACCGGTACTCAAGCTCGGCCCCGTCACGGCCAGCAGCGGCAGCATGCCCACGGTACTCCACAGGGCCAGCGATCGTCCCCAGCGCCGGAACCGGTACAGGCCGACCAGCGCTGCCATCACCACGGCGACGGCGACGGCCAGGACCACCAGCACCGATATCAGCCCCCAGTACGGCAACTCCGCCAGGAAGTTGGGCTCGCTGTCGTAGGCTGCCTGCAGCAGCGGCGAAGGGCCGTCGCCGATGTAGCCCAGTCCTGCCAGCAGGGTCAGGGCGAACATGCCGACGTAGACCCAGATCAGGCGCCGGAATACGGTTGGTGTGAGCGCCACCGTCAGCGTTTGCCGGTCGGGAAGCGACCGGGCGGCTCGCCCTTGCGCCAGCAGATCAGGACCAGCAGCGCGGCAAGTAGAAAGGTGTAGGCGATGAAATAGTGTTCGCCATGCGGCATGACCACGATGCCGCCGCCGATCAGGAGCACGAAGAACCCAACGAACACCACCCAGCCTTCCCAGCTGAATGGCGGCCCCCATCCCCAGCCCCAACCTGGCCGCTTCGCCGAGAACCAGTACCGCTTCGTCATGCGCTCCCCTTCCCTGTCGTGTCAGCCACTGCCCCATAGCTTCGCATGCTCGACCGCGCGCGTCCAGCGTCCCATGAGCGCGGCACGCCGGTCGGCTTCCATGGCCGGCTCGAAGCGCTGCTCGACCTGCCACTGGCGTTCGATGTCCTCGACGGATTCCCAGAACCCCACCGCCAGCCCGGCCAGGTAGGCCGCGCCCAAGGCAGTGGTCTCGAGCACGCGCGGACGCAGCACCGGCACGCCCAGCAGGTCGGCCTGGAACTGCATCAGGAGGTCGTTGCGCGCGGCGCCGCCGTCGGCGCGGATCTCGGTGACAGCGCAGTCGGCGTCCTTCTGCATCGCCGCCAGCAGTTCGGCGCTCTGGTAGGCGATCGCCTCCACCGCCGCGCGCGCGATGTGGGCGCCGGTGGATCCGCGGCTCAAGCCGACGATGGTGGCGCGCGCATGCGGATCCCAGTGCGGCGCGCCCAGGCCCGTAAAGGCGGGCACCAGCAGCACGCCGCCGCTGTCCGGCACACTGGTCGCCAGTGCCTCCACGTCCGACGACTGCCGGATGATGCCGAGGCCATCGCGCAGCCACTGCACCGTGGCGCCGGCCATGAAGACACTGCCTTCCAATAAATAGTCGGTCTGGCCGGCGACGCGCCAGCCCACCGTGGACAGCAAGCGGTTGTGCGACACCGGCACGGTATCGCCCGCATGCATCAGCATGAAGCAGCCGGTCCCGTAGGTGTTCTTGACCAGGCCCTTGCGGTGGCAGGCCTGGCCGAAGGTGGCGGCCTGCTGGTCGCCTGCGATGCCGGCGATCGGGATCGGGTGGCCGAACCACTCCTCGCTTGCCAGTCCGACGGTCTCGGAGCTGGCCACGACTTCCGGCAGCAGCGCCGCCGGAATGCCGAACAGCGCCAGCAGTTCTTCATCCCAGCGCAGCGTGTGGATGTTGAACAGCATGGTGCGCGCGGCGTTGCCGGCGTCGGTGACGTGGCGCCCGCACAGGCGGTACACCAGCCAGCTGTCGACGGTGCCGAAGGCCAGCTCGCCGCGTTCGGCCCGTGCGCGCGCGCCGGGCACGTGCTCCAGTAGCCATTGCAGCTTGGTGGCGGAAAAGTAGGCGTCGAGTTCGAGGCCAGTGCGCGCCTGGATGAAAGCAGCCTTCCCCTCCTCGCGCAGGCAGTCGCAGATATCGGCCGTGCGCCGGTCTTGCCAGACGATGGCGCGCGCCACCGGTTCGCCGGTAGCGCGGTCCCACAACACGGTGGTTTCTCTCTGGTTGGCGATGCCGATGGCGGCCACTTGTGATGGGACGATGCCCACTTGCGCGAGCGCTTCGCGGCCGCAGGCGAGCTGGCTGCGCCAGATGTCGAGCGCGTCGTGCTCGACCCAGCCGGGTTGCGGAAAGTGCTGGGGAAATTCGTGCTGGCTGCGCGCGACCGGCACGCCTTCGTGGTCGAAGACGATGGCGCGCGAGCTGGTGGTGCCCTGGTCGAGCGCCAGGATGAATTTCTGCATCGTAGCCTCACCCGGGGGAGTATGTGTGTGTAAAGCAGGCCGATAGGCCGGATTCTGTGTAGTGGTTTCCCTTGCGGGACGCCCCTATGACAGCCATTCCTCTAGGCGCTGGATTACTCCAGCGCTCAAGCTTCCTACCCGCACGCTCCGCGAGCAACATCAACGCGTGCCTATTTGGAATTGCTCCAGGTGGAGGTTACCGCGTTTCACCGTAACTTAATACGCTCGTCTCTGTGGCCCTATTCCTCGCCTTATACCTTGCGGCTTTCAGCGGACGGCCGTTAACCGTCACCCCGCTCTGTGGAGTCCGGACCTTCCTCCCGCCATCACCCGAAAGTGACGGCCAGCGGCTGCCTGGCCTGCTTCACGGGCGCTATTGTAACCGATGGCCGGCGTGCCCAGCCAGCGGCGGCGCCGTCACAGCCGCCCGCTTTCGAGCCAACGTTGCACGCGCAACACGTCGGCTGCACGCGCCGCGGCGTCGGCGGGCGCCGGCAGCAGCAGGTCGGGCTGGACGCCGATGCCGTCCAGCGGCAGCTCGCTGACCCGGGTCGAGCGCGTGGTGGCATAGCGCAGCACGCGGCCGGATGGCAGCGTGTGCGGCCGCAAATTGCCGACGTCCACCACGCCGGCGCTCGCCTGACCGGCCAGCTTGACCCGGAATCCCGCCTTGACGGTCAGCGCGAACTGGTCGCAGCTGCTGCCGCACTCGCGGTCGACCAGCACCGCCACCCGGCGCGGCGCCTTCGGCTCCAGGTGCGCCGGGCGCTGGAACGTGCTGCGCTCGTCCGCGCTCGTCACGAAGCTCCCTGGGGTTGCGGCGCGCATCGCCGCCACCGCCGGCGTCATCTGGCGCAGGCAGGGTGCGGGATCGGACTGGCGCGCGCAGATCTGCTCCTGGGCCTGGATGTTGACCGGGGTCGCCAGGTACTCGAGCGCGTGCTGGCGGTACTCGCCGTCGAGCAGCCAGGGCAGCAACGCCGCATAGGTGGTGTCGGAGCCACCGCCATTGCCGCGCACGTCGACGATCCAGTAGCGGTGCGCCTCCAGTTCGGCGCGCCGGCGCGCGAGCAGGGTTTCCAGCGGCGCGCGGTAGCGATCGTTAAAACTGGGAATGGTCAGCACCAGGGTGTGGGGGCCGAGGCTTTCGAGATGCGGCAGGCGCGGATCCGGCGCGGCGGCGACCGGCGCCGCATCCGGCGCCAGCGCACTCACCGACAGGTGGCCGGGACGCCAGGCTCGCAGGTAGGTAGTGAGGATGGCGTCGCAGGCGCTGTCGCTCGCCGCGTCTTGCAGGCGGGCGCTGTCGGCTTGCGCGCGGCCCAGCGCAGCATCGATCTGTTTGCCATGATGCGCGCGGGCGTCCGCCGCGCCGGCGTCGTTGAGCGGCAGGAAAGCGGCGATGTCGTCGAGGTCGGCACGGCAGCGGGCGCCAATGTCTCCCTTTGACGCGAATGCTGCGAGCGGCGCCGTCAGCAGCAACGCCAACAGCCAGGAATCGATGCGCATTGAAAATCCTTTTCTTAATGGAAATAGATAATGACGATGACATCGCGTTTTATATCGCATTTCGCCGAAGAATTTTATAAGCGCTCTAATAATAAATTATGCAACAGCAATTTTCCGATAGGAATCAATGGCCTAAGCCATTTTTTTTCAGCAGGTACGGCATTTGCATACAGATAAAGTTCCAATAACCAGGGAGGTTTGTCATGTTGCTCAAATCGTTCGATAAACTGCTCTTGGGTCTCTCGTTTCTCGTATGTTCATCGGTATTCGCGGCGCCGACGACGTTGACGGTCGATGTCGGTGGCATCGACAGCACCGACGAGTATGGCAGCCCGTTCAATACGGTACTGAACCTGGATGTCGGCGCCAATTCGACCATTACCAGCATCGAATTCGCGTTCAGCATGTACGCCGATCAGCCAAGCTATCTGTCCGAAATGGTGATCGCGTTTGAGAACAGCAAACAAACTGCCAGTGTGTTCTTCACGCCTGGGCTGGGCGACGACTTTCCCGGTTATGCAAGCTACTCGGGCTTTGCCGACCTGACGCAACTGGGCCTGGCCTTCGAAGTCGGCGTCGATGGCATCCTGCGCATGGAATTCTTCGAAGACTACGACGACTTCTTCGCCGACTGGGACGGCTTCTATGACTTAGGTTACATCACCATCGGTTTCGACACGGCCAACGTCGATCCCTCGCCAGTGCCGGAACCGGCCAGCATCCTGCTGCTTGCCGCCGGCCTTGCCACGATGCGTTATTCCGGCCGCCGCCGCAATAAAGCGACGCATTGATTGCGTGCCCGCGAGCCGGTAATTGGAATGCCAGTCCAATTACCGGCTTTCGTTTTCACTGAACAAAATAGAGATTTCCATGTCAGCGCTGGGGCTGTAGCCGCCGCCGTCGCGCCGGCCGCGTCGCGCACTGATCGCTGTTCTACTGCGCACCACGTCGGGATTATTTACATGTTCCCGACCTCAAGATTTTGGAGAGTTTATTTCCTCTGATAAATCAATGACATAGGACAAAAGCTGAGTGCAGGCACGATCGTTGCATTAAGGGGGATACAAAACTATTAGAGGGATGACCATGTCTTTGACCATCATGAAAAAACTGTTTGCCGGCCTGTCGCTTCTCGCCTGCACCTCCGCCTTTGCCGGACCACTGACGGTGGAACTGAACGGTATCGATAGCGTCGGCGCACGTCTCAGCGGCCTCAATACGGTGATGACGTTCAACGTCGGCGCAAACGCGCGCGTTACCAGCCTGAGCTACGCCGTCAACCTGACCGCTTACGATCCAAGCTATTTGTCGGAAATTGGCGTGGCGTACACCAATTCGGCCGCTAACGACGGCGTGCTCACGCGGCCTGGCTTCGACAACAACTCAGCTGGCACGAGCAGCTTCGCCAACTTCGTGGATCTCGTGCTGCTGGGTTTCGACTTCCAGGTCGGTGCGGATGGCATCCTGCGCCTCGAATTCTACGAAACCTTCAACGACGGCCAGGTCAGCCCCGATGGCCGCTGGAACTCCGGCACCCTCGTCTTCGAGATCGACGGCTACCAGGCGCCCGGCGAAGTGCCCGAGCCGGCCAGCGCCCTGCTGCTGGCGGGCGGCATCGCGGCGATGGGCTATGCCCGCCGGCGCCGCGCCAAGCGCGCAGCGCACTGATCGCACCGCATCCGGGGAGCAATCCCCGGATGAAGCCGACCTTGGCTTTTCTGTAATTTGATGTCGCCATTTCAAAAGCCGTTCCCGGGCCGCTCGCCTAGAATCTCGGGAGCCTCTTTGACAAGGACGACCTCACCATGACCCACCCTTCCCGCACCGGCGGCCAGATCCTGGTCGATGCGCTTCACATCCACGGCGTGGACACCGCCTTCGGCGTGCCCGGCGAAAGCTACCTCGATGTGCTCGATGCGCTACACGATTCGGATATCCGCTTCGTGATCAACCGGCAGGAAGGCGGCGCGGCCTTCATGGCCGAGGCCTACGGCAAGATGACCGGCAAGCCGGGCATCTGCTTCGTCACCCGCGGCCCCGGCGCCACCAATGCCTCGATCGGCGTGCACACCGCCTACCAGGACTCGACCCCGATGATCCTGTTCATTGGCCAGGTCGGCAGCGACTTCATCGACCGCGAAGCCTTCCAGGAAATCGACTACCGCCGCATGTACGGGCAAATGGCCAAGTGGGTCACGCAAATCGATCGCGCCGACCGCATCCCCGAATACATCGCGCGCGCCTTCCAGGTCGCCACCAGCGGCCGTCCCGGCCCGGTGGTGCTGGCGCTGCCCGAAGACATGCTGGTGAAGAAGGCGGAGGTCGCCGACGCGCGCCGCTACCAGCCGGTGCAGGCCGCGCCCTCTTCTGAACAAATTGCGCAGCTGCGCAGCATGCTGGCGGAATCGCAGCGCCCGATCGTGCTGCTGGGCGGCGGCTCGTGGTCGGATCAGGCCTGCGCGGACCTGGCGCGCTTCGCGGAGCAGAACCAGCTCCCGGTCGGCTGCACCTTCCGCTTCCAGGACCTGCTCGACAACGCGCACCCGAACTACGTGGGCGACGTCGGCATCGGCATCAATCCGAAGCTGGCCGCGCGCGTGAAAGAGGCGGACCTGGTCATCGCGATCGGCCCGCGCCTGGGCGAGATGACGACCAGCGGCTATTCGATACTGGCGTCCCCGGTGCCGCGCCAGAAGCTGGTACACATCCACGCCGACCCGGATGAACTGGGCACCGTCTACCAGGCCGACCTGATGATCGCCAGCGGCGCGCCGCAGGTGTGCGCGATGCTGGCGGCGATGGAACCGGTCGATGCATCAAACTGGGCGAATACGGTCGGCGAAGCGAAAGCCGAGCTGGCGGCGTGGCAGGCGCAGCCCCCGATCTTTGTCGATGGCAGCGCGCCGCTCGACCTGTGGCAGGTGGCGCAGGAGTTGATGCGCCAGGCGCCGCGCGACACCATCATCACCAACGGCGCCGGTAACTACGCCACCTGGGCGCACCGCTTCTACCGCTACGGCGGCAAACGCACCCAGCTCGCGCCGACCAACGGCGCCATGGGTTATGCGGTGCCGGCCGGTGTCGCGGCCAAGATCATCGATCCGCAGCGCACCGTCGTCACCTTTGCCGGCGACGGCGAATTCATGATGACGGGCCAGGAGCTGGCCACCGCGGTGCAGTACGGCGCCGGCGTGATCATCCTGGTCTTCAACAACAATATGTTCGGCACCATCCGCATGCACCAGGAACGCGACTATCCGGGCCGGGTGTCGGGCACCACCTTGCACAATCCGGATTTCGCCGCCTTGGCGCGCGCGTATGGCGGGCATGGCGAGGTGGTGGAGACGACCGCGGAATTCGGGCCGGCGCTGCAGCGGGCGCTGGAACATGCAAACGGGAAGAATCTGCCGGCGGTGATCGAGCTGCGTTACGACGGCAACCTGATTACGCCGAATGCGACCCTGGAGACGATTCGAAAGAACGCGCAAGCGAGGTAAGCTTATTGTCCGAGCTTGAGCTCGGCCGGCATCGGGATCGGCTTGTCGAAGAAACTGGCCGGCTCACCCGAGGGATTGGTGAGGAACAGGGCGACGAGGGCGATGAACGCCCACACGATAATGTTGCGCAAGTTTGCAGCGCCGCCCGCCAATGCCTTGTCGCCCTGGATGAGGCGCTTGAGGAAATTCGATATTTTCACGGCCTGTCCCGTTTGTCGGCTCCTGTTCAATTTAGCGCACCTCGCCGGCGTTTTCCAGACCTGCCCTGTTGAGCAGCCAGTCGGTTTCATCAATCACGCCACATTCTGTCTCTCGGCCACGGCCTGAGACGTCAATACCGGGGTGCCGCGGCTCGATCTTGCTGCTCTGGTAAAATATTCGCACCTTTTTTCATCGCCGGCCCAGCCGGCTTGTGCGCAGGATCCGCCACCACACTATGTTTAGTTTCTTCAAAAAAAAGAAGCAGGAAGTCCCCGCTCCCGAGCCGGTGGTTCCGAGCGTTGCTGCCCCTGAGCCGGCGCCTGCCCCGGCCCCGGTTGCGGCCCCCATTGCGTTAGACGCCGGCGAATTGTTTCCCGAAACGGCCGAGCGCCCCACCACCGAAGCCGAAAAGAAGCAGTCCTGGATGACGCGCCTGAAGGCCGGCCTGTCCAAGACCTCGAACAACCTGTCGCTGTTGTTCGTCGGCGCGCGCATCGACGAAGACCTGTACGAGGAACTCGAATCCGCGCTGCTGATGTCGGACGCCGGCATGGACGCCACCCAGCACCTGCTCGACGCCCTGCGCCGCAAGGTCAAGGAAGACAAGCTGCTCGACGCCGCCGCCGTGAAGGGCGCATTGAAGGCGCTGATGATCGAGCTCCTGCTGCCGCTGCAACGGCCCCTCGAACTGGGCCGCCACGAGCCGCTGGTGATGATGATCTCGGGCGTGAACGGCGCCGGCAAGACCACCACCATCGGCAAGCTGGCCAAGCACATGCAGCGCGAGGACCAATCCGTGCTGCTGGCCGCCGGCGACACCTTCCGCGCCGCCGCGCGCGAGCAGCTGATGGTCTGGGGCCAGCGCAACAACGTCACCGTGATCTCGCAGGCCTCGGGCGACCCGGCCGCCGTCGCGTTTGACGCGGTCCAGTCGGGCAAGGCGCGCGGCGTCGACGTGGTGATGGTCGACACGGCCGGCCGCCTGCCGACCCAGCTGCACCTGATGGAAGAACTCAAGAAGATCAAGCGCGTCATCGGCAAGGGCATGGATGGCGCCCCGCACGAGACCTTGCTCGTCATCGACGGCAACACCGGCCAGAACGCGCTGGCGCAGGTCAAGGCATTCGATGACGCCCTGCAGCTGACCGGCCTGGTGATCACCAAGCTCGATGGCACCGCCAAGGGCGGGGTGCTGGCCGCGATCGCGCGCACCCGTCCGGTGCCGGTCTACTTCATCGGCGTGGGCGAGAAGCTCGACGACCTGCAGCCTTTCGACGCCGAAGAATTCGTCACCGCACTGCTGGGCTGAATAGAAACCACATGATCGAATTCCAGTCCGTCTCCAAGCAGTACTCGCACGACGCCTACGCCCTGCGCGAGGTTTCGCTGAACATCGCCAAGGGCGAACTGGTCTACCTGGCCGGACCCTCGGGCGCCGGCAAGTCGACCCTGATGAAGATGGTGGCGGCGGTCGAGCGTCCCAGCAGCGGCGTGGTCACCGTCAATGGCCAGGACATCGGCCGCATCAAGAAGGCCGGCATCCCCTTCCTGCGCCGTAACCTGGGCCTGATCTTCCAGCACCAGCGCCTGCTCAACGACCGCAGCATCCTCGGCAACGTGATGCTGCCGCTGCTGGTCACCGGCGCGCCAAAGGCGCAAGCCGAGGGACGCGCCCGCGCGGCGCTCGACAAGGTCGGCCTGCTCGACCGCGCGAAAGCCATGCCGCTGGAACTGTCCGGCGGCGAGCAGCAGCGCGTGGCGGTGGCGCGCGCCATCGTCAACCGTCCGCAGATCATCCTCGCCGACGAACCGACCGCGAACCTCGACCGCGCCGCGGCCGACCGCGTGCTCGACGCCCTGCGCGCCTTCCATGCGGCCGGCGTCACCTGCGTGATCTCGACCCACGACGACCAGGTACTGGAGAGCGCCAGCGCGCGCGTGATTCGCCTCGAACATGGCCAGCTGATGGGAGGCGCCGTATGAGCCCGTGGATCCGCCAGCATCGCTTCGCCCTTGGCGGCGCGCTGTCCACCGTGCGCAAGTCGCCGGGCAGCTTCCTGTTCAACGTATTGGTGGTCGCGTTCGCGCTGATGCTGCCGTTTGCCGGCATCACCCTGCTCGACAATGTGCGGCCGCTGTCCGAACAGCTGTCGGTCGATCCCGAGATCAGCCTGTTCATGAAACAGGAAGCCACGCGCGAGGAAGCCAACGCGATCGCGCCGCAGATCCGCCAGATCGTCGCCGGCGGCGGCAAGGCGAATATCGGCTTCGTGCCGCGCGAGCAGGCGCTGGCCTCGCTGAAGGACAAGAGCGGCTTGAGCGACGTGCTCGATACGCTGGGCGACAACCCCCTGCCGGACAGCTATGTGCTGAAGCTCGAAGGCTTCGCGCGTGGCGGTGCGGCCGGCGACGTGGATGCGATGGTCGCGCAGTTGCGCGCCCTGCCGGGCGTGGACACGGTGCAGATCGATTCGGCCTGGGTCAAGCGCCTGGCGGCGCTGCTCAACATCCTGCGCCTGGCCCTGCTGCTGCTGGCGCTCACGCTCGGCATCGTGGTGATCGCGGTGGTGTTCAATACGATCCGCCTGCAGGTGCTGACGCAGAAGGAAGAGATCGCGGTGTCGAAGCTGCTGGGGGCGACGGACAACTTCATCCATCGGCCGTTCTATTACACCGGCGCGTTGCTCGGCCTGTGCGCGGGCGGCGTGGCGCTGGGGGCGGTGACGCTGGCCCTCAGCCCGCTGAATGCGGCGATCGCGGAATTCGCGCGTCTGTACGCATCGGAATTCCAGCTGGCGCCGCTGGGTGGACTGGAGATTGCGGGCTTGCTGGCGATTAGCGCGGGCCTGGGTCTGATCGGGGCGATGCTGTCAGTGCAGCGGCACTTGGCACGCGTTCGGTAATACGCGGTCAACCGGCTCTTGAATTGCCAATAAAACACCGCATATATACGGCTTAGCCGCCCCTCCCTACGTCCAGACGAGCCCTACTCCTACAGGGCTCGATGCGTCAACGTGCGCCATCCAACAGAAGCCACGTCCAAGCCTCCGTAACCTGTTCTTAAGCCGATTTTCCAGCGTTTTCGAACCAGCTTTTGAGCTAAATCAACTAAATCAGGGTCAACTGCTCTACAGTGAAACTAACTGATTTTGATTCCCAAAAGCAATACTTTAGCCAAACTTAATCGATTCCGGCAAATCGATGCCTTGGCTAGCACTCACCTCGGTAGAGTGCTAATATATGTTCCGAAGACAGAGAAAATCAAGATGAGCACCCGGTAGCAGGCCTTGAGGCCGGTGTCACACGACAGGGGTCTGTGGCACATTGTGGGTGCAGCAAGATTACTACAAGGGAAATGAATATGTCCGCACAATCCGCATTGGTTCCTGCCGGCAGTCGTGCCCTCAACCTGGGTTTCACGGGCAATCTCGGTAACATCGACGCCTACATTTCGGCCGTCAACCGCCTGCCGATGCTGACCCACGAAGAAGAAGTTTCGCTGGCCAAGTCGCTGCGCGACCAGAACGACCTGGAAGCCGCCCAGAAGCTGGTGCTCTCGCACCTGCGCCTGGTGGTGTCGATCGCGCGCGGCTACCTGGGCTATGGCCTGCCCCACGCCGACCTGATCCAGGAAGGCAATATCGGCCTGATGAAGGCCGTCAAGCGCTTCGACCCGAACCAGGGCGTGCGTCTCGTTTCGTACGCGATGCACTGGATCAAGGCGGAGATGCACGAATACATCCTGAAGAACTGGCGCCTGGTGAAGGTCGCAACGACCAAGGCCCAGCGCAAGCTGTTCTTCAACCTGCGCAGCAACAAGACCGGCCTGGACGCGATGTCGCCGGGCCAGGTGGACGACCTGGCCAAGCTGCTCGGAGTCAAGCGCGAAGAAGTGATCGAGATGGAAACCCGCCTGTCGGGCCGTGACATCGCCCTCGAATCGCCGACCGACGACGAAGACGACAAGTTCGCCCCGATCGCTTACCTGTCCTCGGAGCAGCAGGAACCGACCAAGGTGCTGGAGGCCGAGCAGGTCACCCGCCTGCAGTCGGAAGGCCTGGAAACCGCGTTGGGCAAGCTCGACCCGCGTTCGCGCCGCATCGTCGAAGCGCGCTGGCTGGCCAACGACGACGGGTCGGGCGCCACTCTGCACACGCTGGCCGAGGAATTCGGCGTGTCGGCCGAGCGCATCCGCCAGATCGAATCGGCAGCGCTGAAGAAAATGAAGGGCGCGCTGGCGGCTTACGTCTAAGCCTTGTCAGCCACCAAGGAACCCCGCCCCGGCGGGGTTTTTTATTGTCCGGCCGCTTTTGGCTGTTCCTCGACCAGCATTTTCTCGAGCGAGCGCATATTGTTGGCGTTTTGCTGGTAGACGAAGATCAGCTGGTTGATCGTGCGATACAGCTCGCGCGATGTGACGTCGCCCGTCTTCATATTGCTCAAGGTGTTCGCCAGCGCCGGCAGGTCGATATAGGAATTGCCGGTGACGTTCAGCATGGCCTGCACGTCGCGCATGTTCGCGTACTGCTTCGCGTAGCGCTGCAACTGGTCCTGCGGCATGTAGCTGAGGGCCTGGTTGGCCACCGCGACGTCCCACGCTTCGCGCTGCATCGACGGAATCGAGATGTTGAAGGCGAAGGTGTTCCCGGTCTCGTTGAAGGCATGCTTGAGCGCGTCCTTGTCGGCGACACCGGCCTTGATGTCGGCCAGCAGGACCTCGTTGAGTTTCGCGAGGCGCCCCAGCTCCGCATCGTTGTCCTTGATGGCGGACCTGACTTCGCCGAGATTGACCACGAGTTCCGCATCCAGGTTGCGCGCCGCTTCGTGTGCCTTGTGCGACTGGTGGTAACGGTGAACGCCGTTTTCCAGCGCGAGAGCGGTCAGGATACTCACGACGATCATGACGTACTCGCCGGCGAATTCCTTGAACGAGTGGGATTTGGGGACTTCGACGTGCATAGCGGTTCCGATGAATGGGCTGAACCGGCGAACATAGCATGCCTTGGGCGCGCCGTAGCCATGCGGGCTCGCTTTGATGCGCAGTGCATAGGGAATGCGGCCGCCTCCAGCACGTTCAATCGTGCTTGGCTAGAATGAGCTCCTGTTCAAGGAGACCCCGATGACCGACCCGTACGTACCACCGACAGTCTGGACCCCGCCCGCATCGAACGGCGGCGCCTTCGCCAGCATCAACCGCCCCGTCGCCGGCCCCACCCATGAAGCCGAGCTCCCGGTCGGCAAGCACCCGCTGCAGCTGTATTCACTGGCCACGCCAAATGGCGTCAAGGTGACCATCATGCTGGAAGAGCTGCTGGCGCTGGGCCACACGGGCGCCGAGTACGACGCCTGGCTCGTCAAGATCAACGAGGGCGTCCAGTTCTCGAGCGGCTTCGTGGACGCCAACCCGAATTCGAAGATTCCCGCGATGGTCGACCGCAGCGGCGCCGAACCCGTGCGCGTATTCGAATCCGGTTCGATCCTGGTCTACCTGGCCGAGAAGTTCGGCGCCTTCCTGCCGTCACAGGGCCCGGCGCGCGCCGAGACCATGAACTGGCTGTTCTGGCAGATGGGCTCCGCGCCGTTCGTCGGCGGCGGCTTCGGCCACTTCTACGCCTACGCGCCCGAGAAGCTGCAGTACCCGATCGACCGCTATGCGATGGAGACCAAGCGCCAGCTCGATGTGCTCGAACGCCAGTTGGCGGAGAACCGTTTCGTGGCCGGTGACGAGTACACCATCGCCGACATGGCGATCTGGCCTTGGTACGGCGGCATGGTGCGCGGCGAGTTGTACGAGGCAGGCGAATTCCTGTCGGTGCACGAATATAAAAACGTGCGGCGCTGGGCCGACGAGATCGCGGCGCGTCCCGCCGTGGTCCGCGGCCGCAAGGTCAACCGCGTGCGCGGCGAACCGAGCGAACAGGTGCCGGAGCGTCACGACGCTTCCGACCTGGATTGAAAACCTCAACTCGTTCCACTCCAGCGTCGACCCGTCGCCGGCCAGTGGCGGTTTGACGCCGGGGTCCGGACACTGGCCTCCTTCTCCATCACGAAGGAACGTCGATGTCCAAAGGATTCCTGTCCTGCGCGGGCCTGCTGCTGGCCCTCCTCTGCAGCGGCGCCGCGCACGGCGCCAGCTTCCAGCCTTGTGACGATGCCGGCACCCAGGCCACGCTGAATGGCAGCCTGTGCGCCCGCGAAACGGCGCCCTTGTCGCATGCCTCACCCGGCAGTGAACAGCTCTCGCTCTTCATCCGCAAGTTTCCGGCGCACGGCGCACGCAAGGGTACGGTGTGGCTGGTCGCCGGCGGGCCCGGCGAATCCGGCGCGTCCCTGTACCCTTTCATCGACCGCCTGCGCCGCAGCTTCCCCGGCTTCGACCTGATGGTGCCGGACCACCGCGGCACCGGCTTGTCGAGCCGCTTGTGTCCCGCCGAGGAAGCGGCCGGCAGCGCGGGCGGCATGGCGCTGGCCGGCGCCGAATGGGCCAGCTGTTTCAGTTACCTGAATGCGCAGCCCGAGCGCGCCCGCCAGTTCACGATCACGAATGCCGCGCACGACCTGCGCGCGCTGATCCTGCGCCATCGCGACGAAAAACCTGTCTACGTCTACGGCGTCTCCTATGGCACCCAACTGGTGCTGCGCGCCCTGCAGATCGGCGCGTTGCCCATCAAGGGCCTGGTACTGGATTCGCTCGTGCCGCTGGAAACCGCCGAGCGCTGGGACCTGAGCCGGCGCTCCCTGGTGGTCGACGATGTCGGCCGCCAGGTACTGGCGCATTGCGATGCCGACCCGCGCTGCGCCGCCGTGACGCACGAACCGGCGGCGGATCTGTACCGCCGCGTGCTGGCAGCGCAGGCATCCGGCAAGGACGTCAATCTGCCGCGCCTGATGGGCAGCATGCTCGACGTGCCGGCGCAGCGCGCGCGCATCCCCTACCTGCTGCGCGACCTGGACCAGGGCCGCACCGAGGAACTGGCGCGTGTGAACGCAGGGCTGCAGCAAGCCGGCGCCGCGCTGGGCGACTATCCGCAATCGCCGCCCTCGATCCCGCTGGTGGCCATCATCAGCGGCTCCGAAAACAACCTGCGTCCGGGCTTGAGCGCGGCCGCGTTGAAGGAAGAAGAAGAGCGGCTGCTGTTCAGCAGTCCGCTGCCCGGCCTGCTGCTGCAGCCCGGCCTGCCCCGCTACCCGCGCGACGCCTGGTTCGGCCGCCATCCGGCCTGGTTGCCGCCGACGCTGGTCTTGCATGGAACGCTGGATCCGAAGACGCACTTCAACGGGGCCATCGAGCACGTCGCGGCCTTGCGCCAGGCGGGCCGGGTGACATTGGTAGAGGTGACGGAGGCGCCGCATTTCATCCTGTGGAGCGCGCCTGATCGCTTCGAGCGCGCGGTGCGCGCCTTCGTCGCCGACTAGGCGCCGGCCATGGCCAGGGCGCGCTGGACGGCGCTGACCAGGTCGGCCGGCGGCACCGGCTTGTTCAGGACCGGCACGTCGCCCAACTGGGGGCCGCACTCGGCGGCGTAGGCGGTCACGATGATGGCGGGCAGGCTGGGACGCGCCGCGCGCAAGCGGCGGACCAGGGCGTCGCCCTGCATCCCCGGCATGCGCTGGTCGGTGACCAGCGCATCGATGTCGCCCGCTTCGAAGACGGTGATCGCCTCCATGGCGGTAGCCGCCGTCGACACCGTGAAACCGGCGCGCTCGAGGTATTTCTGGAAGACGTAGAGGATGGCTTCCTCGTCATCCACTAACAGAACGTGCTGCATGCTTATCCTTCGTGTGAACCGGACGCGTCGAAAGTCAGGAACAGGGCTGGCGATTATAGCAATTCAAATCCTGCAAGCCGGATACGCTATGCTGGCGTGCGCAAGCGGTTTCTTTTCGATGTCCCCTCACCTCAATGGAGAACGACATGGTTGCCAGGAATACGATTTGCCTCTGGTTCAACGGCAGCGCCCACGAAGCGGCGCAATTCTATGCCGCCACCATTCCCGACAGCAGCGTCGGGAAGGTGGCGCGCGCCCCGAGCGACTACCCGGCCGGCAAGGCGGGCGACGTCCTGACCGTGGAATTCACGGTGGCCGGCATCCCCTGCATCGGCCTGAATGGCGGACCGGCCTTCCAGCACAGCGAAGCCTTCTCGTTCCAGATCGCGACCGACGACCAGGAAGAGACCGACCGCCTGTGGAACGCCATCATTGGCAACGACGGCCAGGCCAGCGCCTGCGGCTGGTGCAAGGACAAATGGGGCCTTTCGTGGCAGATCACGCCGCGCGCCCTCACTGACGGCATGGCCGATCCGGACCCGGCGGCGGCCAGGCGGGTGTTCGAGGCGATGATGACGATGACGAAGATCGATATCGCGGCAATCGAGGCGGCGCGGCGCGGGTAGGCATTTCTAGCCGGAACGATCCTCGGCTATAATATTTCCAAAAAGAAACAACCCTACTCTGGGCGCGCATCTCATGCGGATGCCGCGCCCTGCCTCGCCACGTACCTTAAATCGAACCGCACCATGAAAAAATACCTTCCCCTGCTCGCCTTCTTCCTGGCGATGGACGCCCAGGCCTGCACCTTGTACCGCAGCACCTCCAGCAACACAGTTGTGAAACTCCTTGCGGAAAACGGCTGGAACGCGAAGAAGTTCGACGCCATCTGCCCCAAGTTGAATCGGGCAAATGCGGAGCTCCTGATCGACGGCCAGGCCACGGTGCTGGGAGGCGCTTCGGTCGGCTGGGCCGTGCTGATGCTCAAGGACAGGGATTCGAATGTGACGACGAGCGACTATTCCTCCAAATCGACCAGCATGAATACGGGCGTCGCCAGCATGGACACAGCGGAAGCCCTGCTCTACAGCGCCCTGAACAGCGCACTGGACGCCTACAATGTCGACGACGCCCTCGTCTCCCTGGACGACGCGCGGCGCAAGACTCGCGCCGCCCTCGCCCCGAAAGCAGGCAAGAAGTAATCTCAGCGGGCGTACGCCCGCAACTCTTTCGGCAGCTGGTAGACCGGGCAGTAGCGGTAGGTGGTCGTATAGCCGCGAACCGTCTGGCTGAACGTCAGCGCATCCGGCACGCTGACTTTCTGCTGCTGCGTGAAACGCGGCCCGGGGCCGGAACCCGCGTCGATGCAGCTCTGCCGCACCGTATAGGTCTTGCCCTTCTTCGACTGCACCGTCGCGCGGCAGGCGCGCGTGTGGGCGGTGCTGATCCCCTTGCCGTCGTAGCGGCGGATCGCGGCGTTCGGCGGCGAGCCGCAATCCACATCCCTGGCGACGTAGATGCCGGGCTTGAGGCGATACACGCCGCCCGGCTTGGGTGAGTTGTCGACGCTGGCCCAGGCGGGCAGGCAGCAGGCGGATAGCAGGAGAGCGGAAAGATAAGTGGATTTCATCGGCAGAGGAATCGTAGTGACGGACACCCAGTCTACGACTCCCCTGCGCCACACTCAGTTCGCGTATTAACCTTACTGGGCCTGCAGCGCCGCGATGCGCGACTCGATCGGCGGGTGGCTCGAGAACAGCGCCAGCGCGCCCTTGCCCGAGATGCCGAAAGCGGCCATGTTCTTCGGCAGCGCACCTTCTTCCAGGCCGCCCAGGCGGCGCAGCGCGGCGATCATCGGCTGCGGACGGCCGATGATCTTGGCGGCGCCACGGTCGGCGCGGAACTCGCGCTGGCGCGAGAACCAGGCCACGATGATCGAGGCCAGGATGCCGAACAGGATCTCGCAGACGACCACGGTCACCATATAGCCGATGCCGGGGCCGGACGATTCGTTGTCGTTCTTGCGCAGCATGCTGTCAACGAAATAGCCGACGATGCGCGCCAGGAAGATGACGAAGGTATTCACCACGCCCTGGATCAGGGTCAGCGTCACCATGTCGCCGTTGGCGATGTGGGCCACTTCGTGCGCCAGCACGGCTTCGACTTCTTCCTGCGTCATCGACTGCAGCAGACCGGTGGACACCGCCACCAGCGAGCTGTTCTTGGTCGCGCCGGTGGCGAAGGCGTTGGGCGCGCCTTCATACACGGCCACTTCCGGCATGCCGATGCCGGCGCGCTGCGCCTGCGCCGCGACGGTGTCGACCAGCCAGCGCTCGGTGGCGTTGGCCGGCTGGGCGATCACGCGCGCGCCGGTCGACCATTTCGCGATCGGTTTCGAGATCAGGAGCGAAATGAAGGCGCCGCCGAAGCCCATCAGGGCGGCGAACACCAGCAGCATGCCGAGGTTCAGGCCATTCGCCGTGAGGAAGCGGTTCACGCCGAGCAGGCTGGCGGTGAGGCTCAGCACCAGCATCACGGCCACGTTGGTTGCCAGGAAAAGCAGGATGCGTTTCATGATTTTTCCTTAAAAATAGTTAAACGGTTTATTCGGTTTGGGCGTCGAGTTGGTCCACCAGGCGGTGGATCGCGACGCGCACGATGCGGCGGTCCTCGACCGCCAGCACCTCGAAGCGCAGGCCGTCGGTCTCGATCGCGTCGCCCGCCGCCGGCAGGGTCTCGAAGCGCTCCAGCAGGAAGCCGGCCAGCGAGCTGTAGTCGGCGCCGTCCTTGACCAGCGCGTCGGTCTCCAGCATCTGCTCGAGCAGGTGCAGGTCGGCGTTGCCGTCGGCTTCCCAACTGCCCGGTGCTTGCTGGCGGATCGCCGGCAGTTCGTCCTCGTCGGGGAATTCACCGGCGATCGCCTCCAGAATGTCGAGCGGCGTGAGCAGGCCCTGCACCACGCCGTACTCGTCCGCCACCAGCACCAGCTGGCCATGGGCGCGCTTGAGCGTGTCCATGGCGCGCAGCACGCCGGCGGTGTCGGGCAGGATGATCGGCGTGCGCAGCAGCTCGGCATCTTGCTCTTCGATGCGGCCCTGCTGCAACAGGGCGCCGATCAGGTCCTTGGTGCGCGCGATGCCCACCACGTGATCGACGTCGCCGCGGCATACCGGCAGCAGGTTGTGCGGGGTCTCCTGCAATTCTTGCAGGATGACGCCTGGCGCCGCATCCAGGTTCACCCACGACATCTCGGCGCGCGGCGTCATGATCGAGCGGATCGAACGGTCGGCCAGGGTCAGCACGCCGCTGACCATATTGCGTTCCTCGACCGCGAAGGCCTCAAGCTCCGGCGCCGGGGCGGCCTCGCCCTCCTCCTGCGCGACGCGCTTGCGGTTGCCCAGCAGGCGCAGCACCGAGTCGGCGGTGCGCTCGCGGAAGGGCACGCGCGCCTCGTGCTTGAGGAAGTTACGGCGTGCGAACTGGTTCAGCGACTCGATCACGATCGAGAAGCCGATCGCCGCGTACAGGTAGCCTTTCGGGATGTGGAAGCCCAGGCCCTCGGCCACCAGGCTCAGGCCGATCATCAGGAGGAAGGACAGGCACAGCACCACCACGGTCGGATGCGCATTCACGAAACGCGTGAGCGGTTTCGAGGCCAGGATCATGACGCCGATCGAGATGATCACGGCCGCCATCATGACACCCAGCTCGTCGACCATGCCGACCGCGGTGATCACGGCGTCGAGCGAGAACACGGCGTCCAGCACCACGATCTGCGCCACCACGGCGGCAAAGCTGGCGTAGACCTTGTTGCCGGTCTGGGTATGCACCACGCCCTCGAGGCGCTCGTGCAGTTCCATCGTGGCCTTGAAGAGCAGGAAGAATCCGCCTATGAGCAGGATCAGGTCGCGCCCGGAAAAGGAAAATAATCCGAGCGAGAACAGCGGCGTGGTCAGCGTCACCAGCCAGGACACGATGGTGAGCAGGCCAAGGCGCATGCCCATCGCCAGCGACAGGCCGAGCAGGCGCGCCTTGTCGCGCTGGTGCGGCGGCAGCTTGTCGGCCAGGATCGCGATGAAGATCAGGTTGTCGATGCCGAGGACGATTTCCAGGAACACCAGGGTAAGCAGGCCTACCCAGATGCCGGGGTCAAATAGCCATTCCATGTTAATGCCTTATGAATTGAAGAGAATTGTGGCCGCGATTGTGCAAAATGAAGCGCGGACGGCCAACCGGCGCGCGGCGCCGACCGAGGACGGGAACAGACGGGCGTGCGCGCCCGCGTCAGGCAACGCAGGGCGGCTTGAGAGGCGGTGGCAGGGATTGGGAGTGCGGCGCCGCATCGTGCGGCGGCAGCGCGCCGGCCAGCCAGGTGGCCAGGCGCAGCGAGGGTTCGTGGTTGACGATGTCGTGCAGGTCGGCCACCGAAGGCGGCTCGTCGGGGTCGACGTCGCCCCTGGCCTCGCCCTTGGCGCTGTCATCCATGACCAGCACCTCGCTGTCGCCCTGCTGCGCCGTGGAGACGGACATCGACAGTGCGAACACGTTCAAGGGGAACAGCAGGATCAGGAAGATGACGAAGAATCGTCTCATACAATGGGGCAACATGACGCTGTCAGTATAGCATGCGCGTAAAAAGCGTCATGCCGACAGGTGCTCGATCAGGATCGTGGTCCCCACCAGCACCAGCACGACGCCGCCGATGCGCTCGGCGTTGCGGCCGACCACCGCGCCCAGCCGACGCCCGAGCAGCACGCCGATGGTGACCATGGTGGTGGTGGCCACGCCGATCGCCAGCGCCGCGCGCACGATCGAGACGTCGACGAAAGCCAGGCCGACGCCGACCGCCGCCGCATCGATGCTGGTCGCCACCGCCGTCAATACCAGCACCAGGAAATTCTGCGCGCCGTTGCCCTCTTCCTCTTCCTCGTCATCCTGGAACGAGAGCCAGATCATGCGCCCGCCCAGGCCGAGCAGCAGCACGAAGGCGATCCAGTGGTCCCACTGGCGGATGGCGTCGGCCGCCAGCGAACCGAGCGCCCAGCCGAGCACCGGGGTGATGGTTTCGATGCAGCCGAACAGCAGGCCGATGCGCAGCGCCTGGCCAAAGGTCGGGGTACGCAGGGCGGCGCCCTTGGCGATCGCCGCGGCAAAGGCGTCGGTCGACATCGCGAGGGCCAGGAATACGAGTGCGGTGAAGGTCATACGGGTGCCTCCCCGCATTGCGCAGGAAGAAGCTTTCAGGAGGGAGAGCGCATTCTAGAAGGAAACACCTTCATTCGCAAGCGGCCCCTTGCGCCAGCAGGAAGCGGCGCCGCATCATGGCCTGCATCTCGTCGGCCGGCACCGGGCGCGCAATATAGTAGCCCTGCACCTCGTTGCAATCCAGGTTGCGCAGGATGGCCAGCTGCTCCTCGGTCTCGACACCCTCGGCCACCACCGACATCCCGAGCGCATGCGCCATCGACACGATGGCCTGGAAGAACACCTTGCCCTCCTTCGAGTTGCCGAGCTCCATGGTGAAGGCGCGGTCGACCTTCAGCACGTCCATCTTGAGGCGCTGCAGCTGCGACAGCGACGAGTAGCCGGTGCCGAAATCGTCGACGTGCAGCTTCACCCCCAGCGCGCGCAGGGCCGCCAGTTCGGCCAGGATGTCGTCCTGGTCGCCCATCATGGCCGATTCGGTGATCTCGACCTCGATCAGGTTGGCCGGCACACGCCAGCGGTGCAAGGCACGGCTCAGTTGGCGCTGCACGCCGCCGCGCTGGAACTGCTTGGGCGAGACGTTGATCGACACCGGCGCCAGCGTCACGCCGGCGTCGCGCCAGGCGGCCAGCTGGGCGCAGGCCTTGTCGATCACCAGCTCCCCGATGCGCACGATCAGGCCGGTGCTCTCGGCCAGCGGAATGAACTCGCCCGGCGAGACGATGCCCAGTTCCGGATGGCGCCAGCGGATCAGCGCCTCCATGCTCAGCAGCTCGCCGCTGCGGGCATCGACGCGCGGCTGGTAGTACAGGGTGAACTGGTCGCGCTCGATCGCTTCCAGCATGTTCTGTTTCAGGCGCGCGCGCGTGTTCAGGGTGTTCGACAGGGCCGGATCGAAGAAGCGGTACTGGCCCTTGCCCTCGTTCTTCCCGGCGTACATGGCGATGTCGCTGTGGCGCACCAGGGTCTCGGCGTCCAGGCCGTCGCGCGGGAACATGCTGATGCCGATCGAGGAACCGACCGCGTGCAGGTCGTCGCCGATCAGGAAGGGCACGCCGAAGGCCTCGACGATGCGCGCCGCCACGGTAGCGACCTGGCGTTCGCCGTCGACCGGCTGCAGCAGCACCAAAAATTCGTCGCCGCCGAAGCGCGCCACCCGGTCCTGGGGGCGCAGCAGCGACAGCAGGCGCTGCGCGGCGGATTTCAGTAATTGGTCGCCGATCGCGTGGCCGTGGGTGTCGTTGACCACCTTGAATTCATCGAGGTCGATGAACAGCAGCGCCACGCCCTCGTCCTGCGCGCGCGCCTGGGCCAGCCGCTCCGGCATCGCATTCAGGAAGGCGTGGCGCGTGGCCAGGCCGGTGAGCAGGTCTTCGTTGGCCATGCGCTCGAGCTGCGACTCGTGTTCTTTTCGCTCGCTGATGTCCTGCAGGGTCACCGCCAGGCCGTTGCCGACCCGGACCAGGCGCCGGTGGCCCCAGCTGATGTTCAGGCGGTTATCCAGCGGCATGCGGCGGTCGTCTTCATGAAAGCCGGACTCCATCGCCTTGCGGTAGGTGGCGATCAGGTCCTCTCCGAACAGACCGGCGTCGATGCGCGCCAGGCTCGAGCCGACCAGCTGCTGGCGCGTCATCCCGTAGAAGAAAGCGCCGCGCTCGTTGCAGTCGACGATGCGGAAGTCGGTGATGCTGCCGTCGCGCGCACGCACCGCGGCTGCCATATAAAAGCCGTCGTTGCCGCTTTCGGTGGCGGTGCGGTAGGCGCGCTGCACTTCCTGCTGCTCGCGTTCGCGCCGCAGGGAACGGCGCGCCAGCACCGCGCCGATCGCGCCCAGCAGCAGCAGGCCGATGGTGGCGACGATGGCGCGGTCGCGGCTCTCCTGCCAGTACAGTTCGGCCGTCTCGAGGGCGCTGCCGTGCGAGATGCCGACCAGCGCCACCAGCGGATAGACGGTCGAGTGGCGCCAGCCCAGCACGCGGGCCTGGCCGTCGGCGAAACCGGCTTCGCCCTCGACCTCGCGCACCCCGCGCTCGCTGGCCCACAGGCTGCTGCGCAATGGCAGTACGGCGGCGCCGCCATCCAGGTAGGCGGCGCCGTCACTGCGCTGCTCGACCCGCAGCCGCCCTTCGGTGCCGGCCAGCGCCACCATCCCGCCCGCGCCCATGGTCGCGGGGCTGATGAAGGACGTGAAGTAGCGCGCATCGACGGCCATCAGCACGATGCCGTCGAATTCGTCATCGACCGCATCGAGGCGGCGCGTGAACAGCACCAGGTCGCCGCCTTCGCCGAAGCTCGGCGGCGCGGCCCCGACCCGCAGCGCGGTCGAGATGTGGTTGCGGTGCTGGATGAAGTACGGGGCGCTGGCGAGGTCGCTGCCGATCAGCAGCGGCCGGGTCGAGGCGCGCACGATGCCGGTCTTGTCGACCACGGCGACGGTGCGGAAGGCGCTGTCGGTGAACATGCCATCGCGCCGCAGTTCGTCGATCAGGCCGGCGTCGCGCCCGTGCTCCCAGCTGAACTTCAGCTGCATCGTGATCTGGTCCATCTGGCCAACCGAGCGCGTGATGTACTGCTCGTAGGCTTCGGCGTAGGCGCTGGCGTCCTTGCGCGCCTGGCTTTCCGCGCGTTCGTGCTCGGCATCGGCGCGCACCACGGTGGCGATCCACAGCGCCGCCGACAGCAGCAGCGCCAGCAGCGGCCACACGACGACGAGGGTGCGGTTGGTGCGGGAGAATACGAGGCCGGGGTACTTGTTCATGCGGAGTATTTCAATTTGGCAATATGGCGGGGAGTCTACGCAGCAAAGATGTCAAGCTTGTGACATGGGCATGTGGTATGCATTTCCCGTTAAGTGAAATTGCCCGCATATCTCTGCAGCGGAAACTGGCATCATCGCTCTGAATCCACAGAACCAATTCCCGCATGAAAGGAAATCCATGAAGCTCGTTCTCCAGGCCATCCTGAGCCTGTCGCTCGCCGCGACCGGTCCCGCCGCCTTCGCCGCCGCGCCTCCACCGGCGCCCAGCACCGCTCCCAGCGCCGTCCACGTGAAAGCCGTGCAGGACCTGCTCGCCGCCATGCAGGCCGAGAAGATGCTGCGCAACGTCGCCGGCCGCAGCCGCTATCCGAGCGAAGCGCAGCGCAAGGCCGTGTTCGACAAGCTGAACCGGGTGCCGCCGGCCGAGGTCTACCAGCGCCTGGCGGCGCCGGTGGCGCGGCTGGTGTCCGCCGAGACCGCGGCCGAAATGACCCGCTTCTACAACACGCCGTATGGCAAGCAGGTCATCCACAACAAGTACAACAGCAGTCCGCAGATGATGATGCCGGGCGCGACGCCGGCCGTCCCGGCGGAAGAAAAGAAGGAGCGCAAGCGCGCCGCCTATGTGAAAGCCAGCAAGGCGCTGGCCGATGCGCAGCCGGCGATCGACAGCGAAGCGTTCAAGCTGCTGCAGGCGATCAATATGCAGAAGCGTTAAGCGCGGTCTCTTCCACCATCCGGTTCCAGGCAATCACGCTCGGCCGTTCCAGCATGCGGCGGTGCCAGGCGTGCAGTGCCGTGTGCTGCGCGGGCACCTCGAGCTTCACGATGGCCGCGAAGATGAAGGCGCCGATGACAGTGATGTCCGCCATCGAGAACGCCGCGCCTGCGATGTAGGGCTGCGTTCGTAACACCCCGTCGAAGTAGGCCATGGCGCGCAGGGCCCGGTCGCGCTGGCGCCGGCCCCACTCCGCATTCTGGTACAGCTCGACCGTCGGCCCCAGGCCGGGCGTGGCGTGATGGAAGTACACGCTGATCGCATCGAGCAGTTCCAGTTCGGCGCGCCGGCTCATCATGTGGATGGTCCCTTTCTCGAACGGCGTCGCGCCGGTCAGCGTGGGCGGGCCTTCCAGGTTGTCGAGGTATTCGGTGATCGCCGTACACTCGGCGATCAGGCTCCCGTCCTCGAGTTCGAGCACGGGCAAGGTGCCGGAATAATTCTTGGCCAGGAAAGCCGGCTGCTTGTGCTCACCGGTCCACAAATTGACCGGCTCGAAGCGCACGCGAGCCTGCAGGTCTTTCTCGGCGATGGCGATGCGCACCCGGGCCGGATACGGGCCGTCGAACCAGTCGTACACCGTCATGGCGGCAGGATTGTTGTTCATGGTGGCAGTTCCTTTCCGTTACGCGTTCAGGCCGATTTCAGCAGCTTCAGCAGCGCCTCGGCGGCGGCTGCCGAGGAAGCCGGGTTCTGGCCGGTGATCAAGAGGCCGTCGGTGACCACGTAGGAAGCCCAGTCCGCGCCTTGCGTGTACACGCCGCCCTTGGCCTTGAGTTCGTCCTCCACCAGGAAAGGCACGATGTCGGTCAGTTCGACGCCATCCTCCTCGCTGTTGGTGAAGCCGGTAACCTGCTTGCCGGCGACCAGCGGCGCGCCATCCGCAGCTTTCACATGACGCAGCACACCCGGTGCATGGCAGACCAGCGCGATGGGCTTGCGTGCGGCGACGAAGGATTCGATCAGGGCGATCGAATCGGCGTCTTCGGCCAGATCCCACAGCGGACCGTGGCCGCCGGGGTAGAACACCGTATCGAAATCGTCTTGCGAAACGCTGTCCAGGCGCACAGTGGTGGCCAGTTGCGCAAGCGCGGCGGCATCGGTTTCGAACCGGCGGGTCAGCTCGGTCTGGAATGCCGGCTCATTGCTCTTCGGGTCGAGCGGCGGCTGGCCGCCCGCCGGCGACGCCAGCACGATCGTGGCGCCCGCATCCTTGAACGCATAGTAGGGAGCGGCCAGCTCTTCGAGCCAGAAGCCGGTCTTGCGGCCGGTGTCGCCCAGGGTGTCGTGGGAAGTCAGTACGATCAGGATATTCATGTCAAAGCTCCTCGTTAAGTGTATAAATAGTAGACCAGTCGTCTACAACTTGGTTCAAAAAAAACGCTCCGGATGAAGCGTTCTTCCAATGCCCGTTCAAAGGGACAGGTGCAGTACTTGCCGCGTGGTGCGCATTGCGGCATCGAATGGCGCTTCGTCGCGCGTGATCTTGGCCATGACGCTGGCGCCGAGCCAGAGCTGGTACAGGCTTTCGGCAACCAGGGCGGGCTCGCCTTCCACGCTCAGCGAACCTTCGGCGCTGCCGCGTTCGATGGCCGCCGCCAGGCGCGACACGATGCCGGCGGTACCCTGCTTGAGCGTCAGGCGCATCGGTTCCGACAGGTCGGCGACTTCCGCGCCCATTTTCACGACCAGGCATTTGCCATGGCAGTCGGATTCAAGCTGATTACTCCGCCAGGTCTCGAAGTAACGGATCATGCTGTCCGCCAGGCTTCGGTCCGGCTGCTGCATGGTCAGGTCGATCTCGGCCAGGTAATCCTTGAAATACTGTTCCAGCAGTGCTTCGCCGAACGCATCCTTCGATGCGAAGTAATAGTAGAAAGAACCTTTCGGCACGCCAGCCGTCGTCAGGATCTCGTTCAGGCCTACTGCCGAGAATCCCTTCTTCGCCATGACTCGCTGCCCGACGGCGACGATATTGTCGCGGGCTTCCGAAGTTTCGCTTGTCGTTGCTTTCACCATGGAGGCATCTTAACCACAATTAGACCAGTCGTCTAGAATTATTTTTGCGCACGCAAAGACCCGCAAAGCAACACCGTCCAGACGGCGAACGCAGTAGTATCGAACCATGAGCATCATGTCCACCCAGCTTCTTCCGGCATCCCGGCGGCGCGACCATGTGATGGCGGCCTACGTCAACGCGGCCGCCGCCATCCGGACCCGACTGGGACGGGAAAGGATCGAACGTTTCCTGCTCGGAGCCAATGTGCCGGCGCACATCGTGTTGCGGGTATCGACGGCAGGAGGGCCGCGCAGGTCCGCGACGCGCTGTTACGAATTCGCCGAGCGGGCCGGCGTGGGCGACGCCGGCTCGGCCGCGTCGGCGGTCTATTTCAGGGAATCGGCGACCCATGCCTGGGGCGTGAACCGGCGGACCAACGAGCGTACCGCCCTGCTGGTCGACGCGGCGATCAATGCCGCCGCGTCGCACGGCGTCACGGGCGCGGCGGCGGAGCTGATCGAGTGGGGCTTTCCCGTCGAGTTCGTTTTCCGGGTACTGTGCCATCCCGGCGCGCGCCGGTCCTACGACTTTCCCCTGCCCCTGGTGGAGCGCCAGGCAGCAGCCGGCCAGCGACTTGTCTGCAGGCGACGAAACCGCCTGCAAGCAGCCTATGTCGATGCTGCGCTCAGGATCAGCCGGTTGATTAGCGTACAACGCGCCGAAGCCATCCTGCTGGAACAAGGTCTGCCGCAACGGGTGATCGCCCGGGTCCTGTACCTGAACGGCCTGCTCAGGACCCATCGTGGCTGACTTCGCTTGCATTGCCTGCTTATTTGGCCTACTCTAAATACTCAAATGAGCAATCGAGGCCCGAGATGAAAACTTCCACCACGAAGCGAAATCACGGCAAGATCACGGCGCCGGCAAACGCGGTGATGGAAGAGCGCCCGTTCTACGCGAACACGGAGGGAGTCAAGCAGCCGCAAACAGCCGGCGCTGCGCCGGTGGCTGCCAAGTCTTCACTGAGACTGAACATGTTCGATTTCCGCGCCTTGTACCAGTCTCCGCCCGAGGATCGCATCGCGCTCATCCGTGCCGGTGTGGGCGCGACCGACCTCAAGGCGTTCGCGTCGGACCTGGGCATTCCGCAAGACCGTTTGTTCCGGATGTTCGGCATTGCCCAGGCGACCGTCACACGCAAGGCATCGAAGCGCCAGGCGATGTCGCCTGACGAAAGCGCGAAAATCGTCGGCATGGCGAAGCTGGTCGGGCAGATCGAGACCATGCTCGAGCAATCCGGCGACCCGCAACAGATGCAAGGCTTCGCTGCCACGAAATGGCTTGCGCGATGGATCGAAGAACCGGTTCCTGCCCTGGGCGGCAAGCGCCCGGCGGATTACATGGACACGATCGAGGGACAGGAGATGGTGGCGCGCCTGCTCGCGATGATGCAGACCGGGGCCTATGCATGAAGCTGTGGCGCATCGCGACCGATACGCCCGACTACACATCCGATGACATGACGGGCGCCGGCGCCAGGCATTCCGGTGCGCGCTGGAACCGCCCCGGCCATGCCATGCTCTACTGCGGCACCAACATCTCCCTGGCAGTGCTGGAAACCTTCGACCACCTCAATGCAGGCGGCCTGCCGCTGAATCGCTACCTGGTGGAGATCGAGGCGCCCGATGATGTATGGAAGAGGGCCGTCGACATGCGCCATCCGCCAATCGGGTGGGACGCGATTCCCGCCGCAGCTGTCAGCCTCGATACGGGCGACAGCTGGGTCAAGGCCAACAACAGTGCGCTAATGATCGTTCCTTCGGTAATCGTTCCAGAGGAATACAACGTCTTGATCAATCCCTTGCATCCCGACGCCAGAAAACTCAAGGCCCGCAAGCTGCGCAAGTGGACCTAAGACGCTCGGCTGGGCAAACGGTAAGCGCTGTTACGCCGGCGACAGCATGTAGCCCGCCCCGCGCACCGTCTTGATCAGCGACTTGGCGCGGCCCAGCGCCTTGCGCAGGCGCAGCACGTGGACATCCACCGTGCGCTGGTCGAGCGATTCGTGGGCGTCCCACAGGTGCTCCAGCAGCTGGGCGCGCGAGAACACCTGGCCCGGGTGGCACAGGAGAAAACGCAGCAGCCGGTATTCGGCGTGGCGCACCTCGACCTTCTGGCTGCCGACCCGCACGCTGCAGCTGAGCGGGTCCAGCACCAGGCGGCCGGAGCGCAGCAGGCGCTCGTCGGGTGCTTCCTCGGGTGGTGGCTGGGGGATGAATTCGGGCGCCGGCGCGTGTGCATTACGCTCGGTGCCCGGGCAGTCGGCGGCCAGCAGGATCACTGGATTCTCGCGCAGGCCGCCGGCGCCGCGCAGGCGCGCCAGCAGGCGCATGCCGCCTTCCTGGCGCAGCATCGATTCCTGCAGCAGCAGTTCGGGACGTTCGCGGCCGATGAAATCCCAGGCATGCGCCAGGCTCGGAACGCTGTGCCAGATCCACTCTTCCTCGTGCAGCGAGTACTTGAGCAGTTCCGCGATGGCCGGCTTGTCGTCGACCACGAGAACGATCGTGTTAGCCGTCGTCATGTGGGAGTCCAAATGAATATCCGGCGGCCAGGGCCGCCGGAAGTGTTACAGGTTACGAGATCGGGAAGATCAGTAGATCGCCTTGCCCGAAGCGTCCTTCAGCTGCTGCTTCCAGTTGGCCTGCACCAGCTTGACGACCGATGCCGGCATCGGCACGTAGTCCAGTTCAGCGGCTGCCGGGGCGCCGTTCTTGAAGGCCCAGTCGAAGAACTTCACGACTTCCGCGCCCTTGTTGCCATCGGCCTGGCTCTTGTGCATCAGGATGTACGACACGCCGGTGATCGGCCAGCTGGCCTTGCCCGCCTGGTCGGTCAGCACCACGCCGAAGCCCGGGGTCTTGGTCCACTCGGCGCCGGCGGCTGCCGCCTTGAAGGCGTCGTCGTCAGGCTGCAGGAAAGCGCCGTCCTTGTTCTTCAGCTGGGTGTGCGACAGCTTGTTCTTCTTGGCGTAGGCCCACTCGACGTAGCCGATCGCGCCCTTGATGCGCTGCACGTTGGCGGCGACGCCTTCGTTGCCCTTGCCGCCCACGCCCACGGCCCACTTCACGGTGGTGCCGGCGCCGACGCTGGTTTTCCATTCCGGGCTGGTCTTCGACAGGTAGTCGGTCCACAGGAACGAGGTGCCCGACGAATCGGCGCGGTGCACGACGGTGATGTCGGCGTCCGGCAGCTTCACGCCCGGATTCAGGGCCGCGATCGGCTGCGCATTCCACTTGACGATCTTGCCCAGGTAGATGTCGGCCAGCACCGCACCGGTCATCTTCAGCTGGCCTGGAGCCACGCCGTCGACGTTGACCACGGCGACCACGCCACCCATGATGGCCGGGAATTGCATCAGGCCCGACTCTTCCAGTTCTTCCGCTTTCAGCGGCATGTCCGAGGCGCCGAAGTCGACGGTCTTGGCCTTGATCTGCTTGATGCCGGCGCCCGAGCCAACCGATTGGTAGTTCAGGCCGTTGCCGGTGGCTGCCTTGTACGACTCGGCCCACTTGGCGTAGATCGGGTACGGGAAGGTCGCGCCGGCGCCGGTCATGTCAGCGGCGAAGGAGGTCGACATTACGAGCGCAGCGGCTGCGCCGGCGAGGATCTTCTTGAACATTGGATGGTTATTCCTATTCCTGGTTGGGGGATGTGTTTTGGACCACGCGGCAAAGTCTAAGCTTCGAATATGACGGGTTTATGACCTCGCCAACATTCGATTCATGACGGCGCAAATGACACGGGACGCGACGCAGCGACCCGGCTTTGCTATGATGGGCATATCAAAAACACAAAGGATGAAGCGATGCGTCCCCTGCTCCGTGTGTTCCCTCTCGCCGCCGCCGTGCTGCTGGGCGGCTGCTCCAATCTGCAGGAGCGCCTGCCCGAGGCGCGCTATACCCTGAACGAGCGCCAGACGGTGCCGCTGGCCGAGCGCCTCAGCGTCACTTACGAGGGCGCCGAAGACAGCCGCTGCCCGGACAATGCGCGCTGCATGTGGGCAGGCCGCCTGGCCTACCGCTTCACCATGCGCGTCGGCAGCGTGGCCCAGGCCTTTTATCTTGTGCCGGGCCAGCCCGGCTACATGTCGCCGGCGCTGCGCGGCTCGCGCATCGAACTCGATCACCTGACGCCGCCACCGCCGCGCGGCATGGCGGGCGCGGCGCCGGTCTCCTACCCGGTGACTTTCAACATGTACGCGCAATAAGCGCAGCGCCGGAGGCCGACCAATGAAAGCAAGCGTACTCGCCTGCGGGCTGACCCTGTCCATCGTCCTGGCGGCCGCGCCCGCTTGCGCGAAGACGCCGGTGGCGACCGGCACCGGCGGCGCCGTCGCCACCATCAGCGAGCAGGCCTCGCAGTCGGCGATCACGATCCTGAACCGGGGCGGCAACGCCATCGACGCGGCGGTCGCGGCGGCCGCCACCCTGGGCGTGACCGACCCGTTCAGCTGCGGCATCGGCGGCGGCGGCTTCATGGTCATCTATCTGGCCAAGGAGAAGCGCGTCATCACCATCGACCACCGCGAAACGGCGCCCGCCAGCTTCACGCCCCAGGTCTTCCTCGAGAACGGTCAGCCGATCGATTTCGAGACGGCGGTGGCGAGCGGCGCGGCGGTCGGGGTGCCGGGCACGGTGCGCGGCTGGCACGAAGCCTTGGCGCGCTACGGCAGCATGGATTTCAAGAAGGTGCTGGCACCGGCGATCGCGGTGGCCGACGAAGGGTATAAAGTCACTGAAATTTTCTCTCATTTGACGGCCGAAAATGAAAGAAAATTCCAGCTCTACGCGCCGACCAGCGCGCTGTATCTGCGCAACGGCAAGGCCGTGCAACCGGGCGCCCTGATCCGCAATCCCGGCATGGCCAAGGCCTACCGCGAGATCGCCGCGGGCGGCGTCAAGGCCTTCTACGAAGGCCCGATGGCGCGCGCCATTGTCGCTGCCGTCAACACGCCGCCGCTGGCGCCCGGTAAGACCGCGCGCGCCGGACGCATGACGCTGGCCGACCTGGCCAACTACGAAGCGCGCATCCGCGCACCACTGCGCAGCACCTACCGCGGCTACGAGATCTACGGCATGCCCCTGCCCAGCAGCGGCGGCGCGACCGTGGCCGAAGCCCTCAACATCCTCGAAGGGGTCGACTTCAAAGGCATGCCGCGCGCCCAGGCCGAGCACACCTACCTGGAAGCGAGCCGCCTGGCCTTTGCCGACCGCAATGCCTACCTGGCCGACCCGGAATACGTCGACGCGCCGATCGCCGGCATCCTGTCCAAGGACTTCGCGGCGCAGCGCCGCACGCTGATCGGCAAGACGGCCGCGCGCGACGTGGCGGCCGGCGACCCCTATGCCTACCAGAACGACCAGAGCGTGCCGCTGCGCCCGCGCCAGGCCACCCACCTGCCCGGCCGGCCGGCCGCCGAGAGCGCCCACACCACCCACCTGACGGTCTCGGACAAGGACGGCAATGTGGTGTCCTACACCTTCACCATCGAGTCCTGGGGCGGCAGCGGCATCGTGGTGCCGGGCTACGGCTTCCTGCTGAACAACGAGATGACCGACTTCGACTTCAGCGGCCCGCACCCCAACGTGCCGGAAGCCGGCAAGCGCCCGCGCTCGAGCATGGCGCCGACCATCGCCCTGAAAGACGGCAGGCCGGCCTTCAGCATCGGCAGCCCGGGCGGCGCGACCATCATCACGACCGTCCTGCAGACCATCTTCAACCACATCGATCTCGGCATGCCGATGGACCAGGCCCTGAACGCGCCGCGCCTGTCCGAGCGCAACGGTAAGGCAACCTCGATCGAGCCCGGCTTCCCCGGCAGTGCCCAGGCGCGCGCGCTGGAGGCCTTCGGCCACCGCTGGGAAGCCGCGCCGGAAGAAATCGGCGCCGCCAACGCGCTGGTGTTCAACCCGGACGGCACCGTCACCGCGGTCAGCGAAGGCAAGCGCCACGGCGTTGGCACGGCGCTGGTGCAGCGCCAGGGGCATTGATGGGCAGCGTACCTGCGCCTGCGCCCGACCCCGCCAAGGTAAAACTGCTCGGTTTGCGGATCCTGGTGCTGGGCCTGCTCGTCGTGCTGTTCATGCTGCCGCGCGCCTGGGACAAGCTGGCCGCGCGGCGCTGGCCCGTGGTCGTGGCCACAGTCATCTTCAGCGACATCGTCGAGCGCACCGGCAAGACCCACGACTGGTGCGTGCGGGTCGGCTACCGCTATTCGGTCGATGGTGGCCGCCAGGGCGGCGCGAAACGCTGGGCCTGCTCGGCCAGCCGGGCCGGCGCCGAAGCCAGGCTGGCGCAGATGCAGCCGGGACAGCGCATCGAGGCCTATTACAACCCGGCGCGGCCGGAACGCTCGGTGCTGGAGCATGACTCGCTCGACGCCATGGACATCGTCTTCGGGGCACTGGCCCTCACCCTGTTCGCGGTCGGCTTCGACCGAATCCGGCATGCGCGCCGGCTCGCCGCCCCGACATGAGCCTTATGCGTGTTGGGCGAAATACACATTTTGTTACACTTCTGTTTACTAAAAATTAAGTTCTCGTAGGAATATACTTACGTTCGGATAACATTGGGTGATCGACCCTGCTACCGAACCTTATGTCTCCGTCCTATGTCGTGCCCGTTCTTCCCCTGCGCCGTAGCGGGGCGACATTGGCGCTCGCGCTCGCGATGATCGTCGGCATGAGCGTCTACTTCGTGGGCGAGGTCGTCGATTTGCGCCGGGCGATGGGCGAATTGCGGCGCAACGACACGGCCCGCATCCAGGTCCGCAACGTGCTCCTCAACCTGCTGAACGTGGAAACCTCGCAGCGCGGCTTCCTGCTCACCGGTGACGCCGCCGCCTTGCAACCCTATGCCGCCGGCCGCACCGCCGTGCGCACCAGCCTTGTTCTCGCCGCCGGTTCCGGCTACCGCGATCCCGAATTCCTGCGCAACCTGCAGCTGCTCGGCCGGCTGGCCGAAAGCAAACTGGCCGAGGTCGACCACACGGTGCAACTGCGCCGGCAGGGCCAGGAAGCCGCCGCCCTCGCCGTAGTGCGCAGCGGCTACGGCACGGTGCAGATGGCGCAGGCGCGCGACATCATCGCGGCCGAGGTCGAGCGCCTGCGCATCGCGCGCGAGGCCATCATGGATGGCTTCAACGGGCGCCTGCTGCGCGCCGCCGTGATCCTGGTCCTGATCCTCACCACCGTGGTCGGCATGGCGCTGCACGCCTGGCGCTCCCTGTCGGCGGCCGCGCGCGACAACAGCGAGTTGGCCAAGCGCCTGGCGATGGAAGCCTCGCACGACGTCCTCACCGGCCTGCCGAACCGGCGCTTCTTCGACAAGTGGGCGCGCCGCCTGCTGGCGAAGTCGCAGCGCAGCGGCCGGCCCTTCACCTTGCTGGCGGTGGACCTGGACCGCTTCAAGGAGGTCAACGACCGCCTCGGCCACGGCATCGGCGACGAGGTGCTGAAAGCGGTCGCGGTGCGCTTCCAGGGCCTGCTGGCCAACGGCGAATTTTTGGCGCGCGTGGGCGGCGACGAGTTCGTGATCCTGATGGAAGGCGAGTTCTCGCGCTTCCAGCTGACCCGCTTCGGCCAGCGCCTGATCAACGCGCTCGTACCGTCGCTGCATCCGCAGCTCGCGGACGGCGCGGTCGGCGCCAGCATCGGCGCCGCCACCTTCCCGCTGGACGGGCGCGACCTGGAAGGCCTGATGCAGGCGGCCGACGATGCGCTGTATGCGTCCAAGCATGGCGGCCGCGGCATCCTGTCGTTCGCGCGAGCCGCTTGCACTACACTGTCATGACGGCCGCAAAGGCCGCTTCCAACAATAAAACCTGGAGACACGCATGAACGATTTCATCATCCTCCTCCCCGCCCTCCTGATCGCCGCGCTGGCGCTGATCATGTTCGGCCTGGGCCTGTCCCTCACCCTCGGCGACTTCCGTCGCCTGCTCGGCCATCCGAAGGCCGTGGTGCTGGCGCTGGTGCTGCAGGCCGTGGTGCTGCCGGCGATCTGCTATGGGCTGATCGTGATGCTGGGTGTGGCGCCGGTGTACGCGGTCGGCCTGATGCTGCTGGCGGCGTCGCCGGGCGGGGTCTCGGCCAACCTGTTCAGCCATCTGTTTGGCGGCAACGTGGCGATGAACATCTCGCTCACCGCGATCAACACGGTGCTGTCGATCGTCAGCCTGCCCCTGATCGCCAACTTCGCGATCGATACCTTTGCCAAGAGCGGCCAGGTGGTGCCGATGCAGACCGCCAAGGTGGTCGAGGTGATCGTCATCGTCCTGATCCCGGTGGCGATCGGCATGTTCGTGAAGCACCGCGCGCCCGCCTTTGCCGCGCGCATGGACACGCCGATGAAGCGCTTCTCGATGGCGGTGCTGGGGGCGCTGGCGGTCGTCGCCATCGCCAAGGAGTGGGACGCGATCACGACCTCCTTCGCCTCGATCGGCCTGGCCGTCATCCTGTTCAACGTCGGCAGCCTGGGCCTGGGCTACTACGTGCCGCGCATGCTGGGCCTGGACCGCAGCAACGCCATCGCGATCGGCTACGAGATCGGGATCCACAATTCGACCCTGGCGATTTTTGTGGCGGTGTCGGTGCTGGACGACTTCCAGCTGATGCTGCCGGCGGCGATCTATTCGGTCAGCATGTACGTGTTCGCGACCGCCTTCGGCTTCCTGGTGCTGGGGCGGAAACCGGCTGCCGCCACGGCGGCAGCCTGAATCGCGCTCAGTCCATGCGCGCCGCCGGGAAGGCGAACGGCGCGCGCTCCATCAGGCGCAGTCCGCGCAGGACGGCGGCCAGCGCGATGCCGACGCTGAGCGCGGCGGCGACCGGCAACACCGGGGTACTGAATACCGCGCCGGCGGCGACGCCGGCGGCCACGCTGGCGCCGATCGACGCCAGCAGCTGCACGATCGGCAGCATCGGCGAAGACGCCGTGCGCACCGCGTAGTTGCGCAGTGGCGCCGCCACCATCGGCAGCAGCAGGCAGCAGACGCAGGCCAGGTTCACCAGCTTGTCGAGCGCGGTGCCACCGAGGGCGGCGACAGCCAGGGCGGCGCAGGAAGCCAGCGCCCAGCCCTTGACGCTGCCGCGCAGCAGGGCCAGCGCGAAGTGGCGGTTGAAAGCCGGCGCCGTGGACGGCATCGCCGGAGCCAGGCGCACCAGCGCCTGTTCGCCGGTATAAGCGGTGAGTACCTGGGCCAGGCGCAGGCTGGTGGCGAACGGCACGGCGAGCAGGCTGCAGGCAATCAGCCAGCCGATCCCGCCGATGATCTCCTCGCCGACCTGCCAGCCGATGAAGGTGCCGATCACGAACACCACCACCGATAGCATGCCCAGGCCCAGCGCCAGTTCGTCCACGTGGTGCGAACTCCCCAGCGCATGCAATACCAAGCGGAGGCTGTCCCGGCGCGCGCTGTCGCGGCGCAGCGTATTCGCATACCAGCGCCGGCTGCGCAGGCCGGGGAAGCGATCGCGCTGAATGCCGGGGTTGACGGCGGCATCCATCATGCGGGCGCGTTTGGCCACCATGCGCCAATGGCGCTCGCCCGCCGCGGGAAAGATCAACCGCGCCACGCAAGCGGCCAGGCCGGCCGACAGCAGCAGGGCCAGCGCCAGGCTGGCCGGATGGGACAGCATGCCGCCCAGCGCCGGCAGGTATCTCTTGACGGAGAGCGGGATGAACACCACGGCCAGCAGCACCGGCAGGCCGGCCGGATGCCCGGCGCCGGCCAGGGCGCTGCCGAGGGTGATGGCGACGCACCAGAGCAGCACCAGTCCGGGCATGCCTTCGCTGAACGACGCCAGCACGATGCCAGCGGTTCCGACGAACCAGACCACGCAGAACAGCTCGGCCAGCCGCCCGCGCATGCGCGGCACCAGTTTCGCGTTGGCCGGCGCGGCCAGCTTGACCGCACCCGGCACGAAGCGATAGGCCCAGTTCAGCAGCAGCATGACGCACAGGAAGCCCCAGGCCCAGGCCAGGGCCCCGCCCACCCCCTGGCGTTTCCACTGCACCGCCATCGCCAGCAGCAGGATGAACGCCCCGCCGAAGCGCACGATCGGGCTGTTGAAGGGATTGCCATGTGAAACCGCAGCGCGCCACAACAATCGGTAGTCCTGCAGCCGCGTATTCATTGCGTCACCTCGATGAACAGGTCTTCCAGGCTGACCGGCTCCGCGCGGCGGCCGTCGAGCGTGTTGCGCGCCCCTTCCAGCAATTCGTCGAGCGGCCCTTGCAGCGCGATGCGGCCGCCTTTCAGGAAGGCGACGTCGAGCGCCACCCGCTCCAGGTCGGTCAGGATGTGGGTCGAGAACACCACCGTGGTGCCGCGCTCGATCACGCCGTCCACCAGTTCGGCGAGAAACGCCCGGCGACCGGCCGGATCCAGGCTTGAAACGGGTTCGTCCAGCACCAGCAGTTCCGGGTCGTGGGCCAGCGCGCGGATAATCGACAGGCGCTGCTGCTCGCCGCCTGACAGGCGTCCGATCGGTTTGGCCAGCATGAGGGCATCGAAGCCCCAGCGCTCCAGCAGGGCGTCTACCTTGACGGCGTTCCAGCGCGGATACATTGCTTTGAAGTAGTCGAGCAACTGCAGCGGCGTCATCCACTCGAACAGGTTCGACTTCTGCGGCACGTAGCCGATGCGGGCGCGGCTTGCATCCGATAGCGCGGCCACGTCCTCGCCGAACAGGCGCACGCTGCCGCCGTCCAGCTCGCGCAGGCCGAGCAGGCATTCCATGAGTGTCGATTTGCCGGCGCCGTTGCGGCCCAGCAGGCCGATGACCTGGCCCTGGCGGACCTCCCAGTCGAGGCTGCTCAGGACGATGGCGCCGCCAAAGTATTTGGCGACGTCGCGCATCTGGATGATGGGTGCGGTCACGATGGTTCCTTCAGGATGTGGGTGAAAAGGGCAAGGACGGTGGCATGATCGAGTTCCAGCTCGCGCGCTTCGCGGGCGGCACGCTCCAGCGTGGGGCGCAGCAGTTCGGCGCGCTCGCGGCTACTCCCCTGCGCGGACGACTGCTCGGCCACCACCATCCCCAGGCCGCGGCGGCGCGCCAGTAGGCCTTCCGCCTCCAGCAGGCTATAGGCTTTGGACACGGTCATGGGGTTGACGGCAAGCATCGACGCGACCTCGCGCACCGAGGGCAGTTCGTCGCCGGCCGCCAGCTGGCCGCCGGCAACCAGGCGCCGGACCTGCTCGACCAGTTGGCGGTAGATCGGCTCGGAAGAGCCGGTCACGATGGAAAACAGCTGGGGGGGTTGGAGGACCATGGCGTATATGTGTATTAATTAAGTAATACAGTACCCGGGATTGCCGGCGGCGTCAATCCATTCACACATTCCATGCGGGTTGAATGAGCGCCATCAATATTGATTCTGTGACATGATGCGGCAGTCCCAGGCGACGTCCGCGCCTCCCTTTGCCTACCCATGACATCGCCAGACCACCCATCCACGCCCGCGGCCCCTGCCTTGCACGCCACGCCTGAAGTACGCTTCCGCGAACTGTTCGAACAGGCGCCGGTGAGCATCCAGATCCTGGACCCGCGTGGCTTCACTCTGCGCGTCAACCAGGCCTGGCAAGACCTGTGGCAGATCCATGAGGGCAGTACGCTGTATGCCATGGTGCTGGGCGGCGGCTACAACGTGCTCGACGATCCGCAACTGCAGCACCACGGCATTGCGGACTACCTGCGCCGCGCGCTGGCAGGCGAATCGGTGCAGATTCCTGCCATCCACTACGACGTCGGCGCCCTCGGGGCGTCAAACCGCAAGCGCTGGGTGACCGCGCGTGCCCACCCGATCATGGATGCGGAGGGCCGCATCCTCGAAGTCATGCTGATGCACGAGGACATCAGCGACCGGGTCGAGGCCGAGGCCGCGCTGCGCGTGCGCGAAGAGCGCTTCCGCTCGCTGGTGATGGCGACCTCGCAGGTGATCTGGACTGTCGTCGCCGACGGCAGCATTGTTGCGGAGCCATCGTCCTGGATCGCCTTCACCGGCCAGGATTTCGACGCCGCGAAGCAGCACGGCTGGCTGGACGCCATCCATCCCGACGACCGCGAACGCACCTGGTCCGCCTTCGAGCGCGCCGCTGAAGCAGGCAGCATCTACGAAACCGAGTATCGCCTGCGCCGCCACGATGGCGAGTACCGCTGGACCGCCGTCAAGGGCGTGCCGATCCTGGGCGACGACGGCGCCGTGCGCGAGTGGATCGGCGCCAACCGCGACATCCACGACATTGTCATGACCCAGGCCGAACTGGCCGGACGCCTCGAGCGCGAGCAGCGCCAGGCTGCTCTGCTGACCAAGGTCGCCGGCGCCACGCGCGCCCTGCACACCCTGCTATCCGCCGCTGAGATCCGCGATGCGCTGGTGCGCGAGGTCTGCGCCATCATCGGCGTCGAGCATGCGCGCATCACGCTCGGCGTGGGCCCGGCGCCGGCGCCGCCGCCCGGCGTCGGGCTTGACGCGGAATGGCTGTCGGTGCCGCTGGTCAGCCGCACCGGACGCCAGATCGGCATCCTCGAGGCCTGGGACAAGCCTGGCGGCTTCAGCGAAGACGATGAAGCAATCCTGGTGCAGCTGGGCGCGATCGCCACCAACGGCTTCGAGAACGCGCGCCTGGTCGATTCGCTGCGCGAGCAGGACCGGCGCAAGGACGAATTCCTCGCCATGCTGGCGCACGAACTGCGCAACCCGCTGGCGCCGATCGCCGCCGCGGCCGACGTGCTGAGGATCTCGGCCAGTCCCGCACACGTCAGCCGCGCGAGCGAAGTGATCGGGCGCCAGGTGAAGCACATGACGTCCCTGGTAAACGACCTGCTGGACGTGTCGCGCGTGACGCGCGGCCTGGTCAAGCTGGAGCGGCGCCGGGTGGCGCTGAAGACGCTGGTGGACAGTGCGGTGGAACAGTCGCGGCCCCTGATGGACACCCATGGCCATGCTTTTGCTGCCGAACTGGCGCCGGAGATCGTCGGCGCGGAAGTGGACGGCGATCCGACCCGCCTGGTGCAGGTGCTGACCAACCTGCTCAACAATGCCGCCAAGTACACGCCGCGCGGCGGAACGATCACGCTGCGGGTCAGTCTCGACGGCGCCCGGGTGCGCTTCTGCATCGTCGACGACGGCATCGGCATCGACGCCGCCCTGCTGCCGCATGTGTTCGACCTGTTCACGCAGGCCGAGCGCACGCCGGACCGCTCGCAGGGTGGACTCGGGATCGGCCTCGCCCTGGTGCGCACGCTGGTGACGCTGCATGGCGGCGAAGTGCACGCCCACAGCGAGGGAACCGGCTCCGGCTGCACCTTCACCGTCTGGCTGCCCTTGTAGGAAAAAAAAGAGCCGGGAAACCCGGCTCTTTTGTCGATTACAGATGCGGCGTAATCAGCGGCATCAAGTCATCGAACGTGCGACCCGACCCGTTCTCGCCGATCGCATGCATCTTCCACTCGCCATTGTGGCGATACAGCTTGGCCATGATCTGCGCCGTGTGCGAGCCCTGCACCGACAGGTTGAAGCGCGCGACTTCCTGGTTATTGCCGGCGTTGATCAGGCGGCAGTAGGCATTCTCGACGGTCGAGAAGTTCTGGCCGGTGAAGCTGTTCACGGTGAACACCAGCGATTTCACGGTCTCCGGCACGCGGTTCAGCTCGACCACGACCTGCTCGTCGTCGCCGTCACCCGCGCCGGTGCGGTTGTCGCCGGTGTGGGTGACGCTGCCGTCCTTGCTCTTCAGCTGGCGGAACCACACCACGTCGATCGGGCGATTCGATTCGTCGAACATCACCACCGAGGCGTCGAGGTCGACCGCCTGGCCGGCGCCGCCGCCGAAGCCGAAGAAGCCCTTCGATTTCGCCACGTCCCAGCCCAGGCCCATGGTCACTTTCGACAGGCCGCCGCCGGCTTCCTTGTCCAGCGAGATCTTCTGGCCCTTTTGCAGATTGACTGACATATTCATTTCTCCTTTTTAGCGCGCCGGAGCCTGCATCCAGGCTTTGAATGCCATCCGGTTGCGCGAACACACGTAGACTTTGCCTTTGCCCGAGAAGCGGAGCACCATGCCCTCGCCGCTGGTCTGGCTGTTGATCAGGTTACCCAGGAAGCCGCCGCTCTGCCCCGTCGTGATCGATATCTCGTAGCGCAGGCCGCTGTCCCAGCAGACCACGTGCGAGTTGTCGATGATCGCGTCCTTGCCCGGTTCGACGTCCAGCACCGACATCGAGCCGAAGCCCGACACCACCACCTGGCCGCTGCCCGTCGTCTCGGTGACGAAGAAGCCGCCGCTCTGGGCGAACAGCGCATTTCCCAAGCTCTGGGTGCGGACCTTCAGGTCCACGCCGGAAGTGGCCGCGACGAACGCGCCGTCGCTGATGATGTACTGGTTCGGGCCGCAATCGATGGCCTGCATCGCGCCCGGCAGGGTCGGCGACAACAGGCAGTCGCCGTCGCCACGGGTCGCCTCGATGTGCTGCTGGAAGAACGACTCGCCGTTGGCGAAGGTGCGCATCAGCGCGCTGCCGAGGCCACCCTTCATCTTGCCCTTCAGGTCGAGCGTCGATTCCATCATGACCATCGCATCCGATTCGCAATAGATGGTTTCGCCGCGTCGCATCGAGACATGCAGGAAGGGATCGATGTCCCCGGTCACGGTAAATACTGGCATTGGCTTCCTCTTTCTGAATGCGGCCTGCGATACCTCGCGGGCCGCACGCCGGGTTGTTAAACGTTGACGCCGTAGTTCTTGGCGAGGGGGCCGAGGCCGCCCGCGAAGCCCTGGCCGATCGCGCGGAATTTCCAGTCCGCGCCGTTACGATACACCTCGCCGAAGATCATCGCAGCTTCCGTCGAGCCGTCTTCCGACAGATCGTAGCGCGCGATCTCGCTGCTGTTGGCCGCGTTGATGCAGCGGATGAAGGCCTTGCCGACCATGCCGAAGTTCTGGCGGCGGGTTTCGGCGTCGTGGATGGTCACGGCCAGCACCACCTTGTCGACGTCGGCAGGGACCTTGGACAGGTCGATCGAGACGGTTTCGTCGTCGCCTTCGCCCTGACCGGTGGTGTTGTCGCCCGAGTGGACCACCGAGCCGTCGCTCGACTTCAGGTTGTTGTAGAAGATGAAGTCGCCATCCGAGCGCACCTTGCCCGACGAATTGAGCAGGAACACCGCGCCGTCGAGGTCGAAGGCAGCGCCGTCGGTGGCGCGGGTATCCCAACCCAGGCCGACCTTCAGGTTGACGAGGCCCGGAGCTTCTTTCGACAGGTTGACGTTGCCGCCTTTTTGCAGACTGATTGCCATGATTGTGACTCTCCTAAAAAGTACTACTGTGAACACCGGGGTAAAAGCGCAGCGAGCTGGTGTTCTGCCACTCGCCGCGCAATTCTTTACTTGCTACCGTTACGCACCTAATGCCGCGTGCTTCTTCTTGTGCTGCAGCGAGCTGTACAGCGAGGCGCCGATGAAGGCCACGCCGGCCAGGCCGGTGATCAGCTCGGGCACGTGGTACTTCATGCTGACCAGCATGATCACGGCCAGGATACCGATCGCGTAGTGCGCGCCGTGCTCCAGGTAGACGTATTCGTCGAGCGTGCCCTGGCGCACCAGGTAGACCGTCATCGAACGCACGAACATCGCGCCGATTGCCAGGCCCAGCATGATGATCACGACGTCCTGGGTGATCGCGAACGCGCCGATCACGCCGTCGAAGCTGAAGGAAGCATCCAGCACTTCGAGGTAGAGGAAGCCGCCGATGCCGCCGGTCTTGACCATGCTGCCGACGTTGCTGCCTTCATCCGACTCGCTCTTTTCCAGCAGGCCGCTGATCATGTCGACACCGATGTAGACCAGGATGCCCCACAGGCCAGCCATCAGCACGACCATCTTCTGCGCTTCGGCGACCCAGCCCATCGAGAACATCAGCGCGCCCAGTGCGATCAGCACCGAGATCGAGGACACCTTGCCGAGCGAACCGATCTTGCGTTCGATATTGCCCAGCCAGTGCACTTCCTTCTCGTCATCCAGCAGGAAGTTCAGGAACACCAGCATCAGGAACATGCCGCCGAAGGCCGCCACTTCCGCATGGTGCTCGGTCAGGTGACCCGAGAATTCCTTCGGATTGGTGATCGCCAGGTTCCACACTTCGGTGATGCCGAGGTCGGCCGCCACGGCGACGATCACCAGTGGGAACACCAGGCGCATGCCGAACACGGCGATGATCATGCCCAGGCCCAGGAACAGCTTGAGCCAGAATTCGTTCCAGCCCTTGAGCACCGAGGCGTTCACCACCGCGTTGTCGAAGGACAGCGAGACTTCCATCACCGACAGGATGGCGGCGACGCCGACTGCTGTCACGGCGCCGGACACGCCCCCATGGTCGTAACCCCACCAGCCCGCCAGGAACAGGCAGACGGCGGTCACGACGAATGACCACGTAAAGTGCTTCATATTGAGAATTTCCCCTCTTGTTGAGTTTTAGCTTCGTTGTTGTTGAACCGACTAACGCAGTGTAGAGTCTCGCGTCATATTGAAAAAGCGAAGATAATCGAAAGATTGCTTCTATAAAACCGAAGAAATGAACCACACGCTCCCGAATTATCGCCACCTGTACTACTTCTGGGTCGTCGCCAAGGAAGGCAGCATTACCCGCGCCGCCGAACGCCTGGGCCTGGCGATCCAGACCGTCAGCACCCAGCTGGCCCAGCTCGAGCAGGCCATGGGCAAGGTCCTGTTCACCCAGCAGGGCCGGCGCCTGACTTTAACCGAGGCCGGACGCCTTGCCTTGAACTATGCGGATCAGATCTTCCTTTTGGGAGAGCAGATGCAGGAAGCGCTGGCCGAATCCGACAGCGCCCGCACCCGGCTGACGGTCGGCATTTCCGACTCGCTACCCAAGCTGACCGCCTACCGCCTGCTGGAAATCGCCACCCAGCTGCCGCGCCCGGTGCGCCTGGTCTGCTACGAGGGCGAGTTCGACGAGCTGCTGGCCGACCTCGCCCTGCACAAGCTGGACGTGGTGCTGACCGACCGCGCGGTGCGCTCCGGCACCACCCTGCGCGTGTTCAGCCATTTGCTGTCGGACAGCGAGACCATCGTGGTCGGCGCGCCGACCCTGGTGAAGGACTGGGGCATGGATTTCCCGCGCTCGCTGAACGGCGCGCCGTTCCTGCTGCCGACGCGCAATAATGCCCTGCGCGGCAAGATCGACGAGTGGTTCGAGCTGCAGCACGTGCGTCCCGACGTGGTCGGCGAGTTCGAGGACAACGCCCTGCTCAATACCTTCGGGCGGCGCGGACTCGGCCTGTTCTTCGCGCCGTCGGCCCTGCTGCACGACCTGGAAGACCAGTTCGGCGCCATGCTGGTCGGGCGCGTGCCCCAGGTGCGCGAGCATTTCTACGCGGTGTCGAACGAACGCAAGATCAAGCACCCGGCGGTCGAGGCCATCCTGTCCGCGGTCCACCAGGGGGTGCTGGGATCATGATCGGCCACTGGGCTGTACAATGGACGCCGGCTTTGCCTTTTGTTAACTAACCCCCTGATATGGAAAACTTTCTATTTGTCGTTCTCGCCCTGTTCCTGGTGGCGCTGAACGGCTTCTACGTCGCCGCCGAATTCAGTATCGTCACCCTCCGCAAGACCCGCGTGCGCGCCATCGCCAAGACGTCCGGCCTGCGCGGCCGCATCCTGGGCAAGGTCCACGACCAGCTCGACGCCTACCTCTCCGCCTGCCAGCTCGGCATCACCCTCGCCTCGCTCGGCCTGGGCTGGGTCGGCGAGCCGGCCTTCGCCAGCCTGCTCGAACCGGTGTTCGCCCTGCTCGGCGTGACCTCGCCGGAACTGATCCACGGCGTCTCCTTCGTGGTCGCCTTCTCGGTCATCTCTTTCCTGCACATCGTGGTCGGCGAACTGGCGCCGAAGTCGCTCGCCATCCGCATTCCGGAAGTGGTCGCGTTGTGGACCGCGATCCCGCTGTACGCCTTCTACTGGGCGATGTACCCGGCAATCTGGCTGCTCAACGCCAGCGCCAACATGGTGCTGCGCATCGCCGGCCTGGCCGGCAGCGGCAGCCACGACAATCATTACTCGACCGAGGAACTCAAGCTGATCCTGCGCACCAGCACCCCGGGCGACAAGTTCTCGAACGCCGAGCGCAACATCCTGGCGCAGTCGCTCGACTTCAGCCAGCTGGCCGTGTCCGACCTGATGCGGCCGATCAACGAGGTCAGCGCCCTGTACGCCAGCCGCTCGCTGGAAGAAAACATGGAGACGGTGCGCCGCAACCGCTTCTCGCGCTATCCCTACTTCGATGAAGAGGGCGAAGAAGTGCTGGGCGTGATCCACCTGAAGGACCTGTTCTTCGCCCAGCAGGCCGGCCGGACTATTACCGACCTGACCCAGCACCTGCGCCCGGTGGAGACGATGTCGGCGCGCACCCAGGCCCAGGACATCTTCCGGCGCTTCCGCAGCGGCGCCCCGCACTTCGCCCTGATCGGCGAGAAGGGCAAGCGTCCGGTCGGCTTCATCACCCTCGACAACCTGCTGGGCGCGATGGTCGGCGAGATCCGCGACGAGTTCCGCATCAACGAGAACGACTGGATGTCGCAAGCCGACGGCACCTATATCGGCAAGGCCAGCCTGCCGATCTTCTCGCTCGAGCGCCTGCTCGGGATCGACATCGACAACGAGGAGATGGGACTGGACGACGTCGAATCGGTCGGCGGCCTCCTGATGGCCAAGCTGGGCGACATCCCGAAACAGGGCCAGCGCATCGGCTTCCCGCACTTCGACATCGTGGTCAAGAAGATGAACGGGCCGCGCATCCTGCTGGTGAAGGTGTATCCGCGCGGCGAGCGCGAGGAGTCGGACGACGACCACGACTGACCCGCATAAAGTTGTTGCGCCTGCAACAACGCTGACGCATACTAGTTGCTGAGGGAACGACCGATAGTTGCACTTCGCCCTCCTCTCTTACAGGAGCAGATGAGCGTGCAGGTCAGGAACAGCGTACATGTCAGCGGCAACGGCGGCGCCACCATGGTGTTCTCGCACGGCTTCGGCTGCGACCAGACCATGTGGCGCTTCATGGCGCCCGGCTTCCGCGACCGCTTCCGCGTCATCACCTACGACCTGACCGGGAGCGGCCGCTCCGACCTCTCCGCCTACGACCGCGCGCGCTATTCCACCCTGCACGGCTACGCCGACGACCTGCTGCAGATTGTCGACGACTTCGCCACCGGACCGGTGATCCTCGTCGGCCACTCGGTCAGCAGCATGATCGGCCTGCTGGCCACCATCAAGGCGCCCGAGCGCTTCCTGGCCCAGGTCATGGTGGCGCCCTCGGCCTGCTACATCAACGACCGTTCCGACCCGGCCAACCCGTACACCGGCGGCTTCGAGCGTGACGACATCGAGGAGCTGCTCGAGACCATGGACGCCAACTACCTGGGCTGGTCGAGCAGCATGGCGCCCGCCATCATGGGCGCGCCCGACCGACCCAGCCTGCGCGACGAACTCACCGAAAGCTTCTGCCGCAACGATCCCGGGATCGCCCGCCACTTCGCGCGCGTGACCTTCCTGTCCGACCACCGCGCCGACCTGCCGAAGTCACCGACGCCGGCCCTGATCCTGCAATGCAGCGACGACCTGATCGCGCCGATGAGCGCCGGCGACTACCTGCACCAGCACCTGCCGCGCAGCACCCTGCACGTGATCGACAACGTCGGCCATTGCCCGCACATGAGCGCTCCCACCGCCAGCTCGCGCGCGATCGACGCCTTCCTCGCCGCCACGCTGGGCTGACCATGGACGGCGCGCTTCCACCCGCCGATCCCTTCCACGACGACGCACCGTGCGCGCTGCTGCAGAGCGACGCCGACGGCCTGCTGCTGCACGCCAACGCCACCGCCTGCCGCTGGCTTGGCTTCGCCGCGCGCGAGCTGGCCGGCATCGTGCGGGTGCAAGACCTGATGACGGTCGGCGCGCGCCTGTTCCACCACACTCACTGCCAGCCGCTGCTGCAGCTGCGCGGCTCGGTCGGCGAGCTGCAGATCGACCTGCGCCACCGCGACGGCAGCAGGCTGCCGATGCTGGTCAATATCGTGCGGCGCGAACACGCCGGCCAGGTGCGCGACGAATGGGCGCTGTTCATGGCCTCCGAACGCCAGTCCTACGAGCGCGAACTGCGCAGCGCGCGCAAGGCGGCCGAGGACGCGCTGGCGGCCCAGCTGTGCGCCGAGCGCCGCCTGCAAGACCTGAACGCCGCGCTGTCGGCGGCCGACCGGCGCAAGGACGAATTCCTCGCCACCTTGTCGCACGAGCTGCGCAACCCGCTGGCCCCGATGCGCAGCGCGGTCGAGGTGCTGAAACTCAAGCGCGAGGGCAGCAGCCTGGATGCGCGCCTGCTGTCCGTTTTCGACCGCCAGCTGCACCACCTGACCCACCTGGTCGACGACCTGATGGAAGTCGCGCGCATCACCCAGGACAAGATGGAGCTGCGGCGCGCCGCGCTCGACCTCGGCGCCCTGGCGCGCGCCGCCGTGTGCGACACCGCCGGCATCATGGAAGGGGCGCGCCACCGGCTCGAGGTCGACCTGCCCCTGGGCCCGGTAACGATCGACGCCGATGCCACCCGCATCAACCAGGTGGTGGTCAACCTGCTCACCAATGCAGCCAAGTACACGCCCGAGGGCGGCCAGATCGTCCTGTCGCTGTGCGTGGAAGACGGCGCGGCGGTGCTGGCGGTGCGCGACAACGGCATCGGCCTGCCAAGGCATGCGCTGGCCACCGTGTTCGACATGTTCTCGCAACTGGAACCGGCGCTGGAGCGCTCGCGCGGCGGCCTGGGAATCGGCCTGTCGCTGGTGAAGGGCATCGTCGAACTGCACGGCGGGACCATCGTGGCCGAGAGCAGCGGCGAAGGCTGCGGCAGCTGCTTCACGGTGCGGCTGCCGCTGGCGCAGACCATGGAAATGGAAGCAGCGTGCGAACAAGCGGCGCCGCGGCCGGCGCGCGTGCTGGTGGTCGACGACAATGCCGACGCCGCCGAGATGCTGCAGGTGGCGCTCGAGCTGTTCGGCTGCGAGGTGCGCGCGGTCCACAGCGGCGAGGCCGCGCTGGCGGCAGCCGCCGAATTCGCGCCCGAAGTCGCCCTGCTCGACATCGGCCTGCCGGACCTGAACGGCTACGAACTGGCGCGGCGCCTGCGCGCCACCGACCATGGCCGCGGCATGCGCCTGGTCGCCGCTACCGGCTGGGGCCAGGAGAAGGACCGCCAGCGCGCCTTCGACGCCGGGTTCGATCACCATCTCACCAAGCCGATCGATTTCGAACGCCTGCGCGGGGTGCTGGGGCCGGGCGCCGTTCAGTAGGCCTGCCAGTCGCGGGCCAGCGCCAGCGCCGGACGCGCATGCGCCGGTGTCGGCGCCGCTGCCGGCTGTTGCGGCTCTCCGGTACGGAACACGCTCACGGCCTCGCTCAGCTGGCGGGTCTGCTCCTGCATCGCGCTCGACGCCGCCGACGCTTCCTCGACCAGGGCCGCATTCTGCTGCGTCACCAGGTCCATCTCGACGATGGCCTTGTTGACCTGCTCGATGCCAGCGCTCTGCTCTTCGCTGGCGAGGGCGATCTCGCGCATGATGCGCGCCACGCCCTCGACCCCGTGCACGATTTCGTCCATCGTCGCGCCGGCCCGTCCCACCAGCACGGCGCCGGCGTCGGCCTCGCGCACCGAATCGTCGATCAGCTTCTTGACTTCGTTCGCCGCCGCGGCCGAGCGGTGCGCCAGGTTGCGCACCTCGCTGGCGACCACCGCGAAACCCTTGCCCTGCTCGCCGGCGCGCGCCGCTTCGACCGCCGCGTTGAGGGCCAGGATATTGGTCTGGAAGGCGATGCCGTCGATGACGGCGATGATGTCGCCCATCTTGCGCGAGGACGCGTTGATCGCTTCCATGGTCGCGACCACCTCGGCCACCACCGCCCCGCCCCGTCCGGCGACACCGGCCGCCTCGCCCGCGAGCAGGGTGGCGCGGCCGGCATGCTCGGCGTTCTGGCGCACGGTCGTGGTCAACTGCTCCATCGTCGACGCGGTTTCTTCCAGCGCCGCTGCCTGCTGCTCGGTGCGGCTCGAGAGATCGAGGTTGCCGGCCGCGATCTCGCTCGAGGCGGTGGCGATCGTGCCGGCGCCGCCGCGCACCTCGCGCACGATGCCGAGCAGGCCATCGTTCATGCGGCGTAGCGCCTCCATCAGCTGGCCGGTCTCGTCGCGGCCATGCGCATGGATGCGGCTGCTGAGGTCGCCCGCCGCGACCCGCTCGGCGATTCCGACCGCTTCGGCCAGCGGCCGCACGATCGAACGTGCCAGGGCGTAGGCACAGGCCGCGCCGATCATGACCGCCGCGGCGCCCAGTCCGAGCAGGGTCAGGCGCGCGGTGTGCAGGGCCGCCAGCGCGCCATCCGCGATCGCGTCGGCCGATGCGATCTGGAGGGCTGCCAGTGTTGCGACGCCGTCCAGGTAGGCGGCAGTGACCGGCTTCAAGCGCGACTTCACCAGTCCCGCGGCGCGCGCCGCGTCGCCCGCCTCACGCGCGGCCAGCGTGGCGGTGCGCGCATCGATGAAGTCGATGCGCAAGCCCTTGGCACGCTCGAACTGGGCGCGTACCTCCGGATTGCGGATGCCCTCATCGATGCGTTTCATGAGATCGCTTGATCGCGCCGCGATGTCCCGGATGCGCACATCGAGATCGGCCCGCACCTGCGGGTCGCTCGCATGCAGCGAGCTCTCGGTCAGCGCCGCATTGACCTCGACCATGCGCGCCCATTCCGAGATGTTGCGCTGGTTCTTGATGCTGACGTTGACCAGCCGGTCGGTGGCCGTGCCGGCCACCTCCAGGCGCGACCAGGTGACGGCGACCAGCACCAGCAGCAGGACAAGCACGATGCCGAAGCCGAGGCCAAGGCGGGTGCCGATTTTCAGGTTCTTCACAATGATCTCCATGGATGAGGGATGGCACAGGCTAAGCCAGGGCATGGGTTCCGGGATCGCCTGGCATCCGAAAACTGTTTTGCGCCTGGCGCAAAACCTCTCTGCGCAGCGCAGGACGTTGCGCCTCGCGCAAGGGAGCTTTCCGCGTACCGCACCAGATCAACTGCCTGCACGCCGCTACAGTTTCGTCATCGAGGACCCGACGGGAAGGCACGACATGAGGCACGACGATCGAAGTGAAGCGACGCACCCGGTGTCGCGAGGGCGCTATGCGGGCGAGTGGCTGGCATGGAGTGCGATCCTGGCGGTGGCCGCGGTGCTGTGCGCCAGCATCGTCTGGTCCGAGCGCCGCTATTTGCTGCTGGCGGAAGAACAGCGCATGGCCGGCCAGTCCGCGATCATCAGCCAGAACCTGGTGCGCCAGCTGGGCGCCGTACGCAGCGTGCTGGAACACGCGCGCACCGCGCTGGCCGTGCCGCGCCAGGAGTGCGACGATGCCTGCCGGCGCGCGGCTGTCCAGGGCCTGCGCGGCGCGATGCCGGGCGTGCATGCCTTGACCCTGGTGGACCGCGGCGGCCGGGTGCTGTTCAGCGACGTCCATCGCGGCGAAGGCCTGGCGGCGGCGCTGCCTGTACCTGCGCCGGACAGCGCACATACGCTCTATTTGTCGGCAGCGGCGGCGCCCACCGCCTCCGGGATTGTCGCGACGGCGGCGATGGCGGCCGGCGACGCGGTGCTGGTGGCAAGCCTGGATGCCGACTACTTCGACGCCGTCATGCGCTCCTCGCTCTACGCGCCGGACATGAACAGCGCGGTTACCAACGACGCCGGCACGCGCCTGTTCTTCATCCCCTACAGCGACCGCGCACCGCAGCCGCCGACACCGGGCCACACGCCCTTCTACCTGCGCCACCTGCGTAGCGGCCAGGCCGGCACCATCATGCGCGGCGCACTGACGCCGGGCGGCGAACGGCGCCTGATCGCGCAGCGCAGCGTCGATGCGCAAACCCTGCTGCTGGACCGCGCGCTGGTGGTCGGCGTCAGCCGCAGCATGGACGCGGTCGACGCGCCGTGGCGGCGCCTGTTGTGGGAATACGGCCTGGCCTGGGCCGGCATCGCCCTGCTCGGCAGCGCCGCCTTGCTGCGCTCGCAGCGCCAGCGGCGCTGGAGCGAGCGGATCGAGGCCGCGCGCACGGCGGAACGCGCCGTGGCCGCGGAGCGCATCGAGCTGGCGCTGGGCGGCGCCGACCTCGGACTATGGCACTGGCAGGTGGCCGAAAGCCGCTTTGAAACCGACGCGCGCGGCCTGGCCATGCTCGGCTACACGCCGGCGGAGGCCGGGGACCAGGACCGCGACTGGCTGCGCCAGGTCCATCCCGACGACCGCCGCGCCCTCGAACAGGCCCTGCTCGCCCCGGGAATTGGGGAAGGCGCCTTCGACGTCGAGTACCGCCTGCGGCACCGCTGCGGCTACTGGGTCTGGACGCTGAGCCGCGGCAAGGTGCTCGAGCGCGACGCCGCCGGCGTCCCGGTGCGCCTGGTCGGCACGCGCATGGACATCAGCCTGCGCAAGCAGAGCGAGGCCGAGATCGCCCACCTGGCCTTCCACGACGGCCTGACCAGCCTGCCCAACCGGCGCCTGCTGTTGGACCGGCTGGCGCAGGCGCTGGCCAAGGCCGAGCGCAACAAGCTGCATGGCGCGCTGCTGTTCCTCGACCTGGATAACTTCAAGACCCTGAACGACACCCTCGGCCACCACATGGGCGACAGCCTGCTGCAGCGGGTCGCGATGCGCCTGCAGGACGCGACCCGCGACAGCGACACCGTGGCGCGCCTGGGCGGCGACGAATTCGTGGTGCTGCTCGAGAACCTGGGCGCGACGGCGATCGAGGCGCGCGCCCACGCGGAACTGGTGGCAGCCAAGATCGTGCATGCGCTGGGCCAGCCGCACCGCATCGAGGGCCACGACATCGTCTGCACCCCGAGCGTCGGCGTCGCCATGTTCGACCCGCACACCCGCACCGTCGACAAGCTGCTCAAGCAGGGCGACATGGCGATGTACGAGGCCAAGGCCGCCGGCCGCAACGGTTACCGCGTGTTCGATCCCGCCGTGCAGTCCGGCGCGGAAGACGCGCTGCGGCTGGAGGCGGAGTTGCGGCAGGCCTTGGCGAACCACCAGTTCGCGCTGTTCTACCAGCCGATCATGGACCGGCATGGCGCGATGACCGGCGTCGAGGCGCTGCTACGCTGGCGCCATCCGGAGCGCGGCCTGGTCGGCCCGGCCGACTTCATCTGCCAGGCCGAGAAGTCCGACCTGATCGTCGACATCGGCAACTGGGTGCTGGAAGCGGCCTGCCAGCAGCTGCGCGCCTGGAGCCGCGCGCCGCACACCGAGCACCTGACCATCGCCGTCAACATCAGCGCGCGCCAGGCGCACCAGCGCGGCTTCGTCGAAACGGTCCAGGACATCGTGACCCGAACCGGCGCCCGCCCCGCACGCCTGAAGCTGGAACTCACCGAAAGCCTGCTGCTCGGGAACGTCGACGAGATGAAGGCCAGGATGGGCGCGCTCAAAACCTTCGGGGTCGGCTTCGCCCTCGACGATTTCGGCACCGGCTATTCGTCGCTGAGTTACCTGGAAAAGCTGCCGATCGCCCAGCTCAAGATCGATCGCTCCTTCATCAACGAGATGCTGGCGACCGACGCCGCGGCCACGATCGTGCGCGCCGTGATCATGCTGGCCGCCAACCTGGGACTCGAAGTCGTGGCCGAGGGCGTGGAAACCGAGGCCCAGCGCCAGCGCCTGCTCGAATACGGCTGCGAACGGTTCCAGGGCTATCTGTTCACGCCGCCGGTGCCATTGGAGCGGCTGGGCGACTGGCTGCCGAGGCCACGGCAGCCGGCGCGCATCACGCTGGCGTGAGGGCGGCGGCGCGGTATGATGAAGGTCGATTCTCCCCTTTGAACGAAAGGCCGACGACCATGGAATACGATCCGCAGAACCCCTTCGCCCGCATCCTGCGCGGCGAGCTGCCCAGCGTGAAGGTCTATGAAGACGAACACACGCTGGCGATGATGGACATCATGCCGCAGGCCGAAGGCCACGTGCTGGTGCTGCCGAAGGAAGCAGCGGCGGAACTGTTCGCGCTGTCCGACGAGAGCGCCGCCGCCTGCATCCGCACGACCAGGAAGGTCGCGGCGGCGGTCAAGACGGCATTGGGTGCGCCGGGCATCATGGTGGCCCAGTTCAACGGCCCCGCTGCGGGCCAGACGGTGCCGCACGTGCACTTCCATATCGTGCCGCGCCAGGAAGCCGCGCCCCTGAAACCGCATGCCGCCGCGCAGGCCGACATCGGCGAACTGCAGGCGCTGGCGGCGCGCATTATTGCGGCGCTCGATGCGGCTTCTGCAAACGGGTAGCGTACACGCCGGCAAGCTATTGTCTTGCCTGCTTCCTCTGTTCCGTTGAGCCAGCTTACCCAGGCCGGAACGCCTGGCGTCATCGGCAAGCGGCTCCACTCAGGCCTGCGTGTCCTGCCGGATCACCCGGTCCGGCGTCCCGGTCCATTCCGTCATCAGGGAATAGCCCACCGCCAGCAGGGTCGGCCCGATGAACATGCCGACGAAGCCGAAGGCGATCACCCCGCCCAGCACGCCGAGCAGGGTGAGCAGGAACGGCAGGCTGCTGCCGCGGCTGATCAGCATCGGGCGCACGATGTTGTCGACGCCGCTGATCAGGACCGTGCCCCAGATCACCATGAAGATCGCCCAGCCGGTCTCGTGCTGCAGGAACAGCCAGAATGCCGCGCCGCCCCAGATGATGGGCGGGCCGACCGGGATCAGGGACGAGATGAAAATCAGCACCGACAGCAGCGGCACCGCCGGCACGCCGGCAATCGTGAAGCCGATCGCCGCCACCAGCGCCTGGGCCAGGGCGGTGCCGAGCAGGCCGTACATGACGCCGCGCACGGTCTGGCTGACGGTGGCCGAGACCGATTCGGCGCCCTCGCCCATCACGCGGCGCATGGTCACGGCGATCACCTCGAGCAGCGACTTGCCGTCGCGGTAGAAAAAGAAGCTGACGAAGGCGGCCAGGCTGAGCTGGACCACGCCGGTTCCCAGCAGCAGGCCGCCGGCGACCAGGTAGCGGCGCGCCGGCTCCAGCATGCGCTGGGCCAGGGCCACCATCTGCTCGCGGCTGGCGACCAGTTCGCGCAGGTAGGTGTCGATCGATTCGCCAACCAGCGGGATCTCGCGCACCCAGGGCGGCGGCATCAGCTCACGCCCTTCGATCGCCGCCCGCAGCTCGGAAAAGCCGCGCGCGACATCATCGACCAGGTTCCAGGCGACCATCGACAGCGGAATGATGATGAGCAGGGTGAGCGACAGCGTCATGGTCAGCGCCGCCAGCGTGCGGCGGCCGCGCATGGCCAGCTGCAGGCGCAGGTACAGGGGCCAGGAGGAGATCACGACGCAGGCCGCGAACAGGATCGCGGCCAGGAAGGGTTTCAGGACGTAGAGGCAGCCCAGCGTCAGCAGGACGACAATGGCGATGCGGGTGTAGTTCCTGCCTTGGCGTTGTTCCATGCCGTCCCTGTCGAGTGGTGTTTACACCATCATAACAGGACCGGCCTTGAAGCTGACTCGGAAAGCTGGCTCAGGAAGAGCGTGCTTACAGCAGTTGGCGTAGGTCGGCCGCCAGCGTTGCGGGGCCCTTCCCGTACTGGACATACAGGCGCAACCTGCCCTCGCGGTCGTACACATAGCTACCGGCGGAATGGTCCACCGTATAGTTCTTCGGGTCGTCGCCGGAGGGCCGTTTCACGGAGATCACCTTGTATTCCTTGGCCGTGCGCGCGGTGGCTTCCTGGTCGCCGTACAGGCCGATGAACGAGGGGTGGAAGGCCGGCACGTAAGCGGCCAGCAGTTCCTGGGTATCGCGCTCCGGGTCGAGCGTGACGAACAGCACCTGCACGTCCTTGCTGGCCGGGCCCAGGTCCTTCATCACGGCGGCCATCTCGGCCATCGTGGTCGGGCACACGTCCGGGCACTGGGTATAGCCGAAGAACAGCACCACCAGCTTGCCCTTGAAATCCTGCAGGGTGCGCTGGGTGCCGGTGTGGTCGGTCAGGGTGAAGCCCTTGGCGTAGTCCAGACCGGTCACGTCGGTGTTATTAAAAGCCGGCGGCTTGTTCGTCAGCTTGTCGCAGCCGGCGGCCAGCACGGCCAGGGACAGCACCAGCACGGTCAGGAGTTTTTTCATGGCTCAGAACTTGAAGTAGTGGTCCACCAGCAAGGCGAGAAACAGCAGCGACAGGTAGACGATCGAATAGGTAAACGCATTGCGCGCCGCCATGTCGCTGTAGTGGCGGTGCACGCGCCACGAGTGGCGCAGGTAGGGAATGATGAGCGCCACGGCGGCGGCCAGGTAGATCAGGCCGCTCATGCCGGTGGCCCATGGAAGCAGGGTCGTCGCGGCCAGCGCGATGGTATAGAGCCATACCTGCAGGCCGGTGTACGCCATGCCGTGGGTGACGGGCAGCATCGGCAGGCCGGAGCGTGCGTAATCGTCGCGGCGGTACATGGCCAGCACCCAGAAGTGCGGCGGGGTCCAGATAAAGATGATCAGCACCAGCAGCCAGGCTTCCATCGGCACTTCGTTGGCGACGGCCGCCCAGCCCAGGGCCGGCGGCATCGCGCCCGACAGGCCGCCGATGACGATGTTCTGCGGCGTGGCCGGCTTGAGCAGCATGGTGTAGATGAAGGCGTAACCGACAAACGTGACGAAGGTCAGCCACATGGTGAGCGGATTGACGAATGCGTACAGCACGTACATGCCGAGGCCGCCGATGATCGCCGAGAAGGTGATCGTCTGGCTGCTGGTGAGCTCGCCCATCGCGGTGGCGCGGCGGGCTGTGCGCGCCATACGCGAATCGATCTCGGCTTCCACCAGGCAGTTCACGGCGAAGGCGGCGCCCGCCAGCAGCCAGATGCCGACGGTACCCGCCACCAGCACCTGCCAGCCGGGGAAGCCGTCGGTGGCGAGGAACATCCCGATCACCGCGCAAAACACGGCCAGTTGCGTGACCCGTGGCTTGGTCAGGGACCAGTACTGGGCAACGCGGCTCGGAGGTTTGTGTAGGGCTGTCTGGGTCGTCATCGATGGGGTGCTGGCTGGCTCGGCACGTGGCGGCGCCACGTGCCTGGTCGCGCGGATCAGCGGTTTTACATTACGGCTGACTTCGCGCGGTTCACGTCTAATTGGTATTTCACCCGGTAGTTTAACATGGTCACCAGCAGGACCAGCAGGGCCGCCCCTGCGTTATGCATCACAGCAATGGCGAGCGGGAAGTCGAGATAGACCGTCGCCACGCCCGTCAGCAGCTGCACGAACAGCACCAGCGCCAGCAGTCGCGCATGCTTCGCCAGGTAGGGCTGGCGCCAGGCGCGCCAGGCCAGCAGGCCGAGCACCGCCACCACGACGATGGCGAAGTTGCGGTGTACCCAGTGAATCGCCACCAGCGCCGAGAATGGCAGGTAGTGTCCTGCCGCCGTCTTGCCGAGCTCGCGCCAGAGGTGGAAGCCGTGCTCGAAGTCCATCGGCGGCACCACATAGCCGTCGCACAGCGGGAATTCGTCGCAGGCCAGGGTTGCGTAGTTAGTGCTTACCCACCCGCCGAGCGCGATCTGGGCGGTAATCACCACCGCGGCCAGGATGGCAAGGAAGCGGATACGGCGCAACGCGGCGGTATTGGTGGTGAGGGCCGGCGGCTGCATCAGGAAATCTTCGCGGCCGCCGAGCCAGGCCAGCAAGGCGAGCAAGCCCATGCCCAGAAGCAGGTGGATGGTGACGATCACCGGCTGCAGCTTGAGGGTGACGGTCCAGGCGCCGAACGCGCCTTGGATGCAGACGAACACGAAGAGCGCAAGCGGGATGCCCGGCTTGAAGGCCTGCATCTTCGTCTTGCGCCACTGGACGATGGAGGTGAACAGCAGCGCCATGATGATGACGCCGATGCCCATTGCCAGGTAGCGGTGGATCATTTCGATCCAGGCCTTGGCGACAGTGACCGGGCCGGTCGGCATGGCCGCTTCGGCCGCCGAGATCTGCTCGTGCGCCAGGAAGGGGTTGGCCATGCCGTAGCAGCCCGGCCAGTCCGGGCAACCCAGGCCGGAATCGGTGAGGCGGGTGAAGCCGCCGAACACGATCAGGTCGAAGGTCAGGAAGACCGCGACCCAGACCAGCTTGCGGTATTTGTTGACGTCGGCCGACATCCAGACCATCGACAGCGGCAGGATCGCCACGAGAATGCCCATCAGGGCGAGTTGCAACAGGGAGGAAGCTTGCATGGTTTGTCCGAGGTGAAGCTATAAAGCGGTGAATCGGTGGCGCGGGAGTTCTTCGTGCAGGCAGCGATGCGGCGGCGCGGCCGAGCGGCGATGTGCCCTTGCGCGCTTGCGCCGCTGCGCCGCAGCGCTGACCGGCGATCAGCCGATCGCTGACGCTTTGAGCAGCTTGGCGATATCCTTGTAGACCTTGCGCGGGTCCGGGTCGAGCGGGAAGCGCATCATGAGGTTGCCCAGCGGGTCGATCAGGTAGATGTGGTCCGACGGCTGCGTCCCCTGCTCCGCCGGCAGCCACTTCGTCACGGTCTCCTGCGGCGCGCGCAGCAGGTGCATGCCGTCGTACTGGCGGATCGTCATGGTGTCGAGCGGCCGGTCGTCCGTCACCAGCCAGACGCGCTCCACGCGGCCCATGTTCTTGCCCTGCATCAGGCGCCACTGGCGCATGGCGAACAGCTGCTTCTGGCAGGCTTCCAGGCATTCGCCGCCGCCGACCTTGAGCATGATCCATTTGCCGGCGTAGCCCTGCAGGGTTTCCGGGCGGCCGTCCAGGGTGGTGCTGGCCATGGTCGGGATCGGCCGCTCGCGCGGGTCGATCAGGGCGCCATAGTTGGTACGGCCGCTTGGCTTGATGACGTAATAGGTCAGGTAGGACAGGATCAACGGCGCCGCGCACACCATCAGCACCGCGAACAGCTTCCAGCGGCCGCGCTTGCGGGCCTGGACAGGATCAACGTCGGCCGACTTGGCTGCGCTCTGCGTCGTGTTTTCTTGCATCACCTTGTTTTGCTCCACTACGGAATCCCGTTACCACAAAGAAGAGGACAGCCATCGCCGCCAGTGCATACCACTGGAAGGCATAGCCGCGATGCTTGTCGATGCCGTTTGAGGGCGCCGGCCAGGCGCGCAGCAGGGTTTCGCCTGGCGCGCCCGGCCCGAGCTGCTGCACGAAGAACGGCTGCAGCGCCAGTCCGCTGGCCGCGGCCACCGCCTGCGGATCGACATTCTGGACGATGGCGCGCGGCGCAAGCGGCTCCGCCGTGCCGATATCCATCACGTGGCCCGCGGTGCCGGACACGATGCCTTCGATATTCACCACCCCGGACGGGGTCGAGAACGCCGGCAGCTTGCCATATTCCGCCGCGCGCGGCAGCCAGCCGCGCAGCACCAGCACGTGGGTGCTCGAACCCGCTATTTTAAACGGCATCACGAGGTAGTATCCGGAGCGGCCCGTCATCGGCCGGTTGGCCAGGAAGATCGGCCAGCCGGCAACGAATTCACCGGTCACGGTCACGCGCCGGTATTCAAGCCCGGCGGCGGGCGTGATCGTGGGTCCGAGCGCGATGGGCGGCTGGGCGGCGAACACGGCGAGCTGTTCCTGCACCGCCAGCTTCTGCGCCGCCCTGCCCTGTTGCCAGTTACCTAGCGCAATACCCAGCAGGGCAAGAAGCGATGCGGCAATGCAGGGAATGAGGCGAAATTGGAAACGGAAGCGCATTACAATGAAGCCTCAACCTTTCCCGGGCCAACCATGAAACTGCTTGTTGCCATTGCCTTCATCCTGATTCTCGCCAGCCTCGGCTCGGCCCTGTTCTTCCTGATGCGCGACAAGGGCCAGAGCAACCGCACCGTGCATGCGCTGGCGATGCGAGTGGGCTTGTCGATCACCCTGTTCCTGTGCATCCTCGGCGCTTACAAGATGGGGTGGATTGCGCCGACGGGTATCCGATAAAGTTGAAAGCGTGGACGGCGAAGCCGTCCACGCTACGAACACCATTCGCCCTAGTATTAAAGCCAGTACACGACGACGTACAGCCCCAGCCACACCACGTCGACAAAGTGCCAATACCACGCCGCCCCTTCGAAACCGAAGTGGTTGTCCGCCGTGAAGTGCCCCTTGAGCACACGGTACAGGATCACCGACAGCATGATCGCGCCCATGGTCACGTGGAAGCCGTGGAAACCGGTCAGCATGAAGAAGGTCGAGCCGTAGATGCCCGAGGTCAGCTTCAGGTTCAGGTCGGCGTAGGCGTGCATGTATTCGTAGACCTGGAAGCCCATGAAGACCGCGCCCAGCAGGATGGTGGCGAACAGCCAGATCGCCGTCTTCGAACGGTGGCCGGCGCGCAGCGCGTGGTGCGAGATGGTCAGCGTGACGCCCGACAGCAGCAGCAACGCGGTGTTGATGGTCGGGATCGGGAACGGGCCCATGGTCTGGAAGCCGTCGACCACGCCGGCCGGGCCGGTATTGCCCCAGGTCGGCGCGAAGTCCGGCCACAGGACCTTGTGGTCGAGGTCCGACAGCCAGGGCATCGAGATCACGCGGGCATAGAACAACGCGCCGAAGAAGGCAGCGAAGAACATCACTTCCGAGAAAATGAACCAGCTCATCGACCAGCGGAAGGACAGGTCGATGCGGCGGTTGTACATGCCGGATTCGGACTCGCCGATCGCGTCGCCGAACCAGAAATACAGCACGATCAGCATCGCGGCGATGCCGGCCAGGCACACGGCGGGACCCCAGGAAATACTGTTGACCCAGGCGGACGCGCCGGCCATGGTGACCAGCATCGAGATGCCTGCGCACATCGGCCAGCGCGAGGGGCCTGGTACGAAATAGTGGGGGGCGGTGTGTGGCGAACTCATCTTCATCTCCTCAATACTCTTTGAATTTTCGGGTGATTCTTTTGTCGCTGAATTCTGGTGCTAACTTGGGCCCCGGCCAAGGGGGACGCCTAGTCCCGGGGCGACGTTGTTCCAGTTCCTGCCTGATCGCTTACTGCGACACCGCGAACCGTACCGCCAGCATAATCAATCCGATAAAAATTGCCGCCCCGATCAGCCCGGCGATGATCACGTGCACCGGATTCAGGTTGGCAGCATCCTTTTCGTAGTCGCTACGCTTGCGCACGCCGAAGAAAGACCAGAACACGGCTTTCATGGTGGCGAGGAAACTCGCCTTGCGCTGGTAGGGTTTGTCGCTCATTTATTTCACTACCGCCCCAGTCGGCGCCGCTGCGGTTTTCGTCATGCCGCCGATCTCGAAGAAGGTGTACGACAAGGTGATGTTCTTCACCTCGCGCGGCAGCTTGGGGTCGATGAAGAACACCACCGGCATCTGGCGCGCCTCGTTCGCCTGCAGGGTCTGCTCGCGGAAACAGAAGCATTCCACCTTCATGAAATGCGGCGTCGCCGCCTGCGGCGCGTAGCTCGGGATCGCCTGCGCCTTTACCGCCCGCGCCTGGGTATTCACCACCTCATAGGTGACGGTGGCCAGTTCGCCAGGATGCACTTCGATCGTGCGCTGCGTCGGGCGGAAGCGCCACGGCCCCTGCGCGTTGCCGTCCAGCTCGACGACGATCTTGCGCGTCTTGTCGATCTGGGAATTGACGGGCGCCTCGACGAAGTCGCCCTTCTGGGTCAGCACATTGATGCCGAGTACCTCGCAGATCTGGCGGTACATCGGCACCAGCGCATAGCCGAAGCCAAACATCATCACCGCCACCACCACCAGCTTTCCGAAGGTGGAGCGGTTCAGGCGCCTGACACGGCTGCTGATCGGCGTCATGTCAGCTCAACAGGGTGAACTTGACGAACACGCTGGCGAAGAAGAACAGCGCGATCCCGCCCAGCACCAGGGCGGTCTTGAGGTTGCTCGCCTTGCGCGGATCCTGGCTCATGATCATTTCACCAGCGGTGGGGTTTCGAAGGTATGGAACGGCGCCGGGCTCGGCACGGTCCACTCGAGGCCTTCCGCGCCTTCCCAAGGCTTGGCTTCCGCCTTCTTGCCGCCGCGGATGTTCGGCAGCACCACCGCGAACAGGAAGTAGACCTGCGACAGGCCGAAGCCGAAGGCGCCGATCGACACGATCATGTTGAAGTCGGTGAACTGGGTCGCGTAGTCCGCATAGCGGCGCGGCATGCCGGCCAGGCCCAGGAAGTGCATCGGGAAGAAAGTGACGTTGAACGTAATCAAGGACAGCCAGAAGTGGATCTTGCCGCGCAGTTCGTTGTACATGTAGCCGGTCCACTTCGGCGCCCAGTAGTAATAGCCGGCGAACAGTGCGAACAAGGAACCCGCCACCAGCACGTAGTGGAAGTGGGCCACCACGTAATAGGTGTCGTGCACCTGGATGTCGATCGGGGTCACCGCCAGGATCAGACCGGTGAAGCCGCCCATGGTGAAGACAAAAATGAAGCCGACCGCGAACAGCATCGGGGTCTCGAAGGTCATCGAGCCCTTCCACATGGTGGCGACCCAGTTGAACACCTTCACGCCGGTCGGCACCGAGATCAGCATGGTGGCGTACATGAAGAACAGCTGCGAGGTCACCGGCATGCCGGTGGTGAACATGTGGTGGGCCCAGACGATAAAGGAAAGAATCGCGATCGACGCGGTCGCGTACACCATCGAGGCGTAGCCGAACAGCGGTTTGCGGGCAAAGGCCGGAATGATCTGAGAGACGATGCCGAAGGCCGGCAGAATCATGATGTAGACCTCGGGGTGGCCGAAGAACCAGAAGATGTGCTGGTACATCACCGGATCGCCGCCGCCGGCCGCGTTGAAGAAGGAGGTGCCGAAGTGGCGGTCAGTCAGGGTCATGGTGATCGCGCCCGCCAGCACCGGCATCACGGCGATCAGCAGGAAGGCGGTGATCAGCCAGGTCCAGCAGAACATCGGCATCTTCATCAGGGTCATGCCGGGCGCGCGCATGTTCAGGATGGTGACGATGATGTTGATCGAGCCCATGATCGACGAAGCGCCCATGATGTGCATCGCAAAAATCGCCATGTCCATGCCCGGCCCCATTTGCGTCGACAGCGGCGCATACAGGGTCCAGCCGGCGGCGGTGGCGCCGCCCGGCGAGAAGAACGAGCCCGCCAGCAAGATCGCAGCCGGCGGCAGCAGCCAGAACGAGAAATTGTTCATGCGCGCGAACGCCATGTCGGAAGCGCCCACCTGCAGCGGCAGCATCCAGTTGGCGAAGCCGACGAAGGCCGGCATGATCGCGCCGAACACCATCACCAGGCCGTGCATGGTGGTCAATTGGTTAAAGAATTCGGGACGGAAGAACTGCAGGCCCGGCTCGAACAGCTCGGTGCGGATCATCAGCGCCAGCACGCCGCCCGAGAGCAGCATGATGAAGGAGAACCACAGGTACAGGGTGCCGATGTCCTTGTGGTTGGTGGCGAACAGCCAGCGGCGGTAGCCGCTCGGATGGTCGTGCGCGTGATCATGATCGTGCGCGTGGTCGTGGCCGTGGTCGATGGTGCTGGTAGTCATGTCGATTTCCCTGAAGCTGAAGAGCTAATCACTTGCTGCGTGCGGCCAGCACTTCGGCCGGTTGCACGATGTTTTCCGCAGCCTTGTTCGACCAGCTGTTGCGGGTGTAGGTGATCACGGCGGCGATCTCGGTGTCCGACAATTGCTTCCAGGCCGGCATCGCCGACGGATAGGCCGGGGTATCCTGGCCGTTGAGCAGGATGTCGACCTGGTGCGCCTTGGCGCCCAGCACGTTCGGCGAGCCGTCCAGCGCGGCGAAGGCGTTCGGCACACCCTTGCCGTTGGCCTGGTGGCAGGCCACGCAGTTGGCGGCATACACTTTCTCGCCGCGGGTCTTCAGTTCATCGATGGTCCAGACCTTGTTCGGGTCGTCGGCCAGGGCCGCCATTTTCTTCTTCTCGCCGCCGACCCATGCAGTGTAGTCCTCGGCGGACACCACGCGCACGACGATCGGCATGAAGGCGTGGTCCTTGCCGCACAGCTCGACGCAGTTGCCGCGGTAGACGCCGACCTTGTCGGCCTTGAACCAGCCGTCGCGCACGAAGCCGGGGATGGCGTCCTGCTTGATGGCGAAGGCGGGAATGGTCCAGGCGTGGATCACGTCGTTGGCGGTGAACACCATGCGGATCTTCTTGCCGACCGGGACCACCATCTCGTTGTCCACTTCCAGCAGGTAGTTTTCACCCTTCTTTTCGGTGGCGGCTTCGCCCGGCAGGCCGATCTGGCTGCGCGGGGTCGACAGGTTCGACAGGAAGGAGATGCCCTCGCCTTCGCCGTTCAGGTAGTCATAGCCCCATTTCCACTGCATGCCGGTGGCTTTAATGGTGATGTCGGCGTTCGAGGTGTCCTTCAGGGCGACCACGGTCTTGGTGGCCGGCAGCGCCATGCCGATGACGATCAGGAAGGGAACGATGGTCCAGGCGATCTCGACGGCGGTCGATTCGTGGAAGGTGGCGGGCTTGTGGCCGAGCGACTTGCGGTGCTTGAACACCGAATAGAACATGACACCGAACACGCCGACGAAGATCACCAGGCAGACGATCATCATCCAGTTGTGCAGGTCGTAGATGTCGGCGCCGACGGCGCTGACGGGGGTCTGCATGTTCAACTGGTGTTCCTGCGGCCGGCCCGTAACGTTCGGATCGACAGCCCATGCCGGGATTGCTGCAAGGCCGAACAGCAAGGCCCCAAGTCGCGTTGCATATGTCATGTTGTCCCCAACCACCCAAAATAAAAATATTTTTAACGGTCGGCAGCTCCATGAACGAACTGCCGCCGCTCCGAAACGTGTTCGCAGAAAGGCACATACCAATACCGCGAAATTGCGCTGCGGAACGGTGGGGCTACCTCCATGCCGGTTGTGGGTGGTCTCGTGCTACCCGTCTCCGGCGGCTCTGCTCATGCTGCAATTCAATTCTATGTCGTGCCAGGAAGTGCTCGTTTTTTCAGCGACTTTACTTACCTGGCGACAAAAATAGCGATTGATTATATCCAAATCAGTAATTTTTATTCAAGGAAAATCCACCCGCCGCCGAGCAACAACACCCCGTGACGCCGGCGGCGCCGTGGGTGCAATGCAACATAAATAAACCGGCGCGCAGCAGGCGCGTCGCAATGGCGACTAGTCCGGCTTGCGCGGCTGGAAGCGCACGATGGCCTCGCCAGAGGCGGTTACGCGCGGCGCCGGGAGAAAGGCGTGGCCATAGATGACCTCGAAGGTGAGGCCGAGCTTGCCGTCCGGACGGCGCCCCGCTTCCAGCGCATCGAGCATGCGTTGCCACGCCGCCCGCCCGACCAGCCCGCGCCGTCGCGAGTCCAGCGGATTGCCGCCGATCGCGCGCACGTCCGCCAGCAGGGCCTGTGGCGTGTCATAGGTAACCGTGATGCGCTCCATATCCATCACCGGCGTCGAGAAACCCGCCTCTACCAGCTGGTCGCCGAAGTCGTGCATGTCGACGAAGGGCAAGGTGTGTGGCGTCTCGTCCATGGCGGCGAAAGCGCTGCGCAGCTCGGTAAACGTGTCCGGACCGAAATTCGAGAACATCAGCAAGCCATCCACGCGCAGCACGCGGCGCCATTCGGCGAACACGCGGTCCGGTTGCGGATGCCAGTGCAGCGCCAGGTTCGACCACAGCAAATCGAGCGAGTTCGCCCCGAACGGCAGACGGCCGAAGTCACCGCACAGGATGTCGACGCCAGCCTTGGCCGGCAGCAAACGGCTGAGCATCTGGTTCAGCGAACGCATGCCCGGCGCCGGGGCTTTTGCCGCGGCGGCCATGGCGGCTGATGCGTCCATGCCGAGGATCTGGGCGGCCGGATAGGTCTTCTGCAACAGGGCCAGGTCGGCGCCCGCGCCGCAGCCGGCGTCGAGCACCTGTTTCGGCGCGATCTTCACCAGTTGCAGGCGCTCGTGCATGCGGCCGGCAATCTCGCGGCGCAAGAAGTCGGAGGCCTGGACCCGCTCGGGCAGGGCGAACAGGGTGCGGACCCGATCGAGGTCGATCGGCGCGCTCATCCTGGATGGGGGTTGTTGTGGTGAAGCCATGGTGGTGAAGCGGACAAATGAGATAATGGCGGAAGTGTACATGGTTGTGCTGGATTGAGCCGATGCCCATGCTTCTCTCCTCTTCCCTGCCCCGGATGTTGTTGCGCGCCCTGCTGCCGTCCAGCTGCGCACTGTGCGGCGCCGTGCAGGAAGCGGCGGTATGCCGGCCCTGCTCGCTGGCCTATGCCGCCGGCGGCCGGCCGCGCTGCCCCTGCTGCGCCAACCCGGCCGCCCTTGGGGACGCGGACCGGCGCTGCGGAGCCTGCCTGGCCGACCCGCCCGCCTTCGACGCCACGGTCGCCGCCTGCGACTACGCGGCCCCGCTCGACGGCCTGGTGCTGGGCCTGAAATTCAGCGCCCGGCTGGCCCTGGCGCCCTGGATGGCGGAACGGCTGCGGGAAGCTGTAGTGATCGACGCACCATCCCTGCCCGACCTGCTGTGCCCGGTGCCGCTGGGGCCGCGCCGCTTGGTCGAGCGCGGCTACAACCAGGCGCTGGAGCTCGCACGGCCACTGGCGCAGGGACTCGACATCCCACTGGCGCCGCGCCTGCTCGAGCGCGTGCTCGAAACCGCGGCGCAATCGGGCGTGACGCCCGGCGAACGGCGCCGCAACGTGCGCGGCGCCTTTGCGCTGGCGGATGGACAGGTGCCGCTAGCTGGTCGGCACGTCGGCGTGGTCGACGACGTCATGACCAGCGGCCATACACTCGATGAACTGGCCGGCGTGCTCAAACGCGCCGGCGCGGCGCGCGTCACGAACTTCGTGTTCGCCCGCACCCCGCCCCACTAAATGCCGCTATAAAATTAATCAGCACGGCGGGGTCAGGTCTGACATTCAGACACGGGCTCAACCGTTATCGGCAATTACAGCTGAGCCCGTGTCCGTTTGTCAGACCTGACCCCGGTTCGGTGCTTAGTCATGAGGAGAGAAATTTGTTTCACGTCGTTTTGGTCGAACCGGAAATCCCGCCGAATACCGGCAACGTCATCCGCCTGTGCGCGAACACCGGCGTGCAATTGCACCTGATCGAACCGCTCGGTTTTCCGCTCGACGACGCAAAGATGCGCCGTGCGGGGCTGGACTATCACGATTACGCGACCATGAAGGTGCACAAGAATTGGGAAGCATTTTTGGCCGACGCCCAACCCGATCCGGCGCGCATGTTTGCGCTCACCACCCACGGCTCCGCGCCATTTGCGAACGCAGCATTCCAGCCGGGCGATGTGTTCGTGTTCGGCCCGGAATCGCGCGGCCTCGACCCGGCCCTGCGCGAAACTTTCCCCTCCGCGCAGCGCATCCGCCTGCCGATGATGCCGGACAACCGCAGCCTGAACCTCTCCAACACCGTCGCGGTCGTCGTGTACGAAGCCTGGCGCCAGAACGCTTACGCCGGCGGGGCGTAAGCGCCGAACGCGCCGCCCGCGAACACCTTGTCGTGGAAGCGCTCGCCGATCAGGCGGTGCGCTTCGGCGTCGGGATGCAGTTCGTCGGGCAGCGGCAGGCGTGCATTGTCTTGCTCGCCGTAGAGCTCGCGGCCATCCAGGTAGTGGATCGCGGCATCAAGCTGCGACCGCTCGCGCACGATTTCTTCCAGCTGCGTGCGGATGACGGCCAGGGTCAGCTTGCCTTGCCGGACCTCGGCCTCATTGCCGGTCGTACGGAAGCGCAACTGCCCCTTGGCCAAGGACTTGCCGTCGACCATTGTCGGTCCTGGATTGTTTTCATGGATCGGGCAGAACACCGGCGAGATCACCAGCAGCGGCGTGGTCGGGTGACCTTCGCGGATCGTGTCGAGGAAACCGTGCACGGCCGGCCCGAAAGCCCGCAGACGCATCAGGTCGAGGTTCACCAGGTTGATGCCGATCTTGAGACTGATCAGGTCAGCCTCGAGGTCGCGGATCGTGCGCGCCGTGAACGGGTCCAACAATGCGCTGCCACCGAAACCAAGGTTCAGCAGATCGACCCCGGCCCGCCCTGCCGCCACCGCCGGCCAGATGCCGGTGGGGTGCGTCGCGTTCGAGCCCTGGCTGATTGAACTGCCGTGGTGCAGCCAGCGGCGCTTGCCAGACGGAGCCGGCGCGAGCAGCGGCGCGTCCGCATGCAGCGCGACCAATTCGGTGGTCTCGTCATGCGGAAGCCAGATTTCGATTAATTTGTCGCTTGCCGGCAGTCTGGCAAATCGCACCGTTTGTGGCGTGCCGGCTTCGACGTTTGTTGCGCCGCTAACCATATCGATGTTCAGGAAAGTGCCGCCCGTTACGCTGGCTTGCTGTGTCAGGACGCCGTCGACCAGCAGGTCATACACGCCGTCCGGGCGCGGCGCCATGTCGCGGTAGCGGCGCTTGGTCGGCAGGGTCACCAGTTCGACCAGGCTGGCCGTCGTGCGAAAGGCCAAGCGCACACCGGAGGGCTGCGATTCCACCATCGCCAGTTGCGCGTCCCGGCACTGCGCGCGCGCCCAGGCCGGCAGCCGATGGGGCAGCAGGCCCGCCTCGGTGCGTTCGAGCTCGACGGCGCCGTGGATCAGTTCGGGTGGGATGGGCGAAACGGACAACGTGGTCATGGACAAGGTCTTTCAAGCGCTCCGAAGGACGGGATTCTTGCCAAGACCATTCGATTTGTCAACGTAGGGCAGACGGCGACCCGTGCACCCTACGGATCGTGGCAGGTTTTATTTGCCGACGACTTTCATGCTCTTGACGTCGAAGCTCGATTCGCCAAAGGTTTCCTTGTCGAACTCGCCGGTCAGCTCGACCACGGTGTTATGGTCGACGGTCACGCCCGCCGGGAATTGCTTGGCATCGATCTCGACCGTGATCTTGCCGCTGGCGTCGGCGAATTCATAATCCTCGCCACCCTTGTGGCTGACGATCTTGCCCTGCAGACGCGCAACTTGGTCGTCCTTACCCTTGTCCAGCAATTCCTTGGCCTTCATGAGCGGTACGCTGGTCGGGCCGGTGTAGCCGGCAGGCGCTGCCTTGGCCGGCGCGGTCGACGGACCGGTGTAGCCGGTAGTCTGGCCGACAGCGAAGGCCGAGGCGGCCAGCAGGGTGGTGATGGCGGAAATCTGGAAAATGCGTTTCATGTTTGCTCCTTGGTGGAATGAAGTGACAGACGCATTACACCGGGCGGACATTAACCCGATCTTAAGAAGTCCAATCGAGCGTCACACCCAGCCCGCGCCCATCGAGCCCCGGCCCGAATGCCAGCGCCACACCATGCAGCTCAGCAATACGCCGCACGATCGACAGCCCGAGCCCGCTGCCGCCCTCCTCCTGACCCAGCACCCGGAAAAAACGCTCCGTCAGCCGCTGCCTGCTGGCCTGATCGACGCCAGGACCATCGTCAAACACGGCGATCCGCGCGCGGCCCCCATGCAGACTGGCCACGACCTCGACCCGACTCCCCGCCGGGCAGTAGCGCAGCGCATTGCCGATCAGGTTGCGCAGCACGATGCCGAGCATCTGCGGATCCGCGCGCACCGCCGCGATCTCGCAGCGCAGCGACAAGGCGATGCCACGCCGCCCGGCTTCCTCCGCATACTCGGCCTGCAACTCATCAAAGAGCGGCCGCAACACGACCTCCTGCCCGGCCAGCTGCGCGCGCGCCAGCGGATCGAGGCGCGCCAGCGTGAGCAGGCTGTCGACCAGCGTCGTCAGGCGCCCGATATCCGTCCTCAGCTTCTGGAACGGCGCCGCCAGCTCGGGATGCTGGCGCTGCAACAGCTGCACGTGCATGTGCAGGCCTGCCAGCGGCGTGCGCAGCTCGTGCGCGGCGTCGGCCGTGAAGCGGCGCTCCGCCTGCAGCGCCGCGTCCAGGCGCCCCAGCACATCGTTCAATGCCCCGACGATCGGCAGCAGTTCGCGCGGCTGGCCGCCCACCTCCACCTGGGCCAGGTCGTCCGGGGTCTTGGCGCCGATCGCGCTGGCGGTCCGGCGCAGCGGCGCCAGCACCCTTCCCGTCAGCCACCACACCACCAGCGCGAGCAGTAGCAGGAAGCTCAGCACCGGCAGCCACAAGGCCTCCGCCAGTTCTTCCAGGATGTCGTAGCGCTTATCGAAGCGCTGGCCGACCTGCACCTCGAAGCGGCGCGCCTCGTCGCGCACCACGAACACGCGCCAGCGCTCGTTCCCCAACATCGGATTGGTGAAACCATGGTCGTCGTCGAAGTTCGTCACGAAGGGCCGCGCAGGCGCATCCGCTGTACGCTGCACTACCTGCCCGCCGGCGACGATCTGGTACTGCATGTCGACCCGCCGCACCTCGTCGCCATCGTTCGGGCTCTGGCGCGCCAGCAGGCCGCGCGCCTCGAGATCGGTGGTGGCCGCCATCAGCATGTAGGCCGACTCTTCGAGCGCGTCGTCGAACACTTCGCCGGTCTCGCGCCAGGCGATGGTGGTCAGGGTACCAAGGCTGGCCAGCCACAGCACCGCGCTGGCGGCCAGGATCGCGGCCAGCAGGCGCCGGCGCAGCGACCACGGTTTGACGCTGTCAGCCCGCGCCATCTTCTTTGAGCCGGTAACCGAGCCCGCGTACCGTCACGATGCTGTCGCTGCCGAACTTCTTGCGCAGGTTGTGGATGTAGACCTCGATCGCATTGCTCTCGACTTCCTCGCCCCAGCCATACAGGCTTTCCTCGATCTGGGCGCGGGTGACGATGCTGTTCCTGCGCTGCAGGAGCGCCAGCAGCACGTGGTGCTCGCGCGCGGTGAGGGCCACCGGTTCGCCGTGCAGGCTCGCCTGGCGGGTTTCGATATCGAGCGCGATGCCGGCGTGCGCCAGCACATTGCTGGCCTGGCTGGCGCCGCGCCGTACCGCGGCCCGGATGCGTGCCGACATCTCTTCCAGTTCGAACGGTTTCACCAGATAGTCGTCGGCGCCCAGGTCCAGCCCCTCGACCCGATCCGCCAGCGCAATAAAGGCGGTAATCAGGATCACCGGCACCGCATTGCCCTTCGCGCGCAAAGATGCAAGCAAAGCGTCGCCCGACATGCCGGGCAAGCCGCGGTCGAGCAGCACGCAATCGTAGTGGTGGGTGGCCAGGGCCGTCTCGGCGGAATCGCCGCGGCGCACCCAGTCGACCGCGTGCTGGTCCAGGCGCAGCCAGGCCTGGATGGTTTCACCCAGCGAGGTGTCGTCTTCGGCCAGCAGGATGCGCATGGGGTTCTCGTCTCGTTTCAAGAATCTCAAGTCTACACACTCTCGCTGCGCGCTTGGCGCGCGCAGCACCCTACTGATCCAGCAGATCGGTCCCGTAGGAGTTATCGATCACGCAGGTCCAATTACCAGGACTCTCTTCGCGGAAGACATAGGTGGCGCGTCGCGTGACGTGGGTTGCCGCGCCGCTTTCCGGATAGGACAGCAAGGACTCCATGATGACCAGCACGGTGTCGCCGCCCGGGATGAGTTCCATGCGGCCTTGGCTGACCACCAGGCGGTGCTGGAAATGATTCGCGATCGCGACGAAAGCCTTGCGGATGTTCGCCTTGCCGCTCACGGACAGGCCGGGCTTCACCACGAGCGTCGCGTCCTCGGCATAGAAATCCATCAGGCGATCGAAATCCTCGGCCGTGATGGCGGCATCGGCGGCGCGGATCAGCGTTTCAACGGGATGGGTGGCAGTCATACAGTCTCCTATCAGGAAAAAGCCAGGAGACAGATATACAAGCAACCTGCCTCGAGGCAGGTTGCGAAAGCAAAGCGCTAACCCACCATTCTTCGAATGGTGGCAATAATCGACATCGGGTTTGTCGGTGCGCTAATCATGGACTCATGCTAACACAGCGGCGCCGCCGACCGCTTCAAGGCGCTGCGCTTGCTGTAACCCCTCCCTTCCTGCCCGCCTGCGCCAGGATGAAGGCATAGGTATCGGCCGCCTCCTCATCCTGCTGGGCGCGGGTCGAGCCCATCCCGTGGCCGGCGTCGAAGTCGACGCGCAGCAGCACCGGCTTGCCGCTGGCGGTGGCCGCCTGCAGGCGCGCCGCCATCTTGGCCGGGTGGAAGGGCGCTACCCGCGGATCGGTCACGCCGGTGGTAAGCAGGACCGCCGGATAGTTCGTGCCGTCGCGCACCGCCTGGTAGCTGTCGATGCTGCGCAGCGCCTTGAAGCCGGCCGGGTCGCTGATCGCGCCCCACTCCGGCTCTTCGGCGAAGCTGTTCTGCTCCGCCACGTAGCGCAGCGGGTTGTGCCAGCCGACCCCCGATACCACCGCCGCGAACAGTTCCGGGCGCTCGCTGATCGCCATGCCCATCGGGATGCCGCCGGCCGAACGCCCGCCGATGGCGGTGTGGGCTGGCGAGGTGTAGCCGTTGGCGTTCATGTCCTCGCACACGGCGATCAGGTCGCGCCAGGTGTTCGGCTTGTTCTCCAGTTGGCCCGCGCGGTGCCAGTCGCGCCCGTACTCTCCGCCGCCGCGCACATGGGCGAAGCCGACCACGGCGCCCTGGTCGATCAGCGCCAGCTGGCGTCCCGCGAAGGCCGGCACGTAGGCCGCCGCGCCATAGCTGCCGTAGGCCGAGATGAAGGCCGGGTTGGCGCCGTCCTTCTTGAGGCCCTTCTTGTAGATCAGGGTGTAGGGAATGCGGGTGCCGTCCTTGGCCACGGCGAAGCGGCGCTCGGTGGTGTACGTGCTGACGTCGATCGCCGGCTTGGGCGTGATGCCGGTGTCGGCCACCTTGCCGTTGGCCTCGATGCGCCAGATCCCGGTCGGCACCAGCCAGCTGGAGAAGCGCATCAGGGCGCCCGGCTGGTCCGGGTCGGCGGCCACCTCCGCCACGGTGCCGTCGAAGGGCAGCGCGACGTCGACCGGCTTGCCATCCGGTCCGATGCGCCGAACCCGGCCGATGCCGCCGTCCATCGCGCGCACATACAGTCCGTCCCTGGCGCGGCTCATGCCATATACCACCAGGCCGGTCTGCGGCAGCACTTCCCGCGCCCCCTCGACCGCAGGCGAGAGCAGGCCGGTCTTGAGGATGCGCCCGCGCGGATGGCCGCGGTGCGCCAGCATGTACAAGTCGTCGCCATGGACGTCCACCGTGGTCACTTCGTCGGCGAAGTCAGCCACCGGCTTCCAGCGCGGCGTGCCTTTCAGGACATCCGCCAGCGGCGCAGTCAGGAAGCGCTTTTCGCGGCGCACGTCGGCCAGCACCAGCAGCGCATGGCGCGAATGGCGGTTGGCGAGAACGACCGGCATCTGGATCTTCTCGAAGGAGACCGCGGGGTCGCTGCCGCGCGCCATCAGGATGCGGTCCTGCGCCGGGTCGTCGCCCAATGTGTGGAAGCGCGCGCGCGAGTCGAGAAAGCGTTCGGGCGTGTTCACCTTGCCGGTGAGCTGGTTATAGAAGAAACCCGAGCTGTCGTCCAGCCAGCTGATCACGCCAACTTGCGTGTTCGGGATACGCTCGGGACGCACCTTGCCGCTGGCGACGTCCATCACGTGCAGCACCGAGTCTTCGCTGCCGTCTTTGGAGAGGCCGTAGGCCAGCCGGCTGCCGTCGGGCGAGGCGGTCCACCAGTCGAGCGAGGTGTGGCTGGTGGCGGTGTCCATCGTGGTCGGGTCGACCAGCAGGCGGCTCTTGCCCTTCTCGCGCACGTAGAGCTTGAAGTTGTTGCCGCCGGCCGGGCGCTGCTCGTAGAAGGTATGCTTGCCGGCCAGCTGGATCTCCCTGGGCGCCGCGATGTCACCCGAAAGTTGCCGCACCCGCGCCAGCAGCGCCTGGCGCAGCGGCAGCGCGTCGAGCACCGTGCGCGCGTGCTCGTTCTGGCCGCGCAGGAAGGGCAGCCAGTCCGGATCCTTGTCGTCTTCCATCCAACGGTAAGGATCGACGACCTGGGTACCGAAATACGTATCGGTGACCGGCTTGACCTTGGCCACCGGCGGCGCGCCGAATGCCGAGGCGGCGGCCGTGACGATGAGGGCGCATTGCAGTAGACGCGACAATCGGATCATGACCACCCCCCATGTAAATACGAGCGAGTTTGCCATGTCTAAAGGCTAATGACCGGAAATATTTAACGGCAACGCCCAGGCGTAGCGGCGTGGCGACATTCGCGTCCAACCCGTCAGGGGATTATCCTGAAACGAATTGGAAGCTCAAGAGTACCGATGAGCAAGGAATCGATCGTCCTCCATCGCTTCGTCCTCGGCGCCCGGCCCGGCGACGCGCATGGGATTGTGGTTCTGTTTCGATGGCCCCAGGTTTGCCACGGATACGGCGACACCGTCCTGCGTCGCGGGTGGACGTGACCGCGTTGTCACGTTTATACTTCGCGCTGGGTGATCATACCGTCCCGGTATGACAGGACGCGCGATGGTCGGGCCGCCACGCGGCTTTGCCACGACCCCATGCGCCTGTCCGGTTCCACCTTCATCGCCGCTTTCCCGCACCTTGCCTGCAGATTCGCCCGCGGATCCCTCTCGTCTTCCCGCGCCGCCCAGCCTGCGCCGCGCACCACCACCTCAGGAGAATAGCCATGCGCATCGAGCAGCGCCTGTCCGCCACGTTCAAGGAGTTCGCCCAGTCCGGCAAGGCCGGGGGCGTCATCCTGATCCTCTGCACCCTGGTCTCGCTGGCCATCGCCAACTCGCCCTGGGGCGCGTCCTACCTCGCGTTCTGGCACCTGGAACTGGCCGGCCTGAGCGTCGAGCTGTGGATCAACGACGCCCTGATGGCCGTGTTCTTCCTCCTGATCGGCCTCGAGCTCGAGCGCGAGCTGCAAAACGGCGAGCTGTCCGACCTGCGCAATGCCCTGCTGCCGATCGTCGCGGCGGCCGGCGGCATCGCGGTCCCGGCCCTGATCCACTTCGGCCTGAACGGCGGCACGCCGACCCAGCCCGGCATGGGCATCCCGATGGCCACCGACATCGCCTTCGCGCTCGGCGTGCTGGCCCTGCTCGGCAGCCGGGTGCCGGCATCGCTCAAGATCTTCCTCACCGCCCTGGCCGTGATGGACGACCTGGGCGCGATCATCGTCATCGCCCTGTTCTACACCGCCGAGCTGGCCTTTCTCTACCTGCTCGGCGCGCTGGCGGTATTCGCCGGCCTTCTGCTGATGAACCGGCGCTTGCACGTGATGGCCCTCTGGCCCTACCTGCTGGGCGGCGCCCTGATGTGGTTCCTGATGCTCAAGTCGGGCGTGCACGCCACCATCGCCGGCGTGCTGCTGGCGTTCGCCATTCCCTATTCGGCGCGCCAGGACGACGCGGCCTCGCCCTCGCACCGCCTGGAACATGCGCTGCACAAGCCGGTCGCCTTCGGCATCCTGCCGGTATTCGCGCTGGCCAATACCGGCATCGTGATCGGGGCCGGCTGGGCCGGCGAACTGCTGTCGGCGAACAGCCTGGGCATCCTGGCCGGCCTGGTCGTCGGCAAGCCGGTCGGCATCGTGCTGTTCAGCTTCGCGGCGGTCGCTTTCGGCCTGTGCCGCCTGCCGCTCGACCTGGCCTGGCGCCACGTGCTGGGCGCCGGCCTGCTGGGCGGGATCGGCTTCACGATGTCGATCTTCATCACCAACCTGGCCTTCATCGGCCAGCCGGAGGTCGTGAACGCGTCCAAGATGGCGATCCTCGCGGCATCCCTGTGCGCGGGTGTGCTAGGGTTCACCTGGCTGAAGGTCCTGGGCGCCCCGCTCGCCTCCGACCCCGATCCCGACACCATGGACTTCGAGCGGTAAATTCGAAGCTTGAATACAAATACATGAAGACCGTCCTCCACCCCGCCCGCGCGGTCGCCCTCGGCTTCCTGCTGGCGATCGCGGCCGGCATGCTGCTGCTGATGCTGCCGGCGGCGCGCAGCGCGGGCGTGGGCGCGCCGTGGAACGTCGCGCTGTTCACCGCGGTGTCGGCGGTGTGCGTGACCGGGATGGCGATCGTCGATACCGGCGCCTACTGGTCGTCCTTCGGCCAGGTGGCCCTGCTGGCGCTGTTCCAGCTGGGCGGCATCGGCCTGATGACCGCCGCCACCCTGCTCGGCCTGATGGTGAACCGCTCGCCGCGCCTGCGCAGCCGCATGTTCACCCATGCGGAGAGCCGCACCCTGGGCCTGGGCGACGTCGGCAAGGTGGCGCGGGTCGTGGTCATCGTCACCGTCACCTGCCAGTCGGCGCTGGCCCTGATCCTCACCCTCAGGCTGCGTTTCGGCTACGGCCTGGCGTGGCCGGATGCCGCCTGGAGCGGCCTGTTCCACGGCGTGTCGGCGTTTACCAACGCCGGCTTCTCGATCCACGCGGACGGGCTGGTGCGCTACGCCGGCGACGCCTGGATCCTGCTGCCGATGATGCTTGCCATCGTCATCGGCGGCATCGGCTTCCCGGTGCTGCACGACCTGCGCCACCGCTACCGCGATCCGCGCCACTGGTCGCTGCATACCAAGCTGACCCTGAGCGGTACCGCGATCCTGCTGGCCGGCGGCTTTTTCGCCGTGCTGCTGTTCGAGTGGGACAACGCGCGCACCCTGGGCGTCTTGTCAACGGCCGACAAATTCCTGAACAGCATGTTCATGTCGGTGGCCGCGCGCACCGCCGGATTCAACACCGTCGACATCGGCGCGCTGACCCACGAGACCTGGGCGGTGCACTACTTCCTGATGTTCGTCGGCGGCGGCAGCGCCGGCACCGCCGGCGGGGTCAAGGTCGGCACCGTGGCGGTGCTGGCCCTGCTCGTCATCGCCGAGATCAAGGGCCACACCGACACCGAGGCCTTCGGGCGCCGGGTCGGCGCGCCCGCCCAGCGCCAGGCCGTCACGGTGCTGGTGCTGGGCAGCGTCGTAGTCGCGCTGGCGACCGTGATCATGCTGCGCCTGACCCACCTGCCGACCAACGAGATCATCTTCGAGGTCATCGCCGCCTTCGGCAGCGCCGGCCTGTCGACCGGGATCACCCCGGACCTGCCGGTGGCCGGACAGCTGCTGCTGGCCCTCCTGATGTTCATGGGCCGGGTCGGCACCATCACCCTCGCCACCTCGCTCGTGCTGGGCGAACGGCGCATGCCTTACCGTTATCCGGAGGAGCATCCAATTGTTGGGTAGGATTTTTACAGAGCAGTTCGCGTTTTCCGCGAGCGACAGCGTGGTCGTGATCGGCCTGGGACGCTTCGGCGGTTCGGTGGCCCAGTCCCTGATCCGCCTCGGCCACGACGTCATGGGCATCGACCAGCAGGAAGACCTGGTGCAGTTCTGGGGCGACCGCCTGACCCATGCGGTGCAGGCCGACTCCACCAACGAGAGCGTCATGCTGCAGCTGGGCGTGGCCGATTTTTCGCACGCCATCGTGGCGATCGGCTCCGACCTGTCGGCCAGTTTGATGACCCTGATGGTGCTGACCGAACTCGGGATCAAGGACATCTGGGTCAAGGCCAAGACGCCGGAGCACGGCCAGATCGCCCAGCGCATCGGCGCCCATCACGTGGTCTACCCGGAAGCCGACATGGGCGCGCGGGTGGCGCACCTGATCACCGGGCGCATGATGGACTTCATCGAGTTCGAGGACGGCTTCGCGATCGCCAAGATCAACGCCCCGGCCGACACCCACCACAAGACCCTGGCCGATGCCCACGTGCGCTCGCGCCATGGGGTGACGGTGGTCGGGGTCAAGCGCGCCAACGAAGACTTCCAGCACGCCCTGCCCGAGACCCGCATCCTGCCGGCCGACCTGCTGATCGTGTCCGGCCCGACCAGGAAGATCGAGGCCTTCGCCGGCGGCGCACGCAAGCGCAAATAGATCCGGGACGCTTCAGCGCCGGCGCGGCGCCGGAATCAGCACCAGCTGGGCGGCTGCCGACTTGGTGCGCGTCGTCAGCCAGGTCCGTGCGCGCTGCGCATCGGCCGGCGCCAGCGTGCGCTTGCAGGTGGCGGTGAGCATCGGCGCCTCGGCCGCCGGCTTGCCGGCTTCCGCCACCACCAGGGCCACCCCCATCAGCACCTCGGCGCAGGCCGGATATTGGGCCACGAATTCATTGCGGATGTCGAAGGCGGTCTCGCGCCAGGCGTCGCGGCGGGCGTCGCGCTTGGCCAGCTCCTCGCGCAGCCCGGCGATGGTGGCGTCGCGGTCACGCAGGCCCTGCTGGGTGTCGCGGTAGATGTCGGCCAGGATGTCGGCCTTGAGTACGCCGACGTCGACACGGCTGTCCTCGGCCTGGTGCACCACCAGGCGCGCGCCGGCCAGCCCCGCGCCGGGCAGGCGCTTCTCGATTGCCCCGATCGCCGCCTGGGGCATGCGCGGCCCGATCAGGGTCAGCTCGACCTGGCGCAGCAGCGGATCGAGCTGGATGTCGACCACGTGGGTGCTGCCGCCACCGAATTCGGCGCGCACGAACTGGCGCGCCCGGTGGCCGAACACTTCGTTGTCCACCAGCTGGACCGCCAGGTAGATGCTGGGCAGCGCCGTCAGCAGCACCACCGCCCACAGGGTGCGCTTGACGCGGCGCTCGACGCCGGCGTCGACGAATTTGCGGTGCGGCAGGCGCAGGAATTCGATGACGATCACGGTCGACACCGCGATGAAGACGCAGTTGATCGAGAACAGGTAGAAGGCGCCGCCGAACACCGCCCACTGGCCGTTGGCCAGGCCGTAGCCGGCCGTGCACAGCGGCGGCATCAGGGCGGTGGCGATCGCCACGCCCGGGATCACGTTCGATTTCTCGCGCCGGGTCATGCCGATGACGCCGGCCAGGCCGCCGGTCAGCGCGATCAAGACGTCCCACAAGGTCGGCGTGGTGCGCGCCAGCAGTTCGGATTGCGCCTCATCGAGCGGGGTGAGAAGGAAGTACAGCGTCGAGGTCACCAGGCTGATCGCGGCGGCGATGCCGAGGTTCAGCAGCGAGCGCCGGATCAGGGCAAAGTCGTAGATGCCGATGCCGTAGCCGATCCCGGTGATCGGCCCCATCAGCGGCGAGATCAGCATGGCGCCGATGATCACGGCCGGCGAGTTGATGTTCAGGCCGATCGAGGCCACCAGGATCGCGAACATCAGGATCCAGGGCGTGGCCCCGCGCAGCTCGACGCCGGAACGCAGGCCGGCGTCGATGACGTCGTCGTCGGCCTTGTCGTGCAGCAGGCTGAAACGCTGGGCAAGGGTCATGGGCGCCTCGGACTGGGGCGCGAAAGTCTTGTCGAATTCAGTCATCTTGGTACTTGCGGAAAGCGAAGGGCGGGACGGCCGGGCCGTGGACAGCCGGCATCATAGCAGCCGCTCCCGGCGGATTCACCGGCTTTCTCAAAGTATTTCTCATGAGCATTTGAATTTGTTCAAATATGTTAATCCCGCTACACTGTTTTACTTTTCCAACGTGGCACCGCTGCGACACCGCTCCGGTACGCTGCTCCTGCGCCACCTGTGCCAGCCTGTGCCGGATGCTCCGACAGAAAGGAAACCATGCAATACACGCTCTGGAATAATGATCTGCTGGCCTGGTCGATCGCGACCGGCATCGCCGTCGCCACCTGCCTGCTGCTGTACGCGGCCAGGAAGCTGCTGGTCGGCCGCATCTCCGCCTTCGCCCAGCACACCACGACCTGGCTGGACGACCTCGCCGCCAGGGTGCTGGCCGCTACCCACCCGCTGTTCATGCTCGTGATCGGCATCTACGCCGGTTCGCACTGGCTGGCACTGCCGGCCAAGACGGTCACCACGCTGGAGCACCTCGCCGTCACCGCCCTGCTGCTGCAGATGGCGCGCTGGGGCGACGTCGCGGTGCATGGCTGGCTGCACTACTACCGGCTGCGGCGCGGCGAGCAGGACGCGGCCAGCACCACCTCGACCGCGGCGCTGGGCTTCGTGGCGCGGGTGCTGCTGTGGGCAGTCATCGCCCTGATGATCCTGGATAACTTCGGCGTCAACATCACGACCCTGGTGGCCAGCCTCGGGATCGGCGGCATCGCCGTCGCCCTGGCCATGCAGAACATCCTGGGCGATTTGTTCTCGTCGCTGTCGATCGTGCTCGACAAGCCCTTCGTGGTGGGCGACTTCATTACCGTCGACGATTTCTCCGGCAACGTCGAATACATCGGCCTGAAGACCACCCGCATCCGCGGCCTCGGCGGCGAGCAGATCGTGTTCTCGAACAGCGACCTGCTGCAGAGCCGCATCCGCAACTTCAAGCGCATGCAGACCCGCCGCATCGTGTTCTCGATCGGCGTCGTCTACGAGATCAGCAAGCAGCAGTTGCTGTCGATCCCGGGCATCCTGCGCGACGCGGTACAAGCGCAGCCGCAGGCGAAATTCGACCGCGCCCACTTCAAGTCCTACGGCGCCTCCTCGCTCGACTTCGAGGTCGTCTACATCGTGCAGACGCCAGACTACGCCACCTATATGGACATCCAGCAAGCCATCAACGTCAGCCTGTTCGAGCGCTTCGAACAGGAAGGCATCGGCTTCGCCTATCCGACCCGGACCGTGCGCCTGGCCGACTCGGAACTGCGGATCGCCCGTGCCGAGGCGACGGCGCATCGTTCGGCGGAGTAAATACTTGACAGCAGCCGTTATCGCTTGTAACCATCCAGCGCTTGACGAGCTGGCCGGACAGTATCATCCTCGGCTTACCCCATGTAATTGCTTGGAACTTTTTACTCCGATCAGGGAAATACCTGCATCGGCCAACTTCGAGAGTGCCCATGAGCAAGGAATCCATCGCCATCAACCGCTTCGGCCTCGGCGCCAGGCCGGACGAGCCAGTGCCGAACGACCCGCAGCGCTGGCTGCTGTCCCAGTTCGACGCCTACGAGCCGCTGCCCGCGCCCTGGCAGAAGCTGCCGCGCACCGACACCCTGCAACACGAGTGGGCGGTCCAGCAGCGCACCCTGCGCGCCGCGCCCGAGGCGGAGCGCCAGGCCATGCGCGAGGCCTTCGGGCGCCAGGCCCGCGAGACCTACCAGGGCGCGGTCGCCGCGCGCGCCGCCAGCGCCCTGCAAAGCGGCACGCCCTTCATGGAGCGGATGGCGCATTTCTGGGCGAATCACTTCGCAGTCTCCGCCGAGAAGCAGCAGGTGCTCCTGCTGGCCGGCGCTTTCGAGGCGGATGCGATCCGTCCCCACGTGACCGGCCGCTTCGAGGACATGCTGCTGGCCGTGGTGCGCCATCCGGCCATGCTCTACTACCTCGACCAGACCAACTCGGTCGGCCCCGCCAGCCAGTCAGGTGTGCGCTCGGCCAAGCGCCGCGCCAAGCCGCAGGGCCTGAACGAAAACCTGGCGCGCGAGATCCTCGAACTGCACACCCTGGGCGTGCGCAGCGGCTACACGCAGGACGACGTCACCGAATTCGCGCGCGCCCTCACCGGCTGGACCGTGGCCGGCGAAGGCGCGGCCGACGGCATGGAGCCGGGCAGCCCGTTCCGCTTCCGTACCGGCACCCATGAACCCGGCCAGCGCGTGGTGTTAGGGCGCAGCTATGCCGAGGGCGGCGAGGAGCAGGCCCGCGCGATCCTGCGCGACGTCGCCGCGGCGCCCGCCACCGCCCAGCACATCGCGCTCAAGCTCGCGCGCCACTTCGTCGCCGACGATCCGCCGCCGGCGCTGGTCGCGCGCCTGGCCGACAGTTTTCAAAAGAGCGGCGGCGACCTGCCCGCCGTCTACCGCACGCTGGTGCTGTCGCCCGAAGCCTGGCTGGAAGGCGGCGGCAAGTTCAAGTCGCCGTGGGACTGGTCGATCTCCAGCATGCGCGCCTTCGGGCGGCGCGAGATGCCGGGCAACCAGGCGAACAACCTGATGAACCAGCTCGGCCAGCCGGTGTGGAAGCCCGGCTCCCCCGCCGGCTACGGCGACACCGCCGGCGCCTGGGCCGCGCCCGACGCCCTGGTGCGGCGCGTCGAAACCGCGCAGCGCCTGGCCGCGCAGGCGGGAGGCAACCGCGATGCGCGCCAGCTTGCGCCGCAAGTCCTGCCCGGCGCGCTGGGCGACATGACCAAGCGGGCGATCGCCAACGCCGAAAGTCCCGCCACCGCGCTGGCGCTGCTGCTGGCCTGCCCCGAATTCCTGAGGAGGTAATACGATGACGAACCGACGCCACTTCCTGGTCGGCGCTGCCGCCCTGCTGGCCGCCCCGCGCATCACCTTCGCCCAGGCGCCGACCAGCCGCCGCTTCATCTTCATCCTCCAGCGCGGCGCGGCCGATGGCCTGAACACGGTGATCCCCTATGCCGACCCGGCCTACGCCAGCCTGCGCGGAGAGCTTGCGATCGGCCTCGACGCCGCCGCCAAGCTCGATGGCACGTTCGCCCTGCATTCCTCGCTGGCGGAAATGAAAACCCTGTACGACGCCGGCCAGGCCACCTTCTTCCACGCGGTCGCCTCGCCCTACCGCGAGCGCTCGCACTTCGACGGCCAGAACGTGCTGGAGACCGGCGGCAAGGCGCCGTATGCGCTGAAGGATGGCTGGATGAACCGCCTGCTCGGTTCACTGTCGCGCAAGGGCCGCGAAGGTATCGCCTTCTCGCCCACGCTGCCAATGGCGATGCGCGGCAAGCTGGAAGTGAGCTCCTACGCGCCCTCGAACCTGCCGCACGCGAATGAAGACCTGATGCTGCGCATCGAGCAGCTCTATGGCCAGGACGCGCAACTGCACGCGCTCTGGTCGGCAGCCCAGGAAGCGCGCTCGATGGCGGGCGACGCCGCCGCGCAGGCGCGCCAGAATCCGCAGGAGACCGGCCGCATGGCCGCCAGCTTCCTGGCGCGCGCCGACGGTCCGCGCATCGCGATGATCGAGACCAATGGCTGGGATACGCACAGCGGCCAGAACGGGCGCCTGGCGGGCCAGCTGCGCAACCTGGACAATCTGGTCGCCGGCCTGCGCCAGGGCCTGGGGCCGGTGTGGGACCAGACCGTGGTGCTGGTGGCGACCGAGTTCGGGCGCACCGCGGCGGCCAACGGCACCGGCGGGACCGACCATGGGACCGGCGCGGCGGCCATGCTGCTGGGCGGCGCGGTGAAGGGCGGGCGAGTGATGGCGGACTGGCCGGGATTGGGGCCGGCCGACCTGTACGAAGGCCGCGACCTGCGCCCGACGCTGGGGCTCGACACGCTGATTTCCCAGGTGTGCGCGGAAGCGTTCAAGGCCGACCCGGCGCGCATGGCGAAGGTGCTGTTCCCGAGCACGAAGCCCGGCAAGCCGCTGGATCAGCTATTGTCGTAAGGTGGGGGCCTCCGCCCACATTACGATCAGCCGCGAATCTTGGCGACGAGCTTGGTGGTCGAGCGGTCATGCTCGAAATCGATCGCCACGGCGCGGCCACCATAGGCCAGCACCGCCTGGCCCTCCGGAATCGCGCTCATCTCGTAATCCCCGCCCTTCGCATAAATCTCCGGCTTCGCCTCCAGCACCACTTCCAGCGCGGTGGGCTCGTCGAACTCCACCACCAGGCTGACCGCTTCCAGCGCCGCCAGCACCGCCATGCGGTCGGCCAGCGTATTGTGGGGGCGGTCGTCGCCCTTGCCCAGGCGCTTGACCGAGGCGTCGGTATTCGCGGCCACGACCAGCGAGCCACCCAGCGCGCGTGCCTGCGCCAGATAGGTCACGTGCCCGCGGTGCAGGATGTCGAACACGCCGTTGGTCAGCACCACGGGTTTCGGTAATGCGGCGATACGCTGCGCCAGTTCGGCGCGCGTGCAGATCTTGGTTTCGAATGCTGGCATCAATGACAATCAGGTTGGTTCGTCGTCTTTCGGTTCTTCTTCGATCGCCATGGACAGCGTGGACGATGCGCCCCCGCCCTCGCCCGGCCCCTTGCGCTCGCCCGACAGCTTGATCTGCAGGCGCAGGCCGTTGGCCGAATCCGCATTGCGGATCGCTTCCTCATAGCCGATATAGCCCTTGTTATACAGCTCGTACAGCGCGCCGTCGAAGGTCATCATGCCCAGCTCGCGCGACTTGTGCATGATCTCCTTGATGTTCTGGAAGTTCCCCTTCAGGATCATCTCGCTGATGGTCGGCGTGTTCAGCAGGATTTCGATGGCGGCCTTGCGGCCTTTCCCGTCCTCCGTGCGAATGAGGCGCTGCGACACCACCGCGCGCAGGTTCGACGACAGGTCCATCAGCAGCTGGTTGCGGCGCTCTTCGGGGAAGAAGTTGATGATGCGGTCGAGCGTCTGGTTCGCATTGTTCGCGTGCAGCGTGCCGAGGCACAGGTGGCCGGTCTCGGCGAACGCGATCGCGTGCTCCATGGTCTCGGTGTCGCGGATCTCGCCGATCAGGATCACGTCCGGCGCCTGGCGCAGCGTGTTTTTCAACGCATTGTGCCACGAGTGGGTATCGACGCCGACCTCGCGGTGCGTCACCAGGCAGTTCTTGTTCTTGTGGACGTACTCGACCGGGTCTTCCACCGTGATGATGTGGCCGGCCGAGTTGCTGTTGCGGTAGTCGATCATCGCCGCCAGCGTGGTCGACTTGCCCGAACCCGTGCCGCCGACCACCAGCACCAGGCCGCGCTTGGTCATCACGACTTCCTTCAGCACCTCGGGCAGGTCGAGTTTTTCAAAATTCGGGATCTCGGACGCGATGGTGCGCACCACCATGCCCACGCTCTGCTGCTGCACGAAGACGTTCACGCGGAAGCGGCACACGTTGGGCAGCGAGATCGCGAAGTTGCACTCCATCTCGGTCTCGAACTCGAGCCGCTGGCGTTCGTTCATCAGGGACAGGGCAAGCGCGCGGGTGACGTCGCCGGACAGGCGCTGCTGGCTCAGCGGCTTCATCGCACCCTGGTGCTTCATGCTGGGCGGGAAGTCGGCCGAGATGAACAGGTCGGAGCCGCCCTGGTGCTGCATCACCGTCAGCAGCTTGTGGATATAGGCCTGGGCTTCCGCCGGGCCGAAGGTCGACGACATGGGTACCTCGCGAGAATCGCAGGCAAACTTCCTGCCTAGCAATTATATAGATGTCGATGCGGTGGCGACGATTTGGATAGAATATGAAATCATGGCTGACTAATAGCCAACATTGTGTCAGGATGGACGTCAATACAGCGTACAACCGGGCAAAAGAACCTATGACACTGACAGAGCTGAAATACATCGTCGCCGTTGCGCGCGCCAAACACTTCGGCCATGCCGCCGAAGCCTGCTTCGTAGCCCAACCCACCCTGTCGGTCGCCATCAAGAAGCTCGAGGACGAGCTCGGCGTGACCCTGTTCGAGCGCGGCGGTTCCGAAGTCTCGGTGACGCCGCTCGGCGCCCAGATCGTGGCCCAGGCCGAACGCGTGCTGGAGCAGACCGCCGCGATCAAGGAGCTGGCCAAGCAGAACAAGGACCCGCTGGCCGGGCCGCTGCGCCTGGGCGTGATCTACACCATCGGGCCCTACCTGCTGCCGCCGCTGGTGAAGAACCTGATCGACAACGTGCCGCAGATGCCGCTGGTACTGCAGGAGAACTACACGCATAAACTGCTGGAACTGCTGCGCCAGGGCGAACTCGATGCCGCCATCGTCGCCCTGCCCTTGCCGGAGCACGGCATGTCGATGCAGACCCTGTACGACGAACCTTTTGTTGTCGCGATGCCGCGCACCCACCCCTGGGCCAAGCGCCGTGAAATCCCGGCCGACGACCTGAAACTGGAGACCATGCTGCTGCTGGGCGCCGGCCACTGCTTCCGCGACCAGGTGCTGGAAGTGTGCCCGGAGATGGCGCGCTATTCGTCGCCGGGCAACGGCATGCAGCGCACCTTCGAAGGTTCCTCGCTGGAGACCATCCGCCACATGGTCGCCAGCGGCATCGGCCTGACCGTGCTGCCGCGCGCCTCGGTGGCCGACATGAAGGATCCGAACGGCCTGCTGACCTACGTGCCCTTCTCCGACCCGGCGCCCTCGCGCCGCGTGGTGCTCGTGTGGCGCAAGAGTTTTACGCGGCGCGCGGCGATCGACGCGGTGGCGCAGGCGGTGAGCGATTGCAAGCTGCCGGGGATCGAGATGATCGCCCTGGAAGCCGCGGCGTAAATCACGTCAGCGGCGTGATTTCGCCAGCTGGCGATCCAGCGCATTCGCAAAATTCCGGCTGTCCGCCTGGCTGAACGCCGCCGGCCCGCCGGTATCCACGCCGCCGCTGCGCAGCTCTTCCATGAAGGCGCGCATGGTGAGCTGCTGGGCGATGGTGTCCTTCGTATACCACTCGCCGCGCGGGTTGAGCGGCAAGCCACCCTTGTCCAGTACCTGCGCCGCCAGCGGGATATCCCCGGTCACCACGATGTCGCCGGGATTCACGCGCGCGACGATCTCGGCATCCGCCACGTCCGGCCCGGACGGCACCTGCAGCGCGCGGATGAAGCGCGAGCCGGGCACGCGCATCAACTGGTTCGCCACCAGCGTGGTCTCGATCTGCAGGCGCTCGGCCACGCGGAACAGGATGTCCTTGATCACGCCGGGGCAGGCGTCGGCATCGACCCAGATGTGCATGTGTGTGAGGGGCTTGTCGGTCATGCGGCGCATTGTACCGCCAAGCCCTCCCGTGCTCAGTCCTGCTTGCGGCGCCGGCGCGCGGCCATCAGGCCGGCCATGCACAGCATCGGCAGCAGCAGTGCGGCGGTCGACGGTTCCGGCACGGTGGCCGTGATGGTGAAGCTGTCGCCAGCACGCAGGCCGCTGGTGTCGAGCAGCCAGTCGGCCGCGCCGGCGTTGCCGAAGACGTCGCCGAACTGGAACTCGGCGTATTCCGGCGCGGAGAAGTCGATGCGCGCGGAGAAGTCGTTGGCGGCGACCGAACCGACGGCGCCGAAGCTCGGGGTCACGGTGCCGGGCGCGGCGAAGCGGATGTCCTGCAGGCTGAAGGTGAAGCGGCCCAGTGCCGCGCCGGCGAAGTTGCGCACCAGGGCGTCGAAGCTCAGGGGACCGAGCAGGTCATCCTCGCCTAAAGTGAAGGTCATGCGCGTGGCGCTGAAGTTTTCCAGGTCGAGGTCGAAGGCGACCGTGCCGGCGCCGCTGTAGTCGGTGACGACGTTGGAACCGGTGCTGGCGGTGAGCAGCGCGGCGTTGGCGGCGCAGGACAGCGTCAGGGCGGCGGCAAAAGTAAACAGTTTGGCGAGTTTCATGCGGTTCTCCGATGGATGATCAAAGCGGGCCCTTGGCCCAGGGTCCGGTGATCGCGAAGGTGATGCCCGGGGTCTGGATGTTGACGAACAGGTAGCGGCCGGTCGGGTCGAAGCAGGCGCCGGCGAACTCGTTGCCGCGCGCATCCCCGGCGAGCGACGTCAGCTTGCCGGCGGCGCTCAGTTGGGCGCTCGTCAGGTTGACGTTGTTCTTGGCGAAGATGTAGGCGTCGCCCGTACCGGTGATGCCCATCAGGCGCTGGCCGAAGCCGAAGTGATCGGTGACCGCGCTCGATGCGTCCTCGCAGATCAGGATCGCGTTGCGCGGGCTGACCGTCAGGTTGTCGCCCATATTGCCGACCAGCATGCTCGGGCTCGAGTAGATGCAGGTCAGGCTCTGGCCCACCAGATCGAGTTCCCAGATGCTGCCGCGCTGCACCGCGCCGCCCGAGGTGTCCATCACGTACATCTTGCCCTCGGCGTACCAGATCCCTTCGCCGCGGTTCATGCGCGCCGCGCCCTGCTCCCAGCCCTGCGCGAAGGGGCCGGCCGCATCGGTGATGCGCACGCCGTTCAGGCCCGTCGCGCTGCCGCGGTTGGCGTCCGGCCGGGGGATGGTCACCCATTCGAGTTCGAACTTCATGTCGACCGGGACGTTGGCCAGGTTGACGTTGTTGACGCCCTTGACCTTGGCCATCTGCAGCACGCCGCCCATGGCCAGGCTGCCCGGCGCGCCGCTGCGGATGTCCGGCACGTAGCGGTAGAAGCCCGACTTGCCCGAGGAATCCTCGGTCTGGTAGACGATGCCGGTGGCCGGATCGACGGCCGCGGCTTCGTGGGCGAAGCGGCCCATGCCGACGATCGGCTGGCCGGTGGTCAGGCGCGGATCGGAATGCACCTCGAACACGTAGCCGTGCTTCTTGTTGCCGGCGCTGACGCTGTCCGAGCCGACTTCCTCGCAACTGAGCCAGGTGCCCCAGGGCGTGACGCCGCCGGCGCAGTTGGTCTGGGTGCCGCCCAGGCTCGGCGTCATGCTGACCCAGTTCCCGTCGCGGAACAGCAGGTTCGTGGTGCCGCCGCCGAAGCGGTTGCTGGAGCCGGCACTGGTGGCGCCGCCGTCGTAGACGCCGCTGGCGTTCAGCACGTTGGCGGGCGCGGTGCCGCCGATCTCGTGGTTACGCACCAGCACCAGCTCGGTGCTGCGGCCGACCTTGCGCGACAGGACCACGCCCATGCCGTCGTGGCCGCTCGGGCACATGCGGCCATCGGTCATCAGGTCGCCGCGCCAGCCGAAGCTTTTGTAGGTAAAACCGGCCGGCAGCTGCAGCAGCGGCAGGCCGGTGGTGATGTCATTGGCCGGGGCGATCGGGCCGTAGGCGCTGTCGACCAGGGTGGTGGCGCCGTTCGCGCCGATGGCTTGCTGCGCCTGCAGCGCGGCGAAAGCGCCTACGAAGGGCAGCGCGGTCGAGCCGGCCAGGCCCTTGAGCAAATTGCGGCGGGTTGGCGAAATGTCCTTGTCAGTCATCGTGCATCTCCAGTTTGTGGTTGGCGGTCTGGTGCGGCCGATGCATTAAAACAAACAAACATGTCGTCCCAATGACAACAAAATGGCAACTGTCCGGGATAACGGCGCGGCGCCGCCAAAAGCCTTAGAATCGCTGTCTTCTGCTCAACAGTTCTTGCTTGCCAAGACGCGACGATCCAATGAACAAGCTGGCGCTCTACTTCCGCCTGGTCCGGGCCGACAAGCCGATCGGCATCCTGCTGCTGCTGTGGCCTACGCTGTGGGCCTTGTGGATGGCATCCGGCGGGGTGCCGGACTGGCAGGTGCTGGGTATCTTCGTGGTCGGCACCGCCCTGATGCGCTCCGCCGGCTGCGCCATCAACGACTACGCCGACCGCGACATCGACAAGCACGTCAAGCGCACCGTCGACCGCCCGCTCACCAGCGGCAAGATCCGCGGCTGGGAAGCGCTGATGGTGGCGGCCGTGCTGGCCATCGTCTCCTTCCTCCTGATCCTGCCTTTGAACGCGCTCACCAAGCAGCTCTCGGTGGCGGCCGTGATCGTGGCCGGCACCTACCCTTATTTCAAACGCTTCTTCGCGATCCCGCAGGCCTACCTGGGCATCGCGTTCGGCTTCGGCATTCCGATGGCCTTCGCCGCCGTGCAGGACACGGTGCCGGCGGTGGCCTGGTGGCTGCTGGCGGCCAACGTGTTCTGGGCCGTGGCCTACGACACCGAATACGCGATGGTTGACCGCGACGACGATCTCAAGATCGGGATCCGCACCTCGGCCATCACTTTTGGGCGCTTCGACGTCGCCGCCGTGATGCTGTGCTACGGCGCGGCGCTCGCCATCGACCTGGTGTGCGGCTGGTATCTGGGCCTGCGCTGGTGGTTCGTGGCCGGCGTCGCGGTGGCGGCTGCCATCGCGCTCTACCACTACACCCTGATCCGCCACCGCGACCGCATGGACTGCTTCAAGGCCTTCCGCCACAACAACTGGCTGGGGGCCGCACTGTTCACCGGTGTCGCACTCGACTATGCAATAAGGTAATATTGCACAAAAAGCATTCCTTCCACCCACAAAGAGGCCACACCATGATGGAAAAGATCCCGACCCAAACCGGCACCCGCGACCAGCTGCTGTCCGACCTGAAAACCGTGATCCAGGATGCGGAATCCTGGCTGCGCAACGGCGGCCAGCTGACCGGCGACGAACTGAAGGCGGCCAAGGCCAAGTTCGAGCAGACCCTGTCGTCGGCCAAGGAAGGCCTGGCCGAATACCAGCAGACCGTGGTCGAGAAGACCAAGGAAGCGGCGCGCGTCACCGACGAATACGTCCACGACAACCCATGGAAGTCGGTGGGCCTGGGCGCCGCCATCGGTGTGGTGGTCGGCCTGCTGATTTCGCGTCGCTGAGATGATTACCGCGGCGCTCCGGCAGTTCGGAGCCAACCTGGTCGACTTGCTGCGCACGCGCATCGAGCTGGCCACGATCGAGCTCCAGGAAGGCACGCATCGCCTGTTCGGCTACCTGGCCTGGGCCGCCGCCGCCGTGGTGCTGGGCTTGTTCACCCTGGCGCTGGTGGTGCTGTTCGTGCTGGTGCTGTTCTGGGACACGCACCGCCTGGCGGCGGTGGGCGGCATGACGGTGCTGTTCGCGCTGGGCGCTGTCATCGCGGTCGCGAAGCTGCGCGCCGGCCTGGCCGCGCGTCCGCCCTTCCTGCCCGCCACGCTCGGCGAGCTGCGCAAGGATGCGGCGGCACTCAAGGGAGAAACGGAACATGGCGTCTGATTCCCCTTCCCTGGCCGCGCGCCGTGAGGCGCTGGTGGCGCGCTGCGCCGACCAGCGCTTGTTGCTGGCGCACGAGTACCGGCAACTCGCCTCACCCCAGACCCTGGGCATCCTTCCCGCCTATGCGATCCGCCACAAGAAAGCGGCGCTGATCGCGGGCGGGGTGGCGGCCGGCCTGTTCATCACCAGGCCGAAATGGGCGGTGGGGTCGGTGACGGCGGTCGTCTCGGCCTACAAGTTCGCCCAGAAGCTGCTCCCCGTGCTCGGGTGGCGCGGCTTCGAGATCCACTAGGACACCAGTCCGCCATCGACGGTCAGGTCGACGCCGCCCACATAGCGGCTTTCGTCGCTGGCGAGGAACAGCGCGGCCGCCGCGATCTCGTCCGGATGCCCCAGACGGCCGAACGGAATGCGGGCGCTGGTCGCGGCCCTGAACTCATCGCTGACGCCATCGAACATCGGGGTATCGGTCGGCCCCGGGCTCAGGGTGTTGACGCGGATGCCGCGTGGCGCCAGCTCGTGGGTCCATGTGCGCGCGAACGAGCGCACTGCCGCCTTGCTGGCCGAATAGGCGCCGTAGCCCGGATTCGCGATCCGGCCGGCGATCGAGCCGACCAGCACGATCGCGCCTCCCTCTCCCATCCGCTGCAGCGCGCGCTGCACCGTGAATACCATCCCGCGTACGTTCAGGTCGAAGGTCTTGTCGAAGTGTTCTTCGCTGGTCTGCTCCAGGGTCGCGGGTTCGGCGACTCCTGACGAGGTGACCAGGATATCGAGCCGGTCGACGCTGGCGCCGATGGTGTCGAACAGGCGATCAAGGTCGGCACTGCTGGTGACGTCGCCGGGAATGGCCTGGGCCCGCTCGCCGATCTGCGCGACCGCCTGCGCCAGGCGCTCGCTGTTCCTGCCGGTGATGAAGACGCGCGCGCCTTCGCTTGCGAAACGGCGTGCGATCGCCAGTCCGATGCCACTGCCGCCGCCGGTGACGAGGGCGGTTTTTCCTGCGAGTTTCATGCTTGACTCCTGATGGTGGGTGGACAAGCGATGATACATTCCGTATATTTGGTGTCAATTACGCACCATATATATCGCAGATATAGGAGAGGAAACCTGGTGGACCCCGATCTCGACGTTCTTCTGGCTGAAATCAACGCCACCCGCCCCGTGCTGGAACAGGTGGCCAATAAATGGTCGGTGCTGATCCTGACCGTGATCTGCACCCACCCGGCGCGCTTCAACGCGATCAAGCGGCGCCTCGATCCCATCACCCACAAGGCCCTGACCGAAGCCCTGCGCCGCCTGGAAAGGAATGGCCTGGTCAGCCGGCGCGTGATCGCCTCGTCGCCAGTGGCGGTCGAGTATGCGATCACGCCGCTCGGGCAGACCTTGCAGGATCCGTTCGTGGCGCTGGTGGGCTGGGCCAAGGACCATGGGCGCGCGATCGGCGCGGCCCAGCTGGCCTACGACGCGCGCAAGGAAGAAGCGCGGGAGCCGGCGACCGCCTGAGCCCAGGGCAAAACTCAGGCCCTGCCCTGCCCCATCACGGCGCCCGTGATCACCGCGAACAGGTGATCGGCGCGTGGTGCGAAGGCCGGCTGGTCGTACAGCCAGGCCATCGCACTGATCAGGGCGAACAGGTCGACACCGTCCAGGTCCGGGCGCGCCGTGCCGTCGGCCTGGGCGCGCGCCAGCAGGCGTACGCCGGCCGCCTTCAGGCTCACGCAGGAGGCGTGCAAGGCCGACTCCGGCGCATCGATCGCAGCCGCCATCGCACCCAGTACCCCGCTGTGCTGATGGGTAAAAGCGATGGTCTCGCGCAGCCAGGCGAGCAGCGCCTGGTCGGGCTGCTTCGCATCCGCCAGCGCATCGGCGCTCGCCGCCAGCGCCTCGAAGCGCTCGCGCAAGATCACTTCCAGCAAGGCTTCCCGGGTTGGGAAGTGCCGGTACAAGGTCCCATTCCTGCACGGCAGCGCGGCCTGGTTCGGGATGGTGGGCGCCCTGATGTGCGAGGGGGCGCGCGAGGCCGCTCTGCCGCCAGGCTTGCACCTCAGCCTGATGGAGCGCTTCCTCGACGGCGCCGCACTGCCTGGCGGTCAGGTAGCCGGCCTGCGCTTCGACATTCGTGATGGCAGGCCGGCGTTCCGCATCGGCGTCGGGCCGGACGAGACTGGCGACATCATGATCGAAGTGACGGCCGCGGCCTCGCGCACGCTCAACACCCTGTATGGCGCCGACCCGCGTTTCGGCGCCGAATTCATCCGCTTGCAAAAGGCCGGCGCGTTGCGGATCGCCGGCGACCTGGGCCAGTTGGGCTCCTGGTTCGACGCCGTCCATGACCGGATCGTGACGCGCACCGCGTGACGCGAGGCTGGCGCCTTCGTCATTACAGTTTCGCGACACTCTCTCGACAATAACGCGTAATACCGCGTTCTGCCCCCGCCTAGAATCCCCCCTTATTTCAATGGGGGATTGCATGGCTCACAGTTTCAGACTTCACCTCGGCGCAGCCGCCTGCGCGCTGTTCCTGGCCGCTTGCGGCGGCAGCAATGACGACGACGGCATCAAGCAGCCCGAGATCCCGGCGGTCTCGCGCATCGACCCGATCTCGAGCACCGCGCGCGGCATGGAAAGCATCGTGTTCCGCAGCGGCAGCGCCTACGTCTCGCTGGCCAACAGCGCCACCGAAGGCACCGCCGTCCTGAAAGCCACCCTGCCGCTAGCCGCGAATTCGAGCTGGACCCCGGTCGCTTTGGGCAGCTGCGCGCTCGGCCCGGTGGGCGACTTCATCGTCCGTTCGCCGAAGCTGAAACTGGTCGGCGACAGCATCTGGCTGATGCAGCCCTGGAACGACGGCGCGAAGAGCGAAGAGCACTCGACCTGTAACATGACCGCGCAAGCGACCAGCTTCGCGGCACGCGACGCCGGCCTGCGCGCCTGCTTCGACTACGGCTGCTCGACCCTGTCGATGTCCGACCTGAAGCAGTTCGGCACGCGCCTGTACACCAACGCCGGCGCCGGCATCAACCTGTTCGGCTCGAACGACAATGGCGCCAGCTGGAAGGTCATGCGCGGCCAGTTCGACAGCATGATGTGCACCCACACCGCCTTCCACATCGTCGGCGACCGCGTGCTGGTGGGCGGCGAGTGCCCGCTCGACTTCGCCTTCCTCGAGGCCTATCAGCTGGGCGCCGACGGCGTCAGCCTGGCCAGCACGACCAAGCTGGCCATGACCATCCCGGTGCTGGAAAACCGCAACATCCAGTTCATCGAATCGCTGCCCAACAGCCAGCGCGTGTTCGTCGGCGTCGAGGGTGGCCTGCTGCGCAGCGAAGACGGCGGCAAGAGCTTCAAGTTCGTGATCCAGGAGCCGGTCGAAGGCAACAAGGCCTACCCGTACATCAAGTCGATCATGCCATTGAACGGCAGCCCGGACACCATCCTGGTCGGCGGCTTCGACAAGCACAATCACAAGCCCTACCTGGCTGTGTCGCGCGACGGCGGCGCCACCTGGTCCGAGCTGTCGAACCTGCTGCCGGGCTTCACTGTGCCGGCCGGCAGCGACAGCCTCGCCATGGTGACTTCGTTGGCTCAGGATCCGCAAGGCCGCATCCTGCTGACCCTGAACGAGCGTGAGGATGGCCAGGGACGCCTGCTGCAGCTGACGCTGGGCCGCCGTTAAGCGGGGCGGATCACCAGTTCGTTGCAGCCGGATGTTGTGTCGGGCTCGCGGGTGAACTGGTGGTCCGGTAGGAGCGCCAGCAAAATTTCGGCGGTGGTGCGGATGATGCAGCCGGGGGCGACGTGGCCCCCTAAGACCTGGCCCTGAGCGTCGGAGATCGTGATGTGCAGGTGGGCGCGGTCCGGGGACAGCGATCCGGCGAGGGTGAGGAGTTCGAAGTCGCCGTGCAATGCGGTGGGGTCGCTCTGTCCGGCGAAGCGGATCATGGCGGTGCTCAGGCTGCCGATGCCGCTGATGACGAAGGCGGCTGCAACGTTTTCCTGTGGTAGCAGCGCTTCGAGCGCCTGGCGCAGATCCTGGTTGGGATGAAGTCGGACTGGTAAGTATCGCATTGTGAACTACGATCCAAGCTCGTCGCCGAGTTCGCGGCCGCGGGCTGCAGCCGCCTTCATTGCGGCGATGATCGATTCTTTCACACCCGCCTGCTCCATACTGCTGATCGCCGCATGCGTGGTGCCGCCTTTGGACGTCACACGCTGGCGCAGCACTTCGACCGGATCGCCGCTCTGCGCCGCCAGTTGCGCCGCGCCAGTGAAGGTGGCCAAGGCCAGCTTCCTCCCCTGCTCCGCATCCAAGCCCATCTCGCGCGCCGCCTGCTGCATCGCTTCCAGGAAGTAGAACACATACGCCGGGCCGCTGCCCGACACCGCCGTCACCGGATCGATCAGGTCTTCGCTATCGAGCCACACGGTCTGTCCGACCGCCGCCATCACCTTGTCGGCCGCAGTGCGCTGTTCAGGATCGACGCCGCTGTGCGCCACCATGCCGGTGATGCCCATCGCGATCAGCGCCGGCGTGTTCGGCATCGCGCGCACGATGCGGGTGTAGCCGCCCAGCCAGCGCGACAAATCCGCAATGCGGATGCCGGCGGCGATCGACAGCAGCAAGGGCTGGTTGCCGAGCTGCGGCTGCAAGGCGGTGGCCACCTCGCGCATCTGCTGCGGCTTCACCGCCAGCACGATCACGTCGGCGCCGGCCACCCCCACGTCGATGCTGGATGCCGTGCTGACGCCGAACTGGCCCGCCAGGCGCTCCAGCGCCTCGGCGTTCGGGTCCACCACGTGCAGGCTGCCGGCGCCGGTGAGTTGGCCGGCCAGGCCGGCGATCAGGGCAGTGGCCATATTGCCGCCGCCGATGAATGCGATCTTCATGGTTTTCCTTTATTTTTATTCGTAGTGGCGGGCGCCGAAAATGGCGCTGCCGATGCGGACGATGGTGGCGCCTTCCGCCACCGCCGCCTTCAGGTCGCCGGACATCCCCATCGACAGGGTGTCGAGCGCCAGCCCCTGGGCGCGCAATGCGTCGAACAGCGCACGCAGGCGGGCGAACGCGGCGCGCTGCTGCGTCTCATCCTTGCTCGCTTCCGGAATCGCCATCAGGCCGCGCAAGCGCAGCATGGGCAGCGCTGCAATCTGACGCGCCAATTCGGGCAATTCATCGGCGCTGGCGCCACTCTTGCTGGCTTCGCCGCTGATGTTGACCTGGATGCAGATGTCGAGCGGGCCCAGTTCCTGGGGGCGCTGCTCGGACAGGCGCTGGGCGATTTTCAGGCGTTCCACCGTGTGCACCCATTGGAAGTGGGTCGCGATCGGACGGGTCTTGTTGCTCTGGATCGGGCCGATGAAATGCCACTCGACCGGCGACTCCGGTTGCAGGCGCGCCACTTCCTGCATTTTGTCGAGCGCTTCCTGCAGATAGTTTTCGCCGAACGTGCGTTGTCCGCCTGCCATCGCCTCGACCACCGCTTCCGCTGGGAAGGTCTTCGACACGGCCAGCAAAGTCACCTCGTTCTTGCCTCTTCCACTAGATGCGCAAGCGGCCCCGATTGTCGCTTCGACAGCTTGCAAGTTGGCGGCGATTATGGACATAATGATTTTCTATAGGAAATATTTTGAGTCGAGACGAGGACTTCGCCTGGGCTCCATTCACGCTCTGGATTATAAGACAATGGACATCTCCGAATTACTCGCCTTCTCGGTCAAGAACAAGGCCTCCGACCTGCACCTTTCCGCCGGCCTGCCGCCGATGATCCGCGTGCACGGCGACGTGCGCCGCATCAACCTGCCGCCGCTCGAGCACAAGGACGTGCACGGCATGATCTATGACATCATGAACGACGGCCAGCGCAAGCAGTACGAAGAGGTGCTGGAGTGCGACTTCTCGTTCGCGATTCCGGGCCTGGCCCGCTTCCGCGTCAACGCCTTCAACCAGGAACGCGGCGCTTCCGCCGTGCTGCGGACGATTCCCTCGAAGATCCTGTCGCTGGAAGACCTGAACGCGCCGAAGATCTTCGCCGAGCTGGCATTGAGGCCGCGCGGCCTGGTGCTGGTGACCGGCCCGACGGGCTCGGGCAAGTCGACTACGCTGGCGGCGATGGTCAACCACCTCAACGAGCACGAGTACGGCCACATCCTCACAATCGAGGACCCGATCGAATTCGTGCACGACTCCAAGAAGTGCCTGATCAACCAGCGCGAAGTCGGCCCGCACACCCTGTCCTTCAACAACGCGCTGCGTTCGGCGCTGCGCGAAGACCCGGACTGCATCCTGGTCGGCGAGCTGCGCGACCTGGAAACCATCCGCCTGGCCCTGTCGGCGGCGGAGACCGGCCACCTGGTGTTCGGCACCCTGCACACTTCCTCGGCCGCCAAGACCATCGACCGTATCGTCGACGTGTTCCCGGCCGAAGAAAAAGAGATGGTGCGTGCGATGCTATCGGAGTCGCTGCAGGCCGTGGTCTCGCAGACCCTGCTCAAGACCAAGGACGGTTCCGGCCGCGTGGCGGCGCACGAAATCATGATCGGCACCCCGGCGATCCGCAATCTGATCCGCGAAGCCAAGATCGCGCAGATGTACTCGGCCATCCAGACCGGCAGCAACGTCGGCATGCAGACGCTCGACCAGAACCTCACGGACCTGGTGCGCCGCAACGTGATCTCGAGCGCCGCCGCCCGTTCGGCCGCCAAGATCCCCGAGAACTTCCCGGGTTAAGGAGACGCACACATGGAACGCGACCAGGCATCCAAGTTCATGTTCGACCTGCTGCGCCTGATGACCAGCAAGGGCGGCTCGGACCTGTTCATCACCGCCGGCTTCCCGCCGGCCATCAAGATCGACGGCAAGATGACACCGGTGTCGAGCCAGGCCCTGGGCAGCTCGCACACCGCCGACCTGGCGCGCGCCATCATGAACGACAAGCAGGCCGCCGGCTTCGAACTGTCGAAGGAAGCGAACTTCGCGATCAGCCCCGGCGACCTGGGACGCTTCCGCGTCTCCGCCTTCATGCAGATGGGTTGCGTCGGCATGGTGCTGCGCGTGATCACGACCACCATCCCGCGCCTGGAAGACCTCGACCTGCCGGAGAACCTGAAGGACGTGATCATGACCAAGCGCGGCCTGGTCGTGATGGTCGGCGCCACCGGTTCGGGTAAATCGACGACCTTGGCCGCCATGGTCGGCTACCGCAACGAGAACAGCTACGGTCACATCATCACCATCGAAGACCCGGTGGAGTTCGTGCACCCGCACCGCAACTGCGTGATCACCCAGCGCGAAGTGGGCGTGGATACCGACAGCTTCGAGGCGGCGCTGAAGAACTCCCTGCGCCAGGCGCCGGACGTGATCCAGATCGGCGAGATCCGCGACCGCGAGACCATGGAGCACGCGATCGCGTTCGCCGAAACCGGCCACCTGTGCCTGGCCACCCTGCACGCCAACAGCGCCAACCAGGCGCTCGACCGCATCATCAATTTCTTCCCCGAAGAGCGCCGCCAGCAACTGCTGATGGACCTGTCGCTGAACCTGAAGGGCCTGATCTCGCAACGCCTGATTCCGAAGAAGGAAGCCAAGGGCCGCGTGGTGGCGATGGAAATCCTGCTGAACTCCCCGCTCATCTCCGACCTGATCTTCAAGGGCGACGTCCACGAGATCAAGGAGATCATGAAGAAGTCGCGCGAACTCGGCATGCAGACTTTCGACCAGGCGCTGTTCGACCTGTACGAGGCGGACAAGATCACCTACGAGGATGCGCTGCGCAATGCGGATTCGGTCAACGACCTGCGCCTGAACATCAAGCTCAATTCGAAGAACGCGAAGAACCGCGATTTCTCGGCGGGCATGGAGCATTTGGGTATCGTCTGAACCCGGTTTGCCCGGGAGCAGCAAGGGGCGGCCGTGCGCCGTTCCCCCCGCGTTTTCGTTAAGGTAGGCCCATCGAACGAGAGGGCTTATCCAGGCGTGAGCACCGCACAAGATCCAGCGCGCGACAGCGACCTTCTTCCCATCACCGAAGTGGAACGCCAGACCGGCATCCGCCAGGCCACCTTGCGCATGTGGGAACGGCGCTATGGCTTCCCCCAACCCTTGCGTGATCGCCGCGGCGAGCGCGTCTATCCGGCGGAACAGGTCGAACGCCTGCATACCGTGCGCCGCCTGATCGACCAGGGTCTGCGCCCCGGCAAGATCTTTTCTGGCGCCGCAGCGCTGGAAGCCGCGGTGCCCGCCCCTTTCGGCAGCGACGCCAGCGCCGTGCCGGCACAGTACCGGCATGTTTTCACGCTGCTGCGCGGATATCGCCTGCCCGAACTGCATGCCCTGTTCCGGCACCGCCTGCTCGTTCTGGGCTTCCGCCGCTTCGTCATCGACTTCCTGGCGCCACTCTCGGCCGAGGTCGGACTGGCCTGGAACCGCGGTGAGCTGCCGGTGCGCTGCGAACACCTGTATGCGGAATTGGCGGGCGCGATCCTGCACGCGGAACAGGCGACGGTACGGGCTGCCGGTGACGGCTGGCCGAAGGTCGTGCTGGCCACGCTGACCGGCGAATCCCATGCGCTCGGCATCATGATGGCGGAAGCCGTCATGACGACGCTCGAGATGGACTGTATCCAGCTCGGGGCCGGCATGCCTCCTCCCGAGGTGGCTGCGGCATGCCAGGAAACCGGCTCGGACATCGTGGCAATCTCGTTCAGCTCGTACTTTCCACGACGCAGCATGCTGCGCATGGTGATGGCCCTGCGCGAGGCGCTGCCGCCTGCGGCCGCCTTATGGATCGGCGGCGAAGGGATGCGCGGAGCGGGGCTACGCGTGCCCGGCATCACTGTCTTCGACTCCCTCGATACGATCGCATCGGCACTGGCGCAATGGCGCACGCAATCCCCTGCCCCACAGCAGGCAGGTCACGGCCCCCGATAGCTTGTTCAAAGCACATCATCTGTCGCACGAATGGGACAGTCTGGCGAAAATATTTGAAGCGCATCCATACCGGATTGTGCTGCACAAGACGTCCGCAATCGCGCATTGACAACGACGCCTGTCAGTTTTGTTCTGCACAAACGCCACTCCGGGGCGTCATGCGTGAACAGAGCTCAATTTATTGCCGCTTGGAACTGCAATACAGCACTGATATTGTTCAGCCGGTGGAACGGGATCTGCCGTTCCCGCTACTGGACAATCATCATGACAAGCAAGGACGTGACACTGGAAGCACTTGCCTTTCGCCTTGGCGGCGAAGAGTACGGCGTCGACATTCTGAAAGTGCAGGAAATCCGCGGACATGACCCGGTCACCCGCATTGCCAACGCTCCCGATTTCATTCTCGGCGTCGTCAACCTGCGCGGCATCATCGTGCCCATCGTCGACCTGCGCCAGCGGTTCGGCCTCGCTACCGCTCCCGGCAGCCACGCCGGCGTCGTTATCGTCCTCAACATCGCCGGTCGCGTGGTCGGGATGGTGGTCGACGGCGTGTCCGACGTGGTCCGCCTCGGTCCCGCCGACATCCGGCCCGCGCCTCAACTGGGCTCGTCCTTCGATACCGACTTCCTGCTCGGCCTCGGCGCCATCGAGGAACGCATGCTGATCCTGCTCGATATCGAGCGCCTGCTGTCATCGCAGGAGCTCGGCCTGGTCGAGCGCCTTGCAGCATAACCCCAATCTGTCAACGGAAACAACCATGTTCAATCGAATGAAGGTCGGCACCCGCCTGATCGCAGGCTTCCTGGTCCTGGCCCTGCTCGGCGCCATCGTGGCCGCAATCGGCATTGCTAATATGTCGAAGATGAACGAAAGCACCAACACGCTCTACGAAAAGGAGTTGCTCGGCATCTCCTATGTCAAGGAAGCCAATATCAACCTGATTTATGTCGGCCGCGCACTGCGCAGTGTGATGCTTGCCTCGACCGAGCAGCAGCGCCAGGCCGCCGTCGCCAATTTCGAGAAGGTGAACGGCCAACTCAAGTCCAACCTGGACAAGGCGCGCCCGCTGTTCTACCTGGAAAAGGGCAAGCAGGCCTTCGCGCTCATGGAGGAAGAAGTGCGGGAATACCAGGCGCGCGCGGCCAAGGCGGTCAGCCTGGCCCAGTCCGATGCCCTGCAGGAGAGCCGTGCCTCGATCGACTACCTGTTCGGCACCGCGGCGCCGGCGGGCAATGCAGCCGACGACCGGATGACCGAGCTGACCCGGATGAAGGAAGGGAACGCCGCCACCGCAGCCCGCGACGCAGTGTCGCTCTACCAATCGAGCCGCAACATGATGCTGATGCTGGTGCTGGGCAGCACCGCTGCCGGCATCGGCCTGGGCATCCTGATCACGCGCAGCCTGACGCGCCAGCTCGGCGGCGAACCCGCCTACGCCAGCGACATCGCCGCGCGCATCGCGGCGGGCGACTTGGGCGTCGATGTGGCGCTGAAGGACGGCGACAAGAGCAGCCTGCTGTACGCCATGAAGACCATGCGCGACAGCCTGGCGCAGATCGTCGGCGAAGTGCGCAAGGGCACCGACGCCATTGCTTCGGCCGCCAGCCAGATCGCGACCGGCAATATGGACCTGTCCTCGCGCACCGAAGAACAGGCCAGCTCGCTGGAAGAAACCGCCTCCTCGATGGAAGAACTGACCTCGACCGTCCAGCAGAATGCCGACAATGCGCGCCAGGCCAACGGCCTTGCAGCCACGGCGTCGGAAGTGGCCGAGCGCGGCGGCATGGTGGTGTCGCAGGTAGTCGACACCATGGCCTCGATCAACGACTCGTCCAAGAAGATCGTCGACATCATCGGCGTCATCGACGGCATCGCCTTCCAGACCAATATCCTGGCGCTGAACGCGGCGGTGGAAGCGGCGCGCGCCGGCGAGCAGGGCCGTGGCTTCGCGGTTGTCGCCTCGGAAGTGCGCACCCTGGCCCAGCGCTCGGCCAGCGCCGCCAAGGAAATCAAGCTTCTCATCGACGATTCGGTGGCCAAGGTCGATACCGGCGCCAAACTGGTGGACACCGCCGGCACCACGATGAACGAGGTGGTGGCCAGCGTGCGCCGCGTGACCGACATCATGGGCGAGATCTCGTCGGCCAGCCTGGAGCAGACCTCGGGCATCGAGCAGATCAACGTCGCGGTCAGCCAGATGGACCAGGTCACCCAGCAGAACGCCTCGCTGGTGGAAGAAGCGGCGGCTGCGGCCGAGTCGCTGCAGGACCAGGCCGGAAAGCTGGCCCAGCTCGTCTCCGTGTTCAAGCTCGGCAACGAAGGCCAGGCCAGGCCCCACGCCGCGCCGGCGCCGGTCAGGCCCGCCCTGCCGGCCAAGCGCCTCGACGCACCGCAGCCGCGCCCTGCGGCACGCAGCAGCACCGCCGCGCGCAAGCCGCAGCAGAAAGCCGAGTGGGAAACCTTCTGATCGGCCGATAGCATCGGCGCGCGCGCCGCGCGCCGCCGGCCAGGGCGCAGCGACACCGCGCCCTGGCGTCATTCAAGCGCCGGACGCCATCCGCATTTTCTTTAATACAGGACAAACGAGAACCTCGTGAAACATTCCTGCTCCTGACTCTCTGCGCATAAGCATAGGACAAATCGTTATTTCTGTTGCAATGCCGTGACTGTTAAGCTTGCTTCCCCTCGGCGGCCGCAGTGCCGCTGTCACCCATGCACGAACAGAAAACAGCAAAGAACAGGAACAAGCCCCATGAGCTGCAAGCATTCCCACGCGAACCCCGCCCGCGCCGTCCTCGTCCTCGGCCTGATCGCCACGCTGACCCCGCCCGTCGCCCTGGCCCAGGAGACCCAAGGCGCCGATCCCGCCGCCGAACCGCTGCAGTCCGTCGTCGTCACCGGCACCCGCTCGCTGAACCGCCGCACCCTCGATTCGGCGTCGCCGGTCGACATTATCGGCAGCAAGGAGTTGCTGAGCACCGGTTCCGGCGAACTGGCTACCGTGCTGGCGCGCCTGCTGCCGTCGATGAACTTCCCGCGCCCGAGCGGCGCCGACGCCAGCGACGCGGTGCGTCCGGCCCAGCTGCGCGGCCTGTCGCCCGACCAGACCCTGGTGCTGGTGAACGGCAAGCGCCGCCACGCCTCGAGCGTCGTCAACGTCAACGGCACCCTGGGCCGCGGCTCGGCCCCGGTCGACCTGAACGCGATCCCGCTGGCCGCGATCGAGCGCATCGAAGTCCTGCGCGACGGCGCCGCCGCCCAATATGGCTCGGACGCGATCGCCGGCGTGGTCAACATCATCCTGAAACGCGGCGCCGAAGGCGGCGAAGCGGAAATCGTCTACGGCCAGTACGACAAGGGCGACGGCGAGCAGGCCACCGTGCGCGCCTCGACCGGCTTCAAGCTCGGCGACGATGGCTGGGTGCGCGTCGCGGTGGAAGCGGCCGACCGCAACTTCACCAACCGCGCGTTTGCCGATCCGCGCCCGGCGGCCGGCCCGCGCCAGGGCACGGTCACGCAACGCTACGGCGATCCGGACAGCCGTCCACGCACCCTGTTCGTCAACAGCCAGGTGCGCATCAACGACGATATCGACTGGTACGCCTTCGCCAACTACGGCGAGCGCAAGACCTCATCAAGCGCGACCTTCCGCACCGCCTTCACCAACGACAGCCAGACCACGCTGCGCTCGCCCCTGTATCCGGAAGGCTTCCAGCCGCTGCTCGACAGCACCTCGACCGATGCATCGATCGTCACCGGCCTGCGCGGCAACCTGGCCGGCTGGCGCTGGGACGCGAGCCTGAACCACGGCCGCAACCGCTTCGAGCTGGACGTCGCCAACACCGTCAACTACAGCCTGGGCGCAGCCAGCCCGACCCGCTTCTACGCGGGCGAACTGACCTCGACCCAGAGCCTGGCCAACCTCGACATCGCGCGCGAATTCCCGGTGTCGTTCATGAAGGGGCCACTGACGGTGGCGCTGGGCCTGGAAGCACGCCACGAATCGTACGAGATCGGCGCGGGCGAAGCGAATTCCTACCTTGGTAGCGGCGCACAAGGCTACTCGGGCTTCCGTAGCGAGAACGCCGGCGAGAACAGCCGCCACAACAAATCGGCCTACCTGAACCTGGAAGGCGACATCAGCGACAAGCTGTCCGGCGCCTTCGCGCTGCGCCATGAGCGCTACAGCGACTTCGGCAACACGACCTCCGCCAAGGCCTCGGCGCGCTATGCCTTCACCCCGGCGTTCGCGCTGCGCGGCACGGTGTCGAACGGCTTCCGCGCACCGTCGCTGGCGCAGTCCTACTATACGATCACGACCACCAATACCCTGCTGGTAAACGGCACCAGCGCGCTGGTCGAAACCGGCACCTTCCCGGTCGGCAGCGCCGCCGCATCGCTGCTCGGCGCCCAGCCACTGAAGGCCGAAAAGGCGCGCAACTTCAGCATCGGCGCGCAATGGCAGCCGACCCGTAACTGGACCACCACCGTCGACCTGTACCGCATCGACATCGACGACCGCATCGTGTTCTCGTCGAACCTGCAGCTGGCGAACGCGCCTGCGCTTTCCGCCGCGCTGGCCAATCGCGGCGTCTACGTCGGCGCCGCGCGCTACTTCACCAACGCGGTCGACACCCGTACCAAAGGCGTGGACGTCGTCAGCACCTACCGCCTGAACCTGGCGCAAGGAGCACGCGCCGACCTGACGCTGGCCTACAACCACAACGACAACGAGGTCGAACGCGTGGCCGCGACACCTGCCGTGCTGTCGGAGCAGAAGCTGCTGCTGGTGGACCGCCAGACCGTCAACCGCCTGACCGTCGGCTCGCCGAAGGACAAGCTGAGCCTCTCGGGCGATGTCACGCAAGGGATCTGGAATGGTCGCGCCGCCGTCACCCGCTACGGCAAGTTCACCGTGCCGCAGAACGACGCGGCGCTGGACCAGACCTATGATCCGCAATGGGTGCTCGACCTGTCGGCCAGCGTGCGCGTCGCCAGCCAGTGGCGCCTGACCGCCGGCATCGACAACGTCACCAACCGCTACCCGGCGCAGGTGACGGCGCGTTCGAATCTGAACGTGAACGGCACCCAGCCGTACAGCGTGTGGGCGCCGAATGGTTTCAATGGGCGTTACTACTACCTGAAGGCCGGTTACACCTGGTAAGGCGTGCGTCGCCTAGGCGACGTTCAGTCCCATCGACCGCACCATCTCGGCCGCCTGACGGGTCGAGATGGTCGCACCTAGAAACTGCTTGGCGTTCGCCAGCTTCAATCCTCCCAAATCCACCTCACGCAAGTCCGCAGCTTCAAAACGCGTGTCCTTGATGTGGGCATCGCGCAAACTCCCTCCTTCGAACACCGCTTCGCGGAAGTCGCAGCCCGACAGGTCGGCGTCCGCAAAATCCAGCTCTTTCAGAACCGCCTTGCGGAAGGACATGCGGCGCAGGTCGGCGCCGACCAGCAGCGAATCTTCGAAGCTCAGGCCAAGATGGCTGGTTTCCTCGAACTGGGCGCCGGTCAGCTTGCAGCTGCGGAAGGTGCACGATGCCAGCCGCGCGCGGCGCCAGCTGCTGTTATTCAGGTCACAGGCTTCGAACAGCGCATCGACCAGGTCGGCGGATTCGAAATCGGCACGGCCGGCGCGGCAGCGCTGCCAGCGGGTGCGGCCGAGTTTTGCGGCGTAGAGGGAGGTTTCGAGGAGTTGGCAGTTGCGGAAGACCGCGTCTTGGAGGTCGAGGCGCGAGAGGTCGGTGCTGGAGAGGTCGCAGTCGTCGAAGACCAGCAGGTGTCCGAGTTCGAGGGAGGATTCGATGTCGGCGCGCGTCGGCGCTTCGCTGTTGTAAGTAGTGGTCTGACGTGTATTCATAAATTGTTAGCCCAAAAACCGTCATCCCGGCGAAGGCCGGGATCCAATTTCGTCGAGCAGACGATACGCATGCAAAATTAGGCACCGGCCAAGGGGGACGCCTAGTCCCGGTGCGACGGTCTTGGGGATAACGGTATTAGTTTAGCCGTGACGGATCAGCGCCCAGGACCAAAGCCACCGGGACCAGGCCCGCCTGGCCCGCCAGGACCACCCGGCCCGAACATCGGCCGGCGATTCCCCGCATTGCCGAAGCTGCCGAAGCGATACGACAGCCCCACATACGCCATCCGTCCACCGAAGCGGCGGATGCTGTACTCACGCAGCACGTCGGTCTCGGTGATCGACTCGGATTTCTGCGAATCGAACAGATCGTTGACGTTGACCACCAGGCTCAGTGCCGGCGACAGATTGTGGCGGTAGCTGAAGTCGGCGGTGCGGACCGGCTGGCGGTAGCCTTCGCCGAACAGGGTCTTGCCCTGGGCATTGAGCATCAGCTGGAAGAAGTTCGCACTGTTCATCTGGTAGGCGACGCGCGCGCGTCCGCTGATCGAAGTAGCCGAGCGTTTGTCGTCCAGCGTGCTACCCAGCACCGTCTGTTCCGAATAACCGACATTGCCGTTCACGTTGAGGCTCAGCTTCTCGGTCGCCTTGCCGCTGAAGTTGAACTCGATGCCGCCCGAACGGCTGCTGCCCGAGTTTTCGCGCGTGGTGAGCAGCACGTCGTTGGCCAGCAGGAAGCGGCGCTCGGAAATCAGCTCGCTCTCGCGGCGTGCGTAGGCGCGCACAGTGGTGTCGACCTTGCCGATCTTGGTCTCGATGCCCAGTTCCAGCGAATCCGAATTGGTCGGCTGGAGGTCCGGATTACCCGACGAGATGTTCTGTTCGTCGCGGTAGACGACGAAGGGATTCAGTTCGCCCGCGTTCGGACGGCGGATGCGGTGCGCGTAGCTGAAGCGCAGCGTGGTGTCGTCGGTGAGGCCGTAGGTGACGAAGGCGCTCGGGATCATGTCGAAGTAATGATTCTTCGCCTGGATGTTGGTGGTCACCTGGTCGATGTCGAGATCCGCATACTCGGCGCGCAGGCCGCCCTGCACGCCCCACTTTTCGTTCACGCGCCACTGGTAGCTGCCGTACAGCGCGTACGTCATGTCGGTCAGCTCGAAGCGGTTGGTGCGCTGCCTGTTCACGCTCTCGACGCCGCCGGCGCCGATGTCGAAGAAGGCGTTGTCGAAGGTGCTCTCGTTGCGCGCCACCTTGTAGCCCAGCCTCATCACGCCGTGCGCGCCCGGCAGCTCGTAGTCGCCGGTGAAGTCGGCGATGCGGGTCTCATTCTCGCCGTCCTGGCGGCTGTTGGGTGCGCTGGCGTTACGCGGACGTACCGTGTAGTCGGTGTTGTAGCGCGCATCGCTGTCGCCGTCGTTGCCCGACAGGCGCAGGTCCATCTTGAAGGTTTCGCCGGGCTTCTCGCCCTTGTGGTCCAGGCGTGCGCCCAGACTGTAGTTGCGGTTCTTGTTTTCGCGCGCGGTGATGCGCGCGTATTCGCTGTCGACCACGCTGGCCGCACTCACACTGCGATAGCGCTCGCTCGAATTGCCGTCGTTGGTGTTCTCGCCGAAGTTGACGGTCGCGCCCAGCACGTCCTTGTCGCCCCAGTTGTAGTTCAGGCCCGCGTTGAAGCCGGCCGAGTCGGTGTTGTTGCGGCCGGAGCTGGCCTGGGTACTGCTGGTGACGGCGCCCGTGACGGGATCGATGCGCTCGCGCCGGGTCTCGCCGCTATTTTCGCGGAAGTCGTGGCGGCGGTAGGCCGCGCCCTGCACGCTGAAGCGTCCAGTGGTATAGCTGCCGAAACCCGAGGTGTTGTAGCGGCCGGACTGGCCGACGTTGGCGTTGATCGCCGCGAAGCCGCCCGGGCTGCGCTCGCGCCGCATCACCAGGTTGAGGATCGGACCGCCGCCGCCTTCGTTGCCGAACTGCGCGCCCGGGTTGTTGATGACCTCCACCGATTCCAGGTCGGCCGCCGGGATCGCGCTGATCGCAGCGGCGCGGTTATCGCCCTGGAACATGGCCGACGGCTTGCCGTCCACCAGGATCTGCACGTTGCTGCGGCCGCGCAGCGTCACGTTGCCGTCCGGGTCGACGCCGACCGAGGGCACCTTGTTCAGGGTGTCGGCCACGGTGTCGTTCGAGCTGGCCGGATCCGACTTGACGTCATAGACCTGGCGGTCGATGCGGTTGGTGGTCTTGTTGGCGGTGACGTTCACGGTCGATACCGCCGTGCCGCTCGCAGGTGGCGCTTCCGGTGCCTGCGTCACGACCTGCGGCGCAGGCACGGCAGGCGCAGGCGTCTGCTGGGCGCTGGCGGCGAACGGCACGATGAAAGCGCCGGCGACGACGCGGGCGATCAGGGACAGGCGGGGACGGTGTGCGAACGGACGTGGCGTAGACATGTAATGGATGTTGGACAGTGAAGGCGAGCGATTGTCGCATGCCGGCTTCTTTATGTTTGTAACAAAAGATAACAAGTCCCAGTGACATGCATATGACTGGCGTAGGCGTCATAGTGCGGTTTGCCCTACACTGCGGTTTTATTAACCAAACTTTACACAGAGGCCGACATGAACGTATTCGACTTCAGCGCCAATTCCCTCGATGGCCAGCCGGTTTCGCTGGACCGCTTCCGCGGCCAGGTACTGCTGGTCGTGAACACCGCCAGCGCCTGCGGTTTCACGCCGCAGTACAAGGGTCTCGAAGAGCTGCACCGCCAGTACGGCGAACGCGGCCTGGCGGTGCTGGGCTTCCCCTGCAACCAGTTCGGCAAACAGGAACCGGGCACCGAAAGCGAGATCGGCGCGTTCTGCGAAAAAAACTACGGCGTGACGTTCCCGATGTTCGCCAAGGTCGACGTGAATGGCGACGAGGCGCATCCGCTGTTCACCTACCTGAAGCAGGAAAAGCCGGGGGTGCTGGGGACGGAGGGGATCAAGTGGAACTTCACCAAGTTCCTGGTGGGGCGCGATGGGGAGGTGGTCAAGCGCTATGCGCCGCAGACGGCGCCAGCGGATATCGCTGACGATATCGAAAAGCTGCTGGGCTAATGTAACGTGGGCGGCACACCCGCCCACGTCACGGAAAACCAGACGCGTTACTTCTGCGGCACCAGGCGAATCGCCTGCCCGCCACCCGGCGCGAGACGCAGCTGCAGCGTGTCGCCCGCAGTGACGGTCTTCGTTTCCGTCACCAGGTCGAAGCGGCGCGCGCTGCGGTAGTCGGCGTTGTCGCCGTCGCGGTAGATTTCGGCGGTGTAGCGCTTGCCCTTGTCGAGGAAGTCCAGCTTCAGGGGCAGCGTACGGCCTTCGCCATCCGTCACGGCGCCGACATACCAGCCGTCGCCGTTGCGGTCCTTGCGGGCGATGGTCACAAACTTGCCGACTTCGCCGTTGACCACCCGGGTGTCGGCCCAGTCGGTCGGCACGTCCTTGATGAACTTGAAGGCCGCCGGATACTTCTCGTAGTTCTCCGGCAGGTCGGCTGCCATCTGGATCGGCGAGTAGACCACCACGAAGTTGGCGAGCTGCTTGGCCTGGGTCGAGTTGAAGGTCTTGCCGTCCGCGCCCACCAGGCTCAGGACGCCGGGGGTGTAGTCCATCGGGCCGCTCAGCATGCGGGTGAACACCAGCTTGGCTTCGTGGTCGACACTATTCGGCGGATTGCCCCAGGCGTTGTACTCGACGCCGCGCGCGCCTTCGCGCGTCAGCCAGTTCGGGTAGGTGCGGCGCAGGCCGGTGTCCTTGACCGGCTCGTGGGTGTCGATCGACAGCTTGTACTTGGCGGCTTCGGTGACGGCCTTCAGGAAGTGGCGCACGCCCTCCTGCGAATCGTAGTGGCCGTAGACCGGCTTGCCGTCGCGGCCGGGGAACAGCGCGCTGCCCGCTTCGTGCACATAGCCCGACTTGATGCTGTCCACGCCCAGCTGCGCATACAGTTTGTACGCCGCGTCCATCTGCTTTTCATAGGCGACGATGTTGGCGCCGGTCTCGTGGTGCCCGATCAGGCGCACGCCCTTCGACTTGGCATAGGCGGCCAGGCCCGGCAGGTCGAAGTCGGGATAGGGCTGCGTGAAGCTGAAGTCGGCGCCGCCATGGCCCCAGTCGCTTTCCCAGCCCTTGTTCCAGCCTTCGACCAGCACGCCGCGCATGCCATTCTTGGCCGCGAAGTCGATGTACTTCTTCGTGTTGGCGGTGGTGGCCGCGTGGTTCGGGCCGTAGTTCCAGGTGCCGCTCTGCAGGTGCATCTGCCACCACACGCCGACGAACTTCGACGGCTTCACCCACGACACGTCGCCCAGTTTGTTCGGCTCGTTCAGGTTCAGCACCAGGTCCGACATGTACAGGCCGGCCGCGTTGTCCGCGATCTGCAAGGTGCGCCATGGCGTGGTGAAGGCGCCTTCGCGCACCACGGCCGGACCGCCTGGGGACGGCGCCAGCATGGCGCGCAGCTTCTGGCCGTCGACCTTGCGCAGCCACATCGACGCATAATCCACCAGCGCCGCCTCGTGGAAGGCGATGTGGGTGCCGTCGTCGAGGCGCACGGTCAGCGGGGAGTTGGCGATGCCGATTTCCTTCAGCGGCGCTTCGCGGATTTCTTCCTCCAGGCCCGGTAGCTCGGCGGCCGGAATCCACCAGGCGGTGGCTGGACTCTTCACATTGAATTCGGTCAGCTCGTCGATGATCTCGGCGACCGGCAGCTGTTTCTGCGCCGGGAATTCGTAGCGGAAGCCGACGCCGTCGTCATAGATGCGGAACACCACGGCGAGCTGGCGTCCGGCCTGGCTTTTTTGTTCGAGATCGACGCGCAGCTCGCGATAGCGGTTGCGCACGAACTGGCGCTCGCCCCACGGCTGTTCCCAGGTGCTGTCATGGTCGCTCACGGCTTGCTTGCGCAGGCTGAAGCCGCCATCGAGCTTGCGTGCGTTGGCCAGGTTGAAGCCCAGGCGCGAGGCGGAGATGATCTCCTTGCCGTTGCGCTGGATGGTATAGGCCAGCTTGCCCATGCCGTCCTTCTGGACTTCGACCTTGATGATGTCGCCGGGCGAAGCGGCGCGGGCGATGACTTCTTGCGCCCATGCGGGCAGGGCAAACAGGCAGGATGCGGCCAGGGCGGTGGCCAGCGCAGCGGGACGGCGGACGAACATCGGGTCTCCTTGTATTTATTCATTGGTGGGTAGCAAAACTACCTTCCATACGGATGAGCACCCACATCTTATGACAAAACGATGTAGTTCGACTACCAGAACGATGGTTCAGCGGGTCTTGATGCTGGCGACGCCGTGGGTGGTGCAGCCGCGGTGGACGTTTTCGAGGAATCGGATCGCCTCGTCCTGCGACAGGCGGGCGGGCATCAGCTGCGACAGCGACGCGTCTTCCGTGACGCGGTCGAGGCCGTGGGCGATGGCGCGCGAGACGTCGCGCGCGAGCTTGCCGTCGCTGTTGTAGAGCGCATCGTAGACGCCGACGGCTTCCCATACCGGCACCAGGCCGGGGCTGGTCGAGTCTTCGAAGACGACGGCGGGCGGGCGGCCTTCGTCATCGCGGATGAGTTGGAATACGAAACTCACGGTACTTGCCTTTGAATGCGGATAGTCCGCCAGTATACGGCAGCCGTCCTCAGGCCAGCGCCCGGTCGATCAGTTCGATCCAGTGCGTGACCGGCGTCGCGGTACCCGACTGCAGGTGGGTGATGCAGCCGATATTGGCCGACACGATCTCCGATGCTCTCGTCGCTTCCAGGTTGGCCAGCTTGCGGTCGCGCAGTTCGTGCGCGATCTCGGGCTGCAGCACCGAATAGGTGCCGGCCGAGCCGCAGCACAGGTGGCTGTCGGCGCACAGCTGCACGTCAACGCCGGCGGCGCGCAGCAGGCTTTCGACCTTGCCGCGGATCTGCTGGCCGTGCTGCAGCGTACAGGGCGGGTGCCAGGCGACGCGCTGGTCGACCCTCCCCGCCAGCTTGCTTCCCAAGACCTCTTCGAATTCGACCAGGATCTCGGACAGGTCACGCGTCAGCATCGAGATGCGACCGGCCTTGGCGGCGTAGCGTTCGTCGTGCGCCAGCAGGTGGCCGTATTCCTTGACGGTGACACCGCAGCCGGAGGCGGTCATCACGATCGCTTCCACCTCGCCCGATTCGACGTAAGGCCACCAGGCGTCGATGTTGCGGCGCATGTCGTCCAGTCCCGCCGCCTGGTCGTTGAGGTGGTAGCGCACGGCGCCACAGCAGCCGGCCTTTGGTGCGATGAGCAGCTGCACGCTGAATGCGTCCAGCACGCGCGCGGTGGCGGCGTTGATGTTGGGCGCCATCGCCGGCTGCACGCAGCCCTCCAGCACCAGCATCTTGCGCGCGTGGGTGCGGGTGGGCCAGGCGCCACTCTGGCGCGCGGGCTGCAGCTTGTCCTGCAGCGTCTTGGGCAGCAGCGCACGTACCGACAGGCCGGCGCGGTAGGCGGGCTTGTACAGATTAGTCCTCGGCAGGACTTCCTTGAGCGTGGTGCGCTTGATCCGGTCGCCCAGCGGACGCGGGACGCGTTCATCCACCACGCGCCGGCCGATGTCGACCAGGCGACCATACTTCACGCCGGAGGGACAGGTGGATTCGCAGTTGCGGCAGGTAAGGCAGCGGTCCAGGTGCAACTGGGTCTTGCGGGTCGGCTCAGCCCCTTCCAGCACCTGCTTGATCAGGTAGATGCGGCCGCGCGGGCCATCGAGTTCGTCGCCCAACAGCTGGTAGGTCGGGCAGGTGGCGGTGCAGAAGCCACAGTGTACGCAGGCCTGCAGGATCGCTTGCGCTTCCTTGCCGTCCGGGGTGTCGCGGATGAAGTCGGCGAGATTGGTTTGCATGCTAGAACATCCGTCCCGGATTAAAGATGTGCGCCGGATCGAAGGACGCTTTCAGGCGTTCATGGATGCGCGCGACGGCAGGTTGCAGCGGCTGGAACACGCCGCAGGATTTGTCGCTAGCGCGGAACAAGGTCGCGTGCCCGCCCGCAGCCGTGACGCTGCGGCGGATGCCGGCGGCATCGAGATCGGTGCGCAGCCAGCGCTGGGCGCCGCCCCATTCGATCAGCTGAGTGCCGCCGAGCGACAGCGGCGCGGCGGTCGACGGCAGCGACAGGCGCCACAGCGCGCCCTCGCCACCGAAGAAAGGAAGCTGCTGTTCGCGCAGGCTGGCCCAGAAGCGCGAGCAGTTCGGCACGATCTCGCCGCCGATTGAGCGCAGCGCCGAATCGACCGCCGCCTGCGCGCCGGACAGGCGCAGGCACAGCTGGCCGTTGTGCCAGCAACTCGCGGAGATCGGCAGCGGCTGGCCGCCCCACTCGTTCAGCTTGCGGATGGCATCCAGTTCGATCATCTCGAGACGCAGCGTGAGTTCGGCGAAGGGCCGCGGCAGCACCTTTACCGAGACTTCCAACAGCAGCCCGAGCGTGCCGAGCGATCCGGCCAGCAGGCGCGAGACATCATAGCCGGCCACGTTCTTCATGACCTGGCCGCCGAAGCTCAGCACGTCGCCCTTCCCGTCCAGCAGCTTGGCGCCGAGGACGAAATCGCGCACCCCGCCACTGCTGGCGCGGCGCGGGCCGGCCAGGCCGGCGGCGATCGTGCCGCCGATCGTCGCGTCAGGTCCAAAATGCGGCGGCTCGAAGGCCAGCATCTGGTTGCGTTCGGCCAGCGCTGCCTCGATCTCGGCCAGCGGCGTGCCGCAGCGTGCGGTGATCACCAGCTCGGTCGGCTCGTAGTCGACGATCCCGGTGTAGCCGCGCGTGTCGAGGATCTCGCCCTCGAGCCGCTGGCCGTACCAGTCCTTGCTGCCGCCGCCGCGGATGCGCAAGGGCGTCTTCTTGCTTGCCGCGTTGCGCACGCGTTCCTGGAAGTGGTCGATCATGGTCAGAACCTCGGCAACTCGGGGAACGGCAGCGCGCCGCCATGCACGTGCAGCTTGCCGAATTCGGCGCAGCGGTGCGGCGTCGGGATCGCCTTGTCCGGGTTGAGCAGCATCGGCGCGTCGAAAGCGCGCTTGACCTCGAAGAAGGCGTCGAGCTCCTTGCGGCCGAACTGCACGCACATCGAATTGATCTTCTCCATGCCCACGCCGTGTTCTCCGGTGATGGTGCCGCCAACTTCGACGCACAGGGCCAGGATGGCGGCGCCGAAAGCCTCGGCACGTTCGAATTCGCCCGGTTGGTTCATGTCGAACAGGATCAGCGGATGCATATTCCCGTCGCCCGCGTGGAACACGTTCGAGCAGCGCAGGCCGAAGGTCTGCTCCATCTGTTCGATGCCCAGCAAGACGCGCGCCAGCTGCTTGCGCGGGATGGTGCCGTCCATGCAGTAGTAGTCGGGCGAGATGCGGCCCGCCGCCGGGAAGGCGTTCTTGCGGCCGGACCAGAAGCGCATGCGTTCAAGCTCACTCTGCGACACCGCGATCGCAGTTGCGCCGGCGCCTTCGAAGACCGCCGACATGCGCGCGATTTCTTCCGCGACTTCGAGCGCGGTTCCATCAGCCTCGCATAGCAGGATGGCGGCGGCGTCCACGTCGTAGCCGGCGTGGACGAAAGGCTCGACCATGCGCACCGAAGTACGGTCCATCATTTCCAGTCCCGCCGGGATGATGCCGGCGGCGATGATGCTGGCGACCGCATTGCCGGCGGTGATGACGTCGCCGAACGAGGCCATGATGACCTGGGCCACAGCGGGTTTCGGCACCAGCTTGACGGTGACCTCCGTGACGACGCCCAGCATCCCCTCCGAGCCGATGAACACGGCCAGCAGGTCCAGGCCCGGCGCATCCAGCGCTTCGCTTCCCAGCTCGATGATCTCGCCCTCGATCGTCGCCACGCGCACGCGCAGCACGTTGTGGATCGTCAGGCCGTATTTCAGGCAGTGGACGCCGCCCGAGTTCTCGGCCACGTTGCCGCCGATGGTGCAGGCGATCTGCGAGGATGGGTCGGGGGCGTAGTACAGGCCGAACTGCGCGGCGGCTTCGGAGATGGCGAGGTTGCGCACGCCGGGCTGGACAATGGCGGTGCGCGCATAGGCATCGACCTTGACGATGCGGTTCAGGCGCGCGGTCGACAGCACCACACCGTCCGCGATCGGCAGCGCGCCGCCCGACAGGCCGGTGCCGGCGCCGCGCGGCACGATCGGCACATTCAGTTCGCGGCAGACGTCCAGGATCTCCAGCACCTGCTCTTCGCTGGTGGGCAAGGTCACGATCATCGGCAGCTGGCGGTAGGCGGCCAGGCCGTCGCATTCGTAGGGACGGGTGTCTTCGGGATCGGACAGGACGACCGAATTTGCCACATGCGCCGGCAGGCGCGCACGCAGCGCAGCGGCTACCTGGCGGCGCCGTTCGGCCGGAACGGAGATGGGTGTGGTCATTCTGGAATTGTAGGCACAATTGATGCGTTTTGGCGTATCCTCGCCCTATCGTTTTTTTAACATATTGCATAAGGCAGCATCATGGGCAACCGACTCTCCAAAATCGCGACCCGCACCGGCGACGACGGCAGCACCGGCCTGGGCGACGGCAGCCGCACCCAGAAGGACAGCGCGCGCATCCATTCGCTGGGCGAGGTCGACGAACTGAACTCGTTTGTGGGCCTGCTGCTGTGCGAAGAGATGCCGGCCGACCTGCGTGAAGAGCTGGTCTCGATCCAGCACGACCTGTTCGACCTGGGCGGTGAACTGTGCATCCCGGGCTACGAGATGATCAAGGACGAACACGTGGCACGCCTGGACGGCCTGCTGGAAAAGTACAACGCCGATCTGCCGGTGCTGAAGGAATTCATCCTGCCGGCCGGCTCGCGCGCCGCCTCCCTGGCCCACGTCTGCCGCACCGTCTGCCGCCGCGCCGAGCGCAGCATCGTGGCGCTGTCGCATGCGGAACAGATTCGCCCGCACCCGCGCCAGTATGTGAACCGCCTGTCGGACCTGATGTTCGTGCTGGCGCGCGTGCTGAACCGCTTTGCGGGCGGCAGCGACGTGCTGTGGCAGCACGAGCGCAAGCGCGGCTGAGTTTAACTGCATGGACGACTTCATCGGCGTGTATGACGGGGCGCTATCGGCCGGGCAGTGCGACGTGATCCGGGCGCGCTTCGATGCGAGCGACAAGGTGGCGCGCGGGCGGACCGGGAATGGGGTGGACGTCAGCAAGAAGGACAGCTACGACCTGACCATCAATGGGCTGGCGGAGTGGGATGACGTCGGGGCGATCTTGACGCAGACCATGGCGCGCTACCTGGCGCAGTACATGGACCGGTATCGGATGCTGCTCATCGGGGCGTTGTCGCCGCAGGTGGCGCATCCCGAAACCGGGGAGCCCGTCACGCTGTCGCTCGATAATTTCTCGGAATTCGGGACGCCGAACGTCGTGGAGCTGATGCAGTCTATTTATCGCGTCGGGCACGTCAATCTGCAGAAGTATGTGCAGGGCTCGGGCGGGTATCACCACTGGCATTCGGAGATCTATCCGCAGAATGCGAGCTGCGAGACCTTGCATCGGGTGCTGCTGTGGCAGTTCTACCTGAACGATGTGGAGGATGGCGGGGAGACGGAGTTCCTGTACCAGTCACGCAAGGTGGAGGCGCGGAAGGGACGGCTGGTGATTGCGCCGGCGGGGTTTACGCATACGCACAAGGGGCATGTGGCGCGCAGCGCGGACAAGTATATTGCGACGTCCTGGATTTTGTATCAGCGGGCTGAGACGCTGTTTGGAGGGTGATGGCTTAGGATGGGAACTTGGGTTCCCGCCTGCGCGGGAAGTCGTAGGCGCCAGTGGCGCGTACGACGGTTTTACGGTTAACGGTACTGTAAGCGTTATCTTATGAACGTCGTTCCCGCGAAGGCGGGAACCCAATTTTGCATGAAGACCGATCAGCTGTTATTGACCACCAGGCGAGGCTCACCCGCAGCAAACCGCGCGCGAATCGACGCTGCGATACCCTTGGCATCCAGGCCGACCGACGCCAGCAACGCCGCAGGATCCCCCTGATCAATGAACTTGTCCGGCAAGCCCAGATTGAGCACCGGCTTCGCCAGCCCCGCCGCTGCCAGCGCTTCCATCACGGCCGCACCAGCACCGCCCATCACGCAGCCCTCTTCCACCGTCACCAGATAGTCGTGGTCCTTGGCCAGCCGCGCAACCAGCTCCACATCCAGCGGCTTCACGAAGCGCATATTCGCCACCGTCGCATTCAGCTCTTCACCCGCAGCGACACTCGGCGCCACCATGGACCCGAAGGCGAGAATAGCGATCCCCTTCCCTTCACGCCGCACCACGCCCTTGCCGATCTCGATCGAGCTCAGTTCCGGCTGGATCGCGGCGCCGATGCCGGTGCCGCGCGGATAACGAATCGCGGCCGGGCCGGGATAGTGGTAACCCGTCGTCAGCATCTGGCGGCACTCATTCTCGTCGGACGCAGCCATGACGACCATGTTCGGAATGCAGCGCAAGTAAGCCAGGTCGTAGTTGCCGGCGTGGGTCGCGCCATCCGCGCCGACCAGGCCTGCACGGTCCAGCGCAAACGTCACGTCCAGGTTCTGCAGCGCCACATCGTGGATCAACTGGTCGTAGGCGCGCTGCAGGAAGGTCGAGTAGATCGCGACCACCGGCTTCATGCTTTCGGTGGCGATGCCCGCCGCGAAGGTCACCGAGTGCTGCTCGGCGATGCCGACGTCGAAATAGCGCTCTGGATACTGCTGGTGGAAGCGCACCATGCCCGAGCCTTCGCGCATCGCCGGCGTGATGCCGACCAGGCGCTTGTCGCTGGCCGCCATATCGCACAGCCAGTTGCCGAATACCTCGGTGTAGGTGATCTTGCTCGGCGCGGAAGCCGGCTTGATACCCTCGGTCGGGTTGAACTTGCCGGTGCCGTGGTACAGGATCGGCTCGGCCTCGGCCAGCTTGTAGCCCTGGCCCTTTTTCGTCACCACGTGCAGGAACTGCGGGCCCTTGAGCTTCTTGATGTTCTCCAGGGTCGGGATCAGCGAATCCAGGTCGTGGCCGTCGATCGGGCCGATGTAGTTGAAGCCGAACTCCTCGAACATCGTGGCGGGAACCACCATGCCCTTGGCGTGTTCTTCGAGTTTACGCGCCAGGTCCAGCACGGGGCCGGGCAGCACGCTCTTGCCCACGTTCTTGGCGGCGGCGTAGAACTGGCCGCTCATCAAACGCGCCAGGTAACGGTTCAAGGCGCCGACCGGCGGCGAGATCGACATGTCGTTGTCGTTCAGGACCACCAGCAGGTTGCAGTCTTCCTCGACACCGGCGTTGTTCAGGGCCTCGAAGGCCATGCCGGCGGTCATGGAGCCGTCGCCGATGACGGCGATCGCGTGGCGGTCTTCGCCTTTGATCTTGGCGGCGGCGGCCATGCCGAGTGCCGCCGAGATCGAGGTCGACGAGTGGGCGGTGCCGAAGGTGTCGTATTCGCTTTCGTCGCGTTTCGGGAAGCCAGACAGGCCGTTCAGCTGGCGCAGGCTCGGCATGCGTTCGCGGCGACCGGTGAGGATCTTGTGCGAGTAGGTCTGGTGGCCGACGTCCCACACGATGCGGTCGCGCGGGGTGTTGAAGACGTAGTGCAGCGCGATGGTCAATTCGACTGTCCCCAGGTTCGAGGACAGGTGGCCGCCGGTCTTGGAGACGGAATCGAGCAGGAACTGGCGCAGCTCGGTGGCGAGCGGGGTCAGTTGCGTGCGCGGCAGCTTGCGCAGGTCCGCGGGGTCGTTGATGGTCTCTAGCAGGTTCATTTATGCCTTCCGCTGCACGATCAGGTCCGCGAGTTCGCGCAGCCGCTGTGCTTGTTCTCCGAATGGCGCCAGCGCTTCGTGCGCTTCACGCCGCAATTGCTCGGCCAGTTCTTTCGACTGGTCCAGGCCAAGGATCGACACATAGGTCGGTTTGTTGTCGGCCGCGTCCTTGCCCGCGGTCTTGCCCAGCGTGGCCGAATCGGCGGTCGCATCGAGCACGTCGTCGACCACCTGGAAGGCCAGGCCGATCGCCTTCGAATAGGCGCCGAGGGCCTCCAGTTCGGTCGCCGACAGATCCTTGCCGCACAGGGCGCCGAGGATCACCGACACGCGCAGCATCGCGCCGGTTTTCAGCTGGTGCATGCGCTCGAGTTCAGCGCGCTCAAGCGCCAGGCCGACGCTATCGAGGTCGATCGCCTGGCCGCCGCACATGCCGGCCGAACCTGCCGCTTCGGCCAGCAGGCGCAGCATGGTCACCTGGCGCGCCGGGGGCAGCGTATCGATATCGGCCAGGGTCTGGAAAGCCTGGGCCTGCAGCGCGTCGCCGACCAGCAGCGCGGTCGCTTCGTCGTAGGCGACGTGCACAGTCGGTTTGCCCCGGCGCAGGTCGTCGTCGTCCATGCAGGGCATGTCGTCGTGGACCAGCGAGTACACGTGGATCATCTCGACCGCACTGGCCACGCGCGCCACGGCTTGGGCATCGCCGTCGAACAGGGCGGCGCTGGCATAGGCCAGCAGCGGGCGCACGCGCTTGCCGCCGCCGAGGGCCGTGTAGCGCATCGCTTCGTGCAGCTTGTGCGGAACCGCATCGGCGGCCGGCAGATTGGCGTCGAGCGCGCGCTCGACGTCCGCCTGCACGCCCTGCATCCAGGCGTTGAAATCCTGCGCCGTCATTGATCGCCCTCGTCGCCTTCCGAGAAGGGTTTGAGCATGTCGCCTTCGAGGACCTTGACCTGGGACTCGACCTTTTCCAGCTGGACGGCGCAGTATTTCACCAGCTCGGAACCACGTGCATAGGCTGCCACGGAAGCCTCCAGCGGCAGCTGGCCGGACTCCATCTGCGAGACGAGCTGGGCCAGTTCGGCCATCGCGCCTTCGAAGGATTCCGGCGTTGCGCTGTTCGTAATATTTGACATAGCTATCTGTATAGGGGCGCAAGGGTGCGCCAGGGGTCGATCCAATCGCGTATTTTAGTCCAAACCTCCCATACAAGGGGCGCACATTGCACCAAACGCAACTTGTCTGCTTGACACAATCCAGCCCCCGCCCCGTCTCCCGATGAAATCCGTGATTTTTCAACAACTTATTGTCGCTGTCTCGTCCCTTGCACGCGACGGCCCTCCCCCCTCCTGTCGTGTTTCCACGGTATAATCTCCGGTTCTGTCCGAATCACCGTATTCCTCTTTCGGAGTCTTGAAAAGCGTAGCGAGCGGCAGCAATGGTGGTTGAGAAGCGCAGCTGTACGAGAGTACAGCGAGCATCGAGACCGCCAGTGCAACGCGCAGTAGCTTTGCAAGACTCCACAGATTACTGGTCTTTGGATTCTTTCTTCTCTTTGGTGGTACCTGATTAAAGGGGGGTTGGGATGTCCGATCTGGCTACCCACGCCAAGCTGGCGCGCTCCTGCGCGCAGCTTCCGGTAGATGTCTACTTTGACAATGCGCTGATGCAGCGCGAACTGCAGCAGCTGTTTCACAAGGGCCCACGCTACGTCGGCCACGAATTGATGGTGCCCGAACAGGGCGACTTCGCCACGCTCGCCGCCGAGAACGAAGGCCGCATGCTGGTCCGTAACGCGGGCGGCATCGAGGTGCTGTCCAACGTCTGCCGTCACCGCCAGGCGCTGATGTTCAATGGCCGCGGCAATGCGAACACCATCGTGTGCCCGCTGCACCGCTGGACCTATGATCTGAAGGGCCAGCTGATCGGCGCGCCGCACTTCCCGGAGACGCCCTGCCTGAACCTGTCGAAGACGCCGCTGCAGAACTGGAACGGCCTGCTGTTCGAGCAGAACGGCTACGACGTCATGGACAAGCTGAAGAACATGGAGGTCACCAAGGACCTCGACTTCAGCGGCTACATGTTCGACCACGTCGAGATCCACGAGTGCGACTACAACTGGAAGACTTTCATTGAGGTCTACCTGGAGGATTACCACGTCGAGCCCTTCCACCCGGGCCTGGGCAACTTCGTCTCGTGCGAAGACCTCAAGTGGGAATTCGGCCGCGACTACAGTGTGCAGACCGTGGGCGTGCACCGCGCGCTGCAGCAGGCGGGGACGCCGGCGTATAAAAAGTGGCAGGAACAGGTCCTGAAGTTCAACAACGGCCAGCCGCCGAAATACGGCGCGATCTGGCTGACGCTGTACCCGAACATCATGGTCGAGTGGTATCCGAACGTGCTGGTGGTGTCGACCCTGTGGCCGATCGGCCCGCAGAAGACCCGCAACGTGGTGGAGTTCTACTACCCGGAAGAGATCAAGCTGTTCGAGCGCGAGTTCGTCGATGCCGAACGCGCCGCCTACATGGAGACTGCGGTCGAGGATGACGAGATCGCGCTGCGCATGGATGCCGGCCGCAAGATCCTGATGGAGCGTGGCGTCAACGAAGTCGGCCCGTACCAGTCGCCGATGGAAGACGGCATGCAGCACTTCCATGAGTGGTACCGCAGCAGACTGGAACTTTAAGGATGCCCTCACTCTGGATGCTGTTCGCCAGCTTCGCGTTCGCCGCCATGGGCGCGGGCGTGAAGCTGGCTTCCGAGTTCTACTCGACTTCCGAACTCGTGATGTACCGCGGCCTGATCGGCACGCTGGTGCTGTTCATGATCGTGCGCCACCGCGGCGGCACCTTCAGGACTGTCTTCCCCAAAGAGCACATCTTCCGTAGCGCGGTCGGCGTGATCTCGCTGTGGCTGTGGTTCTTCGCCATTACGCGCCTGCCGCTGGCGACCGCCGTCACCCTCAACTACATGGCGCCGATCTGGATCGCCGCCTGGATGTTCGCCACCGGCTGGTGGACCGGGACCAAGGTGGCCGAGTGGCCGCTGGTGCTGGCGATCGTCATGAGCTTCGTCGGCGTGACCCTGGTGCTGCAGCCGGCGTTCGAATCGAACCAGTGGCTGGGCGGCCTGGCCGGCGTGTGCTCGTCGGTGATCTCGGCGATGGCGTACATGCAGGTGCGTAAGCTGGGCCAGATGGGCGAGCCGGAATACCGCGTGGTGTTCTACTTCTCGCTCACCACCGCGCTGGCCGGCCTGACCGGTGTGCTGCTGGGTGACGGGCCGAAAGGCGCCGTGTTCCAGAGCCATACCATGGGCAGCGGCTTGCTGCTGCTCGGGATCGGCGTTACCGCCCTGATGGCGCAGATGGCGATGACCCGCGCCTACCGCGTCGGCAAGGTGCTGGTGGTGGCCAACCTGCAGTACGTCGGCATCGTATTCTCCAGCCTGTGGGGCCTGGCGCTGTGGGGCGATACCTTCGACTGGCACGTCTGGCTGGGCATCGGCGTGATCCTGGTGTCGGGCGTCGCCGCGACGTTCTACAATACCCGCAGTACCGCCAAGGGCGCTGTGGTCAAGGATACCGACCCGATCGCCAGCGAAACATGAACACTGAGCTGAGGAGCTTATCGATGTACACGACCCTGATCAGCGCTACCGAACTGGCCGCCCGCATGCGTGAGCCGAACGTCGTCGTGGTCGACTGCCGCCACGACCTGATGAACCTGGCCGCCGGCCGCGAAGGCTATGCCATCGGCCACTTGCCGGGCGCGGTGTTCGGCGACATCGAGACCCAGCTGTCGGGCGCCAAGCGTGGCCCGGACGGCGTGTTCCGCGGGCGTCATCCGCTGCCGGATAAGGACGCGCTGGTCGAAACCCTGTGCGCCTCAGGCGTCAATGACGATACCCAGGTCGTGGCCTACGACGCGCACGGCGGCATGTTCGCTGCGCGCCTGTGGTGGCTGCTGCGCTGGCTCGGGCACGAGGCGGTTGCGGTGCTCGATGGCGGCCTGGCGGCCTGGCAGTCGGCGGGGCAGCCGCTGTCGACCGACGTGCCATCGCCTGCGCGCGGGAACGTCACGGTGCGTGCGCCCTTCGTGCCGACCGTGACGGTGCTTGAAGTCATGGACAACCTGGACAAGGGCCAGCGCACCGTGATCGATGCGCGCGCCAACGACCGCTTCCGCGGCGAGAACGAAACCATCGACCCGGTCGGCGGCCACATCCCGGGCGCGAAGAACCGGTTTTTCAAGGACAACCTGCAAGCGGACGGCCGCTTCAAGGATGCGGCCAGCCTGCGCGAAGAATTCTCGCGCCTGGTCGAACGGCCGGAACAGGCCATCATGCAGTGCGGCTCCGGTGTGACCGCCTGCCATAACCTGCTGGCGATGCAGGTCGCCGGCCTGCCGGGCGCCGCCCTGTATCCGGGCTCCTGGAGCGAATGGGTGGCGGACGACAGCCGTCCGGTCGCCACCGGCATATGAAGAAGAGTGCAATGAAAAACGAAGACGTGAAAGACAGTGCGGCCCTGCCGGAGATGCCGGAAGCCGTGGCGAGTGCGTTGGGCCAGTGGGTCCAGCAAGTAGCCGAACAGACCGCTGCGCCGGCGCGCGAAGCGCGTGACCTGGCCCTGGCCGCATCCAGCGAGCTCGAAGCCGAAGTCGAACGCCTGAACACCGAGCTGCGCGACGCGCGCAAGGTGGCGGCCGACGCCCTGGTGAGCAAGGCGAAGGACCAGCTGGCGATCGACGGCAAGGACCGTCAACTGGCCGAGCTGCGTTCGCAGTTGGAACGCAACGTCGCGGCCCAGGCCACCGAATCGGATGCACGCCTGGCTGCCGAGATGGAACTGGTCGGCGCCGCCACCGCGCGCGACAATTTCGAGTCCGAGCTGAAGACCCTGCGCGGCCAGCTCGATAAATCCTACGCCGAACGCAGCACCCTGCGCGCCGAGCTCGAAGCCCTGCGCACCAAGAAATAAGGACGCCTCACATGGAACGCAATACACGCCAGCGCAAGGCCATCCACCAGTCGATGTCCGACGCCGGCCGCCCGCTCGCCCCGCAGGAAATCCTCGAACACGCACAAGGCGTGGTGCCGGGCATGGGCCTGGCGACGGTGTACCGCAACATCAAGTCGATGCTGGAGGCGGGCGAGATCACCACGGTGTCGCTGCCCGGTGGCGGCGATCGGTATGAAATCTCGGGGCATGGTCACCATCACCACTTCCACTGCCGCTCGTGCGACAAGGTGTATGAGGTGCACGCCTGTCCGGGCGATATGCAGAAGCTGACGCCGGAAGGCTTCGTGCTCGAGACGCACGAGCTGACCCTGTACGGCCTCTGCGCAGACTGCCGTTCGTAGGCCGTCCGGCCTACCCGCAGTCTTTGCAATAGCGGTGGTTGCGCAGGTGCGCAGCCATCAGCAACACGCTGCTGAGTACTGCTCCCACCGTCTCCGCCACTTCGCCCATCTGCGGACCCAGCACGAACACGGCCACCAGGAACGACACCAGCCCGGCCACGCCAAGCGATAGCGCCACCGCATCCCGGTGCTTCACATACCCCGGCACCAGCGCCAGCAACACCGGCACCGTCACCCCCAGCAGCAAGGCATCGTGCAAGGCATGATGCTCCCCTCCCAGCCCGAGCAAGGGAAACGCCGCCAGCACCAGCGGCATCGCCAGGCAGTGCACCAGGCACAGGGCCGACGCCGCCATGCCGGCATAGTCCGCGAAGCGGATCAGACTCTTCATCGACATCAGAAAACGAAGCGCAATCCCGCCGTGATGTTACGGCCCGGGAGCGGCGCCGCTTCCTTGATGAAGGAGGTGTGGCTGAAAGCCAGTTCGTCGGTCAGGTTGTTGATGCGGGCGTAGATCTGCGCCGGCACACCGCCGATGCGGGTCGTGTAGTGCCCGCCCAGGTTCACCATATTGTAGCCACCGGTTGCGCCTTCGAAGTCCGCCACCCGGTCCTGCTTGCCGACACGGACCACTTCCACCATGCCGTGCCAGGCCTGCCAGTCCGCATTCACACGCGCGCCGATGCGGTGCGCCGGGATGCGCGGGATATCGCGGCTGCCTTCGCCATTGTTATCGAAACGCGCCCGCACCATGTCGCCGAACAGCGTGCCCTCGACCACGTTCGAGAACTTGTGGCGCACCTCGCCTTCCAGGCCGGTGAAGCTTGCGTCGCGCTGGGCGTACTCCACCAGCTGGAAGCCTTCGTGGTTGTCCAGCGTGCGTGCGTAGATGTAGTTGTCGATCTTGTTGTGGAAGGCGCTCAGCGAGAAGGTGGTGTCGCCTTCGAACTTCCGCAGGGTGATGTCGAGGTTGTTCGAGGTTTCCTTGCCCAGGTTCTGGTTGCCGACCTCGTAGGTCGCGGTGGCCAGGTGCACGCCGTCCGCATACAGCTCTTCGGAAGTCGGCAGGCGGTGGCTGCGGGCGATGCCGGCGCGCAGCGAATACTGCGGCTGGAACTTCCAGACCGCGCCCAGCGCCACCGAAGTGCCGCGTGCTTTCGTATCCTGCGCGCTTGGGCTGTCGACCGCGATGTCTTGCCACTCGTGGCGGGCGCCCGCTTCGAAGCGCCAGTTATCGAGCTTGTATTCCTCGGTGATGAAGGCGGCGTGCTTCTTGGTGACGGTCGGCGGCACATAGGCTTCCTCGCCGACGGTGTTGAAATCGCGGCGGGTGGTCTGCAGGCCGAACACGCCGCGCACGCCAGCAACCTGCGCATGCTCCATCTCGACACGCACGTCGTGGCCCTTGTTCAGGAAGCTGGTGGCGACCACGCCTTCTTCGAGTTCGTCGTGGCGGTAGTCGGTGAAGGACGCGCGCAGGCGCGCCTTGGTGATGCCGGCCATCGGATTGCGGTACTCGCCGCGCACGTCCCAGCGGTCGCTGTCGAGTTTTACGACCGGGACCTCCTCGCCATGTTCGTGCTCGTGGTCGTGCCCTTCCTCTTCTTCATGATCGTGCCCGCCGCAATGCAGGTGGTCGCCGTGCGGGTGGCAGCTCTCGAATTCGTGGTTGTGGCCGGGGATGCCATACTCGGTGCGTTCCTTGGTATAGGCCGCGCCGATGTAACCGCGCTCGCCCACCCACGACAGGCCGACGGTGCCGCTCTCGCTTTCCTTGTAGCTGCCGTTGACGCGGCGGCCCTCTTCCCAGTCCTTGCCGACGCGGTAGTCGCCCGCGTCGCGCTTGACGCCTTCCGCGTGCACCGCGATGTTGCCGGCGCCGCCGGTGATCTCGAAGGCGCCGGTCTTCTCGCGCGCCACCGAGTTTGCGCGCAGTTCCATGCTGCCCTCGACCGGTTTGGACGGCATCTGCGTTGGAATCTTGCGGTCCAGGATGTTCACAACACCGCCCACCGCGCCCCCGCCATAGGCCAGCGCCGACGGGCCGCGCAGCACTTCGATGCGCTCGGCCAGCACCGGCTCGAAGCCGACCGCGTGGTCCGGGCTGATGGTCGAGGCGTCCTGCACTTCGGCGCCGTCGGACAGGATCTTCACGCGCGGGCCATCCATGCCGCGGATCACCGGGCGGCTGGCGCCGGCGCCGAAATGGCTCGAGCTGATGCCGGGCTGGTTGGCCAGGGTTTCGCCGATGGTCGATTCACGCGCCCGCACCAGGGCCCCGCCGGACAGCGAGGTCACCGGGGTGATCATGTCGTCTTCCAGCACGCCGAGGGCGCTGGCCGAGACCACGACGGTCGGCACGCTGTCCGGGTCGGAGCTCAAGCGAGACGAATCGGTTTGCGCGTGGACTGCAGGAGCGAAAGCGAACAGGATCGCCAGCGCGAGCGGCGTGCGTTGCAGGGTGCGGACGGACATGGGAGGACTTCCTCTGACGTTGAACTACGGTAATGATAATTCATTATCATGTAACGTGCAAACGCGAGTTTCAGAAGAGCCGACTCAAAAAAATCAGGAAGCGTGGTTCAGCGCCACCACGACCGCCACGCCCAGCGCGATCAACGCCACCTGCGGCACCGATTCCTTGACGGTGGCGCGGCGCTGCATCTGCGGCATCAGGTCACTGACGGCGATGTAGATGAAGCCCGAGGAGGCGAACACCAGCACATAGGGAATCAGGCCGCTGGCATTGTCGAGGGTGTAGTAGCCGAGCAGGCCGCCCAGCACCGACATCAGGCTGCACAGGAGGTTGAACAGGTAGGCGCGCAGGCGCGAGAAGCCGGCATTGAGCAGCACGATGAAGTCGCCGATCTCCTGCGGGATCTCGTGCGCCACGATGGCGAGCGCGGTGAGGATGCCCAGCTCCGGATTGGCCAGGAAGGCCGCGGCGATCAGGATGCCGTCGGTGAAGTTGTGCATGCCATCGCCGACCAGGATCATCCAGCCCGATTTACCCGCCTGGTGGGCGTCGTGGCCGTGCGCGTGGTGGTGGCCGTCGCCTTCGTGGTGATGCGAGTGGCGCAGGATCGCCAGCTTCTCCAGCACGAAGAAGGCCAGCAGGCCGCCCAGCAGGGTCGCGAACAGGCTGCGCGGATCGGCGCCCTTGCCGAAGGCTTCCGGCAGCGCGTGCAGCAGCGAGGTGGCCAGCATGATGCCGACCGAAAGGCTCACCATCCGCTCCACCACCTTCGACAGCAGCGCGAACGAAAACACGGCAGCGCCGGTAATGCTGACGACGCCGGCGACCAGGGTCGCCAGCAGGATGGAACTCAGGATGGGATCGATTTGGATGCCTCTTGTGCTGGACTCGCATCACAGCTGCGAATGAGAACTCATTCGCGCCGCAAACCCGACATTGTAACCTGTCCGGCCCGACTCCTGTGCAAGCCCGCTCAGCGCGGGATCAGGCGACGCCGTTCTTGCCGAACCAGTTCAGCGCCTTGCTCCAGCCATCCTTAGCGTCGTCGGCGTTGTAGCTCGGGCGGTAGTCGGCGTGGAAGGCGTGGCCCGAGTTCGGATACACGTGGATCGTTGATCGGCTGTTGCCCGAGTCGAGGGCCTTGCGCATGCGCTCCACGGAGTCCAGCGGAATGCCGGTATCCTTGGCGCCATACAGGCCGAGCACCGGCACCTTCAGGCTTTGCGCCACGTCGATCGGGTGCTTCGGCTGCAGCGGATTGGTCTCGCCCACCAGGCGGCCATACCAGGCCACGCCGGCCTTCACGTTCGGATTGTGCGCCGCGTACAGCCAGGTGATGCGGCCGCCCCAGCAGAAACCGGTGATGCCCAATTTGTCGGTATTGCCGCCGCGCTGCTTGGTCCATTTCACGATGGTGTCGAGATCGTCCATCACCTGGGCGTCGGGCACTTTCGCGATGATGTTCTTCATCAGGTCCGGCATCGGGGTCTTGGTGGCGTCGCCCTGGCGCACGAACAGGTCTGGGGCGACGGCCAGGTAGCCGGCCTTGGCGAAGCGGCGCACCACGTCCTTGATGTGTTCGTGGACGCCGAAGATCTCGGAGATCACCAGCACCACCGGCAGGTTGGTGCGGTCCTTCGGCTGGGCGCGGTAGACCGGCACGTCCTGGCCGTTGACGACGACGATGTGGTCGCCGGCGTCCAGGCCGTCGGCGCTGGTCTGCACTTGCGTCTGCGCGACCACCGGCAGCGCCGCCACGGCGAAGCCGCTGCCGACCGCCGCCTTCAGGAAGACGCGGCGATCGACGCCGTTATCGAATGCGCTGGTGGCAAGCAGGCTTTCGCCGTCCGAGATCAGGTCTTTCATGAACGTCCTCCGAAGATGGAATGGATAAAAAAAGCAAGGTTATCTTATCAGTATCGGTTTGGACGGTGCGGACCTGAATTTCAATTGTGCAACCTGGTCCCCAGTAGCGCGAGGTCGACGTCGAGCCGGTTGGCGGCGCCGATGTCCACCTCCTCGGCGGCGCCGCCGGACGCCTCGACCTGGTAACTGCCGGCCAATTCGCCAGCGCTGAAAGCGAGGGGCAGCGCCTCGCTGTAGCGCGCGAACTGCGGCGCACTCACGGGCAGGCGCTCGATGGCATAGGCGCCGCTCGCCAGGTCGGCGCCCGCATACTTGATGGTGACGGTCGGACCGTCCACGAAGCGCTGCTTGGCCGCGACGAAGACCGGCTCTTTCGCTGCCGGCGCCGCGCCGACGGCGCCGCCGATCGACCCGCTATTGCCCGGCGCGAGCAGGATCGGCGCGCTCAGGGTGCTGAGCACCGTGTTGCTGGTATTCGATGCCACCGGCACGTCTGCGACCACGCTGGCCACGCTGTGGTCGGCGGTGATGACGACGTCGTACTTGCCCGGCGCGAGGCGCGCCAGGAAGAATTCGCCGGTGGCCGGATCCGGCGTGGTGGCGGTGACGATGGCGCCGGCCTGCTGCGCCGACACCTGCACCCCGCGTCCCAGCAGCGCGGCGCTGACGAAGCCCGAGATGCCGTTGGCCGCGACCGGCACCGGCTTCACCACGGGCTTGAGCACGTACAGCCCTTTTCCGCGCGTGAGCACGGATTTGCAGGCGTCGAAATCGAGCACGACTTCGGTCTTGTGGCCGGCGCGCACCTCAAAAGCGCCGGCGAGCTTGACGTCCCCGTCGGCGGAGTCCGGCGTCATCAACGGCAGTTCGCTACGGCCGTCGAGCGGCACCACGGTATGCGCCATGCCGCCCGCGTTCGCGTCGAGCACCAGGCGCAGCTGGGTGTAGTGGCCGGCTTCGAGCGTGGCCTGGCCGAGTGCTTCGAGGGCGCCGTTGGACAGGGTGAGCAGGTTGATCTTGCGCGCCGGGCTTAATGGAATGTCGGTCCATCCCGCATCGTCGCCCGCCGCATCGGCGCTGCGGTGCACGCGCACCTTGTTGACGGTCACGTTGACGGCGTCGAAGCCGCAGGCCGGGGCGTCGGTCAGCGACACGGCGAGGGTGCCGTAGGTATTGAGGGGCGCGGCAGGCGGCTCGCCGCCCATTTCGCCGGTGCAGGCGATTAGCACGGCGGCGCCGAGCAGGACGACGCCGATCAGGGCGGCGCGGGTTTCGTTCTTGAGCATGGGATCCTTTCGTCGCGCCGTATGGACGGCACTTGAAAGGATCTTAACATTCCCCATGGCAATTGTTACGCACAACACGCCACTTGAAACAATTGCTTACAGTATGCATACCGAATGGTTTGCTCTTATAGGGTGGGCAGGGACGCCCACCCTTCTAATGCGCTTCCTCCCAATTCATGCCAACGCCGGTTTCCGCCACCAGCGGCACCTTCAACTCCGCCACACCCGCCATCAATTCCGGCAGCTTCACCCGCACCAGCTCCAGCTCCGCTTCCGGCACCTCCAGCACCAGTTCATCATGCACCTGCATGATCATGCGCGTCCCCAGCTTGTCGGCTTCCAGCCAGCCCTGCACCGCGATCATCGCCAGCTTGATCAGGTCCGCCGCCGTGCCCTGCATCGGCGCATTGATCGCCGCGCGTTCGGCGCCGGCGCGGCGTGGGCCGTTCGGGGAGTTGATCTCGGGGAGCCACAGGCGGCGACCGAACACGGTCTCGACGTAGCCACGCGCCTTGGCTTGCAGGCGGGTCTCGTCCATGTACTGCTTCACGCCGGCGAAGCGGGCGAAGTAGCGTTCGATGTAGTTCGATGCGGCGCCGCGTTCGATACCCAGGTTCTGGGCCAGGCCGAAGGCGCTCATGCCGTAGATCAGGCCGAAGTTGATCACCTTGGCATAGCGGCGCTGCTCGCTCTGCACCTCTTCCGGCGCAATGCCGAAGATCTCGGCCGCCGTCGCGCGGTGGATGTCCTCGCCGTCGGCGAAGGCCTTGAGCATCGCCGGGTCGCCCGAGATGTGCGCCATGATGCGCAGCTCGATCTGCGAATAGTCGGCCGACACGATCACGCTGCCGGGCGGCGCGATGAAGGCTTCGCGGATGCGGCGTCCCTCGCTTGTCCGCACCGGGATGTTCTGCAGGTTCGGTTCGTTCGACGACAGGCGGCCCGTGATCGCCACCGCCTGCGAATAATTCGTGTGCACGCGCCCGGTCTTTTGGTTCACCATCTTCGGCAGCTTGTCGGTATAGGTCGACTTCAGCTTCGACATGCTGCGGTGCTCCAGCAGGAGTTTCGGCAGCGGGAAGTCCTCGGCCAGCTTCTGCAGCACCTCTTCATCGGTCGACGGCGCGCCGGTGGCGGTCTTCTTGATCACCGGCAGGCCGAGCTTCACGAAGAAGATCTCGCCGATCTGCTTCGGCGAGCCGAGGTTGAAGGGGCCGCCGGCGGCTTCATACGCCTGCTGCTCGAGTTCCTGCATGCGCGCGCCGAGTTCGCCCGACTGCTTCTGCAGCAGTTCCGCGTCGATCAGCACACCGTTGCGCTCGATCTTCTGCAGCACTTCCATGGTCGGCATCTCGATCTCGCGGTAGATGCGGGTCAGGCCGGCATCGACCTCGACGTGCGGCAGCATGGTCTGGTGCAGGCGCAGCGTGATGTCGGAATCCTCGGCCGCGTATTCGGTCGCGCGATTCAGTTCCACCTGGTCGAAGCAGATCATGTTGGCGCCCTTGCCGCACACGTCGACGAAAGGAATCGTGGTGTACCCGAGGTGGCGCATCGCCATGGTGTCCATGTCGTGCGGCTTGTGCGATTCGAAGACGTAGGACTGCAGCAGCGTGTCGTGCACGATCCCGGCGAGCTTGATGCCGTGGTTTTCGAAGATGTGCATGTCGTACTTCAGGTTCTGGCCCAGCTTTGGTTTACCCGGATTCTCCAGCCACGAACGCATGCGCTCCAGGGTCGCCTCGCGATTCAGTTGGTCCGGCGCGCCGGCATAGCGATGCGCCAGCGGGATGTAGGCGCCCTTGCCCGCCTCCACCGACAGCGAGATGCCGACCATCTCGGCCGTCAAGGGGTCGAGCGAGGTGGTCTCGGTATCGACTGAGGTCAGTGCGGCCGCATCGACCAGCGCCAGCCACTTGTCCAGCTGCTCTTCGTTGAGCACGGTCTCGTACTCGCCCTTGATGATCGGCATGCCCGGCAGGGTGCCGGATGCGCCTTCGGGGGAATTCAGCGGCGTGCCGCCAGGGCCGGCGCCGCGCGCCGGCGCCACTGCGCCATCGGCACGTGCGGCGCCACCGAGGTCGCGCAGCATGGTCTTGAAGCCGTATCGCTGGAAGAAGTCGCGCAGCGCCTCGGCGTCTTCGGGACGGCCGACCAGGGTTTCCTCGAACGAGACCACGTGGTTGACCAGGTCGCAGTCGGTCTTCACGGTGATCAGTTCGCGGCCCTTCGGCAGCCATTCCAGGGCTGCGCGCAGGTTCTCGCCGACCGCGCCGCCGATGCTGTGGGCATTCTCGATCACGCCGTCGAGGGAGTTGTGCAGGGTCAGCCACTTGACGGCGGTCTTGGGGCCGCACTTGTTCACGCCCGGGACGTTGTCGACGGTGTCGCCGACCAGGGTCAGGTAATCGATGATGCGGTTCGGCGGCACGCCGAACTTGGCGACCACGCCGGCTTCGTCCAGCCTGTCATTGGTCATCGTATTGATCAGCATGACCTTGTCGTTGACCAGCTGGGCCAGGTCCTTGTCGCCGGTCGAAATCACGGTGTTCATGCCGCGCGCGGCGGCCTGCACCGCCAGGGTGCCGATCACGTCGTCGGCCTCGACGCCCTCGACCATCAGGATCGGCCAGCCCATGTGGCGCACCACTTCATGGATCGGCTCGATCTGCCGGCCCAAATCTTCCGGCATCGAGGCGCGCGTCGCCTTGTATTCCGGATACAGGTCGTCGCGGAAAGTCTTGCCCTTGGCGTCGAACACGCAAGCGATGTAGGCAGCCGGGAAGTCGGCGCGCAGGCGGCGCAGCATATTGACCATCCCGTGCATGGCGCCGGTCGGGAAACCGTCGGCGCTGCGCAGGTCGGGCAGCGCGTGGTAGGCGCGGTAGAGATAGCTGGAACCGTCGACGAGCAGCAGGGTATTTTCCATGGGGAGAAGAATCAAAAGAGTATCCGCCATTATCGCAGAATCGGCCCGTCCATTCCCCACCTTGCATGCCGGACACAGCGGTGAAATGCGCGCACTTTTCACAGAGAATCCTGCCTGTTTGTTACAATGGACTAAACGACACAAGGGTGACCATCATGTTGCGCACATCTTCCCGCCTGAAACTCCTGAGCCTCTCCCTGTTCATTCCTGCCGGCATGGCTTTCGCCCAGCAGTCGCTGCCGGCGCAGCCTGGCCAGCAACCGGGTCAACAGCAGACCCAGACCGAGCGCCAGGGCCCGACCCAGCAACAGACCCAGCCACAGCAACGCCCGAGCCAGCAACCGCCCGAACTCGAGCGTATCGAGCCGGGCAGCGATACGCCTGCGACCACGATTCCGCAAAAGGAACGCACCCGCATCACCGAAAAGCGCGACAACCGCGGCCAGGTGACCGACGTGGAAGTGCAGAGCGGCCCGAGCCGCTACACCCTGAAGCCGAACACGCAAGTCGGCACCGCCCAGCCGGGCGACGCCCTCAGCTCGCAGCGCGGCCCGCAGTGGACCGTCAAGGAATTCGACTTCGGCAATCCGAAGAAGCAGGCCGCTGGAGATACGGCTGTCGCGCCAGCCCCGGCCCGTGCCGGTGTGCCGCCGCGCGCCGACGTGCCGCCACCGCCGCCGCTCGAGCCCGTCGAGAAAAAATAACCCGCCGCCGCGCCTGGCGCGGCCGACCTTCACCTTTATTGCTGGCACATGGCAGTTTTTACCGCGGTCTCGCTGGATGACCTTTCCCAGTGGATCAAGCAGTTCCCCCTCGGCCGCGCCCTGGCGCTCGACGGCATTTCTTCCGGCATTGATAACAGCAATTTCTTCCTGACGACGGAACAGGGCGAGTACGTCCTCACCATCTTCGAGAACCTGAGTTTCGAACAGCTGCCCTTCTACGTCCAGCTGATGCGCCACCTGGCCGAGCGCGGCATCCCGGTGCCGGCGCCGGTGCCGAATCAAGACGGCGAGCTGGTGGTGACCCTGCACGGCAAGCCGGCCATCATCGTCAGCCGCCTGAGCGGCGCCTCGCAGATGGACCCGCAGCCGGTGCACTGCGCCGAAGTGGGCCGCATGCTGGCGCGCATGCACCTGGCCGGCCAGGACTTCGGGCTGCAGCAGCCGAACCTGCGCGGGCTGGACTGGATCCTGGCGACCGCGCCGGAGGTCCAGCCTTACCTGAGTGAACATGAAGCCGCGCTGCTGCGCGATGAAACCGCCTTCCAGTCGGCCTTCGCAGCGAGCGCCCACTACGCCGCCCTGCCGCGCGGGCCGGTACACGCCGACCTGTTCCGCAACAATGTCATGTTCGAAGGCGAGCGCCTGAGCGGCTGCTTCGATTTCTATTTCGCCGGCGTCGACACCTGGCTGTTCGACGTCGCCGTCACCGTCAACGACTGGTGCATCGACCCGGCCACGGGCGTGCTCGACAAGGCTCGCGTGCGCGCTTTACTCGATGCCTACCACGCGGCGCGGCCCTTCACGCAGGACGAACACGCCGCCTGGCAGCCGCTGCTGCGCGCCGGCGCCCTGCGCTTCTGGCTCTCGCGCCTGTACGACCTCCACCTTCCGCGCGCGGCAGAGCTGCTGACCCCGCACGACCCGACCCATTTCGAGCGCATCCTGCGCGAACGCATCGAGCGCGCCGCCCCCGCGCTGTCCTTATGAACTCACTCCCCGCAATCACTGGCTGGCACTGGCTCAAGCAAGGCGCCGGCCTGTTCCGCAAACAACCGGCCGCGTTGACCACCCTGCTGTTCGCGAATATCCTTATCTGCATCGGCATCAGCGCCGTGCCCTTCGTCGGGCCGCTGCTGGTATCGGTGTTGATTCCTTCGTTCTCGATGGCCTTCATGCAGGCCTGCCTGATGATCGACAATGGCGAGCGCGTGCTGCCCAACGTACTGCTCACGGGTTTCCGCAAGCCGGTGTTCGGCACCCTGTGCAAGATCGGCCTGGTCTACATGGGCATCAGCCTGGTGCAGCTGGTGCTGATGTACCTGCTGATCGACCAGGACGCCATGCAGGAAATGGCGCGCCAGAGCCGCGAAGGCGGGCAGCCGCAGGTATCGGGCTCCTTCCTGCTGTCGATCTTCCTGATCGCCACCCTGAACCTGATCGGCGTCATCACGATGTGCTTCGCCGGCCCGCTGACCTACTGGCAGAAGATGACGCCAGGGAAAGCGACCTTCTACAGCTTCTTTGCCGTGCTGCGCAGCGCGCGCGTGTTCATCGTGCTGCTGCTGGCATGGTTCGCGATCTTCCTGGGGATTACCTTCGTGCTGTCGCTGGTGCTGGGGGGGAGCAGTCTGACCAGGGTGGTGATCATGTGGCTGATCTTCCTGTTTGTGTTGTTGCTGCAGTGTGCGATGTATGCGGGGTATCGGGAGATTTTTGGGAAGCCGGTGGATGGTTCGCCGAACGGCGGCTCTGTCAACTTGAGTAAATAGTAGCAGCCTCGTTTTTCGTTACCCGTGAAACCGTCATGCGCGCCAGTGGCGCGCATGACGGTCTTGCGGTTAACGCAAAGAATTAACGCCCGACTCGCTCGAGTTTGGCAATCGACAAATCCAGCACCTTCATCCCCGCCGCGCCGAAATTGATCTGCGCGCGCGCCGCCCCCGCCCCGCCTTCGATATTCACGATCACCCCCTCGCCGAACTTGGCGTGCGACACCGACTCGCCCACGCGCCAGCCGGAGCCGTTACCGGCGGCTGATTTCTGCGTGATCTGCTGCGCGATCTTGTTGTCGGTGCCATTGCGGAATTCGGTGTCGTCCCAGGCCGTCTGCGATTTGCGTCCGGCGAACCAGTTGGTCTGGACGCGTGGCGACAGCCACTTGATCGACTCGTCCGGCAATTCGTCGAAGAAGCGCGACTTCATGTTGAAGCGGGTCTGGCCGTGCAGCATGCGCTGCTGGGTAAAGCTCATGTACAGGCGCCGGCGCGCGCGCGTGATCGCCACGTACATCAGGCGCCGTTCTTCATCCACGCCATCGAGTTCGCGCGAGCTGCTTTCGTGCGGGAACAGCCCCTCTTCCAGCCCGGTAATGAACACCGCGTCGAATTCCAGGCCCTTGGCCGAGTGCACCGTCATCAGCTGCATCGCTTCCTGCCCGGCCTGCGCCTGGGCGTCGCCCGCTTCCAGCGACGCGTGGGTCAGGAAGGCGGACAGCGGCGACATCACGCTCGGCAGCGGCGCGCCGCCGTCCAGTATCTCGACGCCGTCGTCCAGCACGATCGCCTCGCCGGCCTGCGGCAGCGCAGGCGGGCCCAGGTGGGCGGGCGCGGCAATGCCGAAGCCTTCTTCCTGCACGAACTGGGTAGCGGCATTGACCATCTGCTCCAGGTTCTCGATGCGCTCGGCGCCTTCTTTCTCTTTCTGGTAGTGCTCGAGCAGGCCGCTGCGCTCCAGCACCACACGCACCATTTCCGGCAGCGGCAGCTGCTGGGTCTCGAAGCGCGCCGACTCGATGATCTTCACAAAAGCGCCGAGCGAGGAACCGGCCTTGCCCGTCATATAAGGCACCGCCGCGTACAGCGAGATGCCGTAGGAATCGGCCGCCATCTGCAGCTGCTCGATCGAGCGCGCGCCGATGCCGCGGGTCGGGAAGTTCACGACGCGCAGGAAAGCCGAATCGTTGTGCGGATTGTCCATCAGCTGCAGATAGGCGATCGCGTGCTTGACCTCGGCGCGCTGGAAGTAGCGCAGGCCGCCGTAGACGGTGTAGGGGATGCCGGCCGCGAACAGCGCGTGCTCGATCACCCGGCTCTGGGCGTTCGAGCGGTACAGGATCGCGATCTCGCTGCGCGACGTCCCCTCCCCCATCAGGCTCTTGGCCTCTTCAATGATCCACTGCGCTTCTTCCAGGTCGGACGATGCCTCGTAGACCCTCACCTGCTCACCCTGCCCCGCATCCGTGCGCAGGTTCTTGCCCAGGCGCTTGGGGTTGTTGGCGATCAGGAAATTGGCGCTGTCGAGGATGTGGCCGAAGGAGCGGTAGTTCTGCTCCAGCTTGATCAGGTTTTTGACGCGGAATTCGCGCTCGAAGGCCTGCATATTGCCGACGTTGGCGCCGCGGAAGGCGTAGATGCTCTGGTCGTCGTCGCCCACCGCGAAGATGGCGCCGCCGCCTTCCTCATCGTGGCCGGCGAGAAGCTTCAGCAGGTTGTACTGCAGATCGTTGGTATCCTGGAACTCGTCCACAAGGATGTGACGAAAGCGCATCTGGTAGTGGTGGCGCAGCGGACCATTGCGCGCCAGCAGTTCGTAGGCGCGCAGCAGCAGCTCGGCGAAATCGACCACGCCTTCGCGCTGGCACTGGCCTTCATACAATTCATACAGCTCGATCATGCGCCGCTCGATCGGGTCGTTCGGTTCCAGGCGATTGGCGCGCAGGCCCTGATCCTTGGCGTTGTTGATGAAGTACATCAGCGCCTTGGCCGGGTACTTTTCATCATCGACATTGGCCGCCTTGAGCATGCGCTTGATGAGCGAAAGCTGGTCTTGCGAATCCAGGATCTGGAAGGTCTGCGGCAGCGCCGCGTCCTTGTAGTGGGTCCGCAGCAGGCGATTGCACAGGCCGTGGAAGGTGCCAATCCACATGCCGCGCGTATTGATCGGCAGCATCGAGGACAGGCGGGTCAGCATTTCCTTCGCCGCCTTGTTCGTGAACGTCACCGCCAGGATGCCGGCCGGCGACACCTGCCCGGTCTGGATCAGCCAGGCGATGCGGGTGGTCAGCACGCGGGTCTTGCCGGAGCCGGCGCCGGCCAGAATCAGCGCGCTCTGCGACGGCAAGGTGACGGCGGCGAGCTGTTCTTCGTTCAGGTTGTGGAGGAGATCGGTCTGCATGCGGCCATTATATACCGGCCGATTTACTGTATGTCCATCCAGTATGCTGTCGCGTTCAGCCTTCCAGCCCTGCCGTGCGGGTGGACGGGTACTCCGGCAGCCTGTCCGCGAGTTTGACCCAGTGCAAACGGCTGCGCACGAAAGTATGGTCGTGCGGCGGCACCGCGTTCGGATCGTCGAGCGAGCAGGTGGAAATGTCGAGCTCCTCGGGCCAGCGGCTGTCCTCGAAGCTCAAGGTGGTGCCGCATTGCGGGCAAAAGCCGCGCAGCACTTCTTCGCTGGAAGAAAAGCGCGCCGGCTCGCCACGGGTGTAGCGGAAATCGGCGCGGCGCGCGCTGAACCAGGCCAGTGCCGGGGCGCCGGAAATCCGCCGGCAATCAGTGCAATGGCACAGGGTACTGTTGAAAATCTCACCGCTGACGGCATAGCGAACTGCACCGCAGAAACATCCTCCCTGCAAATCCATGTTCATCTCCTTTCGCACAGTCAATAAGCGTACTCATCAGTATAGGCGGCAGCGCTTGCGCGCGCCGCACCATTGTCTTTTCGCTTATGTTAATGCCAGATTCGCGACAGATCGCGTGGCCTTCATATCAGGCCTTAACCAAAAGGAGAAACTACATGCTTAACCGCGTTGTTACCGTCGCCGCGCTCGCCGTTGGCGGCATGCTGCTGTCGAAAAAACTCAAAGGGAGCCGCAACGGCTTCGGCGCCAGCTCGTCCGTGACCGAGACCATCGAGATCAACGTGCCGGTGAAAACCGCCTACAACCAGTGGACCCAGTTCGAGGACTTCCCGCAGTTCATGAAGAGCGTCAAGGAAATCCGCCAGCTGGACAACAAGCACCTGCACTGGAAAGCCAACGTGGCCGGCGAAGACAAGGAGTGGGATGCAGAAATCACCGAGCAGATCCCGGACGTGCGCATCGCCTGGCGCAGCGTCACCGGCGTGAAGAACGGCGGCGTCGCCGATTTCCACAAGATCTCGGACACCTGCTGCCGCGTCACGGTCCAGATGGACTATGAGCCGGAAAGCGCGCTCGAGTCGGTCGGCGACGCCTTCGGCGCGGTGCGCATGGAACTGCGCGGCAACCTGCAGAACTTCAAGGAACTGCTGGAAAAACGCGGTTCGGAAACCGGCGCCTGGCGCGGCAAGGTCGAACAGCATTGATGTGATCCGACCGACGGCGGTCGGCACACGCCGGCCGCCGTTCATCCTGATCAACCGGCGCGTGGGAGCGGCTTGGCCAGGCCCTTCTCGCGCGCTTCGCGTATCAGGGCGCGCACGGTCTTGTCGGCCGTGTGCGTCTCGCGCTCCATCTCCTTGCCCAGCACTTCCATTTTCTTGCCGATCGCATCCATCGGCTTGCCGGCCTCGCCCATGCGGCGGCCGATCTCGTCCATCGACTTCTGCGCCTGGCGCACGGCCGGTCCCTCCCATTCCTTGCCCATGCGCTCGCCCTCGATCGACATCTGCTTGCCGAGCTCGCTCATGCGGCGGCTGAGGCGCTCGCGTTCCTCGTCGTCCGCCTTGCTGAACTGTTTACCGAGCGCGTCCATTTCCTTGCCCAGTTCCTTCATGCGGGCATCCAGGGCGCGCGTCTTCGATTCGTCGACCTTCATGCCGCGCGCGGCCACGTCCATTTCCTTGCCGAGCGCGTCCATGCGCTTGCCGTGGACGTCCATTTCCTTGCCGTAAACGTCCATCTGCTTGCCCAGTTTGGTGACCGGCGCCCAGGCTGCGTCGACCTTCGCCATCAGGGCGGCGTCCTGGATGAAGTACGCCTTGCCGTTCTCGCGGAACCAGACGAAGTCGCCGCCGATCGTGCCCTTGACCCGCTTGATCTCGTCCCAGTCGTCGCTGCTGCCGCTCATGGAAAAACCCTTGTCGGTGGCGCGCACGATGGCATAGGGGTGTTCGCTGCGCTCGGTGCTGATGCTGACGTTCCGGTGCACGGTCGGCGCGGCTTGCGGTTCGGCTGCGGCGTGGGCCGGCGCGGCCCAGGAATAGAAGGCGGCGCTGAGGGCCAGGCCGAGGATCGGCACGGCAAGTTTCCAGTTCAGTGGATCGGCTTCGGGACGAACCAGGCGTTTGATACGGGACATGAGATTTCCTCCTTGTGCTGCTGGGGCAAGTTGCGGGGTGAACTGGAACAAGTCCAGTTCGGACAATGCAAGTGCCAGGCGCCGCGGTTCGCCGAGCGTGCTTGCGGCAATATCATCTGCAATCTGTTCGCGCTCTTCGCGGATCCGGTTCGACAGCCACCAGACGGCCGGGTGGTAGAACAGCAGGATCTCGATCGCGCTCTGGATCAAATTCACGATGTAGTCACAACGACGGACGTGGGCCAGCTCGTGCGCCAGCAGCGCCTCCAGCAGCTGCGGCGGCATGCCCGATACCAGGGAAGCCGGCACCAGCACCACCGGCCGCCACCAGCCGGCGGTCACCGGGCTGGTGAGGTCATCGACCAGGCCCAACGCCACGTTCCTGGCAATGCCCATCCGGCGCGCCAGCTCGCCGAGCCGCGCCTGCCACAGCGGGTCCGCTGTGTACCGGCCGGGCCGGCTGCGCTCGCGCACCCACATCAGGCCGAGCAGCATGCGCAGCGCCAGTACCCCGGCGCCGATCGACCAGATCAGCACCACCAGCGGCAAGCGCGCTTGCAGCGCATCCTCCCAGCCAGTCTCCAGCACCAGCGACTGCACTGCGGCCGGCGCGGCATCCGTGCCCGCGACTGCCAGCATGGTCGTCACGACGCCCTCGTCCATCTGGGCCATGCGTTGCACGGCGCCGGCCAGCGGCAAGGCCGCGCACAGCAGCAGCGCGCCGCAGGCCACCAGGTAGCGCGCCTGTGGCCGCGCCTTGCGCATCGCCGCCAGCACCAGCGCCGCGGCCCAGCCGACCAGCAAGCCCTGCCACAGGAAATCGATCAGCGCCCAGGCCAGGGCCGGCGCGGCGTTCGCAAGCAGCTCGTTCACGGTCATCGTTGCTCCTTCATTGGCAACTAGATTAAAAGTTCTAGATAAAATTGTCTAGAACTTTTTTTCTACTTTATGTCGATGATGAACTCTAGGCGTATGCACGCAACGGGGCCAGCCCGGTGCGACAGGCGGCAGGATTCGCGGAATGGATGGAAAGGCGGAGAGAAAGGACGGGCCGGGTGGCCCGTCCGGAGGGATGTTTAGTACACGACCACCGAGCGGATCGACTCGCCCGACTTCATCAGATCGAAGCCTTCGTTGATGCGATCGAGCGGCAGGTGGTGGGTGATCAGGTCATCGATGTTGATCTTGTTTTCCATGTACCAGTCGACGATCTTCGGCACGTCGGTGCGGCCGCGCGCGCCGCCAAAGGCGGAGCCCTTCCACTCGCGCCCCGTCACGAGCTGGAACGGACGGGTCGAGATTTCCTGGCCGGCCGCCGCCACGCCGATGATGATCGACTGTCCCCAACCCTTGTGGCAGCACTCCAGCGCCTGGCGCATGGTGTTGACGTTGCCGACGCACTCGAAGCTGTAGTCGGCGCCGCCGTCGGTCAGCTGGACGATCGAATCGACCACGTTCTCGACCTTGGTCGGGTTGATGAAGTGGGTCATGCCGAACTTGCGCGCCATCGCTTCGCGTTCCGGGTTCAGGTCCACGCCGATGATCTTGTCGGCGCCGACCATCCGGGCCGCCTGGATCACGTTCAGGCCGATGCCGCCCAGGCCGAACACGACGACGTTGGTGCCCGCCTCCACCTTGGCCGTGAAGATCACCGCACCGATGCCGGTGGTGACGCCGCAACCGATGTAGCAGATCTTGTCGAACGGCGCATCCGAACGCACCTTGGCCAGCGCGATCTCCGGGACCACGATGTAGTTCGAGAAGGTCGAGGTGCCCATGTAGTGGTAGAGCGGCTGGCCGTCGAGCGAAAAACGGGAAGTAGCGTCAGGCATCAGGCCGCGGCCCTGCGTGGAGCGGATCGCCTGGCACAGGTTGGTCTTCTGCGACAGGCAGAATTTGCACTGGCGGCATTCCGGCGTGTACAGCGGGATCACGTGATCGTCCTTGCGCAGGCTGGTCACGCCGGGGCCGACGTCGACCACCACGCCCGCGCCTTCATGGCCCAGGATCGCAGGGAACAGGCCTTCCGGATCGGCGCCCGACAGGGTGTAGTAGTCGGTGTGGCAGATGCCGGTGGCCTTCACCTCGACCAGCACCTCACCCGCCTTCGGGCCTTCGAGTTCGACTTCCTCGATCGTGAGCGGGTGGCCCGCCTTCCAAGCAACTGCAGCCTTCGTCTTCATGTTTTTCCTTCCTGAACCATGAGCATGAATGGGACGCCGCGCGCAAGTGCGACGCCATAAAGGGTGAAATGATAACAAGGCTGGCGAATCGGTGCGCCGCCTTGCCTCGAAATACCGCCTGTGTTTACAAGGGCAAGCCAAGTCGCATGCGCTGTTCCATGCGTGCTTCGCCGGGCCGCATCGGGTACGGCGCTTCGACCGCAATGAAGCCGGCACGCTCGTACAAGCGGATCGCGCCGGTGTTGGCGCAGTTCACGCCCAGCTCCATGCGGCGCGCGCCGCGCGCCTGTGCCCACGCCACCGCCTCTTGCAGCAAGGCGCCGGCGACACCGTGGCCGCGCGCGGCCGGCGCCACCCACATCTGGTACAGGTTCACCAGGTCCGGGTCCTGCGCATCGACCTTGGCCCAGCACAGGCCCACCAGTTGCCCGTCCAGCTCCGCGCCGAGCGGACAGTCGATGCCGGGGACCGCCGCCCGCGCAAGGCGCGCCTGCCACTCCTCCAACGGCCAGGCCTGGGCCTCGGCCAGGGTCGCGCCGAAGGCGTCCGGCGAATCCGCCAGCGCCTGCAGGCGGATCGCGCGGTAGGCCTGCCACTCGTGCGGCGCCAGGGGCCGCACCTCCATTACTTGGCGGCCGGCGCGGCGCCGGTCAGCTCGCGGCCCTTGGCGGCGTAGGCGGATGCTTTCGGCACGCTGGTCCACTCGGGACGCTTGGCGTCGTTGGCGACATCAAACACGCCCGCCGCCAGCATGCGCGTCACACGCGCCATATTGTCGTAGTCGAGCTTTTCCCAGGTGTCGTCCTTGCCGTGGTAGTCGGGGAAGGCGTAGGCCACCGACAGCGTGTGGGCCGGCACGCCGGCATCGGCCAGGGCCTGGTTGTCGGCGCGCGAGAAGAACATGTCGCTGAACGAGGCGTGCTTCCACAGCTTGACGCCGGTGCGCTCGGCGCTGCCCTTCATCGTCTCGCTGATGGTCGAGTAGTCGAAGCCGGTCATGGCGATGGTGCCGACCTGCTTGCCCTCGCTGTCGTCGGTGCGGCCGGTCTGCTCCAGGTTGATCATCGCGACCGTATCCTTCAGCGGGAACACCGGATGGCGCGCGTAGTACTTCGCGCCCAGCAGACCCAGTTCCTCGCCCCAGAAGGTCATGAACACGATGCTGCGGCGCGGACGCTGCTTGCCGGCGCTGAGGCTTTTCGCGATCTCGATCGCGGAGACCACGCCGCTGGCGTCGTCGTTGGCGCCGTTGAAGACTTCACCGTCGCGGATGCCGACGTGGTCGTGGTGGGCCGTCACCAGCACATAGGTGCTCTTCAGGCTTGGGTCGGAACCCGGCAGCACGCCGACCACGTTACGCAGTTTCACCGGACGCAGCGCGGCCGCCGCGACGCGCGCGGTGACCGTGGCGCCGCTCTTCTCCAGCGCCGCAGCGGCGTCGGGCGCCTGCAGCACCAGCACCGGCACCGCGCCGGCGGCCGGCGGCTGCGCCGGATCGACCAGCCAGCCGCCGGTGCCGGCGCTCTGACGCTTTTCCTTGTCGATCAGGACCACCAGGCGCGGCTTGCTCGTCAGCTTCTGCTGCAGCACGCGCCCGGCGCCCGGCACCGGACCGGCCGGCACCACCAGCACCTTGCCATCGGCGGCCGCATTGTTTTCCAGCGCGTCCTTCCAGCTCATGAACACCACCGGGGCGCCCGCCACCGAGACGGCATCGAGGAAGTTGCCGGTGGCGGCGCCTGCGGCGACCTTGATGGCTGCGCCGCCCCCGTTCACGGTGAAGGAGATGTCGTCAGGCTTGCGCTCCGCATACTGCCAGGTCGCGGTCTGGAAGTAGCCGTCGTCGCCTGCCGGCGCCAGGCCCGCGGCGCGGAACTGGGACGCGATGTATTCGGTCGCCAGGTCCTGGCCGCGCGAGGGCGTGCCGCGGCCTTCGAGCAGGTCGGACGCCAGGAAGGAGACGTGGCCGCGCAGGGCGTTCGGCGAGATGGAGTCGAGCTGGGTCGGAATCGAGGTGCAGCCGGCGGTGGCCAGGGCGATGGCAAGAGCGGAGAGGTAAAGACGCATGCGATTGCTTTCGATGAGAGATGGCAAGAAAAGCAATATCGCACGGCGGGGCGAAGCGGTCAACGGACCTGCGGTCGAATGCACATTCACGCTTTATGAAACATGGAGGGCGCAGCCGAACCTTCCGGCTTGCGAGACAATCGTCTGATTCAGGTGCAAGCACACGATGAAAGGAATGCCCTGGGTTGATACACCAGCTGTTTAGTCTCGGGTGCTCACCTTTTCACATACGCACTTGCGTCGATCGGAATGCTGACGGTAAACGTGGTGCCTTTTCCAGGCCCACTATCGACAACGACGGTGCCTCCGTGGCTTTCTGCGACACTCTGGACATATGGCAAACCGAGGCCCCAGCCTTTGATGCTGACATCTTCGATGCGTTGGTGCCGCTTGAAAATACGATCCATTTCCTCCCGAGGGATCGGGGGACCTTCGTTATGTACGGACAGGAGCAGTAGTTCCTTCTCACGATACGCACGAACCGTAATCGGCTCCAGGACGTCGCCGTATTTGTGTGCATTGTTGATCAGGTTCTCGAGCACACGCTTCATCGAGGCCCGGCACCATTGCCCGACGATCGGTTCACCAAACACCCGAACATTCTGGTCGAACAGGGGAAGATCGGCACACACTTCCTCAATCAGCGTCATTATGTCGAAAGAAGTCAGGCTCAATTTGAGCTTCATGCTGCCGTGCCGCATCGATGCATCGAGCAAGGTCTCGATCATCCCGTCTGCCTCGGCAATTTTCTTGCAGACACGCCTGGCCAGGTTGAGAATGCTGGGGTCGGCAGTCTTCAGCTGGATCAGCTGTGCGCTCGCACTGGCAACATGTAATGGGTTTCTTAGATCATGCGACAAGGTGGCGATGAAATCGGAGGTTTTTTGCCGTTCCGCCTCACTGAAGCCGCTGACCGACTCGCGGGCGGCTTCTTCGATCGAGCGACCAATCACTTCAGCACAGTGCTTGTCCAGGTTTAGTCCATTGGCTCTCGTGATCGAAAACAGCACTTCGCGAAAGATCTGAAGTTCATGAACCACGTCATGCGGCGAGTAATCCGTCATGTTTGCCCGCTCACGACCATGGGCGGAGGCCATATTGGTCCCGATAAATGCAAACGGGACAGGTGCATCCTTCGACAATACGTCAACGATATTGTCGTAGAGCTTAGGCACCATATTGACGAGCACCGGCTCATTCAGTGCCGTGGCAGCTGGTATCTCGGTAGTCACTCGCGCACGCCATCGGTCGAGGACCGGTTCGCGGAAGGCGGAAAATGCAGAGACAAGCTCCACAGTCCGAACAGGCTGATCTTCAGGGTCCCGGGTAGTCACTGGCGCTCCAGTTGGCATCGGCGAAAGACGCCGTCGAGTAAACACAAAGCAACGCCTGTAGCCCGGTTCCGAATCGACGGAAGGCAGTGCAGCTCAAGTTGTCGTCTTTGATACCATTTTTGTTTTTCTCTTATGAATCGATTGCCTGGCCCGACAGTTGCTACGCCGGGCGGAAGCGGCTCACCCGGGCCGGAATCAGGCGCTTTTGTTCTTGACCGTCAATGCGCGCGCCGAAATCAGATCGCGCAGCGATTGCGAATGCGCTTTAGCCTGCTTGGCTTTTGCTTCATAGTCGGCGGCGCGCTCATGCTGCCCTGCGTGGCGTTCTGTTTCGCACATCTTGCTAAAGAGACGCTCCTGCTCATGAAGGGCGCGGATGGCGCCCCAGATCGCATCCTCCACTGCGCTGCCTTGCAGCGTCTCCAGCACCTTCGCGGTAAATGCATGGCCTGTATGGCAACGGTATCGTATGGGGCCCTTCTGACCGATCTCCCATAAGGCGCCGGCACACTCCGGACACGTGAGTGAGCTTAGCTTGCCAATTTGCTCGAGGTCGTCCATATCGCTATCCCTGCCCACAATGCGATTTTCGATATCAATCCAATGGGCGACGCCGGGCATGAACGCGCGTGGCGCCGGACTGGCTGGCTGCACCGTTGCAGCAGTCAATTCGACCAGGGCCGGCCCGATTTCATCAACACGAAGGACCCGATCAACATCGACATGCTCGAGAGCACTTGCGGGCATGTCGACCGCTTCCGCTTCAATCGGATCCTGGACAATCGCCACTCCTCCGCAGGCTTTAATCGCCTGCAAGCCAACGGTTCCGTCATCCAGATAGCCGCTCAATACGACGCCGATAGTATTGTCGAGGAAGGCCGATGCCGCCGAGCGAAACATCGGATCGATCGCCGGCCGGCAGTGATTTTCCTTCGGGGCACGTAAAAGCCTGACATAGGCCTTTCCGTCTTTCACGACCACAGTGAGGTGCTCGTCGGGGGGCGCGACAAGCACCCGGCCAGCGATGATTGGCTCGCCATCGGTCGCATGGCGAACCGGCAACGCCGAACAGCGGCCCAGGATATTGGGAACAGTGCTTTTATGTGAACCGATGTGCGTGACGATCAGGACGGCGGCAGGAAACTCTTGGGGCAACATGGCCAGAATGACCTTTAGCGCCTTGATCGCACCGGCTGATCCCCCAATGAGGACGATTTTAGACATGGGCAGAATCCAAACGTACGTACAGCGTACCCTACCTGAATGTGGAAAAATGTGGCGCTAAGCACGATTCATGGGCAAGTGCGCGCCATCGTCATCGGGGGCGATCCCGCCGCCATCGAAGAGCGCATCCGCTTCGTGGCCCTGGTCCTCGCTGCCGGCCAACGGCTGGCGTCCGGGAACGCAACGCTGTTCGTGGCGGCCAGGGATGCGTTCGACCGGGACGGCGGCCGGCGCCGCCGCCAGGATGACGCGCCGAAGACCCAATGATCAGTCGCGCTCCCAGGGCTCGGGCGGCGCCTTCGGATGGCGCCGCATCACCTTGCCCTGGGTGGTGAAGCCGATCAGGCGCGCCACCACGGCCGCCAGGTACATCACGCCGACCAGCATCTCGATGCTGCACACGGCGCGCGCATGCGTGGTCAGCGGGATCACGTCGCCGATCCCGGTGCTCGATAGCAGCGCGAAGCTCAGGTAATTCAGTTCGCTCCAGGTGCGCGGCGCGGCCGCGTTGACCGCCGCCGCGAACGAACCCGGATGCAGTTCCTGCACCATCAGGTAGAGGTGAGTGAAGCCCCAGGCCAGCAGGGTGAAGGTGGAGGCGGCAGCAAACAATTCGTCGGTGGTGGCCTGGCGGTCGCCCATCATGTAGGCGATCAGGCTCCCGGCCGCGTAGAAGTAGAACAGCGCTTCCAGGCCCGAGGACCAGGGCAGCAGGATGCCGCGCATGTCGAAGAAGGTCTGCAGCGCCAGCAGTACGATGATCGGCACCGCCAGGGTAGCGCTGATCCAGGTCTCGCCCGGGGTGCGGCGCACCATGCGGATCGCCAGCGCCAGCACCAGTACGCCGAACACATTGAAGGCGCCCTGCCCGGCCGGCGCCTGCTCGATGAAGGGATACAGCAGCATGCCGAGCAGCTGCACCAGCAGCAGGATGGCGCAGGGGTGGCGGCGGGTATGGATCCAGAGGCGCAGCGGTCGCATCGTATTCGTCGATCGGAAGAAATGCGCCTATTGTATTCACTCCACCGGGCAAACAGCGCGCACGCCTGCGCCGCTATGCGAACAGCACCGCGAAGCGGCGCGCCGCACTGGCCGGGTCCGGGTCGCCGGCAACGCTCGTGATGGCCGCCACCATGTGCGCCCCGCGCGCCACCAGCGGCTCGGCATTGGCCGGCGTCATGCCGCCGATGACGACCAGCGGCAGCGCGGAGGTTTCGCGCCAGGCGTCGATGATGTCGGGCGACGTCACGAAGCTGTACTTCTTGACCGGCGAGGGATAGAAGCCGCCGAAGGCGACATAGCTGGCGCCGTCCTGCTGCGCGGCGTGCGCCAGCGCCAGCTCGCCGTAGCACGAGGCGCCGACGATCTTGCCGGGACCAAGAATGAAACGCGCCTGGGCGACCGAGGTGTCGGCGCCGCCCAGGTGCACGCCGTCCGCATCGAGTGCGCGGCACAGGTCGAGGTGGTCGTTGATGACCAGCGGACGGCCGTAGCGGCGGCACAGCGCGAGCAGGGCAGCGCCCTGCTCTACCCGCAGCGCCGGGGCGGCCGTCTTGTGGCGGTACTGCACCAGCGCGGCGCCGCCGGCGAGGGCCGCATCGGTGGCGGCGAGCAGGCGGGCCGTGTCGTCCCAGCTAGGCGTGACCAGGTAGAGTCCTCGCAGGTCGTAGGGTTTCAAGCTTGTCCTTTCAATGGGTGTGCAGGATGCGGCGCGGGATGCGCTGTCCCGGCGCGATGGAAAAAGCGTGTTCAAGCGCCTGGTGGCAGTAATGCTGGGCGCCGTGGAGGGCGTCGGCCATCGCATCGCCTCGGGCCAGATGCGCCGCGACGGCCGACGCCAGGGTGCAGCCGCTGCCGTGGTAGGCATGCGGCAGGCGCGGCAAGCGCCAGGATTGCTGCTCGACGCCGGCGCGCAGCCAGCGGTTGACGACGATCTCGCCCTCCCCGTGTCCGCCGGTGAGCAGCACGTGTTCACAAGGGATTTCGCCGAGCGCCGCGGCTTCCGGCAGGTTGGGTGTGACGATGGTGGCCAGCAGCAGCAGCTCGCCCAGTGCCGCCAGCGCACTGCCCTTGCCGAGGGCGTCGCCGTGGCCGCTGGCCAGCACCGGGTCCAGCACCACCGTCAATTGCGGGTCGGCCGCCCGCAGCTGGCGCAGCAGGCGCGCGATCGCCGCCGCATTCTCGCGGCTGCCGGGGATGCCGATCTTCACCGCGTCGATGCGGCAGGTGGCGATCAGCGCGTCGGCCTGGCGCGTCACGAAGCCGGCATCGACCGGCCGCACCTCGTGCACGCGGTTGTTGTCCTGCACCGTGAGCGCCGTCGCCACCGGCAGCGCATGGCCGCCGAGGGCGCCGATGGCGGCGATGTCCGCCGCCAGGCCCGCGCCGCCGCCCGGATCGAGCCCGGCGAACACCAGCACCGTCGGCGCCATCAGGTGGCCAGGCCTTCCTTCGGCGACGACGGCGACGCCGCGAAGCGCTTCGGCATGCGGCCCGCCAGGTGGGCTTCGCGGCCCGCGATGACGGCGTGGCGCATCGCGCGCGCCATCCGTACCGGGTCGCGCGCGCCGGCGATCGCGGTGTTCATCAACACCCCGTCGCAGCCCAGCTCCATCGCGATCGCCGCATCCGACGCCGTGCCGACGCCGGCGTCGACCAGTACCGGCACGGTGGCCTGCTCGATGATGAGCGACAGGTTCCACGGGTTCAGGATACCCATGCCGGAGCCGATCAGGGACGCCAGCGGCATCACGGCGACCACCCCGATCTCCTGCAGGATGCGGGCCTGGATCGGATCGTCGCTGCAGTAGACCATCACGTCGAAGCCGTCGCGCACCAGCGTTTCGGCGGCCTTGAGCGTTTCCGGCATCTGCGGGAACAGGGTCTTCTCGTCGCCCAGCACTTCGAGCTTCACGAGATTACGGCCACCGAGCAGCTCGCGCGCCATCTGCAGGGTGTAGACCGCGTCCTTGGCCGTGTAGCAGCCGGCGGTGTTGGGCAGGATGGTGAATTCGTCCTGCGGCAGCACGTCCAGCAGGCTGGGGGCGTGGGGGTCCTGGCCGATATTCACGCGGCGAATCGCCACGGTGATGATCTCGGCGCCCGCCGCGAGCGTGGCTTCACGGGTCTGTTCGAGATCGCGGTATTTGCCGCTGCCGACCAGCAGGCGCGAAGCGTACTGGCGGCCGGCGATGGTCAGGAAATCATTTTCAATCATTGCATTCATTGTTGCTCCTTTCAACCGCCACCGATGGCGCGCACGATGTCCACTTTGTCTTTCGCCTGCAACTGCCGCCCCGGCCACTGCGGGCGCGGCACCACTTCGCGGTTCACCGCGACCGCCACCGCCTGCCCGGCCAGGCCGAGTTGCCCGGCCAGCTCCTGCAGCGACGCCCCCACTGGCAACAGGTAGGGCGAGCCATTCAGTTCGACTTCCAGCATCACACCTCCCGGTACAGTTTCGCGCCGCCGCGCACGAATTCGATCGCCTTTTCCTGCATCCCCTGCTTGAGCGCGGTGTCTTCCGCAACGCCGCTGGCGGCCGCGTACGCGCGCACCTCCTGGGTGATCTTCATCGAGCAGAAATGCGGGCCGCACATCGAGCAGAAGTGCGCCACCTTGCTGGACTCCTTGGGCAGGGTCTCGTCGTGGAAGGAGCGCGCCTTGTCCGGGTCCAGGCCCAGGTTGAACTGGTCTTCCCAGCGGAATTCGAAGCGCGCTTTCGACAGCGCGTTGTCGCGCAGCTGGGCGCCGGGATGGCCCTTGGCCAGGTCGGCCGCGTGGGCCGCGATCTTGTAGGTGATGATGCCGTCCTTGACGTCCTGCTTGTCGGGCAGGCCCAGGTGCTCCTTGGGCGTGACATAACAAAGCATGGCGGTGCCGTACCAGCCGATGGTGGCGGCGCCGATGCCGGAGGTGATGTGGTCGTAGCCGGGCGCGATGTCGGTGGTGAGCGGGCCCAGGGTGTAGAACGGCGCCTCGCCGCACTGCTCCAGCTGGAGGTCCATGTTCTCCTTGATCAGGTGCAGCGGCACGTGGCCGGGGCCCTCGATCATGGTCTGCACGTCGTGCTTCCACGCGATCTGGGTGAGCTCGCCCAGGGTCTTCAGTTCGGCCAGCTGGGCCTCGTCGTTGGCGTCGTAGATCGAACCGGGACGCAGGCCGTCGCCCAGGCTGAACGACACGTCGTAGGCCTTCATGATCTCGCAGATCTCTTCGAAATGCGTGTACAGGAAGGATTCCTTGTGGTGCGCCAGGCACCATTTCGCCATGATGGAACCGCCGCGCGAAACGATGCCGGTCAGGCGCTTGGCCGTCATCGGCACGTAGGCGAGGCGCACGCCGGCGTGGATGGTGAAGTAGTCGACGCCCTGCTCCGCCTGTTCGATCAGGGTGTCGCGGTAGATTTCCCAGGTGAGGTCTTCGGCCTTGCCGTTTACCTTTTCCAGCGCCTGATAAATCGGCACCGTCCCGATCGGGACCGGCGAATTCCGGATGATCCACTCGCGCGTCTCGTGGATATGCTTGCCGGTCGAGAGGTCCATCACATTGTCGGCGCCCCAGCGGATCGCCCAGGTCATCTTCTCGACCTCTTCGCCGATCGAGGACGTCACGGCCGAGTTGCCGATGTTGGCGTTGATCTTCACCAGGAAGTTGCGGCCGATGATCATCGGCTCGATTTCCGGGTGGTTGATATTGGCCGGGATGATGGCGCGGCCGCGCGCGACTTCATCGCGCACGAATTCGGGCGTGATCTCTTGGGGGATGCTGGCGCCGAAGGACTGGCCCGGATGCTGGCGCGCCATCACGCTGGCCACGCGCGCGCCCATTGGGCCGGAGTCGACCAGCGAAGCGAGATACTCCTTGCGACGCAGGTTCTCGCGCAGGGCGATGAATTCCATCTCGGGCGTGATGATGCCCTGGCGTGCGTAGTGCATCTGCGTGACGTTGCGGCCGGCCCTGGCGCGGCGCGGGGTGCGCTGCAGCTCGAAGCGCAGGGCCGTCAGCGCCGGATCCTGCAGGCGCGCCTGGCCATACTCGGAGGTGGGGCCAGGCAGTTCCTCGGTGTCGCCGCGTTCCAGGATCCACGGCAGGCGCGGCGTCGTCAAACCGCGGCGCACGTCGATGCTCGCCGCCGGGTCGGTATACGGGCCGGAGGTGTCGTAGACGAACAGCGGCGGATTGGCTTCGCCGCCGAAACTGTCGGGCGTCGGGGATTGCGAGATCGCACGCATCGGCACGCGGATGTCGGGCCGGCTGCCTTCGATGTAGGTCTTGCGCGAATTGGGGAAGGGTTCGATCGCTGCTTCGTCGACCATGGCGGTCGCGGCGTCGAACTTCAGAGGTGCATTCATGTGGCTCCTTTGCGGAGCCAGCAAAGGAGTTGCCAGGCATGACCGCGCAGGCGTACCCGCACCCCGGCCATATTCTGACTGCTTCCCTTCGCTGGCATTATCCAGATCAGGTTCGGAGGGTATTTCTCACCCACTCGCCGCAAACCACATGATGCGGTTGCGACAGCAGGACCCCTAGCGTGTGCCGCCTCCGGATTCCCGGATGCAGCGGGCCGGATTATAGCGCCATCTACTCTATAATGGTTCTTTTCGCATAATTTTTACTAGACCAGACCATGGAACTTGCCAAGTCTTTCGAGCCAGCGGACATTGAACAACACTGGCGCACCGAGTGGGAACAGCGCGGCTATTACACCGCCAGCATGGAAGACGGCAAGCCGTCGTTCTCCATCCAGCTGCCGCCGCCGAACGTCACCGGCACCCTGCACATGGGCCATGCCTTCAACCAGACCATCATGGATGGCCTGACCCGCTACTACCGCATGCGCGGCCATAACACCGCCTGGATCCCGGGCACCGACCACGCCGGCATCGCCACCCAGATCGTGGTCGAGCGCCAGCTCGACGCCCAGAAGATCTCGCGCCACGACCTCGGCCGCGACGCCTTCATCGAGAAGGTCTGGGAGTGGAAGGAAAAATCGGGCAGCACCATCACCGGCCAGATGCGCCGCATGGGCACCTCGCCCGACTGGCAGCGCGAATACTTCACGATGGACGAGCCGCGCTCGAAGACCGTCACCGAAGTCTTCGTGCGCCTGTTCGAACAAGGCCTGATCTACCGCGGCAAGCGCCTGGTCAACTGGGACCCGGTGCTGGGCACCGCGGTGTCGGATCTGGAAGTCGATTCGCAGGAAGAAGATGGCTCGATGTGGTACATCCAGTACCCGTTGGCCGATGGCTCGGGCCACCTGACGGTGGCCACCACCCGTCCCGAGACGATGCTGGGCGACGTCGCCGTGGCGGTCGATCCGACCGACGAACGCTATACCCACCTGCACGGCAAGCTGCTGACGCTGCCCCTCACCGGCCGCCAGATTCCGGTGATCGCGGACAGCTACGTCGACAAGGAATTCGGCACCGGCTGCGTGAAGATCACGCCGGCCCACGACTTCAACGACTACGCGGTCGGCCAGCGCGCCGGCCTCGCCCCGATCAACATCTTCACGCTGGACGCGAAGATCAACGAGAACGGCCCGGCCCAATACCAGGGCCTGGATCGCTTCGCCGCGCGCAAGCAGATCGTCGCCGACCTGGAAGCGCAAGGCCTGCTGGAAGCGGTCAAGCCGCACAAGCTGATGGTCCCGCGCGGCGACCGTACCGGCGTCGTGATCGAGCCGATGCTGACCGACCAGTGGTTCGTCGCGATGAGCAAGCCGGCGCCGGAAGGCACTTTCAATCCGGGCAAGTCGATCACCGAAGTGGCGCTGGAAAAGGTCGCGAACGGCGAGATCAAGTTCGTGCCCGAGAACTGGAGCACTACCTACAACCAGTGGCTGGGCAACATCCAGGACTGGTGCATCTCGCGCCAGCTGTGGTGGGGCCACCGCATCCCGGCCTGGTATGGCGAGAACGGCGAGATCGTCGTCGCGCGTACCGAGGAAGAGGCGAAGGCCAAGGCCGCCGCGCAAGGCATCACGGGCGCACTGCGCCGTGACGACGACGTGCTCGATACCTGGTTCTCGTCGGCGCTGGTGCCTTTCTCGACCATGGGCTGGCCGGAGCAGACGAAGGACATGTCGATGTTCCTGCCGTCGTCGGTGCTGGTGACCGGCTTCGACATCATCTTCTTCTGGGTCGCCCGCATGGTGATGATGACGGCCCACTTCACCGGCAAGGTGCCGTTCGAGACCGTGTACGTGCACGGCCTGGTGCGCGACTCGCAAGGCCAGAAGATGTCGAAGTCGAAGGGCAATACGCTCGACCCGATCGACCTGATCGACGGCATCGACCTCGAGTCGCTGGTTGCCAAGCGCACCACCGGCCTGATGGACCCGCGCGCCGCGGAGAAGATCGCGAAAGCCACCCGCAAGGAATTCCCGGACGGCGTCCCGGCCTTCGGCACCGACGCCGTGCGCTTCACGATGGCGAGCTACGCCTCCTTGGGCCGCAACATCAACTTCGACCTGGGCCGCTGCGAAGGCTACCGCAACTTCTGCAACAAGATGTGGAACGCGACCCGCTTCGTGATGATGAACACGGAAGGGAAGGATTGCAGCGCGCCGAATCCGGAAGATTTGTCGCCAGCCGACCGCTGGATCATCTCGCTGATGAACCGCACCGAACTCGATATCGCGAAAGGCTTCGCCGACTACCGCTTCGACAATATCGCCAGCAGCATCTACAAATTCGTCTGGGACGAGTACTGCGACTGGTACCTGGAACTGGCCAAGGTCTCGGTCCAGCAGGGTACCGAAGCGCAGCAACGCGCCACCCGCCACACCCTGCTGCGCGTGCTGGAAGTCGTGCTGCGCCTGGCGCATCCGATCATCCCGTTCGTGACCGAAGCACTGTGGCAGGCGATCGCGCCGATGGCCGGCAAATCCGGCGACACCATCATGCTGCAGCCGTATCCGATCGCCGACAACGCGCTGATCAGCGAAGAGGCGGAAGGCTGGATGGAACAGCTGAAGGCGCTGATCGACGCCACCCGCAACCTGCGCGGCGAGATGTCGCTGTCGCCATCGGTGCGCGTGCCGCTGATCGTCGAAGCGGGCAACGCCGAAGACCGCGCGCGCCTGGCGGTGTTCGCGCCGTATATCCAGTCGCTCGGCAAACTGGCGGAGGTGCAGATCGTCGATGCGCTGCCGGAATCCCCGGCCGCGGTGTCGGTCGTCGGCACCACCAAGCTGATGCTGAAGGTCGAGATCGACCCGGTCGCCGAGCGCGAGCGCCTGTCGAAGGAGATCGCGCGCCTGCAGGGTGAAATCACCAAGGCGAGCAGCAAGCTGTCGAACGAGAGTTTTGTCGCGCGTGCGCCGGCCGCGGTGGTGGCGCAGGAGCAGGAACGGGTGGCGAACTTCTCGGCCACGCTGGCCAAGATGCAGGAACAGCTGGAGAAGCTGCCGGCGGCGTAAGCCTTCCGGCGCTTCATCGAAACGCGGCTTCGGCCGCGTTTTTTTTGTGCGCGGCTGCTCATGCGCGGGTTGAACGCGTGGTCGGGTTTCGGCGGCGTTTATTTGTCGGCGGGTTGCGCGCTGCGCAGCCGCTCTATTGCTGCCACCACGACCGGCTTCACCGCGGCGCAATCGAGCTTCGCCATCTCGCGCATGCTCATGGTCTTGCCCACTTCTTCCGCCACCAGGTAGCCCAGGTAGTAGGCACGCCGCGCCGGCAGGCCCGTCTTGTCGCCGCGACGCTGGAACAGTCCGGCCACGGCTTCGCCGTCGGTGCTGTCGAGTTTCGCCAGCAGGTCGTCCAGCGCGCGCTGCAACTGCTTGCGGGTGTCCGGCACCAGGCCGTGCGGCAGGTCGAGCAGCAGCTCGGCATCGGTCGCATTCGGATTCAGGCGCTTCGAGACGTAGGTCGCCAGTCCCTCTTCCCACACCGCGGCCCAGACCGGACCGCCGTTGCAGTTCAGCGCCTGGTAGTCGTGGAACAGCTCGTGGTGGAAGAACGCGGCTTCGTCGCCGTTGCCATGAGCCTGCACCATGACGTCGGCGCCGAAGATGAAGAAGTTCTTGCCGTCGAAAGTACGGGTGCCGCCGTCCATCTCGCCGAGCGAGTGCAGGAACCAGATGTCGCTGCTGGCGGAATAATCCGGGAAGGCGGCGCGGAAGGTGGCGATGTGGCGCGGCAGGTCCTGGGTGAAGTTCGCCACCTTCTTGCTGTAGGCGCTGCGGATTGCGGGGAAGCCGGCGAAGGCTTTGGCCAGCTGGGCGTCGCGTTCGGCCTCGCTGATCTTGCCCGCGTAGCGCTCGGGCCCGTAGAACTGCGGGAAGCGCGGCACGATCGTCGCCTTGAAGTCCGCGACCGCGGCATCGAGCTTGCCGGCATGGCGGTCGGCCACCTGCTGGAAGGCGCTCGCCAGGTCGTGCACTCGCATCGTCAAGGCCGGCTCGGCGGCATGGGTGAAAGGAGCGGCGCAGGCGGCCGACAGCAGGATCAGGGAGGCAAGGCGTTTCACGGCGGGCGGTCCTCGAGGCAAACCGGCATTGTATCGGCGCACAACCGCGTCAAACATCACCGACTGTCACCGGCTTGTCACGCCGGCGCCGGGCGCTGTGACGATTCGAAGGATTCTTCGGATTCCACGCCCCACGCGGTCAATACTGTTTGCTACACTCTGCCATACCAACAACGATTCTGGAGACTCAAGATGCGACACCTGATGAAGGCCGGCCTGATTGCATTGACGCTGGCGATGCCGATGGCGGCGATGGCGCAAAACGCTTCGCCGGTGGGCGTGTGGAAGACGATCGACGACGAGACCGGCAAGCCGAAGTCGCTGGTCCGCATCAGCGAGGAAGGCGGCGCGCTGACCGGCAAGATCGAAAAACTGTTCCGTCCCGCGGACCAGGACCAGAACCCGAAATGCACCTCCTGCGAAGGCGCGCGCAAGGACCAGCCGATCATCGGCATGACCATCCTGTGGGGCCTCAAGAAGGACGGCAACGAGTACACCGGCGGCGAGATCCTCGACCCCGCCAAGGGCAAGACCTACAAGAGCAAGGCGACCCTGAAGGACAACGGCGGCAAACTCGAAGTGCGCGGCTATATCGGCGCGCCGATGTTCGGTCGCTCGCAGACCTGGGTCCGCGACCAGTAAGCCGGCCGGGGACGCCGCCATGATCCGCAAGCACATGTACGTGCTGGCCGTCCCCGACCTCGAGCGCTCGGCCGCTTTCTACCGCGACCTGCTGGGCTTCACCATCCACGAGATGGGCGACCCGGGCTGGCGCATGTTCGAGCGCGACGGTTGCCGCATCATGGCCGGCGCCTGTCCCGATGCCCTCCCGCCTGCGCAGCTGGGCGACCACAGCTGGTTCGCCTACCTCGAAGTCGACAACGCCGACGCCTGGCACGCGCGCGCCGAGGCCTGCGGCGCCGAGATCACCAAGGCGCCCGCCAACGAGCCCTGGGGCGTGCGCGAATTCGGCCTGCGCACCGTCGACGGCCACCGCATCATGATCGGCCACGCCCTGCCCGAGGGATGAGGCAAGCGCCCTGTATCATGCGCGCATGACCCAGACCCACGCCTACCTCTACCTCGCCTTTGCCATCCTCGCCGAAGTCGTCGGCACCACGGCCCTCAAGGCCTCCGACAGTTTTACCCGGCCCTGGCCCAGCGTGATCACCGTGGGCTGCTACGCCCTCTCCTTCTACCTGCTGACCTTCACCCTGCGCGTGCTACCGACCGGGATCGCCTACGCCATCTGGTCCGCCGCCGGCATCGTCCTGATCTCCCTGATCAGCTGGGTGGTCTACCAGCAACGCCTCGACCTGCCGGCCATCGCCGGACTCGCCCTGATCATCGCCGGCGTGCTGGTCATCAACCTGTTCTCGAAAAGCACCGGCCACTGACACTCTGCCGGCGTTCAATTGCGCGCCAAAAAAATGATCATTTCGATATCTTCTCTCCTCACTGCTGAGTTTGAGGAGAAAGGTTTCACATGCCCTACCTGCGTTTCGCCTGTTTGCTCGCCGGTCTCATGGTGCTGCTCGCCCCGCCGGCGCTGCTGTATCCGACGGGCGTATCGTCGAATGAACTGGCCCCAGCCGCCGGCATGCTGACCCTGCTGCTGCTGGCCGCCGCCAGCTTCTTCTTCATCGCCCTCGCCGGCCACCGCATCCACCGCTCGCCGCGCCTGCGCCGTCTGAGCGTCCCGCTGCTGGGCGCCCCCTTCCTTGCCGGCGTTGCCGGCCTGTGGGTCAGCACCACCCCGACCGCCCTGTGGCTGAGCGCCCTGCTGCTCGGCTTCACCTTGACCGTCGCCGCCATCCTCGCCTCGCCCCTCGTCCAAGGCCCCAGCCCCCGCCGCCTCCGCGCCCGCGAAACCCGCCAACGCCACCACCGCCACCACTCCCTCCAATTAGGGTCAGAGTTAAATTATTTGCCACTATCCCACCACCAACCGCTCTCCCGCAATTGATCTTCACCTTCACCAATTGTTTTGAAGACCGTACCCAATAATTCGACACTGACCCCAATTAGGTGGACAGACAAGCCGACCACCCCTAATTAGGGTCAGAGTAGAATTATTTGCCAAGAGCTTTAAATCAACTGAGTTCGAGCCAGGTTTCATGGATTCGGGATAAAGCCATGGCGATGTTGGCGAATAATTTGACTCTGACCCCAATGGGGGTGTGCGGGGCTTGGGGGTGGACTGTGCTATCGTCGGGGCTTGTCCGGCATGGCGTGCTCCGCCCTTGAATACCGATGAGCGTTCCCAATCCGGCGCGGCCTGTCGTGCGGGGTCGCGCGCTGCGTTATCTTCGACTGGTCAGCCTGTTCGCGGGCGTGCTGGCGCTCATCCATCCGCCGCTGTTGCTGCGTTCCGTGGCCCACCTGGTGCCGGACATGGCGGAGCCCTTCATCATGCTGGGCGGGATGGTGCTGGCTGCCGGCGGTTACTTCGTGATCGGGCTGGCGGGGCACCGGATGCGCCGCTCGCCCGAGTTGCGTTCGCTGGCGGCGCTGTTGATGATGATGCCGTTCGCGGCCAGCGCCACCGTGGTCTGGCATGGCGGCAGCAGCCCGACCCTGCTGCGCATCTGCGGCTTCCTGATGGTGTTCACGCTGGTGCTGTACATGAGCTTCATTTATCCGCTGGTGCACACGCCGCGGCCGCGTGCGCCCAAGGATTACAGCCAGCCGGCGTCGCGCGCCATCCGGTAGGCCTCCACCCGGTTGCCGGCATCGAGCTTGCTGATCGCCTCGGACAGGTAGTTGCGCACCGTGCCCTCGGACAGGCGCACCTGGCGCGCGATGTCGCCGCTGGAGCGCCCTTCCCCGGCCAGGCGCAGCACTTGCCGTTCGCGTTCGGTGAGCGGGTCTTCGCCGCCGCGCCAGCTTTCCATGGCCAGTTCCGGCGCGATCGCGCGGCCGCCCGCGTGCACCGCGCGGATTGCCGCAGCCAGGGCGTCCACCGGCGCATCCTTGAGCAGGTAGCCGCGCACGCCCGCTTCCAGCGCGCGCCGCAGGTAGCCGCTGCGCCCGAAGGTCGTCACCACGATCACTTTCGCCTTCGAACGTTGTTCCTTCAACTGGGCCGCCAGTTCCAGCCCCGTCATCAGCGGCATCTCGATGTCGGTCAGGACGATGTCCGGCGCCAGGCTGGCGCACAGGGCGAGCGCCTCGCGGCCGTTGGTGGCGGCGCCGGCCACCTCGAAGTCGGGTTCGAGACGCAGCAGCGCGGCCATGGCGCCGAGGACGAGGGTCTGGTCTTCTGCCAGCAGGATGCGGATCATGCGGTGGCTCCATTCGGAATGCGCAGTTCGAGTTCGAGGCCGGCCTGCGCGCGCACCGCCAGCCGGCCACCGGCTGCGGCGACGCGTTCGCGCATGCCGGTCAGGCCGTTGCCGTGCTTGAGGTCCGCGCTGTTGCGGGCGCTGCCATCGTCGGCGATGCGCAGCACCGCCACGCCGTGTTCCAGCGCCAGCGAGACGCTGCAGCGCTTCGCGCCGGCGTGGCGCACCACGTTGGTGACGGCTTCGCGCAGCGCCAGAGCGACCACGTTCTCGGCGGCCGGCGCCAGTGCGAAGCGCTCGACCCGTTCGTCGAAGGCCACGTCGGCTGCCGCCAGGCTGGCGCGTGCGCTGGCCAGGGCGTGCGCCAGGCCGCTCTCGCGGTAGCCGGTGACCGCGGCGCGCACCTCGGCCAGGGCCTGGCGCGCACTGCGTTCGATGTCGGCGACCTCGCTGGCGCAGGCGTCGGCATCGCGGTGCACGAGTTTGCGCGCCAGCTCCGCCTTCAATGCGATCAGCGACAGCGAATGCCCCAGCAAGTCGTGCAGGTCGCGCGAGATGCGTTCGCGCTCGGCGATGGTGGCCATGTGCTCGACCTCTTCCTGCTTGCGCAGCAGTTCCTGGCGCGAGCGGCGCAGGCGCGCATCCATGATGGTACCGATGCCGACCGGGATGCCGCCGGTAAGGAAGGGCATCAGGAAGATGAAGCGCATCTGCGGCTGCGGCACCAGGAAGGAGGCCAGCACCCCGGCCGCGATCACCGCCAGCATCGCCAGCACCGCGCGGCGCAGATCGACGATGCGGCCCGCCATCGCGCACGCGAAGATGAAGAAGGTGGCGGCGCCCACGTTCCAGTGCGCCCAGGCGGCACCGAGCAGGCAGCTCGCCGCCATGCAGGCCACCACCTGCCAGCCGCGCGCCCAGTAGCTGGCGACATACAGCGGCACGAAGAGTGCGAGCGTGAGCGCCAGCAGCGCCAGTTCGAGCGCACCCGGCGCGACGTACAGGTATTTCCAGCCCATGTAGCCGAGGCTGAGCAGCCAGAAGTACGGCATTTTCCCATGCTCGGGAGGCAGCCACGGTCCCCTCAAGAGGCGCGCGATCCGGTTCATCGTTGAGTCGTCCAGGCGAGGTTAGCGTTCAAGCAGGCGCACATCGACGATCTCGAGATGGTAGGCGCCCGGCTGCGGTCCGGCGTTGAATCCTAACATGGTGATGGCCGCTGGATCGATGCCTTTCAGCGCGCTGAAGGGAACCGTCACCTCGGTCCATTCGGGGCCTGCGGTGAAGGACTTCGTGCCCGGCATCTGTACGCCCTGCGACATCGCCATGAACTGATAGCTCTTGCCGTCGCCGCGCACCCGGAAGCGCACCACCTTGGCCGCGCTGAGATCGACCGACTGCATCGGCTGGGCGCCCGGCATGAAGGCCACGCCGGCCCAGGCGAAGGGCAGGCCCGGGTCGACGGTGGCGTCGATCGCGAGCGGTACCTGGCCGTCCGGCAGCGCCGCCAGGGGCGTCAGCTTGACGGTCGATTTGCCGCCGGCGAAGCTGTCGGTGGACGGTCCCCAGCCCATGCCGAAGGGGCTGGCGAGGCGCTTCTCGCTGAACAGGCTGATGCGGCCGTCCAGCGGCAGCGCCGGGCCCTTGCCGGTGGCTGCGGCAGCCTTGGCGACCTGCGCGCGCTGGCTGTCGCGCAGGCCGTTGGCGCTCTCGCCATCCTTCCACACCTCGGCGATGCGGCGGGTGTCGCGGATGCTGCGGGTCGGGTCGCCCTCGACCAGCAGCAGGTCGGCCTTGTAGCCCTTCGCAATGCGGCCACGCTGGCCCAGCTTGAAGGCATGCGCCGGCGCGCTGGTAGCGGCGGCCAGGGCCTGCACCGGCGTCAATCCCGCTTCGACCAGGGCGGCCACTTCGCGGTGCATGCTGATGCCGTACTGGGTACCCGCGTTGCCGGCGTCGGTCCCGGCCAGCACCGGCACGCCGGCCTTCACCAACGCCAGCGTCACCGCCTTCGGCGCCGCCAAGGTCGCGGGACGCGCTTCGTTGCCATAGCGGGCCTTGAGCGGCGCCTGCTCGTCCTTGTCGAGCAGGTCGGCCAGCGCGGGATCGGCCAGCAGATCGTCGCCGCGGTATGCCGCCATGCTCTCCAGCACGGCGAAGGTCGGGATTACAAAGGCATTCTTGGCACGCGCCAGCTTCGCCAGCCCTGCCGCATCGCCTGACTCGCCGTTGAACAGGTGCACCAGGCCATCCGCGCCTGCCTCCAATACGGCGCGCGCATCCTGCTCGGTGCTGATGTGGACCACCGCCATCTTGCCGCGCTTGTGGGCCGCCGCGATCAGCGCCTTCACGGTCGTGAAATCCAGCGGCTTGAAGCCGTAGCCCGCTTCCATCACGATCTTGATGAAGTCCGAGCCTTCCGCGATGCGCGCATCCACGAAGGCCTGCGCCTCTTCGGGTTTGCTGATGGTCGGGATCTTGATGCCGAACTGGGTGCCGTGGCCGCCCGGCGCCGTGATCAGCGTCCCGGCCGAGAACAGGTCGGCGTGCGCCTGGTTACGGCCTTCGGCCATGGCGTGTTTGGCCTGCTGCATCTGGGCGATGTCGGTGAACATGTCGATCTGGGTCGTCACGCCGAATAGCACCGGCAGCTCGTGGAAGCGGAAAGCGTGGGTGTGGGCGTCGATGAAGCCGGGCAGCAGGGTGCGGCCCTGGCCGCTCACGATGCGCGCGCCACCCGGCACCGCGCCACGGAAATCGGCATCGATGATGACGCCCTTGTCGAACAGGACCGAGCGCTGCGCATGCACACGCTCACCGTCGAAGACGCGCACGTCTTTCACCAGGGTGGGTGCGGCGTGGGCGGATGCGGCCAGAAGGAGCGCGGCGGCGGACAGGACTTTCAGGATGGTGGTGTGCATGCGTTCCTCGCATTGGTTGGTGTGTGGAGCCAGTATCCGGAAAAGCAGATGGCGCCTGTAGAAGCAGGCGCCATCGGTTTGGCATGACAACTGTCATGTGCGGGTTTAACGCTCCATCAGGCGCACGTCGGCGATCTCGAAACGGTAGTCGCCCGGCTGCGGTCCCGCGTTAAAGCCCAGCATCGTGATCGCCGCCGTGTCGAGTCCCTTGAACTCGTCAAACGGGATCGTCACCTCGGTCCACTCCGGCCCCGCCGTAAAGGCTTTGGCGCGCGGCGCCTGCACGCCCTGCGACATCGCGATCGCCTGGTAGGTCTTGCCGTCGCCTCGCACCTTGAAGCGCAGCATTCTGGCAGTGCTCAGGTTGGCCGGCTGCATCGGCTGCGCGCCCGGCATGAAGGCGACGCCGGCCCAGGCATAGGGCAGCTCGGGCGCCACCTTCGCATGCACCGCGAGCGGCACCTGGCCATCGGACAGCGCGGGCAGCGGGGTCAAGGTGACGGTCGACTTCCCGCCGGTGAAGCTGTCGGTCGAGGGCATCCATCCGGCGCCGAATGCACCCTTCAGGCCCTTGTCGCCGAACCCGCCGATGCGCCCCTCCGGCGGCAACGCAAGAGCCGTCTTCAGGACTTCGGCGCGCCGCGCGACCAGCTTGCGCTGCCCCTCGCGCAAGCCGTTGGCGCTTTGGCCATCCTTCCACACCTCGACGATGCGGCGCGTGGCGCGGATGTCGGCACTCGGATCGCCCTCGACCAGCAGCAGGTCGGCCTTGTAGCCCTTCTCGATGCGGCCGCGCTGGCCGAGCCTGAACAGCTTGGCCGGCAGGCTGGTGGCCGCCGCCAGCGCCTCGCGCGGCGTCAGGCCGGCGTCGACCAGCGCCGCCAGTTCGCGGTGCATGCTGGCGCCATGCTGGGTGCCGGCGTTGCCGGCATCGGTCCCGGCCAGCACCGGCACGCCGGCCTTGTGCAGCGCGGCGGTCAGGGCCTTCGGCGCGGCCAGGCGCGCGGGCCGCGATGCGCTGCCGTAGCGCGCCCTGAGCAGGCTTTGCATCTCCTTGTCGAGCAGGCTGGCGAAGGCCGGGTCGGCCAGCAGGTCGTCGACCTGCACCCCGGCCTCGCTTTCGAGAACGGTGAAGGTGGGGATCACGAAGGCGCCGTGGCGCGCGGCCAGTTGCGCCAGCCCCTGTGCGTCGATCGTCTCGCCGGTGAACAGGTGGGTCAGGCCATCGACGCCTGCTTCGAGCACGGCGCGCGCATTCTGCTCGGTGTTGACGTGGACCACCGCCAGCTTGCCGCGCCGGTGCGCCGCATCGATCACCGCCTTGACCCTGGGCAGGTCGAGTGCGGTGGCGCCCGTCCCCACCATCACGATCTTGATGAAGTCCGAGCCTTCGGCGATGCGGGCGTCCACGAAGGCCTGCGCATCCTCGGCTCGGGCCAGGGTCGGGATGGTGACGCCGAACTGGGTGCCGTTGCCGCCCGGCGCGGTGACCAGCGTCCCGGCCGAGAACAGGTCGGCGCGCCCGGCATTGCGCCGCGCCTTGGCTTCCTTCAGCATGGAGACCTGGGTGAACATGTCGATCTGCATGGTGACGCCGAACAGCACCGGCAGCTCGTGGTAGCGCCAGGCGTGGGTGTGGGCGTCGATCAGGCCGGGCAACAGCGTGCGTCCCTGCCCGCTCACGATGCGGGTCCCGGCGGGCGCCGCGCCGCGGTAGTCGGCATCGACGATGACACCCTGGTCGAACAGGACCGAACGGCGCGCATGAACGCGCTCGCCGTCGAACACGCGCACGTCCTGCACGAGGGTAGGTTCGGCGCAGGCGCAGGCTGCCAGCAGGTAGCCGATGGCGCCACAAAGGGTTTTCAGGATGGGATGCATGCGTTCCTCGCACTGGTTGGATGGAGTCACCAATATGCGAAAACGACGATGGCGCCTGCTAGACGCAGGCGCCATCGATTTGCCATGACAACTGTCAGGTCACGCGGGCGGCAGGCTGTCCCACAAGTCGCCCGTCGGGCTGATGCGCGGTGCGGTCACGCCGAAGTGCTGGTAAGCGAGCGGCGTGGCGATGCGCCCGCGCGGGGTGCGCTGCAGGTAGCCCTGCTGGATCAGGTAGGGCTCGAGCACGTCCTCGATGGTGTCGGCCGCCTCGCCGATCGCCGCCGCCAGGTTGCCGATGCCTACAGGGCCGCCGGCGAACTTGAACAGCACCGCTTCCAGCAGTTTGCGGTCCATGACGTCGAAGCCGACCGTGTCGACGTCCAGCATCTTGAGGGCGCGGTCGGCCATGTCCACCGTGATCTCGCCGTTGCCCTTCACTTCCGCATAGTCGCGCACGCGGCGCAGCAGGCGGTTTGCGATACGCGGCGTGCCGCGTGCGCGCTTGGCGATTTCGCGCGCGCCCTCTTCGTTGGTCGGGGCGCCCAGCAGCGTGGCGCTGCGGCTGACGATCTTGGTCAGCTCCTCGACGTTGTAGAACTCGAGGCGCGCGACGATGCCGAAGCGGTCGCGCAGCGGATTGGTCAGCATGCCGGCGCGGGTGGTGGCGCCGACCAGGGTAAAGGGCTGCAGGTCGAGCTTCACGGACCGCGCGGCCGGGCCCTCGCCGATCATGATGTCGATCTGGTAGTCCTCGAGCGCCGGGTACAGGATCTCCTCGACCACCGGCGACAGGCGGTGGATCTCGTCGATGAACAGCACGTCGTTCGGCTCGAGGTTGGTGAGCAGCGCGGCCAGGTCGCCCGGACGCTCCAGCACCGGGCCGGAGGTCTGGCGCAGGTTCACGCCCATCTCGCGCGCGATGATGTGCGCCAGCGTGGTTTTACCCAGGCCCGGAGGCCCGAACAGCAAGGTGTGGTCGAGCGCTTCGCGGCGCTTGCGCGCGGCGCTGATGAAGATCTCGAGCTGGTCGCGGATCTTGGCCTGGCCGACGTATTCGTCCAGCTGCTTGGGCCGCAAGGCGCGTTCGATCGCTTCCTCGTTGGGCGAGGCCGGCGCGGCGTCGATGACGCGCTGTTCGGTGAAGTTGTCGGTCTGGATGCTCATCGCTTATGCCTTCGAGAGCGCCTTCAGCGCGAACTTGATGCCGTCCGAGACGGTGGCGCCGGCCGGCATGTTCTTCGTTGCCAGCAGCGCTTCCTTGTCGGAGTAGCCCAGCGCGACCAGCGCATTGAGCACGTCGGCTTGCGCATCGTCGCGCACCGCGCCGCCCACCACGCCAATGTCGGCGCCGAGTTTGCCCTTCAGTTCCAGCAGCAGGCGCTCGGCGGTCTTCTTGCCGATGCCGGGGACCTTCACCAGGCGCCCGGTTTCCTGCAGGGTGACCGCTTGCGACAGGTCGGCCACCGTCATGCCCGACAGGATCGCCAGCGCCATGCGCGCGCCGATGCCGGTGATCTTGATCAGCTGGCGGAACAGAGCCCGCTCGGACGCGCTGCCGAAGCCGAACAGCAGGTGCGCATCCTCGCGCACGATCAGGTGGGTGAACAGCACCACCTTTTCGCCGGTATGCGGCAGGTTGTAGAAGGTGCTCATCGGGACGTCGACTTCGTAGCCGACGCCGTTGCAGTCCACCAGCACGTGCGGCGGCGCTTTTTCGAGGAGGATTCCGGAGAGACGGCCGATCATCGTGGTTCCTTTTGTTCTTTAGACGAGACGGCTGCGCTTCATGCGCAGCACCGGCGCACCAGGCGACAGCGCGCCGAGCATCGACAGCGTGTCGATGCTGTGGGCATGGCAGATGGCGACGCCGAGCGCATCGGCGGCATCGCTGCCGGGCAGGCCCGGAAGCTTCAACAGGCGCGAGACCATGTCCTGCACCTGCGCCTTGGCCGCCTTGCCGGTGCCGACCACGGCCTGCTTGACCTGCACCGCCGTGTATTCGGCGACGTCGAGGTCCGCGCCGACCAGGGCCGTGATCGCGGCGCCGCGCGCCTGGCCGAGCAGGAGCGTGGATTGCGGATTCACGTTGACGAAGACTTTTTCGATCGCCGCGCAGGCGGGCTGGTAGGCGGCGACGATCTCGCCGACGCCGTTCAGGATGACCTTCAGGCGCGGAGGCAAGGCGCCTTCCGTGCCGGTCTTGATGGTGCCGGACGCGATGTAGCGCAGTTTGCTGCCGTGTTTTTCAATGACGCCGAACCCTGTGGTACGCAGGCCCGGGTCGATGCCGAGGATAATCATTGTGGAATGATATACGGGCGGCGGGGTTCGTGGGAAAAATACTGTGCAAAAACACAGTGATGCGTTTGCGGGATGCTACTACCTTGGGTTCCGGCCTACGCCGGAACGACGTTGTTTGAGTTCACCTTTAACGCAAAGACCGTCGCCCCGGCGGAGGCCGGGGCCCAAGTTCACCTAGATCAGTGACGGAAGTGACGGGTACCGGTATACAGCATTACCACACCACGCTCATCCGCCGCATCAATGACTTCCTGATCCCGCATCGAACCACCCGGGTGAATGACACAAGTCGCGCCCGCGTCGACCACCACATCCAGCCCATCACGGAACGGGAAGAACGCAT